>OFDC01000032.1_pt1 | contig 197068 bp, 198 predicted proteins | sample 1520941 | NCBI WGS metagenome assembly OFDC01 (sample SAMEA94258168, study PRJEB24077) | hot springs metagenome | biome: Aquatic biome; feature: Water | place: India | collected 2012-12-06 | depth 5 m
GTGGCTTGGTACGTTCAAATTTGCCTTTTGCCATGATTACTTTCCTTTAACTAATGTCTTTAAATTTTTTAAAATTTTATTAACTTAATTTTCAAACTTAAAAATTGGTTTTTTTGTAAAAAGTTTTATTCAACTTAATAAAACTTTATCTTGCTAAATCACACTACTTTGATTCGCTTTACATGGTGCCCATGGCGGGAATCGGACCCGCGACCTCTCCCTTACCAAGGGAGTGCTCTACCACTGAGCCACATGGGCCCGTTTCTACTACAACAGGGTTAAACCCTATTATTTGGAGCGGGCGACGAGGCTCGAACTCGCGACATTCAGTTTGGAAAACTGAAGCTCTACCAACTGAGCTACACCCGCGTTACTCATCCGGTGCCGCCATTCATACTTTGCTCGCCGGTTTGTCACTTGCAGCTAAGCCAACAAGCCCTACTACTTATTTTATTTCTTGCTTCTTTTATTTTTGGTGGAGGGGGAAGGATTCGAACCTTCGTACTCTGAGAGAACGGATTTACAGTCCGTCGCCTTTAACCACTCGGCCACCCCTCCTAACCGAACCCGCAATTATGCTTACATTTCAACTTTCTGTCAAATGCTCACATTAAAAAACGCAATTAACAATCATTGCGTTTTTAACATTCGGAATGGTATAGAACTGGTGCCGGGTATCGGAATCGAACTGATGACCTTCGCATTACAAGTGCGCTGCTCTACCAACTGAGCTAACCCGGCATTTCTTGAAGGCGTGACTATATCACTATTTTTAAATTTTCGACTAGCCCTTTTTGCAAAAAATCTTATTTTTTTTGCAATTTTTTAAACCCATGCGTTTCGTCTCGTCGTGTGGGCTATTTCACAATCTTAAGTGTGGGTTTACGCTTCTCATCAGGAGATGCGCCTGCCTTTTCTTTTGGGTCTATCGGCGCATCAACAGGTGGCTCATCAGTTGGGTCTTCAACCTCAAAGAACATGCCTTGTCCGTTTTCGCGCGCAAATACGCCTTTAATTGCACCTATCGGAATGTACAGATTTTGCGATACGCCACCAAAGCGTGCGGAAAACACCACCGCCTCATTATCAATATGCAAATCTTTTGTAGCTGAGTAGTTAATATTCAGTACGATTTCACCGTCTTTTACATAAGCCATCGGTACACGCGTTTGCGCATTTACAGCAACAAGTAAATGAGGCGTCAAACCATTATCTACACACCATTCGTGAATGGCGCGAATCATATAAGGTTTGGTGGAAATAAGTTGGGTCATAGTGATGTCCGATCAATGACGAATAATCATACCATCTGATGTTAAACCAAAAAGTAAAAAGCGAGCACATCTTACAATGCACTCGCTTCCTCTGCTATCCAGCATGCGTTTTATTTACGCATTGCTTTTTCAGATGGCGTCATCGCATCTGCATACAGTGGGCGTGAGAATAGACGCTCTGCATACTTCAGCAATGGTGCCGCTTGGTTTGGCAACTCAATGCCATAATGTCCTAAGCGCCACAACAATGGCGTCACTGCCACATCGAGCATCGAGTATTCATCACCCAGCAAATAGTTCTGTTTACTGAAAATCGGTACGATTTGTGTCAAATTATCACGGATGGTTTTACGCGCCGCATCCGCTTTTGCATCATCACCTGATTCGATGTCTTTGATGTGATCGAACAAATCCTTTTCAAAGTTATACAAAAACAATCTGGCACGCGCACGCATTACCGGGTCCGCTGGCATCAATTGTGGATGCGGAAAACGCTCATCAATATACTCATTGATAATGTTGGCCTCAGACAAAATGAGGTCACGCTCCACCAAGACTGGCACGCTACCATAAGGATTTAGCACAGCTAAATCTTCGGATTTGTTGGCCAAATCCACATCAATTACTTCAAAATCCATGCCTTTTTCAAACAAGACGATGCGACAACGGTGACTGTATGGATCTACAGTCCCTGAATATAATTTCATCATAATTTTATAATTCTCTCTTTATGTCACAGATAGCCAACTGCAAATTCAGTTGGTCTTCCGTGTTTATTTAATATCTTTCCAGTACTCGGCTTTAATTTTCTTCACCAGCACCAACATCACCCCAAGGAACAACAATACAAAAATACCAATCAACTGACGGCTTTGTTTAGCAGGCTCAGCCATAAATGCCATAAAGTTGGTTAAATCACCCACCATTGCATTGTATTCGGATGGACTGAGCTTACCCGGTTTAACCAGCTCCAACGTGTGGGTCTCATGATTGAGCTCCTGCACGCCTTGCAACTCGTACAACACATGCGGCATGGCCACTTTATCGTACACCGTATTATTCCAACCAGTCGGACGTGTGTCGTCCTTATAGAAACCACGCAAATACGCATAGAGCCAATCCGCACCACGCGCACGCACCTCTACCGACAAATCAGGCGGGGTTGCACCAAACCACTTTTTAGCTTCTTTGGGGTCAATCGCCACTTGCATGGTATCGCCGACTTTTTCGCCCGCAAATAATAGGTTATCTTTAATTTGCTTCTCAGATAAGCCAATGTCTTTTAAACGGTTATAACGCATGTAATTCGCGCTATGACAATTGAGGCAATAATTCACAAACACCTTTGCCCCACGTTGCAAGGAATCATGATTACTTAAATCTACCGGTGCTTTTACCGTGATTGCAGCCTCATTCGCCAACGCCAATACCGGCAATAACAACAAACTTAATAAAATGCTTTTCATATTAGTGCGTCACCCTTTCTGGCACTGGCTTAGTTTTATCCCTTTTGGTATACCAAGGCATCAACAAAAAGAATAGGAAATAGACCGCCATGCAAATACGTGCAACCACGGTTGCACGATCCGCTTTACCCATCCATGCACCAAATTGACCCCACACATCAGCAGGTACGGTACCCAAATAGCCCAAGATTAAAAAGCTGACAACAAATGCAGCCAACCAGCGTTTGTAGAGCGTGCCACGATAGCGAATCGACTTAACTGCCCCTTTGTCTAACCAAGGCAAGAATGCGAATGCCACCACTGATAAACCCATCGCTACCACGCCTGGGAACTGTGAAATACCAATTGGTGGTACTGCACGTAGGATGGAGTAGTAAGGTGTGAAATACCAAACCGGTGCAATATGTGCTGGCGTTTTCAGCGGGTCAGCCGGTACGAAGTTATTAGCTTCTAAGAAATAGCCGCCCATTTCCGGCGCAAAGAATACAATCGCCGCAAACACCATCAAGAATACGACCACACCCACTAAGTCTTTGACAGAATAGTAAGGATGGAATGGAATACCATCTAACGGAATGCCTGTTTTTTTGTCTTTAAGCGCTTTGATTTCGACGCCGTCCGGATTGTTAGAGCCCACTTCGTGCAAAGCAATCAAGTGCACAGCCACCAAACCCAGCAACACCAATGGCAAGGCAATGACGTGAAACGCAAAGAAACGGTTCAACGTAGCATCGGATACTAAATAATCACCACGCAACCACTCAGACAAATCCGGGCCGATAAATGGCACTGTGGAGAACAAGTTCACAATCACTTGTGCACCCCAGTAAGACATCTGACCCCAAGGTAACAGGTAGCCAAAAAACGCTTCACCCATCAACACCAAGAAAATGCCCACGCCGAATAACCAAATCAACTCGCGGGGTGTGCGATAAGAGCCGTAAATCAAACCACGGAACATATGCAAGTAGACCACCACAAAGAACATTGAGGCGCCAGTGGAGTGCATATAGCGGATGATGTTACCGCCAAATACATCACGCATGATGTACTCGACAGAAGCAAAGGCCTCTTGCGCATCAGGCTTGTAATGCATGGTCAGGAAGATACCTGTCACAATTTGCATCACTAATACCAACAATGCTAACGAGCCAAAGAAATACCAAAAGTTGAAATTCTTAGGTGCGTAGTATTCGGTTAAATGATTTTTAATATTGCTAGTGAGTGGAAAACGCGCATCCACCCAATCTACAACACCTGCCAGACCACCTGAAGCGGTGGTGACTTTTTTATCTGCCATGATTTATGCCTCCGCCTTTTTATCTACGCCGATTAACAGCGTGGTATCAGTAAGGTATTGATGTGGTGGAACCACCAAATTAGTCGGAGCCGGGGATCCTTTAAATACACGGCCGGACAAGTCGAATTTTGAACCATGACAAGGGCAAACAAATCCACCATCCCAATCGGCTGTCTCGACAAAATTGGCATTGGGTGAACAACCCAAGTGTGTACAGGTGCCTAACATCACGGCGTATTTTGCGTTAATGGCACGGTCTTTATTTTTGCAGTATTCAGGTTGTTGTGGCACATCCAAATCCGGATCTGACAACTGGCTGTTGTGCGCGCCCAATTTAGCAATCATCTCATCGGTTCGGTGAATAATCCATACAGGCTGACCACGCCATTCAGCGGTCATCATACTACCTGGTTCGATCTTACTGATATCCACTTCAACTGGCGCGCCAGCGGCTTTTGCGCGCTCACTTGGCAACATGCTGCCAACAAACGGCACAGCGACTGCAGCTACACCCACTGCGCCTGTGGCTGCGGTGGCTTGAATGAGGAATTTGCGTTTTTCTACATCAACTTCTGAGGGCGGCTGAAACGAGAGCCCATTGGCGTCATGTTTGGTGTCTGACATTGGCTTCCTTAACTTGCTCTTTTGGAGCAATTTTCACTTGTTTAACAAAAACAGGATTATACATTTTTTTGCAGAATCATCCAAATTTAATTACATAAGTTATTGATATATATCAATTAAACAGGGTTATCAATCTCTACAAATTCATGCAATAAACCAAGCTTCTCAGACAGATGATCTCCAAGCGCCTGAATACCATATCGCTCTGTGGCATGATGCCCCGCTGCAATGTAGGCCGTATTAGATTCCCGCACCGCATGCACGGTTTGCTCGGAAATTTCACCACTAATAAACACATCCACATCAGCCAGAATTGCAATATCAATATATTGCTGCGCTGCCCCTGTACACCAAGCGATTGTCTGAATTGATGACTTAGAACCTGCAATCAGCTGCGGAGTTCTGCCCAACTGAGTTTTAATCAGTGCACATAAATCCGTTAACTCTTCAGGAGCAGGCAAAGTCGTCATGGCCACCATTTGCTTGTCATCCAGCCATCTATCTATTGCTAAATTAAGTTTTTTACCTAACATCACATTATTGCCAAACTCCGGATGTGCATCCAATGGCAGATGATAAGCAAACAAATTAATATCGTGCCGAAGCAACGTTTGGATTCTGCGCTTCTTCATGCCTACTATTTCCGGCATTTCACCTCGCCAAAAATAGCCGTGATGCACTAGAATTGCATCGGCATTTCTTTTCACAGCCTCATCTATCAATGCTTGACTAGCTGTCACCCCTGTTACGATTTTATTGACTTCCGACCTACCTTCTACCTGCAATCCATTAGGGCAGTAATCATTAAAGCGAGCAGGCTGCAAAATTTCTTTTAAATAAGTATTGAGTGCGCTTAATTTCATATAATTTCCAATATACTTTAACTATCTTTATGTTACCGAATACATATGCGTAAAATTTGGCTTATTTTTGCACAATCCGTGACTGCCTGCTTGGGCCTTTTGTTTGTGTTGAGAATGTTTTACCCAGAGCTACTCGCCACCCAACCTAAACCTGTTGTCATCAAACAAGTTGATTCTGTGGCAAAAGTGGAATCCAAAAGTGGCTACAGCCAAGCGGCTGAGAAAGCCATGCCAACGGTGGTCAATATTTTCACCACCAGTAAAACCACTGGTGCAGATCCACATCAACAATATTACGATGACCCCCTGTTTAAACATTTTTTTGGCGACCAGTTTGGAGAACAGCAGGCGCAACCTGAGAGCAGCTTAGGTAGCGGCGTGATTGTTAGTGAGCAAGGGCTCATTATGACCAACAATCATGTGGTGAATACTGCTGATGAAATCGAAGTGGCGCTGGCTGATGGACGCAAGCTCTCTGCTAAAGTTGTCGGTACAGACCCTGAGACTGATTTGGCAGTACTTAAAGTGGATGCTGATAATTTGCCCGCGATTACTTTCGCCAACAGTGAGAAGCTGCAAGTCGGCGACGTTGTATTAGCCATCGGCAACCCATTTGGCGTTGGCCAAACAGTAACGCAAGGCATCATCAGCGCTTTGGGTCGCAACCACTTGGGCATCAACACCTTTGAAAATTTTATTCAAACAGATGCCTCTATCAATCCCGGCAACTCCGGTGGAGCACTGATAGACACCAACGGTAATTTGATTGGGATTAACAGTGCCATTTATTCACGTAGCGGCGGCAGCATGGGGATTGGTTTTGCCATTCCAGTCAGCATTGCCAAACATGTCATGGAACAAATTACCCAAACCGGTAGCGTCACCCGAGGCTGGATAGGCATTGAGGCACAAGACATCACCCCAGAACTAGCGGAATCGTTCAAGCTAGACAAAGCAGAGGGTTCATTGATTGCTGGCGTACTGCGTGATAGCCCTGCCGATGAGGCTGGACTGAAACCGGGTGACATTTTGGTTTCTATCAACGGTAAAAAAGTGGTCGATAGCGAATCAATGCTGAATTTGATTGCTGTACTGAAACCTAAGGATAAAGCAAAATTGGGGATTGTCAGAAATGGCAAGCAGCTAGAGGTTGAACTATTAGTGGGCAAGCGTCCGAAACCTGTCGCCGCCAGAAGATAAACTGTGAACTACGCGTGGATGCTATTGCTTTTGGGTTGGGTATATTGCACCACCAACACACCAAGTTCATAAAGCATCCACAACGGCACTGCCAGCATAAACTGTGAAATGATATCCGGTGGCGTAAAAATAGCGCCTAGAATAAAAGCGCCCACAATCACATAGCCGCGTGCTTCTCTTAATTGCGCTAGGGTGACCCAGCCAAAACGGGCAATCAAAATAACGGCAATCGGTACTTCAAAGGCAAGCCCAAATGCCATGAATAAAGTGATGACGAAATCTAGATATTCAGCAATGTCGGTCATCACAGCCACGCCTACTGGCGCACTGCCCACGATAAACCCAAAAACGACCGGCAGCACTAAAAAGTAGGCGAACGATATCCCAAGTAAAAACAATAAGGTGCTTGCCAAAATCACGGGCAACATCAACTTTTTCTCATGCGCGTACAAACCAGGTGCGATAAACGACCAAATTTGATAAATGGTATGTGGCAGTGAAATCACAAATGCAGCCATCATCGCGACTTTCATTGGCACAAAAAAAGGCGTCGTTACGGCGGTGGCAATCATTTGACCTCCTACTGGCAAATTGGCCAACATAGGCGCCGCCAGCAAGCTGTATATATGATTGGCAAATGGAAACAAACCGATAAACACCAACACAAAGCCTAGCACAATACGCAGAAGGCGATTGCGCAACTCTATCAGATGAGAAACGAAAGATTCAGTAGGGGTCATAGGCCAAATAAGCTCGATTAGCCTGTTGCCTTTTTACGTGCGCGTGCAGGTTTAGTTTGATGAATGGGCTCACCCTGCTTTTTGGCAACCACACGCTTAGTTTTTGCGCTGCTCTTATTTGCTTCTGGTGAGATTCCAGAGTCGACCGCTTGAGAGTCGATGACTTTTTTTCTAGTACGCTTAGGTTGTGCTGCTGGCTCTGCTACGGCATTTCCAATGCCTTGCTGTATTGCATCCACACCAGCCATGATGCTGGATTCTGCTTGAATGGTTGCGTTTTGTACTTCCTGCTGTAGCTTTTGCAACTCTTCAAACCGCACTTCGCGATTCACCTCATCTTTTACCTGCGCCACAAAGCGCTGCATACGTCCGGTATAGGCACCCAAGGTGCGCGCTAATTTAGGTAGCTTTTCGGGCCCAATGACTAGCAGAGCAACCACAGCAATCACCATTAGCTCTGAAAATGAAATGTCAAACACAGTCAGCTACCGCGACAAGCTACTGTTTGGTTTTTTGGGTGACTTCGCCTTCAATCGTCCGACCGGCACCTTCATCTGTCACTTCTGAAGACTGACCATCTTTCATGGCTTTTTTAAACTCGTTAACAGCACCACCAACGTCACCACCAATATTGCGTAGTTTTTTGGTGCCAAATATTAATACAACCACCAGTAAAACAATTAACCAGTGCCACAAACTGAATGAACCCATGATAATCTCCTAAATGATGTTAGCTCAGTGCTACAACAGATATTAAGCAACCTAAGACGCGTTAAGCATCCGCTTTACCGCCACCAAACACATGCATATGTAAATGAAATACCTCTTGCCCACCTTCACGTCCAGTATTGATGAGCGTTTTAAACCCTGTCAAACCCTGCTCTTGTGCTAGCTTTGGCGCCAACAAAAGCATTTTTCCTAACAACGCCTGATGACGGCTATCGCAATCTTTCAAGGTCTCAACATGTAATTTGGGTACCAGCAGAAAATGTACTTTCGCCATCGGTTTAATATCAAAGAAAACGATTAAGTCCTCATCCTCATATATTTTTTTTGATGGGATGACGCCGTCAACAATCTTACAAAATATACAATCTGCGCTCATATTGGCTATTTCCTATTTTACTGGTGCATCTTATTCAAAACGCTATCAAACCATCAATCTTTTGGGCGCGCGTTTTTCTCTTCAATGCCCGACAAGCCCTCTCTGCGGGCTAGCTCATCCAAAACCTCTTGTGGTGTTATGCCTTGATGGGCCAACATCACAAGGGTATGAAACCACAAGTCTGCGGTTTCATAAATAATCTGATCTCGCTGCCCGTCTTTGGCAGCAATAATGGTTTCAGCGGCCTCTTCACCTACTTTTTTGAGTATGCTGTCCAACCCCTTTGCGTACAACTTGGCGACATATGACGTAGCCGGATCCGCAGATTTGCGCTGTTCTAGCAATTCAGCCAATCGACTCAAGACATCACTCATGGTAAATCTCTTTAGGGTCTTTTTTCACCGCTTGGTCAATCAACCAAGTTTGATTATCCAGCTTTTTGAAGAAACAATTATGACGACCGGTATGGCAGGCAATGCCTCCAACTTGCTCAACGCGCAGGAGAATCACATCTTCATCGCAGTCCAAGCGAATTTCGTGAATCTTTTGGATATGGCCAGATTCTTCACCCTTATGCCACAATTTTTGGCGTGAGCGCGACCAATATACTGCCTGCTGTGTCTCTTCCGTTAGCCGCAGCGCTTCACGATTCATCCAGGCAAACATTAGCACCTTACCTGTATCATGCTCTTGCGCAATCACCGGCACCAAGCCATTGTCATCCCAGTTCACTTCATCCAACCAAGCCATTATCGCACCTCAATACCGTGTTGCTGCATATAGGTTTTTGCTTGTTGCACCGTAAATTCACCGTAGTGGAAAATGCTGGCAGCCAGCACCGCGTCAGCTCCACCCAGTGTCACACCATCCACCAAATGTTGCAAGTTACCAACGCCACCTGAGGCAATCAATGGCACATCGACAGCGTCTGAAATGGCGCGATTGAGGGGATTATTAAAACCAATCTTGGTGCCATCGCGGTCCATACTCGTCACCAATAGCTCACCTGCGCCTAAACTCACCATATGTTGCGCCCACTTTACGGCATCTAAACCGGTTGGTTTGCGTCCACCGTGGGTAAACACTTCCCATTCGAAAGGTTGATTATCTACCTTTTTTGCATCGATCGCGACGACAATACATTGCGAGCCAAAACGGCTGGCAGCATCTTGCACCACTTGCGGATTAAGCACTGCAGTTGTATTGATGCTGACTTTGTCGGCACCTGCATTCAATAGTCGGCGCACATCATCCACTTGCCGCACGCCACCGCCTACGGTCAGCGGAATAAACACTTGAGAAGCCACTTCTTCAATGATATGTAAGATTAAGTCGCGGTTGTCTGAGCTGGCAGTAATGTCTAAAAAAGTGAGTTCATCTGCACCTTGGTCGTTATAGCGTTGTGCAATCTCTACAGGATCGCCGGCATCGCGTAGCTCTAAAAAGTTAACACCTTTAACCACACGACCATCAGTCACATCCAAGCAGGGAATAATACGTTTGGCCAAGCCCATTAGGCACTCAACTCATCCGCAAGTGCTTGCGCTGCTGCAAAGTCTAGTGTGCCTTCATAAATAGCACGGCCGGTAATGGTACCGATAATACCTTCTTTGGCCACTGCGCATAATTTGCGCACATCGTCCAAGTTGGTGACACCGCCACTGGCAATCACAGGGATAGTCAATGCTTGTGCGAGCGCAACAGTCGCCTCAATATTCACACCTGTTAACATGCCATCACGGCCGATATCAGTATAAACAATGCTTTCCACGCCATAATCTTCAAACTTTTTGGCCAAATCAATCACGTCATGGCCTGTCAATTTAGACCAGCCATCCACCGCCACTTTGCCATCTTTAGCATCCAAACCCACCATAATTTGGCCGGGGAATGCATAGCAAGCCTCATGCAAAAAGCCGGGATTTTTCACCGCAGCCGTACCAATAATGACATAGCTAATACCGTCATCGAGATAGCGCTCAATGGTATCCAAATCACGAATCCCGCCGCCTAACTGAATTGGAATATCGCCACCCACGGCACTAACGATCGATTTAATCGCGCCTTCGTTCACTGGCTTGCCTGCGAATGCGCCGTTCAGGTCCACCAAGTGCAGACGTTTACCACCGCGGTCTACCCAGTGTCGCGCCATTGCGCCTGGATCTTCGGAGAATACTGTGGACTCTTCCATTAAACCTTGTTTTAGGCGCACGCAGTGGCCGTCTTTGAGATCAATTGCGGGAATGATAAGCATGGTAGTGATAAATAAACTTAAGAAAAATCAATAAAACAAGCGTAAAGGTTAAGGGTTCCAGTGTACGAAATTACGCAATAATTGTAACCCCGCTTTTGCACTTTTTTCCGGGTGAAACTGCACTGCAAACAAATTATCTTTGGCGATGGCACAGGTAAACGGGTTTGGATATGCCGTAACGCCGGTCACCAAGGCAGCATCATCTGGGCATACATAATAGCTATGCACGTAGTAAAAGCGCTCATTGTCAGCAATATCCTGCCACAAAGGATGAGCTGTCGGTTGGTGTACCTGATTCCATCCCATGTGTGGCACTTTTAACTTATGTCCAGCTGAGTCGTGCATATCTTTGGCTGCAAAGCGTTTGACCTGACCTGCAAACACGCCTAATCCTGCGGCATTCCCCTCTTCCGAACGCTCGAACAGCATTTGCAACCCGATACAAATACCTAAGAAAGGCTTTTGCTTGGTAGCCTCAAGCACGGCCTGCCTCAAACCTCGTGAATCCAGCTCTCGAATGCAGTCCGGCATGGCGCCCTGCCCCGGAAATACCACACGTTCAGCTGCGTGAATATCTTGCGGGTTGCTAGTGACGACCACATTCAAATCCGGCGCCACATGCTCCAATGCTTTAGAAACCGAACGCAAATTACCCATGCCGTAGTCCACTACGACGATATCGATATTTTTCATTTCACTAGAAACTATAGACTGCCTTTTGTGGATGGCGTTATGCCTGCCATACGCGCATCATGCGTAACCGCCATGCGCAAAGCACGTCCAAATGCTTTAAAAATGGTCTCGGCTTGGTGATGAGAGTTATGACCTTTCAAATTATCAATATGCAAGGTCACCAAGGCATGATTGACAAAGCCTTGGAAGAATTCATGAATCAAATCGACATCAAACTCGCCAATCGCAGCGCGCGTAAATTCGCAGCTAAACTCCAAGCCTGGGCGGCCTGACAAGTCAAGCACTACGCGGCTAAGCGCCTCATCAAGCGGTACATAAGCGTGACCATAACGATTAATGCCTTTTTTATCACCCAGCGCCTTTAGGAAAGCCTGACCTAACGTAATGCCGATGTCTTCTACAGTGTGGTGAGCGTCGATATGCAAGTCACCTTTGGCTTGCACTTGAATATCCATCATGCCATGGCGTGCGATTTGATCCAACATGTGGTCTAGAAACCCCAAACCAGTATTAAATTGGGAGAGGCCAGTTCCATCCAAATTGATGGAAACCGTAATTTGTGTTTCTAGGGTATTGCGAGATACTTCTGCTTGACGCATAGCCATGTCATCTTTATAAATAATTACACACTAAAATTATGATAATCAATCATTTAACAGCATTTTAACCTAAACAGCACTACGCTGGCAAAATGCAAACAAAAAAGCCGACCTGAGGTCGGCTTTTCTTAACCATCAAGAGATGATTATTGTGCTGCCGCTTCTGGTGCTGCTTCAGCTGGAGCCGCTTCTGCAGGAGCCGCCTCTGCTGCTGGCGCTTCTTCCATTGGTGCAGCTTCTGGTGCTGCCTCAGCTGGAGCTGCTTCAACTGCTTGCTCTGTCGCAGCTGGCGCTGCATCAGCTGCCTCTTCTGGCGCTTTGTTAGTTAACAGTGACAACACTAGCAGTGCAGCACCGATAGCAATTGCCCATGGCAACCATTTAAAACCACCTGCTGATGCGCTTGAACCGTGCGCTAAACCAGTGATTTCTTTAGCTGATGCTGCTGGATCAGCTGCACCGTAAATCGCTGCACCTGCTACCACGATATCTGCACCTGCATCTACCACTTGTTTAACAGTCGCCGCTTTCACGCCGCCCGCTACGGATACTTTAGCGCCAGTTTTCAAACCTGTTACCAATGCTAAATCTGAGAATGGTGTTTGACCTGCAGCTTGTTGATCTAAACCTGTGTGCACGCCAATGATGTGTGCGCCTAATTTAGCCACTTCAACTGTGCGTGCTTTTTTGTCAGCAACGTTGATCAAGTCAACTTGTGCTTGTTTGCCGTATTTGTTAGCAACATCGATTACGCCTTTAATAGTACCGATGTCTGCTGTACCCAATACAGTTACGATATCTGCACCGGCTTTGAAGAATGGCTCAGCTTCGTAGAAGCCAGCATCCATAGTTTTCAAGTCCACTAAGATTTTGTTGTTTGGGAATTTAGCGCGCAATGTTTTAAGTAATTCAATACCGTTATGCTTGATGCAAGGTGTACCGATTTCTAAAATGTCCACGTGTGGCGCAACTTTCGCTGCTAATGCAACAGTTGCGTCAAAATCTAGTGAATCTAATGCCATTTGGGTTTGTGCCATGATGCCTCTTCCTCCGAACTCGCTGAATATTCGATTAAAAATTTAATATTTTGTAGTTTTAAATATAAGTTTTACAAAATACCAATTGCACGATTTGTACATTCTCGCATCATAACCGCAAATGATTTGCTTTTTCAACAATTTAGTTAGATCAAATTAAGATTTTGTTACAAATCCCGACTAAAAAATGTCAATTACAGGTCAAATTAAACTAAATGATTGATTTCAATGCATTCACCAAACGTTCGGATTGCGCGTCGGTGCCAATGGTAATTCTGAGATAAGGCGCGATACGTGCTGGTTTTTTGAAATGACGTACGATGATATTTTGCTCGCGTAGCTTGGCAGTCAACACATCACCTGCATGTGCAGGATGCTTAGCAAAAATAAAATTGGCCCCAGAAGGCAACACTTCAAACCCTAAAGCCTCAAGGTCTCTCACTAAGCGCGTACGCGTTGCCACTACTCGAGCGCAGGTCTGTTCAAAATACGCGCGGTCTTGCATCGCTGCTGCTGCACCAGCCTCGGCAAACCGGTCGATTGGGTAAGAATTGAAACTGTCTTTGACCCGAATCAATGCTTCAATCAAATCCGAATGGCCGAGAGCAAATCCCACCCGCAGACCTGCCAGAGAACGTGCCTTAGATAAGGTATGCGTAACCAGTAAATTGGGGTATTGATCTATTAATCTTACCGCTGACTCCGTGCCAAAATCTACATAAGCCTCATCTACCACCACCACCGAATCTTGATTCGCTTTGAGCAAACGCTCAATTTCAGTCAACGCAAGTGGAATACCTGTAGGTGCATTGGGGTTCGGGAAAATGATACCGCCGTTAGGGCGCAGATAATCATCTACACTGATTTCAAACTGTGCGTTCAAAGCAATCAGCTCATAGTGTATGCCGTACAGGCCGCAATATACCGGGTAAAAACTGTAGGTAATATCCGGAAACAGCAAGGGCTGATCATGCTGAAACAGTGCATGAAATACATGTGCAAGCACTTCATCCGAACCATTACCTACAAACACTTGGTTAGTCTGCAAACCATTATATTCGGCAATCGCTGCCTTTAGGCGGTCTGAATTGGGGTCCGGGTATAGACGTAAAGTTTCCGCCGCCTCTGCTTGTAATGCCTCAATTACTTTGGGGCTGGGGCCATAAGGATTCTCATTGGTATTCAGCTTGACCAAATCATTGAGTTTGGGTTGCTCGCCAGGCACGTAGGGCGTTAGCTGATGAACGATAGGACTCCAATACTTACTCATCGCACGTCACTCACTTCAAACGATATTCGGCAGAACGAGCATGCGCTTGCAAACCTTCGCCATAAGCCAACGTTGAAGCCACTTTACCTAAGGTTTGCGCACCGGCCGAAGACACCATGATTAAGCTTGATCGTTTTTGGAAATCGTACACACCCAATGGCGAACTAAAGCGTGCAGTGCGTGAGGTTGGCAACACATGATTTGGGCCTGCACAATAATCGCCTAGGGCTTCACAAGTGTCGCGGCCCATAAAGATAGCACCTGCATGTTTAATTTTCTTGCTGAATGCATAGGGGTCTTCTATAGACAACTCCAAATGCTCAGGCGCAATATAGTTGCTGATACTTGCCGCTTCTTCTAAGTCCTTCACCAAAATAAGTGCGCCGCGATTTTCTAAAGAAGTGCGGATAATGTCTTGACGCGGCATGTCTTTTACTTGCTTTTCAATGCTGGCTGCAACTGCATTTAAGAAATCCGCATCCGGTGATAGCAAGATAGACTGCGCTAATTCGTCATGCTCGGCCTGGCTGAACAAGTCCATGGCAATCCAATCCGGATTAGTTTTACCATCGCAAATCACCAAGATTTCGGATGGGCCAGCCACCATATCAATGCCTACCACACCAAATACTCGACGCTTTGCAGCAGCCACGTATGCATTGCCTGGGCCAGTGATTTTATCGACTTGCGGCACGGTTTCCGTACCATAAGCCAAGGCACCGACGGCTTGCGCACCGCCGATGCAGAACACACGATCAACACCTGAAATGGCAGCAGCAGCTAATACCAAGGCATTTTTCTCACCGTTTGGCGTAGGCACCACCATGATAAGCTCATTTACCCCAGCCACTTTAGCGGGAATAGCGTTCATCAGTACACTAGAAGGATACGCTGCCTTGCCACCCGGCACATATAAACCAACTCGGTCTAATGCCGTTACTTGCTGACCTAGCAAAGTGCCATCGGGTTCAGTGTAAGTCCAGGATTGCATCACTTGTTTTTCGTGATAGCCACGCACACGATCAGCTGCGGCTTGCAATGCATCACGCTGTGTTGCCGGCAAACTTTCTAACGCAGCTACTAATTCTGCTTTTGAAAGCTCTAATTCTGCCATGGTGCTAGCGTTGGTTTTATCAAAGCGATTGGTGTATTCCAATACCGCTACATCCCCACGGGCTTTCACGTCTTTTAGGATATTAGCTACCACAGCATCCACGCTGTCATCTTGTGCAGTCTCAAATGCAAGCAAGGCTTTTAAGTCTTGGTCAAAGCTGGCATCTGTTGTGGATAAACGTCTGATATTCATGCGTATTACTTTCAAAAATCTATTGAATCGCTTTTGCAAAGCTATCGATAATCGGTTGAAGCTGGGTACGATTGAGCTTGAGAGACGCTTGGTTTACGACTAAACGTGAGCTAATTGCACCGATTTCCTCTACTGCTTTGAGTTGATTGGCACGCAAAGTTCCGCCTGTGCTTACCAAATCAACAATCGCATCCGCCAGTCCTACCAATGGCCCCAATTCCATAGACCCGTAGAGCTTAATCAAATCCACATGCATGCCTTTGGCAGCAAAGTGCTCACGTGCCGTTTTCACGTATTTGGTGACCACTTTTAAACGTGCACCTTGGCGGATGCTCGCTTCGTAATCAAAACCTTCTCTCACTGCCACCATCATTTTGCATTTGGCAATATTCAAATCCAGCGGCTGATACAAACCCTCACCGCCATGTTCATCCAGCACATCTTTGCCGGCAATCCCAATATCCGCTGCACCATATTGCACATAGGTAGGTACATCCGTCGCGCGCACGATAATCAAGCGTACATCGTCACGGTTAGTTGGCAAAATCAATTTGCGCGAAGACTCTGGGTTCTCCAGCGCATGGATACCTGCTGCTGCCAACAATGGCGTGGTCTCTTCAAAAATGCGACCTTTACTTAAGGCGATAGTAATCATAATTAGTGTGAGCGACGCACTTTGGCGCCTAGTTTTGTTAGTTTTTCTTCTAGCAATTCATATCCGCGGTCTAAGTGGTAGATACGATCAATCACTGTTTCCCCATCCGCCACCAAGCCTGCCAACACCAGGCCTGCGGAAGCACGCAAATCAGTGGCCATGACATTCGCACCTTCCAACTGGCCAATGCCTTTGACTAAAGCGGTATTACCTTCAACGTTTATATCGGCGCCCATGCGTTGCAATTCTTGCACGTGCATAAAGCGATTCTCAAAGATAGTTTCCACAACAGTGGACACACCTTCGGCGATTGTATTCATGGCCATAAACTGCGCCTGCATATCGGTAGGAAACGCCGGATGTGGTGCGGTGCGAATATTCACCGCTTTAAGCTTGCCATTTCCTTTTACCGTAATGCTGTCAGCTGTATGCGTAACGGTTACACCTGCTTCTCGTAATTTCTCAACCACTGCCTCTAGTAAGTCAGGGCGCGCATTACGCAAAGTCACATTACCGCCGGTCATGGCCGCAGCTACCATATAAGTGCCGGCTTCAATACGATCACAGACGATATTGTGGGTTGCACCCGTTAAGCGCTCAACACCTTCAATGGTGATGGTATCGGTACCAGCGCCTTTAATTTTTGCGCCCATTTTATTTAGACATTCTGCCAAATCCACAACTTCAGGCTCTTTGGCAGCATTCTCCAGCACAGTCGTCCCTTGAGCCAATGCTGCCGCCATCATCAGATTTTCAGTACCAGTTACGGTCACTAAATCCATATAGTATTTAGCGCCTTGCAATCTTCGGTTAGGTAAGTGCAAGGTACTGGCCTGAATATAGCCATGGGTGATATGAATCGCAGCACCCATCGCCTGCAAACCCTTAATATGCAAATCCACGGGGCGCGAGCCAATCGCACAGCCACCTGGCAACGATACGCGTGCACTACCAAAACGCGCTAAAAGAGGGCCAAGCACCAAAATCGAAGCACGCATAGTTTTAACCATTTCATACGTCGCTTCAAACGAAGTCACATCGCTGGCATCCAAACTCACTTTGTCCGCATCACGCGTTACTTTGACACCCATGGTATCCAGCAATTTAAGCGTGGTATCAATGTCTTTCAGTGCAGCGACACTGGTCAGGTGCAATGGCGTTTCAGCAAGCAACGCAGCACACAAAATAGGCAATGCTGCATTTTTAGCGCCAGAGATAGCAATCTCGCCATTTAATTTGGCGCCGCCTTCAATAATGAGTTTATCCAAAATAGTGATCCGTTCGATATTAGCGTTATGCGTCGGCTAACAGTGTTTGCAATTCGCCGCTCTCATACATGGCACGCATAATATCGGCACCGCCGATAAACTCACCTTTTACGTAAAGTTGTGGAATGGTTGGCCAATTTGCATATTGCTTAATGCCTTCGCGAATTGCTTGGTCTTGCAGCACATCAACAGCAATGTATTTCGCACCGCAGGCATCTAAAATTTGGGTCGCCAAATTAGAAAAACCACATTGTGGAAACTTTGGGCTGCCCTTCATATATAGCACTACATCGTTACTTGTGACTGTCTCTTTAATTTTTGCTTGTGTATCCATGTTTACTGACTCTCCGAACTCAATCTGTGGTTACGCGGTTGCGTTTAATTGTTGCCACTGCTGTGGGGTATAGGTTTTCATTGATAAGGCGTGAATCTCTGCACGCATGCGATCACCCAAAGCTTGATAGACTAGTTGATGTTGTTGCACCATGCGTTTGCCTTCAAACGCGGCACTCACGATAACTGCCTCAAAATGCGTACCATCGTCACCGAGTACGCGAATAAACTCGCAAGGCAAGCCTTGCTGTATATAACCTTCTAATTGCTGTGCACTTAACACCACTTAACCTCTTCAATTAGCTAAATTTTTTATGATGATTTAGCCACGTAATTTATAGCCCGATTTTAACATTTTTAGGCATGCCCATGCTAATGCGATTAAAAATGCCAAAACGACGATGAGGCTAACCCAAGGCGACACATCGCCCTGGCCAAAAAACCCGTAGCGAAATCCGTCAATCATGTAAAAGAACGGGTTAAATTTTGATACCACTTGCCAAAATGGCGGCAATGAATGGATGGAGTAAAACACACCAGATAAAAAAGTCAGTGGCATGATGACAAAGTTCTGGAAAGCCGCCATCTGATCAAACTTATCAGCCCAAATGCCAGCAATAATCCCAAAGGTGCCCAATAACGCACTCCCCAACAAGGCAAACACAAAAATCCATAATGGGTGCACCAGTGGGATATCGACAAACCAGATGGAAACCAGATAAATACTTAAACCTACAAATAAACCGCGGATAACAGATGCCGCAAGAAATGCAGAGAAAAACTGCAAATAGGTCAGCGGCGTGAGCAAAATAAATACCACGTTACCCATGACTTTGGACTGAATTAAACTGGACGAGCTATTTGCAAACGAATTTTGCAATAGCGACATCATGATCAAACCCGGCACTAAAAAGGCGGTATAGGGCACACCTTTGTAAACTTGCACGTGATCTGCCAGCACATGCGAGAAAATCAGCAAATACAACAAGGCAGTCAATACCGGTGAGGCCACGGTTTGAAACGCAACGCGCCAAAAGCGTAACAGCTCTTTTTTGAATAACGTGTAAGGGCCGCGCCAGTTTGACGGTATATAAGCATCGATTAAGTTCATACGCCCCCCACTAATGACATAAACACATCTTCCAAATCCGCTTCTATCAGCTGCATATCCTCGATATCCACATTGGCTTTACGCAATTCGGCCAGCGCAAACTCTATTTCTTTCAGATCAGACAGTGCTAGCGTAAACACACCCAGCTCGCCATGTTTAAGCATAGGCAACAACGCAGGCGGCAGGCTAGCGCCTTTTAATGTGAGTCGCAGATTTTTGCCAGCGTGCGATCTTAGCAAATTAGCAGTGGTGTCTAACGCCACAATCTTACCTTGCTTCATCATGGCTACGCGCTCACAAAGCGTTTCTGCCTCTTCCAGATAATGCGTGGTCAGGATAATGGTATGTCCTTCGCGATTCAGCTGCTTAATAAAACTCCACAGCATTTGACGCAGCTCCACATCCACACCAGCCGTTGGCTCATCCAGCACAATCACTGGTGGGCGGTGCGCAAGTGCTTGCGCAATGAGCGCACGGCGCTTCATGCCACCAGATAGTTTGCGCATATTGGTGTGCGCTTTGTCGGTCAGGCCCAGCCCTTCAATCACTTCGTCCACCCAAGCATCATTTTCTGGACCACGCCCAAAGTAGCCCGCTTGGAATCGCAACATTTCACGCACGTTAAAGAAAGGATCAAACACCAATTCTTGTGGCACCACACCCAACGCCATACGCGCCTGCTGGTAATCCGCAATTACATCATGACCCATAATTTGTACGTGGCCGACTGTAGGCTTCAGCAAGCCCGCCATAATATTAATCAGTGTGGATTTTCCAGCTCCATTCGGGCCAAGGAGTGCAAAAAACTCACCTTGCTCAATGGTTAAGTCAATGCCATTCAGCGCATTCAACTGCCCAAACTGTTTATGCACATCATGTATTTGTATAGCGGGTGTTTTCAACAGATACGTTCACTCAAAAAATTAAAGCATTAAAGATAGATAAAAAAACTAAACCCCAACCCTTTAGATAAGGACTGGGGTCAACCATAACAAGCTTATCAACGGCTACAATTAACTTATATAAAAGCGTTCACGCCGTACAAATGCATCAAACTGGTTAAATTTTCAGGCACATTTACCAGCGACAACTCAACCTTTTCTGCATTGGCGCGGCGTTTAAATTCTAAAATCAAACTGACGGCCGAGGTATCCACATCGGTCACTTTAGAGAAATCTAACTGAGCAGGTGCAACCAAAGTTAATCCTTTGCTTGCATTCAACACCTGAGTGATATTGTTGATAATCAAATCACCGGAAATTTGCCAGCGGTTTCCTTCTTGTACAATCGCAACCAAAGCCTACCCCAATGAATGATTAACTTGCTTTAGGAGAAGAAGCGCTGTTTTTCTCAGCCAGTTTTTTAATTAAACTATCCAAGCCGTTTTGGCGAATTTCTTGCGCAAACTGACTGCGGTAGTTGGTGACCAAACTCACACCTTCAATCACAATATCGTACACTTTCCAATCGTCCGCTTTTTTCTCCAAAGCGTAATCCACCGCAATCGGCTGACCACCTTCTTGCAAAATAGACGTCTTTACCGTTGCATTCGTTGCGCCATTTTCCATACGCAAGGGCTTGTATTCAATCACCTGATTTTTATATTTGGATAATGCAGTGGCATACGTACGCAACAGCAATGTTTTAAACTCATCCTGAAAAGCACTTTTCTGTTCAGGTGTAGCTTTTGTCCAATTTTTGCCTAATACCAGACGTGAAACTTTTTCAAAATTGAAGTTTGGCAGAATTTTTTCTTCTGCCAATTTGAAAATTTTCTCTTGGTTACCGGCTTGGATATCTTTATCAGATTTCACAACGGCAATCACATCTTCCGCTGTTTTTTTCACCAATTCATCTGGCCCAATACCTGCATAGAGTGCGGTGCTAGTTAACACCAAACCCAATGCCAAAAACCATTGTTTTACGCTCATTCAATTATCCTTTTATTTTAATAACGTTTGCTACTCTGCAGATGCAGGCTGTTTGCCAATATTGTCCAACGGACTTGCACCCAACGTGTCAGCTTCCGTTTTGGTTGATTCAGCAGGCGAACTGGATTTGCCGTCTGTTGATTCTGAAGCTTTGCTGTATAAGAATTGACTAATCATTTTCTCTAACACCACCGCATCTTGCGTTTGTGTAATTTTGTCGCCATTGGCCAGCTGCACATCATCTCCACCAGCCTCTAGCCCAATGTATTGTTCACCCAGCAAGCCTGCCGTGTAGATATTAGCAAAAGTATCTTTTGGAAAAGGGTAGCGTTTGTCAATGCTCAGACTCACCACTGCCTCATAAGTTGCAGAATCAAACGTAATGTTGGCAACACGACCCACCACTACACCTGCACTTTTCACTGGTGCGCGTGGTTTTAAACCTCCAATATTCTCAAAATTGGCTGTCACTGTATAAGTTTCACCAATGTTGGTGGTAGTCAGATTCCCCACCTTCATTGCCAGCCCAAGCAATGCGGCAACACCTAATGCCACAAACACGCCCACCCATAAATCAATTGTTGTTCTATCCATTCCTACTCCTACCTGCTTATGCGTTGATCATAAATGAGGTTAATATAAAATCCAGCCCTAAAATAGCTAGCGATGAAGTCACTACAGTTCGTGTTGTGGCGCGGCTCACGCCCTCTGCTGTTGGTGGAGCATCGTAGCCTTCAAACAAAGCAATCATGGTGCAGGCGACGCCAAACACCACACTCTTGATAACGCCGTTCAAAATATCAAATTCCCAATCCACATTGGCCTGCATTTGCGACCAGAACGCACCAGCGTCAACGCCTATCACAGGCACAGCCAACAAATACCCCCCTAAAATACCCACCATAGAAAAGAGCGCGGCCAAAATTGGCATGGCAATCACCCCTGCCCAAAACCTAGGTGCAATCACACGTGCAATTGGGCTCACCGCCATCATTTCCATGGCTGATAATTGCTCTGTTGCTTTCATTAAGCCAATTTCTGCGGTAATCGCAGTACCAGCCCGACCAGCAAATAAAAGCGCTGTCACTACCGGCCCCAGTTCACGCACCAATGCTAGCGCCACTAACACGCCAATGGCCTCGGAAGAGCCATACTTCTGTAAGGTATGATAGCCCTGCAAGCCCAGCACCATGCCGACAAAGAAAGCCGAAACCAAAATGATGATCAAAGACATCACCCCGGTAAAATACACTTCACGGATAGTGAGATGAAAACGTCTAAAGCTTTCACCGGATGAAATCAGAGTAAGCCAGAATAAGCGCATACCTGCACCCAAGCGCCAAACACCCTCGATGCATCTGCGACCTATATGGCGAAAGCCACGCAGCAAAGCCACTAATACGCCAGATTTAATCATGCTTTAAACCCCAACATTTCACTAGCATAATCACCTGCGGCATAATGGAACGGAACAGGGCCATCTTTTTCACCAAATACAAATTGATGTACAAATGGCAGATTTGAGTTTCTCAGGTCTTCTGGTGTGCCTTCAGCTGCAACCACACCATTGGCAACAAAGTAAATATAGTCTGCAAAACTGAACGTTTCTTCCACATCGTGTGTGACAATAATAGACGTAGCACCGAGCGCATCATTTAAGGTGCGAATCAAATCACATACAACGCCCATTGAAATCGGATCAAGTCCAGCAAACGGCTCATCGTACATAATGATGTTCGGATCTAGTGCAATTGCGCGTGCAATCGCAACGCGCCGCGCCATGCCGCCAGACAACTCGGTAGGCATCAATTTATGTGCCCCACGCAATCCCACCGCATTCAGCTTCATTAGCACTAAATCGCGAATCATACTCTCTGGCAAATCGGTGTGCTCGCGCATCGGGAACGCCACGTTTTCATACACCGACAAATCTGTAAATAATGCGCCATGCTGGAAAAGCATACCCATCTTGCGACGAAGCTTATAAATACCTTCCCTATCTTGCTTGTGCACGACTTGACCATCCACGCGCACCTCACCCTTGTTGGGTTTGATTTGCCCACCGATTAGGCGCAACAATGTGGTTTTACCACTACCACTACCACCCATAATGGCTACAACCTTGCCACGAGGAAACACCATATTGATACCTTGGTGCAACATACGGCCTTTGTAACCAAAAGAGAGATTGTCTATTTCGACGATATTGGAATTCATTTGTAAGTCAATTTGATTTTGCCCTATTCTAAATCAAAATCACTTACATACAAAAACAAAAATCGTCAGCTAAAAACAAAAAACCCGCTTTCGCGGGCTTTTATATTGAAGAGCTCAAGCTGCTCATATAGCCATACACACCGTGTATTGTGCAGCAGGTGCCGCATTGATTGCATCCAAAGTACTAGCAGGGCCAGCCGCTGCTGAGGCTTGCACGGCGCCTGTGTCAGGAATTCCGTCATCTAAGCGCGTATCAATTTGTAGCGCATCCCTCCCCAAAATACCACCGGAACAAATTGCAAAAGATCCGTTAACTAAAGTTGTAATTTCAGTAAAACCAACACCTAAGCTTTGAATACCTAATGCAGCTCCATTTGTATTAGTAGCCGCCAAAGCCGGATTACCCGGTGCTAAATTTGCTAAACGCACATGTTGCCAGAACAAGAATGATTCATTTGTTCCAGGCGCAGAGTCCCACTCTCCCTCAATACGCGCGTTCCCACGTGTACCATTAGTACCTAATTGGCCACCTGGAACATGAGCATTTGCCTGTGCATCATCGCCTGGAATTGCTCTAAAACGATCTTGATAAGTGTAAAGATAAACTTGGGTATTCTGAAAATCACGCGTTAAGTTAGTAACACGTGCACTATTAATTAGCTCCTGACCTCTCAGCACTCCGCCTAGTAGCAAACCAATAATCACCAGCACGATGGCTAGCTCGATTAAGGTAAACCCTGTTTGTTTTTTCATTGTGGTATCCTAATTGTTCGTTTTTTTAGTTATCGCATTACAGCTTTACTACTAACACTTTGTGACTAATTACTTTTTTATTGTTATTTGCCTGTAACTTGCAATATTTATGCCAATCAAAATGATAAATAAAGCATAGAATTAGCACCTAAATGACAGGAAAATGTCACATTTGCTGATTCGGCATGTTGATATTTCGTCAATTGTGTTGGTTTGATGACACCACACTTTAACAACTGACCGTAAGTGACTTTAAATTATAATACTTTCACCGCCATGAATTTTCTAAATAAACATCATGTGAGTCAACAACTTCTTAAAAACTCCCACCGTATTATGGCGTTAATGTTGTTATCACTGCACGCCTTTCTTATCTTTTTTGATCAGGATGCTGTCTTTAGACAAATGTTTTACTTTTTGTCATTTGGCATCTTTTTGGTTTGGCAGCCAATCTGGCGCGGCAGTCAAAAACTTTCCATCATTGCATCTATAGGTTTAATTTCCGTTGGTTTGCTGGGCTATTTGTATTTCAACTGGTGGCTCACCGCCATCTGGCTTTCTATATTATTTGGTTTATTAGGCGGCAGAATTTTTTCCGGCGATTCCAAAAAGAATCGACTCATCCACATTTTGGCAGCCAGTTACTTGTTAGCTATGTTGCTGTTGTGGGTAGTGCCTAAACTACTGAACGCCTCTAGCGAGTTAATGGCTGCAGAATTTGTGATTTTCTACTTTATGCCATTGCTGCCTATTGCCATCTTGTTCATCCACAACACATTAGGGCCTGATGACAACACCCCAGTGGTTGACTTCTTTTACACCCTAGTGCTGTTCATGCTAGCCGTGATTATTGTGCTGGGCAGTTACGCGATTGGTACCTTACAAAACGTGAATTATATTCAGGTGATGTTTTACACCATATCTGCGCTCTCGATTATCTTATTTGGGCTGAGCTACTTGTGGCGCCCTAGCACTAAATTCTCTGGCGTTGAGCTTTTAATGTCCCGCTACTTATTAAGCATCGGCATGCCGTTTGAACAATGGGTAAAAAATATCGCCACCTTGGCTGAACATGAAACTACTCCCAATGGCTTTACCCAAGCGGCGATGAATGAAATGATGAAGTTGGAGTGGGTATCTGGCATTTCGTGGTTGGCAGACGAAACACAAGGCAAGCTTGGCCACCAAACTGCTTACTCCACCGATTTTAACTTCAAAGACTTTTACATGACGCTGCACACGCGTTGGCAAATGTCACCGGCCTTGTATGTGCACGTGAAGTTGCTCACGCAAATCATGGGTGAATTTTATGAAGCCAAACGTCGTGAAGAAACATTACGGCAGAACACCTACATGCAAGCGTTTTATGAGACAGGCTCAAGGCTCACGCATGACATTAAGAACATTTTGCAGTCTGTGGGGACTTTAGTAACAGCGGCCGAGCAGACGCAGGAATCGGATACTGATGCGTTATTAAAATTGATTAAAAAGCAATTACCGGTTTTAAATCAAAGGATCGCCTCAACTTTAGATAAACTTAAAGCGCCTAGCGAAGAGAAGAAGCGTCAAGAGAAAATATCTGCTTGGTGGAAAAATCTGCGTTTGCGCTACACACAACCGCAAGTGGAGTTTGTAGCAGCGCATCTGCCCAAGCACGACATCAATGCCGAAGTGTTGGATAGCGTATTAGACAACCTGCTCAGCAACGCACTAGAGAAGACAAAATACGAGCCAAACACGCTAATTAAAGTGGAAATTCTGGAAGGCAACAATGGTCGCCACCGCATAGAAATAACCGACACCGGCAAAGCGATGCCACAGCAAACCGCTCATGAACTATTTAAAAAGCATATCCAATCGCAGAATGGTTTGGGGGTTGGGTTGTATCATGCTGGGCAGGATGCCAAACAAGCAGGCTACCGTTTGAGTCTTACGAAAAACTTAAATGGTGCGGTACAGTTTACGGTAGATTTATCGCCAGAGACAGAAGCCTCCGGCGATGGTGCGTGAATTGGTTACAGCTCACCGTAAGAGTGTAAGCCGCTCAAGAACATATTCACGCCTAAGAACGCAAAGGTAGTCACAAGTAGGCCGATGAGTGCCCACCAAGCCAATACCGGTCCGCGCAAGCCTTTGACCATGCGTAAATGTAACCAAGCTGCGTAGTTTAGCCAAACAATAAGCGCCCAAGTTTCTTTCGGGTCCCAAGACCAATAGCCACCCCATGCTTCAGCCGCCCACATTGCACCCAAAATGGTAGCAATAGTAAAGAAGGCAAAACCCACTGCAATTGATTTGTACATCACATCATCTAGCACAGTGAGGCTGGGCAAGCGTGAAGCCAAGATGCCTTTTTTAGCTAGAAGATAAGCGCTGGCTACCATGGCGGCCAGAGAAAAAGCACCATAACCGATAAAGTTAGCAGGCACGTGAATTTTCATCCAGTAGCTTTGCAGCGCAGGCACCAAAGGCTGGATTGCATCTGCACCTCGATCAAAGCGGTACCACAAGATGAAGCCGACACCAGCATTAATAATGAGCAATACAAAGCCACCCAACTGCTTGGTATTGAATTTATCTTCGTAATGCAGGTAAAGCAATGCAGTAATCAAGCAAAATAAAATAAACACTTCGTACAAATTACTGATGGGAATATGGCCGACATCTGGGGCGATTAAATAAGACTCATACCAACGCACCATCAAGCCAATAAAGCCAAACAACACAGCCGACCATGTGAGCGCAGACGCCACACGTCCACTGAACTCACTACGCTTAAATAGCGCGAACCAATAGGTGAGCATGGCGAGAATAAACAGCACATTCATCCACATTACTGCTGATTGACTTGAAATCAAATACTTAAGGAAGAATATTTGTCCTGCACGCGCTTGGTCACCCTGATATAGATTGATGGCAAACAAACTGATGATGGCAATACCTGCGACGAGTTTAGCCAAACCTTTCCAGCGCCAACCCAAATAGCTGAAGGTGACGGCCGCACCAAACAGAAAGCCTAACTCGTAAGCATCCATGTATTGCGAATACTGTTTAAAGGCAAATACCGCCCCTGCCATCAAGGCGAGCGCATATAGCCAATCCTGCACACCCAGCGTTTGCCAGATGGATTTAGGCTTAAAATCGTAAGTTTGCATGTTCATGATTGTATCCTTTTGCCTTATTCAGACAGCACTTGTGCCAAATGTTGCTTGGTACGATTAAATTCCTGATCAAAATCTAAATTTTTGCGATTTGAAGACATCGCTAATAATACTTCTTGTGTATTGGCTTTGAGTAATAACCAGATACGACGTTCACGTATATAAAACATGGCGAATATACCCAATACCAACAATGCAGAGCCAAGATACACCCATTTTTGCCCTGGGGATTTGGTTAATTGTAATCCGCTGGCTTCTTTGTGCTCAAAATCATCTAACTGAAAATAGTATGGCGTGCCGTAAAAGTACAAATCATTCATTGCACTTAAGGTATCTTGCAAAAAAGCCACGGTTTGCGGATTAAGGGTGACCAAGGGTTTACCTTGCTCAGCCAACACCATATTGTATGCCTCCAAGGCACTGGCGTTGAGTAATTTAAAGTAAGTATCGGCCGCTTTTTGACGCTCTGCTTCCGGCACTGCTTTTTCAAGCACTTGCGAAAGTTGCGTGAAACCACCTTGTGCAAAAGTCGCTAACAGTCTTTCCACACTCTGCTGAAACTGTGTCTCTAACTTTGGATCGAGCGCACTCGAGTTACCGCTCAAACGTTTGGCGATTTCTTTTTGCGTTTTAGGATTGCTCAACGCATTACGTAATCGCATAAACCCATCAATGCTCAAATCATCATCCGCTGGGATACGCAAATAACGAAATTCCTCTTGCACCGTCTCACGCATACCGGAGACAAAGTAGGCTTTGCCGTCCAGTCTCAACGGTTGCATGTAGGTCACATACTCGCGCGCCTGACCAGATTTATCACGCAATTTGTATGTGGTATTAGGTCCCACGTTTTGCGGCTTGCCTTTGCCATCGGCAGATAAATTCATAATATTGAATTTACGAAATTCGTTAAACTCCACCGTGAGTGGATTTTCCGATGGGCCTAAGGTGCCTTTTTTGTCTACCACGCCATTAATTTCTGCATTCAGCATGTTGGGAGAAGCCATATCCCACACTTTAAACTTCAGTTTAGACCCACCGTCTTGAAAGTCTGACTGATAAATAGCAACGCCCTTATAGACCAATGGATGATTAACGCTGATGGTTTTTTCGATGGGCTTATCCAAATCCGGATCGGTAATAACAATATCACTTTCGAACGATTTGGGCTGACCAGTGGCATAATGCTCGATACGAAAATCTTTCAAAGCCACCCTAAAAGGGAGCTCTTGCACTAAGTAACCATCGCGCACGCGCACAAACGCAACGTTATCACTCACACCCTCTGGTAAGGTCATATTGGCACGGAAAGAGGGGTTGTCCGTATGTAAACGACTGACTTCCGGCACTTCACTCTCGGGAATATCCAGAACTTCAATGCGTTTATTGCCCAACATCTCCTGTACTTTAAACGGCAAATTGCCGTCCAAAATGCCCCCCAAACAGATAATGACAATCGCCGCGTGCGTAAAAATATAACCAAAACGTTGATGTGTGCCTGCCTTAGCCGCTATCAGCATGTCGCCATTGGCTTGTGGTTTGAGTATAAATGTATAGCCTTGTCCGGTCAGATAATCAGTGAGCTTACGCTGGGTCTGCTCTGGCGTATTTTTAGATGTATACGCCGATTGGTGGCTGAAAGCACGCAGGGAATTCTCGGTGGCATGCTCTTTAAACGCTTTCCACTCGCTTAGCATCAACGGTGTGTTGCGGTAAATGCATAAGCTGGTGGAAATCACCAAAAATAAAAGAATGACCAAAAACCAGATGGCGTGGTAAACATCATACAAACCCAGCATTTCGAACATCTCAAACCAGAACTGACCAAATTTGATAATGTAATTACTGTAAGGCTCGTTTTGCTTAAGCACCGTGCCGATAATAGACGCAACGCCTAATACGCTGAGCATGCTGACGGCAAAGCGCATGGAGCTTAACAGTTCATACAGCTTTTGAGATGTGGAATGCGAAGATTTCAAGGTATGGACTTAACGAATTGAAGTGAGCGTTGGACTACATGAAAACAAAAATGTTTGTAGAGAATATGCTAAAAATAAAGGTGGTTGCGACCACCTTTATTTTTTGATGCGATTAACGCATGCCTTGAATGTAATCAGAAACAGCTTGCATTTCTGCATCGGTCATTTTGGCAGCAATCACCATCATCATCGGCGCATTTGCGCGCTCACCGGTGCGGAAGGTTTTGAGTTGCTGGTAGGTGTAATCGGCATGCTGGCTGGCTAAACGTGGGAATTGTTTTGGCAGACCAGCACCGTTGGCACCATGACAGGCTGCACATGCTGGCACATTGGTTTTGGCAATGCCACCACGGTAAATTTTCTCACCCAAAGAACCCTTACCATTGGATTTAGCCTTGGCCAAGGTAATGGTTTGTTTAGAGAAATACTGCGCTAGGCTTTGCATGTCTTCAGGCGTCAAGTTAGCCACCATGCCTGCCATGACAGCATTTGCACGTGTACCTTCTTTGAAGTTGTTAAGTTGCTTCAACAAGTACTCAGGGTGTTGACCCGCCAATTTTGGGTTAAGCGTAATCACACTATTGCCATCAGGCGCATGACAAGCGGCACATACATTTTGCACGATTTGATCAACTGGCTTTTTTTCTGTCGCAACTGGCGCAGCTTCTGCACTGGCAGCTGGTTTTGCTGGGACTTTATCTTCGGCTACCGCCAAATACGTGACCAAAACACTACTTAAAACTAAAGCTAATTTAAATAAATTTTTCATTACAAACTTTCTCAACAATTCCGAATGGCGTCACGATTAATTGCTTGATATTTTATCAAAAAACCCTTGTTCATGATAGCATTTGCCCCTTAAAACAATCCTCTCCTGACCATGCCTATCTTTCAAAACGCTACTTTTTTTATTTCTGCACATCATCTGCGGGATTTACCTCCGGCCAGTGGTGTGGAAGTAGCCTTTGCCGGCCGCTCCAACGCTGGTAAATCCAGCGCACTGAACACCTTAGCCAACCACAACCGCTTGGCATTTGTAAGTAAGCAACCTGGCCGCACACAGCTGATTAATTTTTTCACGCTAGGCAACGATAGGCACTTGGTGGACTTACCCGGTTATGGCTACGCCAAAGTGCCCGAGGCCATGCGCAATCATTGGCAAAGCGTGCTTTCTCGTTACCTAAGCGAGCGCAGCAGCCTCGCCGGGTTGGTTTTGGTGATGGATAGCCGTCACCCGCTCACCCCGCTAGACCGTCAAATGTTGGATTGGTTTACTCCCAGCGGTAAACCGGTGCATGTTTTATTGACAAAATCGGACAAACTTTCACGAAGCGAATCCACGCTGACCTTAAATAGAGTGAAAAAAGAACTCAAAGAAGGCTGGGGCGACAACATCACGGTGCAACTTTTCTCCAGCCTTAAGAAACAAGGGGTGGAAGATGCAGAAAAAGTGATTGGGGCTTGGTTATTTGCGGACGCGTCAGATACGCCTGAAGACTAGATCCCACACCCCGTGCCCAAGCTTAATGCCGCGATTTTCAAATTTGGTTAGCGGTCTATAGCTTAGCTTCTCTGCATAATCCGCTGCGGTATTGCTTAGCATAGGCTCAGCATTAAGCACTTCTAATACCCATTCGGCATACTCTTGCCAATCAGTCGCCACGTGTAGGTAAGCACCCACTTTCAATCGACTGCACAACAGCTTTACAAACTCCGCTTGAATTAAGCGACGTTTGTGGTGACGTTTTTTGTGCCATGGATCCGGAAAGAAAATATGCACGCCGTCCAAACACTGTTCAGGCAACATATGCTGCAGCACCTCCACCGCATCGTGCTGAATAATGCGAATATTCGAAATGGCCTGCTCTTGAATCAATTTCAGCAAACTACCCACGCCGGGCGTGTGCACCTCCACTGCCAAAAAATCATGGCTAGGTAAGGTCTGCGCGATTTTGGCCGTGCTTTCACCCATGCCAAAACCAATCTCCAGTATCTTGGGGGAGTCACTGCGTTGAAATACCTCGTTCAAATCCAAAGTTTTCGGCGCATATTCAATACCAAATTGTGGCCAGGCCGTTTCCAGCGCACGCTCTTGCCCTTTGGTTAAACGTCCTTGTCTAAGCACGAAGCTACGGATACGGCGATGCGTAGCCTCTTCGATTGGCGGCATGTTGTCTTGAGATAATTGTTCGGTGGATATTGGTTTCATGGCACGCATTATACTAGAGCGTGTGACGTTTATCGCCTTGCAATGCGCCAATCAAAAGCTCATTGATGCCTTTGCCTAATAACATCACTTTAATCAGCTCCCCCATTTCGGCGGGTGATAGCAATTTCTGTGCGGCGGATACCATAGGGGCATACACTTGCATGTCCTCTGGTGACGTGCGCTCTAGCAATTGCAAAAGGCCACAATTAATTAAAAAGTTGGCTTGGTTGAGATAACCCAATACACCCAACTGTTGTGTAACAGCGGCTTCTGCAATGGCAGTGAAATTGACATGGGCAGTGATATCCTGCAAACCTACATAGAGCAATGGATTATCATGCGCATGATGTTGATAATGACACATCAGCGTGCCGGCCCTACGCTGTGGGTGATAATACTCACTTGCACCAAAGCCGTAATCCAGCATCACAATCACGCCATGCGTGAGGCAGTTGGCCAAACTGTGTATGAGGCCAATGGCGGCGGGTGATAGTTCGGTAATGTAACCCTCTGGCAATTCAAGCGCGGCTACATCATTAAACAATTGACCATCTGTGAGCGGTTTGTCTTCCCATGCAAAACCATCCTGCCAAACCACACCCCGCTCTATCAGCATCCCTTGTTGCATACCCACAATATGCACTGGGATGGCATCAAGCACTTCGTTTCCCAAGATCACTCCGCGGAATGCTGTCGGCAATGTATCCAACCAAATCAATTTTTCAAATAGTGCTGTAGGCAGCGTTTGCTTCAAGTGTTCACGTTGCACTTGCCGCAAGTAATCACTCACTTCCAAAATATAATAGTGTGTGGGCAGTGTATCTAGCTCAGCCAACTTGAGCAGCAAATCTGCCGCAAGCTTTCCTGTACCAGCGCCTAACTCCAATATATCGCCCTGTGTCATTTGAAGCACCTGTGCCACTTGCTTGGCCAACGTTTGGGCAAACAGGGGGGAAATTTCAGGCGCTGTGACAAAATCTCCGCCAAAACCGAACTTCTTTGCGCCGCCGCTGTAATAACCAAGGCTAGGTGTGTAAAGCGCCATGTGCATAAATGTCGCAAAGTCTACCCAACCGCCCTGCTGTTGTATGTGTTGTTGAATCAATGATTGCAATTGAGCGCTATGGGCTTGTGCCTGCGCGGATGGAATAGGTAGTGAGGCCATTCCCTATTATAATGTGAGCCATTAAGAAATGAGTAAATCGTGCATTCAAATTTAGAGAGTAAAGTTGTACTAATCACTGGTGGTGCCAAGCGCGTAGGCGCTGCGGTGTGTCGTGAGTTGCACGCCCATGGGGCGCAGCTAATGGTGCATTACAATCAAAGCCATGCCGAAGCGCGCGCATTGCAAGCGGAGCTGAATCTGCAACGCCCGAACAGTGTGGCGATTATTCAAGCCGATTTACTGAATACGGCGGTTGCGCCAAGTTTAATCAAAGAAACCATTCAGCATTTTGGTCGACTTGATGTATTGATTAACAATGCCTCCAGCTATTACGCCACCGAAATTGGCCAAATCAATGAAGAAAACTGGTTGGATTTAATGGGCAGCAATCTCAAAGCACCAGCGTTTCTAGCCCAAGCGGCGGCGGCTGAACTGCGTAAGCAGATGGGTACGATTGTGAATATTACCGACATGCACATTGAACGCCCGAAGAAAGGCTACATTATTTACAGTGTGGCCAAGGCAGGCTTGGTGACGCTGACCAAATCCTTAGCCCTTGAACTCAGCCCGGAAGTCCGCGTGAATGCGGTGGCACCTGGCCCGGTACAATGGCCTGAGAATAATCCGCAATTTGACGAGGTGTATCGTCAACGGGTAATTTCGCAAACACTACTCAAGCGCATTGGCAATCCAACCGATATTGCTAAAGCAGTGAAGTTTTTAATTTATGATGCCCCCTACATCACCGGCCATGTGTTGGCGGTAGATGGTGGGCGATCGCTTAATTTGTAATCTATTTAATAAAGAACTCTGTGCATGATCAAACACTTACCTGACAACCCTTCCAGCAACTTTATACGCCTGCGCAATAGCCTGATTACTTCTACCGGCAAAGCGATTGGCGATTACAACATGATTGAGGAAGGCGATACCGTGTTGGTCTGCATGAGTGGTGGCAAAGACAGCCACGCCATGTTGATGATATTGTTGGCGTTGCAAGAACGCGCACCCATTAACTTCAAATTGATTGCCATGAATTTGGATCAAAAACAGCCTGGCTTCCCGGCTGATATCCTCCCTGCGTATTTCGAAAAGTTAGGTGTGGAATACCGTATTGTAGAAGCGGACACCTACTCCATTGTGAAAGAAAAAATCCCAGAGGGCAAAACCACCTGCAGCCTGTGTTCACGACTGCGTCGTGGCATCATCTACACCACTGCACAACAATTAGGCGCCAATAAAATCGCGCTCGGGCATCATCGTGATGACATTGTGGAAACACTATTTTTGAACATGTTTTTTGGCGCCAAAATGAAAGCCATGCCACCAAAACTCGCCACCAATCGTGGGCAATTTATGGTGATTCGCCCCTTGGCCTATTGTAGTGAAAAAGACATTGCTAGCTACGCTCGCCAAATGGAGTTCCCGATTATTCCGTGTGACTTGTGCGGTAGCCAAGAAAATCTGCAGCGCCAAAAGGTCAAAGACATGCTGACATTATGGGAACGCGAGCAGCCAGGTCGCATCAACAACATTTTCCGCGCAATTGGTAATGTGGAGCCATCCCATCTGGCCGACTTTGATTTGTATGACTTTAAAAACTTGAGCCAAGCCAAGCCCGAGGATGAAGACCCGTTATTTGGCGACATTGCCAACGAAGGGGCTGCGCTGAATATTGCCAGTGATGACGGCAAGCGTATCGAATTTGCCAGAAAAACGCCGACTTAGCTAAATATTTGTAGACTTTATATTGCCTTATATTGTCTACGCAGCATTTAGCTTGCTATTATCTACCACAACCCTTAAATCCTAGGTTTAAATGTCTAAACTCCTGATTGTTGAATCCCCCTCTAAAGCCAAAACGCTGAAAAAGTATTTGGGGAGCGATTTTGAAGTACTTGCCTCATACGGGCATGTACGTGATCTGATCCCAAAAAACGGGGCGGTGGATCCGACACAACAATTTGCGATGAAATATGACATTATCGACCGCAACAGCAAGCATGTAGACGCTATCGCCAAAGCCGTGAAATCTGCGGATAGCATTTATCTGGCAACCGACCCGGACCGAGAAGGAGAAGCCATTTCTTGGCACATTGCAGAAATTTTGGCCGAAAAAAAACTGCTCAAAAATAAACTGCTTAAACGCGTGGAATTTAATGAAATCACGCAAACGGCAGTGAAACAGGCGATAGACCATCCACGTGATATCGCCATGAACTTGGTCAATGCCCAGCAAGCGCGTCGTGCTTTGGATTATTTGGTGGGGTTCAACTTATCTCCATTGTTATGGAAAAAAATCCGTCGCGGCTTATCTGCAGGACGAGTACAGAGCCCAGCACTGCGCTTAATTGTTGAGCGTGAGCTTGAAATAGAAGCATTTACCTCTCAAGAATATTGGTCCATTCATTTAGATGCGCTGAAACATGCGCACCGCTTTAACGCCAAATTGATTCAACTCAACGGCGAAAAAGTTGAGCAATTTACCGTGACGAATCATGACCAACAAGCAGATATTGTTGGCAAGCTTTTGATTGCCTCGGCAGGCAAAACCACGGTAAGCCGCGTGGAGAAAAAGCAACGTAGCCGCAGCCCAGCTGCGCCTTTCACCACATCTACCTTGCAACAAGAGGCCGTGCGTAAACTGGGCTTTACCACCAGCCGCGCCATGCGCGTTGCACAGCAACTGTATGAAGGCATTGATGTAGGTAGCGGAACGGTCGGTTTAATTACGTATATGCGTACCGACTCTTTCAGCTTGGCGGCTGAAGCGGTGATGCAGATTCGTGACTATGTGAAAAAGAATTTTGAGGCGGATTACTTACCTAAGTCGCCTATCATGTACAAAACCAAAGCCAAAAATGCGCAGGAGGCGCACGAGGCGATTCGCCCTACCGATATCTTCCGCAGCCCAGCCAGTGTGCGTCAATACTTAAATGACGAGCAATTTAAGCTCTATGAAATGATTTGGAAACGCACGCTTGCCTGCCAAATGACACAAGCGAAATATGATGCGGTCAGCGTGGATTTGGCGGTGGGGTCCGATGCCACCTTATTCCGAGCTTCTGGCCAAACCTTGGTGTTCCCCGGCTTTATTGCTGTTTATATGGAAGGCACCGATGATGACGAAGAAGAAAGCGAAGCCAAGTTACCGCATTTGGAAACCGGTGAAGTACTTGCCGTAGAAAAAATTTACGGCGATCAACACTTTACCGAACCGCCACCACGCTACTCGGAGGCCAGTTTGGTCAAAGCATTGGAAGAATACGGCATTGGCCGCCCATCCACTTACGCCAGCATTATCAGCACGTTGCAAGATCGTGAGTACGTGCTGTTGGATAAAAAACGCTTTACACCTACGGATGTAGGACGCGTTGTGAACAAGTTTTTGACTGAGCACTTCACACAATATGTGGATTACGATTTCACCGCCAAACTCGAGAACGAGCTGGATGAAATCGCGGAGGGTAATCGCGACTGGATTCCAGTCATGGATAAATTTTGGCAAGGCTTCAATCAACAAATTATCAACAAGGCCGATGTCGATAGACCGGGCAATGAACTGATTGACGAACTATGCCCAAAATGTGGTCGCCAATTACAGAAACAATTAAGCCGTTTTGGTACGTTTATTGGCTGTACCGGTTACAACGCTGAGCCCAAATGTGATTACAAACGTAGCATGAACGGCACTGCGCAGGCTGGTACAGATCCTGTCACCATCGGTACAGATACTGAATCAGGCAAGGACATCTACTTGATGAATGGACCTTACGGCCCTTATTTGCAAGTGGGAATGGCGGTTGAAGGTGAAAAGAAAAAGCCTAAACGCGTTAGCATTCCTAAAGAGATTTCTGTGGCGACGATGAATATCGACACCGCCAACATGCTGTTATCTCTCCCGAGAGATTTAGGACTACATCCTGAAACTGGCAAAAAAATCGTGGCCAACATTGGTCGATTCGGTCCATACGTGAATCATGATGGTAAGTTTAAATCGATCCCTAAGTCAGAAAGCGTATTCAGCATTGATTTAACAGGTGCCGTTACTTTGCTAGCTACTGCTAATACTGGTCCTGCTCCGATTGCAGATTTAGGCCCGCACCCAAGTGGAGAGGGTCGTGTTGAGGTTTATGCAGGCCGCTATGGTCCTTATGTACAACATGCAAAAATCCGTGCCACACTGCCAAAAAGCGTGAGTCCGGAAGAGCTCACTTTGGATGAAGCAATCACACTGCTGAATGAAAAAGCAGCTAAAGAAGCGCCTGCGAAAAAGCCAACCGCTAAAAAAGCGAGTTTGAAGAAAACGAGCACGGCAAGCGCTGATAAAGAGCCTGCCGCCAAAAAAACACCTGCAAAGAAGGCTGCTAGTAAATCAACAGCAAAGAAGTCGGCCGCTAAAAAAACGACCGCGAAGAAATCCGCCTGAATTTAATCGCTAATAAAATGGCAAACTAGCAACCATAAAAAAACACGCTTACGCGTGTTTTTTTATGGTTAAATTCTTAACAACTCAATTGAGTTGTGAAGTTGAATCCACTTGACCCAACGTAATCGGTACAGCATCTAAATCTTGTGTAGGTTTAGGCTCGGTATTATGCTCAACCCATTTTCTCACACGGTTAGCATCGCCAATTCTAGAATATTTACCGAATGAATCTAGCAACACAATAATCACAGGTTCGCCAGCCAATTGCGCTTGCATCACTAAACACCTACCTGCCTCATTAATAAAACCAGTTTTAGATAAACCAATCACCCAATCGCTATTACGTACCAGACTATTGGTATTGTTGAAATGTGCTGGACCGCGATTTGACAGGTAGACCTCATAAGATGAGGTAGTGCTTGCATTGCGAATGACATCATATTGATAAGCAGCATTCACCATTTTAGCCAAATCTTCTGCGGTAGAGACATTGCTACTATCTAAGCCTGTGGAATCTGAAAAGTGCGTATTGACCATACCCAGACTAAGAGCCTTTTGGTTCATTTCGCGGATAAATTGTGCACGACCCCCTGGATAGGTGGTGGCTAGTGCAGAAGCAGCGCGATTTTCCGATGCTATCAGTGCAAGGTTGATTAATTCATCACGCGTCAAACGTGTACCTATCGGCAATCTTGAAGAGGTGCCTTTTAAATAATCCACATCTGCATTCGTCACAGTGACTTCTTCCTGCAGACTGACACCTGAATCTAAAATCACCATCGCTGTCATCAGCTTGGTCACAGAAGCGATTGGCGTAGGCGCGTTGGTATTTTTAGCGTAAATAATCTCATTAGTATTTTGATTAATTACCAGTGCTTTGGCGGAAGCCAAGTTGAGCGGGCTGATGCCATCGTAATCGTCAGCTGCATAAGCTTGGTTGATTGCAGATGACTTACGCAACTTCACACTCATACGAGAACTTTTGTACTTGGTGACGCGCTGAGATTTAATGCGTGATGATTTTGCAGAGGCCTTGTGCTTGGCTGTTGACACCGTAGCAGACTTACGAGGTTTCTTGCTTGCGGCTTCACTTTCGAATGGTACTAAGACCAATCCGACGACCATGTAAAGCAAAGTTAAATGTTTGAGAAAAAATTTCATCACTGCACCATATACTGTCTACCAAGGTCTAAACAATTCTAAACAAAATTCATTTATTGTCAATACTTTACAAGCGATTTGTAAACTATTTGTTAAGCAGTGTATTTTTTTTGCAATTTTTACAACGCTATGTTTAAGCGCATGCGTTTATGGCAAAATAACAACACTCACTTTTGAAGTATTGACCATGAAATTTCCGGAAGATTTGCTTTATACCAATGAACACATGTGGACGCAAGTACAAGCTGATGGCACTTGGCTTGCAGGCATTAGCGATTACGCACAGGATATGCTGGGTGATGTAGTGTTTGTAGACCCGCCAAAGGTAGGTACAGCTATTGTGGCTGGTAAGCCCTGTGGCTTGGTAGAGTCTGTTAAAACCGGCTCAGATTTGCACGCACCGCTCGACGGAAAAGTGGTTGAAATCAATCAAGACTTACTGGATGCACCGGAAAGCCTCAACGACAAACCCTATAAAAGCTGGATTTTCAAATTTGAAGCCAGCGACGCTAAACAGGCAGCGAATCTATTGAATGCCAGCGCGTATCAAGCGCTGATTGCCTAGATTAACGTACATATTAAGCTAGCTGGGGAAAGCAAGCCGGATACCTGATAATATCTGACCCACCTCAGCCTTAGCGCGTGCCAACACAATTTGCTCAAAGTTAGGCAGCTCGGCCGTAAACAATTCCTGCACCTTTGCCGCCAATAATTGCTGAATTTCTGGCAAGTCTGCATTAAGGGCGTGATTAAAGTCTTGCCTTACCCCATCCGCAGTAACACGTAGTTCTTGTTCCACCTGTAAACGAATTCGCTCCGTGGCTTCAGCCAATAAAGACTCCTGAACCTGTTTCAAGTGTTGCGTGGTGTCCTCGCTGAGTTGATGGGCATAGCTGGACACCGTTTGCACCAACTCTTTGTTGAGTGACTGCGCCAATTGATTGGCACTTTCGGTGGTTTCTGTCACCTTTGCTTGATAAAAATCCGCCATTACATCGATGGCCGCTTGTTTTTGCTCGGTAAGCTCTTGGTGCATTTGCGTTTTCATATGCTCGCGCACTTGCTCAAACAAGGTAGTTTGCATATTCGCTTGTGCCTCTGTAACGAATGTTTCCAATGCTTGTGTAAATTTGAGCTGTTGCGTGGCCACCTCTTCAAACAAGAGCGTTTGCGTTTGTTCGGAATAAGCATTCACCGCATATTTAAAGATATCTTCGGAAGCACTCTCACTGTCGGCAATCTGCGTCTTAATCTTAGAAATCGCTTCCTCTTGTATCGATGTCACCTTCGCCTCAGTTTCCGAAGTAACACGCATAATTTCCGCATCGCCCAGCGTCTCAGCCTTATTGGTCAGCGCCAACTGTGCAGCCTCTAAAAGCTGTTGAGACTGAGCATTCAACGATTCTGTATAGCGCGCATGGTCGAGTTCCAGTTTTTGCGTGAGCGTTTCTTCAAACGAAGTTCTTGCTGATTGTTGTTGCGTCAGTGCGTCGTTCAGTTTTTCTGTGACTGATTGCTCAAAGGTCTTTCTTGCCAATTGCTGCTGCTCAAGCTCATCATTTAATTTGTCAGTGGCCGACTGCTCAAAAGCATCTCTCCCCGACTGATGCTGTGTCAGTGCTTCATTTAACTGATCAGTTATGGATTGTTCAAACGTCTCTCTGGCCTCTTGGATATGCGTAAGCGATTGATTAAGCGTCGTTTGCAACGGAGTAATCACCTCTTGTTGCAGATGATTGGTAATGTCTTTAGACACATGTGCCGTGATATCGGTAGACAACTGCGCACTGATTTGTGCTGTTTCGGCATTGATATGGGTGGAGAGTGCTGCAAACAATTGCTGGCTTAAAGCCTCTGTAATTTCCGCTTCAAGCACGGGTTTAAGCGCTTGTATCACCTCCTGCGTAATCACCGGCCTCAACTCATTAGCTATCATCTGACGCACTTCCGGCGTCACCTCCACCACATCAGGCTGAGATTTGACGGTTTTTGCTTTAAATACTTCGGTTAGGATGGGGATTTCTTGTGTGTCCACAGATTAAATTCCTGCTGGCATCGTTGATAGGTGTCCAATTTATATGGAATTTTTCAACATATCAACTGATTTAATGGCGTAGCCACGGTCACGGTAAAACGCAAACCGTTTGCGCGCCTCGGCTTTATCTGAATCCTCAAGCCCCACCAATTCCGCCAGCTGTCGAAAGCGACTAAACATAGTGAGTTGCGTGGGTTGAAGGTTAATTAACAGATCATCTTGTTGAACGCGCTGCGCTTGCCACTCAACCAATACTGGCGTCATGCTCGCTAAAGGATGGTGTGCGAGCACGTTAGCATTGAATGTAGTTGGAATGGATAACCAAAGCGCATCACTGATGTGATTCGCAGCTGCCTCATCGATGGTCAGCAAGGTCACTTGACGATGCTGAAGCAGCGCTTTTTGCACCAGTTGTTTGACGAGCGCAGGCTTATCAACCACATTAAAATAAAAACCGATGCTCGTCATGTTATTGCCAAAAACTCAATTACTTAGCTTGTTTGGCGCGTTGCATCAAGAATGTGGTTAATAGGGGCACAGGACGACCAGTACCCCCTTTTTCTTTACCCGATTTCCAAGCGGTACCTGCGATATCCAGGTGCGCCCAATCGAATTTTTTAGCAAAACGCGACAAGAAACACGCCGCAGTAATGCTACCGCCAGCACGCCCACCAATATTCGCCATATCGGCAAAATTGCTGTCCAGTTGGCTCTGATACTCTTCCCACATCGGCATGCGCCAAGCGCGATCATGCGATTTTTCGCCTGCATCTAATAACTCTTTGGCCAGATTATCGTTATTACTAAACAAGCCGCTCGGGTGGTGACCCAGGGCTATGACGCAAGCACCGGTCAATGTGGCAATATCCACCACCGCACTGGGTTCAAAGCGTTCTGCATAAGTCAAGGCATCGCACAAAATCAGACGGCCTTCCGCGTCCGTATTCAGCACTTCGATGGTTTGGCCGGACATGCTGGTGAGTACATCGCCCGGTTTAAGTGCGTTGCCACTGGGCATGTTGTCGCACGTGGGGATAATACCGACTAAGTTTAAGGGCAAATCGAGCTCGCCAATCGCCTTAAAGGTACCTAACACGCTGGCGGCACCACACATGTCGTATTTCATCTCATCCATCTCGGCACCGGGTTTTAGTGAAATACCACCGGTATCAAACGTGATGCCTTTACCCACCAAGGCGACCGGTTTTTGATTTTTCTTACCTTTATTGTGCTGCAACACAATCAGTTTCGGCGGCTCTAAACTTCCTTGCGCCACCCCAAGAAAGGAGCCCATGCCAAGCTTTTCAATTTGTGCTTTATCCAGCACCTCTACTTTAAAGCCATACTCTTTGGCCAGTTTTTTGGCCTGCTCGCCCAAGTAAGTCGGGGTACAAATATTAGGGGGTAAATTACCCAAGTCTTTGGTGAGGCGCACCCCTTTTGCAATGCTTAGGCCATCATTCACCGCCTGCTCCGCCGCAGCTTGTTCAAGCTTCTCAACTTGAATAATGACTTTTTCCAGCGGATGATCCTCAGGCTTTTTCTCTTTTACTGCATTCACCACATAGGTGGAATCCATTACGGTTTCTGTCAAATGGGCGACTTTTGATGCAATGTCTGATTTCTTAATAGCTACTTCCGTCAGCGTAAAACCGACAGATTGCACGCCTTTGGGCAACGCCTTTACTGCTGCACGCGTTGCTTGACGAAGGTGGCGCTCCGCAAATTCTGTTGATTTACCAAGGCCAACCAACAGCACACGGGTTGCTGCTACATTCGGTACTTGATGCATGATCAGCGTGGAACCCAATTTGCCTTCCATATCTCCGGATTTCAACACTTGGCTGATGGCTTTATCTGCCAAAGCATCGATGTGTTTTGCGCTGTCGGCTAACTTGCGGCCTTCGAAGACGCCGAGCACTAAACAATCCGTACGTAGTTTTTCAGAATTCCCACTTTTTATGCTAAATTCCATACCTATCCTTAATTCAATCTAATTTTAATTAACAAGCTTAATTATCTAGCGTTTTGACTTGAATTCAAAGTGCAGCGTTCAAATTGAAAATATTTAAAAAATCATTGTCCTCAGAGCTGATTAGCACAGCCGGTGGCATCTTTCTAATTTTGCTCGGCATCGTCATTGCGCAACGTGCCGGCTTTTTGGTGCGTTCAGTCGCCAAAGGCTTTATCCCCAACGATGCCATCACCACGCTGCTTGGCTTTAATATGGTGAAATTTTTGCCAATGATTCTATCGTTGGCGATTTTTTTGGCGGTCTTGCTCACACTCACACGCTGGCATCGCGATTCCGAGATGGTGATTTGGTTTAGCGCCGGGCTAGGCCTCAACCAATGGATACGTCCAATTTTAGGCTTTGCTTTACCGGTGATTTTGGTGATTACGCTGCTAAGCCTGCTAGTCATGCCTTGGGCCACGCAAAAGGCAGACGAATATCGTGTGCAACTTAAAAACCGCGATGAGCTATCCTCTGTCAGCCCAGGCGTGTTCAAAGAGTCGCGCAACGGCGACCGTATTTATTTTGTGGAGAGCTTCGATAAGCTGGGCTTTGAGGTCAAAAATATTTTTGCGCAAACCACACAGCACCAAAAAACCGGGGTGATTATTGCGGCATCCGGCAATCGCGAAAAAGAAAAAAACGGTGACAATTTTCTGGTATTGGAAAAAGGCCGCCGTTACGAGACGAAACTGAACAGTGCTGAAGTTTCCACCACAGAGTTTGAGAAGTATGCCATTCGCATTGAAACCAAAGAAGCTGCGCCCGAACCCAATACTACTCAGGGCAAGTCTACCCAATCTCTGCTGACCGATAATAAATCCGCTGACAAAGCCGAAATACAATGGCGCATGGCGATTCCAATTTCAGCATTCATTTTAGTGTTGCTGGCAATACCACTCAGCTTTGTGGATCCCCGTGCCGGACGCTCTCTCAACGTCATGTTTGCGCTGCTCATTTTTATTGTTTATAACAATATATTAAGTATTTTTCAGGCTTGGATTACCCAAGATAGAATTCCACCGTTGGTCGGCTTATGGCCTGTGCACTTGTTGTTTTTGGCTCTGACGTTTTACTTGTTTTATCGTCGTAATCACTTATTGCCTTTGTTGCCACAGTGGTTTAAAAAACGCCCGTCCAAACGACACGCATCATGAATATTTTTAATCGCTATTTTTGGCAAGAAACCAGCTTCAGCATTCTGATGATCATGCTGGGGCTACTCGCCATGTTCTCGTTCTTTGATTTAATTAACGAGCTGGATAGCCTTGGCCGAGGCAATTACGGCATCAACAATATGTTGGTGTTCGTGTTGCTGAGTGTACCCGGTCATATTTACGAGGTGGTTCCGGTCGCAGTATTGCTTGGCATGATGTACAGCTTGGGCACACTGGGTGGCAATTCTGAACTCATCGTCATGCGCGTGAGTGGGTTGTCTTTGGTGCAAATCGGATACGCTCTGTTAAAAATCGGCCTGCTGTTTACCTTGGTAACGTTTTTGGTAGGTGAACTAATTGCCCCCATCAGCGAAAAAATGGCGCAACGCATGCGCATCAAAGCCACGGACTCTGTGGTTGCGCAGGACTTTAAATCTGGCTTATGGATAAAAGATGGTAAAAGCTTTGTAAACGTGGAAACCGTGTTACCTGATGCCACATTGCTGAATGTACATATTTATGAATTTGACGAAAAATTTAGATTACGCAGTATCAGCAATGCAAAACAAGGCAGCTATAAAGAAGACAAATGGGGCCTGTCAGAAGTCACGCAAACCCAATTCAGCTACCAAAAGAAGATAGAGGACAATTCGGTGAACACGGCCTACTTTGACAAAGCCAACTGGAAATCTCTGATTCGCCCGGAAATACTTAACGTGCTACTTGTATTACCTGAAAAAATGTCTGCCTGGAATTTGTATTCGTTTATCCAGCATTTAACCCGCAACAATCAAAAAACCACACGCTATGAAGTGGCGCTTTGGGCCAAAATGACTTATCCATTGGCTTGCATGGTCATGGTGATTTTGGCTTTGCCTTTTGGCTTTTTGCAACAACGTGCCGGCGGCACCAGCACCAAAATCTTTATTGGGATTCTGCTGGGAGTACTCTATCAAATTATGAACCGAGTGTTCGTACATTTGGGTGTGCTTAATGACTGGTCACCCATGGTGAGCGCTATCACGCCCACACTGCTGTTCCTTGCGGCTGGTCTGTCCATGATTGTGTGGATAGAGCACCGCTAAAGCCAACCGTGGTTTAAGTCGAGGCTTTCGCCAGTATTTCGTAGCGGCTACCCAGCAGCCGGTCATGCAAAAATAAGTGCTGCTTGTTCACCAATATATACAGCAAGCTCACCCCAAACATCCCCATCAAAATTGACGCTAACACATACCTGAGTACCGCTTGGCGCCAACTCAGCAAACTGCCATCTCGGCCCACAATTTTCATTTTCCATGCCTGCATCGCTAACGTCTGGCCTGTTTTTACCCAGCACACCACAAAATAGACGCCTGAGATAAACCACAATAGAAATTGTAAGCAAAAACGCTTTGCACCATGGGTGGCATCGCCAAACAGGCTAACATACACCCAGGTGAACAACATCCAAATTGCTATAAGAATAAGGAATTCATACACACAGGCCATCAGTCTTTTTAAAATGAGTTGCATATAGTTTGCCTATTAAAACCAATAAAAAAACCCGCAAGCTGCGGGCGTTTTTCGATTTGAATACTAATCCAATTCCGGATCGTATTCACCCTCTGATGAGCCTTGACGTAATTTTTCACGTTCGGATTCAGGGAGTTTTTGGTGTTCAGCCCACTTCTTTCTGAGTTCGTCTTTTTTGTCTGCGCTCAAGCTATGAAACTGCTGATAGCGTTTACGTGCATTCTCGCGTTCATAAGGTGTCATGCGGCTCCAGCTAATTAAACGCTGCTTCACACGCTCTTGTTTTTTCGCGTCCATCTTAGGGTAATCGCGAGCAATATCCAGCATTTTCTCGCGCTGCCATGGACGCAACGTATCCCACTCTGCACCCAGCGGCGCCAAAACCCTTTTTTGTTCGGGCGTTAATTGCGCCCACTTCACCATGCTGGCATTGGGGTCAGATACCTCAGTTTTAATCACGCCAACATCGCCCATTGCTAGGTGGGTTCTACCGTCATTATCAGCACGCGCGTGTAAAGCACCAAACGCTAAAAGCAATAACCACATGGATAAAATGACCGCTTTAGGTTGTATTATCCACCCACCACCATCTAACCGCTCTACTACACCGACTTGGCTTATAGTTCTGCTTTGGCGTTCAGCCATGGTTCAAATCCCCTATCTACAAATGCCTCCGGCGGTAGCTCCGCCCCCAATAAAAACGCATCACTGTTTTCATTTTGTTGGCTAAGATGATGCGTCAGTGTCAGCCCGACGATGAGCGTTGCACACAATACTCCCATACTAATGAGTCTCGGATGTTGCGACCATGATAGCCAATGACGCAATGTACCGTTTTGATTTATATCATGCCCGGCGTTACGGTTTGCATGACGCTGGACTGCCAAACTACGGCTATCTTCTAGGCGCTTAAGTGTGCGCATACTAAGTTGTTGCGCGCGACTATCCAGCAAACCTGCAATAGCTTTGCCTTGTTCTGCTTCTGTTGGAAGTGGTGCTGTATTGTCTTGAATTGGATTCATGACTCTACTCCTAAATTTACGATGACTCGTGCCCCTAATCCTTGTTTTTCTAGTGTTTGGGCCAGTGCATGCACTGCGCGCGAGCAGTGCGTTTTGACACTGCCTTGTGAACAACCCATGATTTCGGCTGTTTCTGCTACATCCATATCTTCCCAATAACGTAACACAAAGGCCTCGCGTTGACGTGGTGGCAGCTTTTCTAAAGCTTTTTCAACAATAGCGATGGTTTGATTACGCTGCAACTGCTCTGCAGGATTTTCACTGTTATCTTCAACGTCGATAGTCTCAAGTGGATCTCTATCATCATCGTCTTCATTACTGCCAAAAGACGAGAGTAACGTCGTCCACAAATTACGCACTTTTTGCCTACGCCAAAAGTCGCGCATGGTGTTTTGTAAAATGCGTTGGAATAACATCGGATATTCCTCTACTGGCTTTGTAGCGTACTTCTCTGCTAATTTAAGCATGGCATCTTGCACAATGTCCAGCGCAGCATGTTCATCGCGTACGGCATAGACCGTCTGCTTATATGCACGACGCTCAACATCACGCAGAAAATCGGATAATTCTTGGGAGCTTGCCATGGAGGTTTGTTATACGCGGGTTAACAACAATATGCATTAGTATATCAGTTTTAGTTTTTGTTCTATGGTATGGTTTTGGATACAATCATGACATTCCACAAGGTCGTCAGCTTATGCCAAGAATTTTACTTTTAATTATTATCGTCGCGCTGCTGTATGTGATAGTCAAACGTTTTGTGGCATTTATAAACGCAAAAGAGCAGCAAAGCACTGTTAAAATCAAAGATGAAAATATAGTCCAGTGCACATTGTGCGGCACCCACATCCCGGAAAGTGAAAGTACTTTACTGGATGCTAAAATAGTATGCAAACAGCAGCCATGCAAGCACTAGTCCAAAACACATATGCAACTTGAGACGCTTCCTAGCTTCCATGACTGGATGACCTCCTCCCAAAGGCGGAACATCAAGCTATACAGCCTTTACCGCCTTGCCGTTGCTTCCATTTTGCTGGCCACCCAAATTCTGATGCGCGGTGGCGGGCTAAGCCTAGAACATCCCATTTTTAGTACCAAAGTCCTGTTGATCTACTTCGCACTGAGCTTTATCTTGGCTGGATTAGCTTGGATAGAGCATGCCAAATTTGAAATCAGTCTTGCCACACAGGCTGTAATTGATATCGGCTTTATTCTGCTCATGATGCATTTGTTTGACCAAAACCAAACCGGTGTTGGCTTACTCATGGTCATTACCATAGTGTTTGCCAGCCTCATCAGTGATGGTCGTTACGCGCTGTTTTATGCCTCAATTGCCAGTATTGGCATACTGTTAGAGCAAACCTATAACATCTATTTCAAACAAGCCAGTGGCGCCAATTACACCAATGCAGTGTTATTGTCTGTAGCATGTTTTGCTACTGCATGGTTGGCGCACACGTTGGCAAGGCGCATGCAAACGAGCGAGCGCTTGGCTTCTGAACGTGGCGTCGACATCGCCAACCTGGCCAAAATCAACGCGCTCATTACGCAAGAAATGCCCAATGGTGTGCTGGTAGTAGGTGAATCGCAGCTATTAAGTCATTACAACCAGCAATTCACGGCGTTGACTGGGCTGACCGATGCGCAATTATCGGAAGCAATGATATACAAAAAACCATTGGCCACATTTGCCCCTCAATTATCCAAGCTATTGTCCGAATGGGCGGAATCTGAGCAAGATAGCAAGTCATCGGATGCAATAAAATTTTCACTACCTGATAGAGATTTGGGCATACGCTTTTTACCAGTGTCACAATCCCGCGCCAGTGGGGCGATTATTTTTGTGGAAGACTGGTCACAAGTACAAACACAAGCGCACCAAGTCAAGTTGGCGGCATTGGGTCGTTTAACCGCCAATATCGCGCACGAAATTCGCAACCCGCTCAGTGCAATCAGCCACGCGAATCAGCTATTGCAAGAAGACAATACCGACCCTACCACAATGCGAATGTTGCAAATCATTAGTGACAATGTGCAACGTGTGGATCAAATCATCAAAGATGTGCTAGAACTGAACCGGCGCGACCGCACTAACCAAGAGAGCATCCAACTTAACCACTTTATGACCGAGTTTTATCAGCAGTTTTGTGCGGTTGAAAAAATTGATGCCAGCGCTTTTGCCCTAAAGCTGCCTAAAGATGGTGTTGAAATATTTTTCGACCGTCGGCATATCAATCAAATTTTATGGAATTTGTGCAAAAATGGTTGGCGTCATTGCAAAAAAAATAAAGGCAGCTTGGTGCTTGCGATTAAAACCAGCCGAAACTCGCAGTTTTTAAACCTGCAAGTCATCGACGATGGTGAGGGCATTGCCTCAAGTATTCAATCGCATTTGTTTGAACCGTTTATTACCACCGAAAAAACAGGCACCGGCTTGGGTTTGTATATTGCCAGAGAGTTGGCCGAGGCCAATGGCGCAAAATTAGACTTTACCACTGCGGACACCGGTACCGTATTTACGCTCAATATTAAAAAGGTGTAATCTAACTCCATGGCGCAACCTTACAATTGCTTAGTTGTTGATGATGAAACAGATATCCGTGAACTGGTGGTGCTGACGCTGGAGCGTATGAATATTCAAGCAGATAGCGCCAGTAACTTGACCGATGCAAGGCATATGCTGGGGCAAAAAGAATATGACCTTTGTCTGACCGATATGCGCTTGCCGGATGGCCTAGGCTTAGAGTTAGTCGAGTATATTTCAGCCAATCATGCCGGACTACCCGTTGCTGTAATTACCGCTTATGGTAGTGCCGAGAACGCAGTATCTGCCCTTAAGGCAGGGGCTTTTGATTACCTTACCAAACCGATTTCATTAAGCCAACTTAGGCCGTTGGTGGAGTCTGCCCTCAAACTCTCCAGCTCTTCTAAATCGGAGACCACTAATACGGTCGATCTGATTGGTGTATCGCCCGCGATGCAGCATGTACGCAACATGATTAGCAAGTTGGCGCGCAGCCAAGCACCAGTGTATATCAGCGGTGAATCAGGCAGCGGTAAAGAACTGGCGGCCAGACTGATTCATAATAACAGCTCCCGACGCGACAAATCATTTATAGCTGTGAACTGTGGTGCGATTCCGGAAAACTTGATGGAGAGTGAATTTTTTGGTTACAAAAAAGGTGCTTTCACCGGTGCAGCGCAAGACACGATTGGCTTATTCCAGGCCGCCAATGGCGGCACTTTGTTTTTAGATGAGGTTGCTGACTTACCACTAGCGATGCAAGTGAAACTACTGCGTGCCATTCAGGAGAAAAAGGTGCGTACCGTGGGTGGCACTGCCGAGGAAGCAGTGGATGTGCGGATTATCTCTGCTACACACAAAAATCTGAACCAGATGATGGAAAAAGGCGAGTTCAGACAAGATTTGTATTACCGCCTGAATGTGATTCAGCTCAAGATGCCCGCCCTACGTGATAGACCTGAAGATATCCCGGAGCTAATGGAAAAGCTGTTGACGAAACTCTGCGCTACGCAGGACATTGATGTACCCAAAGTGGATGGGGAAGCCAGTAAGTTTATTCAAAATCTGCACTATGCGGGCAATGTGCGCGAACTGGAAAATATGCTTGAGCGCGCGCTAGCGTTGTGTGACGGGGAAAAAATTACGGTTGAAGATTTATCCATGGGCAGCGAAGTCAAAATGCGCTCATCAGAGAAGCTGAGTTTTGAGCCTGGCAAAACCTTGGAAATCAGCTTATCGGATTATTTAGAAGACATTGAAAAGCGCGCCATCATCAAGGCACTGGAAAAAGCCAACAATAATAAAACTGCTGCTGCTAAATTATTAGGTATTAGCTTCCGTACTTTGCGTTACCGGCTATCTAAGTTAGGACTTGCCAAAGAGGAAGAAGGCGAAGACGAAGACGGCGAGGCGGAAGAAGAGCGCGTCTAACTGCGCTCGCCAAACATAGTTGAGAGTGCTGAAACTAGGCCAGCACCATAACTAAATAGGTCACATACAGTGCACCGTTCACCATTAAATGCCACACACGCAAACCACCATGCTGGCTAGCCATGACACGCAACCAGACTGCTGCCGCTAGCGTTAACACGATACCAATCAACACTTCTTTACGTGGCACCCAAGGTGTCAGCATGATGCCAATCGCCGGTAATAATGTACCCTGAAACACCATGGCTCCAGTGATATTACCAAACGCTAACGTATCTTTACCTTTGCGTACCCACAAAATACTGTTCACTTTTTCCGGCAACTCGGTAGCGATTGGAATAATCAGCAAAGAGAGCAGCAATGCAGAAATACCAATGATATCTGCCGCGGACTCGACGCCATTAATGAAGCCTTTAGCACCCGCAATCAACAATACCAACCCAAGCAATAACTGCGATACGATCACCAGCATATTGTTAGGTAAACCGATTCTGCATAAAAACATTTCATTCTCGGCTTCTGTGGCATGGCCATCCGCCACCAAACCTTTGGATGCGCGTATGGTTTGCCATACGTACACCACATAAATCATCACCATGGCGAACCCCAGCATGAAACGATACACATCTTGCTCATGCGGAATGTACAAAGCAACCGCAGCCAGAATAAAGGCCACGATAAAGTAATTTAAATCACGCACCAACCCTGTTCGCTCCGGACGTAAATGGCCAGTTGCTGTTCTCCGCTTGTAAACTGACATGGCCATTAGAAACAGAGAGAGCGTAGCCAACATTAACGGCGCACCCAAAATCGCACCGACCCCAATTTCATGGTTGGTTTCCATATTGGAAGTTCCAGCAAAAATGGCCAATAGCGGCACACTGGTCTCTGGCAGCGCAGTACCCACAGCAGCAAAAATGGAGCCGGTCACACCTTCAGAGATACCCAATTTCTCACCTAAATGCTCAAGTGCATTGGTAAACACTTCTGCTGCGATTAAAATCACAATCAGCATGACAAATAATTGTAAAAAAACCATGGTGAGTTACCTTATATTTTGAAATGTGCTGTATTTTAACGTATTAAGTGCTTGGTATAGTAATTCAAACAGAAGATTGACCATGAAAGCAATGAAGATAGATCAAGAAGGTTGGGTAGACCAAGCCAAACACATTCCTTCGCCCAATTTTGACCTGCGCCCGTGCGATGAAATTGATATGGTGGTGATACACAACATCAGCCTTCCACCCAATCAATACGGTGGCAACGGCGTGATAGAACTGTTTACCAACCAACTCGATCCGCAAGCACATCCCTATTACGCGGAGATTCACACACTCAAAGTATCGTCACACTTTTTCATTCGTCGTGACGGCAGTCTGATTCAATTTGTCTCCTGCTTGGCCCGCGCATGGCATGCAGGCGCATCAAAATGGCAATCGAGGGAACGTTGCAATGATTTCTCGGTCGGAATAGAGCTTGAAGGCAGTGATATTGACCGTTTTGAAGCTGCACAATACACAACACTGATACAATTGATTCAAGCTTTAACATTGCGCTATCCCATTCAGCATGTGGTTGGACACTCTGATATTGCGCCAGGACGAAAAACGGATCCTGGCCCTTATTTTGATTGGGACACTGTGAATACTTTAATAAAAATTTAAATCATCATTTATGCAAAACATTTACACCGGGCTAATACTGGCATTTTTTGTTGTGATTTCTGCCAGCTGCGGCAATAGCGATAGCGCCTCTAAAGAAATAGAAGCCGGTAACAACACAAAAGCTACGTTGGTCACTGTTACCACCATTAAAAAACAAGCCGTTGAGATTACAGAAGAAGCGATTGGCACCTTGGAAGGGTTGATAGACCCAACAGTGGCTGCAGAAGTGGCTGGACGTGTAGTGAAAGTGCATGTCAGTCCAGGGGAACAAGTCAAACAAGGACAATTAGTAGCTACGCTTGATGCAGCTGATTTCACTATGCAACGCAATGAGGCACAGGCGGAAGTGAGTCGTATTCAAGCTTTACTGGATAACCAAGCCAAAATCGTAGCGCGCAACCAAGCATTGGTGGACAAAAAGTTTATTTCTCAAAACGTTGTGGACAATGACAAAGCGCAACAAAACGTATTGCAACAGCAGTTAGAGGCGGCAAAGGCGCGCGTGGGTAGCATTAATCACAATAGCAGCAAAACCCGCGTGATTTCCCCTGTGAATGGCACAGTAGAAACACGCTTGGTGAGCGCGGGGGATTATCTTAAAGTGGGTGACCCCATTATGCAGATTATTTCCAAGCAAAAACTGCGTGCCCATTTACCTTTTCCAGAGCATATTGGCGCAAAACTCAAACCCGGCTTAAAAGTGCGTTTAACCACACCTACCAGTAACACCAAGGTTGAAACAGTCATTCATGAGCTTAAACCTTTGATTGCAGAAGGAAGCCGCACTGTAGATGTGATTGCCGACGTGGTGAATCAATCCGATTGGCAGCCAGGCGCCACCGTGAACGGTACTGTAGTGTTGGGCGAAGAGTCTTCGGCATTGATGATTCCGGAGCAAAGCTTAGTATTGCGACCGGCGGGTGAAGTGGTCTACGAAGTGCGTAATGGGGTGGCCTATCAAGCCGTGGTTAAAACCGGTTATCGAAAAAATGGGCTGATTGAATTGCTGGAAGGCCTTCAACCTGATGCCACTATTGTGGTCGATGGTGCCGGGTTTTTAACGGATAAAACACCAGTCACTATCAGCAAGTGAGTGAAGTGCAAAACATGCCATTCATAATTTCGATTGCAGCAAGGTGTAGCGATGCTTAGCAGCGCCTCAGAAAATACAGATGTTTGTCAAAAGAGCGCGGCGCACGGAGCGCAAAACGCGAGACAGTACATACAAGTACGGAGAGCGTATGAGCACCGCGCAACAAAGCTATTTTGGCAAAAAGCGTATTTAATGAGGTGTTGTAATTGAGTTTGCCTGAACTATCCATCAAGCGCCACGTCCTCGCCTGGATGCTTTCCGGCGTCATCGTGCTGTTTGGTATTATTGCGTATAACCGCATTGGCGTAGATCGCATTCCCTCCATTGATTTTCCAGTGATTATGGTTACCACGACCTTGCGTGGCGCCGACCCTGATGTAGTGGATACTTCGATTACCAGCGTGATTGAATCTGCCATCAACACCACCCCCGGTATCGAACATATTCAATCGGCTTCCTCGCCCGGCGTATCAAGCATTAGCATTACGTTTAATATCGAAAAAGATGTCGATGTGGCATACAACGAGGTACAAGCAAAAGTCAATCAGGTACTCAAGAGCTTGCCCACCGATACCGATCCCCCCGTGGTGCAAAAAGTGGATACCAATGCCTCACCAGTGATTTGGTTAGCCTTGACCGGCGACCGAACAATTCAGCAGCTCAACTTGTATGCCAATAATGTGCTCAAGAAGAAATTTGAGACCATCAACGGTGTGGGTGAAGTAAGAATTGGGGGGCGCCGTGACCGTGTGATTCGTGTCAATGTATTACCAGAACGCATGGCTGCCTATAAATTGACTGCTACTGATTTGGTAGACGCTTTTAAGCGCGAGCATGTGCAATTGCCGGGGGGCTTTCTGGTTAGCCAACAAGCAGAGCAGTTGCTAAAGCTTGATTTGGAATTTCATACCACCGATGAGCTTGCCAATCTAGTAGTGACGACCAAGGATGGCAACCCTATTTATCTAAAAGACATTGCCGAGATTGAAGATGGGATCACGGACAATCGACAGGTAGCTCGCTACAAAGGTAAGCCAGCAGTCGGCTTGGGGATGGTCAAAATTGCAAACGCCAATACGGTTGAAATTATTGATGACGTCATTGAGAAACTAGAAACAGATGTAAGACCCAATCTACCACCCGGCATGTCGTTGGAAATTTCCACCAATGATTCGATTTTTATTAACCAACTGGTCGCCTCACTTAAAGAACACTTAGTAGAGGGCACCCTATTTGCCGCCTTGATTGTCTTGATATTTATGCGATCTTTCAGCTCCACTGTGATGATTTGTATGGAAATCCCTGTGTCTTTAATGGGTGCCATTGCGGTGATGTATTTTGCTGGCTACACCTTTAACAGCATGACTTTGTTAGCGTTGTTATTGCTGATTGGTGTAGTGGTGGACGATGCGATTGTGGTACGAGAAAGCATATTGCGCCACATGACGGGTGAAGTGGGCACTGGCCTCAAAGGTTTAGATCTGAATGATTGGCGAGCTGTGGATGCTTACCGAAAAAGAACTACCCTTGCCGGTACTAATGAGGTGGTGTTTGCAGTCTTAGCTGCCTCTCTATCATTGGTATGTATTTTTGCTCCGGTGATTTTTATGGATGGCATCATGGGGATGTTCTTTAAATCATTTGCCGTGGTGGTCACCTTTGGTGTGCTAGTCTCTCTGTTTGTCTCACTCACGCTAACGCCCATGCTGTGCTCTCGCTACTTAAGCGTCACGCACAAGGAAAATGCGCTGTACCGCTTTTTTGGTCGTATGCTGGATAAGCTAGATTCGTCTTATCGAAAAATCTTGCATTACACCTTGCTACACCGAAGTTTGGTAGTGATTGTGGCCATTCTATTTGTGATTGTCTCTGGCTTTCTTTCCCTCAAATATGTCAAAAAAGACTTTGTACCCGAAACCGACGAAGGCAGCTTCACCATCACGGTTAAAGCGCCATTAGGTGCAAGTATTGATTACACTGACTCTCGCATGAAGTTGGTGGAAGAGGTGCTGTCGCGCCATGACGACCAGATTGATAGCTTCTTTTCAACCATTGGTGCAGGTTCACGCGGACAGGTCAATCAAGGCAATGTGAATGTTCGACTAAAGCCCAAAGAGTTGCGTAGCAAAAGCCAGCAAGAACTCACGCGTGAAATCAAAATAGAATTGGAAAATATACCGGGTGTACGAGCCATTCCTGGCGCAAGTGGCATTGCCAGAGGCCAACGCTCTGAAAAACTGCAATTCAACCTTACAGGCAACAACTTAAAAGAGTTAGGCAGTGTCGCCGAAACCCTACAGCGTACGCTTAGTGAAAATGGCAGTATCGGCAAGGTTGACGTAGACGTGCAACTGGATTTACCACAACTTGAAATTGACATTGATCGAGTACGTGCAGCTAGTTTAGGGTTAAACGCTAATGAGATTGCTACAGCGATTAGCTTGTACGTGGGCGGGCTGAATGTTGCGAAATATAACGATAATATTAGCGATGGACAGCGCTACGATATTCGATTGAAAACCACGGATGGCGAACTACAACATACCACTGATTTAAGCAAAATATACTTACGCAGTGCGAGTGGCGAATTGGTACGATTAGATGCGTTAGCGCGCTTTAAACCAACGTTAGGTGCAGCTGTGATTGGCCGTTATGATTTGCAATACGCAGTGAATTTTTACGCCAACCCCAATGTAGCATTAGGCGAGGCAGTGGCGATAGTGGATGATGCGGTCAAAAAAGTGGTTCCGCCTAGTTACAAGCTCAAATATACAGGGCAGGCTGAGGAACTGGGCAAAACATTTAAAAACCTAGCCTTTGTGTTCGTGCTCGCGTTTATCCTGTTGTATATGGTGCTGGCCAGTCAGTTCAACTCATTTTTGCAACCAGTGATTATTATGCTGGCGCAGCCACTTGCCATTATTGGTGGGTTGATTGCATTGTTAATTACGGGCAACTCGCTCAATATCTTCTCGATGATTGGGTTGGTATTATTGATAGGCTTAGTCGCCAAAAACTCGATTCTATTGGTGGATCTCACCAATCAGCTGCGAGCAGAAGGGGCAAGTGTGCAAGAAGCTTTGAGTGAAGCTTGTCCGGTACGTTTGCGCCCAGTGCTGATGACCTCACTCACCATTATTCTGGCGCTATTGCCTGCGGCGATTGGTCTGGGTGCAGGCTCTGAGACGAATAAACCGCTCTCCATCGCTATTATCGGCGGCATGATTTCCTCTACATTGCTCACCTTAGTAGTAGTCCCTGCGGCTTACTCACTGATGATGAGTGGCTTAGCCAAATTCAAGCGTTTTGCGTGATTTGCCTGTTGCTGTTATTAAGCAAGACAGGCTTTTCAAAATACTCAAACTGCAGACCTGCCACTTTGACTTGCCACAAATCAGACTCGTAAGGGAATGGCTTGACCACGCCAGTGGGCAAATAGCCTAGCCGATTGTAAAACGCAATTAAGGTGTCGCGCGCAGTTACAACTGTCATGCAGAAAGTATCAATGGGCCAAAGTGCTTGCGCTTGATTCTCGGCCGCTAGTATCATCTGTTTGCCAAAGCCCGTATTCTGCATGGTGGGTTGGACTGCTATCATGCCCAACTTGGCCTTATGTCGATGGCCTTCGATGAGATGTTCGCAACAAATGGTGGCCACCAATGCTTCGTGATGCAGGCCCACTAAGATAAATAGATGGGTTTGCGCGATGAGCGCGGCTATTTCTTGGGTCGTGGTGCGTAAACCATCAATCAAATCCGCTTCTGTTGTCCAACCAGCACGGCTAGATTCACCACGGTAAGCGCTGTTGATTAACGCTGCAATCGCTTCCGCATCTGCTAAGGTTGCCAGTCGGATTGCAAGTGTTGTCATAGGCTTACCATGTAATCAATGCTCTGCCGAAGCTTTTTGTGCTGTGATTTTTTGTATCACCACGCTCGTAATCATATCTCCTTCCACGTTCACCGTAGTGCGCAGCGTGTCTAGCATACGGTCAATAGGCAGCAATATTGCAATCGCCTCCGCAGGCAAACCGACTGATTGCAACACCATCACCATGGTCACCATGCCAGCACTGGGAATACCCGGTGCCCCGATAGAGGCCAACATGGCGGTGACAAACACTATCAACTGTTGTACAAAAGATAGCTCCACGCCCACCAAGTTAGCAATGAAAAGCGCGGCAGCGGCTTCATATAGCGCAGTGCCATCCATATTGATAGTAGCGCCCAACGGCACCACAAACCCTGCAATTTCCGGTTTTACATGCAGGTGTTGGGTGGTGCAGCGCATGGTAATGGGCAAGGTGGCCGAGCTGGAACTGGTGGCAAACGCCGTGATTAGCGCCTCACGTCCACCCCGCCAAAACCACAATGGCGATTTACCTGTGATAATAAACATTAATAGCGGCAAAATCACCACGCCATGCAACAAGGTAGTGCCCACCACCACCATGACAAACTTGCCCAAGGTGGTGAGCATAGCAAGGTCTTGCGTGCTGACCAGTTTAATCAGCAAGGCGGCAATGCCAAATGGCGCAAGGTGCATAACCCATCCCACAATGCGCATCACAATTTCCAGCGCTTCTTCCAACAATTTGAGGATGTTCTTGTAACGCTCACCCCCCATCACCAGCGCAATCCCCAACATGAGTGCAAACATCACCACAGCCAACACGTTAGCTTCAGCTAGGGCTTTGAATGGATTGACAAATAAGCCGTGCAAAAAGTGCGCGAAGAATTCCGGCAAAGGCATTTGTTTCGCTTCGAAATTTTGCATGGCATGCGCAAACATCTCTACCTGCATACCCGCGCCGGGTTTGAAGTACAGGCTGGCTGACATGCCAAGGGTAATGGCAATCATCATGGTGAATGAAAAAAACAAGAGTGTGCTGATCCACACGCGATGAATTTGCTGATGTTTGCGTAGATTAGCAATGCCCACGGCAATACTGCAAAACACCAATGGTACCAGCACCATTTTCAGCAAATCGATAAAGAGTGTGCCAACTAAATCTGACACATATAAGCTTGTTGCAACCGTTGGCTCCTGCACCCCTAGCCCATGAAAAAATGCCCCAATGCCTATGCCAAACAATGCACCAAGCAGAATTTGCACATTCAGGCTGGGGAATTTCATGATCTAGTCACCGGCTTTGTCAGATTTGGTGTCTGTCGCTTGGCTGGTTTTTTCAAACACCGCCGCAAAGAAACCATCGGTGCCATGTAAGTGCGGCAATAATTTTAGATAGGGGCCAGTATCCAAAGCGATGTGATGATGCGCCAAAATTTCATTTGCCGGCACCAAACTAAACTCCGGATTGGCTTGCATAAACGCTTCTACAATCGCCTCGTTTTCATCACGCAGCAAACTGCAAGTGGCGTAAATCAAGCGCCCACCGGCTTTAGTGAGTTTGGCAGCACGTGCCAAAATAGCCGTTTGCTTCTGCGTGAGTTCCAACACATCTTGTTCGGTTTGGCGCCACTTCAAATCAGGGTTACGTCTTAAAGTACCCAAGCCACTGCATGGCGCATCCACCAATACACGGTCAAACTTACCGTTTAAACGTTTAAGTTTAGGGTCTTGTTCACTGGAAATGACTTGCGCATGCAAATTGGACAAACCGGAGCGTTTGAGTCGCTGCCCCAAATTATTGAGGCGCTTTTCCGATACATCAAACGCGTACAAACGGCCGGTATTTTTCATCAAGGCGCCAATCGCCAAGGTTTTGCCGCCCGCCCCTGCGCAAAAATCGGCAATCATCATACCGCGCTTGGGCGATACCAAGTAGGTAAGCAATTGGCTGCCCTCGTCTTGCACCTCAATTTTGCCCTCAGTAAACAATACATGGCGGCTAATATTGAGTTTAGCCCCCATGCGAATGCCGATGGGTGAGTATGGGGTTGGCGCGATCACATTGTCCTTCACTGTGTTTTCTGCCTGCATTTTTGCGAGCACTTCATCGCGGTTAGCCTTAATGGTATTTACGCGCAAATCCAAACTGGCTTGCTCAAACATGCTACGGCAAATCGTCAGCGCCTCTGTTTCGCCATACTGTTGCACCAGCTTTTCCCAAAACCAGTCACGCACATCTGCCTGAACAGCCAACGGCAAGTTTTCGGTCGATTTTGCCTTAATTGCTACCGCCCACTCTTTTTGTTGCTCGTTGAGGATATCATCTAACTCACGTAAACTTTTGCCCTGCACACGCAACAACCAAGCCAAAATCAACTTACGCGCATCGTCCGGGTCATCAGCATCATTCGCGGCCACCACACTTAAATAGCGCAAACGACGCAATACGCCATACACACTCTCTGCCACAAAAGCACGGTCCTTGGTGCCCAGCTCGCGGTGGTTGCGAAAGAATTCACCTAATTTGGCATCGGCTGGACTATTAAAATCCAACAAATTGGTGAGCAGCATGGCTGCCTGGCGTAATAAATTTGGGGTCATGGCAAGGGGGTTTCGTTTTCTAAAGTTTCAAATTTCAATCGGGTCGCGATTTGCTCAATCACAGTACCATCTTTTTCGGTTTTTCTAATTTTCACTGGCACATATCGATAGTCTTTTGCCAGCCAAAGCTCTGTTTTTTCGTCTGAATCGGTTTTAGCATGCTGAATGTGGTAGGTATCCACATTGCCAAACTTCAATTCCAAGATTTCTTCACCCTCAAACGCATAAGTGTAAAGGCCTAATTTTCTGCCGTTTGTGAGGTACATCTGCATTTCATCCAGTGGTGGTGCAAACATAAACTGATACATAAAACTTAAAAAGTCTTGAATATGTCCGGCACTCGCATCTCCATCCATGGCCACGGTTTTAGTACCCTTGGTACTCTGCAACGCCACCGATTTTTCCACCCAGTCAAAACTGGCTTGGTAGGATTTGTCTTCGCGCTCACCAAATTTGTACAAATAGAAGGTTGGCATCAAGCCAAACTCAGTAATCTTACCTTGGCTGGTTTGTAATAAGTCCGGGTACAGCAAACCAATGAATCCGGTAGCACTCACCTTCCATGTCAACTCATAGCGTTGGTCTGCACCTTTGCTGTAGTAAATTTTGGCTGTACCCACCCGCTCTGGATTACGGTTCATTAATACATCGAAATCTGTTTCCACTGTGGTAAACGGCTGCGGTTTTGCTACAGTTTCAGCGGAGTCTGGCAAGACCAACCCAGGCTGAGCTTCAGTGTCTGCCTCTGCTATTGCTGTCGCTACTTCAGCTTCTAGCTCAGCCACCATACTAGCATCCGTTGGTGAGGCTTCACGGGCAACTTCCTCGCTTGCCACTTCTTCACTCGGTGATACCGTCTCAGTTTCAGCTGGCACTGGTTCAAGCACATCTGGCTTAGCGGCTTTATCCTCTGGAGATGTATCGCTCTTTTGCACCTCTTCAGTGATGGTTTGACTCGACACCGGCAGGCTATTCGTCACTAACTGAGCCTCAAGAAAACGAAACGATGACGCTGTTTTGGAAAACGCCACCCAATCCGATTGTTCAATTAGCAACAAGTGAATGATTACCGAGATGAAAACCGCATACCCAAGCCGCTTTGTCGCTGGATCAAACCACCAAGCCTTGATGCTATGCCAGTTCAATTTACTCAATAGTAATCTGTGTGATGAGTTGTTCAATGGTTGCGCCGTCGTCCTGCACAACAATCTTCACAGGCAACGCATATTTTTCTGTCGCTAAATAGATTTTTTTTGCATCAGCATCGTCCGTTTCCAACAGTTCTAGCACCTTAAACTGCCCAGCCTTTGTCACTAACGGTGCCGTTTGCGCTGTCACTTGATATTGATGCGTTTTTAGGCGTTTTCCAGTGGTGACCGCTAGTTTTAACGGCCCAACCTTGGGTGGTTTATACATAAATTGATACATCACACTCAACAAATCTTGCGTGCCAACGGTAAGTGCTTCTTGTTGTTTCTCACCCTTCACTTGCATGAAAAGCACGCGGGCTTTCCAATCAAAATCGTTAATCAGATTCTTCTTGGCACTATTGCTCTGTAACGATTCAAAATGTTTTGGGCGCAAGCCCTCTTTTGTGACATCGCCTTGGCTTAACAATTTACGCTCACCCAACAATGCATAGACCCCTATGCCTTTGGTGATGGATTGCAACTGGTATTGTTTGCCGTTCTGACTGAATGTCTCTGTCACGTGCCCAAACAACTTGCCGTTACGTTTTACTTCATAGCTGAGTTTGATGGACTTTGGCACTGCATGAGCCGCTGGCACCACACACAACGCCAACACGCAGGCAATTAGAGTCGCTCGTAAACTGTTCCACATATTCATCCCTTTACTTATTGTAGTCGCAGGAATAATGCATAACGCACGAACAGTCATCAGGACAACAACCTACACCACAATGGTGGGGGATTCACCCGCCTGTTGTTTTCGAATTTGACCAATCTGGTACACGGTCTCACCCGCTTTGCTTAATAGCTCGGTCGCCTTGGCCACGTTTGCCGGACTGAGCACCACCACCATGCCAATACCACAGTTAAAGGTTTTGTACATTTCAGCATCGGCAATGTTGCCTTGCGCTTTTAGCCACTGAAACAATGGAGGCAAAGTCCAGCTATTGGCTTGCACTTCAGCCGTTAAACCTTCTGGCAATACACGTGGTACGTTCTCTGTGATGCCACCTCCGGTGATATGTGCCATGCCCTTCACTGGCATTGCTTCTAGCAAGGCCAAAAGTGATTTCACATAAATTTTGGTCGGTGCCATGACCACATCTTTAAATGGTTTGCCATGAAAATCTGCATTAAAATCAATACCGGATTTTTCAATCAGCTTACGAATCAGCGAATACCCGTTTGAGTGTGCCCCGCTAGAAGCCAAACCCAATACCACATCACCTTCCGCGATTGTGCTACCGTCAATCAAATTGGCTTTGTCCACACAACCCACAGCAAAACCAGCCAAATCGTATTCACCAGCCGGGTACATGCCTGGCATCTCAGCAGTCTCACCACCCACCAAGGCACAGCCGGCTTGTTCACAACCTAAAGCAATGCCTTTAATCACATCCGCGGCGGTGCCTACTTCTAGTTTGCCACAAGCAAAATAATCCAAAAAGAATAAAGGCTCAGCGCCTTGCACCAAGATATCGTTCACGCTCATGGCCACCAAATCGATGCCTACCGTGTCATGCTTATTCAGCTCAAACGCCAATTTCAGCTTGGTGCCAACACCATCGGTGCCAGACACCAAAATGGGTTCTTTGAATTTTTTTGGCATGGCAAATAAGGAGCCAAAACCGCCAATACCGCCCAACACTTCAGGACGCATCGTGCGTTTGGCAAATGGCTTAATTTGTTCTACCAAAGCATCGCCTGCTTCGATATCCACGCCGGCATCGCGATAGGTAATGGAGGTGTTGTGGTTTGATGGTGTGCTCAAAATGCGTCTCGATTCAATTAATTGCGTGAACGTTGAATTAAACTGTGGCTTAATTCAGTATAATTTTAAAAACCTAATTTTAACTCACTATGGCTAATCAACCAAAAAACAACGCAGAAAATGCCAAAAATGCTCGCCTAAACAGCGATCGTCGCTGGTTGATATTTCTTGGGCTAATTGGCTTTGTGGTGTATTTGCTTAGCCCCATACTCACGCCGTTTTTAATCGCTGCTGTAATGGCGTATATTTGCGACCCGTTAGTAGACCGTCTGAGCGCGACCTGCGCAGGCAAATTTTGCATGGGTAGAACCGCAGCTACCGTGTTGGTGCTGATGGCGATTTTGCTAGCCATCATCATGATGTTTCTCATCATTGTGCCTTTATTGCAAAAACAATCCTTACTCATCGCTGAACGTTTACCCGCCATGATCGATAACATCAGGCAATCAGTGGAACCTTGGCTTCAATCCAAATTTGGGATTAGCCTAGCGATAGACAGTGCACATGTGCAAGACATCATCAGTAAAAACTGGAAAAGCACTGGCGATATCCTAGGTGAGGTATTAAAAACTGCAGGTACACAAGGTTTGGCCTTTATTGGTCTACTCGCCAATTTGTTTTTGTTACCAGTGGTGCTGTTTTTCTTGCTGCGCGACTGGGATGAATTAGTCGCCAACATCGGTGAACTCATCCCTCGCGATTGGATAGACAGCGTGACAGACATTGCAAAGGAAGTAGACCAAGTGGTGGCTGAATTCTTACGTGGTCAACTCTCTGTCATGGCTGCGCTATGTGTGTTTTACAGCATAGGCTTATGGCTGGTTGGTTTAGAAATGGCGCTCTCGATTGGTTTGATCGCCGGTTTACTCAGCTTTATTCCCTACTTGGGATTTGCGTTGGCATTTATCTTGGCGGTAGTGTTAGCGATTTTACAATTCACCTCATTGGCCCAAGTGGTGCCTGTCCTCATCGTATTTGGCCTTGGTCAATTGGTAGAAAGTTTCATCCTCACCCCGTTACTCGTGGGCAATCGCATCGGACTTCATCCGGTTATTGTCATTCTTGCCTTACTGGCGGGTGGGCAATTGTTTGGGTTTGCTGGCGTGTTGCTGGCTTTGCCAGTCAGCGCCGCGATTGCTGTAGGGCTGCGCCACACACGGGACAACTATTTGAGTAGCGACACCTATCTCAAATAGTCATACTGAAGCGCCATGAAGCAACTACTACTGGACATCCAGCCACCAGCCCCTCCTAGCCTGCACAATTTTATTGTAGGTAAAAATCAGGAGGCGCTGGCCAATCTTTATGCCGCCATCCAAGGCACAGCTCCAAGTCGGTTTGTCTATTTGTGGGGCGCACCCGGTAGCGGCAAATCCCATTTACTGGCAGCTGCCAAAAGTTTGGGGGCACATGTGGCTGATGACGTGCATTTGTTGGACGAAGAAGCACAAATTGCCCTCTTCAATCGCTACAACCACATCAAAGAACAGGGCGAAACCCTGATTACTGCCGGATTATACGCCCCATCACAAATGGCGCTGCGTGATGATTTGGCCACGCGCTTGGCTTGGGGCTTGGTGTATCAATTGCAGCCACTGAGCGATGATGAGAAAGCGCAGGCGCTGCAAGCCCATGCACAAGAGCGCGGTATGAAACTACCCAGCGAAGTGGTGGATTACTGCTTGCGTTATCTACGACGCGATTTACCCACATTAATGGCGGTACTGGATGCGTTGGATGAGTGGTCACTCACCGAAAAGAAACCGGTGACCGTGCCTATGCTAAAGAAATTACTGCAAATGGATTTGGGTATTTAGTGTCTATTAAATTTAATCGGGTCAGACATAATTTCTTTCCATGCCCACTTTACTGACTACCGCATCACGGGGGTATTAGTTGTCGCTTCGCTTTTGTCGTGAAGTACGCTATTTGGAATCAGTTCATGACAATACTAGTAATCTGTTTCTATCTTCTGACCGTTTTTGTCGATGTACCAGCCTTTGCGATCTACTTTTCCGTTGTATATTCTCGCTTCTCTGAAGTCACCACCTGCCATTTCGTAATCAAAGGTGTATTTGCCTTTTCCGTCTCGCATAATATCCCACCCTATCAATACCCTATCTTCCGCCAACCGTATCTTAATACGTAAACTTCCTCGCTGGTTCTTACGTAAATCATCCAGCAATTCATCGGGAATCCGCTCCGCTACGGGAACTGTATAGTCTCCGATGATGGTGCCTTCGTAACGCAAAGTTCCATTATTCATAATTGCCTTACCATCTTTTTCACTACGCCATTTCACGTTAATGGCTTTAGGGATTGTATAGTGACTGCCTGCATAGTCTTGTACCCCCCCCTTCCTTTACCTAATCTTCCAGGAGATGCAATATAACTTCCCTGTTCGTTGGTAATAGTCACAAAATGATGATCTTGATATGCATCCATACTAAGCACCACGCCATTGACCCCTCTAAACTTGTACTTTAAATCCTTATCGGTCTGCCCGCCTTTTGCGATAGGCGTACAGGCACCCAGACATAAAGTTAGGCTGCTAAGTAGTAGCGTAAGTTTAGTGGTGTAGTTTTTTAGTCGATTTTTGAGTTTCATATTGAATTGCTTTCAAGTTGTGATTTATTGCACCCTCAAGTGAAATCAATGAAGGAAATCAATGGGTTCAGTCTTGATTGTTTTTATGTTTTTGATATTCATCTGATTTTCTATCCCCACCTTTTGCTAACTTGTCGCTTCGACGGTTTAGTTGATTGGCAATTTTTTGCTTAAAATGCTCACTGCCTAACACCCACGCTTTGTTAGTGGCTTCGCGCATCTGACTCAAGCTCATTTCATCAATTTGCCCTGCAAATCCGCTGTGCTGATTTGTTCTGAGATAAGGCGTCTGCCTGCATCGCAAAATTTGGGTAGCGTAAAATTAAGCGTTATTTGATGGTGTTGTTGCTCTCGGTATAGCTGGTATCGCCATTCTCGCGCACAAGCTTGTCAAACCCTTCTATAGTATTGCCTTCAATCAATACATCTTTGGAATCCAACAGGTTAATAGCGACTGGCGCTTTGCCGCTAAATAAGCCGCCTTTGAAAATAATGCGGTTGTTACGAATGATGCCGCCTTGCGCATCGCGCAGTTTAATCGCGCCATCTTTAATTTGTATGTTGTATTTCTTTTGGGTTTCGGTATCGCCGTTCTTGTTACTGTGGATGATGATGGTGTTGTTTTCAATCACAGGGTATTGACCCATTAAGTAGATAGCGGTGTTGTCATCCACTTCTATCGTGCTGTTGCGGATGGCGTTGTGGTTATCTGCCAGTTGCACACCGCGATAGGTGGCAAAGATATTCATATTATCAATGGTGATATGGGCGTCTTGGTATTGGGGGGGGAGTTTGTCGATGGAGTTTAGGTAAGAAACCTCTTCGCATTCGGGATAACTCAAACGACACCATCTGATCTTGTTATTTTCAGCAGGAGTTTTAATTAGAAGTGACGTGTTACTGTTATAGACTCCAATCGCCTGTTCCCCTTTGACGCTCAGGGTTCCGTTTTTGATAAGGATATTTTTTTGATTGCTAACAATATTTATAGCTAATGCATTGATTGCATTTGAGGCTTTGCTGGTCATGGTGTGCTTCTGTAAATCGATTTCCACATCAGATGCATTGACTCCCAACGCGGCCGGACGCTTATAGATTCGGTTCCATCCGTGATTTAAACGCCAGGTTTCATTCACCGATACATCCGCGGTTATGCAATAGTTTCCAGTTGAGTGAATTCCATAACCTTGATATTTTTGGTCCTGCTCTTTTACCCCAAGCTCTATACATTCCGCCATTGAGATTTTGGCTGTTGCCAGCAATGCCACTAATCCCAGTGCTTTTAATCGTTTCATCGTGAATCCTCTAATTACATGTGGTTGGCAGTATCGTGCCTTCATAGACTTTTTGGTCTAAGGGCTTGCCATCTTTACATAAGAAGCTGGCTCGGTTATTAGCTGCAAGACTTTCGCTGTAGGCTGCGTTATTGGAGTTACGAATATCAATTGCTCCATCAAACCATTCATCAAGCTTATCTTGTAGTTTTGTAATTTTTGCGCCTGAAGGTTTAACTGGATTCTTTGGATCGCTGTTATCCCCCTTCACATACCCATCCCCTTCACTCTCTTCAATGTCATTAAACTCCTTGAGAAATTGGTAAAAGTCTTGCTCACTAATCTTACCTTGGGTAATCACATCATCACCAGTGGCGTATTTTTTCAGTTCCAAGAAGACGAGTAGTTCCATACTGTAAGTACGCGATTCATTGTTATCCCAATTGGCTAAAGGTAAAACAGACCAGTGGTCGTAAGTATAATCCGGATGGCTATCATAGCCGCCATGACCAAAGCCAACATTCAGAGCAAACGGGTTGTTGTTTTGATCTCGATGCGCAAAGGTGTCCTGGAAGGCATGCATATATTCTCCAAACAGTTGAAGGCCAGCATTTTTACTCACGCATTTCTCCGCTGTTTCTGAGGCTTTTAGTAAACGTGTCAGTTGGTCGTTAGTTGGTCTGACGCCTGTGTTGGTATCTACAGATGGGTTACCATACTCCCCTACTTTGCCAGACACCTTGCCTGTGTTTGGGTCGATTTGAATGTTGTCTATCGCGGTAAAGTGATAGGTGAGCAGGCGTGCTCTGTGCTCGTCTGTAATGCCCGTTTTAATATTAAGTGGTTCGGTATCTGGATTATCATCCACATACTGCGCTGCCAATGCAATAATCCTCGCATCTTCTGCAGGCACGCCTGCCGCAACTGCCAAGAAGAAGGTCATGTAGTAGTGAATATCACTTTGGTATAACCCTAATGGGTCAAGCTTGTTGAGCGGGTCGTTATTCACATAGGCATAGGGGTCAGGTCCATCAGGGAAGCCGAGTGGGTCTGGAGTTAAGTATTTACCAGTATCTGGGTTGTAATCCCGTTGGTAGTTGTAATACAAACCTGTGGCTTGGTCTTGCCATTGGCCGGGTAGACGAAGGGCTAGGTTGAAGTTGTTTGCTTGATTGCTTTGGTTAGAGTTGCCGCGTTCCACTTCTAATGACGCTGGTATGACTTTACCCCACGCATCGTATTCAGCTTGCCAGATGATATTGCCTTGCTCATCCGTTGCCATCACAGGGGCATGACGTCTATCTGTATGAATTGCAATAATGCCTTCTTGGTTAACTTCAGTTGATGTGGTTGGTGTGTTAATCACCGCCACGGGTGATTGATTGACGTAGAGGTATTGTTGTATCACATCACCGTTTTCATCGAGCTCAGCAATGCGCTGCTGTTTGTCGTAGAGGTAGTAACGGGTTTGGTTTGTGTTGGCTTGCTGGTTGTTTGTTGCGGTTGGGTAGCTTGCCATCACGCGCTCACCGAAGGCATTGCTTTGGTAGCTGGCAATGATTGTATTGTTGGTTTTATTTTGCACACGGGTGAGTTTACCCCAAACATCGTAATGATAACGATGGTGCGCATCTCTTGTAGTTCGCCCTGCTTGGTCTAGTGACGTTTGTGCCGTATCTGCATACGTCAATGTGACATTGGATGTTACAGCATCCATATTGTTATTTTGTCTTATGCTCTTCACCGTTTTGATAAAGCCCTCTTTAGGTGGGCTGGCGAAGTCATTCCAGCCTGTGTAGGCGTATGCTTTAACTTTGCCCTGCAAATCCGCTGTGCTGATTTGTTCTGATATGAGGCGTCTGCCTGCATCGTAAGTGTAGCTAGCTTTAATCAATGGACTGTTTGCATGGTTGTTTTGTGATTGTTTGCCATGCGATACGCCGGTTAATCTTCCCGCTAAATCAAATACATAATCGTCACTAATGCCATTGCCATGTGTAAGGTGGGTGATGCCATTGAATGGGTGAACGTTGATATCAGTGACCACCGTTTTTGTCGTGGCGATTTGTAGAGGTAAATCGGGCATGTTGAGCCAGCTGGCCATTTTGTTGGTGAGGCTAGGCCAAATGGTTTTGTGTATGGTCATGGCTTGGGTTAAGCCTGTTTTGTTATCCAGTCCAAAAACTAGCCAATCACCATTAATCAGCTGCTTTGCTTTAATCTTGCCATCTACGGTATAACGCGTGTGGATATGGTAGGTTTTTGTCAGCCCGGTTTTAAGATTTAGGGTAGTGGCTTTGTCTATCTCACGGCCTAGTAGGTCTTGGCTATAGCTAAGCGTTTGATGGCTATCTTTAATTTGGCTTAGCCCAAAAAGATTGTAGGTATAGTGAACACTAGCTGTTTGTTTGGGTTGTGGATGAGTGGCGGTTTTGGTGAGCAGGCGGCCAGCAACATCATAGGTGTAGTCTATCTGCGTGCCATCGGGTTGCTGTATCTTAGCAATGCGATTAGCAGCGTTGTAATAAGCGATATGCGTGCCATGCTGTGCACTGCTAAATTGGATGGCACGGCCAAAGTCATCTTGTATTTGCACTGGGCTTTGCGCAGTCTGCGTATTGCTTGATTGGTTTGCTGCTTGTGCTTCTTCTTGGTAAGCCGTTGCGCTAAAATTAGCGTCTATATAGCCTTCAGGTGTCATCCTTACCTGGGCACTGCCTTGACTGCTCACTGCGTTCAAGGTCATGCGATTCAGTGGATCATTATGTTGCACCCATTGATTTTGGGAGGTACTGGTTGCATTGCCTTGGCTATAATGCCATGTATCCAACCCGCCATCGGAGTTTAGGCGTTGTGTGAGTCTATTCTGATCATCTCTCCAGAAATACCACGCACGAGCAACAGTATCTGGTGCATCGGCGGTAAACCATTGTTGCGTTGTTACCGTTACATTTTCTTGATGATTTGCTTTTGCCCAGTCTTTCCACTCCACTCGGTTACCAAGGGCATCTCTTAGCTGGATAAGTTTGCCATCGTTGCTATATTGCATAAACACCGCTTGACCATCTGCGCGTTTAATCATGGTGGTATTGCCCAATAGGTCATAAGCCATTTCGGTGCTTTGCAATAAACCTTCTTCTTTAGCACTCGTAATGTTTAGCGATGCTGGGTATCGCTGTGTATGTGTTATTTTGCCAAATTTGTTGTAGGTAAATTCTTTGGCAATCAGATTACTCTCTATTTTTTTGATGAGCCTTCCAGTACCCCCTAACTTTGCTTCTTGCAAACCGCTGAGATTGTCGTAAGCAAGCATGGTTTCTAGGTTATTAGGTGCTGTAATCTTGGTTAAATATTGCCCCAACTTATCATATTGATATTGCGTAATATCACTATCTTTAGGGGTGTTGGTCTTGCCATTAGGCAAGGGCCCATCCATTTGCGCCAGCACGCTGAGGCCATTGATGGTTTGGTAGCGATAGGTGATGGTGCGGCTGATTTGGGTTGCTTCTGCACTAGCTGTTTTGATTAACGCTGGCCTGTAGCCTGTCTCGGTGATTTGTATGGGTTGGCCATGCTGGTTGTAGCGTATATGCCATTGGTGTTCTTTGCCCACTACCACACTGGGGGTTGCGATTAAGCTAGGTTTGTTGGCCACATAGACGGGCTGTTCCACCGCGCGTGGTGCGATCTTTAGTTGTGGGAAGCTGGGTGTATTAGCATAGGCATAACGCACTTTAAGTGTTGAGGTTTGCGCTTTGCCATTGATGTAGCCGATGTTTGAAATGCGGATGGGGCGACCAACGGGGTCATACTCGGTATAGATGGTTTGCAAACCTTGCAACTTGGTTTTGTTGCGCGCTTTGGATTCGTTGGTGACCACTTTTACTTGCGTATTGTGGCTTAAACGCCCGAGCTTATCGTAGCCATATACACGGTTAGTCTCCCCGCACTCCGCGCAGCCTGCTCCCACCACTTGCAGCAAACGTGGCTCACCTGCTATCAGGGTATAAGTGTAGGTGGTGGTTTGACTCAAGCTATTGGTGAGCATGGTTTGACCTAGTTGGCCATTATGCGAGATGCGCGGATTTGGCTTTGTGGTATGCTGGGGTTGTTTGGTTTGGGGTTGCTGTGTTTGGATGGGCGATACTGCGTAACTTAAGGTGACTTGTTGTACGCCTGTGCCAGTTTTTGTTTTGCCATTGGCATCTAATTGCTTGGGTAAACCATGTACGCTGAGTACGCCTCTTCCATAGGCATCATAAACCCAAGTGCGAAGCCGTTGCTGTTGCTTAGCTTTTCCGGCTTGCCACGTTAATTGAATACCCGTTAACAAATGACTGGTATGGGGAATCGCCGGTTGACGTTGTGCGCTGACCATTTTGGCACTGACATAGGCTTGCTCGCCATAGAGATAGTGGCGTTGTAGTGATGTTTTATCACTTGCGGAATGTGGGTATTCCACACCAATCAGATTGCTGATGCCAAGGCTTTTGGGGTCGTTGTCGTGATGGTAGGTATATCGCCCCACTGGGGTATCAATCGCCACTATGCCTTTGAAACCGGGTTGATGTTGACTGGCATAGTGCATGACCAAACTACGCCCTTGTGGGTCGATCACTTTGAGTAGTTCGCCTCTTAAGCCCCGTGTTAGTTTTACGCTTTCACCCGTGGGTGCAGTAATACGCGTGAGTTTGCCTTGGTGGTTAAAGTGGAGTTGTTTGCCATCTAGCCAGTACCAAGTGTATTCATCTCCCTTAGGCGTGTGGTAGATCATCACATGCCCTTGCGCTGGGTTTTGGCAGGCGCAATCACTCGGGTTGATGCTGCTGCGATTAAATATAACTCGGCTGCCATCGGCTTGCTGAATATAGATTTGATTGCGCACCATTTGCAAATCGGTTTCGTAACTAAGGCGCCAGCCATAACCGATTTGCCCTAAGCCCATATGCAGGCTGTTGTAATGCCGCACAATCTCAATCCCCATGATGCCCGGTAATGCAGGCATATCATCTTCACGTTGATATTTGTTGCCTGTCATGACATTGATGGGGTTACCAGACCCTGCATTGGTTTGACTTTGATTGCCTTGGCTGGCGATATTGCTTTCACCGCAACCGTTGGGATTTCCCTCTGGGTTATTACAGGCTAGCTTGTTTCCTTGCGTTGGCAAACCGCTATTGGGGATGCCGTCAGTCTCTAATATGCTGGGTTGGTTAGGGTCTGTGCTAGCGTTAGGCACACTGGTTTGTTGCCCACTAGTGACCGCACCAGCCTGCACCAACGTTGTTATACCTAATACGCCCAGCACTATGATCAACACCCGCACTAAATGAAGCAGGTTGGTATTGGCTAATGTTGGCTGATAAGTTAGCCTTCTAATTGATATGAGATAGTTCATTGTTCGAAATTGTCGTAAACGGAGGTAAATGTCACACGGCGATCTGGCGCACAATTGGCAATATTGGTTGCTGAGTTTTCTTCGGTGCATGTGCCGTTGGCGGTCACAGGATCACTTTCACCTACGCCCTTTGTGATGAGGTCAATATCCACATCCCGATCTAACCCTTGCAATATATATTGGTAAACTGCGTCAGCACGTTGCTCGGATAATGTTTGATTGTCTGTGGCGTTGCCAATTTTGTCGGTATGCCCGGTGATGTACAACGCATCGCGACGATAGCTATCATTCTTATGGGTATTGATGTTTTGAATGATGTTATCCAGTGCAGCCTTGCCTTGCGCAGTGAGGGTCGATGAATTGAAGTCAAACAATACATCTGCCTGAATGCTTTCTTGCGTGGTGTCCGGGGCACATGGGTCGGGTGTTGGGCCACAGCTGGCGTCGGTTTGGGCATCACATTCCGGCTCTGGCGTTCCACTGTCATCTTCATGGCAATTGGGGTCACTGGCAGGGCAAGTACCGTCATCGGTTGGCGGATCCTCGTCCTCGTCTTCTTCTGGCGGTGTTGGCACGCCATTATTGCCCGGGCCGGGGTTGCTCACATTACCATTTTCATAGGAATGCGATTGCATGCGCATGGTGGTGTGCACCACCACAGGGATTCTGCCTTGCTCGAGCAATGCTTGTTTGAAAGGGTCGGTATCTGCAGCCAAGCCTAAACCACTGAGACCACGCAGTGCCATCACATACAGCCTACCCGCGAGTGGTATTTGTTTGGCGGGGGGAATGCCATACGTAATCTTGATGCGCAAAATATTGGCATCTCTTAAGGTTTGGCCGGAGGCATTCGTTTGCGGGTTGTGGTTACAACTGGGTTTATCGTAAGGGCATTGCAGGGCATTTAAATTGCTATTGGGAATGACGCGGGTGTTGACGTTGAGTTTGGCCGCCAACTGCGGGCTGGCATAATCATCAAAGCTCTCCTTGGTGGGCGAAAGCAATTCGACTTGCATGTTTGCCGGCGTAATATCCGCCACGGCGCGTTGTGTGGCCGTTGCCAATTCTGCCGCGTTACGTCCACCCCCATAATACCCCACCATGGCGCGGGTAAAGGCTTCTCGAATCACAGACACTTGCCCATGCCCCACACTTCCGGCACGCGCAGCTTCAAAAGTGGCGTAATTAATATTACTTTTTGCATGAAACACCATGCCACTTTGGATAACGCCTAATATCATCATCAATAAAGTAGGCGCGACCACCACAAACTCGACTAATGAGGCCCCGCTCTGCATCCAGCTTGCGCGAGAATTACGTGATGGTTTAGAGAAAGATGACATTGAGAAGGTTGGAGAAACGAGGGTTATTATTTTTATACACGTGTATATATTATACAAATATTTATACTTGTGTATATATTTTATTTGATTTTTCTGGTTAAGCTTTTTGTTAGTTACACTACAAGTTCACGTTTTGTGGCGTTGCAAGCATGCGTCTTGGCAGATTGTTTTGTAGTAAAATAACCGCTTGATAGATAACCACTATCCACGAGGTTGCCATGATACGAATCACCGAAGTTAAACTCCCCATTGAGCAGGCAGACACGCTCAAACACCAAGACGATCAAATAAAAGCCGCGATACTCAAGCGGCTTGATATTACTGAGTCCGAATTAATCCAGTTTTCTATTTTTAAACGTGGTGTTGATGCACGTAAATCACACGCTATTTTGTATGTGTATAGCTTGGATGTAGAGGTGAAAAACGAGGCGAAGTTATTAGCCAAGTTTAAAAAAGATCCGCATGTTAAACCAGCGCCTGACACTAGTTATCATTTTGTTGGCAAAGCTGAACATGCTCCAACACTACGGCCAGTGATTGTGGGCTTTGGCCCTGCTGGTATTTTTGCGGCGCTGATTCTCGCCCAATCCGGCTTTAATCCGATTGTATTAGAACGTGGTAAGGAAGTGCGTAAACGCACGAAAGACACTTGGGGCTTGTGGCGCAAAAGCACACTCAATCCAGAATCTAACGTGCAATTTGGTGAGGGTGGCGCAGGTACATTTTCTGATGGCAAACTTTATAGCCAGATCAAGGACCCTAAACACTATGGCCGCAAAGTAATTCAAGAGTTTGTCAAAGCCGGTGCACCAGAAGAAATCTTATATGTAAGCCATCCACACATCGGCACCTTCCGCTTGGTGGGCATGGTGGAAGAAATGCGTAACACCATTAAATCACTCGGTGGCGAAATCCGATTTGAAAGCCGAGTGGAAGATATCCAAATAGAAAACCATCAGGTACAAGGCGTCACTTTGCAAACAGGCGAATTTATTGCGACTAACCACTTGATTTTAGCCGTGGGGCACAGCGCACGAGATACGTTTGAAATGCTGCACAAACGTGGCATTTATATTGAGGCTAAACCTTTCTCCGTGGGTTTCCGTATTGAGCATCCACAATCACTGATTGATAGAGCACGCTACGGCTTAAGCTACAGTGAAGACTTACTCAGCAAGGTGGGGGCAGCAGATTATAAGTTAGTGCACCATGCTAAGAACGGGCGCAGCGTATATAGTTTTTGCATGTGCCCAGGCGGTACGGTAGTTGCAGCGGCTTCTGAACCTGAACGTGTGGTGACCAATGGCATGAGTCAGTACAGCCGTAACGAGCGCAATGCAAATGCGGGCATCGTGGTGGGCATTACGCCGGAGGTAGATTACCCAGACCACCCATTGGCGGGTATGGAATTTCAACGCAAACTAGAAAGCAATGCGTACATTTTGGGCGGCAGCAATTACCAAGCACCCGGTCAATTGATTGGCGACTTTTTGGCTAACCGAGCATCCACACAACTGGGTGAGGTCGTTACTTCTTACACACCGGGCGTTCATCTGACCAATTTGGATACCGCATTGCCTGAATTTGCCATTACAGCCATGCGCGAGGCCATCCCTGCGTTTGCCAAGCAAATCAAAGGGTTTGATTTGCCTGATGCTGTGCTCACTGGTGTTGAAACTCGCACCTCATCGCCGATTCGTATTAAACGTGATGACGACACTCTAGAAAGCATTAACACCAAAGGCCTTTACCCATGTGGTGAGGGTGCAGGCTATGCAGGTGGTATTTTATCGGCAGGTGTGGATGGCATTCGTGTAGCGGAAGCGGTTGCCCTTAATATGGTCAATGCATAGCAACATATTCAATTTAGGCGTTTTACTGGAATAGTAAAACGCCCTTTTTAGCTAACCTTTCAAACTCTTACTCACCACTTCAAACACGTCGTTCGATAAATTCGGTGTATCTAGAATTGCTTGCAACGCCGCTTGCATGTGCGCCTGTAGTTGTGGTGTATAGCGTTTCCACTCTCTGAACGGATTGACCTGACGCGCGGCAATTTGCGGATTAATTGCGTTGAGTTCAATAATCACATCCCGTTGTAGCGCGTAGCCTTTGCCGCTAGGGTCATGAAACTTCACTGGGTTATAAAGTGAGAAAGCGGTGTACAACGAACGTACGCGGTTTGGATTTTTGATATTAAATTCCGGATGCTGACGCAATTTAGCAAAATCGTCAAAAGTACTTTCGCGATTGCCCATGGCTTGTAATTTAAACCATTTATCCACCACCAATGGATAGTGTTGATAAGTCTGGTAAAAATGCTCAAACACTTCTTCGCGCTCTGGTTGAGTGCTGTCAGCAAGGCAAGCTAGTGCTGCCACTCTGTCCGTCATGTTGTTGGTGTTAAAGTAATGTGCTTTGGCGCGTGCGGCGCAACCAGTGCCTTTAGTAATGGTGAGCAGTTCTAGCAACACGTTGCGCAACGCACGTTTGCCCATGGCTTCGGGTGTGATGGCAAACGCGCCTTTATCGGTGTTGGCGTCATACAGTTTGACGAGCGCATCTTTATACGCCCGTTTGATTTGCGTGAGTATGAATGTGCGCGCTTGGTCGATGGCAGCTGGGTCAATCACGGCTTGATTTTGCGCAATCACCGAGATTTCTGGCAGGCTTAGGGCGCGTGCCAGCAAGGCTTTATCCGTCTTTTCATCAAGACCTTGCGAAATTAAATCACCAAAGTCGGCAATAAACGTAGCAATGTCGGCTTGCGGGTTTGCCATCACGCGCTCGATGTTACGCAAGGCCAGTGTTTGCCCTGCCTCCCATTTATTAAAACCATCGGTATCGTGAATTTGCAATAAACGTAAATCTTCGTCAGTTAAATCGGTCAACAGTTTTACTGGTGCGGAGAAATTGCGCAAAATCGATGGCACAGGGCGGGCAGTGATGCCTTCAAAGCTAAAGCTTTGTTCGCGCTCGGTCATTTCTAAAACTTGGGTAGATTGAATTTCCTTGCCATGCGCATCAAGCAAGCCAACTGCAATTGGAATATGCAAAGGCTGTTTATCAGTTTGGCCTGGCGTATCGGGTTGCGATTGTTTAAAGCTAAGCGTGTAGAGTTGCTGTGTAGCATCAAAGTAACTGCTCACTTGCAAGGTGGGCGTGCCTGCTTGTTTGTACCACAAAAAGAATTGCGTCATATCACGGCCAGAGGCATCGGCCATGCATTGCACAAAATCATTGCAGGTCACCGCCTGCCCATCGTGCCGCTCAAAGTACAAATCGGTGGCCTTACGGTAATTTTCTGCTCCCAACAAAGTATGTTGCATGCGGATTAGCTCCGCACCTTTTTCGTATACCGTAGTGGTGTAAAAGTTACTTATTTCAATAAAGCTATCCGGCTGCACTTGGTGAGCGAGTGGGCTAGCATCTTCTGAAAACTGCATACGACGCAAGGTATTTACATCATCAATGCGCTGCACCGCGCGCGAGTTCATATCAGCGCTGAACTCTTGGTCTCTAAACACAGTGAGGCCCTCTTTTAGCGAGAGCTGAAACCAATCACGACAGGTCACGCGGTTGCCTGTCCAGTTATGGAAATACTCATGCGCGACCACGCCTTCCACACTCATAAAATCGGCATCGGTGGCTGTCTCTTGTTGCGCCAGTACCAAGGCGGTATTGAAAATATTGAGTGAGGTGTTTTCCATCGCCCCCATATTAAAATCGCTCACCGCAACAATATTAAAGCGGTCTAGCTCATATTCCCGCCCATAGATTTCCTCATCCCATCGCATGGATTTTTTGAGCGATTGCATGGCGTGACCACATTGCGCTTCATCACCCGGGCGCACATAAATACGCAAATCTACCTTGCGGCCTGTCATGGTAGTAAAGCTATCGGCAATATGCACTAACTGACCAGCAACCAACGCAAATAGGTAGCATGGTTTGGGAAAGGGATCAAACCAATCGGTGTAATGACGGCCATTTTCCAAATCCCCTTCCGCCATCAAATTGCCATTGGATAACAAGACAGGATAGCGACTCTTTTCAGCTTCAATCCTCACTCGAAACACACTGAGCACATCGGGGCGGTCTTGAAAGAACGTAATACGTCTAAAGCCTTCGGCCTCGCATTGCGTACAGTAGTTACCTTGAGATTTATACAAACCTTCCAACGCCGTGTTGTTGGCTGGGTCAATTTCCGTTGTGATGGTAAGAGAAAATTTTCCATTGGCGAGCTTTGCGGCATTGGTGAAGGTCATCTTGCCATCATCAATCACGTAATCGCTAAAGGGTTGCCCATTCAATAACACTTCAGTGATAGTTTGATGATCACCATTCAGCACCAAATCTTGACTTTTCCCTATCGGGTTTTTCTCATAATCGACAGTAGAAGTGACAATGGTTTTGTCTTCAAATATCTGAAAACGCAAATCTGTTTTTTGCGCTAAGAATGGTGCCGGGGTGTAGTCTTTCAGATAAATTGTTTGGGGTGTTTTGCTGGTATCGGTTCTCATGGTTCTGCTTTATTGAGTGAATGCTGTTATGAGACAGTATAAAAGAGAATATGTTGTGCTTGTGTTGAATATTCAACTACAACCAAATAATAGGTGGGCTGAAGGCTTATCGAATACTATTCATCGTGTGTCCCCGCCTCAGTTTCTGAGTCTCCCCAAAACTAGGGATTGACGAATTTATATGTGAATTTGAGAATGTGTATGGCATTTACCACTGGGAGGTTTACATGAAAAACACACTCTATTTCGCGCTACTCGTCAGTGCATTTTCTTGCAATTTGCATGCAACACCGTTGCTTTCAGCTGCTGACGCTGCATTAGCCGGTGGCACCACCATTACATTTAATGACATTGCTCTAGGTAGCTCTCCAACCGTAAATAGTAACGGCGTTACTTTCTCAAATGCAGCACCTGCTATTCTTCCACCTATTCAAGGCATCTCGATTCAAGACGGTGGTGGCGGTGACTATTTTTTACGCTACAGCACCTCTGTTTTTCCAGAACCTGAAGGTAGCGTATCGGCGATACCACAAGTAAAACTGCGCATTGATTTTTCTTCACCTGTATCTGCATTTGGCCTATACGTCAGCGGCTCTTACCCTTACTCGCTCACGGCATATGACGATGCAGATACGGCGATTGAAACCTTTGGCCCTACCGCTGGCAGTTACAGCAATTACTTTATGGGGCTATCGTCAGCAACTAATATTCGCTACGCTATTCTTGGCAACGTCAATGGGTTCGACTATTTGAACATTGACGATCTCACCTATGCGCCAGCCGCTGTTCCGACACCCTCAGCTTTACCATTGATTGCGTCTGGCATTTGCATGTTGTGGTTGGCTAGACGTCATAGACGCTAATTGTTTACGTCCCCTTTTATGTCAGAAACGCGCATTCATTGCGCGTTTTCTTTTTAGCTTTTTATTTAATCAAGTTGCCCATTTTTATAATCCTTTCATTTATTCATAATCGGCGTAAAGTAATCATTCGCATCGTATCTATTGTTGCGCCATTTTTCTGTTGAATTATGTTTGAGGAGCATGATCATGAAAGCAAATGTGGGTGGCATCGATAAAATTCTACGGATTGTAGTTGGACTGGCATTGATTGCCTGGGTTCTATTGGCGGGTGGTCCGGTATGGGCATGGATAGGCATAATCCCGCTTGCTACTGGCTTATTTAACTTCTGCCCAGCTTACTCAATGTTAGGCATTAAAACCTGCAAAACCGAATGATCCAAGTAGGTTTAAGCATTATCTGATTTTTAAAAAAAGGGTGGCTGAGCCACCCTTATTTGTTACTTATTTATTGCCTAATGATGTAATCAAATGCACCTAAAGCTGCTTTGGAACCTTCACCCATCGCAATGATGATTTGTTTATAAGGTGTCGTCGTCACATCCCCTGCTGCAAAAACTCCTGGCAATGAGGTTGCATTATGGTGGTTGATTTCAATTTCACCAAACTTGCTCAAGTTAACTGTACCTTTCAACCAATCGGTATTGGGCACCAAACCAATTTGCACAAACACACCATCTACATCCAAATGCTTGCTTTCACCTGTCACACGATCCGTATAGGTTAAGCCATGCATCTTGTTACCATCGCCGGTGATTTCAGTGGTTTGCGCACTGCAAATTACCGTCACATTGGGCAAACTATGTAACTTTTTCTGCAACACAGCATCGGCTTTCAGTGTGGTATCAAACTGCAGCAACGTCACATGCCCGACAAAATTAGCCAAATCAATTGCAGCCTCCACACCGGAGTTACCACCGCCCACCACCGCCACTGGTTTGCCTTTAAACAAGGGGCCATCGCAGTGCGGGCAGTAAGCAACGCCTTTACCACGGTATTCTTTTTCACCCGGCACATTTAATTCGCGCCAGCGTGCACCGGTTGCCAGAACAACAGCTTTACTCTTAAGAGTCGCACCACTATCGAGTTTTAGCTCAATCAAATCGTGGTTTTTGTTGCCATGTTTGCCAGGCTCACTCAATGCGTTAGCGCGTTGCAAGTTGATCACTTCAATTTCATAAGATTTCACATGCTCTTCAAGCGCAGCTACTAATTTAGGCCCCTCTGTCTCTTTCACCGAGATAAAGTTTTCAATGCCTAAGGTATCCATCACCTGACCACCGAAGCGCTCCGCCACAATCGCTGTTTTAAACCCTTTACGTGCGGAGTAAATGGCTGCTGATGCACCAGCTGGGCCACCACCCACCACCAACACATCATATGGTGCTTTAGCGTCTAGTTTCTTAGCTTCACGTGCTACTGCACCGGTATCCACCTTAGCTAAAATCTCTTCTAGCTCCATACGGCCAGCACCAAAGATTTCGCCATTCAAGAATACGGTAGGCACAGACATGATATCTCTAGACTTCACCTCTTCTTGATACAAGGCACCATCAATCATCACGTGAGTGATGTTGGGGTTGATCACAGACATCATATTCAACGCTTGCACTACGTCCGGGCAGTTGTGGCAGCTTAATGAGATATAAGTCTCAAAGTGAAACTCGCCCTCAATGGCTGCAATTTGATCAATTTTTTCTTGCTCAAGCTTCATGGGATGGCCGCCTGTGTGCAACAGCGCCAACACAAGTGATGTGAATTCATGCCCCATGGGAATACCTGCAAAGCGCACGCCTACAGACTTAGAAGCGTCTTTGTGGCCAGGCGCACGTCTTACCGCGAAAGACGGTTTGCGTGCATCTGGCTCGTGCACCAAACTAATCTTGTCTGACATGCTGGCAATTTCTTCCAACAAGCTTTGCATTTCATTGGCACCAGCGCTGCTATCGAGCGATGCTACTAACTCAATCGGCTCACGCAACATGCCTAAGTAAGTTTGCAATTGTGCTTTAATATTTGCTTCTAATGCCATATTCACTCTCTCTCAATTCTATTAAAAGTAGTTCTCATATCTATTCTTGGCTATCTAAAAAAACAGGTATGGGAAATACTGCCGAAAATAAAAGCTTTATCTTTTGGATAAAGCTTAATTCATTTAATGCATTCCGTTTTTGACGGAAAAATTACCATTGTTTCTCAGCACCCATTCAGAATTTTAGGATGTGGTGCTAGGCGCATGGAACGTAATTGCCAAGATAGTACGTGCTGTACAGCGAGGTAATTACGTTACATGCAACAAAGCAGAACGCCCAAAAAATGAATGGATGTTAGATTTTGCCTACTAAGTCTAATGAAGGTGTTAATGTCTCAGCACCTTCTTGCCATTTAGCTGGGCAAACTTGACCTGGGTGGCTAGCAGTAAATTGTGCAGCTTTCAGTTTACGTAATGTTTCTTTAACGTCACGTGCAATTTCGTTGCTGTGGATTTCCAGAGTCTTAATCACGCCTTCTGGGTTGATGACAAAAGTACCACGTAATGCCAAACCTTCTTCATCAATATGCACGTCAAATGCACGTGTTAATTGGTGAGTTGGGTCACCTACCAATGGGAATTTAGCTTTGCCCACAGCTGGTGATGTCTCATGCCATACTTTGTGTGAGAAGTGTGTGTCTGTTGTCACAATGTACACTTCAGCACCTGCTTTTTGGAACTCAGCATAGTTGTCTGCCGCATCTTCAACTTCTGTTGGGCAGTTAAATGTAAAAGCTGCTGGCATAAAAATCACCACAGACCATTTACCTTTTAGGCTGGCTTCTGTCACTTCAATAAATTTACCGTTGTGAAACGCTTGTGCTTTAAATGGTTGTACTTGTGTATTAATTAATGACATTAATGTCTCCTCTTATGAGTGGTTAAAAAAATTGATAAACGCATTGTATCGACACAATGCAATTAAGTAAAATTAATAGTATTAATTATTTTAATAAATAATACTTATTAATAGTTATTTAATTTAGAACAAATGTTATGAATGAACGCTGTATTCACTGGCGTATCGACACCAAACCAAACGGATGGAAAGGTACATAGCACCATCCGTGAATACTTTATATATGCGTTGGCTTGTGCTGAATTTCAAGCCAACTAGATGGAAACTTTAATGTCACTTTGGTCAGTGTAGCCCATATTGTCTTGCCACTTCACCATAACAGTATCACCCAACTTTGCCCCTGCAATATAAAAGGTAAAGTAAGGGTTCTTTGAAATAGCCGTGCTGCAATGCGCCTCTAGTACTGGCTTGCCATTGAGTGTGGCATCAACGGTTTGAATAAAGTGCGCAGGTATCAATTGTCCTGCGCTGTTTTTGGCACGTCCGGTGGTCATCGGGTGCACAATAATCACTTTCACCTCGGTAACATCGTTGACCAATTTCGCACGCATTTTCATGCTGCTTTCAAATTTGGCATCGGTATCAGAACCACCGCAACCATCTTCCAACACCACTACTTGTTTACTGTGGGTGAAATATTGATTACCCACTTTAGCCACCACTTTCACTTGTGATGTCTGCGCCATTTTAATACGCGTCACCAATCGTGCTTGCGTACCGGGAGACAACATCACGTTAGCAATGAGCGGGGTGGGGTTTTCCGCCACAAACAAAGCTAAAGCCTCTGTGTTGGGGATATTACTGACTATTTCCACCTGCACCACAGCACCGTTCTCTGCGCGGTCTGGGGCAATTAACGTTATGTCGTTTGAAGGTTGTTCATTTGCAATGGTTAAGCCTTCAGCTGCTTGCTGCAAATGAGTGGCCTCAAATGCGGCTTTGTTCCAAGCCGCGGCCAGCGCATTCAAAGGCACCAAACACAAACCTAGTAAAGATTGCAAAAAACGGCGACGTTGCATGCTTATCCTTTTTGTTCTTTTTCAATGCCTTGTTGGCGACGCAACTCTTTCAATCTCGCTTCAACGATAGAGCGCTCATAAAAATTACCGTCTTTGGCCTTTGATGCAAACTCCATCTGTTCAACCGCGCGATTCACATCGTATTGGCGATAGTAAGCCTCTGCCTGCGCTTGGTGCTTGAGTAAAGCTTGACCTTTCATTGAGTACGCCTTGGCCAAAATTTCATACAGATGCGCATCATTAGGAAACAACCGCAATTTTTCGTTGATGAGCTTTACCGCTTTATCCGGCTGCTTGCTATCAATATACGAATCAGCATAGCCATACACCAAGGCACGATGCATGGGGTACTGTATGATGGCTTGACTGTAAATGGCTTGGGCCTTGGCTAACTGGCGATTACCAACTTCAATAGTGGCCGCAAGATGCTCAATATTAGGGTGTGGCGCGGCGTTGGCTTTTAACCACGCCAACTGCTTGGCACTATTCGCCATGTCGTTTTTACGCAAATAGGCATAGGCCAAACCGTAATGCTCGGCAATTTCGCTATTAAAGCGGCGCTCGCGGATATTGTCCTCAAACTCATCGATGGCAGCCTGAGGAAAACCCAAGCCAGCGCGAATTTTTGCCCGCGCCAAATAAAAATCCAAGCTGTCTTTAGATTGCTTATAAGATAAATTTTGCACACGGTTAGACACATCCGCAATGCGCTCTGCCGTTAACGGGTGGGTACGCAAAAAGCTAGGCGCACTACCCTCTACAAAACGGGTACCGCGCTGCATGGTGGTAAAAAATGCCGGCATGGCACGCACGTCAAAGCCAGCGTTATCTAATATTGCCAAGCCCACTCGATCCGCCTCGCGTTCATGTTCGCGCGTGTAATCCAATTGGCGTTGCATGGTTGAGGCTGAAGCGGTGACCATCGCCCCGGTAGCCAATTGCGGATTGCTTCTGGCCACTAACAAAGCCAGTGCGGTCGACGCAATGTTCTTAAAGGTATCGTACTTTTGTGAGGCCAACATGCGCGCCAAATGGCGCTGTGTGACGTGACCAATCTCATGCCCCAACACACTGGCTAATTCTGATTCATTATTGGCAGCAATAAACAATCCCGTGTGCACACCAATCACCCCACCCGGCATCGCAAAGGCGTTAATTGAGTTATCGTTCACCACAAAAAAATTAAAGGTTTGACGTTTATCCGGGCTTGCAGCAGCTAATTTATTGCCCAACGCTTGCAAATAATCAGTAATTTCCGGGTCTTGCAGCACATCATCACTCACATACACTTGGCGCATAATCTGGTCGGCAATGCGCTGTTCGTCTTGAGGAGATAAAACGGTTTGCGCAATATCGCCCAAATCTGGCAAATCGCTAGCGTAATCTCGAGGCAAGCTAGTATCTAAATCTGTAGGTGGTTTATACGGCTTGCCCGTGAGCGTCGGTCTGGTTTGTTCGGCCAAAGCCAAGCTGGCAGGGATTGCACCCATCAACAAGGCACCCAACGCTAGGGCGCCGAGCTTTTTCATTACAAACATGCCATTTTTTATCATATATATACGCATTATCATTATGATAATGTCTTTAGGGTGCAAGTTCACGCACATTTGATTTTAGAAAGTACATATGAGCAAGTTAACGCATTTAAATGCACAAGGGCAGGCACACATGGTAGACGTGGGCGATAAAGCCCACACCAAGCGTACGGCGGTGGCCACTGGCAGCATCACCATGTTGCCAGCAACGCTACAACTGATTACCAAAGGCGAGGCCAAAAAAGGCGACGTGCTGGGGATTGCACGTATTGCTGCGATTCAAGCCAGTAAAAAAACGGCTGACCTGATTCCGTTATGTCACCCCATTGCGCTCACCAGTGTCAAAGTGAATTTTGATGTGCTAGAAGCCGAATCCACCATCGCCTGCCAAGTCACTTGTGAAACTGTCGGCCAAACCGGTGTGGAAATGGAAGCACTCACTGCGGTGCAAGTAGCCTTACTCACGATTTACGATATGTGCAAAGCGGTGGACAGAGGCATGGTGATGCGTGAGGTTAAACTATTGGAAAAACATGGTGGTAAAAGCGGTGATTGGGTTGCTGATTAACTTTTGCTTATTTAAATAGAATTGATATGGCAAATAACTGGAACATCCCTACTTGGCTCGAACTAGAAATCCGTGCAAGAGACATAGTATGTGTTTACTGCGGCTCACCTTTCACATCACCTAAAGTATCCAAAAAGTCAGCTGCAAGCTGGGAACACATAATCAATGACGAGAAAATAGTTACAAGAGAAAACATTGCATTATGTTGCTGCGGATGTAATGCAAGCAAAGGTCAAAAACAGCTTTCTACATGGTTACAATCAAAATATTGCAGGGCAAATGGAATAACAGAAGACTCTGTGGCTGTGGTAATTAAAGAAGCATTAGCTGCAGGCCTTTGAAGCGCCCACAAAAATCATCAATGTGAACATCTAAAAGCTAACTTTTGATATAGGCAAATCTAGGTTATTAACTCTACCAATCTTTTCGCGCTCGCTGGCGCCATCGTCACCCCATAACGGAAATGGCCAGTATTAAGATACAAATTGCTGATATACGGGTGCTGCCCAATCGTTGGAATATTGTGTGGCGTGCCTGGTCTTAAACCACTCCAATGCTTAATCACCGGCGCATCTTTGAGTTGCGGCAATATGGCCTCTGCCTTGGCTTGCATTTCCACACGCATTTCTTTAGTCACGCTGGTATCAAAACCCACATCTTCCAGCGTACTACCTGCCAGCAAATAGCCATCTTTACGCGGCACCATATAAAAGCCGTTGCGGTAAATCATATGGTTGGTAATAGGTTTATCTAATTGGTATAGCAGCATTTGCCCGCGCATGGGTTTAATTTCTAAACTCATCGCCGTCTGCTTGAGTAAATCAAAACTCCACGCGCCTGAGGTGACCACAAAAATATCGGCTTCTAAAATCTCACCTGCCGTCGTTTGCCACCGTTTGAGCATGCCTTGCTCGCCAATTTCGGTCTCTGGCAGTGGTTGTAGTTGGGTTTGTTCTTTGAGGATGACACCATGCTTAATCAGCCAAGCTTTGAGCGCTTGTAACAAGCGGGGGTTGCGCACTTGCAATACATCCGGCAACCATAAATTTTGGCCCTGTACACAGGCTTCCAAATGATTTGCCTTGCACCAAGCCAACGCGGCTTGTGCATCAAACGGTGGTTGTATCAACATGCCGCTGCGCAAGCACTCTGGGTCTATACCGGTTTCTTGATACAGTTCTTCGGCCAATCCCGGGTAAAGCCTAGCACCTTCCAACGCTAGCTCATTGACAACATCTTGATAAAACCAAGGCAACAATGGAAACACAATGCCGGCGCCTGCCCAAGACGATTCACCAGAGGTTTGGGTGGCAATAATATTGCGTTCCACCACCGTGACGTACCAACCATGCTGCTTGAGCAACATGGCGGTGGTACAACCTACAATACCACCCCCAACCACCACTGCATGACGACCTGACAAATGCGCGCCCTTCTACTTGCCGGAAACCAAAAACACTTCAGCCGCCACCAGACTCTCGTTATTGCCCAGCAACACCAACACATCGCCCTCGCCCACTACAATATCCGGCCTTGGGGTAATCGATTCCAACATATTGGGGCGGCGCAGCTTGGTAAGTTCCACCTTAAATTTCTCAAATGGAATCGAGTCCAAACGCATGCCATGCACAAACGAATTGGCGTTGATCTCAATAGAGTGCAAGCGCTGTTGTCGCGATACCGAGGTCTCCGCATCGGCATCGGAGATGCCGCGGAAATAGCCCTTGAACATTTTGTAACGCTCTTCCCTAAACAAACGAATACGTTTCACCACACGGTTGAGCGGTACACCCAATAACACCAGCGCATGGGAGGCTAGCATCAGGCTACCCTCCAGCACCTCAGGCACCACCTCAGTGGCACCAGCCTCTCTAAACGCGTCCATGTCTTTATCGTCATAGGTACGTACAATTACCGGCAAAGTGGGGTAACGCTCTTGCACCACGTGCAATACTTTCATGGAAGAGCGGGTATCGGAATAGCTCACAATCAGCGCTTTGGCACGCTCTGCACCAGCCGCCTCCAGCACCACGCGGCGCCCGGCATCACCATACATCACATGCTCACCCGCCACCGCCGCTTCATTCACACGTGCGGAGTCGTTATCTAACGCAATAAAAGGAATGTTCTCTTCTTTTAAAAAGCGGCCCAAATATTGACCACTACGACCATAACCGCAAATGATGACATGGCCTGATAGCTCCTTACCGACTTGACTGATAGAGTCCACCACTTGGCTACTGTTGCGGGTATAGCTCTTGACCAAAGCGCGCGCGATTTTGCCGTTATTTTGAATCAAGAATGGCGCAATAATCATGGAGAGCAACGACACCCCCAACACCAGTTGCAGCACATCATCATGAATCAGGTTGTTTTTTAAACCCAAGGCTAAAATCACAAAGCCAAACTCACCCGCTTGCGCCAGAATAATGCCCGTGCGGATACCCACCCCGGTTTCAAATCCAAAATAACGCGTGAGCGCTGCGATGAGGCCAGCTTTAAACAGTAAAAAGGCCGCGAGCAATAGCAGGGTTAAACCCAAGTGATCGAACAATTGTCCCACATTGAGCAACATGCCGATACTGATGAAGAATAAGCCCAATAAGATATCGCGAAATGGTGCAATGTCCGATTCCACTTGATAGCGGTAGCGCGTTTCTGAAATCAACATACCCGCCACAAAGGCACCCAACGCATATGACAGCCCAGCAATGCTGGTGGCATACGCCATGAGCAAGGTGACCATGAGCACATTCATGACAAACAGCTCTCTTGAGCGCTGTTTAGCAACTAAATCAAACCAATGGTTGAGCAAGTTTTTGCCAAATTTGAACAAAATAAACAACAGCACCGCAGATTTAAGCAGTGATAAAGAAAGGACTGTGAACCAGTCTTCGTTGTGGGAACCCAAAGTAGGAATCAGCACTAAAATTGGAATGACCGCCAGATCTTGGAACAGAAGAATACCGATACTTAAACGGCCGTGTCTGGAGTTTAAATCTACACGCTCCATCAGAATTTTAGAAACGATGGCTGTGGATGACATGGTAAGGGCTGCCCCAATCACAAAGGCTGTGGCAAAATTTAAACCCAACATCCAACCTGCCATCAGGGCGACAAACATACTAATGAGTACTTGCGCGCCACCCAACCCGAACAAGGTTTTACGCATGCCGTAAAGCTTGGGTAGGCTAAATTCCAGACCAATGCTAAACATGAGAAACACAATGCCAAACTCAGCAAAGTGACGACTGGATTCTGTATTTTGTATTAATCCCAACATCGAAGGGCCAAGCAAGACACCCACAAAAAAGTAGGCCAACATGGCAGGCAATCTCAAGACGCGGAAGATCCCCACGGCAAACACAGAGCCGATGAGCAACAATAATACGGTGTTGAGTGAGTTAAACATTGATCCTCTAATTTTTAGTATTGCATGTTCTTATTGTGTGATTTGAACAGCACATTTGTAGCGGATGCCGCATAAACAAATGTGGCAACGCAAAAAATGTGCCTACTTTTAAAATTTTACCTCGAATCTACGTTTTTTGCTTTATTCGAGGCAGATTCCCTTGCTATACTAACTTCTATGTCAACATCCAACCTACAGATGAAGCCAAGTTCTGCAAATAAGCAATCCACGCTGGCGCTGGCTAAAAAAGTGCTGCTATTGGAAGCAAGCGAAATTGAAATGCTTGCCGGGCGCTTAGATGCACAATTTGAACGCGCAGTTGAGCTCATTCTACAATGCCATGGTCGCATTGTGGTTAGCGGTATGGGAAAATCTGGGCATATCGGACGAAAAATTGCAGCCACTTTGGCCAGCACCGGAACACCTGCTTTTTTTATGCATCCGGCAGAAGCTAGCCATGGCGATTTAGGCATGATTACTGGCGAGGACGTGGTGATTGCGCTCTCTAACTCTGGCGAGAGTGAAGAGATTATTACCATTTTGCCCACCATTAAACGTCTTGGCGCCAAAATCATCAGCATCACAGGTACAGACACCTCCACCTTAGCCAAAGAATCGCATGTGCACTTAAGTGCAAAGGTTTCACAAGAGGCCTGCCCATTAGGTTTATCCCCCACTGCCAGCACCACCGCCGCATTGGCTTTGGGTGATGCGCTTGCCTTGTGTGTATTGGATTTGCGTGAATTTACCGCAGAAGATTTTGCGCGTTCACACCCCGGTGGTAATTTGGGCAGAAAACTGCTCACCCGCGTTAAAGATGTGATGCGCACCGGAGACGCGATTCCTTGTGTCAAAGATGATGTAATTCTGACCGATGCGTTGCTAGAAATGACCAAAAAAGGGATGGGCTTTACCGGCGTAGTGGATGCAAACAATCATCCCGTGGGTATTTTTACTGATGGGGATTTACGCCGTGCATTTTTTAATAATGTTTCACCCAGTGATACCACGATTGCGCAAGTGATGCACCCTTCGCCCAAAACTATTCTGTTTGATCAGATGGCGGTTGAAGCCGTGGAATTAATGGAAACGCACAAAATTAATGCGCTGATGGTGGTGAATCACGCCCAAGAACTGATCGGTGCATTCAATATGCACGACTTACTCAAAGCAAAGGTTGTGTAATGAATTTAGAAGTAATGCAGCGCGCAAAAAACATCAAACTGGTGATTTTTGATGTGGATGGTGTGATGACCGATGGCGGTTTGACGATTGGTGACGATGGTCAGGAATACAAAACGTTTAATACGCAAGATGGCCTAGGCATGAAGCTACTAAAAAACAGTGGTGTGCAAATGGCGATTATTACTGGCCGCACCTCTAAAGTAGTGACACAGCGCGCAGAAAGCACAGGGGTTGCGCATTTTTACCAAGGCGTGGATGACAAGCTTGTAGCGTTTAACGAATTGCTTGCCAAGCTCAATTTAAAACCGGAGCAAACTGCGTTTATGGGCGACGATGTAGTGGATATGCCACCAATGTTGCGTTGCGGCTTAAGTATTACGGTACCTGCTGCGCCAAAATCTGTGCAGGCACGTGCGCACTACATTACCCAGAAAGAAGGTGGGCGCGGAGCGGTACGCGAAGTATGTGAGTTGATTATGCAAGCGCAAAATACGCTTGAAGCGCAAATGGCGCCATTTTTTGAATGCTAACACCAGCTATATATGTACAGCCGCCACGCCATCATGTTTCCACTCACGCTACTGTTTATGATGGCGTTGATTACATTTTGGATTAACCAGACGGTGCAAGAGCAAGGTCCTAGAATTGATGGTAGCAATCGGCATGATGCGGATTACCGCCTGCACAACTTTGTGACCACGCAAACGGATGTGAACGGGAAATTGCGCTATGTATTAGCAGCGTCAGAAATGACGCACTTTCCGGACGATGACACCACGGTGCTGCAGCGACCTAAATTTACGCAATTTGCCGTGGAAAAACCGTATACGCAAATTCAGGGTTTACGTGGCTACATATCAAGCGATGGCGAAACCGTAGAGTTTGTGGACAACGTAAAAGTGGTGCGCCAAGCCACCCCCGAAAAGGGCGAAATGCAGTTACTCACAGAAAAATTGACGATAGAGCCGGATAAAGATTTGGCAACCACGCAAAGCCCGGTGACCATTACGCAAGCACCTAAAACAAAAGTGACGGCAGTGGGCATGGTATTTGACAAAAAAAATCAAACCATGACCTTATTGAACAAAGTACGCGTGCATTATGAGCGCCCTGCACCTAAAAATGTGCCTGTAGCTAAGGTGAATAATGCGGCCACTGTAAAACCCGCTATCAGCAAGCAAGCTACACCAGCCAGCAAACGTAAAGTGGCCACCACACCCAATAAAAAACGTGTGCAAACCCAGAGCATCATAAGAAAACCGTAGGGAGAATGAATGTTTAATCGTATGTATATCCATGCTTATGTGCTCAGCATATTGATGTGGCTACCGTCACATGTTTGGGCGGAAGCAGCAGACCGTGATAAGCCGATTGAACTTGAGGCAGATACGGTGACGGTGAATGACGCCAAGAAAACCAGCACCTACACTGGCAACGTGATTTTAACGCAGGGTACTTTGGTCATTCATGCCGATAAACTGGTGGTGCGTGAAGACAAGGATGGCTTTCAGCATAGTACATCCACCGGCAACCCCACTACCTTTAAGCAAAAGCGTGAGGGCAAAGACGAGTATATGGAAGGCAGCGCACAACGCATTGAGTATGACGGGCGCATGGACAAAGTGCAGCTCTATACCAAAGCTTGGGTGAAACGCGGTGAAGACATTGTGCATGGCGACTTTATTAGTTACGACGCCAATGCAGAATATGCTGAGGTCATCGGTGGCGTCAAATCCTCAACCGAAGGAGGCAATACCGGACGTGTAAAAGCCATTATTCAACCCAAAAACAAACAGCCTGCAGCACCGGCTCCATCCAAGAACGGTGATAATGCAACCTCTGGCGGATCCCTAAGACTGAATAGAACGTTGCAGTTGAGTCCGCAACCTAGAGAAGAAAACCAATGACCGCTAACGCGAAACTGTTAAAGAATAATTAGCGATTTAAAGCATATGAGCGAACTCATCGTCGAAAATTTACGGAAGTCGTATAAAGCACGTACTGTGGTACAAGACATTTCTCTGAAAATTCATAGTGGAGAAATTGTAGGCTTACTAGGCCCCAATGGTGCAGGTAAAACCACCAGCTTTTATATGATGGTAGGCTTGGTACCGTTGGATGCTGGTCGTATTTTACTGAATGGCAAAGACTTAAGCCGCTTGCCTATTCACAGCCGTGCACGCATGGGCCTATCTTATCTGCCGCAAGAGCCTTCTATTTTCAGAAAAATGACCGTGACTGAAAACATCATGGCAGTACTGGAACTGCAAGGTATCACTGAAGAAGAGCAAGAAGCGCAACTGGAAGCACTGTTACAAGAACTGCACATTGTGCACATCCGTAACAGCATGGCAGTCAGCTTATCTGGCGGCGAACGCAGACGTGTGGAAATTGCGCGTTGCTTGGCCACCAACCCAAGCTTTATTTTGCTTGACGAGCCCTTCGCCGGGATTGATCCGATTGCAGTGTTGGATATTCAAAAGATAATCCGCTTTTTAAGTAGTAAAAATATTGGCATTCTCATCACAGACCACAATGTGCGTGAGACCTTAGGCATTTGTGACCGCGCTTATATTGTGAACGACGGTACGGTATTTGCCTCTGGTAGCCCAGATGAAATTGTAAAAGATGAAGCCGTACGCGAAGTGTATTTAGGCCGGGACTTTAGACTATAACCACTTTGAATGCTATGAAACAAAATTTACAACTCCGCATTTCTCAAAACCTTGCACTCACACCGCAATTGCAACAGTCGATTCGTTTGTTGCAGTTGTCTACGCTTGAGCTCAATCAAGAGCTAGAAACCATTTTGCAAGACAATCCTCTGTTGGAATTGGTCGAGGGGGATGATGACGGCGGTGCAGCGGAGACACCTGCAGATGCTTTACCAGAGACTGCATCTGCCGAGGTAGGCGACAGCGATGGTGGCGATATTGAACCGGACAGTAATATGTTCGATAACGCGACCGTATCTGAAATCAGCACTACAGCCGAAGCCACGCAAGAACGAGGTGACGATGATATTGTGGCTAGTTCAGAGGAGTTTGCAGCGCCAGAATTTGAGGATGAATATGACGAATATGGCAGCGCCAGCAATTGGGACGAAGGTGGTCGCCAAAACAATTCGGATGATGACGATGGTGATTTCACGCGACAAGACACGGTTAGCATCAGCTTACGCGATCATTTGATTGGCCAACTGAAGCTAGTACCACTGTCAGAACGTGACCAGACCCTGGTGTCTATTATGATTGATTGCATCAATGACGATGGCTACTTTGAGCAATCGCTAGATGCATTGGCCGAGAGCCTGCCGCTTGAGCTTGAGATTGACATGCTTGAGCTGGAAACAATCTTAAAGCTTATCCAGAATCTAGACCCGGTAGGCGTGGGTGCGCGTAATTTGCAGGAATGCATATTTTTACAATTAAATGCACTAGACCCAGAAACGCCTTACATTAAACAAGCCAAAGCGATTATTCAAGATTATCTGCCGGTGTTGGCCAACAAAGATTTTAGCAAATTGAGAAAGCTGCTGAATTGCGATGAAGCCACCCTTAAGGGCGCACAAACGCTGATTAAGCAACAAAACCCAAAACCTGGCAGTGATTTTGTCACCCTATCGCATGACCATTACATTCAACATGATGTGATTGTGAAAAAAATCAAAGGTATTTGGGTAGCCACGCTTAACGATGGCGTCATTCCAAAATTGCGCATCAACCAGTTGTATGCCGATATTTTGAAACGCAACCGCGAAAACTCCGGGCAATATTTGCAGAGCCAGATGCAAGAAGCCAAATGGATGATTAAAAATATCCAGCAACGCTTCTCCACCATTTTGCGAGTATCACAAGCCATCGTGGATAGACATCGTAACTTTTTTGAGCATGGTGAAATTGCCATGCGCCCACTGGTGTTGCGTGAGATTGCGGAAGAGTTAGAATTGCATGAATCTACCATTTCACGGGTCACTACGCATAAGTACATGCTCACTCCGCGTGGCGTATATGAGCTCAAATACTTCTTTGGCAGCTCGGTCGCGACCGATGTGGGCGGCACTTGTTCAGCCACCGCTATTCGTGCATTGATCAAGCAAATGGTGGCGGAAGAGAATCCGAAAAAACCGCTGTCTGATAATCAAATCACGGATACTTTGGCCAACCAAGGCATTGTGGTGGCAAGACGTACGATTGCGAAATATCGAGAGTCTTTGAACATTCCGCCGGCCAATTTACGCAAATCATTGTAAGTTTGACTTAACGCAAACTTACCTTAAAAAAATTCACTGTTCAGCATTTTCTAATTAAATAGTGCAATTGGATAGTTGCAAGCCTGCGCCAAAGTAGTACACTGAAACTGTGTCGAGATGCCTTTTTCTCTCTCGGGACAATTTCAAAAAGGAGCAAGTCATGAATTTACAATTAACTGGACATCACTTAGAAATCACTCCTGCGTTACGTGAGTACGTGCAAAGCAAACTCACTCGAATCAGCAATCACTTTGATCATGTGATTGATGTAAAGGTTACTATGTCTGTAGAAAAACTCGCCCAAAAGGTAGAGGCTACACTGCATGTGCCGGGCAACGATTTACACGCTGCTTGTGCCGATGAAAATATGTATAGCGCCATTGATATGCTGACGGACAAACTAGACCGCCAAGTAGTCAAACATAAAGAGAAACATGGCGATCACCACAAAACCAATGGTGCTGTAAAACATCAAACTGTTAACTAGCCAAACTGTTAAAATTAAACTTTCCAAGCAATGCTTTAAATTGGTAATTGGGCGCAAATAAAAAATTAAGCGCCACATATATTGATATGTAAGCGAACATTTTTTATGAGTAACCACGTATTGCAACGAAAGTCTAATCACTAACATGGCTCAGATTAACGTTGATGAGCTGTTCACACAAATCCGCCGCAAGCTCAAGCTACAATGGGTAGCTGGGCTTGAAGGCGGCAACAAAATCCTCACTTCCGGCACTGTTACCAAACCCTCCTTAGCACTTGTAGGTCACCTCAATTTTGTACATCCTAATCGTGTACAGGTACTTGGTTGTGCGGAGATGGACTACCTGCGTAATTTAAGTATTATTGCCATGCAACAAGCAGTAGGCAATTTATTTGCCACCGACCTCGCTGCAGTGGTGGTGGCCAATGGCGAGAAACCGCCGGACGAACTACTTAATGCTGCCAATCGCACTAACACGCCATTGTTTACCTCGCCCATGCCCAGCCCACAACTAATGGAGTTGCTGGGTCACTACTTAGCGATTGCCACCGCAGAATCCACCAGTTTGCATGGCGTATTTATGGAGGTGCAAGGCTTTGGTGTGTTGATCAAAGGCAACGCAGCAATTGGTAAAAGTGAGTTGGCACTCGAGCTGATTTCTCGTGGTCACCGTCTGGTGGCCGATGATATTGTCGATTTCTACCGAATTTCCCCCGAACGTGTAGAGGGACGCTGCCCAGAACTACTGCAAGACTTCTTAGAAGTACGTGGTTTAGGCATTCTCAATATTCGAGCATTATTTGGTGATAACGCCGTTAAACCGACTAAGCCATTGGATTTAATGATTCAATTGGAATTGGCTGACACGGTAAACCCGCAAAAACTAGACCGTTTAAATGCCAAAACGCAGTATGAACGCGTACTGGATGTAGAAATTAGTAAGGTCGTGATTCCGATTGCCGCTGGTCGCAACATCGCGGTGCTGGTAGAAGTTGCAGTGCGCAATCACATGTTATTATTGCGTGGCATTAACGCAACCCATCAGTTTATCAAGCGTCAAAAACAAATCATGTTGAGAGAAAGCAAGAAACCTTAACAATGTTACTTAACGCAATATCCAAACACTCAAACAACTGGAATCCAGCGCAAAACTTTACGCTAGACCCAAAGATTGGATGTTTATGCAGTTAATTATTGTGACGGGTCTTTCCGGCTCAGGTAAAACCATTGCATTACGCGTGCTTGAAGATAGCGGCTTTTACTGCATAGACAACTTACCGGCCACCCTGTTACCGCAAATTGCGCAGCATTTGGATACCCATAGCTTGAGCGCAGATAACAAAAAAGTAAGGGTGGCGATTAGTATTGATAGCCGCAGTGCAGCGTTAAAAGCGCTCCCTGAAACCATTGCACAGTTAAAGGCCGATGGCATAGAAGTCAGTGTCCTCTATTTAGACTCAACACTAGAAAGCTTGGTTAAACGCTTCTCCGAGACCAGACGTAAGCACCCACTCAGCAATGAAAAATCCACGCTTGCTGAGAGCATATTGGCAGAGCGAGAACTGCTGGCCGGTTTAGCCAGCCTTGGCCATCATATCGACACCAGCAGCCTCAGCGCAAATGCGCTGCGTAACCATATCCGTGATTGGATTGCGGAACCCAACAGCGATATTACCAATAGCGTAGTGGTATTATTCGTATCATTCGGCTTCAAACACGGCATCCCGTTGGATGCGGATTTTGTGTTTGATGTACGCAGTTTACCCAATCCGCATTACGACCCGGAACTACGCCCGCTAACAGGAAAAGACCAAGCTATTCAGCAGTTTTTGGTAAAAGAACCAATGGTGATGGACATGTTAGAAGATATTCAGCAATATTTAGAAAAATGGTTACCTAGTTTTAATCAGGACAATCGCAGCTATCTCACCATTGGGATAGGTTGCACAGGCGGGCAACATCGCTCGGTTTATTTAGTTGAACAACTCAGCGCGCACTTTAAACAACACTACAAAGTGATTGTGCGGCACCGTGAGTTAAATTAATGATGTATCGAAAGAAGGCTGCGGCATGATTGGAATTTTGATTATTGCACACGGTTCTCTAGGCGAGAGCTTGATTCAATGTGCAAGTCACGTAATGGGTAAACGCCCTATCCAGCTGGAGTATCTAGCTGTCTCCACGCAAGATGATCCGGCAGAATTACTGCCCAAAGCTCAAGCCATGGTGGCCCATTTAGACGATGGTCAAGGCGTATTGGTGCTCTCAGACATCTACGGCGCAACCCCCTGTAACATGGTCACCAAGCTGGTCAGCCAAGAAGGCGTTGCCGGTGTGGCTGGGGTCAATTTGCCGATGTTGGTGCGCGTACTCAATTATCGCCAAGAACCTCTGGACATTTGTATCGACAAAGCCATTAGCGGTGGGCGCGAGGGAGTGGTGCATTTCACCTCCGCAGGCTGTAATCACTCACAATCCCAATAGAAAGTATTGTAAACAAATGGTTAAAGAATCTATCGAGATTATCAACAAACTTGGCCTGCACGCGCGCGCTTCTACCAAGTTTACGCAAACCGCCAGCCAATTCAAAAGTGAGGTGTGGGTTGAAAAAAATGGCCGGCGCGTGAATGCAAAGAGTATTATGGGCGTGATGATGCTAGCAGCCGCACAAGGCACCATCATTCAAATTGAAGCAACCGGTGAAGACGAGCAAGCCGCTGTAGATGCATTAAAAGCCTTGATTAACAACTATTTTGGTGAAGGTGAATAATTGTCCAGCTTTAGCATTCATGGTGTGGGTGTGTCGAGCGGCATTGCCATTGGGCGAGCCCACTTGGTATCCAATGCTTTGCTGGAGGTAGTGCATTACCAAGTCACACCCGATCAAGTGCCTGAAGAAGTACAACGCTTCAGCGATGCCATTCTAACCGTTAAGCATGATTTGGAAGTGGTGCGATCTCAACTACCCAAAAATGCGCCGGCTGAGTTAGATGCATTCATCAGCACCCATTTAGCCATGCTTAATGATAAATCCTTATCAGAAGCGCCAAAAGATATCATCCGCAATGAGCTGTGCAATGCCGAGTGGGCCATCAAGCAACAGATGGACGACATTGTGGAGCAGTTTGAAGCGATTGAAGATGCCTACTTAAGAGAACGTAAGCACGACGTGGTGCAGGTGGTGGAACGTATTATCAAAGTGCTACTCGGCCACCCCAGTCAATCGCCCAACCAGAGCAAAGAAAAACAACAGCAAGAAAGCGCGACCATTCTGGTGGCACATGATATTTCGCCTGCTGATGCCATTCAGTTCAAACAACACCAGTTTGCCGCCTTTATCACTGATGTTGGCGGGATTACTTCGCACACCGCCATCTTGGCGCGTAGCCTGAACATTCCCTCTATCGTCGCGTTGCAACGTGCGCGTGACCTAATCAGCGATGGTGAAATCATTATCGTCGATGGCAGTGTGGGTGTGGTGATTGTTAACCCCAGCAAAGAAGTCCTGGCAGAATACGAGCTGAAGCAAGACCAATGGCAGCTTGAGCAACAAAAACTGCAACGCATTAAATCCACCAAAGCCATCACCATGGATGGCACCGGCATTGAGTTACATGCAAATATTGAAGTGCCGGAGGATGTGATTTCAGTCAAAGCTTCTGGGGCGACCGGGATTGGGTTATACCGTACCGAATTTCTGTTTATGAACAGACGTGAAATGCCAGACGAGGAAGAACAGTTTCTGGCCTACAAGCATGTTGCCGAAGCCATGCAAGGGATGCCGGTGACGATTCGCACCTTGGATTTAGGCGCAGATAAACAAATGAATCCGGATAGCGTCTCCAATTGTGCTAACCCTGCATTGGGCTTGCGTGCAGTACGTTTTTGTTTGTCCGAACCGCAAATTTTTCATATCCAATTCAGAGCGTTACTGCGTGCGTCTCATTACGGGCATATCAAAATTTTGATTCCAATGTTGTCCAACTTGACTGAACTTCGCCAGAGTAAATTACTGCTTGAGCGCGCAAAAGAGTCACTGCGCAGAGAAGGAAAACCCTTTGATGAAAGCATCCGCTTGGGCGGTATGATTGAAGTGCCCGCCGCCGCTATTAACGCAGAGGCATTTGCCAAAGAGTTAGATTTTCTCTCGATTGGGACCAATGACCTGATTCAATACACACTGGCTATTGATAGAACAGATGATGCAGTAGCGCACCTCTACAACCCACTGCATCCGGCAGTACTCAAGCTGATTCAAATGACAATCCATGCCGCCGAAAAATACAATATTGGACTCTCAATTTGCGGCGAGATGGCGGGTGATATTAAGCTCACTCGTTTGTTGATTGGCATGGGCATGCGCCAACTTTCCATGCATCCCTCCAACATTTTGAGCGTGAAACAGCAGATTTTACATAGTCAAATTACACGCTTGAATAAACAAGTGAAAAAACTGCTGCACTTGAGAGAGATTGAGAAAATTGAATTACAAGTGATGGAGCTTCACACAGAGTTCTAATCCTTAGAATCAACATAAATAACCATAACTAAAAGGAGTATCCACCATGGCAGAACTATTCAGCCCTAGCAACGACGATAGAAACATTGCCACCGTCACCCATTTGGGCGGCACGGTGTTCTCATTTATTCCTGGCTTATTGGTGTGGGCTTTAAAAAAAGACGATAGCCCCTACATTGCAGACCAAGCCAAGGAAGCGCTCAACTTTCAAATCACCGTGTTGATTGCGCAATTTATAGCAGGTATTTTGGTGATGATTTTGGTTGGTTTTATTTTTATCGGCATCATTTGGCTATTAAATATTGTTTTTTGTATTCTTGCCGCCATCTCTACCAGTAAAGGTGAGACATACCGCTACCCTTTCTGCTTACGCTTAATCAATTAATCTTTAATTTATTGAGCATGCGATAAATCTTATTTATCGTTGCCATCAGAAACTTCAATCCAGCGTGCAGAACGTTTAGAGGATAATGTGTCTCTATCAATATATATTTTGCACTTGAAGGAAACATTGTGACCACTGCCAATCCATTACTTGATTTTTCCGGGTTACCCAAATTCGATCTGATTCAACCGGAACATGTGGGTCCCGCTATCGACAGCTTGATTGCTGAAGGTCGCGCCTTGGTGGAGCAACTTGCCACCGCTGATGAGACACCGACTTGGGATAATTTTGCGCGCAAATTAGAGGATCATAGCGAGAAAATTGGCCGCGCTTGGAGCCAAGTGGGGCACATGAATGCGGTAGTAAACAGCCCAGCGCTTCGTGAAGCGTATAACGACAGTTTGGCGATGTTAACCGATTATGGCAGCGATATCTCGCAAGATGAGCGCTTATACACCAAGTTTAAGGCGATTCAAGCCAGCCAGTCGTTTACTAAACTCACGCCTACACAGCAAAAAATTATCAATAACGAAGTACGTGATTTTAAATTGGGTGGTGCTGAATTGCCGCCTAAGCAAAAAGCACGCTTTAAAGCTGTGAGTGAAGAACTCTCGAAATTGGGTAGCAAGTTTGAAGAAAATATCATGGATAACACCAATGACTTCAAACACCTCGTGGAAGATGTAGCCGATTTGGCCGGCATTCCTGAAGATGCGATACAAGCAGCTGCAGAAGCCGCCAAAGCCGATGGTAAAGCAGGCTATCAATTCACCCTGCACTTCCCTTCTTACATGCCTGTGTTGCAATACGCACATAATCGCGCATTGCGTGAGACCTTGTACCGCGCTTATGCCACACGTGCATCTGAATTCAGCAAGCCCGAATGGGATAACACTTCATTAATCAGCGACATCTTAAAGCTCAAACAAGAGGAAGCCCATATGTTGGGCTTTAAGAATTATGCCGAGTTATCATTGGCGACAAAGATGGCTGATACACCCAAACAAGTGGCCGACTTTTTGGATACTTTAGCCAAGCGTGCAAAGCCCTATGCTGAGCGCGATATGCAAGAGTTGCTCGCTTACGCTAAACAACTAGGCATTGACGATTTACAAGCTTGGGATGTAGCGTATGTGAGCGAAAAACTGCGTGAAGAAAAATATGCGTTTTCTGACCAAGAAGTTAAACAATACTTCCCTGAAAGCAAAGTATTGGCTGGCCTGTTTAAAGTCACCGAAACTATTTTTGGTGTACAAGTGCGCAAAGCAGAAGCCCCGCTTTGGCATCAAGATGCTGCATTCTATGAAATCAGCGATCAACACAACCAACCGATTGCCTATTTTTATTTAGATCTCTATGCCCGCAACAACAAACGTGGTGGCGCATGGATGGATGAGTGCATCACCCGTCGCAAAAAAGCCAATGGGGTTGAGTTACCAGTAGCCTACCTCACTTGTAATTTTTCAGCTCCTGTTGGTGGAAAACCAGCGTTGTTTACGCATGATGAAGTCATCACCATGTTCCACGAGTTTGGGCACGGCTTGCACCATATGCTCACCCAAGTGGACGAATATGGAGTGTCTGGTATTAAAGGTGTGGAATGGGATGCGGTGGAGTTACCCAGCCAATTTATGGAAAACTTCTGTTGGGAATGGGAAGTGCTGCGCCACATGACGGCGCATGTGGACACCGGAGAACAACTACCGCGCAGCTTGTTCGACAAAATGGTCTCTGCTAAAAATTTCCAAGCCGGTATGCAGACAGTTCGCCAGATTGAGTTTTCGTTGTTTGATATGCGCCTGCATGGTGATTTTGACCCAAATGGCAAAAAAACTGCATTAGACTTGATTGAAGAAGTGCGCGATGAAGTCGCTGTGGTGCGCCCACCCAAGTGGAACCGTTTTCCCAACAGTTTTAGCCATATTTTTGCAGGTGGTTATGCTGCAGGGTATTACAGCTACAAATGGGCAGAAGTACTATCGGCAGATGCTTATAGCTTATTTGAAGAAATGGGCACACTCTCTGCCGAGGCTGGCACACGCTTTAAGAATGAAGTTTTGGCCAAAGGCGGAAGCCGTCCCGCCATGGAATCGTTCGTGGCATTTCGAGGCAGAGAACCCAGCATGGATGCCTTATTAAGACACAACGGCATGGCTTAATTTACGTTAATGGCTTCTAAGTTCTCATGTGAGTAAAGCGCACCCAACCAGGTGCGCTTTATTTTTTATTGAACCACGCCCAATTGCTTAAACAGCCCATAGGTATCGAGCACATCCCAATGCTCTGCCAGTTTGCCATTTTCAATGCGGAAGATATCAACTGCATGAATACTATAGCTTTTATTGGTGGCGGGTATACCTAACCAATCGCCTTGTTGGGTTCCAGAGTAGGTGCCATACGCCCAAACCGTGTCACCTTCGGATACTATTTTTGTAAGCTTGTAGTTCCAATTGGGTACAGCTTTAAACCAATCAGCAAAAAATGTTTTAAATCCAGCAGCACCCTGAGGTACAAGTGGGTTGTGCTGTATATAGTCTTCTCGCATATATTTCTGCAAATTGCCTAACTGCTTCTTGCTAAACACCTCCTCGCCAAATTCGGCGAGCAATTGTTTGTTTGCTTGCGATTGTTGAGCCACTGTATCTTGTGCCATGGTATTGCCTCCTAAAAGAAATGAAATTGTAAAAATGAATACACAGAAGAACTTGCTAAACGGCTTCATGTTGCCTCCTGATTAAATAAACTGGGTATTGTGTTTCACCAGTGTTGCGCATTGTAATTGCTTAAGTTACTATTAGTAAGTAGGCACCAAAAAGTGATGTAATAACTTTTTAGAAACCAATGGAATATAAACTCTGGAAGCGATCATGGAACCCAACTTAAACATCCAAGCCGAGCAAGCACCGCGCTGGAATGTGTATGATGCCAACTGCCCAACACGCTTGGTTTTAAACAGAATTGCAGATAAGTGGACCGTATTGGTCGTGAGCTCTTTGGAACATGGGACCAAACGCTTTAGCACCCTTCAACGTGAGATTGGTGGTGTCTCCCAAAAAATGCTCACGCAAACATTACGCGGTTTGGAGCGAGATGGCCTAGTGAGCAGGACCATTTATCCAACGGTTCCACCCAAAGTAGAGTACACACTCACCCCTCTTGGTCACACCCTGGTGGGGCTGGTGGATGCCGTTCGTGTTTGGTCCGAACAACACATAGAAGACGTGATACGCGCGCAAACTGCATACGATGTGTTGAGCAATGATAATTAAAGAAGATTAAAAACAGTATGGAACATGATTTTTGGCACCAACGTTGGCAAACCAACCAAATTGGCTTTCATTTGCCCGAGGCCAACCCTTTGCTGGTCAAACACTTCTCAAGCCTGGGACTACCCTCTGGCGCAAGGATATTTTTACCCCTCTGCGGCAAAACGGAGGATATTCCTTGGTTACTGTTACAAGGGTATCAAGTGGCAGGGATAGAGTTAAGCAAAATAGCCATCGAAGATTTATTTAAGCGCTTACAGCTTAAGCCCGTTATTACAAAACTTGGTGACCTACATCATTACAGCGCACCCAATATCAGTATCTATGTGGGAGATATCTTCAAACTGACAGCCGACCAGTTAGGCAAAGTGGATGCAGTGTATGACCGTGCAGCATTGGTGGCTTTACCCGAAGACATGCGCAAACAATACACCGCGCATTTAAATGCAATTACGAATACAGCGCCGCAACTACTGATTTGCTTTGAGTATGATCAAACCGTCCACGCTGGCCCACCGTTTTCAGTGGCCGCGAACGAGGTCAAACAACACTATGGCCAGATCTACGCACTCACACTTCTTGAAAGCATTGAAATGGCCGATGGACTGAAGGGAAAACACCCTGCAACCGAGCAGGTTTGGTTGATGTATAAAAGATGAGTTTCAAGCCTGAAGCAATGCTTTTATAAGTAATTTAAAGAGATCCCTTGCACTTTCAAACATCTCGTATAGCTGAGAAATAAACAATACCAATAATGGATAAAAATAGGCTGGCTTTTGCTCCTGAAACTCTATCAACTTATCCATGGCTTTAGAATGAAGCATGTAGCTGTAGCCTAAGCATGCCGAAAAGCAGCCAATCATCATGCCGACCAACTCATCGGTGAAGAAGTGAAAACCCAAAAGCAATCTCGGAATACCTATAAAAATAGCTGTATATAGCAATGCTACTCTACCCAATTGCTTGTGTATAAAATAGATAGATAACGATATAGCAAAAAATAGAGCCATGTGGTCGCTAGGAAATGAGCTCCAACCATTCAATTCCCACTGTTGCACACTGAACGAAGCTTGTAATTGCAAGTCTGGGTCATGTAATGGCCTGTACCGAAAAGGTAAACATAACGCAAGAAATCGTGCGATTATCATTGCCACTATAGCCGCGATAATAACCATGAGGAATTTTCTTTTTTTGATGGCATTATCAATCATGTCAACTTTAAACCATGCGAACGTGATAATACTCAGCAACACTGCGCCTTTAAAAAGGTGACCCTGCGCCACTTGATAAACAAATGCATCTAAAGTCTGATAGCGATGCACGAAATGGTTAAAATAGTGAGCAAGTTGGTTATCGACGAAATTTCGCATAAATAGGTCATTAATTTAATATTATTGTTTGCAATCATTGCATTGGTCATAAACCCCGTCAAGTTATCCATATAGCCTGATTGGGCCCTCTGTTCTAGGAACACAAATCGCATATATACTAGCTAATATCTTGATTCAGCCTTTGCAATTTACATATTAACAATTCAATTGGGGACTTTATGCGTTTTTATATGGTATTACTCTTTAGCATAATAAGTGCTTTCTCTACCGGCTCGGCATTTGCTACAGAACCTGATGATGAGGACATCGTGGCCAAAACATCTAGTGGTGACGAAGTAATTTTGCACCCCAACGGCTATTGGGAGTATGTGGATACTCAAAAGGCCGCAGCTGCCAAGACCAAAGTGGAAAAGATTGCTCGCGAAGAAGGTTGCCCCAAAGGCACGCGCGCCAGTTTTTTTGGCATTGGGCGCTGTATTGCTAATGACGACCCAGCACTTAAGCGGGGATCGCTCAGTAGCAAGGGCTGGTAATTTTTCACACCTCCAAAAAAATCAACTGTAATGCTTTCTACTTGAATTAACGTTTGCTATTCAACAGCATCCGGTGCTTGATGAATAGCTATCATGTTGAGTGCGCTTCAATAACCTTTGAACTGTCTAGGAATCTCTAACTTGAAATTTGCTACTTGGAACGTAAACTCACTTAATGTGCGCCTGCCGCATGTGTTGGATTGGTTAGCCAGCGAAAAACCCGATGTTTTATGCTTACAAGAGACCAAACAGGAAGATAGTAAATTTCCTTACGACGCCCTTAAAGAGGCTGGCTATGCCGCTGTGCACAACGGGCAAAAAACCTACAACGGTGTGGCAATACTTAGCCCATATCCAATTGAACAAGTACAGTTTGACATTCCCGGCTATGCTGATGATCAAAAACGGATAGTAACCGCCACCGTCAACAACATACGCATAGTGTGTGCTTACATACCCAACGGCCAAGCGCTTGATTCCGATAAGTACCAATATAAACTTAGATGGCTAGATGCGCTGACAAATTGGTTACAACAGGAGATGCAAGCGCACCCTAAATTAATGTTGCTCGGGGATTACAATATTGCCCCAGAGGACCGCGACTGCCACGACCCCGCCGCTTGGGTGGGGCAAGTCTTGGTGAGCGAACCTGAAAGGCAAGCGTTCCAAAAACTGATTGCGTTAGGCTTGCATGACAGCTTCCGCTTGTTCGAAGAGGCTTCAGGTCATTTTAGCTGGTGGGATTACCGCATGGCCGGTTTTAGACGGAATTTGGGTATGCGCATTGACCATATTTTAGTGAGTGATGCATTGAAACCTGCCTGCGTGGCAAGCAAGATTGATAAAGCGCCGAGAAAATTAGAGCGCCCGAGCGACCACACACCAGTGGTGCTAGAACTAGCTGCTTAACCTTTGATTTTAATCCCCAGCTGTTTGAGCTTGCGGTATAAGTGTGTGCGCTCTAGGCCGGAAATTTCTGCCAGCTTACTCATATTGTTATTAATGAGCTTCATGTGGTGCTGAAAATAAAAACGCTCAAAATCATCGCGCGCTTCACGTAGAGAATGCGTTAAATCAATCGGCAAAGGCGCATGCATCGCAGCCTGTTCTGGTGATTGCTTGAACTGTCCCAGTACGCGCTCCACATCCTCTAAGGTAATCACCTCGCCTAGAGTCGATAGCATCAAATTGTGGACGACTGCTTCCAGTTCAGAAATGTCTCCATGCCACTCTGCATTTCTCAGCGCGTTCAAAGCAGCCACATCGAACGTTTTATAATCTACGTTTTGGGTTTCCACCATCAGCGTGGCCATCGCATTAACCAAGTCTGGGATATCTTCACGATGCTCATTAAGACTTGGCACACGCAAAGCACCACTGGCTAATACTTGCAGCAGCGATTGGTCTAGCAGACCGTTTTCAATTAATTGAGGAATACCAAAGGTGGTGGCACATACGATACGTGCCCCATATTTTTCCGCTTTGGCAATGATAAGGTTAAGCCCTTTTTGCTCGGTCTTATTGAGTTGCGTGACTTCTTCTATAAACAGTACGCCATCTCGCACCTGCTCCAATAAGTCTAGAGGGGAAGTGGCGAGTTTTTCGTACTCATCCAACGCCAGCCAAGGCGTACCCGGTGCACGTAAAAATTGGGCACAAAGCTCTACGCTGCCGCCCTTTTTGCCTACCAGCAACATGGTATTTTTACTACGGGAGACTTGTTCCAGACGCTGCTTGAGTTCATTAATCACCAAGCTTTTACCAAAGCTGGCTAAATTCATTTCGGTATGTGGCAGGGTCTCGCCATGCTTAAGCGCAGCGGTAACGGTTTTAAGTAGTTTTTGCAGTGCGATAGGTTTTTCCAGAAAATCAAACGCACCAATACGTGTGGCTTCAACCGCCGTATCAATGGTGCCATGGCCAGACATCATGACTACTGGCATCGTCAACAAACCTGAGTTACCCCATTCTTTAAGTAAGCTAATGCCATCACAATCAGGCATCCAGATATCCAATAGGACTAGGTCCGGACGCTGCTTAAGGCGCTCCTCACGGGCGATATGGGCATTTTCCGCCAGACGCACATGGTGCCCTTCATCTAGCAAGATATCACTTAATAGTTCGCGAATCCCAATCTCATCATCTACTACTAAAATACTACGTGATGCCATTATTATGCTTCCCTCAACTTACTTCTTGCGGTTTTCTTCTCACGGTCTTGCGTGCGTTTTTCCACAGGCAATACAATGATTATACAAGCTCCACCCGAATCTCTGTTTTCTATTTTAATTTGGCCACGCTGCTCTTCAATCATTTTTTTTACAATCGCCAAACCCAAACCGGTGCCATGCGCTTTGGTGGTCACGTAGGGCTCAAACGCATGGGTCAACATATCGACTGGAAATCCCTGTCCATTATCGGCTACAGTGAGTTTCACCTTATCCGCGTCTAACTGGGTGATAACCTCAATCACAGGGTGTTCTTGATTGACCAGCGCATCCTGCGCATTCTGAATCAAATTATGTAGCACTTGCCTCAACATGGTGGCATCCCCTGTCACGGCGGGCAACTTAGGTTGCAACTTTAGCGTGAGCTTCACACCTTCCTCACCGTATAGGCTAGACACATCGCGAATCAGACTATTCAACTGCACACTGACTAAATTTACGGTTGGTGTACGTGCGTACTCGCTAAATTCGTTGACCATGGACTTCATGGCACCCACCTGATTGACAATAGTATCGGTAGCACGCTTGAGCATCGCTGCATCAGTCTCATCTAATTTGGCATGCAACTTATGCTGTAAACGCTCCGCAGAGAGCTGAATCGGTGTGAGCGGATTCTTGATTTCATGGGCCAAACGACGTGCTACCTCGGCCCAAGCGGCATCACGTTGTGCTTGTGCCATGGTGGTCACATCATCAAACACCACCACAAACCCGTTGCCAGCGCCAAGCGGTAATCGTGTTGCACGGATCAAAATATACTGCTTCCCATGTGCCCCGGTGATCTCAATTTGCCTATTCAGCTCCAACTTCGCAAACTCTACCTGCTTGGTCGCCTCAAAGTGCGTTTGAATTAGCTCTACAAATTCACGTAGAAAGCCATGCTCTTCAGCAATGGTGACTAGGTTTTTATTTTCATGCGATGCTAAATGAATGCCTAGAATATTGGTGGCGGTGAGGTTAAACGTTCTTAACTCAAAATTGGCATTAATCGCCAACACGCCGGATGACAAGTGCGCGAGCACAGTTTCCAAATAAGCGCGCGCCGCTTCCAAGCGAACACGATTTTGTTCGGTGGCTTTAGTTGCATCGTCCAATTGACGGGTCATGCTGTTAAAAGACTTCACCAACACACCCAATTCATCGTTGCCAAATTGTGGTAGTACGTTGCTGTAGTCGCCACTGGCAATCGCTCGCGTCCCTTCCGCCAAGACACTAATAGGCTGTGATAACCGACGACTAAGTAGGAATGCAATGGCCAAAGCGGACAACATGGCCAACATCAGCACCATGGTCAGCGTCAGCGCAAAGATATCTTTGAGCGAGCCGCGGCTATAAGATAACTCTTGGTAATCTTGATAGACTTCCTGCACCGCTTCGGCCGTGTTAGAAAGGGCTTTGGGCACAGGTTGCAACAATTGCAAAATACGCGTCTCCCCGGTTAGCCCTTGCACCTCAACCGGCGCAAGTACTCGCATATACAACCCTTTACCGGGGATAGGCTCAATTTTTCCATACACCTGACGTTGCGCTTGGCGCAGTTGAGGAATACTAGGCAACTCCGGTAAGAAGCTGCTCGGGTCCCCGCTGGACACTGACAGAATACCACCTTGCGGCGTTAACAAAGCAGCTTCTAAAATCCCGGATTTTTCTCGCAAGTCATTCAGCACACTGTAATGTGCACGCGTGGGTTGAAACGCCAAACTGGTGGCCATATTTTCGGCCTTTTCTTCAATGTCCACCAACATGATATCCAAAGCACGTTGCCCAAGACTTAAACCACCATCCAGCGCAGATTCCACTTTGACATTAAACCAAGACTCGATGGAGCGTGTTAAGAAATTAACCGAAACCAAATACACCACCATGCCTGGCAAGATGGCCATTAAAGCAAACGCAGTGAGCAGCCTTAAATTAAGGCGGCTACCCACCACCTTGGCTTTAGCGTTTCGATAGAGGTGACGAATCTGAAAACCAATAAGGCCGGCAAGTAGCACAGCGAGGGCAATATTGATGTAGAGCAGGTATTTGTAATAATCCCCTGAAATAGAGGTATTGGAACTGGCCACGGAAAGCAGATACAACAGCACCAAACTTAAACCGATGCTAATGAAGATGATAAACCGCATAATCGTGACTTAATTCTTTGCTTTACTTCAGCTCTTTGACGGGCCAAGTGTAAATGGGAGAGGCCAAATTCCAGTTTTCTGAACCTAGCGTATCCACCTGAATCGCTTTAGGTAGCTTGGTCTTATCCAAGCGCATGAGGACTGCGGCACGGTACGTTGCACCCTTCTCAAGCTCGCGCTTGGCCACAACCCGCCAATCACGCACCATCGATAACTGATGCCGTGCTTCGCTCAAAGATTCAAATGACTTTTGATGCACTTCGTCACCGACTAGATATTGCTTGGTCAATGCGTGATAGCTCAGCTTCACCGACTTACTCACCGTGACGATTTCATCATCAAACCAATATTCCCGGGGTTCCACAATTTGAAACTCAACCAAAAAAGTCAGTGCCACGCCTTTATTGATGGCCTCTTCGATACTGCTATCAAAACTAATGTCGAAATCTGTATTTAAGTGCAGGTATTCGTCAGATGGTATTAGATCTGCTGATTTAACCGTGATGGCGTTAACTGCAGCCCATGCTAAGCAAGAAATGGCAAGAATGCCAAAGAAAAGACTAAACTTTTTGTAATAGCGCATAAAACAATCCGTCATGTAATGCGCTAGGAATTAACTGACCATTTAACCATTGTACGTGTTGACCCAGATTAGCCTCTAATCGAATCGGCAACTGTTTAGCATCAGCGTGCTGACTCAAAAATGCATCGATTTGTCGTTGATTTTCTTGCTCAAAGACAGAACAAGTAACATAAAGTAATTTACCGCCTTTTGCCAATATTTGCCATAAATTCAACAAAATTGCCGACTGCTGTTGCGTGAATGAGACAATATCCTCCTCACGTCTTAACCATTTAATATCCACATGCCGACGCACGATGCCTGAAGCGCTACAAGGGACGTCCGCTAAAATCCGATCAAACATCTGACCATCGTACCAATCGGCTAAAATAGCGGCACTTCCCACCTTTAAATTGGCCTGTAGAGATAAGCGCGTTAAATTACTTGTGACCCGTGATAAACGCGCAGCATCGTTATCGATGGCAGTCAGATCTATGTCGGCGCTTTCCAACAGATGCCCGGTTTTACCGCCTGGCGCACAGCAAGCATCCAGCACACGCATATTCGGTGCTAAAACCAACAAATAGGGCGCAAGTTGCGCTCCCATGTCCTGCACAGAGACTACGCCATCGTTAAACCCGGGGATACTATCCACCGCCATCGGTTGTTGCAGTATCACGGCGCATGGCCCCACCTGCTGTGCTGCAATATCATGACGTTCCAACAACTGCATATAATCTTGGGTGCTGATTTTGCGCTGATTCACCCGCAGTGTCATCGGCGGATGTGTATTCCCTACCAGCAACATCGACTGCCAATGTTGCGGATATTGCACCTTGAGAATATCAATCCACCACTGTGGATAGGAATAGGTAGCATCTTCATGTTGGGCAAGTTGCATGGTGAGTGATGCTCTCTGACGCAAGAAATTTCGTAGTACGCCATTCACCAAACCCTTGGCCCATGCCGGTTTGGCATTGCCAGCCGCTTTCACAGCCTGATTCACCACGGTAAAGTCATCTGCCTTGTCGTGGCACAGTTGATACAAGGCAACTAGCAATAGGGCATGGACATGGCTATCTGAAAGTGGTTTATCTAACAGTTGCCGCAGAAAATATTGTAGCTCGCCATAAAAACGCAAAGTGCCGTAGCTTAAATCAGCGCTCGCGCCACGTTGCTGCGGCGTGGCTTTTGCAAAATGCTGTTGCGCCTCAGGCAATGCTAGGGTGAGGTTTTTGCCAGCCAAAACTTGGCGTACAGCGTTTGCGGCAATTTGTTGGGCTATATACACGGCTATAAGGAATGCGGGTAAAGGAGAGATTTTACTTGATTGGAGGGCATAAATGGATAAACGCTGGCTGCGGCCAATAAAAAAGGCGATGTAAGCATCGCCTTCTTATTTTTTTTATGCATCAATACTGATTAGCCAGTGCCATTAATTTAGCAATACGCTCTTCAGTTTGCGGGTGCGTACTAAACAAACCTCTTAAACTGCCCCCAGATAACGGGTTAATAATCATCATTTGCCCGGTTTCAGGGTGCGCCTCGGCGGTCTCATTGGGAATTTGATGGGCGTAATGATGGATTTTCTCCAACGCACTCGCCAAGGCTTTGGGGTCTCGGCTGATGTCTGCACCCATTCTGTCCGCCTCGAACTCACGCGCACGTGATATCGCCATTTGTATTAATGAAGCTGCTAATGGCGCCAAAAACATCATCAAAATCCCCAACAGCGGATTGACATTTCGCTCACCGTTAGCATTATGACCGCCACCAAACATCATGCCAAATTGCGCTATCGACGCAATCGCACCAGCAACGGTGGCCGAAATGGTAGAAATCAGAGTGTCACGATTTTTCACATGCGCCAACTCATGTGCCATCACGCCACGTAATTCGCGCTCGTTAAGAATCTTCATAATACCCACTGTAGCAGCTACGGCTGCGTTTTCCGGGTTTCGACCCGTCGCGAACGCATTAGGTTGTGACTCGTTAATCACATACACTTTTGGCATCGGCAATTGCGCATTTTCAGCAAGTTCTTTGACCATGGTGTAGTAATTTCTAAATTGCGTATTCTCTGGGGTGACTTCCATCGCCCCATACATTTTGAGCACAGCTTTATCGCTGAACCAATACGCATACACGTTCATTGCTGCTGCCAACACCAAGGCTATCATCATACCAGAGGCTCCACCCATGGCGGCACCTACGCTGCCAAATAGCGCCACAATCGCCGCCATCAGCACGAACGTTTTCATCCAATTTCCAAACATGTTGTTCTCCTCAATTCAAAGGCCATTGCATGGCACATCACTACACTTGATATGTGTGCATTTTGTTGATTTTCAATAGCTTATCTTGAAATACATCAAATAAATGATTCACCTAATTGGACATGTCGGCCTTGAATAAATTGCTGCGCAGTCTGTCGTTTACCCCCCGGCATTTGTAACTCCGCAATATCGAGCAGACCTTCACCACAAGCCACTGTCAGCTGTGCACCCAGCGCTACTATCTCACCAGATTTCGCATTTGAAAAAGCGCTGGCTACTGGTCTATTGGTTGCATACCAAATCTTGCATACCTCACCTCTAAAACTGCTAGATGCCACTGGAAACGGATTAAACGCTCGGATTTGTTTGGATATCGCCTCAGCGGATTGCTGCCAGTTGATAGTAGACTCCGATTTTTCCAATTTGTGGGCATAAGTGACGAGCGACTCATCCTGCGGCGTAGATGGCAACTTACCCTCTTTTGCCAGCGTTGCCATCGCATCAACCATTAATTTCGCACCCAATAAACTCAACGCATCATGCAAACTTTGTGTGGTATCGGTCGGCAATATGGGGACATGTCCTTTCATCACCATCGCGCCAGCATCTAACGCAGGCACCACCTCCATGATGGTCACTCCGGTTTCGGCATCCCCCGCCAATAGCGCACGGTGTATGGGTGCAGCACCACGCCACCTTGGCAACAGTGATGCATGAATGTTATAACAACCCAATCTAGGCATGCCCAACACTGTCGTTGGAATGATGAGGCCATAAGCAGCCACTATCATCACATCCGCATCCGTCTCAGCAATCTTGGCTTGCACTTCAGCAGGTTTGAGTGATTCGGGTTGAAAAATAGGCAATTGATGTTGTAATGCTAATTGTTTGACAGGGCTGGCTCGCAGTTGCATGCCTCTTCCAGCAGGGCGATCGGGTTGCGTTAGCACCATGACAATTGTGTGGCCTGCTTCAATCAGGGCAGACAATGCAGGCACTGCAAATTCAGGCGTCCCCGCAAATATAATCTTCATGGGTGTAGCTTTCTTGTTTTAGGGTATTGGGTAGTGATTGAAAACGAGCAAATGAGATTAATAGCTATTTCGCTCGATTTCACGCGCGTGTTTGAGCATTTTGGTTTTGATGCGGTTGCGTTTAAGCGGCGAGAGATATTCCACAAACACCTTTCCTTTTAAATGATCCATTTCATGTTGGATACAAACACTTAACAAACCATCCGCATCAAGCGTGAATGTTTTGCCATCCACATCTTGTGCTTGCACTTTAATCTGCTCGGCACGTGTAACCGTCTCATAAATGCCAGGCACGGACAAACAACCCTCTTCGTAGGTTTGAGTGCCGGATTGACTCACAATTTTGGGGTTAATTAACACCAACAAATCGTTTTGATCTTTGCTGGTATCTATCACGATTAATTGCACATGCTGATTGACTTGGGTTGCAGCCAATCCAATACCAGGTGCCGCATACATGGTTTCCTTCATATCTTGCACCAAACGCTTTAAGTTGGCATCAAAGGTCGTGACAGGTTTAGCCACTGTATGCAAACGTGGATCGGGGTAATTCAGTATTGTGAGTAGCGCCATAAACTAAAAGTGTTGTCTTATATCAACAATCGCCCTTTTGAACATATTTGAATTGCCAAAAAAGCTTGATTGTTGAATGAATTACATGATAAATTTAATGCAACTTCGCGGTTTTTTCCGCTCTTTTTGACCGAGGTCAACTGTATGTTTCGTTCTATTATAACGCTGCTGAGTCTTAGTTGTTTATGCTTATCTGCTCAAGCAGACGAAATTACATTACAAAAAAATCATCCAGAGCGTTACGTGGTTAAAAAGGGCGACACCCTTTGGGGCATCTCCGGTACTTTTCTTAAAGACCCATGGCTATGGCCAAAAGTTTGGAAAATGAACCGTGCGGAAATAAAAAATCCTCACTTAATTTATCCAGGCGATGTGGTGGTGCTTGACATGTCGAGTGGTAGCCCGGAATTCAAACTATTGCGCCAAACCGTGACATTGGAACCTGGAGTAATCGAAGAACCCCTTGCAAAGGAAGCAATCTATACCATTCCACCCAATGTGATTGGGCCTTTTTTAAGTCAACCGCTGTTGATTGAGCAAGGTGAACTTGAGAACGCACCTCGTATTGTAGGTGTTCAAGACAACCGGCTGATTTTAAGCCCAGGCACACGCGTCTACATCAACAACCTTGAGGAAAATGATAAAACATTTTGGAATATTTATCGCCCTGGTACAGTGTTAAAAGATCCAGATACTAACGAAATACTGGGTACCGAAGCCATCTATTTAGGCGACGCAAAAATTACCAAATTCGGACAGCCATCATCAGGCAATATTGTCAAAGCCAAAGAGGAGATTTTCACCAAAGACAGATTGGTAGTTGCCTCAGAAGGATTTAAAGAGAGCTTCGTCCCCCATGCGCCAGAAACTGATTTACGCGGCCGTATCCTTAAAATTTATGGTGGCGTTGCCGAGGCAGGTCCAGAAACAGTTGTTTCTGTCAACCTTGGGAAACAGAACGGTCTAGAGGATGGACATGTGCTCGCAATTAGCCGTCACGGTAAAGTGATTAGAGACCCAGAATACAAGCGCGATAAAACAAAAGCTGTTGATAATGATAGCAAACTCAAACCTGATCAAATCCAGTTGCCAGATGAGCGCATTGGGCTTCTGATGATTTTCAGAACTTTTGATCGCGTTTCCTATGGCCTGATTATGCAGACCTCTGACGCGATTTACACATTGGATAACGTACACACGCCTTAAGCATGTCGCAAACCATCAGCGATACTGATCTGGACATCGCCTACTGGGTCGCACTCAGTTTAATTGATGGCATTGGTAGCGTTACACGCTGCCAGCTTTTGCGCAAATTTGGCTCTCCGGCTGGAGTATTTGCAGCTAGCAGGTCTCAACTAAAAGAGATTGTGGACGACCAGATTGCATCATCGATTGCAAGTGGCTTGGATGAAAGCGCAGTTGCGCCAACACTCACATGGCTTTCAAACCCGCATAACCACATCATTACGTTAGCTGACAGCCTATACCCTAAAGCTTTGTTGGAAATTGCGAACCCACCCGCTTTGCTCTACGCCAAAGGTAATCTCGATTGTTTAGCATTGCCCTGTTTGTCCGTGGTGGGTAGCCGCAACGCAACACCACAAGGTGAAAAAAACGCCGAAGATTTCTCAGAAAATTTAAGTCGCCAAGGTCTTTGCATTGTGAGCGGCATGGCATTAGGTATAGATGGTGCAGCACACCGAGGCGCACTAAAAGCTAACGGCGCTACCATCGCAGTAGTCGGCACGGGTTTAGACATCGTCTATCCAGCCAAACACCGCCAATTAGCTCATCAAATCGTTTCACATGGCCTAATACTGTCAGAGTTTCCTTTAGGCACCCCATCTAAAGCGCAAAACTTCCCAAGAAGAAACCGGATTATCAGCGGTTTGAGCTTGGGTTGTTTGGTAATTGAAGCCAATCTCGATAGCGGCTCACTGATTACTGCCAGATTGGCCGCCGAGCAAGGCCGTGAAGTATTTGCCATTCCTGGCTCCATTCACTCACCAGTCGCCAAAGGTTGCCACCAGTTGATTAAACAAGGGGCCAAGTTAGTCGAATCCACCGAAGATATTTTGAGCGAATTGCGGCTAAGTACAGACTTAATAAGCGCAGTAAACACTAGCCCGAATGGGTCACTACCCAAACGGACTAATACACCCTCGGAAACCAGTACAGTGTTGGATTCCATGGGTTTTGACCCCATCCATTTTGATACCTTGCTATCCCACACTGGGTTGACTGTGAGTACGCTTTCAACGATGCTAACGCTACTGGAATTAGATGGGAAAGTTTCGCCCTTGGATGGAGGAAAGTTTCAACGTCTTGTTTAACAAAAAAATGATATTACGCAGCTTTTTATACTGTAAATTTGAGGAGATAACATGTTAGAAGTGTTAATTTTTATGTTCCAGAATTATCTTGGAACGCAGCCTCAAGTCAACGCTGCGGATATTGAAGAAGACTTTTTAGCGCATGAGTTATCCCAAGCAGGATTTGACCATATCGATATTGCTGGCGCATTTGATTGGTACAAGCAATTGCGCTGTCTCATTAGCCAGCCTTATCATCAGTATCTATCCAACCCAACCTCATTCCGAGTGTATATTGATCAAGAGCTTGAACGTATCGATGCCGAAAGTTTTGGATTTTTAAGGTTTGTGGAGCAAGCGGGTGTCATCAAACCCAACGAGCGTGATTTGATTATTGACCGTGCCATGGCACTTAAACAAAAAGAAATTACGATTGAAGAAGTGCGCTGGATTACGATGATGGTGTTATGGAACGACAACCGCAAAAAAGATTATTTGTTCGTTGAAGATGCGGTGTTTAATCCCAAAGGCCTTACATTACAATAGCCCACGTATCTACAATAAAAAAAACCTAGCTTTGCTAGGTTTTTCTACGTTTGAAGCTACTAAATAAGCCTAAAGATTCTGAATAATCTTAGTGATTGTGCCTGCCTGGTTCAGCGTATAGAAATGCATGTTTTTAACGCCAGCTGCAATCAGTCGCTGACACATTTCAGTTACCACATCAGCGCCGTAAGCCCGTAGCGAAGCCATATCGTCGCCATAGGCTTCCAAGCGTAATCGTAACCAACGCGGGATTTCCGCTCCACAAACCCCTGAAAAACGTGCCAGTTGGGTGTAGTTATAAATCGGCATAATGCCAGGCACAATAGGCACAGTAATATTTTCATGCTCGCACGCCTCTAAAAAGCGAAAGTACGCATCAGCGTTATAAAAATACTGCGTGATGGCGGAATTTGCACCCGCTTCTACTTTGCGCTTAAAGTTAGCAATATCTTTAGCTGCAGATTGCGCTTCAGGATGAAATTCTGGATAAGCTGCGACTTCTATATGAAACCAATCACCGGTTTCTTGACGGATAAAACTTACCAACTCGTTGGCATATTTGAAATCGCCGGCACTCACCTCACCAGAAGGTACATCGCCACGTAATGTGACCAGGCGCTTAATACCTTTGGCTTGATACGCACTCAGCAGCTCCCGTATTTCTTCTTTACTGGAAGAAATGCAAGAAATATGCGGCGCAGCTGCATAACCTTCGTCTTGTATTTCAAACACAGTATCCATCGTACGGTCACGCGTAGAGCCACCCGCGCCAAAAGTGACCGAGAAAAATTCAGGTTTAAATTGCGCTAACGATTTTCTCGCCTCACGCAAGTTAGCCACGCCTTCCACCGTTTTTGGCGGAAAGAATTCAAAACTGTAAGCAATAGGTTGATTCACGTTTTCTAATCTTTATTTAATCTTCACAATCAATCTTTATCGATCACAATTGCGCTCAATATCCATGAAATAAAGCTGTACACAATCGCTCCGATAATGCCTGCCATTACGGTCTGGACGGCAAAGCCATCCAAGAAATTGCCAACCAGCCAAAATAAAATACCGTTAATGACAAAGATAAACAGGCCAAGCGTCAGGATGGTCACGGGGAGCGTTAAGATCACCAAAATAGGCTTGATTAACATATTCACTAAGCCGATGACTACTGCTGCAATCAACGCAGTGGTAAAACTGGCCACCTGAATACCTGGCACAATATAGGTCACACCCATGAGTGCCAATGCGCTTAAAACCCAGCCAATTAATAGTTTAAACATCATACGCTCCCGAAAATTCCCGAAAATAATGGTGCAGCCAGTGTAGCACTGACTGCACCATTTATTCCAGAGACTCGGCGCCACTATCTTAAAGCGATATTAATAGCGGTAATGCTCTGGCTTGTAAGGGCCTTCTTTGGCGACACCAATGTAAGCCGCTTGCTGATCTGTCAATTGTGTCAATTGCGCATTGAGCTTTTTCAATTGCAATACCGCCACTTTTTCATCCAAATGTTTAGGCAAGGTGTACACGCCTACTGGATACTTAGCGGTTTGCGTAAACAACTCGATTTGCGCAATGGTTTGGTTGGCAAAGCTAGAGCTCATCACGTAGCTTGGATGGCCTGTACCACAGCCCAGATTCACGAGACGGCCTTTGGCTAACAGAATGATGCGCTTACCATCTGGGAAAATCACATGATCCACTTGTGGCTTGATTTCTTCCCATTGGTATTTCTCTAACGAGGCAACATCAATCTCATTATCGAAGTGGCCGATATTACATACAATGGCTTGGTCTTTCATTTTGGCCATGTGTTCATGGGTAATCACATGGTAATTGCCTGTAGCCGTAACAAAAATATCGGCATGTTCAGCAGCGTAATCCATGGTCACCACGCGATAGCCTTCCATCGCTGCTTGCAGGGCGCAGATGGGGTCAATCTCGGTCACCCACACTTGCGCAGACAACGCGCGCAATGCTTGGGCAGAACCTTTACCCACATCACCGTAGCCAGCCACCACGGCCACTTTACCGGCAATCATGACATCGGTAGCGCGTTTGATACCATCCACCAACGACTCGCGACAGCCGTACAAGTTATCAAATTTGGACTTGGTCACAGAATCATTCACGTTAATGGCTGGGAACGCTAATTTGCCTTCTTTGTGCATTTGATACAAACGATGCACGCCTGTAGTGGTTTCTTCTGTCACCCCTTTGATTTGACTCAATCGTCTTGAATACCACGTTGGATCAACTTTGAGCTTTTCTTTGATGGAGTTAAACAGACAGATTTCTTCTTCTGAACCTGGATTGGCCAATACAGACGCATCTTTTTCAGCACGTGTACCTAGGTGCAATAACAATGTTGCATCGCCACCGTCATCTAAAATCATGTTGGTGTAACCGCCGTCTGCCCACTCAAAAATACGGTGGGTGTAATCCCAATAATCTTCTAATGATTCACCTTTTACCGCAAACACAGGTGTGCCAGTGGCAGCAATGGCAGCCGCAGCATGGTCTTGTGTGGAGTAGATATTGCATGAAGCCCAACGCACTTCTGCGCCTAGGTCTTTAAGCGTTTCAATTAATACCGCAGTTTGGATGGTCATGTGCAATGACCCAGTGATGCGCGCACCTTTGAGTGGTTGCGCTTTTGCATATTCTTCACGAATCGCCATTAAACCCGGCATTTCGGTTTCGGCAATCGCGATCTCTTTGCGACCCCAATCGGCCAATGTTATATCGGCAATTACATAGTCTTTGATATCAGCTACAGTGTTCATAATCTTCCTTAATGAATGAAAACTGAGCAGGGAAAACATACTGGAGGGCCAACGCTCACCTTTATATTCCGTGCTCGCACAGTGTTAAAAGTGAACGCCGTTTACAACATCTCTGAGCCTGGGAGCTTGGGAATTGCTCTCGCAGCGTTCCTCAGAAGGTTAACATTATATCGTTAAATCAATTATTTGCCAAAATCAGACGTCTTTAGGTGTCCAAAGTTCATGCACGTCATGAATTCCCCAAGTATAGGCAGACTCATGACCAATAATTTCATCCATAGCACTCGGTTTAGATAGGTCAATAGTCTCTACCTGGATACGCGATTTAGATTTGGTTGAGAAAAAAACTTTCACAATCGGCTGTAACAAGCTTTTTATGGATTGATCGATGACCACTGCTAAACGACCAGATTTAAGGAGCACCACAGACCCCGTAGGATAAATGCCAACGCTTTTTACAAAGGCTTTAAATACAGTTTCATCAAAATGGTTTTTCCACTGCGCCATGCGTTGCAATGACATCCCTGGCTCCCAACCCACTTTGTAGGGGCGATTAGAAGTTACAGCGTCATAGACATCACACACAGCACCCATTTTAGCAAACACACTAATCTGATCCCCTTTTAAGCGCTTAGGGTAGCCAGTACCATCGATCTTTTCGTGATGGTGCAAGCAAACATCCAATGTTACTGGATCATCAATACTGGCCTTTAGCAACAATTCATGGCCTTTTTCTGGATGCAACTTGATCATCGAAAATTCTTGATCGGTCAGCGCGCCAGGCTTATTGAGGATATCTAATGAGACCGCTGCTTTTCCAATATCATGCATCAGCCCTGCTAGACCAGCCTGTCGAATTTCCTTTTCGTTTAGACCTAACTCCTTGGCTAGGGCTGTCATCATGGCGCATACTGCGACGGAATGCATGTAGGTGTAGTCGTCTTTTGATTTAAGGCGTACCAAGCTTATCAGCGCACCTTCATTACGATTAATAGAAGCTGATATTTCATCCACCAATGGCATGACCGCTTCTGCATTCACCACCTTGCCTAAGCGGGCATCTTTAAACATAGACGCTACCGCACGTTTAGACTCTTTGATAATGCGCGAGGCTTGTTCTAACTCCTGTGCCATGGAGGTTTTTTCAACGATCTGAGGCTCAGGTTCTGCCTGCCGTGTTGATAGCGCGTCTTGCGTGCGAACTTGCTCTGCCTCCAGGCCCGTATTAAGACTCACCGCAGGCACGTCCAAACCTTTTTCAGTATCAATCACCACTTCTTTGATAATACTAGTTTGCAACTTCTTGAGATCTTGAATATCGTCGAGTACAAACCTTGTTTTCCAAAAGGGATGATCTACCCAAGCACCTTTGAGTGCATGGATATGCATGCCAATGACAACTTGATGGGTAGGAATGGTTTTAAGCATAGTAGTCTTTATTCTCACTCAAAACCGGATAGATAGATGCAAAGAAAAAGGGGCTAAAAAGCCCCTATTTCTTTGCTCCAAGAATGTGGAATTCTATAAACCTGCAGCTGCACGTAACGCTGCTGCTTTATCGGTAGCTTCCCAAGTAAACTCTGGCTCATCACGACCAAAGTGACCATAAGCCGCGGTTTTTGCGTAGATGGGTCGCAGCAAATCTAACATTTTAACGATACCTTTCGGACGTAAATCAAAATGTTCACGCACCAATTGCGTCAATAACTCGTCTGAAACCTTACCAGTACCGTAGGTTTGCACCATGATGGAAGTTGGCTGTGCCACACCAATCGCATAGCTCACTTGGACCATGCATTTATCCGCCAAACCGGCAGCCACAATGTTTTTAGCCACGTAACGGCCAGCATAGGCAGCAGAACGGTCCACTTTAGATGGATCTTTACCTGAGAACGCACCACCACCATGCGGGGCTGCACCGCCATAAGTATCCACAATAATTTTACGGCCGGTTAAGCCGCAATCGCCTTGCGGACCACCCACTACAAAGCGGCCGGTTGGATTCACCAAGTATTTAATCTCGCCTTTAATCAACTCTTGCGGCAACATCGGCTTGATGATTTCTTCAATCGTGGCTTCGCGAATCGCTTCCAAAGTCATCTCAGGTGCGTGCTGCGTAGACACTAATACCGTGTCAATCTTGTGCGGTTTACCATCCACATATTGAATGGTTACTTGTGATTTAGCATCTGGCCGCAACCAGGGCAAACGGCCATCTTTACGCAATTGCGCTTGGCGCTCCATAATCCGGTGACTGAGCCAGATGGGCAATGGCATCAGTTGCGGTGTTTCATTTACAGCATAACCAAACATCAGACCTTGGTCGCCAGCGCCTTGGTCTAACGGATCATCATTCGCGTTATCTACACCTTGGGCAATGTCAGGGGATTGTTTGTCATAAGCCACCAACACTGCACAACCTTTGTAGTCGATGCCGTATTCAGTGTTGTCGTAACCAATGCGTTTAATCGCATCGCGTGCGACTTTGATGTAATCCACATTGGCAGTCGTTGTGATTTCGCCGGCCAATACTACCAAGCCAGTGTTGGCGAGGGTTTCAGCCGCCACACGAGCGGTGGGGTCTTGCGCTAAAATAGCGTCTAAAATACTGTCAGATACTTGGTCTGCTAACTTGTCTGGATGGCCTTCAGAAACAGATTCGGAAGTAAAAAGATATTGATTCATGATGCGCCTTGAAAATATATGTAAAAAAAGTTTGAAATGACACACCGACTAAAGGCTAAAGCAAGTGCACCAGGACAACGAATTTGGTATTGTAGTGGAAATTAAGTTCTCACCCCATAAAAATTTAACCATGCTTGGCTGACACCAACGCATCACTATGCTCTATCATCGGCACTATGAAGCTTAACTTTACAAAAATGCAGGGCGCTGGCAATGATTTTGTAGTCATTGACAGCTATACCCAGCCCGTTTCCCTGACGACTGAGCAAATCAAATTCATTGCTAACCGCTTTTTTGGCGTGGGTTGCGACCAATTATTGATGGTAGAAAAAACCAATACCCCAAATGTTGATTTTCGTTACCGCATTTTTAATGCAGATGGTGGCGAAGTAGAACAATGTGGCAATGGCGCGCGTTGCTTTGTGCGCTTTGTGGTAGAGAAAGGCCTAACGCAAAAACGTGAAATTTCAGTAGAAACAGCCAGCGGTACGATTTCACTCAAGCTACAAGACGATGGCCAAGTTACCGTGAACATGGGCGCGCCACGTTTTTCACCAGCGCAAATTCCCTTTGTCGCAGCGGCACAACAAACCCGTTACCTACTCGCATTGACACATACCGAGATAGAAGTATCCGCAGTCTCCATGGGCAACCCTCATGCGGTCACAGTGGTCGACGATATTGATACCGCACCAGTAGCAGAATATGGTCCGCAGATTGAATCGCACCCACGTTTTCCGCAACGCGTGAATGCTGGATTTATGCAAGTGCTTAATCCACATACCATCAACTTGCGTGTATATGAACGTGGGAGCGGAGAAACCCTAGCTTGCGGCACAGGCGCTTGTGCAGCAGCTGTAAGTGGCATGCAGCTTGGACTGCTTACTTCTCCTGTAGTGGTGAATACACGTGGCGGTCAACTGACGATTGCATGGGATGGCGAAGGCAAGCCCGTGATGATGACCGGGCCTGCGGAAATCGTATTTGAAGGCCAGATTGATATTTAGTTAAATATTTAATAGTTATTTGGAAAATCCTATGGAAAACGAAATCAAAGCTTATTTAAAAGCGCATCCGGAATTTTTTGAACACAATGCGCACCTACTGACCGAAATCTTTTTGCCTAGTCCGCATGGCGATGGCGCGATTTCTTTGGCACAGCGTCAGCAGCTTGCGCAGCGTGACAAGATTCGTGTATTGGAATCTAAATTCACGGAATTGATTTTGAATGCAGAAGAAAACGAAGCCACAGCAGATAAAGTGCATAGGCTGACCATTGGGTTGCTTGGCGCGCCCAATTTTGAGCAACTAAATGCGCACCTAACGGCATATTTGCGCGATTACTTTGACCTGCCGGATAGCCAACTGAAATTGTGGTCTAGCTCTAGTTTATTGGCGGACAGCATCAGCGCGTTTATTGTGGCAGACGATGCTCTAAAAAACTGGGCAAAAGATTTATCGCAACCTTATTGTGGCCCGATGCCCAGCATAGATATTGCCGGATGGTTTACTGAGCCGCCAGCCTCAATCGCAATTATCCCGATGCGCGGCAAAGATACGTTCGGTGTATTGGTATTGCCTAGCACCAACGCCACCCGCTTTTATCCAGGCATGGGTACGCTGTTTTTATCGCGCATTGGCGAGCTGGTGAGCGCATCTTTATTGCGTTACATTAATTAAGGAATATCCATATCTATTTTGGATTACCTCAACCAATATTTAGATTTTTTACATTTTGAGCGTGGCTTGAGCGACAACACGCGTGACAACTACGCGCGGGATATTCAGCAACTACTGACACTGAGTGAAACGACTGCACTTGCCAACATACAAGTCACGCAAGTGCGCAAATACGTGGCAATGCTGCACAGCAAAGGCCTGGGTGGCAAGAGCATCGCGCGCATGCTTTCCAGCTGGCGCGGATTCTTTGATTACTTGGTACAACGCCACCAGTTTAAGCATAATCCCGTAATTGGCATACGCGCGCCAAAATCGCCTAAAACGTTGCCGCAAGCGCTATCCATCGAGCAAGCCACCAAACTGGTGGATATTCAAGATGACGACATTCTAAGCCAGCGTGATCACGCGATTTTGGAGTTGTTTTACTCTTCCGGCCTGCGCTTAAGCGAGCTGGTAGGCCTGAATATTGACCAGATTGATTTTGCCGAAGGCACCGTGGTGGTAACAGGCAAAGGCAATAAAACACGTATCGTACCGCTAGGCGCACACGCAGCCCAAGCAATTCAAACTTGGCTGCCATTGCGCGCCAGCATGCTGATATGTAACCCTAATGAAAAAGCAGTGTTCATCAGCAAACAAGGCCGTCGCATTTCCGGACGCAATATTGAATACCGTTTAAAAGCCTGGTCAATTAAGCAAGGGCTGCATACAGCGGTGCATCCGCATACCTTGCGTCATAGCTTTGCTACGCATGTTTTACAATCCAGTGGTGATTTGCGCGCAGTACAAGAAATGCTCGGGCACGCCAATATCAGCACTACTCAGGTGTATACGCATTTGGATTATCAGCATTTAACTAAGGTCTATGACGCAGCACATCCGCGCGCTAAAAAGAAATAATTTTCAATTAAGCACTTGAACTGTCGCAATTTAGGCACATCTATATGTAATGATGTACTAATAATAATTTTCAACCTGTTAGGAAATTCACACATGGAACATACTCTACCCGCTTTACCTTACGCCAAAAACGCTTTAGTGCCGCATATTTCAGAAGAAACATTCGAGTTTCATTACGGCAAACATCACCAAACCTATGTGACTAATCTGAACAACATGATTAAGGGCACTGAATTTGAAAACAGCAGCTTGGAAGACATTATCAAAAAATCTTCCGGTGGCATTTATAACAACTCTGCACAAATCTGGAACCACACATTTTTCTGGAACAGCATGAAGCCTAACGGCGGCGGCGCTCCAACTGGTGCACTAGCCGATGCGATTAACAAAAGATGGGGTAGCTTTGATGAGTTTAAAAAGGCATTCCAGGCATCTGCAGTGGGTAACTTTGGTTCTGGTTGGACATGGTTGGTGAAAAAAGCCGATGGCAGTGTAGACATCGTAAACACTGGCGCCGCAGGCACGCCACTCACCACTGGTGATACTGCATTGTTGACGATTGATGTGTGGGAACACGCTTATTACATTGACTATCGCAACGCACGTGCTAAATTTGTGGAAGTGTTTTTAGCTTCTTTAGCGAATTGGGACTTTGCTAGCGCAAACTACAGCGCCTAAGGCAAGTGTACCATCCCCAAGCCAAGTGATTGCCACTTGGCTTTTTTTACGTCATTATCATCGTAGAATTTTTAGTGAATGCGCACATTGAAAAAACTTATCGGCATATTATTGTTAATAATCGGCTGGGGCTTTGCCAGCTGGGCGGCCATTGCTGGGTTGTCGTTCTGCACCGTTATGCTCATTGGCTTTATCGGCACAGCCGGTAGAGAAGCTGGAAAGGATTTCGTGGAAATATTGATGTACACCATCATTGCTGTGTCTTCCGGATATTTGGTGGGGAAATTCGGTCAACATTTGTATCAGCAAGCAAAACAAAAAGAAAAACATGAAACCTAAGCTAAGCTATCACGCACATATTTATTTTGATAACGAGCAATCGGCACTGGCCAGCAAAGTACGCGACAACATTATCCAAGACATTCCTCAGTTGACTTACCGTGGTCAACTCATACCAATATCCGTGGGGCCACACCCCAAACCCATGTTTGAATTGCACATCCCTGGCGATTGCATCAACTATGCAATGGCCAGCATTGATACATTGCGAGAAGGACTATCGGTATTGATTCACCCCGTGCATGACGATGAATACCTTGCACATACCCAAGAAGCCAAATGGTTGGGCCCAAGCTTGCCATTAAAACTCGATGTGTTAAAAATAAAACAATCGCATTAGCGCATTTGGCCCAAAAGCGTTGTTTTTTCTCACTATCTGGCAACAGTTAACCCTAATTTTTGATACAGCTTTTATATGTACATAGCATATTATTTTTGCTAACCAACTCAAGCAGATCTTAGGCTCTGTCTTAATTTTGGCGCAGTACACAACAGCTCGTAAACTAGCCAGATGTTCACGAATACCATGTGGCGTTGGCTGAGCCCCCGATTATTTTATATTGGATCAGCCGTATATGGATGAAAGCGCATCGTGACCAAGAAGATGATGACCAAGTCGTGTTTGCTGCCAAAGACTGGCAGAGCTTAACGATGATTGCGCTATCGGCCATTATCTTTGCTACAGCCCACTTTGCTTAACTAAATAACTATGTGATGCAGTAGTAAACCGAAAAGTAGTTTTTTATTCATAGATGCCACTTTGAATCTCGGCATTCTCCTGCTAAAATGCAATTATGTTGCATAAGTTAGCCATTCATTTTGTGATTGTTTTTCTATTTGCTGTTACGCAGATAGGCGCAAACACGCATGAAATCAGCCATTTAAGCCATGCCTCACAGCAAACCCAACCAGATCAGCACACCTCACCAGATCAATGTAGCCAATGTTTGGCTTATGCACAATCGGCCTCTGGTGCACTATTACAAACGTTTGTTGCACCCCTGATTCAAGCACAAAACCTATTCTCAGTAACATTCGCTTATCTTTCCCTATCCACTCTCTCCAACACTTACTGCGCACGCGCGCCACCTTTAATCCTCAGCTAAACCGCCACTACACCAGCTCAATTTAGCTGGCTTTTGCTATTTATTTGAGGATGTACAGATGTTGCCAACTTCATCGCCAGTGCGTGCTAACGCCGCATTAAATACTTTTAAATTAAAGTCTTTACCCATTATTATCAGTTGCCTGTTAAGCCCAGCAGCGTTTGCCGACAGCTCTGGAAATTTAGACGTAGGGAATATTCCTGTGACAGGCAATCCCTTAGGCGTGGCATCGGATGAATTGGTAGTGCCTGTTTCTGTGCTGAATGGTCGTGAGCTGAGTCTGCGTCGCGAGAGCACCTTGGGCGAGACCCTCAATGGCATTCCCGGTGTCACCGCAACGCAATTTGGTCCCAATGCCTCACGTCCGGTGATTCGTGGTTTGGACGCAGAACGTGTGCGTATCATGCAAAATGGTATCGGCGTGTTGGATGCTTCCAGCCTGAGCTTTGATCACGCAGTAGGTATTGACCCTCTCATCATCGAACAAATTGATGTGGTGCGTGGACCCGCTGCATTGCTTTATGGCGGAAGCGCAGTGGGTGGCGTAGTCAACGCCATTGATCACCGCATTCCCAAAGAGCAGTTGAATGGTGTGACAGGACGTGCCGAAACCCGATTTGGAGGGCCGGACAGCAGCCGCAACGCAGCTGCGGTAGTGGATGTAGGCAATGGACAGTTTGCAATTCACGCTGATGTATACAATCGTAAGACCAGTGATATGGATATTCCAGGCTTTGCTGTGTCACGTCGAAAAAGCCAAGCAGACGGTACGCCACGTGAAAACAAAGGCAAGCTTGTTAACAGTAGCGCCGATGGCGACGGCGCAGCATTAGGTGCAGCCCTGACCTTTGATAATGGATACATTGGCGCCTCTGTATCCACCATGAATAATAATTATGGGGTGGTGGCTGAGGAGGAAGTGCGCATCGACATGAAGAGCGACCGTGTTGAATTGGCGAGTGAATTCATTGAGCTAGGTAGTATCTTTAATCGTGTGAAGTTCCGCATGGCACATACCGACTACGAACACGTAGAGCTTGAGGGCGCTGAGATTGGGACAACTTTCAAAAATCGTGGCATTGAAGGTAGTTTTGAAGCTGGACACGCTCCAATTGCTGGCTTGAGTGGCGTGATTGGTTACCAATTTAGCAATACCAACTTTGAAGCCTTGGGCGAGGAAGCCTTTGTGCCTGGCGTCAATACACAAAACAAAGCGCTATATGTGTATGAAGAATTACCATTAGGCGAGACAGCGAAGCACAAAGTCACTTTTGGCGGCCGCTTGGGTCATACCTCTGTGGACTCTAAAACCAATGCTAATTTTGGCGCGGGGCAAAACAACAGTTTTAACCCAAATAGCTTTGCCTTGGGTGGCTTGTACAAATTCGATGAGAACTGGTCGCTCACCAGCAACTTATCGCATAATGAGCGCGCGCCTAGTTATTTTGAGTTGTATGCCAATGGTGCACACGTGGCCACCGGGCAATTCGAAGTCGGCAATACCAATTTCGATGTGGAGCGCTCTAACGGTATTGATGCGCAATTGCGTTGGAAAAACGGCCAGAACAGCTTTAGCGTGGGGGCTTACTACACCCGTTTTAGCAACTTTATTGGATTATTTAATACGGGCAATGATATCGAAGTGGAACCCGGAGAGTTTTTACCGGAAGCCCAATTCAGAGCGGTTCCCGCTGTGTTTAAAGGTTTAGAAGCCGAAGGTAAATTTGCTTTAACTGACCGACTCAATTGGCTAGTGCGTGGTGATTATGTACATGCAAAAGAAACGCGCACCAATGAATATCTGCCACGCATCTCACCGTTACGTTTGGGGACAGGTTTGCAGTATGCGCTAAACGGATTTAGTGCGCGTGTGGATGTGCTACGCGCATTCAATCAAAACAATACAGCAGATAATGAACTGGCAACTGATGGCTATACCAATGTCACTGCTTTATTGGCTTACAAACTACCAATCAAATACAACATCGAGGTATTTGCAAAAGCCAACAACTTGTTGAATGACGAAATTCGTGAGCATGCATCATTCTTGAAAGACATTGCGCCGGCTGGTGAGCGCTCACTATTGATAGGTGCTCGGGCGGACTTTTAATTACTACTGTATGAATGAGGGAGTAACTAATTGCTTCCTCATTCTAGCTAAGCAGTAACAGCCCCCACACTACAATCACATTGCCCAATGCGATAAAGACTGCAGCACTACCAATATCTTTAGCGCGTTTGGCCAGTTCATGACGCTCAATAGAAACCCTGTCTACCACCGCTTCCACGGCAGAATTAAGCAACTCTACAATCAATACTAAAAACACACTACCAATCATCAACGCGCGGTGCAGTGGTTCATCACTCAAATAAAGCGCCAGTGGAATCATCACGCAGGCCAAAAATACCTCTTGTCGGAATGCATCTTCGTGTTTAAACGCTGCCTTAAAACCATCTAGAGAGTAACCAAACGCATTAAACAAGCGGCGTAAACCGGTTTTTCCCTTAAACGGGCTTTCTTGGTGGGTACTCACCTTTGAATTAGTGTCGTTCATAGCATCGCATCGTCAAAAAGTTATCCGGCTATTTTAACATGCGTTATCATATTGTTTTGTGATGAATCGTAATCAGTTAGGGCACAGCATGGCACGCACAGTACATTGTATTAAATTAGGTAAAGATTTAGACGGCATGGACTTCCCACCTTATCCGGGTGAGCTAGGCAAACGCATCTATCTGCAAGTCTCCAAAGAGGCGTGGGCTACGTGGCTCAAGCAACAAACGATGCTGGTCAATGAAAACCGCCTGAGTTTGGCTGATCCTTCAGCGCGTAAATATTTAGCCGAACAAACCGAAAAGTATTTTTTTGGTGAGGGTGCAGACACCGCTAGCGGCTATGTCCCAGAGAAATCTTAAGTGTTGGTAAGTAAATAAAAAAAGCACCTTAATCAGGTGCTTTTTATTTAAGCTTACTATTTAAGAGAGCGTTTCACGCTCAATATCTTGTAAGCTGGTGTGGCGAATGTCTTTGCCTTTTACCATATACACTACGTATTCAGAAATATTTTTGGCATGGTCACCAATACGCTCTACGGCTTTGGCCACAAACAATACTTCCAATGACATTGAAATAGTACGTGGGTCTTCCAACATAAAGGTAATAAGTTGACGCATGGCTGCACGAAATTGTTCATCCACTTGCTCATCCTGCTTAGCGACTTCTACCGTTTGGCTGACATCCAAACGTGCGAATGAATCCAGAGAAGTGCGCAACATTTCACGCACGATTTTTACCATAGTTTTAATTTCGTTAAACCGTGGTTTAAACATGCGGTCTTCTTCGTAAATGCGTTGTGCAGTACGGGCAATCTTGGTGGCTTCGTCACCAATCCGCTCTAGATCGGTAATCGTTTTTACCATCATCATAATCATGCGCAAATCGCCAGCCGCTGGTTGGCGACGTGCAATAATATGACTACAGTCTTCATCCACTTGCACTTCCAGCGCATTCACACGTGCATCGCTTTGCATCACATCTCTGGCTAACTTTAAGTCAGCACGCAGCAAAGATTCCAGCGCGTTTACAATTTGCTGCTCCACCAAACCGCCCATCTCGAGCACTTTGGCGCGTACCGCTTCTAATTCGGCATCGTATTGTTTTGAGGTGTGTTCAAATTGCATATGTGTATCCTAGTTTATCTGTACCATTAACATACTTGTCAGTTATGACAACAATATGATGGTTTTTGTTATTTATGCCTATTTATTTTTTGTAGGTTTTCACACCTTCAGAAGTTGCCAGTAGTAACACGTTCGCCGGTCTGGCGGCAAACAAGCCATTGGTCACCACACCTACGATTTGATTAATCTTTGCTTCCATCGCCACCGGGTCAGTAATCGTTAAACCGTGCACATCTAAAATCAGATTGCCGTTGTCGGTTGTAAAATCGCGTAGTTTTGGTTGACCACCTAGTTTGACCAATTCACGCGCAACATAGCTACGCGCCATAGGCAACACTTCCACTGGCAAAGGAAATTTACCAAGGACTGGTACGTACTTGCTTTCATCGCAAATACAAATAAAGGTTTTGGCTACTGCTGCGACGATTTTTTCACGGGTGAGTGCACCACCGCCGCCTTTAAGCATATGCATGTGCTCAGTAATTTCATCAGCGCCATCTACATAGATATCCATGACGTCAATATTATTCAAATCGAACACTTCAATGCCATAGCCGCGTAAGCGTTGTGCGGTGGCTTCTGAACTTGCAACAGCCCCATCAATTTTGTGTTTAACTTTAGCCAGCTCTTCAATAAAGAAATTAGCAGTTGAGCCTGTACCCACCCCGATAATGCCTTCTTTTACATATTCCACCGCTGCTTTTGCCACTTGTTGCTTTAATTCGTCTTGCGTGTAAGCCATTTTCAGTAAATCCTTAACTATTTCTTTTATAATGCAAATAATTCCACATCATACACCGCAAAAGCCGCATTAATAAATATGACGGTTTTAAAAATATCGCATGAGCACACAACTAGCCAATCAATACCGTGAAAAAATAGAGCATTCAAAGGTTTATGCCGTTGCCAAAGAGACCCCTTTAGAACTTCAACCTAATTTATCGGCTCGTATCCACAACCGAGTGCTACTCAAGCGCGAAGACATGCAGCCTGTATTTTCTTTTAAGCTGCGCGGCGCTTACAACAAAATGGCTCATTTAACGCCCGATGCATTACAACGAGGTGTGATTTGCGCCAGTGCCGGCAACCATGCGCAAGGTGTAGCTTTAAGCGCTCAAAAGCTGGGTTGCCGTGCAGTGATTGTCATGCCCACTACCACACCACAAATTAAAATCAACGCGGTAAAGGCGCGCGGTGCCGAAGTGGTACTCTTTGGTGACAGCTATTCAGATGCTTATGTGCATGCGATTGAGTTGGAAAAATCCGAAGGCCTGACCTTTGTGCATCCTTACGACGATCCCGATGTTATTGCCGGTCAAGGTACGATTGCACTGGAAATTTTGAAACAACATCCCGAGCCCATTGAAGCTGTGTTCTGCTGCGTTGGTGGCGGCGGCTTGCTAGCAGGCATTGCAGCTTACATCAAGGCGGTTCGCCCTGAAATTAAAGTGATTGGTGTGGAAGCGAAAGACGCTGAAGCCATGACCGAATCGTTGAAATTAGGTCAACGTGTGATGCTTGAGCAGGTAGGATTATTTGCAGACGGCGCCGCCGTCAAACAAGTGGGTGAACATACGTTTGCGCTCTGCCAACAGTACGTGGACGAAATGATTGTGGTCGATAACGATGCGATTTGTGCTGCAATTAAAGACGTGTTTGAAGACACGCGCAGTATTTTGGAACCCGCTGGCGCATTGGCGACAGCTGGCCTGAAAGAATATGCGCAACGTCACCAGCTCACTGGCAAAACCCTCATCGGGATTGCCTCTGGCGCCAATATGAATTTTGACCGCTTGCGCTTTATCGCTGAGCGCGCCGAATTGGGCGAGCAACGTGAGGCTGTGCTAGCCGTGACCATACCGGAAAAACCAGGTGCGTTCAAAACCTTCTGCCGTTTGTTGGGCAACCGTAATATTACTGAATTTAACTACCGATATTCTGACCCAGTCAACGCGCATATTTTTGTAGGTGTGGCAATTCAAAGCACCACGGAATCCGATCAACTAGTTGCTGCTCTGCAAAAGGAAGGCTTACCTGCGTTAGACCTCACGCATAACGAAGTCGCTAAATTGCACTTACGTCATTTGGTCGGCGGTCACGCACCTCAGGCCACCAATGAGGTGGTCTATCGTTTTGAGTTCCCAGAAAAACCAGGGGCACTGATGAACTTCCTAGAATCGATGGGCCATGATTGGAATATCAGCCTATTCCACTACCGTAATCACGGTGCAGATTTTGGACGTGTGTTAGTGGGCATGCAAGTGCCACCAAAAGAAAAAGCTGCGTTTGAAGCTTTCTTGAACAAGTTGGGCTATCCCTATTGGGATGAGTCCAATAATCCTGCCTATCGTTTATTTCTTGGCTAAAGAAACCACTACATGGCTGATTTGAACCAATTAATGGTTGAAATCAGCCAACGCATTTGACGTGCCTAATAACCACATGATTCGATTCAGTATTTTTCGTATATCAAGTCAGTACGTTTTTTGCTTAAATAGTAAACTAATTGTAAATTTTAGAATCCCTAATAATACGATTTAAACAAAAACATTTTGGAGAAGACGAATGAAATTTAATTCTGCGCTAACACTGACCCACATGCGCGTGCTTACACTTGCATTGATTGCAGCTTTAAGCGCGTGCAGCAAAGATGACAACTCTGCAAACAGCACACCGGAAGCCACCGCCCCAGCGAGTGAGGTAGTAACGCCTGTTGCCGATGGTGCGCAAGGTTTTGCTTACGTCACCAGTCAAGATGCAGGGGTGAGCGTGATTGATCTCGCTACAATGTCGGTTGTGAAACAGTTTGATGTCAAAGCAGAAGGCCCACGTGGCTTGGGTGTCACAGATGATGGCAAAAAACTGATTGTGGCCACGCGCGAAAATGAAAGCATTTCCGTGATTGATACTGCCACTGGCGAAGTGCTATCGCAGATTCCAGTGGGTAAGAATCCTGAGTTCGTACGTGTGAGTGGTGATTTTGCCTACGTTTCATCCGAGCCTAGCGCTAAAGGTGGTCCACCTCCAGCCGCCGGAGCCAAAGGTAAAGAAGAAGAGGAGGAGGACGATGACGAAGAAAAAATCCCAGCCAAAATCGCCGTGGTGGATTTAGTTAAAGGTGAGAAAGTGCGTGAAATCACTGGCGGACCGGAAACTGAAGGGATTGAGTTCTCCGCCGACGGCAAACAGTTAGTGATTACCAATGAAGCCGACAACACCGTCACCGTGCACAATATTGATGATGGCAAGCTGGTAAAAACCATCCATACGCACGAGCACGGCGACCGCCCACGTGGCATTAAAGTATCGCCAGATGGCAGCACTTATCTTGCCACGCTTGAGTATGGCAATAAAATTATGGTGTTAGATAAAGACTATAATTTAGTGCGTACTGTTGAAACTGGCCAAACACCATATGGCATCTCTTACAACCATGCGGGTGACCGTATATTTGTGGCGACTAACAAAGACAAAATGCTACAAGTGTTTGATGCCAAAACTTATGAAAAAATCAAAGATATTCCCACTGGTAACCGTTGCTGGCATTTCACTTTCACGCCAGATGACAAACAAATCTTGTTAGCTTGTGGCAAATCGGATGCAGTGTTTGTGATTGATGCTGACAAATTGGAAGTGACCAAGCAAATTGAAGTCAAAAACATGCCTTGGGGTTTAGTAACCTATCCTAAAGCGATGGGTAGTTTAGATGCTAAAAAATAACTGTTGTTAGATTTGAAAAAAGGCGCTGCATGCGCCTTTTTTTATTTAAGAAGCTCAAGAATATAGGCCCAGTCTTTCGGATCCACTGGCGTAATAGACAAACGATTACCGCGCTGTAATATGCGCAAATTGGCCAGTGCTGGTGTATCTCGCATTTCTTTCAGACTCAACAGGCGTGTTTTGCGCACTAACTTCACGTCCACGTTAAACCAGCGTGGTGTCTCCGGTGTCGCTTTAGGGTCAAAATATTTATGCCCTTCCACAAACTGCAAACGGTCTGGATACGCCAAAGAACTCACCTCGCAAATGCCGACCACCCCGGGCTCTTCACAATTGGAGTGATAAAACAGCACACCATCCCCCACTTGCATTTGATCACGCATAAAATTACGCGCCTGATAATTGCGCACACCATACCAATCTACGGTTTGATTCGGTCTTGCCGCCAAATCATCAATTGAAACATCACCCGGCTCAGACTTCATTAACCAATAACGCATCTTTATTTCTCAACTCAATATTTTCTCGTATCATACGATGGACTGAGTTTTAAATGGAATAGCAATGGCAAAAAATGTACTTGGCACCCCGCTACAAACTTGCAGCACTGACCCGATGACAGGATTTACGCGCACCGGCTGCTGTGAAACTGGCCCAGAAGACCGGGGAAGCCACACCGTTTGTGCGCTGATGACGGATGAATTTCTGGCATTTTCGTTTTCCAAAGGCAATGACCTCACCACACCAAGACTGGAATTTGGCTTTACTGGCTTAAAAGCTGGCGACCGTTGGTGCGTTTGTGCCGCACGATGGCTGGAAGCTTCCGAGGCTGGCTTTGCACCGCCAGTGATATTGGAAGCCTCGCACGAGAAATGTCTGGAAATTGTGAGTTTGGCAGATTTGAAGTATCACGCGCTCAGATAAAGAGGTATGTATCGGGCAGTTTTGAATTTTTACATCAAAGTTCAAGGCGTTTAAGTAACCTTGTTCAATCGAAGTTGAAACAAGGCGCTTGAATGATATTTTGCTCAAAATCAATTGAGACGAGGCGTTTGAGCGATGATAGTACAAATAGTACATCGAGCGAAAACAACAAAGTATCAATTGATTTTCAGCTAAATTAATTCTCTTTGGTGTTACCTGAGCCGTTAATCCTGAACCAAAAAAGTTCAGGTGGTAACAGCCTAAAGCGCTTTAGGTTCACTCGCCAAGAATCGCTTAAAAGCAGACTCAATTTAGAGCGATCACACCGCACCCGAATAGCCGAAACCTATAACAAAGACTAGTTCAAGGAATTTAGACTCAGGCAACACCAAAGAGAACGTACGATAGAATAAAACTTATTTGTGACGTTGAAATGAAGAGATTTGGCTACAACAGCTTAGTTTGCAAAGAAATCGCCTCATCAATCTGGGTTTGCAGATTAAACATCCTACGCTTAATATCGCCTACGTCAACTCCGCCAGATTTTGTATTGAGCAATTCATGTGAAATATTGAGCGCTGCCATTATTGCAATACGCTCAACCCCCACAATTTTCCCCGCATCGCGAATTTCACGCATTTTATGGTCTAGGTAGTCCACCGCATCCAATAAACCCTGACGTTCTTCGTCTGTGCAGGATACTGTAAACTCACGACCTAAAATTTCAATATCAATCGGTTTTACAGCCATTAAGATTGACCCTCTGCTGGCAAGGTATCTAGCAACGACTCTAACTGCTCACTCGCTTGTAACATATTGCTTTTGAGCTTAGCCGAGTCTTGCGTCGCTTTGGACAGTTCAGATTTAAGCTGCAGATTCTCATCGCGTAACGATGCGCATACGCTTATGAGCTTGCTCACCTTATCTTCTAAACTTTTTAAATCAATCTCCATGTGCCCACTATAATTGAAAAAAATGATTAGCGTCAATAGCTAACGTTGACTATTCAAAGTGAATTAGCATGTTTCAAATTTTCTGTTGTATAAAAATTTTAATGTGAGGGGTGGAACTTTCGCTATAATTGTATTTGTTGTTAGGTGCCGACGTTACTTTTCTGTAATTAGGTGAAACTGGGAAACAGGTGAATGGTGTTAAAGATATCAAGACTCCTGTGCTGCCCCCGCAACGGTAAGTGATTTAAAATTTACAACATGCCACTGAGCTTGTTAGAGCTTGGGAAGGCGTAAATTGAATTGTCACGAGCCCGGAGACCGGCCTAATCACAATTGCCTTTATTGGCTGTGTTGGAAATACCGCGGGGTGACGGTGGTTCAAGGCGTCTTACTTAACAATCTGTTTTGAGTAGCCGTTTCGTTCATTGAATGCCTTTGGTGTTTCCTTATGGAATCACACATGCGGGGACGCGTGTGCATCAGGGAAAAATATAATGAACAAAACCATCATCGCCAGCTTAATCGGGCTGGCTTTCAGCAATACTGCTTTTTCGGCAGAAGATATCAAATTAGATGAAATTACCGTTAAAGCCAACCGCTTTGAACGCGGTGAGAGTGAAACTACTTACGCTTCAGAAATTCATACAGCCAAACAAATTGAAGCGTCTGGGGCTACGACTTTATATGACTATCTAGCGCAACAAACCTCTCTTAATTTACTCTCAAGTTTTGGTAGCAAAGCCACCCCATCCATTAATTTACGCGGGTTTGGCAATGAAAATGGTTATCAAAACGTGGTGGTGACAGTTGATGGTCAGCGTTTAAATAATATTGACCAAACCTCTCAGTTGCTTGGTGCTGTTCCACTTGGCAATATTGAGCGCATAGAAATCATTAAGGGCAGTGGTTCTGTAATTTATGGAGATGGTGCAACTTCTGGCGCTGTACAAATTTACACCAAAAATAAAACCGGCGTTACCGTTAGCACATCTCTTGGAAATTTTGGTCAGAAGAATCACTATATCAATGCTGGCATCTCTGAAAAATTTATTGATTTATCTGCCAGCCTAGCGCATGACAGTCATGATGGTTTTAGTAAAAAAGATATTACAGGCCATCATGATCAATTTACCGCCAACACACAAAATGTAAAATTGAAAATCAAACCGACGGACTATTTACGCTTTTTAGCTGAGGGTACCAGCTCAAGAAACGATATTCGTTATGTGAGCCCATTGACACGTGCGGAGTTTAGAGACGACCCAAGACAAAGCGCAGGCACAACTTATACACATCAAGGCTTAAATACAGACCAATGGAAAGTTGGCACTGAGTACGATATTACTGAGTCATTAAAACTAACCGCCACCCACTACCAAGAAGACAAAAAATCTGAATTTACTGGCTTTATTTCCGATTACGATTATCGCTCTAATGATATTTCGTTGAGCTTTAACCATGAAAATATTAGTGCGATTGTGGGTTATCAAAATTTTGATGGTGACCGCAAAACCTCGTCCAATACAACCACAAAGAATAACAGTGCAATTTTCGTAAGTGGCGAATATCGCCCTACTTGGATATCGGAAGCCCTTACATTATCTGCTGGCGCACGCAATGAGAAAGTAAACTACCGCTACAACCCAACGACTGGCGCCACACTCAAGGACAGTGAGCATTTGGATGCTTGGGATGTGGGTGCAAACTATCGATTTACGCCTGAGCTAACCATTTTTGCAAATTACAACCAATCATTTCAGGCACCAGATATTGATCGATTTTTCGTGCAGGATTTTTCGTTATTTCCAACCATTACTACCGCTTTCAATGGATTTATTGATCCTGCAAAAGTCAAAACACTCAACTTGGGTCTAAATCATACTACAGCAAATAATCGCTTCAAGATTACGGCTTTCCGTGCAGAATTGGATGATGAGATTTATTTTAACCCCAACACTTTTACCAATACGAATATCGACGAATCTCATAAATATGGACTAGAGGTGCAGGATTATTATAAATTTAGCTCCCAACTAAGTGCATCTGTGATCTATAACTATACGCGTGCGATTATTGATAAAGAGCGTGATTTTGGTGCCGCAGTAAAAAACAAGGATCTACCTGCTGTTCCTAAACACACCCTAGTTGCAAATGTAAACTATCAATTTTTAAATCATGCCAGCTTGAACATCAACCATACTTGGCGTGATAAGTCTTATGTTTTTAATGATTTCTTAAATAATGCACCACAAAAACAAGACTATTATCAATCGACCAATATTGCACTGAGTTATCAATATAACAATTTAAACTTCTTTGCGGCCGTCAACAATTTGTTTGAGCACGAAAACTCTATTCAAACCAGTGATGACATTACCAGCCCGGATGGCAGCACCTATCCTGTTGATTTTGTGCGCACGTGGCGCATTGGCATGCGGGCAGACTTTTAAAAAAATGGTATGATGTCAGCCGAAGTTATCGGAGAGAAATATGGGTTTATCCAGCACACAAAAATCATTATTCACAGCAGCAATCATTGCCTTTTTTATGTTGCTCACCCGCGGTAGCCATGTGTTAACACACGTGTCCTTACCCGATGCTAGCTTGGCATTATTTTTATTGGGTGGTTTGTTGCTAGGCCGTTTTGTATGGTTTGCTGCATTCTTTATCTTGGCTACTGTGATTGATTTTGGCGCTGCTGCATTTGATCCGGCACAAGGGTTTTGCCTCACCAATGGCTACTGGGGATTGATTCCAGCGTATGGTGCCATGTGGTTGGGTGGTATGTGGCTAGCCAAACAAAAAGATGCCTTCAACCTTGCGCCTTACGTATTGATTAGCTTAGGAACCACATTCATTGCTTTTGTGATTTCTACACAGACTTACTATTTATTCTCCGGCCGCTTTCCGGCAGAAGGCGTAGTTGAATCCTTGCAACATGGTTGGGAATATTTACCAAGCTGGATGGGCTTTGCGGCCATGTATTTTGCTGTGATTTGGCTGGCTGTGAAGGTATTACGCAATGTCAAAGCATTGCAAACATCCAAAGTATAATGCAGACATCTACGTTAAAAGCCGCTTGTTTACAGCGGCTTTTTTTATCTCTTAAATGACAAACCCCCACGCATATACCGAGTCCGAACAAGCTGCAATTTATAAAGCCATTGCAGAGCGTCGTGATATGCGCCATTTTCTACCCACGCCGATTGCACCTAAGCTATTGACCAAGCTATTGCAGGCTGCGCATCATGCGCCCAGCGTTGGCCTGATGCAGCCTTGGCGATTTATTCGTATTAGTGATGTCGAAGTTCGTCAAGCCATTTATACGCAAGTGAATGAAGAGCGCATTCAAACCGCACAGGCCATTGGTGAGCAAGAAAATAACGCACGCATGGCAGAGTTCATGCGTTTAAAGGTAGAAGGCGTGATGGAGTGCGGAGAGCTGCTTGTAGCTACCTTATGCGATCACCGCGAACAGCATATTTTTGGGCGCCGCACCCTACCGGAAATGGACATGGCTTCTGTCAGTTGCGCCATTCAAAATATGTGGCTGGCTGCACGCGCCGAAGGCATAGGCATGGGCTGGGTATCCATTTTTGACCCAGTTAAACTTGCCGCACTACTCAATATCCCCGATGGCGCAAAACCGATTGCGATTTTATGCTTGGGCTATGTCGATAGTTTCTACAAAGCGCCCATGCTAGTAGAAGAAGGCTGGGCAACAGAAAAACCGTTATCGGCAATGTTGATGGAAAACCGTTGGCAAGGAGATGGTACTTGAGCATACATTTAATTCTTGGTGGGGCCCGTTCCGGCAAAAGCCGTTATGCAGAAAAGTTGGCCTCTCAATTAGAATTACCGGTGAATTATATTGCCACTGCGCAAGTGTATGACGACGAGTTCAGGCAGCGCGTGGCACATCACAAGGCCTCCCGACCAAGCTATTGGCCGACCATAGAACAACCTTTCAACTTGGGACAAGGGCTTTTAGCACATGATCAAGCAGAGTCATCTATCATTGTAGATTGCTTAACGCTATGGCTAGCGCAATGTATATGTCCGGATTGCGCGCCGCAAGAGGGAGTAGACTGGAAGCAAGAGCGTGAGCAGTTGCTTCTCGCATTGCCAAAAATGCAAGCTAATGTATTTCTGGTGAGTAACGAAGTAGGCATGGGCATAGTGCCATTAGGCGAAATCAATCGCCAATTTCAAGATGAACAAGGCCGACTCAACCAAGCCATTGCAAGTATCGCAGACAAAGTCACTTTTGTGGCGGCAGGTTTGCCGATTCAACTTAAAGGATAACAACAGAAATATATGGAAATTTTTGAATTAAAAGGCGAGCATATTGCGTTGTGCGACTTACTTAAACTGGTTGGCATTGCCGATAGCGGCGGCCAAGGCAAAGCCATGGTGGCAGAAGGCATGGTGACGGTAGACGGTGAAATCGAACTGCGTAAAACCGCTAAAATCCGTTCTGGCCAGACAGTAGAATGCATGGGGCAAACCATACACGTACGCTAACGGTTAACGATTTACAAATTCAATCTTCGGTACAGAGCCACAAAAATCCAGTTGCGTGACACTGCCATAATCGACGTTAAAACGAAACAAGCCTTTTAACTGCATATTCAGCACATGGGCCAGCATGGCGCGTATCATGCCGCCATGGGTCACTACCAATACGTGCCCTTGCGGATGCGTTTGTAATAGATCATCTACAAACGCAATACCGCGCTGTTGTAACTGACTAAATGTCTCGCCATTGGGTGGCGCCAGCTCAGCATAATTTTGCGCCCAATGGTCAAAGACATCGCGTGGAATATCATCCCACGCCTGCATTTCCCAATCGCCAAAATGAAGCTCCTTTAGGCGCTCATCATGTACAGCCGTTTTTGGCACCAGTTGATGCGCTAGCTTCATACAACGTTGTAGCGGACTAGAAAACACAGCATCAAAACTTAAACCACTTAGCTTAGCTTGTGTCTTTGCGACCTCCTGCATAAACGTCGCGGCTACATCAACATCGGTTTGCCCATAGCACACGCCAGGTGCAATTTGTAAGCTGGTGTGGCGTACTAATGTCAATCTCATACGTGCAAACTCCAGGCCAGTACACCCAAGTAGAAGATTAGCTCGGTTAACTGTTGCATCGCCCCTAAAGTGTCACCAGTATAGCCGCCTATCCAGCGCTTAATTTTGGCAAGCCACCACCACCAAACACAAAGCACTGGCAAAACGGTCATCAATATCAACAAAGTCACCACTTGCCAGGTATGATTACTCAAAACCAGCAGCGCTAGCACTAACACAAACGGAAACAACCCAAACAGATTGGCCACAGCCAGGTCTAGTCCTTTCAGTGCTGTTGCCAAAGGTTTTGATTTACCCGCAAACTTCACATAGCTGGCGCTGCGCATTACCCAAACCGCGGCCAAGCGGCTGAGCGCATGTGCGCAAACCAAAGCCATACACACCACCATCGGGTGCATGGCATTGAGCGTTTGAAATTTTGTGAACAGCATCATAAATACAGCAACCGCACCATACGTGCCAAGCCGTGAATCTTGCATGATAGTAAGTATTTGCTCACCATCCCATCCCCCACCCATGCCATCAGCGCTGTCTGCCAAGCCATCTTCATGAAATGCACCGGTAAGATAAATACTAGCCGCCATGCTCATGATCACGGCTAGCGATTGTGGTAATAACAGGCTAGCCACATAAAACACAAACGCAGCAAATAAGCCAACCAATATCCCCACCAACGGAAAATATTTGGCAGCATCGTTCAGCTCTGCTTCTACAAAATCAGGAAAGTTTGGGACGGGAATGCGCGTAAAAAAACCGACCGCCAACAACCATCGCCGCCATTCTCGCCGCATCATGCTGACCGCTCCGACACGCCCGCACTTTCAAAGCTAGCCATCTCATTGAGAAAATTCACTGCATTTTGCACCAAAGGATAGGCTAAAGCAGCGCCAGTGCCCTCACCTAAACGCAGACCTAAATCCAGCAAAGGGCTTGCTTTTAATTCGGCTAGCAGCCGTTGGTGTGCTTGCTCGTCTGAGCGGTGGGAGAAAATACAATAATCCAGCACGGCAGGATGTATGCGGCTAGCTACCAGCAAAGCAGCTGACACAATAAATCCATCTATTAGTAGTACCACTTTTTGTTCAGCGGCAGCCAACATAGCACCTACCATCATCGCAATTTCAAAACCGCCAAATGTGCGCAGTACGGCATAAGGGTCTGATGTATTGAGTGCGTGATGTGTTATCGCTTGTGTTAATACACCTATCTTATTGGCTAAGCCAGCATCGTCTAAGCCTGTCCCTCGACCCACACACTGCGCTAAGGGGGCGCCTGTCAATACGCTCATTAAGCAACTAGCGCTGGAGGTATTGCCAATGCCCATCTCACCAAAACCAATGATATTGCAGCCTGCTTGAATTTCTGTACGGGCAATCTCTGCACCACGGGCTATAGCCGTCTCGCACTCTGTGGATGTCATGGCTGGGGACTGTAAGAAATTGGCTGTGCCCATGCCAATTTTTGCATCTATCAGATGCGAATTTTCTGCAAACGCATGGTTTACGCCGGCATCAATCACGCTTAACGTCATGCCAGATTGCCGACTGAATACATTAATGGCGGCGCCACCAGCGAGAAAATTGTGCACCATTTGCGCGGTCACTGCCTGTGGGTAAGGGCTGACGCCACTTTCTGCGATGCCATGATCTGCAGCAAACACCAGCATGGTGGGTTGGCGTAATTTTGGTGTCAGTGAGTTTTGAATCAAGCCTATTTGCAATGCAATAGCTTCTAGTTGCCCCAGTGCACCTAGTGGCTTGGTTTTGTGTTGAATTTTATGATGTAACGCGTTGTTTAACGTGGTATCGAGCGGTGAGATGGCAAATGAGGTCATGCCATATTTTACATGACATCATTTTAGATAGCACAAATAGAATCACCCGCCCAACGAATGTCAGGCGGGTATACTAGCTATTTTTAATACCAATTAAGGGGCTGTGGCCTCGTGTGCAGCTTCTTTTGCTGCTTTCACTGCATCTTCCGCTGACTCCTTAGCCTCTGTTGCAGCAGCTTCTGTTTTTGCAGCGGCCTCTTCAGCAGTTTCTACAACGGCTTCTTTAGCATCAGTAGCAGCTGCAGCAGCGGCATCTTTGGTAGCATCAATCGCTTCACCCATTTCTGCTTTAGCATCTGCTGCTGCCTCTTCTGTTTTCTCGCTACAAGCCACCATCAATGAGCCTGCAACCAAACTAATTAATAAAGCGCGTAAAAGTGCATTCATACTAACTCTCCTCTTTTAAAAAAATTATTGTGGCGGAATACGCAACATTTGACCCGGATAAATTTTATCAGGATGCGACAACATGGGCTTGTTGGCCTCAAAAATGCGCATATATAAATTTGCATTTCCGTAAAACTCTTTAGATATGTTGGATAGCTTATCGCCGCGATCCACCGTGTAAAACTGCGGGGATGCCTCCGCCTCAATCACACCCAATTGGTCTTGCACATGCTCTATACCTTCTACGTTGCCACAGCATAGTAAAATCTTCTCTTTAATATTTTGTGTGGCCGCCATGCCCTGCACAATCACCGTGCCAGATTTACCTTCAAAGCCTATTGTCACTCCATCTGCTGTCAGATTCATTAGCCACATACGCAGCAATTGCGTTGGCAGCAAGCAGTCTCTACATTAACAAGAGTTGGCTCTTTTAAGCAACCTGCTCTGCGGTCTCAGCCTCACCAGTGCCAAATAACTTTTCACCAGCTTCTTTGATAAATGAAAATAGTCCCATCTGCTTCTCCTTATTATTAAAACAACAACAAGCTATTTATTAACAATATGCATCAAAACAAATGACCATTTCCATCATAAAGTAATCACTTTCGATTGACCACGCTAAATTGAATTAATTTTGTTGGGCATTGCTACAAAGCGCACTTTGTTTGCTATAATGCGCGGCTTGCAAACAACACAACCGAGTTTGCATCGCTGGCCGGGTAGCTCAGTCGGTAGAGCAGCGGATTGAAAATCCGCGTGTCGGCAGTTCGATTCTGCCCCCGGCCACCAGTATTTAGAAAGCTCACAGAAATGTGGGCTTTTTCCATTTGGTGGTGAGTGTAGCTAGAATGTAGCCATCAACTTCGCGTCTAGTCGTTTCGCAGCAGTTTCCAAGTGATCAGGTGCTAGATGGGCATAACGCTCCACCATTGCCCCTGTTCTCCAGCCACCTAACCTTTGTAACTCATGCGCAGGTGTGCCAGCTTGTCGTTGCCACGTTGCCCAAGTATGTCTTAAATCATGCCAGCGGAAATCTGTAATGCCAGCACGCTTTAATGCATTGCTCCAAGCTTTGGTATTCGCAGCTTTTAGCGGCTTCCCTAAATAGGTAAACGCGCGTGTTTCATGTTTACCTAGCTGACGCTGCAATACTTGCATTGCAGGGTCATTAAAAGGAACTGCTATCGGCCTGCGATTCTTAGATTGTCCAGCATGTATCCATGCATGGCGCAATTCAAGATTGACCTGTGACCATTCCAGTTCTAACACGTTATGAATCGCCACTAGTTTACTAGACGCCTTTGAGCGGCAATCTATTTTTCTAAGTTATATTTAACTAGTCTTCTAAATATATTTTCTGCTAAGTGTGAATCGATTTGCATGTTCTTACACCCCCTTATTTCATACAATTTCCACACCCCACTTTCATCTCTTCTGACAGATAAAGTTGCTTGTATTGGTAAGTTAACATGGTAAATATATTCTAAGCCGCTCATAATTTGATTTAACCTAGTAGCAACACAATTTTGCATGGCTTGTCCTTCAGCATCTAAACTGACTTTGTTTAATAGTGGCTGAATATCTTTACTGCCTTTGTAAGGTGGGGAAGGAAAGAGAATATTATCAGTAGCGGGAGTTTGTTTTAAATTACAAAATTGATTGGTTAACTTTAAATATTCAGTCTCAATTTTATCGACTTGGTTGATCAAAACACGATTAGGCTTTCCAGTTTCCGTGATCATTTTATTGATACTTAATAAGTTAATTATATTTGGCACAAATGAGACTTTGTGATCATCATTTGCAATTTGCTCAAGCGCTGAATAAGTTAATGATTTAGATATTCTTGGGTCGCAAAGTATTCTAAGGACTTCTTTGTTAAGAGTTGGAAGATGTGACAGCACGTTGGTTTCGTAATCACAATTTAAAGCTTCTCGTAAATACAATAATCTTTCTACTGTAATTTCAGATGTGGGTATTTTAGCAAGTATTCTCCTAACCTTATCAGTGGCGCTAAATCCTAACCACTTAAGAATATCACGCTGTTTTCTTTTAATTAGAGCGCGGCCTGCGCGCATTGGATTTTTAACCGCAGGGGTATGAAAAACCCAATTATTAGCCACGCAAAATAAAATTGCAGGATTGCTATTAAATAAATCTATTGCTTCTGGACATCGCGATAGGAAACACAGTGCTTGCCATCTGCGTTCAGGGAACTGCATTGCAGCATTGAAAATTTCTGTTGGGAATGTTTTTGCGAACTGCCCAAACACTTCATATACTTTTTTACTATATTTGTCGGTATTAAAATCCTCATAAGAATTAAAACCTAAACTTTTAACAAATTTGTCGCCAGCTATTGAATGTTGATAGAGATCTATACCTAAAAAGTGATCTGCCCATTTTCGAGTGGGGTGCCATGGAATTGTTTTCGATCTTGACCATGCCATTGGCTGAGGAAAGCCTCTGGCAACTAATATCCTACTTTTACCAAATATATATATCTTGCTCCCTTTAAAAGAGCATCCATAATTCCAACTAGTACTTAAATCTTTAGTTATCACTTGTCGCCGGAGTAAGTAAGAATTGATTATTTGCTTTCAAGATACGAATCAAAAGCAATTTCTTCTTCGCCATACTCAAACCAATAACCTCTGACATTTAATAAATCTTTATATTGAAAGTCTGGTGCTACATAAGTAAAAATAATTTTTGCTTTAATATTTATGTTGCAGTCTTCAAGACTCGATTCGAAAAAGCCTCTATCACTTAACTGTGCTGTACCGTTGCAGTTGAAATTACCCATTTGAGACCATTTCACTGTTAGTTCAAATTGGATTTTATTTTCGCTGGGTATAAGCTTATTTACTTCAACCTTGAAATCCCAGTCATCTTCAAAGTCTAGTGTGCCAAAATATACCATCGTTAAAACTCCTTCTTTATAAACTAAATTTACTACATGGCCTCAGAGTTGGCTGTTAAAGGTATGTAGTCATGGTTTTTATCCATCAAGTTTTATACTTGTTAATAATAGTTTCTTGATAAATTTGATTTTATTAACTCTGGTTCTGTCACTTTAATTCAAGCACCATTGACATAACTATATAAATTCATGAAAGGACAATTTTAGGTTTTCCATGTCCTAGCTACTCATGACAATTTCAATTATTTCTGGGAATTTTTCTCTAGATTCCTCAATATTTGTTGCTGCTAATATTAAAGATATATCTTTGCTCAATGACTTAGTGTTCTCAGTCGCGTATGCTGTTGTGAAGTCCATACAATTAATCTTGGGTGGTAAAGTCATAGCAACGAAAAGCCCTTTTATTTTCGCCCTTTGTTTCTGTCTGGACTGCCAATAATCAGCATGGTTGAGATTATTTCTTAAATCTGCTTTGGTTAAATGGTGAGTAATTAGCTTGCCCTTTGTTGACGATAAAAATACGGTATCTAAGTCAGCAAGGTCTGAAGGTAGTATGCTCAAAAACAAACTAGAGACTATTGCCCATGAAATATCGTGTAACCCATACCTGTCAGCTGTTAGGACTGCATCAAATCCATTTAACTTTGTAAAGCCTCTACGGTGTGGGCAAAGTAGAATTTTGCGTTGAGCAGTAGATGCGTCTGCCCAGCCTTCTAGTAATTTGATTTTTGCTGGCGATGACACAGAGGCTTGCACTATAAGAATATCGTCGTTACCAAGCCAAATATCCTCTTCATACTTAATCTCTTCAATATCAGCATTTGGTGTCTTGTCTGCTAACAATGAGTAGCAATGATTTTTGTAGTTATAATCAAATTGGCAGTCTAGAATAGTTTGAACGAAAACTAAAGAAACACCTTCATTCGTATATCTAAATCCTTGCAATTGCATAATTTCTCCTATATAGATCTTGCCTCCACTTGATTTTTTTTACTATACCGCTCGATAATTGAATTGGTGCATTTACGCCAAGCTAAACACTTCTTGCTCTCAATCACGCCATAGTAATCACCGCTGATTGAGAAGATAATCAAACCCATCTCCGATGCTTCTGAGATAATTTCTTGTATTATTGAATCTTCTAGTTTTTTCCTGCCTGAAAGCGATCTTAAATCGGATTTGGTTAGAATGAGCCTACCCCTAGATTTGCCACCAAAAACGCATTCATGAATATCTGCTATATTTTCCGCAACAGAAAATGGCGTAATGTTATGCATATTCAATCCTTCTAAATTTATCAATTTTTCAAGTTTAAATCTACTATAATTAAATATCAATAAATATCTATAGATATTTAATACATTAAAAATTAATTATAAGAAAAGATTTAAAAAATCAAGAGAGGGTGGTACTGTCGCTATTTAAATAACACACTCACTATATGAATTTTTAAGAGCGATGATGAGAAGTTTTGAACTAAAGCTTTATAAAGAATTTCCCATTTTTTTTGATCGAGAACGAATTTGTGGATTTGGCGAAAGAGGCTTTGAGGTTGATGCAGGTTGGTATGAGTCATTGAGAGAATTAGCTCAAGAGGTGGAAAAGCAAGCCAAGCTAGAAGATAGATCTGAACTTGAAACCATATATTGTGGACAATGCAAGGAGAAGTTTGGCACACTTAGCCTTTATGTTCACAACCAAAGTGAAAAAATCAAAGCTATTACAAGTGAATTCAGAAGTAGGTCGGCTTACATCTGCCCAAAGTCGGGTAAGCCTAGGGTTCCGCAAGGTACTTCTCATATTTATTGTGTGTATACATAGATGTGGGATATTTTAATTTGTATGCATCAAACTAGTATCTTGTCTTAGATCACATATCAAAAACAATATGTAGCCATAATGAAGCTACATACGTTGATTGAATATTGACTTAGACTTCTTTACATTAATTTATAAAGATGGCGGGATTTGCAAGGTATTGTTTATATTAAATAATCTAAATTTTAGCCAATTTTGAAAATCCGCGTGTCGGCAGTTCGATTCTGCCCCCGGCCACCAGCATTTAGAAAGCTCACAGCAATGTGGGCTTTTTTATTATCCAAATCTTAACTATTCAACAAAAAAATCTAATCTAACTTAATATTCCTCAATATCTTCAATCAGTTGTCTCAAACTTTCCTGCGGAACTTTCATTACCCGGCTAAACTCACACATGTAGGGGATGCTTGATTCATTATCCGAAGAGGAGATTTATGATGCGATATTACCCTAACAAAATAGCGTTAATCGCTGCCAACTTTTCATTATTGTTGTTTAGTAATCTATCGTTTTCCGACCAAAATTTTATAGATACAAAATCCGGTCAAACATTGAAGATTGATGTTAAGTTGTTCGATACTGCTGAGTCTAAGCAATTTTTGAGCACCGGAAATAACCCTTATAGCGGCAATACAGCAGCAATTGCTAGTGGCAAAAAGTTGTATCAAAGCTACTCTTGTGGACAATGTCATGGTGCGCAAGCACAAGGTCAGACTGCTGGCGGGTTAACAGGACCTCGCTATAATCATGCTAAGAGCAGTACCGATAAAGGGATGTTTGAAATCATTTGGGCCGGCACAAACGGTGGCATGAGTGGCAAAGGCAAAGGCGTGATGGACCCAAGTAACCAAAGCAATGGATTGTCGCCTGACGAGGTGTTGAAAGTGATGGCTTGGGCACGCAGCCAAGGTGTGTCAGAAAAATAACCTAGCTGTCATCCGAGTATCGGCAGTTCGATTCTGCCCCCGGCCACCAGTATTTAAAAAGCTCACAGAAATGTGGGCTTTTTTATGTCTAAGATTTTTGAAAACATTCTGACTGAGCTAACAATGTTTTGCGCGCGGTACTTAACGGTGAGAATGACTCTAGCTGGATAAGAGCCTCTTCTACATCAAACTAAGTTAATGAAGTTTAAAGCACTTGAGCTCAATTTTCTAACAGCCTTGCTTTAGCCTGAACAATGTTTGTTGTTTTTAACAACAAAATTAAGATTCATGAAAGTTAGAATTGAATCTTTTTCTCTACACTGGCTGAAATTAAATGCGATAATAAAATTGTCAATTTAAAATTACTATAAGACTCATGCCAAATCAATTATTGCCTATTGCAGTAGATTTAGACGGTACTTTGTTATACACAGATACTTTACATGAGTCCGCCGTAAATTTATTGCATCACCACCCCCTGCAAGTGCTGCGGTTACCTTTCTGGCTAATCAAAGGTAAAGCCTATCTAAAACAAAAGCTATCTGCATTTGTCACGTTAAATCCCGCCATACTGCCTTACAACCTTCAGTTGATCGAATGGATAAAAGAAAAAAAAGCATTAGGTCACCGGATAATATTGTGTACGGCAGCTGATAGCAAGAATGCCAATGCTATTGCTGCCCACCTCGGTTTGTTTGATGATGTCATGGCAAGCGATGGAGAGACGAATCTAGCAGGCGAGCATAAGAGAGAAGCACTGGTCCAACGTTTTGGCGAGCAAGGATTTATCTACGCGGGCAACTCTAATGCAGATTTAAAAGTATGGAAAAGTGCGGCTAGCGCGATTGTGGTAAATGCTGATAACCATTTAGTTAAAAAAAGCTCAGAATTAGTTGAAGTTGATAAAGTATTGCCAGAGCAGCCTATTACATTAAAAAATTGGCGGCGTGTATTCCGTGTACATCAGTATCTAAAAAACCTGCTTTTGTTTGTACCTTTAGCTACAGCGCACCAGTTTGATAATGTTGAAGCCCTGTCCTTATTGCTGTTGGCTTTTATTTCTTTCAGTTTGTGTGCTTCAAGTGTTTACATCACCAATGATTTGATGGATCTTGATAGTGACCGCCAACATCTAAATAAAAGGTTCCGCCCATTTGCTGCTGGCTCAGTACCCATCAGTTATGGAGCCATACTCGCTCCCCTCAGTCTTATCATCAGTTTTATACTTGCGTTGTTTGTGGGCAGTGCTTTTCTTTTATGGCTCATTGCCTATTACGTTGTTACTGTTGCTTACTCTCTAAGATTAAAACGCCATGCGATGGTTGATTGCTTGACCTTGGCAGGACTTTATACCTTAAGAATAATCGCTGGTGCAGCAGCAGTTTCAATTCCGTTGTCATTCTGGTTATTAGGGTTTTCTATCTTTCTATTTCTCTCGCTTGCTTTTGTTAAAAGATATGCTGAGTTACAAATACAAATTGCCCACAGTAATACACAAGCTCATGGACGCGGCTACCACATTGAAGATGCGCCATTGATACAGACCTTGGGCGTTACCTCTGGCTATGCTTCTGCACTAGTGCTAGCACTTTATTTGCAGAGTGAAGCGGTGACGATTTTATATAATAATCCGCAAGTTATCTGGGGCTCTATACCCCTAATTTTGTTTTGGATAAGCTGGGTCTGGCTGAAAGCACACAGGGGACAAATGCACGATGACCCGATTGTTTTTGCACTACGTGATAAAAGCAGTTTAATAGTAGGTTTGATGTTTATTGCAATATTCATTATTGCTAAACCCTGGGGCAGTTAATGACAAAACCGCATAAAACGGCAATGTCGATTGCTGTGCTCTATGTACTATTTGCCTGTCTCTCAACCTTCATCAATATTGGTAGCCAGATGCTGTCAATGTTGGCATACAAAGGACCGTATGCAGTAGAGGTTTCCATACTCGTTGGCACAGCCGCTGGCCTACCTCTGCGTTACCTGTTAGAGAAACGATATATCTTTGCTTTCAAAGCTGACAATATCGGACATGATGGTCGTTTGTTTATACTCTATAGCTTTATGGGTGTGTTTACTACCGTAATATTCTGGGGTACAGAGTACGCATTTCACTTGGTATTTTCTAGTGAATCGATGCGCTACTTGGGTGGCGTGATTGGATTAGCCATCGGCTTTTATGTCAAATATCGCCTCGACAAAAAGTATGTGTTTGTCAACAGCAGTAAACAGGTGATGGTTTAATGCAGATACATGGCTGGGGCAACTATCCAAAAGCAGAGGCAGAGGTAGTGAATCCTTTGTCTGTAGCTAGTTGCAAGCATGCTATTCAAAATACTCCCATCATTGCACGGGGCATGGGCAGAAGTTACGGAGATAGCGCCAATTCACAGGTTGTTTTACAGACCACGTATCTTGATCACTATATTATTTTTGATGCAGTCCAAGGCACGCTAACTTGTGAGTCAGGCGTCAAACTAAGGGATATACTGAACCTGATTGTTCCCAAAGGCTGGTTCTTACCGGTCACCCCTGGTACTAGCTTTGTGACCGTAGGTGGTGCAATTGCAAGTGATGTGCATGGCAAAAACCATCACGCTGCAGGCACCTTCTGCCAGCATGTCACCGCAATTACGATGCTACTTGGCACTGGTGAAGTAGTCACAACTTCACCCTTGCACAAAGCTGATTTATTTCATGCCACCTGCGGCGGCATGGGGTTAACAGGCGTAATTCTGACTGCCACTATACAATTGATACCTATTAAGTCTGCTTTTATTGCGCAAAAGACCATCAAAGCAGGGTGTTTGGAAGCAGCTTGTGAAGCATTTGAAGCTCATTATCAATCAACCTACAGCGTGGCATGGATTGATTGCCTTGCAACTGGCAAAAGCTTGGGGCGAAGTGTGCTGATGGTAGGCGAACATGCAGATAATGGTGGACTTAGTCTAACCATCAAAGATCCCATTAGCGTGCCCTTGTACACCCCCGCAGCGTTACTTAATAGTATGACCATGCGAGCATTTAATAAAACTTACTATGCAAAAGCTGCGCACAACAAACTACTAACCGTCCCTTTAATGCCTTATTTTTATCCATTAGATGCAATAGGTGGATGGAACAAGCTCTACGGAAAAGCAGGATTTGTGCAGTACCAGTTTGCACTGCCTAAAACGGATGGCATGGCTAAGATGCGTAGTATTCTTAATAAAATTAGCCAAAGTGGTCAGGGTTCGTTTTTAGCAGTGCTTAAGCAGTTTGGGCCAGCAAACAGAAATCTTCTATCGTTTCCTATTGAAGGATATACGTTAGCGCTAGATTTTAAAATGTCTACAACGACTATTGAATTTTTAAACAAGCTTGACGATGAGGTGGCTGGCATGGGTGGTCGAATCTACTTAGCAAAGGATGCAGTGATGCGAGAAACATCATTCAAAACAATGTACCCTAATTGGGAGCAGTTTGAAGCTGTGCGTCAAAAGTATGGAGCCATCGGTAAATTTGCTTCCGATCAATCTAGACGTATGGGCTTAGCATGAAAAAAATCCTTGTCATTGGTGCAACCTCTGCGATTGCCGAGCATTGCGCACGACTTTGGGCTGCAAGAGCCGATGCACTATATTTGGTAGCACGAAATGAAGAGCATGTTCAGACTTTGGCCAAAGACCTATTAATTCGCGGTGCAGCACAAGTGGGCACTTACTGCGCAGATCTTAATGATTTGCAAGGCCACGCCAACATAATTGATGCTGCGGAGATGGCATTAGGTGACATTGATATTGTATTGATTGCGCACGGAACACTATCCAATCAAAAAAACTGCGAGCAAAGCGTTGAAGAGACGCTCATGGAAATAAAAACGAATGCTTTATCCACGATTAGCCTGCTCACAATCATAGCTAATCGTTTTGAAGCAAAACAGAAGGGAACCATTGCAGTGATCTCTTCTGTTGCAGGTGACAGAGGTAGAGCCAGTAATTATATTTACGGCAGCTCAAAAGCCATGGTGACTGCGTTTACATCAGGCGTACGTCAACGCCTGCATAAATCAAATGTGGCTGTAGTGACTATAAAACCAGGCTTTGTTGAAACTCCTATGACGGCCGAATTTAAAAAGGGACTACTTTGGGTAAAGCCTGCAACAGTAGCATCTAAAATTGTAAAAGCAATTGATCAACATAAAAATGAAGTCTATGTACCAGGATTTTGGCGACTTATTATGGTTGTGATTAAAGCAATTCCTACGAACCTTTTTAATAAAATGCGACTATGAATAATTCCACTCAAAAGTTTACTCATCCTAGCACTTGGAATATATCGACATATATTGCAATATTTTTAGCTGTTGGTGGAATACTTGCTAGTTCTCTATGGATTTTCTCAACATACTCATACTGGATTGACGAGCTTTATAGCGTTACTGCTGGTAATGAGACATTTTCTTCGCTTTTCTCTTTGATACTTTGGGATGTTCACCCCCCACTTTATCAACTATTACTCAAAGTTTGGATATTAGCATTTGGAGATAATGAACCGACTACCCGCTTTTTAAGTTGGATTTTTGCCAATGCCGCCGCGCTTTACTTTTTTAGGTCTACGTCAAGATACGGAAGGCTATTCGGAATAGTGGCCATCCTTTTTTTCCTTACGAATACTCTTTACGCTTACTATTCAAATGAAACTCGGTCGTACGCGATGACTTTGTTCTTCGCCACGATATTAGCTGTCAATTTCCCCTCAAATAAATCCAACCCCTCTTTACTCTTTTTGGTTGCATGTATCTTACTTTCATTAACCCACTATTTTGGACTGATACTGGCTGGCGTTGCTCTTGCCGTCTGTTTCTTACAAAATTTGAAACACCCAAGATCACTTTTATTTATCTTCATTACTGGTCTTATATGCCTGCTGTGGCCCATCTATCATATGCTTTATGGAGAGATACTGAACAAAACAAATGGCAATTTTTGGATTCAAGTGAATGGCATTTTTTCTACCCTTGAACTAGCGGCTTCTGGCTACCTTCCAAAAACAGGCCAGCTTGGCGGTGTAATTCTGATTCTTGGATTGTTATCAGGAATCTCTCTAGCCCTCTACAGTAAAACTAAAGCAGACAACAATTTGAACAGTGTAGTGTCCATGACGCTCAATTCAAGCCTTATATTACTTATTTTCATAGGGTTAATAGGTATAATAGACATCTGGTCCCCAATGTCGACAAGTAGAAATTACATCGTATTACTTCCATTCCTTGGAATTTCTATTGCGGGTGTGATTACCATCCTATCAAATCAGTACCCATCGCATTCAAAAAAAATACTAGGGGTGTTTTTTCTATTCTGTGCGCTAAGTCTTATTAAGTCGGTACATGTCGTGCATAAAAAATCCACTGCAAAGGAGGATTGGCGTGGTGCATCTCTTTACATCATAAATAATCACCAAGATAAATCCTTATACCATACAGCAGCTAGTGAAAATGATAACTGGCTTCATCTTATTTTCAATTATTATTTAAAAAAATTTAGCGGTGGTTCAGTAGAAGCAACTCCCTACATTATCGATAAAACCACTTTGAAGAAACCTGCTGCTATTCTTTTTGGTCACGACAATTTAATGGCCGATGAGATTGAACGAGAAATGACAAAAATTGGTGCCAAACAAAGCTATGAGAGCAATACCCCCATAGAAATTAAAAACGAATCTGTTGGTGTTTATGTAGTCGAATAGTTTGTAAATACTTGGTCGACCCGTCCACGCATCTTAAGCACATTATTAAATAAGGATCACTCGAGAAGATTACAGGGGCTTTAGACTTTGTGTAAAGAAGATATGGATGACCTGGTTAAATTTCAAAACTCACCCCCTCTTGATCGGACTTGAGCTTGATTCACTCTCGTAATCGGTTAATGACACTGGCGAGACTGACAAAATGTGATACATTTTAATTGAGTAATTTGCATCATTTTACTTGGTGAGATGAAACGGTGTCCGACATCTCAAACAGTTGTTAACTCATTACGATTATTAACGAATTAAGTGTAAAGCCCATGAACAAACATATGATGTCTGCTCCTATTAATGCTCCTGAAAGATTTCCGGTCATACGCCATGTTAACCCTAGCATCGTGATTGACTGGTTGCACTCTGGTGTGGAAGATGCGCACCGAGGAGGTTGGTCCAGCCTTTTTTACGGCTTTGTATTTACCATTACCGGGCTGATCATTTATATAGTATATGCCGAACATTATTGGCTGTTGGCTGGATTGACCACAGGCTTTTTCTTACTCGGTCCTTTTCTCGCGACCGGCCTTTATGATTTAAGCCGCCGTATGGAAAATGGTGACCCCCCTGCGTTAATACCCACCCTCACTGCCTGGCGCACTAATTTTGCCAATATCTTTTTGTTTACCCTATTATTGTTGAGTGCTTTGTCTATCTGGATATTGGCATCTTTTGCGATTTTCTCTCATTTTTTTAATGGTGCAATGCCAACCTTCTCAGAGATTGTCATCAGTGTGATTAAGTTGAAACAACCCGTTTTCACATTAATCTACTTTTCCATCGGAGGGCTATTTGCTGCATTTGTCTATGCTGTGAGTGTCGTAGCCATCCCACTCATGCTAGATTGTAAAGTAAGTGCGGGCACAGCAGCTTTGGTCAGTTTGCGCGCATGCATGCGCAACCCTATCGTCATGTTACTTTGGGCGTTTTGTATTGTGGTGTTGGTGGGTGTGGGCTTAGCCACTAGTTTTCTCGGTTTGTTTTTATTCATGCCAATAGTTGGACATGCAAGCTGGCATGTTTACAAAGACTTAATAGATAAGAATCATCTATAATTTATTCATACATTTCCAGCAGTTACAAAACACACTTCAATGTCGGCATTATTCATTTTATGGTCTATGATCTAGTAAAAGGTTTAGGCTACTGCCTTGACGTAGCTGTGAATGCCCAACATTTTTGAAAATTTAATTGCTGGTATAGGTTGGCTAAATAAATAACCCTGCCCTTCTCCGCATTGTTCTTGCTCAAGATGTAGACGTTGCGCTTCGGTTTCAATACCTTCGGCTATCGCTTCCAAATGGAAGCTGTGGGCCATATCTAGTGTGGCACGAATGACAGATGCGTCTTGTTCATGCTCTAACATCCCTTGCACAAACGATTGATCTAGTTTGATGCGGGTTAATGGATAAGTTTTCAGCAGGCTTAGAGACGCATAGCCTGTCCCAAAGTCATCGAACGCAATGCCGACCCTACGATCACGTAATTGATGCAATGCCTTGAGCACAACGTCATCATGATTGAGCACAATATTTTCTGTAATCTCAAGCTCTAAAGCATCGGGTGGCAAGCCATGTTTGCTCAATATTTCCATCACTTCGGTGACTAAATCACCCACTCTAAACTGTGCTCCAAACAAGTTAATGCCCATACGCAGATTACTAGCACCTTTGCGACGCCAATATGCGGCTTGTGCACAGGCCTCATCGAGCACCCAAGAACCCACGGTGGCGGCCAGTGTGCCACGCTCTAAGGCCGGAAGGAAAGAAACAGGGGTCAGCAAACCTCTTTGTGGATGGTTCCATCGTATGAGCGCTTCTGCCCCGGTAATTTCACCACTCAGCAAATTAACCTGCGGCTGGTAGAACAGTAAAAACTCACCTTCACTTACGGCACGATGCAGTTCCAGTGCATACAAACGTCTTGCATCTGCCTCCATGCGTAAATCATTTACAAACAAGAAAACACGACCACGGCCAAGGCTTTTGGCTTTAAACAAGGCAAGGTCTGCATTGCTCGCCAGCTCCAATGCTTCGTGTGCTTGTAACGGTGCTATTGATGCACCACAGCTGGCAGATACTCGGATTTCTTGCCCATCAACCACAATCGGCAGCGCGATGTTTTGAACAATAGTTTCGGCAAGCTCTTTCACCAAAGCTGTATCAATCATAAAGGGTAATAAAATCGCAAACTCATCCCCGCCCATTCTGGCCGCCATGCCTATCTGCTCTACCAGTTTGGCTATGCGGACTGAGACCTCCCTAAGAATCGCATCACCTACAATATGCCCCAATGTGTCGTTGATGTCTTTGAAGCCATCCAGATCAAACATCATTACAGTTGCTGGCCTAGGTGCGGTGAGTGCCTCTTCCACACGGCGATAAAAGCTTGCACGATTTGCTAGCCCGGTGAGAGGATCTACGCTGGCTTGGTAACGCAATTCAAGCTCTTCCTGACGTTGCGCTGTAATGTCCTTAAGCACAGCTTCAAATCGCATTTGACCGGCTTCTTTCCAACCAAACAACGAAAATCCCAATAGAAATTCCGTGCCATCTTTGCGTAAACCCCGCACCTCTGAGGGAATATCTAGTTGATCCAAAGACCCTGTGCTGACCGCATGTGCCACGGAGGCTTGGAATTGCTGGTGATGACGTTCAGGAATCAACATTTCGACTTGTTTGCCTATGCCCTCTTCCAGTGAATATCCATGAGATTTAGCAGCCGCAGTATTCCAGGCGGTTATTCGACGCGTTTCGTCAAACCATACCACTGGGGTATTTGAATTGCCTGCATACTCTTCAAAGTTAGGTCTATTAAGGTTAGCTGCAACTTCAATACGTCTGAGTTCGAGTCGGTCAGCCACCATTTTGGCTAGCTCTTGGAGTCGTAAATGATCTTCGTATGAAAAATCCGAATGGGGTTTGTTATCAATCACACACAACGCTCCCAGAGCCAAACCATCTGGATTACGCAATGGAACACCAGCATAAAAGCGCACATTTGCCGGGCCGGTGACTAGGGGGTTATCGTGGAAGCGATCGTCTAAAGTGGTATCCGGGATGATCATGCCATTGAGCTCATTGATTGCGTGTGCGCAAAAAGAGACATCTCGACTCATGTCTACCTCGCCGGCACCGACACTGGCAGCAAAAAACACATGGTCACTGCCAATCATATTGACCGCAGCTACAGGCATGTTAAACATGCGCGCGGCTATATGCACCACTGGTTCGAGGCTGGGGACTAACTTTTCATCGTCTAGCCCATAATTTGATAAAGCTATCAATCTTTCCGATTCTGTCGAAAGTATCGTGGGGCACTTCACCAAAGCCTCCTTATTTTTATGCTGCATTTTTTTACCATTACGTCAGGCGTAATGATAAGAGACAGTTGATTCTATAAAAAAATAAGGTGCTTGCATACCCATAACAAATTGATAATGCTCGTTTTTTTAATTCAACCTTCCTTGCGTATCAGGTCAGGAGTGTTTTTTCGATTGACTTTGGGCCGTGTAAATATTCAAGATATGTGTCGTTAATTTTTTTAATATCCCACATACATAGCCATATGCAACCTATCAAAACCGCATTCTTAAGCCAGTTCCCAAGGTGCTTACATCGCTGTAGTTGGTAGCACTTGGGTATTTATCACCGGAGAAATGATTAGTGGTATAGGCAAAAAAAGTATCAAACCGCTTGTTAAATTTGTAATCCGCTACAACTGTCCAAGTATCGATATTACCTTCGGAGTTGGTAGAGACGATTGGACCTTCTATCGCATCAAATTTCGTGTCATAAAAGCCGATTGATGAGGTGAGACCTGCAAGCGCCGGCACACGCTCTGCAAAATCAAAACTTGCACCGATAAAATATACATTATTGTTTTGCTTGTATCCTGCATTAAGTCCTGATGTGGCAACACCACCGAATACTTCTTGGTCAAAAATAGAATCGTAAGCAATTGATTTGTCAGACGAGGGCTTGAGCTGATACCACTCCCAGCCACCTGAGACTTTTAGATCTTTCGTTGGTGTCCACTTTAGCGTGATGACTGCAGCATCGGTATTAAAAAGCGAGGCCGAAATAGTGTCATTAGCCAGCGGATTACCAATGCCAGCCGTACCCACTTTAATTGAATTAACAAACTCGTCATATGCAAATTGAACACCAAACTGGCTAGTCTCATACCCTAATTGCGCTGTGAAGCCATGACCATGACCAAACCCAGCCGCGTTGCCAAACTCATACATCACACCGTAATTAACTTTTGCACGGTCATCTGTTTCAAAGCCGTTAGCATATTTAATTGAGTTCTTCATGCGGGCGTTTTCAGAAATACCACCACCGCCACCAACGGTGCCGCTTTCTCCAAATGGCGAGAAAGTATCTGCTTTGCTGTTTGGGTCGTATGCTGCAAATATTTCAAAGAATGGGTTGTACTGTGTGCCATAAGTCAAACGCCCTAACTTGCCGGCATCGACCCCTGCCCACGCTTGTCGTCCAAATAACTCACCGTTTAATGATGAATCCGAACTCAAGCTGGTGTTGGAATTAGTTCCGGAATTTTCTGCCAACGTCTCTGCTGCGTTGTTCAAGCGCATATCAATAGGATTAAAACCAGCTTCAAACTGATATACAAATTTAAAGGGCTTATCCATCCATTTAAACTGACCAACTTCGCCTCTCAGCCCCAGTCGAGAGTCTTGCAAACCACCATTGACCCAATCCACACGCGATTTAACGGATTGATTGATTTTGGCACCCGAATAGGGATATAAATTATTGGGCAACTCATAATTAGCTGGCAACGAATGGTTGGCTTTTGCACGCGCAATATCAATCACACCATACAGCTGCACGTTAGCTTCATGCTCGCCCACATTAAAGTCATAGCGGAAAGGTGAGTCAGCATTGATAAAATCAAATTCAGGCTTGCTGCTGACAATGCTTTGATTTGCTTGCCCTGATTGGTTAGTTGCCACATGCGCTGCGTTTGCGTTGTGGATAGAAAGTGCAATCAATGCCATTTTGATACTTAGTTTAGATGTCATAGGCGTAGTTAACTCTTTAGTTTATGTATTGATTAGTCGAAATTATTGTTACCAAATATGACAATTTCATGACATGACTATACAACGGACTATAGAGCAATGACGCTTATGCACGATGAGTTTCATTTATTTTCAGTCATTTACTTGTTGATTCTCAACAGATTAAATTGCTTGTACACGCATATTTGCTTTAACAAAAACTTGTAAAACAATATAGAAGCACGCATATCTGCCCATCGCATCAAACTAAAATCCTGTGTACAATCATGCACATAATCTTGGATACGTCATGAGCAATTTTCAAACTATCGAACCCACCGAGCTGTTCAATTTAATCACGCAACCCAAAGTGCTGGTAATCGATGTGCGTAATGACGATGAGGTCATGCGAGGCAGAATTCCAAACGCAATTCATATTCCGTTATCGATGTTGCCCGTTTCTTATGAAAAGCTTGAAAACGCGGACAAAGTGATTTTTTACTGTCACAGCGGAGTGCGTTCCGGATTGGCAGCAGATTTTGCTGTAAGTAAAGGGATTGAGCATGTATACAACCTCACAGGCGGGGTGATTGCATGGGCAAAAGCTGGCTACGATTTCGTAAATAAATAGAATAATTGGCGGATATCATGGACTTTGACAAAGAAGTGGATGCGAGGAATTTAAACTGCCCCTTGCCTATTTTGCGCTGTAAAAAGGGCCTCAACGAATTGCTGGGCAATCAAGTGCTTAAAATCATGGCCACTGACCCAGGATCTGTGAAAGATTTTGAAGCCTTTTGCAAACAAACTGGCCACGCCCTGCTCTCCCTAGATCAAACCGATAAAGTGTTTACTTTTTACATTAAGAAACGTAACGATACACTGTAAATCATGGCAAATAAACTTGCTCTGATTGCATCCAAAGGCACACTAGACTGGGCCTACCCTCCTTTTATCTTGGCGTCTACCGCAGCTGCGCTGGATTATGAAGTTTGCATTTTCTTTACGTTTTATGGGCTTACCCTGCTCAAAAAAGACATCTCCGATTTAAAAGTATCGCCCCTTGGCAACCCTGCGATGCCGATACCCGTGCCCGTGCCCAATCTTGTACAAATGTTACCTGGCATGGAGGGCATGGCCACCATGATGATGAAACAAAAAATTGCCGATAAAGGCGTCGCCTCTATTGAGGATTTACGCGGCGCATGCCTAGAAAGTGGCGTGAAACTGATTGCCTGTCAGATGACCGTGGATTTGTTTGACTTTGAGCGCAGTGACTTTGTTGAAGGCATTGAATTTGGCGGCGCTGCCACTTTTTTTGAGTTTGCAGGCAATGCCGATGTTAGCTTGTTTATTTAATGACACACTAGGGAGCAAGCCATGAGCAAAAGCGTAAGACTTTCTGAGAAATGGTTTAATCGCGCATTGTGGCTAGTTGCCTTTATATTTGCTTGGTTCTTATTGGGCTTAGGCTCAGCCATCATTCATGATTTACCGCAAGTCGAAGAGTCATACACCATGGATGATTTTGTTGACCATGCCATCATCGACCCCTTACGCACTCAGCTGAAAACCTTGCAACAACAGCACCGCGAAACCACGGATAAATTAGACCAAGCGCAACTTACGCTCAACACACGCCGCAATGATTACCAATCCATGCGCCGCACCTTTGAAAACTGGCTGGCCACGCGCGATGTCACGCAGCAAGCGCAACAGGATGATGAGTTAGTCAAACGCACTGCAACGCTAGACCAATTAAAAGCGCTTGAACGTGATGCTGAAAAGGCAGTGGAAACGCTGTCTAAAACCCAGCTCGATCAAAATCAAACAGAATCCAAAGTGCGCGAGCAAGTGCAGAAGTTGGAAAATACCGCCTATCAACAACTCAACGACGCCAACCAAAAGCAAGCAACACGGGTATTTCTCTATCGTTTACTGCTCGCCTTACCGCTACTGGCAATCGCTGCATGGCTGTTTGCCAAAAAACGTAAAACACCTTACTGGCCATTCGCATGGGGTTTTATCATTTTTGCACTCATCACCTTCTTTGTAGAACTGGTACCTTACCTACCTGATTATGGTGGCTACGTGCGCTACTTGGTGGGCATTGTAATGACCGTATTGGGTGGCAAGTACGCTATCAGCGCGCTGCAGAAGTATCTGGAAAAACAAAAACTAGCAGAAGCACAGCCGCAACTGGTGCGTCTTGAAGAAGTAAACTACGATACCGCAATGACTTTATTAAACAAAGGTGTATGCCCAGGCTGCGAACGTGGTGTGGACCTAAAAGACGCCAGAAATGACTTTTGTCCGCATTGCGGCATTGGCCTTCACAAGAAATGCGGCAGTTGTGGCATGCGCAATAGTGCGTTCAGTAAATTCTGCCGTGGTTGTGGGGCAAGCGCAAAGGCATGACTTGGCGACAAACTAGGCAAACTAAGGCTTTTTGATTTGCTCTGAAAGCGCCTTTACAAACTCGCCGATATCCCACTCGCAACCGCCGCAGCCTGACAACGCACCGGAGTAACGTGAAATAGCCTCCAAGTCTTTGCCTTGCATCACCAAATCGTAAATCATGCCACGCGTGGTGCCGCTACAAGTGCACATCACCTCATCGGACAAGTCATCTGCATCCGTGCTCATACCTTAGCCCGATTTAGGTGCAGTACCGGGAAACCATTCGGTGTGCTGCTCACCGTCACGCCCCCAGTAAGTCACACGCTGCCCACGTAAAAAAGCTATGTAGCCTTGTACCCCAGCTTGCATGGCGCGCTGAGTAAAGTCACGGTAACTCTGTTGATGGTGCTGGCTATCAAAAATCGCCGTCTTTAAGCTGGTCACATCAAAGTCTGTAGCCACCGCGGGCAACTGCTCATAAGGAATGGGTGTTGTGATAACGCTCCCACCCGTGCTATAGAACGTCTTTTTCAGCGCGACATAATCCACATGATAATACTCAACGCCAGTTTCCATCAGTTGACGCACCACCTCTGGAAACGCAATTTCGCCAGCCAAAGTTGCGCGAGCTACCTGCGCCACAATTTCGGTGTCCATGCGTCTCTCCTTTTGATTTAGTCTGCGCTAGTTACTTCAATTTAAGCAATTGTGCCTCTAGCTTTTGTAAGCTGGCACTAAACTCTGCCACGCGCGCTTTTTCTTGCTCCACCACCGCAGCAGGCGCTCTGGCTACAAAACTTTCGTTATTGAGCTTACCGTTGGCTTTGGCAGTTTCACCTTGTAAGCGAGCGATTTCTTTCCCCAAACGCTCTTTTTCTGCCGCCACGTCAATCTCAACCTTCAACATCAATTTGAACTCCCCCGCTAACATCACAGGCGCATCGGCGTCCGGCAAATCGGCCACAACAGCAACGTCTTCTAATTTAGCCAACGATTTGATATACGGCGCGTATGCTGTTAGCTGTGCCGCATCACCCGCTGCAATTAAAGGCACTTTAGCCGCAGGTGAAATCCCCATCTCGCCGCGCAGACTTCGGCAAGCCTCAACGGCTGTCTTAAGTAGCGCTACCCAAGCTTCTGCTTCTTCGTCTATTTTTTCCAAATCGGCCTTGGGATAGGCTTGCAGCATAATACTTTCGGTACCACGCGATTTATCTTTCAACTCAGTCATTGGCGCAATGGCTTGCCAAATCTCTTCCGTCACAAACGGAATAATCGGGTGCGCTAGCCTTAAAATGGTCTCCAACACACGCAATAAGGTGCGGCGTGTTGCGCGTTGCTCGGCTTCGCTACCGTTCTGTATTTGAACTTTGGCAATTTCCAAATACCAGTCACAGTATTGATCCCACACAAACTCGTAAATGGCTTTGGCAGCTAGGTCAAAACGGTAATCGGCAAATGCTTTCTCAACCTCAGCTTCGGTGCGTTGCAACAAGCTCACAATCCAGCGGTCGGCTTGGCTAAATTTGCGGCCACCCGCTTCACAACTTTCTGCGCCAAAACCGTTGTCTTGGCCCTCTGTGTTCATCAACACAAAGCGGGTGGCGTTCCACAATTTATTGCAGAAATTGCGGTAGCCTTCCGCACGCTGCAAATCAAACTTAATGTCGCGGCCAGGTGAAGCTAAGCTGGCAAAGGTAAAACGCAACGCATCGGTGCCATAAGCAGAAATGCCTTCTGGGAATTCCTTACGGGTACGTTTCTCGATTTTTTCTGCGTCCTTGGGGTTCATCAACCCTGTGGTGCGCTTTTTAATCAGCTCGTCCAAGCCAATACCATCAATCAAATCAATCGGGTCCAGTACATTGCCTTTTGATTTGGACATTTTCTGGCCCTCTGCATCGCGAATCAATCCATGCACATACACATGCTTGAAAGGAATTTGGCCAGTGATATGTTTGGTCATCATCACCATACGCGCCACCCAGAAGAAGATGATGTCAAACCCTGTCACCAGCACACTAGAAGGTAAATATTGTTTGAGCGCCTGATTTTGTGCGTCTATCGCTGCATCGCCGGTCCAGTCCAAGGTCGAGAATGGCCAAAGCGCAGAGGAATACCAAGTGTCCAGCACATCGGCATCACGCTCTAAACCTTTTTCACGTAGCGCCTTTGCTGTATCTAACTCCCCTCTAGCCTCTAGTTCGGCTAGCATCTGTTCAAATTGCTCGTATGCTTCCTCTTCATTGTGCGCAACATATTCATTCCTAAACCCATCGTACCAAGCTGGGATTTGATGGCCCCACCATAATTGGCGGGAAATACACCAATCTTGAATATTGTTCAGCCATTGGTTATAGGTGTTGACCCAATTTTCTGGATAAAACTTAATTTCACCGTTAGCGACGACTTCCAGCGCTTTCTCAGTAATGCTTTTGCCATCTGCTGACGGTTTGCTCATGGCTACAAACCATTGATCCGTTAACATCGGCTCAATCACCACATTGGTACGGTCACCGCGCGGCACTTTGAGCTTGTGTTTTTCAGCTTTGACTAAGTAGCCTTGGGCTTCAAGGTCAGCCACCACTTGTTTGCGTGCCGCAAAACGTTCCAAACCAACCACATTGCTTGGCAGGTCAATCGATGCCTTAGCATGGCCGTCCGCTGTAATCACTTCTGCGACAGATGGCACAAATCCTTTAAGGTCGAGAATGACGACTTTATCCAAGCCATGACGTTGGCCGACCATATTGTCGTTAAAGTCATGGGCGGGCGTCACCTTTACGCAACCTGTCCCGAATTCCATATCGACGTAATCATCGGTAATAATCGGTATCTCGCGTCCACACAATGGCAATTTCACATTTTTGCCATGCCATTTTGTATAGCGGGTATCTTCCGGATGCACCATCACTGCCACATCACCCAACATGGTTTCCGGACGCGTTGTAGCCACGGTTAAGTGGCCTGAGCCGTCAGCAAGTGGATAGTTGATGTGCCACATAAAGCCATCTTCTTCCTCTTGCACCACCTCTAAATCGGACACAGCCGTACCGAGTTTCACATCCCAGTTCACCAGGCGTTTACCGCGGTATATCAGACCCTCGTTGTACAAGCGCACAAAGGTTTCAGTCACCACTTTATTCAGGCCTGCATCCATGGTGAAGCGCTCGCGCGACCAATCAGGAGAGGTGCCTAAACGGCGCATTTGCTTGGTGATGGTGCCACCGGAATACTCTTTCCATTCCCACACTTTTTCCAGGAACTTTTCTCGACCTAAATCATGGCGGCTGACGCCTTGCGCATCAAGCTGGCGCTCCACCACAATTTGCGTAGCAATACCCGCGTGATCGGTACCCGGTTGCCACAAGGTATTGTCACCACGCATACGGTGATAGCGCGTGAGCGTATCCATCAAGGTTTGATTAAAACCATGCCCCATGTGCAGGGTGCCCGTGACGTTAGGTGGAGGTAATAAAATGCAGAAGTTATCTTTGATTTCCGGGTTCATGCCGGCAGCGTAGTAGCCTTTGCCTTCCCAAAATGCATACCATTTATTTTCAATGGTTTTGGGGTCAAACGATTTGGCTAATTCTGGTGTGGTAGCGGTAGTATTCATAACCGCTATTTTAACATAGGCGCGCTAAAGTCCTTTCACTTGAGCGACAGAAAGCACGAGCAAAGTGATGGCAATCATGAGAAAAATTGCCAGCCATTTTTTGTGCTGCCCACGCAATTGCGTTGGTGATTTTGCTGAAATTAAAAACATATGGCCATCCACTGGCTTTGACAGCACAAAACTACCTGTATGCGCTTGCATGGCATGCGCTGACTTTACTTGTTGAATCGCATCCTGTCTGGCTTTTTCCCATTCATCCATATCAATTTCACCATTCAAATCATGGTCATACAGATTGAGCAAACGTTGCGGCCGGCTTTTCAGTGCTTTTAGCTGTGCACTTACCTGTTGATTAAGCACTGCCGGATTTTGTGTGTCTCTGCGCGTGTCGAGTTGTCCAATCACATAGACAGACTGATTAGCAGGCAAGTACTCTTCTAAATAACGGTGATTATTTTTACGCCAGGTGCGCGCTTGAAAGTAAATAATTTCCGCACCGGCAGGCTCAATCACGCATTTAGCCGAGTCATCCTCTAACACAAATGCAGATTGGCTCTCAACGTATTCCAATAATCGGCTTTGAGATAGGTGATCAATGCCCCGCGGATGCTGCTGATTGGCATACACCCAAGCACGATACCAAACACAGGGAATGCCATGATAAGGCGTTCTCAAAGGCTTATCTGTAGTGGCTTTGCCATACAACTCCACATAACCTTGCGCGGCAGATGCAATGGTAGAAATGGGGGCCTCGTGCATTTTAAGTAGACGCCAGTAGTGAAAGGTTGCCGCTAATAGACTTAGGGCAATACCCGCCCTCCAGAGGTTTGACCAATGTGACGGGGCCAGATGCAAAACATTCACGGCCACTGGCATGGCCACCAATAACACTAACGTGAGAACATTAACCGTTTGGCTTTTGAAATATCGAAACGCCACAATTACGCTGGTTGGTTAAGCGTTAAAGCGTGCGCTAACATCCACATCTTTGAGTTCTTCAGGCGCAAATCGCAACATATCGGCTGATGAAAAGTTAAACAGCCTAGCGACAATCAAATCTGGGAATTGTGCAACACGTACGTTGTTCACGTTGACTGAATCGTTATAAAACTCTCGCCTATCTGCAATCTGATTTTCTAGGCCGGTAATACGTTGCTGCAAATTAAGAAACGTTTGATTGGCTTTTAGATCCGGATAGTTTTCTGCCACAGCATATAGACCGCCCAAACTTGCGGCTAAATTAGATTCCGCTTGGCTTAACCCCTTTACTTCATGCGCATTCAGTGCTCGGTCTACTCCCATCCGCGCTTGCATCACCTTTTCTAAGGTTTGCGACTCATGCGTCATGTAAGCTTTGCAGGTATCAATTAACTTGGGGAGTTCTTCATTACGTTGCTTAAGTAACACGTCGATATTGGCCCATGCTTTTTCAACGTTATTTCGGATGGCAACCAAACTGTTATATGTCATCACCAAATACAGCAACACCACTGCCACTACAACCATCCAAAATATTGCCATCCCGTCCCTACTTTCTTGTTTTAATTAACAATGCTCGATGTCATTTTGATTATTTTTTTGCTTCCGCTGGCGGCGTACCCATTAAATCCGGCTGTACTTTTTCCCAATAGCGGGTAAATCTTGCCAAGCGCTTCAAACTTACGTCCACGTTTGTGAGCTTTTCGTCCTCTTGCCAGATTGGGTTGAACGGTGCCAACAATGCTTTTATCTGTTGATTGGGCGTATTTTGTGAGATAACCTGCCCAACACTTAATTCTTCTAAAATGGTGCGCGTATCCCCCAGCCAAACATCCACATTAGGCATTTCACTCAGACAATCTGCCAAAAATTGAATACGTTTCAGCGGCCAACTGTCATACAGCGCTTCGTCAAAAATAAACACTTTAGGCATGGCCAACTTAGTAAGCGGGTTGGTGGGCGAAAGCATTTCATCATGTATATACACGCTCACTGAAGAGTGCTTAGAAATGGGCGCCTTTTCTGGCATGCTGACCGGATACACTTTGGTGACAATCGGCCCATTTTCACTAAAAATCTTTTTATGGATGTTTTCATAGCTGTCGTCAAACGGGCATTCAATTTGGCAGGTTGCGCAGTATTTTTCACCGGTGAACCGTGCCAAGTTTTCCTTATTAAAGTAGTACGGCTTGGAGCTAAACGTACTAGCTACCCATTGCCAAGACAAGTGATTAGATGCTTTATCGCCGTCGAGTAACTGTGATTCAAACCAATCGGCGGCTCTGCGCCAATCCACCTTGAGCCAGTGCACCACATAGGCGGCAAACCACATTCGCGCATGATTATGCACATAGCCCTCATTGATAAGCTCGCGCACTACCTCATCCATACAAGGCAGACCAGTAATGCCTTGTGAGATAAAAGGTGGGAGCAGATTACTACCCAATACCACCTTAGGTTCTTCCATATCACTCATAATGGCATTGCCGTGACGGTACCAGTTTTGACGCCAAAAATCGCGATACGCTAACTCTTCTACCAACTTAGCGCCTTGTTTACCAAAACGCTGCTGAACATGGTCAACGGATTCTTTAAGTGTGATGCAGCCGTGTCTTAGATAGGGTGAAAGACGCGTTACCGCACCATTAATAAAGTTGCGGTTTCTACCGTAAGCATTTGCATCCACAGCACTTAAACGTGCCAGCGCTTGTTTTCTACCACCTTGCCATTCATCAATTAAATTTCGGCCTTTTGCCTGTGGAAACATGCGGCGAATGTACTGCAGTCGCTCGACTCTATCGCTGGGTAATATGAGCTTGAATGAAGTGGCCATTAATGTTTTTATTCGTTATAAATGAGTGAGTTAAAACATATACCTTATCAATTGTCCACATATCGTGTGCAATTTGCAACTATTTCAATTTAATTCCTAATATAAACTAAGTGATAGTTAAGCAACTATAAAAAAATGCTAAGATAATTACGCTCAAATATAAAAAGAAAGGCCATCATGGACGTGATGTGGTTGTGGGGTGCGCTTGGTCTAGCTTTGTTGGCAGCAGAAATGGCCACTGGCACCATTTATCTACTCTGGTTCGGGATATCCGCGTTGTGCATGGCCATTTTGGTCTGGATTTACCCCAATATTCACTATGGCATCCAGTTTGCTCTATTTGCCGGCTTATCTGTCACCGCACTAGCATTGTGGAAACTCAATTATAAAAAAACCGAAACCTACTCTCGTATCGGCCAAGCACAAGGTGAAGAGATTGGCCGAATTGGCACCATGACCCAAGCCTGCAGCCCATCACAAAACGGAACAATTCAATTCACGCAAGGGCTAATGGGTAGCCGTGAGTGGATTGCCGTAAGCACAGAAACAATTGAAGCAGGACAACAAGCGCGGGTCACAGCAGTGGAAGGCAATATGTTGAGAGTGACCGCTCACTTATAACCCATCACATCGTCTCTTATCCAAGGAAATTTATCATGCCAGAATTTAGTATTGTCCTCATATTTTTAGTGATTGTTGCCATCATCAAGGGCGTGCGTATAGTGCCACAGGGCGAGGAGTGGGTGGTGGAACGCTTGGGTAAGTTTGCTGGCATCTTGGGTCCCGGCCTGCATGTCATCAACCCAATTTTTAGCAAGGTGAGTTACAAAGTCACCACCAAAGACATTATTTTGGATGTGCCACAACAAGAGGTGATTACGCGTGATAATGCCGTGATTTTGGCCAATGCGGTGGCGTTTATTAAAGTGTCCAGCATTGAGCGTGCTGTGTACGGTATTGAAAACTTCCGCGAAGCGATGCGCAATATGGTGCAAACGTCGTTACGCTCTATCATCGGCGGCATGGATCTTAACCAAGCCCTCACCTCGCGTGACCGCATTAAGGCCGAGTTGAAAACAGCGATTGCCGATGAGGCGTTAGATTGGGGATTGACTGTAAAATCTGTCGAGATTCAGGACATTAAGCCATCACCTAACATGCAAGAAGCCATGGAAAGACAAGCCGCGGCAGAGCGTGAGCGCGTGGCGGTAGTGACAGAGGCAGAGGGCGCCAAACAATCGCTGATTTTGAATGCGGAAGCAAGACTGGAAGCGGCACGTAAAGACGCAGAAGCGCAATTAGTCGCTGCTAAAGCGTCATCCGAAGCGATTAAATTTATCACCGAGGCCGTGAAAGAAAATAACGCATCCGCTACGTTTCTTTTGGGTGATCGCTATATTCAGTCTATGCAGAAAATGGCGGAATCTAGCAATAGCAAACTGGTCATTGTGCCGGGCGATTTAGTCAGTGCTGTGAAAAGCCTGGTGGGTGTGAGCAAGTAATTTGCGCTATCGTATGTGGCTAAGCACTTTGGCCACATACGGCACAGCTAGTATCCCGTGCTAACTTAATTGTGCGCCATTCCGCAGTCAACGCGTCCAGCAGCAACAAACGCCCTTGCAAAGTTTCACCAATATTTAGCAACAGCTTTAAGGCTTCTGCCGCTTGCGCAGTACCTATCATACCCACCAGCGGTGCAAATACGCCATTATCGGCACAGCGCATTTCTTGGTCGCTGCCCACATCCGGATATAAACAATGGTAGCAAGGTGTGGTTTCGTAACGAAAATCAAATACCGTAATCTGACCCTCAAAGCGAATGGCCGCCCCGGATACCAAAGGCGTTTTATGCTGAAAACATAAGCGATTAAGCGCGTAGCGTGTGGCAAAGTTATCAGAGCAATCCACCACCACATCTGCCTGCGCGACTAGCGCCCCCATTTCAGTTTCAGTGGATTTTTGTTGCACCGTATGCACTGTCACTTCCGGGTTGATTTCAAATATCGCCTGTTGTGCGGATACCGCTTTGTTAATTCCCACAGATTGGGTAGTGTGAATAATCTGGCGCTGCAGATTAGTCATATCTACAGAATCAAAATCACAAATGGTCAGTGTGCCTACACCACTGGCTGCCAAATACATAGCCACTGGCGATCCCAAACCACCTGCGCCAACGACAAGTACATGACTCTGGGTAATCTTTTCCTGACCGTCATATTCAATTTGCGGCAGTAAAATATGGCGGCTATAACGTAAAAGTTGATTGTCGTTCATGCTAGCGCTGCTAAAGCCAAGGGTTGATTAAGTTTAAACCTTCTATGCCCTCAAAATCTTTAGTGTTGCGCGTCACTAAAGTAAGTTTATTAGCTAGCGCTATTGAAGCTATTTGTGCATCAGCCATAGAGATATGCCTGCCGATAGATTTGCGACCTGCCGTAACAAAAGCATAGTCACTGGCACAATTTGCATCAAAGGGTAAAGTAGTATCTGTAAACCTACGTGCAAACATTGTTGCAATAGCCTCTATCAGCAAATCTCTTCGCTTACCCAATGGTAGAAACGATGCCCCAGTCAGCATTTCTGCTTTTGATATCGCACTGGTAAAAATGCTTGATTCACGACAGGCGCCAAACCAAATAAGCACATTTGGATTGGGTTCATTCCTAATCAGCTCAGACACAACATTGGTATCTAATAAATAATTGGGCACTACTTAGTCTTCTTTAACTATAAAGTCTGAAAAGTCTGGCGGATTTGAAAAGTTATCACGCGGTGGAATCGGCAGATCGTCAATGCCAAGCCCTGCAAAATGCGAGCGAATGCGCTGTAGAAATGTACCTGTAGTTTCATCTTCTGTAACGATGAGCGATTTACGCAAAATTTCACGGGCTTCTTGCTCCATAGATAGCCCATGCTGGGCTGCCTGTGTGCGCAACTTAGTTTTTATATGGTCATCTAGATTTCTGATTGTGATACTGGCCATGATTAACCACCTCAACAATGATTGCAATGCAATCATTGTAATCATTTTTAAATACTACAACAAGGAACAAGTTGTAACGTGTCGAAAAATATCTTAGTAACTATGGCAAGCGCTCGGATACAATCATGCGGTTAACAAGTAGCTTAGGCGAAATCCAAGTTAGCATATCGTCAAACTCATTTGCTGAGCCAGCAGCCGTTGGTGCACGGCTGATAAATGTTGTGTTGGCGTTGGTATTTTCCAACTCATCCGCACCTGTTGGAGCAGGCATTCTGTTAGCTGGGCTTGCCTGAATTGTAGTTATTGCGCCGAACCCGTTTGCGCCATGAGATAGAACAACAGCTGCAGGGCGGCTATTTGTGCTGACCAAAGCACCGGCTTCCCCGTTAATTTGAATACCTGTGGAAGTTTCTGCATTTGCGATCGTAAACAAATTTACACTGTGAGAGAACGTGGCATCCACTCGATATTTGAAATAATGATTCCAAGCGTCAACTCGCTCAATGCCTAATGTATTCCATGGCAATACACCTTCATCACTTACGCAAGTACCAACAGCATTACGATTTTGTATACCATCAGGTATCGCATCAGTATCAGGACATGGCAAGTGTCGATTCACAACTGCATAGCCAATAAGAACCTCTTGCGCCTGGATAAGCAGTGCTTGAGTTTCTGTTCTGGCTTTGAGTTCTAATTGAGAAGAGAGTGGTAAAAGAAACATCGACAGAAGAAAACCAACGATTATAGTCACTATGGCTAGTTCCACCAGAGTAAAGCCAAACATTTGATTTTTAGTCACTTTTAAAGATGATTTAGGCATATCGGCAATTGTTCATTAATTAACTATTCGAACCGTAGTTTGTGTATCTACTTGGCGACACCTAACCTCATTGGCGGTACAGGGCATATTTTTTTGTAATTGAACCAGACTCCTCCATCCATTTTGTTGGAACCAATTGTGATTACTTTCACCTCTTAATATTGAATTAACGTCGATATAAGTCCAGATGTCTGATGAAGGTGCTACGGCACTAGCACCCACTGGCAATCTGCCAAACATTACTGATGAATCTGTTGCACAACTAGCATTACTATTATCATTGACAATAGGATTGTCAGAGCACGTTACATCAGCAAGATTTGCAGGATCAGGGTTAGCGCCATTAACAGAGTAAAAATAATTTACAGCTTGCACAGCCTCAATTAGCACTCTGGTCTCCATCAAAGTATTCACTTCACCGCCAGTAATTGGCAAAACAACGTCATTACTTACTGTTATCAACTGCCCTCCTTGCAGGACTTTTACTGGCCCAGCTATAAAGCCGTTAGCAGTTGTATCGATAAAATCAGCGTTATCTTCACCCAAAGCAATATCCAAATAATGGGCTGGTGTGTTCTGATTCCCATCAGACCTGTCTTGCACTAAACCGTTATCTCTCGTTAATGCTTGTCCAGGTGAGATAACAATTGCGACTAAGCCAGATACGGTTGAGGCGATATTGATAGGAGCACCTGTGGACGATCTTAGGCTGATGGTACCTAGCGTTTCACTGTTAAGTGGAAGCTCCCTAGGATTATTCTTATATCTGGTGGAAACTGCATACCAAAGTCGCTCCCCTGCACCATCTCGAACATCTCCTATACCAAGTGTTTTCCATGGCAATCTACCTAAGCGAGCACTCTGAGTATTACATGCTGTTTCAGCCTCACCATCATTATTCATATCAGGGCAAGGTAAATCACCTGGTCTCATGCAGTTTAGCCCACAGTTACAATTCTTAGGCTCATAAGGACTATCTCCTGCTGTAATTACACCATTCCCATCTTTGTCATCACATCTTAATAATGGCGGAACCCTAGTGGTTACAGTTATCTCTTCGGCAGAATATGCCAGCAAGGCTTGCTTTGCTTCAGATAAAACCTGTTGGGTTTTTTTATTTTGCTCAACTCTTAACTTAGCTGGGCTATGCACTTTTAGCATGTACACCGTAATTGCTAAAGTAATAATAAACACAAAAATGATGAGTGCTACACCTTTTTGATTTGAACCCAACCTATTAGATTTCATGGTGTTAATTGGCTTCATCGATTGTGCCAGTTGCCTCCCCTTGGAGAGCGGATCTTATCTCTCGCACACGGTTAGTTTCAGGGTCATAAGTTTGCCCAGCTTTAAGCGTTAGTACCTTACCAGATGCATTAATTTGAATGGGCACTCGGTTTTGCTGTTGAGGTAAATGTCCAACTGCAATTTCACTATTTTTCGTGCCTTCTTGAATGGCTTGTTGGTTAATCCATACCGTACCTTGCTTACCATCGCTACGCTTGACATAGCCTTGTAACTCTACCGCTTTGGGTAGAGCTAACACCTGCACAGGGCTGACAGTTGGCTCCACTGTTTGCGGGACAACAATTTTTCTGGTTTGCCGCAAGTAATCCAAATTGGCGCGCTCTTTAGGCGTGCTGAATAATCGGCCAAATGATTCATCTGCACATACCAATTGTGAGCTTACCAACAACAACATGCCTATCACCAAGCGTTTCATGACGGTATCCTCAGCTGCGGATCACGCAAAGTAATCCAATCAATCTCACAACTGGCATTCAAATAATCGGTGATGACACCAGCATTAATAGCTTGCCGTGTAGGTCGCGTAATCGTGCACTCGCGCACCACAAAGGTGTTGAATTGTGCACGCATATTGCCTAATAAAGTGAGCAAATCCCCCTCATGCAACATGCCAAAATCTAAGTGCATAGTCGATGCATGCAAAATAAAGCTGCCTAAATTGGGTAAATAGCTAGGGTGTGCCACCGCTTGCTGGCTAATGTTGTAATCGATACTGAATAGCTTATGTTGCAGGTGAATTTGCCGCAATGCTTCAATCCACTCAATCCGTCGCTCTTCGCCTACGAAGCCAGAGGCCAGCAAGTCTTGATATTGCGGTAGATACTGCACAATCATTTCCCGCTCTTGCCCCGATGACAGGTATTTTTGTCGCGCTTGATTCAATAGACTGCGCTGTGCCTCCAACGCTTGTTGTTTCTCGTTATGGTAGTTTTTGGCATAGAAAGCCAACAAGCCGACCACCACAAGGGCTAAGCCCAATACTAGCAGGGGTAATTGTAGCCTTTTCCAGTCTTGTTGATTGAGTACCATGGCTATACTCTACCCATTGTAGACATCTGTTTTAACACAATTTTCAGCTTAAATTCAGCCGGTGTACGCTCAGACGTGTTTTCATCCAACGTGCTACCTTTTAGGTTGGCTAGCGAACTAACATTGACCGGCTCTTGCAACACCACCACCTGCTCTACCATTGGGTTGAGTTTTATCTCAGCAGCAAACTGATTCACACTAGTCAATGCACCTCTGTAATCGCCGTTAAAATTCACCAGCTCCGCATTTACAAAAGCCACTTGCCTCAAATCACCCATCTGTTGTGTAGGTGTGGTACTGCCTTGACCAGATACCATACCCAACATATCTACTGTTTTTTCTGAGTCTTGAGCGTCAACACGATTAGTTTGCACCCAGCGGAAGCGCTGAATTGCCACTTCTGGCATGCGCTCTAAGGCTTTACTCAGAATGCTCATCATAGTGGCTGGGGTCGTATTGTACTGTTTGACCTGATTGGCAATATCGATGGCCGTTTTTAATTCGGCACTCGGAATCGGTGTGCTGGGGAAATTACTTGCCACTTCTTCGTAGCGCTTAAGTTGTTGCTGCGTTTGTTCAGCTAGTTTTGCGGTCTCTTGCACTTCTGCATTGGCCTGAAAAAAATTATAACCAGCCACACCCATCCCTAACAAGGCAGCGGCTGCGGCTGCAACGTAAATACCTTGGCGTATTTTGTTGAGCTGATACGCTTTTGTGAGCTGATCTGGCGCCAAATTATCCGGAATATTGCCATTGGCCAATAACTGCATATGCAGCAACTCTGGATGTTTGGCGACCAAATCCGGCGCAATATTGATGTTCTTTGCATAAGCCAGAGAATCAACAATCTTGCATTCCATGCCCTGTTCTTGGCTGATACTTTTGCCGATGACTTCGCTTTGCGCGTCGGACGACGGCATGACCAATTGCAGCTCAGTTTGGTCGGTGATAAAGCGCTGGCTTAATAAATATAGACGCGTTTTTTCAATTTCTACCAAGTAGAAATACGCCATCTGGTTCGGTTTTACATCCGTAATCGGCGCTAGACGGCTCATGCGCAAACGTCCATTACTGAGATAGGTCTGCCGTAAGCCTGATGATAAGCGCTCGCACAGCAAAATATTGGGCGCCATCAGCTTCATCTGCTGCACTGTATATTGGCTAATCATCGGCAGTAGATATAATCCAACCAAAGGCACCTGATTAACCTGAACAACACTCATCCAACCCTGCAAAAATTCCGCATTACTGAGCGCAACAAATAAAAAGTTGTCATCCTTGCGCTTGTCTTTATCTTGGTTGATAAAGTGAGCAGTTCTAAATAGGTTGTTACGATTGAATTGATTAAGCTTGCGCTCTAACAGCTCTGCCCGCGCGTTTCCGCTCGTATGTGGCAAGCTCTCAAGCCGATATTCCTCCTCAATTGCATCAGCAATCAGGTAGGCGTTCATACTGGGATTTTTTTTGATGAATGCATCAAAGGCTTGGTAGCCTGCTTCTGTGTTAGCGAACGTTTCGTAGTAATGCAAACGCGTGCCGAACCACACGCCAGCCGTGAGACGCTGATTTGAAGCACAAAGGATCAGTTTAGAGATAGCCATTTAAAGTTTCATTACGCTAAATGAATCGTAGACTGGCAACAACACAGATGCCATAATGAACAATAGCACCAAGCCCAATATGATAGTCAAGGCGGGCTCCAGTAATTTGAGCATTTTCTGCATCATGTCATTTACATCGCGATCATAAAAGTAGCTGACATTCATTAAAGATTTATCTAACGCGCCAGTATTCTCGCCAATTTTAATCATGCGCACCACCAGCGGTGAGAACAATCCTGCATTTTGAAAGCTCTCGCTCATGCTGTCCCCCGCGTTAATTTGCCCATGAACACGGTTGAGCGAATCAGCAATTACACGATTACCAACAATTTTTTCGCAAGTTTTAATCGCATCTAATACAGGAATTCCCGTTTGATACATTAAAGCAAAATACCTAGAAAAACGTGCCATCACAATCTTATGCAAAATATCACCCGTGATAGGTAATTTTAGCTTTAAATAATCGAACTGATAACGCGCTGCATCGCTGGATTTCAGCAATGAAAATACGCCTACCACAATACCAGCCAACACAAGCAAGATGAGCCACCAGTAGTTTACAAACGCATCTGATATTGCAATCAACAGCTTGGTGTTCCATGGCAGTTCTTGACCAAGACTGTTTAAGAACTTCACCATTTCCGGCACCAAATACACCATCAAAATCACCACTGCCGCAGACACCACCACCAACAAAATCAGCGGGTACATCAGTAGGCGTTTAGTTTGTGCAAACAGCTCATCCTGCCACTTGAGTGTATCGCTCAAGTTGTTAAATACCAGAGGCAATTGACCGGTTTGCTCTCCTGCTGCAATCAGGTTCACAAACACCTCACTGAATACATTGGGGTACTCCGCCAGCGCTTGCGATAGCATTTTTCCGCCTTCCACATCAGCCACTAACCCGCCTATCACTTTTTGAAAATAGGGGTTATTGGTGCTATCGCGCAAATCATTCAGGCCTTCTAACAGTGGCACCCCAGAACTGGTCAACTGTTCTAGCTGAAAACAAAACATCACCAAATCACGATTGCTGACATGGTTACCCGAAAGCGCTTGGCTAGATTTCCCCGCGGACTTAAAGGTAATTAAGTCAAGACCCATCCGCTCTAAACGGATTTCCAAATCAACTTCATTGGTAGCATCCATCTGACCGCGCGCATAACGGCCAGACTTGTTAATCGCTTTGTAGTTATAGGTCGCCACGTTTGATGTGCTGCTAATGTTTAATTCTTGAGGTTAAATCGATAACGCGCATGACTTCATCGATACTGGTATACCCTTCTAAGATACGGCGAACACCATCATCGGCAAGGGTCACAAACCCTTTTTGCAGAGCGAGTTTTCGCAACTCATCTAAATGTGCTCGACGCGCAATCAACGCATCCATATCGCTGTCTACTCTCAGCAGTTCGATAATGGCCATCCGCCCTCTAAAGCCAGTAAATGCACAGCGTTTACATCCTTTGTGTCTAAATATCTGAACAGCTTCTGATTGACTCACCCCAAGAATTTTGCGCTCATCGTCCGATGGCTTCACTGCTTCTTTACAGTGTGGGCACAACACGCGCACCAAGCGCTGCGCCACCACTCCAATAATGTTGCCTGCCATGATTTCCGGCGAGATGCCAATGTCCAGCAAACGTGGGAACGTACCAAGCGCGGAGTTGGTGTGGAGTGTACTGAACACTTGGTGACCCGTCATGGCAGCACGAAACGCCATGGTCGCCGTGTCTTCATCACGAATCTCACCCACCAGAATAATATCCGGGTCTTGACGCATGATGGAGCGGATACCATTGGCAAAATCAACCTTATTCACCTCTGCCACCGAAGTCTGACGCATCATAGTGACCGGGTATTCCACCGGGTCTTCCAACGTCATGATATTCACCGCCTCTGTATTGAGATGCGAGAGCAATGAATACAAGGTGGTAGTTTTACCACTGCCGGTTGGCCCGGTGACAATCACAATCCCTTCAGGGCGCGTCATCATAAACTTCAATTCATCAAGCGTGGTGCTTCTTAGACCCATGCGCTCTAACGGGATAATGGATTTCTCACGGTCGAGCACACGCAATACAATGTTCTCGCCATTAATGGTGGGGTGCGTAGACACCCTAAAATCAATGGGGCGCCCACATAAATTCATGTTCAGACGTCCATCTTGCGGTGAGCGGGTTTCGGCAATGTCCATACCCGAGACGACTTTTAAGCGAACGGCTACACCCGGCCAATAGGTTTTGTGCAGACTTCTGACTTGTTGCAGCACACCATCTACGCGGTAGCGAATACGCAAGAAAGCGTACTCTGGCTCAAAGTGAATGTCTGATGCACCACGTTTAACTGCATCCATCAGCAATGCCCCTACCAAACGCACCACAGGCTGGGTATATTCATTGCCATTTTCAGCCAAGCTTTGGTAATCAATCTCGCCGGTTTCAATCTCGCGCAAAATGCCATCTACTGATAGCTCGTAGCCATAAAACTGGTCGATAAACTCTTCCAATTGCGCTTCGGCAGCCAACACTGGTTTAAGCTGAATCTGCCCACCCAACATTGCACGCAATTGGTCCAACGCCACGACGTTGAACATATCTGCCATGGCCACAATCATGATTTTGCTTGCGTCATCGTAGGAAACCGGCAACACGTGATAACGCCTAGAGAAATCTTCCGGCACCATACTCAAGGCATCAATGTCGGCCACCACCGCACTTAAATCAATACTTTCCTGACCGATGGTATGCGCCACCAAATCGCGCACCATGGATTCGGAAACGAAGCCTAATCTGACGAGTTGCTTGCCCAACGGCAAATTGTTTTGGTCTTGTTCAATTAGCGCGATGCGCAGCTGATCCTGAGTAATCAGGCCTTGCTGCACCATCAAATCGCCTAGTCTCAGTTTACGTCTTTGTTCTGCCATAATTATTGTTGTGATTGAATTGCAGTCATTCGTGCCTGCAATGCAGAGATATCAATGGTTGATGAAGGTGAGGCGGTCGCTTGCACGAGCGCCTGTTGATAATACGGCAAGGCAAGGGCTGGTTTGCCCATCTGGTCCAAACTCACCGCCAAATTAAACGCATTTTCAGCGGTAGCATTTAATCGATAGGCTTCAAAATAGGACTGTTGAGCCTCTGCCCATTGCGATTGCCCAGCATAATAAGCACCTAAATTGGCATGCGCATTTGCATCATTTGGATGCTCTTGCTGGATTTTTCTCAGTTTAGCAATGCTAGCCTCACCCTCTTGCACCACACTGCCGGCATAAGCTGATAACGCGGTCGCATTTTTGGGCTCCACCTCCAGCACCTTTTGGTACCAGCCCAATGCGTCATTGATACGACCTTCGCGTTCTGCAATTGCGCCCAAACCGAGCATCGCATCGACATTACGTGTATCGCGCAGCAACACACGTTTATACAAACCTTGTGCTTCTTGATTGTTCCCTGCCAAATACGCATTGTATGCATTCGTCAGCACTGGGCTGATAACAGGGGCAGACTGCGTTTTTGCAACATGCATGGATGCGCTGGGCGAGGCTATGGTCGGCACCACGATCGCTGATGATCTGCGTACTTCTGCCGCTGGCGTATCAGCGTACACCGCTATTTGATTGGGTTTAGACTGAGTGATGCCAGAAGTCAGCACTTCTGACTCCCTTGTAACACTTGCTGATTGTGAAGTGAGTGGCTCCAGCGATTTGACACCATCAGCCGCCATGCTATCCGCTGATGTAGAAGGCACGGCACTCTCAACACTTTGATTAGGCATCTGCGCCAATTGACTTTGCTGCGGTTGTTGAGGTGTTGAAACGCTTGCTGGTAAAACCGGCGGGTTAGCCAGAGTTGTTGGTGGTGCATTCACAATATTTAATTGATAGTAAAAATAACCCACTATCGCCAGAAAACCCAACACGCCAAATAGCACAATCCAAACTATCGGTTTCATTTCAGAACGTGGCTCCACTTTGGCGGCAAACATATTGTTGGCCCGCTCGGAGCTGTGCTCACCAGAGTATTGGGTGTTGACAAAACTAGGCGCATTTTCTATTTTTTCAACCGCCTCATCCGCCAAAGATAGTGTGATGGGGTCTAAATCTTCAGGCTGGTCATTGGCAATATTAGTGGCACTTCTTCTTTGCGCTTGCTCAAGTTTTTGTTGGTCAAGTTGCGCCTTTTCTGCTTTATCCAATGCTTTGATTAATAAGCTCATACCGATTGACAGTGCAATTACTCGTTAGCCTCTTCAAGCATTTTTTCTAACTGCTGGGCGGGCAAAAACTGTTTGAAACTCTGTAACTCGTCAGATTCTAGGCTTGCATTTGGAATCACTGTTGGACGCAAGAAAATCACTAACTCCGTTTTAGCCGTTGAGTCATTCCGACCAGTGAACACTTTACCAACACCAGGAATTTCGGATAACCCAGGAACTTTATCAGAATTCCGGAAAATCTTATCCTGCATCAAGCCACCCAATACCGCCGTGTTTCCCGTAGCGACTTGCAGCAACGACTCCATCTCTCGCACCTGTATTTCAGGTATGCCTTCGTACAAAGGATTGTTCAAATTTGGATTTGGGTCTGCAACATATCTAATCAAACTTGAAATGGTTGGACGTACATTTATATTTACATTACCAGTGTCATTAATTTGCGGAGTAACACTCATGACGATACCAACTGGCACTGTATTTGGTGTGGTAGTTACTGTAGTAAAAGGTTGGGCTGTATTACTACCTGGTGTTTGCTGCGCCTGCACAGTAAAGTAGACCAAGTTATCAACCACCTTTAAAACAGCAGTTTGATTATTCAGTACCATCAATTTTGGGCTAGATAACACTTTAGTGTCACCAAACTGCTTTAATAGGTTTATTGAAGCGGCAATATTACCCAGAACACTAGACTGGTTAAAATAACCTGCTATCAAGCCAGTACCGGCTCCACGAGTTTGCAAGTCGCCTCTAGTAAACGTGGGTGTATTTCCAACACTACTATTTAAGCGCTGGCTGAATGTAAATCCGCTAGACGAACCAGCGTTACCTAGACGACTCCAGTCAATACCTGCTTTGAAACTGTCACTCAGTTGCACCTCCACTATAGTTGCCTCAATCAATACTTGGCGTCTTGCACTGCCCATCACTTGATCAATAAATTCTTGTACTTTCTCATGCTGCTTATTGGTAGCACGTACGCTAATCACACCGGTTTCTGGGTTGGCAATCACATTAGCGGCTAGTAGTGTTTTGTATTCAGAACGCTGCTCTTTACGTTGATCAGCTTCCGCCTTAATGCTATCTGCTTGATTTTTTGCATCCTCAGCCGATAATTTTTGTTCTGTGTTTTTCTCACCCACACTGCCGTAGCGAGTCACAATCACCTCTTTATCCGTCTCAGCCAAAAGCTCTTTGATGTTTTGAATTAATGACTCCCACAAGTGATTCTTTGATACGCTATCCACTGAGGTACGAGAGCTGTTATTTGCACCATTACCAGCAGTGCTGGTAGTCGAAGATTGACCGCCCACACCTGTACTGGCGCTTTGACCTGTACTCGAAATTTCTGCAGCCGCGCCAATGAAGCCTTTTGTGTCACGGTTCATGTTGACGTAATCTACTTTGTAAGTGCGCAAAACTGGCTGGTCAGGAGTGATGTAAAGCACATTTCCATCCATGCGATAGGTTAAATCCACTTGCTTGGCGAGGCGCTCTAAAATGGAAGGCAAGGTTTGATCAACTGCATTGAGTGTTGCACGCCCTTGAATGGCAGGGTGAATATCAATATTCAATTTACTCTCGCGCGCCAATGCAAACAAAATTTCCTTCACTGGTACCTCATTCACCACCACACTATAAGTCTGCGATTTTGGGATGGCCTTAGGTGGCGGCAATTGTGTTTGTGCTTTGACTGGTTTGGGAATAGGTGCCTGCACGACTGCAGGTTCAGAAGATGGGGTTGCCGCTTTTGATTCAATGTGCCCTGCAGAAGGAGTAATTTTGGTTTGATGCGTACAAGCGGTCAGCGCTGCCACCAGCAAACCAATAAAACATTTAAACGGGTGATTATTATTGAACACGTTTGACTGACCCCATCACTTAATTTATCAGGAAGTTTATCGCATAAAGAGGTTTGAATTGCAATACTAACTAATTGAAAGTTTTGCTTTTTCAGCCATTCAATGTGCTTTTGTTTGTTTCTTCCAATATCCCGCCTATTGTTCTTAATTGCGGACGATTTTTTTGTATACTTTCAGGCAGTTTTTTCAACGCTTCGCTTGCAGAAAAACGATCAGCGTATGAACCGTATACTACAGTATAAAATACCTGTTGATTCACTTTAGTTTGGTATACGTATATTTTATCTAGCTCCATCATCTGCGCCAGCAATGACAATTGCGACCTGAGCTGAACCTCATCCGACGAGCCGAGAATTTGTATGGCGACCGTCTCTTTTGGCAGCGATTGTATCCATAATTGCGTAGCTTGCAGGCGTGATTGCAGCATATCCAGTGGTTTAGCGAGATTGCCGGATTGGCCGGCATCAGGGAGGGTCGACGTAGATTGGCCTATTGCTTGCGAAGCTGCAGGCACGACATCCTGAGTTGATAGTGTGTTGGTTGATCCGGCAGAAGGCGTTTGCGCAGTACTTTCAACCGCAGCTTGAGCACTGATTTTCTTGGCCGCACCCACTGAAGTGGCTTTTGAAGAAGCGCTGACGGGAATCGTTGGTGCTGAAAACTGCGAATGATACAAGTGTTGTCCCAAATACCCCAACGCCAATCCCAGCAGCAACACACCCACCAAACCAAGCAACCAGAGTCTGCGCCCCACTTTTTTGGCCTTCTCAGCACCAAACTCACTATCAGCGATGGCTGCTTTGACGTGCTTGGGCGTCACCAGATAGACATTGTCTGCAAACGCAGCCAGCAACGCTTTGTCAGCCAGAATATTCACCCGACGTATCAAGCCTTCCGCTGCATTGGCAATTTGCGTGATGGATTTATCACTAAACAAATGCGGACCATAATAACCGGCTGCTCTTAAGCGAAAAATCAGGTACTCCCCCACCTCTTTAGGCCGCAGCGGCGTTAAATTAAAACTGTGGGTAATGCGTTCTCTGAGTTGACGAATTTGCGTTTGATTTAAATTGCTATCCAGCTCGGGCTGACCAAACAACACCATCTGCAGCAATTTGTGATGTTTTGTTTCCAAATTGGAGAGTAAGCGGATCTCTTCCAAGGTGGCCAATGGCATCCCTTGCGCTTCTTCCACAAATATCACGACTTGTTTGCCAGCCTCATGTCGCGTCAACAGATAAGATTGCAATACCTGCATCACTTTTAATTTGTCTGCATTTTTGGGCAGCTTGACGCCCAACTCAAATGCTATGGCATGCAGAATATCCTCTGGTGCCACACTGGGGTTAGCCAGATACACGCACTCCACATGCTCGGGCAGCATATTTTGCAACATTCGGCACAACATGGTTTTGCCGCTGCCAACTTCGCCCACCACTTTCACAATCCCCTCGCCACTGGTGATGGCGTACATCAATGCGTCCAGTACAGCACCGCGATTGCTGCCGTTGTAAAAGTGTTCGGTATTGGGGGTGATTTTGAAGGGCGGTTCTTTTAAACCAAAGTGCGCGTAATACATATCAACCAGCCTGTACCATCATGCATTGCCTTGCTCTTGCAATTGGATGCGACTGTACAAGGTGGTGCGATTCACCCCTAACAACTTGGCGGCCTGGCTTAAGTTACCGTGCGTAATTTTCATAGCGGCATCTATATAGGCCTTCTCCCATGATTTCAGCACTTGATCCAAACTGACATTGGCCTCAGTTTGCAAATGCTGCATGGCATAGCCCGACAAATCACCATGATTCGTTATCACAGGCCCATCACCCACCTCACTTTGACGGGACAAATCCAACTCAGCAGAGAGTTGTTGCTCATTAACGGTCTGACCTGCGTATTTAGCAATTAAACGAATGATGATGTTGCGTAGCTCGCGTACATTGCCAGGGAAGTGATAACTTAACCAACGCGCTTTGGCACGTTCGTCCAATTTAAAAGGTTGTTGCTCGGTCTCGCGCGCATAGAACTGGTTAAAGTGATCGAGCAACACAATGCTGTCTTCGCCCAACTCTCGCAGTGGTGGCACCTTCACTGCAAACACGCTCAAGCGATGGTACAAATCGGTTCTAAACTTGCCAGCCTTGGCTTCAGCGCGCAAATCACGGTTAGTAGCCGCCACAATTCTGGCTTTACTTTTGCGAATTTGGGTTTCACCTACGCGTGCAAACTCACCATTTTCTAACACACGTAATAACTTGGCTTGCATTTCCAGAGGTAGCTCGCCAATCTCATCCAGAAACAATGTGCCTTCGCCCACTTCTTCAAAATAACCTGAGTGTGCCCCAGCCGCGCCGGTAAAGGCTCCCTTGGCATGCCCAAACAAAATAGACTCGGCCAATTGGGGCGAAATCGCCGCGCAATTCACAGACAAATAGGCTTGCTTGCTGCGTTTGCTAAAACGGTGAAAATTACTGGCCACGCGCTCTTTACCTGCGCCTGATTCACCTTCAATCAATACTGGAAATGGCGAATCCGCAAACTGTCGAATTTGAGTGATGAGCGTTTGCATGGGCAGACTCTGCCCCAACATGCCTCCGTTTTTATCTTCGGGTTGCTCGGTAAGTTCTACACTTTGCACCTTCAGAGAGTTGACCAGCAAGTCTTTGAGGCGCTCGACATCACACGGCTTGGGAATAAAATCTAATGCGCCTAACGCCAAAGCATGCTTGACGTTCACATCATCGCTTTGTCCGGACAGGACATGGATTTTCATGGTTGGAGAATGCGCAAGTAACTCGCCAATCATTTTAAAGCCCTCATCAGGCTTGTGTTGCGCGGGGGGCAAGCCCAAGTCGACCAAAGCCAAGGCTGGTGGCTCATCCAACTGACGCAGCAAGCTCTTGGCTTGTGCGCGTGAATCTGCAACGCACACCTCAAAGTGCTTACTCAACACAAAATGCAACGTGTCGGTAATCAGAGGGTCGTCATCAATGATCATCAAAATAGGACGTATTTCAGCCATTTTGCATCCTTAATCTATTTTATTCTTAATATTGGTTGATTAAAGCTACTATAGCTTGAGATGGCTTAACCATCAATGTTTAAGCGAAAATTACTTAGGAAAACAGCTTAGAAATCGGGGCTTAAACCCCTGATATAGATTGCGGTGCATTTGCCTGCACCGCGCTACTAGAACAACTCGATTTCACCTTCTTTAATATCTTCTTGCAGCAGACCTTGCGCCTTAAGTTCATCGTAACTACAGGTGCGATTGCGTCCATTATTTTTGGCGTAATACAACGCCAAATCGGCACGGTCCACCAACTGACTTGGCGCACTATCTTCGGTTAACTTAGTGAAACCCACGCTGGCGGTAACTTTACCCACTTGCGGAAAGCTAAAGGTTTGCAACTTGTCGGTAAAGCGTTTGAGCATGGCTGTAATATCGGAATCTTCGGCGCAGCCAAATATCCCCACAAACTCTTCACCGCCAAACCTAAATAGCGGGTCGGTCTCTCGGAATGACTTAGTCATCATTTGCGAAAACAGCAATAGCACCTCATCTCCAATCAAGTGGCCAAACTCATCATTCACATGCTTGAAGTGGTCGATATCAAAAATGGCAATAAAATAAGACATGCCGGTTCGGTCGTCTTGCCGCATCGTGTTATTGTGCAATGCCGACATAATCTTATTGATTTTTTGATCAAACGTTTTACGGTTGAGCAACCCCGTTAATGTGTCTCGCTCGTTATCGTTGAGCAATCCATTGTAGTTATGATAAATATCCAGCAAGTGGCAAATGGCTTGTGTCAAACCCGGGTTATCAAAGGAAGCTTCAACAACCACTACAGCGTTGTTGTAGACCACCTCGTGTTTGAGTGGGAATAAATGGAATTTTTTACCTTCGGTGGTAATTAATACCTTGTTCTCACCAGTGTTGTAACAGTCAAGCAAGCCTTGACATAAGTCATCGGGAATTTTTTCAACTGCACCCAAGTTTTCATCTGATACAGCAGAAAAAAACAAGGTAGAGATCTCTTTTAATCGGTAAATTTGAACAGATTCTGCAGATGTATTGGTAAACAGTTGTACCAAAAACGAAATGTTTTGCTTTAAGGTTGCTTCCAGCGCAAGCCCATCACGCTCTTTTGTTAAGGTGATTAAGCTTTCTAAAAACTGATTGATTAACGTATTTGGCAAAATGTTCACATACCTAGTTGCGTGCATCATCAACATTTAAGACCCTAAAATTGACGGTCTTAAAACCCATTAGGTATGAATATAGTGCACATACACCACTTTTAAATGGTTGAACAACCGTATAAAAACCGCCCAATTCTTAAGTCAATGGAATCAATCACTCGCAAAGCACCCTGCGAGGTAGAACAAACCTGTTATGCCGTAATCGCACTAAAAACGGTTAGCGTTTATTTAGATGGCTTAAAGTTATGTTGGGGGAATTGGGGTGGCTGATGGGGCTCGAACCCACGACAACTGGAATCACAATCCAGGGCTCTACCAGCTGAGCTACAGCCACCATTGAGCGCAAATTGGCCTGCCCGACAGGAATCGAACCTGTAACCCCCAGCTTAGAAGGCTGGTGCTCTATCCGGTTGAGCTACGGGCAGATTTAGTTACATGTTGACACTGTCAATTCATGCCACTGTAAAGCGAGTGTGACATGGAAGGTAAACCAAAGGGTATTTGGTCGGCGTGGAGAGATTCGAACTCCCGACATCCTGCTCCCAAAGCAGGCGCGCTACCAGACTACGCTACACGCCGAAGAGGCAGAAATATAGCGCAATACTGCCTGCTGGTCAATTCTAATATGTTAAAATTGCGTTTTATTTTTAATATAAGTTAAAAAATAAGCATGACGGCGCAGATTATTAATGGCAAAGCAATTGCCGAAGCATTACTCGATAACCTTAAAACCAGAGTACAAAAACGCATAGAAACTGGTAAACGTGCGCCATGTTTAGCAGTCATTTTGGTGGGTGCTGACCCAGCATCGGCCATTTATGTACGCAATAAGCGTCTTGCTTGCGAAAAAGTAGGCATCCAATCGATTGCTCATCAACTGCCTGCCACGACCAGCCAAGCCGAACTACTGGCTTTGGTTGATACACTAAATGAAGACCCGAATGTGGATGGCATTTTAGTGCAATCGCCTTTGCCGGAGCATATCAACGAGGATTTATTGATTGAGCGCATCAGCACCTTTAAGGATGTGGATGGCTTTCACCCATACAATATTGGTCGCTTAGCGGTTCGCCAACCTACGCTACGCTCTTGTACTCCGTTTGGTGTGATTAAAATGCTACAAGCCAGCAATATCAAGCTGATGGGACTTGATGCAGTGATAGTAGGTGTATCTAACCACGTAGGTCGCCCGATGGCATTGGAATTATTACTCGCAGGCTGCACCATTACCAGCTGCCACCGCCACACCAAAGATTTGGCCAAGCACGTGATGCAAGCGGATATAGTGGTGGCGGCCGCAGGCAAAGCGGGGCTGATTCAAGGCGATTGGATTAAGCCTGGTGCAATTGTGATTGACATTGGTATTAACCGACGCGCAGATGGCACCATTTGCGGCGATGTAGACTTTGATGCAGCTAAAACGCGTGCAGGCTATATTACGCCAGTACCAGGCGGAGTGGGGCCAATGACAGTTGCCACACTGATGGAAAATACCTTATTGGGCTTAGAACTACGTGAGCAAAAACGCACAAAACACTCAGGCTTAAATTAACCTGCAAATGATTTTTGCATATCTGTACTATTCGGTGTAAACTCGCGCGATTAATTTTTTTGTTTTTGTATGGATTTAGTTGGCAATTCTCTTTTCTTTTTAACTGTGATTTAACGACAATATAGTCGCTGGAAACAACATGGCAGAAACCCTCAACAAAACATTCACCCCTTATCAAGCTAAGCCTGATGAGGAATACATGAACAAAAAGCAACAAGACCACTTCCGTAAAATTCTTAACGATTGGAAATCCGAGCTTAGTCACGACATCGACAAAACGGTACACACGATGCAAGACGAAGTGACCATGTTTGCTGACCCAAATGACCGCGCCAGCCAAGAATCTGACATGGCGTTGGAATTACGCAACCGCGACCGCGAGCGTAAATTGATTAAGAAAATTGACGAAACATTGCGCAATATTGATGCAGATGAATATGGCTATTGCGAAGGCTGTGGCGTAGAAATCGGCTTAAAACGTTTAGAAGCACGTCCCACTGCTACACTTTGCATTGACTGCAAAACCTTAGACGAAATGCGTGAAAAACAGGTGGCTAAATAGCCAACTGTTTTCAGTGAAGACTAGCCTTTAGGTTATGTCGGAACTAAAAGCCAAAAAATTGGCAACCTACTTTCGGCGAAGGCAAACTCGCGCAGCGATGTTAAGCCTAGCGGCCGAAGCCAAAAACAAGTAGAAAAATAATTAGCCACTTGATTTCTGTGACACTTAACCTTCTGGTTAATGCTTCAAACCTAAATAAAAAAGCCCGCTTACGCGGGCTTTTTTATTGCACTGGCTGATTTACTCAGCGGCTGGTGCATCATCCTTGGCTGGAGCGTCAATCAAGGCTTTCATGCTTAAACGCACTTTGCCTTTATCATCAATTTCAACCACTTTGACTTTGACGATATCGCCCTCTTTCACAAAATCACCTACCGCTTTTACGCGTTCATGTGCAATTTGAGAAATATGAACCAAACCATCTTTACCTGGCAATAGAGAAACCACTGCACCAAAGTCTAAGATTTTAACTACTGGACCTTCATAGATTTGACCCACTTCCACCTCAGCAGTAATTTGTGCAATACGGCGTTGTGCTTCTTCGCCTTGCTCAGCGGATGTACAAGCAATCTTAATCGTACCGTCTTCTTCAATATCAATGCTGGTGCCAGTTTCTTTGGTCAGCGCTTGAATCACTGAGCCGCCTTTACCAATCACATCACGGATTTTGTCCGGATTAATTTTCATGGTAATAATGCGTGGAGCAAAGGCTGACATTTCTGTATTGGCGCCAGAAACAGCTTGTTTCATTAAACCCAGGATATGTGCACGGCCTTCTTTTGCTTGCGCTAACGCCACTTGCATGATTTGTGCGGTAATACCGGTGATTTTGATGTCCATTTGCAGCGCAGTCACACCGTTTTCAGTACCCGCCACTTTAAAATCCATATCGCCCAAGTGATCTTCATCACCCAGAATATCGGTCAACACCGCTACGCGATTACCTTCTTTAATCAAGCCCATGGCAATACCCGCCACGTGTGCTTTCATTGGCACGCCCGCATCCATCAAGGCTAAGCAGCCACCACATACAGAAGCCATTGAGCTTGAACCGTTAGATTCGGTAATCTCAGACACCACGCGCATGGTGTAATCAAAGTCTTCTTTAGCTGGCAAGGCTGCTACTAAAGCACGTTTAGCCAAACGGCCATGGCCGATTTCACGACGCTTTGGTGTACCTACACGGCCAGTTTCACCAGTCGCATACGGAGGCATGTTGTAATGCAACATAAAGCGGTCGTTGTATTCACCTTGCAAAGCATCAATCACTTGCTCGTCTCGGCCGGTACCTAAAGTAGCCACTACCAGCGCTTGTGTTTCGCCACGGGTAAACAAAGCAGAACCGTGTGTGCGTGGTAATACGCCTGTGCGAATGCTGATTGGACGCACGGTACGTGTGTCACGGCCATCAATACGTGGCTCACCATTTAAGATTTGGCTACGTACGGTTTTAGCCTCTAATTTAAAGAACTCGTCTTTAATTTTATTGGCTTCTAAAGTTGAAGTCTCTTCTGTAATCAACTCCGCCATCACACGTGATTTAATTTCATCCAACTTAGCAGAGCGCTCACCTTTTGCTTTGATTTTGAAAGCTGCATTGATGTCATCTGCGGCCAATTTCGCTACTTTTTCAATTAAGGCAGTATCTGGCTCTGGAGCAACCCAGTCCCATGCATCTTTACCTGCTTCGGCAGCCAATTCATTAATCATCTTGATTACTGATTGCATTTGATCGTGACCATACACCACCGCGCCTAACATTACTTCTTCAGATAATTCTTGCGCTTCTGATTCCACCATCATCACAGCGGTTTCAGTAGCAGCCACCACTAAATCCAATTTGGTTTCAGTCAGTTGTGATGCCGTTGGGTTTAACACATACGCATCATTGATATAACCAACACGCGCCGCACCTAACGGACCAAAGAATGGAATACCGGAAATGGCCATTGCAGCTGATGCACCAATAATCGCTGGGATATCCGCATCAATTTCTGGATCGGATGACAACACTGTCGCCACCACTTGCACTTCGTTGTAAAACGCTTCTGGAAACAATGGACGCAATGGACGGTCGATTAAACGGCTGGTCAGTGTTTCTTTTTCTGAAGGACGACCTTCGCGCTTGAAAAAACCACCAGGGATTTTGCCTGCAGCATAGGTTTTTTCCATGTAATCTACAGTCAATGGGAAAAAATCTTGGCCTTCTTTTACTTCACGTTTGCTGGTCACAGCCACCAATACTACGGTATCACCATAGCTCACCATCACTGCCGCATCGGCTTGACGTGAGATTTCACCTGTTTCAAGGGTGAGCGTATGCGCACCGTATTGAATACTTTTTTTCACAATATTAAACATTAATTTTCCTTTTCATCTCAATCACTTACTATTCACTACCCAATAGCAAGCGCTACATTATTACTACTTTTAAACTACTTTTGTTGTGATATTTTTTACACATGGCATTCACGCTAGGCACGTTTGCCATAAAAAAAGCCGATGCACATCACAATGCAATCGGCTTTTATTTATTATAGAAGAGCGCTGAAAATGAAAATTTTAGACACTTCTATAACAATTACTTACGGAGGCTTAAGCGCTCAATCAATGTTTGATAGCGGCCTACGTCTCTGCTTTTTAAGTAGTCCAACAAGCGACGACGTTGGCTTACCAATGCCAACAAACCACGGCGTGAGTGATTGTCTTTTTTGTTAGATTTAAAGTGCTCAGTTAAATAAGCAATGCGGCTGGTTAACAAAGCTACTTGTACTTCTGGGCTTGCTGTGTCGTTAGGTGCGCGTTGATATTCTTTAACGATTTTTGCTGTATCTTGTGCTGTAATTGCCATCTTTTTTCCTTTAGTTAGCGTCAATGCAGAAGCAGGTTTTAAATCATCGCCCCGCAAAAGCATTCATTTACGATGAACCGCGCATTGTATAGATGTTTGCATGAATTCACAAGCAAATATTAAATTAAATATCTGTTTTTATTAATCTATTTGTTTCTGGCGATGGCTTCCACTTGCAATAGTCGTTTGGGCGCTATTTTGCCGTCCGGTTGCAAATAACCCAATCCTAAGAACTGCTGCTGGTCGTTATATAAACGCAAATCTCCTACTGGGATTTTGCCGGATTGCCACACCGGCTGACCTTGCATTAGATAATAAGCCGCGTCTGCATTCAATATAATCTTTGGAATGGCTTCGATTGCGGAATCAACAGGCAGTAGCTGCTGATCGCGCTGCTCTGTGTTGAGCTGCTCTAACGCCTCAAGGCTAATGGTTTGTGCGATATCATAACTAGCTGTCGCAATACGCCTCAAAGCCAGCAAATGGGCACCACAACTGAGTGCATGCCCGATATCTTCTGCCAAGGTGCGAATATACGTTCCTTTGCTGCAAGTGACGCTGATTTCCGCTATACCCTCGGCATAGGTTTTCAGTGTGATTTCCCGAATATGTACACTACGCGGCTGACGCTCAATTTCAACGCCTTCGCGCGCATAGGTGTACAAGGCTTTGCCTTCATGTTTCAGTGCGGAATACATCGGTGGGACTTGCTCAATCACACCTTCAAACTGTTGCAATACTGCCAGCAACTGTGCTTGATTAAAGGTTACCGGTTTACGCGCGAGCACTTTGCCTTCCGCATCACCTGTCGTGGTTGTAACACCAAATTGCACGCGTGCAATATAAGTCTTATCTGCATCGGTTAGATACTGCGCAAACTTTGTGGCCTCACCCAAACAAATGGGCAATACGCCTGTTGCTAATGGATCCAGCGTGCCGGTATGACCGGCTTTAGCTGCTTGAAATAACCATTTAACCTTTTGCAGCGCTTGATTCGAAGAATAGCCCAAAGGCTTATCCAGTAACAACACACCATCAATAGGCCGCTTGATACGCTTAACTTGTGGCGTTTTTACTTTGGGGAGCGAGTCTTGCACGCTTATGAGTTTGAATTGGAGTCTGACGCAATGGCTTGGTTGATGAGCTGTGCCATTTTCATGCCGTTATCAATCGAGGCATCGTATACAAAATGTAGTTGCGGCACAGTGCGCAATAACATACGTTTAGCCAACTGCGTACGTAAAAAGCCGGAAGATTTCTCCAGGCCCTTTTGCACAGCATCGCTGGCTTTGGCAGCACTGTAGAATATTTTGGCATGCGCCATATCACCAGTCACTTCAACTTCGGTAATGGTAACCATGCCAATGCGTGGATCTTTCACCTCAAACTGAAGCAAATCCGCCAACTCTCGGCGCATTTGCTCAGCGACGCGGTGACTACGTGAAAATTCTTTTGCCATATTTATAAAGTACGCGCCACTTCCACCACTTCATAGATTTCTAAGATATCACCCACTTCAATATCATTGAAGTTTTTTAGTGACAGGCCGCATTCGAAGTTGTTTTTGACTTCTTTAACGTCATCTTTAAATCGTTTGAGTGAGTCCAGCTCGCCGGTGTGAATAATCACATTGTTGCGCAACAAGCGTACTTTAGAGTTACGTTTCACCATACCGTCTTGCACATAACAACCAGCAATTGAACCAACTTTAGAAATGCGGAACACTTCGCGCACTTCGACTGTACCAATCATTTGCTCTTTTTGCTCAGGTGCCAACATACCGCCCAGTGCTGCTTTCACTTCATCCACAGCCTCGTAGATAATGTTGTAGTAACGCACATCCACACCTAAGTTTTCAACCAGCTTACGCGCGCCGGCATCTGCACGCACGTTAAATCCAATCAACACTGCGCTTGAAGCTGCAGCCAAGTTCACATCAGACTCGCTGATAGCACCAACACCTGAGTGGATGATGTTGACGCGCACTTCTGCGGTAGATAGTTTTTGCAGGCTGGTTGATAACGCTTCAAACGAACCTTGTACATCGGATTTAATGATAATATTGAGCGTTTGTACTTCGCCTTCGGCCATTTGCTCAAACATATTTTCAAGCTTAGCGGCCTGCTGTTTGGCTAATTTCACATCACGGAATTTACCTTGACGGAATAGCGCAATCTCACGCGCTTTACGCTCATCGTTTAATACAATCACTTCTTCACCGGCGCTAGGCACATCTGACAAGCCCAAAATTTCTACTGGAATAGACGGCCCCGCTTCTTTAATATCGCGGCCCGTTTCGTCCAACATCGCACGTACGCGACCATAAGAACTCCCGGCTAACAACATATCGCCACGGCGTAAAATACCTGACTGTACCAATACTGTTGTCACAGAACCGCGTCCTTTATCCAAACGGCCTTCAATCACCAAGCCTTTTGCCGGTGTGTTTTTAGGTGCTTTCAACTCCAACACTTCTGCTTGAAGCAGCACGGCCTCTAACAGCTCATCAATGCCTTTACCGGTTTTGGCTGATACTTCACGGAACATCACGTCGCCACCAAACTCTTCTGGCACTACTTCGTGGTTCACTAATTCCATCTTCACGCGCTCTGGCTGTGCTTCCGGTTTATCTACTTTATTAATGGCTACCACAATCGGCACGTTACCCGCTTTTGCGTGGTGAATCGCCTCAATGGTTTGCGGCATCACACCATCATCGGCAGACACCACCAAAATCACAATGTCCGTCGCTTTAGCACCACGTGCACGCATCGCGGTAAACGCTTCGTGGCCCGGTGTATCCAAGAAAGTGACCATGCCGCGTGGGGTTTCCACATGGTAGGCGCCAATATGCTGTGTAATGCCCCCCGCTTCGCCAGAAGCCACACGGCTACGGCGGATATAGTCTAGCAATGAGGTTTTACCGTGGTCGACGTGACCCATCACCGTTACGACCGGCGGACGCTCTTCCAATATTGCCTCAACAGAATCAGTCTCTTCCAAGAAGGTTTCCGGGTCGTTGGCAGCTGCTGCTTGGGCTTTATGACCCATTTCTTCAACCACAATAATCGCAGTTTCCTGATCCAGCACTTGGTTAATTGTCACCATCATGCCCATTTTCATCAGCGCTTTAATCACCTCAGCCGCTTTTACTGCCATTTTGTGTGCCAAATCGGCCACAGAAATGGTTTCCGGCACCAACACCTCATGGATGATTGGCTCAGTCGGCGCATTAAATGCGTGCTGCTCATCATCTTTATGTGACTTATGCTTACCTTTTGGCGTACGCCAGCCTTGGTTAACGCTCACGTCACCACGTGTTTTTAAGCCACGTTTTTTATTTTCAGCTTCGTTCCAATCTTTATTGTTATTGCCTTTGCCTTTTTTAGCATCTTTATTTTCAGGCTTGGCGCCTTCTTTTGCTGCTGGCTTATGCAACGTACCCTCAGAAAGTTTAGCTGCCTTTGCTTTTGCTGCTTCCGCCTCGGCTAGTCGTTTAGCTTCTTCATCGGCACGGCGCTGGACTAACTCTTGTTTTTTACGCGCGTCTTCAGCTTGCATGGCCAACAAAGTGGCGTGACGCTTAGCTTCTTGCTCGCGGATAGCAATCTGCTCAGGTGAGAGTACTTGTTTTTTGATGGTAGTCGATACTGGCTCAGTTTTGACTGGTTCCGGCACCGCAACTGGTTCAGCTACTGGAGCCTCCACTACCACTGGGGCAACCACGACTTCCGGCTCTTCAATCACTTCAACCACTGGAGTGGTTTCCGGCACATCTACAGTCTCTGCTACCACTTCTGGCTCTGCTACAGGCAATTCATCATCTTCTACGCGGCGCTCTAATACGCGTTTTTTACGCACTTCTACCTGAATAGTACGTGCACGGCCTGAGCTGTCCGTCTTTTTGATTTCTGTATTTTGTTTGCGTGTCAGCGTGATTTTATTTTTAGGAGCTTGAGCAGCACCGTGTTCTTTGCGCAAATATTCCAACAAAGCCGTCTTGTCCGCTTCATCTAAGCGGTCTTCTACTGTTGTTTTGTTCACGCCCGCACTCTTAAGCTGCTCTAATAGCAGCGTCGTTGGCAGCCCTAACTCTGCGGCGAATTGTGCAACGGTTGATTGTGCCATTTACTGCTCCAGTCTCTTAACTATACTTTTCACTTACTTATTAGATTTATTTAAACCGTAACTTACTTAAACCATGGAGCACGTGCTGTCATAATGAGTTCTTTGGCACGCGCTTCTTCCATGCCGGTTAATTCCATCAACTCATCCACGGCCAGCTCTGCTAAATCATCCATGGTGGATACGCCTTTTGAGGCCAGCAAGTGCGCAGTTTTGTCGTCCATGCCTTCCATGGCCAACAAATCTTCCGCCGCTTCTTCCACTTTCTCTTCTTTGGCAATCGCTTCTGTCAGCAAGGCTGCACGGGCACGTGAACGTAACTCATTGATAGTATCTTCATCAAATGCATCAATTTCTGCCATCTCAGCCAGCGGCACATAAGCAATCTCTTCCAAGGTGCTAAAACCTTCTTGCACCAAGATATCAGCAACTTCCTCGTCTACGTCCAGTTTCTCAATGAATAACTTGCTGACGCTCGCGTATTCATCTTGATTTTTCTTAGCAGCAGCTTCTTCGGTCAGGATATTAAGTGTCCAACCAGTTAATTCAGAAGCTAAACGCACGTTTTGGCCATTACGGCCAATTGCAACTGCCAATTGTTCTTCATCCACCACCACATCCATACTGTGCGCATCCTCATCCACCACAATAGAGGACACTTCAGCCGGAGCCAGCGAGTTGATGACAAATTGCGCTGGATCCATGCTCCACAACACAATATCCACGCGCTCGCCAGCCAGCTCGGAAGTTACGGCTTGTACACGTGAACCGCGCATCCCTACGCAAGTTCCGACCGGGTCCAAACGCTGATCATTGGTTTTAACGGCAATTTTAGAGCGCAAGCCAGGATCACGCGCTGCTGAACGAATTTCCAGCAGACCTTCTTCAATCTCTGGCACTTCTAACTCAAATAAGCGCTTCAAAAATTCCGGCGCAACGCGAGACAGCACCAATTGTGGGCCACGACCACCACGATCCACGCGTGATAAATAAGCACGCACACGATCGCCCACACGCAAGTTCTCTTTAGGAATCATGGACTCACGTGGCAGCAAACATTCAATGCGGCCCACCTCAATAATGGCGTTGCCTTTTTCCATGCGCTTGATCACACCTGTGACCAAGTTCTCACCGCGAGCAAGAAAATCTTGCAAGATTTGCTCACGCTCGGCTTCGCGTACTTTTTGCAGAATCACCTGCTTAGCGGCTTGTGCACCAATACGCCCAAACGAGATGGACTCCAATGGCACCTGCACGTAGTCGCCAATATTCAGGCCTTTCGCGCGCTCGTCTTCCTCATCAAACTGATACGCAGAGTTTTCTAGTAAGTCGTATTCAACATATTGCCAGCGTCTAAACGTCTCGTAATCACCGGTTTCGCGATCGATAGTCACGACAATATCTGCATTTTCTTCATGATTTTTTTTAGTTGCAGAAGCCAAAGCGAGTTCCAGCGCAGTAAAAATCACCTCTTTACTCACATTTTTTTCGTGAGCTAAGGCGTCTACTAATAATAAAATTTCACGACTCATTGCAATCTCCAACTCAAATTATACTTAAATGCTTTAAAGCAAAAGTTTACTTAATCAAACACCGGACTTAATCTGGCTTTATCAATATTACTCAGCGCAAGCTTATACACATGCCCCTCAAACTCCAGCAACACTGACTCCCCTTCAACGCCTTGCAAAACACCCAAAAAAGTTTTGCGGGGTAAGGTACTATCTGTAGCTTTAGGCCCCATATCTTTCACACCCACGCGCAGCTTAATTTGCGCACGCTCACCAGAAAAGCGCTCAAAATCTTTTAGCTTCTTCAACACACGGTCTAAACCAGCAGAAGATATCTCCAGGCGGTCATAATCAATATCATGCTCTACCGTGAGCACATTGCCCAACTGATTGCTCACTAATACACAATCATCAATATTCACGCTGTCTTTTGTATCTTTTGGGTTCAATTTATCAATGAACACCCGCAGCAATTTACCTCTGTTTGACATCTCCAGATCCACCAACTCAAAGCCAAGCTGGGTAACCGTTTTCTCAATCAAAGTTTGCAAGTCTTGCATCAATTATTACTCCTGCCATAATTTCCACTACCACTTGCAATACTACGCAACGAGCAGAAACAAAAAATGGGCTCAAAGCCCATCTAACACATTGAATTATACCAACTTATTCAAACAATTGAAATAAGGGTATTGAATTACTTAAGCTATAAGTTAGCATCAATAAAAAAGCCCCAGAGTTTATCTGAGGCTTTAAACAATAAAGCCCCATATGAATGGAGCTTTATTTAAATAAATAGCTTGGCGGTGACCTACTTTCGCATGCGAAGAGCATACTATCATTGGCGCTGGTTCGTTTCACGGCCCTGTTCGAGATGGGAAGGGGTGGGTCCAAACCGCTATGGCCGCCAAGCATAACTGGTAATGTTGTGCTTTTCTCTTTCGAGAAGGCTCTGTAACAAATTGGAAGAAGTAAAGAATTTAAATGGGATGATTACATATCGTGCTTTAAAACAAACCGTTAATCTTTGCTATTAAAAATAGTCAAGTCTTAAGGTTATAGGATCAAGCCTCACGGGCAATTAGTATCAGTTAGCTTAACGTGTTACCACGCTTCCACACCTGACCTATCAACGTCCTGGTCTCGAACGACCCTTTAGGGGGGTTAAACCCCCGGCAAGTCTCATCTTGAGGCGAGTTTCACGCTTAGATGCTTTCAGCGTTTATCTCTTCCACACTTAGCTACCCAGCGATACCATTGGCATGATAACTGGTCCACCAGAGGTGTGTCCACTCCGGTCCTCTCGTACTAGGAGCAGGTCCCCTCAAACTTGCAGCGCCCA
>OFDC01000033.1_pt1 | contig 195818 bp, 173 predicted proteins | sample 1520941 | NCBI WGS metagenome assembly OFDC01 (sample SAMEA94258168, study PRJEB24077) | hot springs metagenome | biome: Aquatic biome; feature: Water | place: India | collected 2012-12-06 | depth 5 m
CAAGGTGATGTGGCGTGATTGAACGTGATCGAAAAGGCCAAGTGGGATGGTTGTGCACGAGAATGATCGCCGAAGTGCCGAGCTCCAGCGCCCGTTTCAACACCTCGCGAACATAGACCGGCGTATGATCGACGGTGCCCTGCCCCTGCACCTCGTCGGCGATGAGCACGTTTCTCTTGTCGAGAAACAGCACGCGGAACTGTTCGCGCTCCTCGAAGCCCTGCGCGATCTTCAGGTAGTCGAGCACCTGGCGCCAAGACGAAAGGGCCGGTTTCTGGATGATGCCGCCGCGGGCGACCCTGAGCGTCGCCGCCTGGATCAGGCGGAACTCGACGATGGCAGAATCCCCGACCCCGTCGATCTCCTTGAGCCGGTGGTCGGCGGCGTTGATGACCTCGGCGAAAGATCCAAACCGTGCGATCAGTTTCTTGGCGAGCTCCTTCGTGTCGCGCCGGGGAATGGCGCGGAACAGGACAAGCTCGAGAAGCTCGTAGTCGGGAAGTCCTTCAGGACCCGTCTTGAGAAAGCGCGACCGCAGCCGCTGGCGATGTCCCGCGTGCAGTGGTGGCATGTCCGCGTCCGGTGGGGCGGGAGAAACCTGCTCGCGAAATAGCAGCGGCTCGCCGGAGTGATCGTCCCCCGACGCACTGTGGCGCGCCGCGCCGCGCTTCCCTCGTACTCTGCCCATGGGGCCGCCCCTCCGACACCCCTCCCGGAAGCGGAGGCTCAGCGCACCTCGAACGGCGGCATGAACAGACCCGCCGGCGACAGCGTGAAGATTTCGCACCCGCTCGCCGTCACGCCGATGCTGTGCTCGCACTGCGCCGACAACTCGCGGTCGCGCGTCACGGCCGTCCAGCCGTCGGCAAGCACCTTCACGGCCGGCTTGCCGAGGTTGATCATTGGCTCGATGGTGAAGAACATGCCGGGCTCGAGCAAGACCCCCTCGCCGGGCTTTCCATAGTGGAGAATGTTCGGCCGGTCGTGGAACAGTTGCCCGAGGCCGTGCCCGCAGAAATCGCGCACGACGCTGCAGCGCTGACCCTCCGCATAGGTCTGGATCGCAGCCCCTATGTGCCCCGTCGTCGCCCCGGGCTTCACGGCGGCGATGCCCTGGGCGAGCGACTCGTAGGTAACCTCGATCAGGCGGGCCGCGCGGCGGGATATTGGTCCGGCCGCATACATACGGCTCGTGTCGCCGTGCCAGCCGTCAACGATGAGGGTAACGTCGATGTTGACGATGTCTCCTTCCCGGAGCGGCTTCTTGCCTGGGATGCCGTGGCACACGACGTGGTTGATCGAGGTGCAGGTCGAGTGAGTGTAGCCGCGGTAGTTGAGCGTCGCCGGCATGGCGCCGTGGTCGAGCGCGAACTGCAGTACCCGCTGATCGAGCGATTCCGTCGTCACGCCGGGTTGGACGTGAGGCACGAGCATGTCGAGGCACTCGGCGGCCAGTTGTCCGGCCCGCCGCATGCCGAGAAATGCCTCGGGGCCATGCAATTTGATCTTGTCGTCGCGCGTGGCTGTCTTGGACAGCGCGAAGGTGTTCATGTGGGCTCACTGGCCTGGAGGGGTGTTCAGACCCTAAGTTAATACGATAATCCCATTGTGCAATCCGCCATTGTCGCCGGGCGGCGATGCCGTCACCAGCGCACCGGAGCGTGGCCTGCCCGCATTCAATTGCGGCGGGCGAGGATCGGATTTCGGGTCTGGGGCGACATATAGAACTGCGGAGACTGCTTGGCAGCCGTCAACTCCCGCACTTCGTAAGAAATGAATTCGTATAGCGAACTGGCATAGATCGCCCCGTCGGCCCGTGCCGCCTTGCCCCGTAGCCCCTCGATCAGCGCATAGGTGAAATAACCATGGGCGATGCTCGCATCTTCCAGGGCCTCATGATCGCTGCCCGAAGCCGAGTAGACGACGACGTCGCTCGCGCCCGCGTCGTTGATGAGCCGCTCATTGTAGGCGCTCTGCGACCGGCAGGTGTCGACGAACAATAGCCTCAAGCCTTTGACGTTTATAGCGCTCTCTATGAGCGGCCAGGGTACCAGCCGCGAGGGCCGAAGGCGTCCGGCCTCGAACGAGGCGTCCATCGGCAGGAACGAATAGTTCCGGGTGCCGGGATCATTCACGCCGTGCCCCGCCATGAAAAGCACCACCGTGTCCTTGTCGGTCGACTGCCGGAACAGCGCCAGCGCGTCCTCGATGTTTTCCCGTGTCGGCTCGAGCTTACCGCCCGCGCCGTTGACGAGCAGCCGCGACACGACCCCTTGCGTATGTGACGGGCCGAGCTTGTCGATGATGGTCGCCATGAAGTCCCGGGCGTCCGCCACCGTGTAGGAGAGGTCCGAGCCCTTGAACTCGGGATAGGCGCCGACCCCGATGGCGACGACATAAAGCTTGCCTCGCTTGTCGAGTTCGCCCTTTCCATTGTGCCGCACGAGCAACCTCTCCTCGCGCACCCCGATGTTGCCTCGCACGAGGACCCGGACGTGATTGACGCCCTCGTGCAGCGGAATGTCGAGTTGGATGGTGCCGCCGCTCCGCTCGACCTTCGCGTCGACCTTGCGGCTGTCGACCGTGACGTCGATTCCGGCCAGCGGGTTCTCGGATCGCTCCTCGATCACGTATTGCACGGTTGTTCGGCCACCCTTCGCCTCGATCTCGTCGGACGACGAGACGAGCCACAGATTGGGCGGCAACGCATCGCCGAGTTCCGGCAGTCTGAGCCCCTTGGGCTGCATGCGACTGACGGCTTCCGTCGCGCTTGCAAGCGTAATCGCCTGCCCGACCAGAGCGGGATTATAGAACTCGCGTCTGAGCTCGTAGGCGGACAGGAAATCGGCCGCCTTGTCGGGGCCGCGGTTGAACTGCCAGCCGATGATCTTTTCGCCTTCGGGAGACGCCGCGTAGTATCCCTGCGGCGTCCAGATGATCCAGCGTCCGTCCGCCAGATAAAGCAGTGTCGCGACGTGCTCCCCCGTCTCCGCGTTCCAGAGTTTCACCGTTTGGTCCGAGCTGCCCGAGGCCACGAGCCGCCCGCTCGGATCGAACGCGACGGCGTTGACGTCGCTCGAATGACCTTCGAGCCTCGCTCGGCTCGTGCCGTCGGCACCCAGTATGTCGAGCATCCCATGACGCCCGCCAGAGGCGATCCATCGGCCCGTGGGGTCGAACGAATAGGCGAGCTGGTCCGAATGCTGTCCGCGGTCTCGGGTCGTGATCGTCCGCCGCTCCTTGCCGCTGAGGACGAGCTTTGGATGATAGATGGTCTTGGCGTCGATCTGCTCGCGCCCGAGTGTGCCCTCCGGCGACGTGAATACGGCCCGCCGGAGATCGAACTTGCGTTCATCCCTCTCAGAGCCGGTCAGCGGTGGCCACAACTCGGGCACCCCAAGCGAGGTCACCCCATCGGCCGAGGGGAGCCGGATGGCGTGTTCCACCGTGCCGAGTGTCTCAGGGCAACTCGCGGCCAAGGGACATGGATTGACCTGCCCCCAGGCGAGGTATTGCCGGCCTGGCGCGGCGGCCTCGGTCGCGAAGCCAACGGCATAGACACTGCGCCCGACGCCGCCGAGCGTCCGCGGCTTGTCGGGAGCGAGTGGCGACCACAAGCGTATCGCATGGTCCTCGCCGCCCGTGGTCGCGATCATCCCGCCATCGGGCGAGAAGGTCGACGCCGATACGGTGTTGTCGTGGGCCTGCACCTCGAGCGGCGGTCGGTCGGTGTCGAGATTGAAGACCCGGCTCTTGTAGGGGTGTTGCTGGCCTGACGAAACCAGAAGTCGCGAGGTTACGCCGCGCCCGAACGACAGCGCCCACACGGCCGCTCCATCCCCCTGGAGCACGCGGTCGAGCGCCGCGTCGGGCCAGCGCCAGACGGTCACGGTGCCACCATCGCCCGCCGACGCCACGAGTTGACCGTCGGAGGATACCGAGATGACGTGCTGACGCTCTCCTTTCGGTGCGACCAGGGTGCTGACGACGCGCGCCTGCCCGGCCGAGACGACATGCACGTTGGCCGTGTCCGAAACCGCGACGAGATGATCGCCGTCGGGAAGGAACGCGATGTTGGTGAAGCGTCCCCGCGCCTCGGGATAGTCGACACGCGAGGTCTCCCGCCGCCCCGGCACGTCCCAGAAACGCACGGTGCGGTCCGTGCTGGCGGAGGCGAGGCGCGTCCCGTCAGGCGCAAAAGCCAGTCCGGTAATCACGCGTCGGTGCCCCTCCAGTACGCCGATGAGTTCGCCCGTCTCGATGTTGAACAATCGGATGTCGCCACACCCTGCCCCTGGGCAGGTCCGGCTCATCAGCCCGCCGACCGCGAGCGTGCGCCCGTCGCTCGAAAGGGCGATGGCGTTCACCTCGCCCTCGTCGCCATCCGAAACCTGCCCGCGCAGTACGCGCTCCGTGCGTCCGCTCTCAACATTCCAGACCCGGATGTCCTTGTCAGCTCCGGCTGAAACCAGCCGCTTGCCATCCGCAGAGAACTGCATGCTGCGGATCTGCGCCATGTGCGCATCGGCCTGGAGCCGCAACTGAGGCCCATGCTGAGCTTGCGCAATCGGGGCCACGGCAATGAACAGTGCGGCGGTCAGGAGCTGAAGAGTATACTGCACGAACAAGCTCTCCCTGAGCACGAAGCGCGGATTTGTGGCGGTATTCTGCGGCGAAGCGATCGAAGACCACATGGCGGCTGCATGCCGCGAGGTCTCAATGGCTTCGCCTATGGATTGGGCTTCCTGTAGACTGTCCCGCCGGTTTCGCCCGGCTCCCCCTCATCGTGTTTGGGGCCGCTGGTTTCGTAAGCGTCCGGCGCCTTGAGTTCAGGCTTGTCGATCGCATAAGGACTCATTGAGGGTCGGGTCGAGGGTGCCGGGGCGGGAGGAGGTACTGCCGGCGGACTGACGGTACCGCCAGGTTTGACCGGAATCGCAGGTCGGGTTTCGGCTGCCATAGCCCCGCCCGCGATGAAAAAGGCCCAAATGGCCGCTGCAATCCGCACCAACCCCATGTCGAACGCCCTCCCGACTAACTGCGGTCCAGTCTCAGTCCCACGATCCAGCGTGCCCCCAAAGGCTCATTTTTGGGTTGGTTTGCCGTTATCTTCCTTCGGCCCGCCGGTCTCGGTATCTGGGCCGTTGCCTTCGTCCTTGTGGCCGCCGGTTTCCTGCTTCGTGCTGCCGTCGCTCTTCACCCCGCCGCGAGCATTCGCCTTCGCGACTCCAGTGTCAGCAGAAAACTTAGGGGGCGCCTCGCGCTCCTTGTCCGAAGGCTTTTCTTCGGCCGCCACCGGCAGGGCAAATGCGGCGCACAATGCAATCGCGACGTATAGGGAACCGCGCTTCAGGATGAACATCGAATCCTCCCTACGAATGGCCTGAACGTCCGCCTCGAAACAATAGAATTGTCCGTCCCGGCGCCACCTTGCACCATGATCTACGTCAATGATACCAGCGTTCCCGCATAGCCCAAAATTACTTGAGAGCCTGCGGATATCCGCCCGTCTGGCGCAGCGCCTCGCCAAGCACGATGGCGGCGGCGACGGCGATATTGAGAGACCGAAGGCCCGGATCGATCGGAATGCGCACCCGTACGTCGGCGGTCGCATGAATGCTGTCGGGCAGGCCGGCGCTTTCGCGCCCGAGAAGCAGGATGTCGTCCGCGCGAAACGCGAACGCGACATGGGATGTATCTCCCCGCGTTGAGAGTGCAATGAGCCGCGCGGTGGGAGACGACGACAGTCGGGCGGCCTCGAACGCCTGGAAGCTGGCGTGTCGGATGATGTCGACATGATCGAGGTAGTCGAGCCCGGCGCGCCGCAGCGAGCGGTCGGTCATGTCGAACCCCGTCGGCCCGATAACGTCGACGCCCACGCGGAGGCAGGCCGCCATCCTGAGGATCGTGCCGGTATTTTGGGGGATATCTGGTTCGTACAGCGCCAGCCGCATGGCCACCCCATGAAAGCGTGTCTATAAATGACGTGCCTGCGCCAATGTGACCCGTGATCACCGCCAGACCGCGTCTTTTGTCGCGTTGAGGCGACATGCGGTCGATGTCAAAACAGCGCACGCGAGGTCGCGGCCCTGTTCGAAGCAGTGCGGGCCGCTCGTTGAGTGAGCAGGGAACAGTCGCTGGCACGGCCGTCATTGGGGACGTGCCCGCCCGCGCAATTCGGAGACACGCCGTGTCCGCAGAACTTCACGACGAGAACAGGCGGGATTTCCTCGTCCTGGCCGGTAATACCTTTGCTGCCGTCGGCGGCGCAGCCGTGCTCTGGCCCTTCATCCAGCAGATGAACCCCGACGCTGGCGCGCTCGCGCTGGCCTCGATCGAGGTTGATCTGGCTCCGGTCAAGCAGGGCCAGGCCATCACGGTCATGTGGCGCGGCAAGCCGGTGTTCATCCGCAACCGCACGCCGGAAGAGATTGCCGAGGCCCAGAAGGTCCCGGTGGCCTCTCTGCCGGACCGCACCGGCCCCGCCGCGGACGAGCAGCGCGTCAAGAAGGGCAAGGAAAACTGGCTCGTTCTGGTCGGCGTCTGTACACACCTCGGCTGCATTCCCAAGGGGCAGGCGCTCGGCGACAGCAAGGGCGAGTACCATGGCTGGTTCTGCCCCTGCCACGGTTCGCACTACGACACCTCGGGTCGCATCCGTAAGGGCCCCGCTCCGCGCAACCTGGACGTGCCGCAATTCGCGTTCTTGTCGGACACCAAGATCAAGATCGGCTGAGCGCTTTTAGGGCTCGCCGGTTAATCTCAAACCCCATCCGAGTGCGATCAAAATGTCTGGTCCATCTTCTTACGTGCCGAAGTCGAACCTTGCGAAATGGTTCGACGAGCGGCTGCCTGTCGCCCGTCTGATGCACGACAGCTTCGTTGCGTTTCCGACGCCGCGCAATTTGAACTATCTTTGGACGTTCGGCGGTATCCTGGTATTCTGCCTCGTAGCCCAGATCGTGACGGGCGTCGTACTCGCGATGCACTACACCGCTAGCGTCGACACTGCCTTCGACAGCATCCAGCACATCCGGCGCGACGTGAACTACGGCTGGCTGATTCAGCCGCTCCACGCCGTTGGCGCCTCGATGTTCTTCGTGGCCGTCTACATCCATATTTTCCGCGGCATCTACTACGGGTCATACAAGGCCCCCCGCGAGATCCTCTGGATCCTCGGCGTATTCATCCTGCTCGCGATGATGGCGACGGCGTTCCTCGGCTACACCCTGCCCTGGGGCCAGATGAGCTTCTGGGGCGCGACCGTCATCACCAATCTGTTCTCCTCGCTCGACCAGATCATCCCGGGCCTGGGCACCGTCATCGTTACATGGCTCTGGGGCGGCTTCTCGGTCGGCAACGCGACGCTGAACCGCTTCTTCTCGCTCCACTATCTGCTGCCGTTCGTCATTTTCGGCATCGTCATCCTGCACGTCTGGGCGCTGCACGTCGTCGGCCAGAACAACCCGACCGGCCTCGACATCAAGCAGCCGTCGGACGCCGTCCCCATGCACCCCTACGCGGTGTCGAAGGACGTGTTCGCGATGTTCATGTTCCTGATCCCGTTCTCCTATTTCGTTTTCTTCATGCCCGACTACCTGGGCCATGCGGACAACTACAATCCGGCGAACCCGTTGGTGACCCCGCCGCATATCGTTCCGGAATGGTACTTCCTGCCCTTCTACGCGATCCTGCGCGCGATCCCCGACAAGCTCGGCGGCGTGATCGCGATGTTCGCCTCGATCGCTATTCTCGCCTTCGCCCCCTGGCTCGACTGGAGCCGCGTGCGCTCGTGCAAGTATCGCCCGATCTTCAAGTGGTGCTTCTGGGGTTTCGTCGTGACATGCCTTGCACTCGGCTACCTGGGCGCGATGCCGGCCGAAGAGCCCTACGTGACCTGGGCGAGGATATTCACGTTCCTCTACTTCGCGTTCTTCCTGATCGCGATGCCGCTCGTGGGTCTCATCGAGACGCCAAGCCAGATGCCGCGCTCGATCACCGAGTCGGTGTTGGGCAAGTCGGGCGCCAGTGGCGGTGGCGGAAAGATGCCGGCCGGCGCGGCAGCGTCACCTGAGAAGCGCTGAGATCGAGGAGATTGCATCATGAAGCGTTTCATCACGACAGCCGCCGTATTCGCGGTCTCGAGTCTCGCCCTGGCAGGCAGCGTTCTGGCGGCCGGTGCCGCCGGCGCCCACTACGAGAATGAGAAGCAGCAGTGGTCCTTCGGCGGCTTCTTCGGCCAGTACGACAAGGCCCAGTTGCAGCGCGGGTTCCAGGTCTACAAGGAGGTCTGCTCGGCCTGCCACGGACTGGAGCGCGTGCGTTTCCGCAACCTCGTCGAGAAAGGCGGCCCGGAGTTTCCTGAGGCCGCGGTCAAGAAGCTGGCCGCCGAATGGCCGAACCAGCCGCTCGCCGGCCCAAATGACGACGGCCGTACGACCGACAAGGCCGGCAATCTGCTGACCCGGCCGGCTTTGCTTGCCGATCCGATCCTCGGGCCCTACCGCAACGAGAAGGAGGCCCGCGCCGCTCAGAATGGTGCGCTGCCTCCCGACCTCTCCCTGATGGCCAAGGCGCGTGATCTCCACAACGCCGCAATCTGGTTCAAGCACGTCGGCCTGATGGCGAAGGATATCGCGATCGGCTACCAGGAAGGCGGCGCGGATTACATCTACAACCTGCTGGTCGCCTACGCCGATCCGCCGGCCGACGTGAAGCTGGCCGACGGAATGAACTACAACAAGGCCTTCCCGGGCAACCAGATCGCGATGGTCCCGCCGCTCAACAAGGACAGCCCGGTCAAGTACGAGAACGGCAAGGGCTCGCTCGAGGAAAATGCGCGCGACGTCGCCGCCTTCCTCGCCTGGTCCGCTGATCCCAAGCTCAACGAGCGCAAGGCGATGGGCTGGTCGGTGATATTGTACCTTTTGATCACCTGCCTCCTGCTCTATCTCGGCAAGAAGCGGGTTTGGGAGCGCGTCGGCGCCCACTGAGGGACCGAGCATTTCGATCATGAAAAACGTCAACGGCCTCGCATCGTGAGGCCGTTGCTGTTTCATAGACCTGACCTGAATTATATCGAAGCGCTGAGCATTCAGCGCGCCCTTCGAATCTCGCCGTCAGTAACGATGTCGCGGCACGGGCCGAAGGATAACGGCACCGCCGCGGTTTGGGTGAATGGAAACATGGCGCGGGCTGGGTCGGCGAGGGGTAGAGTTGCCGTCGCGCCAGTGGCGCAACCGCAGCGGCTGTTCTATTCGGGTGGATCGATCGGTTCGAGCAGGGATGAGCGATGACAGAAACGGTACTTGGCATTATCGGCGGCAGTGGATTTTATAACCTGCCGGGGCTCTCGAACGCGCGCTGGGAAACGGTAGCGAGCCCCTGGGGGCAACCTTCCGACCAGATCCTGTTCGCCGACATCGACGGCCTTCCCATCCGCTTTCTGCCTCGCCACGGTCGCGGCCATCGTATCTCGCCGACCGAGATCGACTACCGTGCCAATATCGACGCGATGAAGCGGGCCGGTGTGACGGACCTCGTGTCGATCTCCGCATGTGGGTCCTTCAAAGAGCACTTGGCCCCCGGAACGTTCGTGCTCGTGGATCAGTTCGTCGATCGCACGTTTGCACGCGCGAAGAGCTTTTTCGGCACCGGCATGGTGGCCCACGTCTCGGTGGCCGAACCCGTGTCGCCCCTTCTGCTCGACGAGCTCGAGCGCGCCATCAAGACCGAGCATATTCCGTTCCAGCGTGGTGGCGTCTATCTCGTGATGGAGGGCCCGCAATTCTCGACCCGCGCCGAGAGCCTGCTCTACAAGGCATCGGGCTTCGACGTGATCGGCATGACCAATATGCCCGAAGCCAAGCTCGCCCGTGAGGCCGAGATTTGTTATGCGACGGTCGCCATGGTGACCGACTATGACTGCTGGCACGACGAGCACGCGGCCGTCGACGTTGCCGCCGTAATAAAGATCATGGGCGAGAACACGGCCAAGGCGCAGCGCCTCGTCCTGTCTTTGGCCAAGCACTTCCCACGGATCCATCCACCCTGCCCGATCGGCTCCGACCGCTCGCTCGACGTGGCCCTGATCACCGCCCCCGAGGCGCGCGATCCGGCGGTCCTGGCAAAGCTCGACGCCGTCGCCGGCCGGGTGCTGAAGGCGCAGGGCTGACGGCATCATCAGCGCCGCATCGCGGGGGCCTCGATGGGCATCCCGCGAGCGCGCCACGAAAGGTAGGCTTCGAGGGCGAGGTATTCGTCCGACCCCGCCTCGAATTGCACGGCCCGGACGCCGAGCTGGCAGGCCTTCAGCCGCCTGTGAAGCGAGCCCATTCCGTCCCACTCCAGACGATACGCGGGATATCCGGTCGGAACGGCGCTCGAAATCGTGTCCCCGCGCAGTTTCCGTCCGACGTTGTCGTCGTGACATTGGGCACAGGAAAGGTTGAGTTGGCCCTGCCGCTCGAACCACAGCTTTCGCCCCCACTCGACAAATCCGGCCATGGACTGGTCTACTGTTGGCGTAGCCGGCGCGGGTCCAGCGGGCAGTGGGCTCTCCTTGGGTTGCCCGCGCGAATGAAACGAGATGAGCGCGGTGAGACCCAGCAGTTCGTTGCTCTCATAGGTCAGCGGGGTCTGTCGCTGCCTCTCGGCGCGGCACGCGTTGATCTGGCCTTCGAGGTTGAGCAATCGGCCGCGCTCCGCATCGAACTTCGGGAACCGCCCCGCGACACCCCGCATCGTTTCACGTACGTCGCCGTGGCAGGTCCGGCAGGCTGCCCCGTCCGGCCCCTCCGGTCTGTTCCACAGGGCCGCGCCCTGGTCGACCCACAGCATGCCGCGGTTGCGCAGGTCGTCGGCCTGCTCGGACTTGAGCTCCGGCGTCAAAAACTCGGTCGCGGACGTCAACTTCCCCGCATGGGCAGACCCGCACATCATGGACAGTACCCATATGCCGAGCGCCATCATGCTGATCGATCGAAGCCGTATGCGGGTTTCGCTTGCGATGTTGCTCAGGGCCATGCCGCTCATCTCCTGCCCCATGCCTCACGGCGTAACGGTCAGGAGGCGCCTCACGACCGTCTCCTCGCCGCCGTCGCCGCTCCAGGTGAAGACGACATCGCCAGTCGCGACGGCTCGAAAGCTGAATGCCATGTATGGATTCGCGGCGATGCCGGGCTGAAGGTCGGCACGAAAGATCTCATCCCCAGCATAGGTTACGATCAGGGTATGGATGATGTTGCGCGGCGCGGTATTGGCGCCGGCCGCCGAGTGCCCCGTGATCATCGGATGCTGGATGAGGCATCGGACGCGAACGACGTCTCCGGCCTTGCTGGCCTCCGGCATCACGATGCGGGTTGAGCGAGCAGCCATGATCAATCAGCCCGGATCGAGACAGGCGGCGATCAGAACGACCACCTCGGCGCTGGCCGTCTGCAGGCTTCCATCGCTCATCTCCGCGACGACCCTCACATTTTGCGTCGTTGCCAGTCGTATCGAAGTCTCGACCTCTCCGAGCCCCGAGCGCGGCGACAGATGAAACCGCCCGATTGTTGCGATGGGGTTCTGTTCTGACAGTATGTGGATCAGCCGGACGTGGTCGGCTTCCGTCATCGGCGCATCGACCGTGACCTTCAGCGAGACCGAGTTGCCACTCTCCGCCAATCGCGGAATGTCGAGCTTGATCCGGCCCGTCGCCAGTGGGCGACCCTGGACCAGTTCAGCCCACGCCGTGTCGAACTGCGCCGACGGTTTTGTAGGCTCGGAATGTGCTTCGAACGGCGCGCCAGCGGCGAGAGCCGCGATCGACACCGCCACCGCTCCGCTCATCGCCTGTCGACGTGTCGTGGCAGGAAGGTCCATTGCACCTATTCCAAGTTCGCATCGTACATGGCGAGGCTCCCAGAGCCGCCGAGACGCGCTGGGTTTCCGCACCGGAAACTCTACTTCGGATCTCCAACGCCTGCTTTCAATGTGACGAGCCATGCCACGACGTCCTCGATCTGCTGAGCCGAAAGCGCCGGCCGCCCCCGAAACCTCTCGGCCACCCGCGTCAGCCCATCGGTCCGATAGTAGGGCGGCATGAGGGTCGAAGGATTGAGCCTCGATTGGTCGACCAGCCGAAAGCGGATCTGCCCGGCCGTCAACCGGTCCCCGATACCCGCGAGATCCGGGCCGAGATCGCCTTGGAAGGCCACACCTGCCACCGGAACCCGATGGCAGATAACGCAATTCCCTGTCGCGCGATCGAGAACGACCTCTTGGCCGCGAACCGCGTCGCCGGCAACCGCCCCGGTCAGGTAACTGGCCTCGCTCTCGGCCATGACCGGCAACGCGACCCCGACCAGAATGGGAATGGCCGCCAGCATCCACGCCCGAAGGAGCAAGCCCCTCCGAGCCCCGGTCATCGCGTTAGCGGCACCGCTCACGACGAGGTCACGCTCGCAGTGCCTGATCCTTGACGGGAAGCGATCGGATGCGCTTAGCGCCCGAAACCGCTGCGATTGCGTTGAGTACGGCAGGCGCTGCGACGGCGATCGTCGGTTCGCCGACACCGCCCCACCAGCCGCCCGACGGCATAACGATTGTCTCGACCTTGGGCATTTCGGCGAGCTTGAGGCAGGGATAACTGTCGAAATTGGTCTCGACAGCCGCGCCGTCCTTGATCGTGATCTCCTGATGCAGCATCGCGCCGAGCCCGTAGACGAATGAGCCCTCGACCTGCATCTCGATCTGGAGTGGATTGACCGCGTATCCGCAATCCGTGGCCGCGACGATCCGGTGCATCTTCAGCTTTCCATCGGCCGTGATGGAGACCTCGGCCATGGCTGCGGTATAGCTGCCGAATGAACGCATGAACGCGAGACCACGGCCCTGCACGCCGGAGGGCATCGGACTGCCCCATCCGCCCTTCTCAGCGGCCGCCTTCAATACGGCCGCCGCCTTGGGCTGCTTGTCGAGGAGCGCGAGCCGGAACGCCAGCGGATCCTTGCCCGCCGCCTTGGCGAGTTCATCCATGAAGCATTCCATGTAGATCGCGTTCTGGTTGACGTTCACCCCTCGCCAGAAGCCCGGCGGCACCGGCGGGTTTCGCATCGCGTGATCGACCAGAAGGTTCGGGATCGAATAGCAGATGCCGTGCTCGTTGGCGGTCGGCTTCTCAGGGTTGTCCGGGGCCACGCCCTGGAACACCACCGGATCCTTGCCGTTCTGCATGCCCTCGGGTCGCACAACGGAAAGGATCGATTGGCCCGAGATGCGCATATGGAGACTTGTCAGTTTCCCCGCTTCGTCCAGCGTGCCTGTCATCCTGGCCATGGTCACAGGATGATAGTGTCCGTGAGCCATGTCCTCTTCGCGGCTCCAGATCAGCTTCACTGGCACGCCGGGGATCTGTTTGGCGATGAGAACGGCCTGCGAAACATAGTCCTGGAAAGCGCCGCGCCGGCCGAAACCGCCGCCCAGATGCACCTTGTAGACATCACATTTCTCGAGTGGCAGTTCCGCGGCCTTCGATGCGGCGGCAAGCGCGGCCTCGCCGTTCTGCGTCGGGCACCAGACCTCGCACTTGTCGGCCGACCACAGCGCGGTGGCATTCATCGGCTCGAGCGTCGCGTGGTTCTGATAGGGCACGCTGTAGTCCGCGGTGACAACCTTGCCGCGCCTGGCGAGGAGTTCCTTGTCTTCATTGGCGGAGTTGCCGACGAACACGTCCTTGTCGGATGTCAGCCCCTCCTTGAGCATCGCCGTTATGGTGGCGCTGGTGACGCTCTTGTTCGGCCCGTGGTCGAAGGCAACAGGCAGCACGTCGAGAGCGGTCTTGGCTTGCCACCACGTATCGGCGACGACCGCCACCGCCGTCTCGCCGACGGGCAAAACGTGCCGCACGCCCGGCATGGACTTGACCTTCGAGGCATCGAACGAGGCGACCTTTCCGCCGAACGTCGGGCACGCCTTGACGGCGGCATTTAGCATTCCGGGAAGCTTGAGGTCGATGCCGTACACTTGCCGGCCCGTCGTCTTGTCGACGGTGTCGAGGCGCGCGACGGGCTTGCCGATCAGCTTCCAGTCCTTCGGGTCCTTCAGCGCGACGTCCTTCGGCGGCTCGACCGTGGCGGCGGCCGCCGCCATCTGGCCGTAGCTCGCGACCTTGCCCGTAGCCTTGTGCGACAGCGTGCTGTTGGTCGCCGCGATTTCGGTCACAGGCACCTTCCACTCCGCGGCGGCGGCGAGCTTCAGCATCTCGCGCGCGATCGCCCCGCCCTGGCGCACATAATCGTGCGACGTGCGGATGCCACGCGATCCGCCGGTGCCGAAATCCTTCCAGACGCGATTACGGGCGAGGTTCTGCCCGGGCGTTGGGTATTCTGTCTTGACCTTGCTCCAGTCGCACTCGAGTTCCTCGGCTACCATCTGCGCGAGACCGGTCAGCGTCCCCTGGCCCATCTCCGAGCGCGCGATGCGGATCACGACCGTGTCGTCGGGGTGGACGACGACCCATGCGTTGACTTCGGGTATGGCGGCTTTGGCCTCGGCCGCCGGGATCGCTGGTTTGCCGGCCTCGAAGGGAATGTGGAACCCTATCGAGAAGCCTCCAGCGGTTGCAGAGGCGGTCGCGGTGGCGCCCTTGATGAAGGAGCGACGCGATACAGTGATGCGCTGTGTCATGTGCTAATGCTCCGCTTTCAGCCTTGGGACTTGGCGCCGGCCGCAGCCGCCGCATGGATGGCGGCGCGGACACGCGGGTAGGTGCCGCAACGGCAGATATTGCTCATCTCCGCGTCGATATCGGCATCGGTCGGCTTCGGTTTCGCGGCCAGAAGGGCCGCCGCTGTCATGATCATGCCGGTCTGACAATAGCCGCACTGTGGCACGTCCATCTGCGCCCACATCGTCTGCACGGGATGCGATCCGTCGGGCGACAAACCCTCGATGGTCACGATCTTTTGCTCGGGTCTGACCGAACCGATGGCGAGCGAGCATGAGCGCACCGCGACCCCGTCGATATGCACGGTGCAGGCGCCGCACTGTGCGATGCCGCAACCGTATTTGGTGCCGGTGAGGCCCAGTTGCTCGCGAATGGCCCAGAGCAAGGGCGTAGAGGGATCGGCGTCGACGTCCATCGCCTTCCCGTTCACGGTGAGTTTGGCCATGGGGGCTCCTATTCGGTCGGTGGGGGCAATCACGATCGGCGAGGCGGCAGGACGATGATGCGACGGGGTTTAGACATGAAAATGACACGAGTCCTGGCGGGTAGACGTTTCGGGCTTCCAATATCCGTCTCTTACGTTCGTTCAGTTCGTTCCGATTGCCGGAATTCGCTGTTCCTCCCCGCCCAGATATTGCCGCGTTAGCGCCTCTCAAGACGCCCATTCGCGGCTTACGCCTCGTTAATCGCTGGGGGATTACACTTAACGGGTCGTTAGTATTTCGTCGTTACGGGGATCCCATGGAAAAGCTGCGTTTGTGCTTGAGGTGGAGCACGTCCATGTTCGGTCGGTCGAGCCGCCGCATCGCTGCTTCCGTTGCTGTGCTCTCTGTCGCGGCCGCGATGGTGATCGCCGGCGCCGATCAGTTGACCGCGGCCTTCTCGAGCACGCGGTCGATATCCCTCTACAACATCCACACCAAAGAGACCCTCACGATCGAGTACAAGCGCAAGGGCGAGTATGTCCCTGAGGCGATGGACAAGATCAATTGGATCCTGCGCGACTGGCGTCGTAACGAGAAGACGACGATGGACCCCATGACCATCGATATTCTCTGGGAGATGCACACGGAGCTGGGCTCGAAGGAGCCGATCAACGTGATCTCCGGCTTCCGCTCGCGCACGACGAACGACATGCTCCGCCGCACAGTCGGCGGCCAGGCGAGCGAAAGTCAGCACACGACCGGCAAGGCCGTGGATGTGACCTTCCCCGACGTGCCGCTGAAGAACATCCGCTACGCCGCGATGATCCGCGAGCAGGGGGGCGTCGGCTATTATCCGACTTCGGGCATTCCCTTTGTTCACGTCGACACCGGCCGTGTCCGCGCCTGGCCGCGCCTGCCTCGTTACGAACTGGCGCTCCTTTTCCCCAACGGCTCGTCGAAACACGCACCTGCCGATGGCGGCTCGCTTTCGAGCGAGGACGTAAAAGTCGCGCAGAGCCGATACAAGGATCTTGCGGTTCAGATCGCAGCGTTTTTCGACCTGCGGAAGTCGGGCCAGGATGCCGCCGGTTCGAAGCCGGCTGTGTTGCTCGCCGATGCCGCGCGTCCCTCACCCAAATCGCAGCCGTCTGGTGAGCTTCGTGTGGCCTCCCTTGGCCCGGCGCCAGTCGGCTCGGCGCCGCTCCGGCCCCAGTCTCCCGTCGCGGGGGCCGCGCTGAAGAGCCAGCCCGTCACCGCGACCCAACCGCGTCTCCTTGTCGAACCGAAGCTCGTGGAGCGTCCGTCGCGCCTCGTCCCGAGCCCCACTGAGTCGGATCGCACAGGGCTCGACGCACTGGTCGAGCTGGCAAGCGCCGTCTCGACGGATACCGCCCCGAAGCTCCTGATTGGTCCCACTCCCGCCGTCCGCCGCAACTCAGCATCCGCGCCCCGTGCGTCGCTGCCCGAGAAAAACGCCGCTCCGATTCCGGCAGGTGGCGAGACGCTGGCCGCCGCACACATTTCCGAGGGCAAGCCGCGGACGTCCTGGATGCAGCTCGCTTCGCTCGATACGTCGCCGAGCGGCGACCCCACGGAGAAGCTGACCGGTGACAACCGAGTAATGAGCGACGCCGTGCCGCCCGGATGGAGCAATGGTTACGCCGCCGCCCCGGCATTCGACGAGGAGCACCCCGAGGAGCTGCACTACCGGCCGTTCCCCATCTCCCCGCTGCTCACGGAAACGCCCTCGATCAACGAGCCGGCGATCGCCAGGATCGTCGCCCCCGACGTCGTAAAGATCATGCAGCTCCTCGATCAGCCGACGGCCGTCCTTCCGATGCAGTTCCGGCCCGGCCGCCAGATTGCGGAGACCATGTGGGCTCAACAGTTCCAGGGAGAGCCTGTGCAACTCGCAGACTCGAGCTTCGGCGACGGTGCCGAGGAGTTTCCGACACAGCTCATCCCGCGCGGTGTGAAAACCACGCCTCAGCAGTAACTCTGGCGAGGGTTTCCAGCCCTCGGTGCTTGACGAAGCGCCCGCCTGCCTGCTGGATACGCATATCGATTGCGGGGGGCCACGGTGCCGGTAGAGCGAATTGAGGCCGCTGGGCCATTCCAGTCGAGAGAACGTTCGGCATGTTTGGCTGCCGCGTCGGCCTTCGCCGCTTCGATCATGGCACTGGTACCCGCCACCGCGACCGCTCAATCGGCCGCCATCACCCAGTCAATTGCCACCGCAAGGGACACCGCGTCGGCGCAATCGAGCGCGGACGGCTGGCCCGGTTTCACCAGCTCCTCCGTGCCAATGCGTCCAGCCACCCCACTGCGTCCATCCCTTCCTGAGTTGCCGGACCGGCCGGGCGATGGCGACACACGGGGCGACGCGACGGTGTGGAGGTTCCAGTCCACCGTCCACACCGGGGAAGACGGCGCCCTGCGCAGCCCCTCCGACCACGTAAAAGAGACCGACTGCACGGCCGGCCGGCGCTCGAACGTCGGCCCCGCCCGGCGCGGGAAGGCCTATGACGTCAAGCTTTTGGTCGATCTCAGGCCGAAGCGGCTCTAGAACCGCGGGCGACACGTGCCCCCATTCGGGCCCCCAATAGGGCGGCAGGATCCAGAAAGGACGCGGCGTAAAAAAACAAAACAGGCCGCAGTTGCCTGCGGCCTGTCGTGAGATTTTCGGCTTTCCTATCGCCCGGCTAGGCCGAGAGCGACGCTGGGGAGGCTGTCAATTCAGATGCTCAACCCGGCGTGTGCATGACCCGCTGCCTGCCTCGCGACAATCCCACTCGACATCGGATCACCTCCTTCCGGTTGTTGCTTTCGACGACCAAATTCACGTGTTTCGCAAAATTTGTCAAACGCTCACTTGGGCGACCGAGGCATGTTCACCATCGTTTGCAAGAACCTGTCCAACCGCCACAATATCTGCGCTGGAATGGTTTTAATGGGCGCTGCTTGCGTTCATCATTCAAGGAGATTGCTTGTGTTCAATCGGGGCCCCAACGACAACCGTCCGCCGGAACTTCAAAACCTGTTCCAGCCGGCGCAGTCTGCAACTCCTGATTCCGGAATGCTCGTTCCGCCGCCTGCCCAGTCGATGTCGGCCCCGGCCAATTCCGCCCCGGCGGCATCGTCCGATATGACCGACGCGCAAGGCAGCCAGATTTCGATCATCGGCGCGGACCTGATGATCCTCGGCGAGAAAATCACCGTGATGACCAAAGCGCGGCTTCTGGTCGACGGCGAGGTTCGCGGCGACATCAACGGCAAGGAAGTGATCATCGGCCAGTCCGGCCGCGTGACCGGCACGGTCGCCGCCCATGCCATAGAGGTGCACGGGCACGTCTACGGGGCCGTCAAGGCCCGCACCGTTACGCTGCACCCGACCTCGGTCGTCGAAGGCGATATCTTCAATCAGACACTACGCATCTCTGAAGGGGCGATCTTCGACGGCCGCGTCCGTCGTGCAAAGGATCCTGCCGAGATCGAGCCCATTCTCGATCCCTCGAAGCTGGCATCGTCCTCAGCCGGCTAGTCAGAATCGGCCGCCCCGTCCGGTCGGCAGGCTGTCGATACAGGTCTGCTGCACCCGGATGTCGCGCCCAACGAAACGGCACACGTCGCGTTTGTAGTTGGGATTGTTCCGGATACGCTCGCCAGAGGCACTGATGCCGTACTGGCGGGCGACCTGGGCGAGATACTCATCCTGGCAGTACGGTGTCGAGATGAAGTCGCCCTTCACCTTCTGAAAGCCCTTGTCACATTTGATTGCCGCGTTCGCCGAGCCGGCGCCGAGCATCGCCGCCGAAAACACGAGCAGAGCCGCGAGTCCTCGTCCGGCGGGTGACTGAGTGGATTTCATGAAACGTCTCCTGATTGGCCATTGGCGCTTATGTGGAACCGCGCGGGCGCATCGGCAATAGGCTTGGCAACTCACCTGCTCGTCACTTGGAGCACTTGGCGGCCGCCTCGGACCGTGGCACACGCCTGCACGAAAATATTTCGAGTTTCTGCCATGGGCCTGAAGGTCCGGAGGACGCTGGTATGATCTTTCTCTACGACAACATCGCCGGCCGCCTTTCGAAGCGCGAGGGTCTCGAGACGCTCGGCGCTCAAACGGTATGGATCGATCTCATCAATCCGACCCACGAGGAAGATCAGCATCTCCAGAAGGAGCTCGGCGTCGAGATTCCGACCCGCGCCGAAGCGCGAGAGATCGAGGCGTCGAATCGGCTTTACCAGGAGAAGGGCGCCTACTACATGACGGCCTACGTCATGTTCAATATCGAACAGGTGAACCCCGGTACCTCTAACGTGACGTTCATCCTCGCCGGCAACCGGGTCATTACCGTCCGCTACGTCGAGCCCAAGGCGTTTCCGTTCTTCGTGTCGCGTGTCGAGCGCGGCGAGGCGGCCTGCCATTCCGGCGCGTCCATCATGATCGGCATCATCGAAACGATGCTCCACCGCAAAGCGGACCTGATCGAGCGCATTCAGGACGACGTCGACCGTATGGCGCTCGAGTTGTTCGAGCTCAATGGTAATACCCGCCACAAGAAATCGAACCTCGGGCTCTACCTGAAGGGAACCGGGCGCGACGCCGACATCATCGCGAGAGCGCAGGAAGGCGCGGTTTCACTCGAGCGCGTTCTGATGTATTTCGCCAACGCCCTCCGTGATCGCGGCGAAGACCCCCAGGTCCTGGAGCGCATCACCGCGGCTCGCAGCGACGTGACATCGCTTTCCGAGCACATGAAGTTCCTTCAGGGGCGAACGAACTTCCTGCTGGAGGCGACGCTCGGTATGATCAATACGGAGCAGAACCAGATCATCAAGCTGTTCTCGGTGATGGCGGTCATGCTTATGCCGCCGACTTTGATCGCATCCATGTACGGCATGAACTTCAAGCACATGCCTGAGCTTGAGTGGCAGTACGGCTACCCGATGGCGGTTGCAGGCATGCTGATCTCCGGCATCGTGCCGTTCTTCTACTTCCGGTCGAAGGGCTGGCTGTGAGCAGCCGCCGCTTCACGTCCAGAGGCTGCTGCTGGAGAGGAGCCCGAGCCCGGCGCAGGTGGCCAGTATCGTCATGATACCGCGGTGGAGCGCGAACAGCATCACCGTTGCCACCACGGCAAGCGCGAGCGTAAGCGGGTTGAGCGATCCGGGATCAGGAACGTGAAGGGTAAGCGGCCCGTATTGAACGTGGCTGACGGTCCCGAACAACACCTGCAGGAGGAACCAAACGGTCAGGTTCAGGATTACGCCCACGACGCATGATGTGACTGATCTGAGCGCCGACGACAGCCGCGGCTGATGGGTCAGCCATTCGATGTAGGGCGCACCGGCGAAGACCCACAGGAAGCACGGCGCGAAGGTCGCCCACAGCGCCACGGCCGCACCGAGTACGCCCATGAATAGAGGCGGCCCGCCACCTTCGCGAAACGCAGCGATGGTTCCAACGAATTGTGTGACCAGGATCAGCGGCCCAGGCGTGGTCTCGGCCAGCCCCAGCCCGTCGAGCATCTCGCCAGGCTTCAGCCAGCCGTAGGTCTCGACCACGTCCTGAGCCATGTAGGCGAGTACCGCATAGGCGCCGCCGAATGTCACGACAGCGAGCTTCGAGAAGAACAGCGCGATTTGCGACAACACGTGACTGGCGCCGAAAATGGCGGCGACGGCGGCAAGTGGCGCGAACCAGATGACGAGCCAAGCCAGAACGGTAAGGGCCGTTTCGGTCCATGCAACTCCAGTCGGCGCTCCAGTGAGTTCGCTTGGCGCAGCCTCGGCCGCCTCGGCCGACTGCAATCGAAAATATCCAAAAAGCGCGGCCGAAAGCACAATCACCGGAAACGGCACGGCAAAAAAGAAGATCGTGACGAACGCAAGGCCCGCGACGATCCAGTCGCCAGCCCCTTTGAGCGCGCGGCGCGCAACCCGCAGCAGGGCTTCGACGACAATGGCGAGCACGGCGGCCTTGATGCCGAGGAACGCCGCGGCGACGAGTGGAACGTTTCCATACAGTGCATAGACCAGTGACAGAACCAGCATCACCGCCGCGCCGGGCAACACGAACAGCAACCCCGCCGCGAGCCCTCCGCGAAGGCCATGCTGGGTCCACCCGACGTAGGTTGCCAGCTGCATCGCCTCGGGACCAGGCAACAGCATGCAGAAGTTGAGTGCCGACAAGAACCGCCGTTCCTCGATCCAGCCCCGCTCTTCGACGAGCATTCGGTGCATGAGCGCGATTTGGCCCGCCGGCCCGCCGAACGAGATCAGGCCGATCTGGCCGAACACCCGGAGCAGTTCACTGAAGCTGGGGCGGTCAGAATGGATGCGCTCTTGGTCCATCGACATGCACTTTTCCCCGCCGCCCGTGTTTCCCGATTACCAGGAACGTAGAGGTCCGTCTCGCGCTGCGAAAATGAATTATCCTGCTCAACTATCCTGCCGAGCGTGCGGCGCGTCGTCACGCAACCTGGGCTTGCATCAAAAAAAACATAGTAAAAACAGGCGACAAGCCGATTCGCGTGAACGCAGTTCATGGTCCGGGGTTGACCTTGCTGCGCCGCGATGGTCCGAACACACCACCAGGACGAGGGGTGTCCCTCGCTTTCTCAGGATGGCAGAACGAGTTCTGGGGTTCTGCTGACGTGTGGTTGTATGCGTTTTGCGGTGCGCAAATTTGATTGAATGCGTGCCCTGGAAGGACAGGTAAGGCTCGGCCTTCCCGTCTGCGCCCGCCGAGGTGTCAATGAGTGACCTTCGGCAACCTCGTCAGCCAGCTGTCCTTCATGTGGAGTTGTGATCGATGCGCAGCATTTTCACAGCCGTTGCGACACTACTTTCGGCCGTAGCCCTCTACTGCCTGCCCGCCTCTGCAGCGGCTCGCTGGACATGTGATGGCCCCGAATACGTTTGCGGATCCTCGAGGTCGGTCACGACCTCGTCTTACGACGCCGAGGAACGACAGGAGCGCCGCCAGTCGGCCAAGAATACCCGCCGCGAGACCGCGAGCGTAACTGAGAGCGAACGTGAAGCTCGCCCGTCGAAGCGCACCCGCAGCTACAACGATGACGATAGCTCGGGAGGCTACACTCTGACGGGCCAGGCCTCCTACTACTGGCAGCCGCAGCGTGTTGCCTCGGGTGGTTGGTTCAATCCGAACGCCATGACGGCTGCACACAAGACGCTGCCCTTCGGGACCCGTGTACGCGTCACGAACCAGCGCAACGGTGAGTCGGTCGTGGTGACGATCAACGACCGCGGCCCCTATGTCGCCGGCCGCATCATCGATCTGTCGTCGGCCGCCGCCGGCGCCATCGGCATGAAGAGCTCTGGGGTTGCGCCTGTGAAGGTTGCCGTTCTCGGCCGCTGAGGCACAAGGGTAACTGCAAAATCGCGGCGGTGGATGGCAGTGCCCATCTGCCGCCGTTTTTGCAGGCGAACCGTGTATTTATCAGCCGATTCGAAAGTTGCCCTGCAACGAACAGTTGGACCGCGGTGCGAATGATCTTGCCAAAAAGGTTTGCCGTGGTCGCAGTCTTCTGCGTCGCGCTCGCATCTTCGGCCAGCGCGCAGGAGGGCTTCGGCAGTTTCGGCAGCGATTCCAGTGACCTCTACGGCAGCGGTTTCTCCGGTCCGTCGAGGCTGCCCACGTGGCGCACGACGATAGCGGTCACGAAGCAACGACCTCCGATGGACTGGTCCGCGACCGTTACTTACCTTCGCCCATCCTCACTGGCTCCGACATTGGCCCCGCCCCAGGGCGCGGCAGCCATTCCGCGCCGGAATGAGAAACCGCGCGAGTCGGTGACAGGGCGCGGTCATGTCTTGGAGGGCATCGCGTCCTACTACTGGCAGGACCAGATGACGGCCTCGGGCGAGCGCTTCAATCGCGCCGCATTCACTGCAGCTCATAAAACGCTACCGATTGGCACCCGGGTAAAGGTGACCAACGTCGTCAACGGTCGCAGCACGATTGTGCGGATCAACGACCGGGGCCCTTTCAAAGCCGGGCGCGTGATCGACCTGTCGGAAGCGGCCGCCCGCGCGATCGACATGGAGCGCATCGGCATCGCACCAGTAAAAGTCGAGGTCGTCGGCCGGGTCGCCGGCAACTCATGACGGGCGATCGATCCCTTTCCGCCCCCGCCGCCAAGGCGTACTGTGCGCAGCCGAATTTACCTGTGGGCTGAAACCACATCGTTCGGATCTGCGTCAGCCGCACCAAGGCAGCTTGGCAAGGTCAAGCAGCAGGGCGGGTGCGCGCTCGATCGTCAACCAGATGGCGCCCGCCATCACGATCACAGCGACGAAGATCGCGCACAGTATGGGCAGAGACAATCCTCGGTCGGCGCGCGCGCCCCGGGTATCGCCCACCGGGGCGTCCCCCGTCACGTCGGCTGCATGGTCGGCTTGCAAGGCTGACCTCCTTATTCCGCCGGCACCGCGGCTGTCCGGAGAACCGGCTTTTCCACGATCGGCCAATGGACCATCGCTGCCAGGATACCAAGTCCGATGCAGATCCACCACATCAGATCGTAGGACTTGGTGAGATCGAACACTTTGCCGCCGAGCCATACGCCGAGAAACGAGCCCATCTGGTGGGAGAAGAATACGATGCCATAGAGCATGGTCATCCACCCAGGCCCGAAGAAGGTGGCTACCAGTCCCGAGGTTAACGGCACGGTTGACAGCCAGACGAGACCCAAAAGGAAACTCGATATGATGATCATGGCTGGCGTCGGAGGGATCACGAGGAAGCCGAGGAAAATGACCGCGCGCAGGAGATAGATCAGCGACAGCGCGCGCCTCTTCTCGAGAAAGCGTCCAGACTGCCCGGCCATCCAGGTGCCCATCAGGTTGCCGACCCCGACGCAGATCAGCGCGATGACCGCCACCATGGGGTCCATGCCGAGGTCGGCGACGTAAGCCGGCAGGTGCACGCCATAAAAGACGACATGGAAACCGCAGACGAAGAACCCGGCGTTGAGCAGCCAGAAGCTCGGATGGCGGAAGGCCTCCCGGAGTGCGGCTCCGAGCCTTTGAGGATTTCCAATCGAGCCGCCGCCGTGCGGGGCGCCGGCAACCGGTATCGCGAGCGGCAGCAATGCCATTGCGGTGCCCGCAAGCACGAGCAGCGCCGTCTTCCAGCCGACGGCATCCATCAAGAGATGCGTATAGGGCAGCGCGATTAGGATGCCGATGCCGCTACCCATGCCGATCCAGGCGATGGCCTGGGTGCGCTTCTCGGCCGGCGCCGCGCGCCCGACGGCGCCGACCAGCGCGTTGATGCCCGCGCCGGCAACGCCGAAACCGAGAAAGACGCCTGAAACCAGCAGCTCCACGCGCGAAACGGCGGCCCACATCAGCAACAGGCCGATCGCCGTATTCAAGGCCCCGAATATGACAACGCGGCCGGCCCCGTACTTGTCGGCAATCGCGCCGGTGAACGGAGCAGCCATTCCCCACACGATGTTGGCGATGGCGATCGCCAGGGCGAAATCCTCCCGCCCGATGCCGAGTTCCATGGTCATCGGTTTGAGGAAGAGCCCCATCGTCTGGCGCAGGCCCATGCCGACCCCGGCGATCGCCGCGGCCGACAAAACGATGAGTGTCCAAGAAACGTGGCGGCGGGCTGGTTCAGCGCGGTCGGTCATATCGGGTCTCTCAATCCCCTCCCCGTCAATATCGGAGCCAGGCTGGTTTGCGGCCGTCAGACTAGTCCGCTCGGTCACGTGGTCGATGTCGCTTTCGCGCGCGGAGCGACTGGGCTTTCAGATTCCAGCCGTCCTCCTTCGCTCCGATGTCGCTTTCGCGCGCGGAGCGACTGCACACTCGAATTCATTAGTACCGAATATACGAACTACGAGTTCCTGGTCAACACCCGTGATTGGAGCAAGCCCGCGCAGCTCGCGCGAGATGCGGACGCGCCCCTCGGCGGACGACACGCGGTAAAGCGTATAGCGCGCCTCCGGCTCGTCGTGCAGCGCGCGCAAGGCCGAAGCCGAGGCAATGCCGTCGACGCGCGCGTTCCCGATCATCGCGTGGCTGACGCGGTGATTGTGCCCATGAAGCACGAGCTCCGCGCCATGACGCTCTATGACAGCCGCGACTTCGGCCGCATCGCGGATCGACCGGCGCGGCGCGGTGAGGCCAGGCATGGGCGGGTGGTGGATCATCACGATGCGCGCCAGCCCCTCGCTGCCGAGCCGGTCCAGGAGCTGCGCGAGCCGCGCTCGCTGTTCGCCTCCCACCTCGCCATCGGCATATCCCACCGCCGTAGCGCAACTCGAATTGACGCCGACGAGTGCGGCTGGCCCGATCCGCCGGACATACGGGAATTGGACGTCCTCCCCCGATGCGGGCTGACCGGCTATTCCTGCCCCAAACGCATCCGAGCACATGTAGGCCCGCCACAGCGCGACGCCGGCCGTACCTTCGGGTTCGACATAGATGTCGTGATTTCCCGGCACGACGCTGACGCGATCCGCCGTACCCACGGTCCCGAGCCAGTCTCGCGCCGCCTCGTATTCGCCCGGCAGACCGATGTTCACAAGGTCGCCCGTTACAGCGATGTGGTCGGGCGCCTGTGCGCTCAAGTCCCGGATCAGCGCGTCAATTGCGGCCCGCGAGTGGATCCGCTTCCGCTTCAAATGCCAGTTGAGCCATCCAAGCCCACGCTTGATATTCCAGTATCTCGCACTGAAACCGCGCACGTTCGGCAGATGGACGTCAGAGAGATGCGCGATGGTAACGAGGTTCGCGCGCGGCCCCCGGTCCGCAGCGCCATCGGGCGTCGGCGCGCTTCGTGAGATTGAATGAGAACCCATGCCGTTTCCAGTCTCGCGCCGCGCAGGGCCAAATGCCGTCACGCAGCCGTTCCGCATTGCACCATGATCTTGCCAACAGGCCCTAAACGGGCGACATGGGGCTAGTAATGTCCACTAATGCCAGAGGCGCCGCAAATGAGCCAGCGCAACGCCGCGCAGCGGTTCGTGTTTCGCCGCTTGATCCAGCCGTATTGGCGCGTTCAGCGCGGCCTGACGCTTGGCGCGCAGGGCATCGTGATCGATGGCGATAATCGCGTCCTGCTGGTTCGCCATGGCTACCGCCCCGGGTGGTGCTTTCCCGGCGGCGGCGTTGAAAAGGGCGAAACCGTCCTCACCGCGCTCGGCCGCGAGCTCGAGGAAGAGGCCGGCGTCGCAATCGAGGGAACGCCTGAGTTGATGGGCGTCTACTCGAACGAGCATCAGTTTCCGGGCGATCATATCGTCCTGTACGTCGTCCGCTCGTGGCGACGGACCCGGATTCCTGAGCCCAACCGCGAGATCGTGGCGCACGATTTCTTCGATGCGCTCGCACCGCCACCCGACAGCGCCCCATCGACGGAGCGCCGCCTCGCCGAGCTGTTCGGCGGCTCGACGCGAGACGAGCATTGGTGAGCCGACGCAAGGACACTCGAGAATCATGGCACACGGCGCAAACACCACCGCAGCGCATTCTTTCGGCCTGGATACCGTCGATGAGGCCGCGCCTTCAGGCGTGGAAAACCGCCCCGTGACCGCCGGAGACCTCCCGGCCGTTTCGGCCCTGCACGCTCGCGTATTCGGCCCCGGACGTTTCGCCCGCACGGCTTACCGCGTGCGCGAGGGCACACCGCTGATATCGCCCTACTGCCGCGGCGCCTTCAGGAGGGGTGAGTTGCTCGCCGCGCTGCGGATGACGGTGGTCGCAATCGGGGAAAGCAGCCCCCATCTGATGCTCGGCCCGCTCGCGGTCGCCCCGGAGGTCCAGGGGCAGGGCTTCGGCCAGGCGCTCGTCACCGAAGCGGTTGCAGCGGCCCGGTCGTCGGGAATTGGCGTCATCATACTCGTCGGCGACATGCCCTATTATGGCCGCTTTGGCTTCACGCCCGCGCCGCGCGGACAATTCCAGTTTCCCGGGCCCGTGAACCCGGCGCGCATACTGGCGCTCGAGGCGACGCCGGGCGCGATGGCTGCAAGCTCAGGTCTGGTGCGGGGGCTCTGAGCCGCGATTTCCTCGCCTCGCCCCGGGAAGTGGAGAAGGCGGCTGCAACAGCATCGCTCGCAATGCCGTCCATGAAACCGTCCCGAGAAACGGTCGTTGCAGGCCGCTGCGAGGATTCGGGGAGTGCGGAGGGTCGGCGCAAAAAATTGGGCGGGCTCGGCTGGAGCCCACCCAATAGATATCGCAGTTCGGGTTGACAGCATTTGCGCCGGATTACCGGCGCCAAGGCGTCCTTACTGCGCGGCGACCTGCGGAGCGGCTTCCTTAACGGCCTCAGGGAAGACCGGGTAGACGCCTGCGACGCGGCCCATCTGCTGCGTTAGCGCCAGTACGGTGTCGATCGTCGGCGTGGGAACTTCGACGAGGCGCCCGATCTCCTGCACCGAGGTCAGCAGCGCGTCGAGTTCGAGCGGCCGCTTCTTGTCTAGGTCCTGCAGCATGGACGTGCGGTGCGCGCCGACCGAAGCCGCACCGTTGATCCGGCGTTCGATGTCAACGCGGAAGCTCGCGCCGATCTTCCGGGCAAGCGTCTCGGCCTCTTCCATCATCTTGCGGGCGACCATCCGCGTGCCGGGGTCCGTCGCCACCACATCCAGCGTGGCGTGGGTCAGGGCCGAAATCGGATTGAAGCACAGGTTGCCCCACAGCTTCAGCCAGATGTCGTCACGGATGTCGTCGTAAACCTTGGACTTGAGGCCCGCCGCCTCGAAAGCCTGCGCGAGCGCGGTCACGCGCGGCGTGATCTGCCGGTTCGGCTCGCCGAGGTTATAGCGGTCGCCGTAGGTGTGCTGGATGACGCCGGGCGCGATGATCTCGGCCGCAGGATAGACGGTACAACCGATCGCGCGCTGCGGTCCGATCGTCGCCCACTGCCGGCCCTGAGGATCGACGCTTTCGAGCTGCATGTCGGCATAACGGCCTTCGAGGCCATGGAAATACCACCAGGGCACGCCATTCTGCGCGGTCACGACGGCGGTGTCCGGCCCAAGGAGCGCCGGCATATGATGGACGCTCTCCCACGCCTGATGGGACTTGAGAGCAATGATCACGTAGTCCTGCGGACCGAGTTCGGCGGTGTTGTTCGTCGCCGTGATCTTCGCGACCTTCTCGACGGTTTCCCCGTTCTCGGTCGTGATCAGCTTGAGCCCGTTCTGCTTGATGGCCTCGAGGTTCGCCCCGCGCGCAATCACCGATACGTCGATTCCGGCGAGCTGCATCAGCACGCCGATATGCCCGCCGATGGCGCCTGCGCCGAAAATACAAACCTTCATGTGCCCTTGTCCTTGCTGTGAACATCCCCTGTCCGTCAGTCACATGAGCTACAACTAAGGTCTAGGGTCAAGCAACTGATCTGATTTAACGGGTGTGCGCGGGCGTCGCAGGCATCTGAGGGAAGCTGGCGATCCCTCCGTGCTCGAAGCGAGGGCGCTGTTGCCAAACCGGCGCAAAAAGGGTAAGCAATACTAATCACTCACATGCGCGACCTTGGTCGGCGGGGCCCAACAGGCCCGGCCCAAGACCTGTTTCGCATAAGCAAGTTCTGCATAGGGCCTCGATTATCCGGCACAGGATAACCGAAATCATGCATCCGTATTCGGCAACCGGCTTCGCCCTTTGTTCAAGAATGGCAGAAGCTCGCATCATTAAAGAACGGGCTTCGCCCGCAGGGATCGAAGTGACAGGACGCAAGACGGATGATGAAATGACCGCTGGCGGCGATGCGATCCGCAATACGATTGCGTCCCAGGATGCGATTGCGCCTCACCCCGCCGGTGGCGCCAATTCTCCGGCGTCGGACGCTTCGCATCCGGCCGATCCGGAGGCGTCGACGGAGCGCTTCATCGTCGAGGTCGGCGCAGCCGCCAGCGTCGCCGCGCTGATCGAGCCTATGTTGCACGACCTTGGCTTCCGTCTCGTGCGCGTGACGATCACCGGCAAGGAAGGCAAGACGCTGCAGATCATGGCTGAGCGTCCCGACGGAACGATCACCATCGATGACTGCGAGACGATCTCGCGCCAGGTTTCCCCGCTGCTTGACGTCCACGACCCGGTGGCCGGCGCCTACCGGCTGGAGGTGTCATCTCCCGGCATCGACCGCCCCCTCGTCCGCGCAAGCGACTTCGAGGATTGGGCGGGCTTCGAGGCGAAGCTCGAATTGTCCGAGCCTGTCGATGGCCGCCGCCGCTTCAAGGGCGTGCTCGACGGATATGACGCCACCGTCTCTGGCGGCGAGGTACGCATCGAGTGCGAATTGCCCGAAGTCGGCCGTCAGGTTCTGGGACTTCCCGCCCGCCTCGTCCGCGACGCGAAGCTCGTCCTGACCGACGAACTCATCCGCGAGGCACTGACGCGGGCCAAGAATGCGAAGCGCGGCCGTCCCGGCGACGGTGTCGAGCTCGACGAAACCGACTTGGATATGACGGACAATCCGGAGGAATAGACCCATGGCAACGACGGGCATCAGCGCGAACCGGCTCGAGATCCTGCAGATTGCGGATGCTGTCGCGCGCGAGAAATCGATCGACCGCAAGATCGTCATCGAGGCCATGGAAGAGGCCATGCAGAAGGCGGCCAAGAGCCGCTACGGCGCCGACAACGACATCCGCTGCACCATCGACCCCCGCACCGGCGAGCAGCGCTTGTCGCGCGTCGTGACCGTCGTCGAGGTCGTCGAGAACCCTGACGCGCAGGTGACTTTGGCCGAGGCCCAGGCTCGCAACGCCGAAGCCAAGATCGGCGACGCCTTCGTCGAGCCCCTCCCTCCCCTCGACGTCGGCCGCGTCGCCGCTCAAAACGCCAAGCAGGCGATCGTCCAGCGCGTTCGCGAGGCCGAGCGTGACCGCCAGTTCGCCGAATACAAGGATCGCGTCGGCGAGATCGCCAACGGCACCGTGAAGCGTGTCGAATACGGCAACGTGATCGTCGACCTGGGTCGCGCCGAAGCCATCATCCGCCGTGACGAGATGATCCCGCGCGAGAACGTCCGGCTCGGCGACCGTATCCGCGCCTTCGTCTACGACGTCCGCCGCGAGCAGCGTGGGCCGCAGATTTTCCTCTCCCGCGCCCGGCCCGAGTTCATGGCCAAGCTGTTTGCCCAGGAAGTGCCAGAGATCTACGACGGCGTCGTCGAGATCAAATCGGTCGCGCGCGATCCCGGTAGCCGCGCCAAGATCGCCGTCATCTCGAAGGACAGCTCCATCGATCCGGTTGGTGCGTGCGTCGGTATGCGTGGCTCGCGCGTCCAGGCCGTCGTCAATGAGCTGCAGGGCGAGAAGGTCGACATCATTCAGTGGAATCCCGAGGCCGCGAGCTTCATCGTGAACGCTCTTGCGCCCGCTGAGGTGACGAAGGTCGTTCTCGACGAGGATGCGGGCCGCATCGAGGTTGTGGTTCCCGAGAGCCAGCTTTCCCTCGCCATCGGCCGCCGTGGCCAGAACGTGCGGCTCGCATCGCAGTTGACCGGGTGGAACATCGACATCCTCACCGAGGAGGAGGAGAGCGAGCGCCGCCAGAAGGAGTTCGCCGAGCGCACGCAGATGTTCATGGATGCCCTCGACATCGACGAGGTCATCGCTCAATTGCTGGTCACGGAAGGCTTCGCGACCGTCGAGGAGGTTGCCTACGTTGACCCGGCCGAAGTCGCGAGCATCGAGGGCTTCACCGAGGAGACGGCCGACGAGATTCAGGGCCGTGCCCGCGAGCATCTCGAGCGCATCGAGGCCGAGCGTGACGCCAAGCGCCGTGAGCTTGGCGTTTCCGACGATCTGACCCAGATTGACGGCATGACGACCGCTCTGATGGTCACGCTTGGCGAGAACGGCATCAAATCGCTGGAAGATCTTGCCGATTGCTCCACCGACGACCTCGTCGGCTGGACCGAGCGCAAGAAGTCGCCCGCGTCGGCAAAGACGCGCGGTCCCGGCGGCCCCGCCGAGGTCGTCAAGCACAAGGGCGTCCTCGAGGGCCTCGAGTTCAGCCGTAAGGAGGCCGAGGACATGATCATGGCCGCGCGCGTGGCGCTCGGCTGGATCAAGGCCGAGGACCTTGTCTCCGCTGATGCGGCCGATGCAGACGCCGCCGCTGATGGCGAGGCGGCCGAGGGCTATGTTGCGGAGGCCGGTCAATCCACGTGATCCCATCGCGCCAGCCTGGAGCCCCGGAGGCCGATCCCGTGAACGGCTCGCCACAAGGCGAGCCGGGCACCGGCGAACCGGCGTCCAGAGTTCCAGGAGATGGTGCCCAGCTCGAAACTACCCAGACCGACGGTGCCCCACCGGAAATCGCGGCTGAGGCCGGCGAGCCCGGCGACGACGAACCCGAGGGCAGCGGGCCGCTGCGCCGGTGTGCCTTGTCGCGCGATCAGCGCCCGATTTCAGAGCTGGTGCGCTTCGTGGCCGCCCCCGATGGAACGATATTGCCTGATGTTGCCCAGAAGCTGCCCGGACGCGGCGTCTGGATCGAACTCAGCCGCTCCGCGGTCGAGGAAGCTCGAAGCCGCGGCGTTTTCTCCAAGAGCCTGAAACGAAAGGTGACCGCCGCGCCGGACCTGGCGGAGCGGGTCGAGACTTTGCTCCACCGGCGCCTCATGGACAGTCTTGCGCTCGCGAATAAGGCCGGCCTTGTTGTCACAGGGGCCGAAAAGGTCAGTGTGGCACTCGAAAAACACCGTATCGCCGCACTATTTCATGGTTCCGATGCATCCCGCGACGGTGTGGAAAAGCTTGATCGGAAGTTTCGGGCGATACGGTTTGCGATGGGCGAAGCCGGCGATCTCGCGGACGTGATCTTCGAGGAGCTGACGATTGATGAAATCAGTTTGGCCATTGGCCGGCCAAATGTGGTACATGCTGCTCTCAGATCAGGTGGAGCAACGGATCGACTGCTCGAGAACGCGAGACGCCTCAGGCGTTTTCGTGGTCCTCGAGTTCCAGTTGTTTTAAGCACTTGAACGGAAACATTTCGATCGAGCCCCGGGCATCGGCGACGGGCCTGGTTCAATTCGAAATTGAATTCCGCTTTGAGTACAGATACTTGGCAGCCAGAAGGGCTGGCCGGACGGGCATTTCCCATCAGTGTGGGGCGCTCCGGTGGTCCTGCAGTGGCTTTGGCGACTTCACAGAACGCGTTTCGAACGGATAGGGCATGACGGAAACGAAGGACTCGACTGGCAAGCAAGCGGGCTCGGCGCCGCGCAAGACGCTGACGCTTCAGCGAACGGTCGAATCCGGTCAGGTGCGGCAGAACTTCAGCCATGGCCGGTCGAAACCGGTCGTGGTCGAGAAGAAGAAGACGCGCAAGCTCGTTGGACAGGAAACGCCGGAGAAGCCGGCGGTCGTTCCACTTCAGATGGAACGCCCGATCGCCCCGCGCGAGTCGAAACCGGTTGAGCCCCGCCCATCCGGTCCAGCCCGGTCGTTGTCGGTCGGTGAGCAGGATGCCCGCGCCCGCGCGCTCGCCGCAGCCCGCGCTCAAGAAATTGAAGATCGCGTCCGCGCGGCCGCCCGCGCCGAGGAAGAGGCACGTCAGCGCGCTGCCGCGCCGCCGCCCGTTGCCGCAACGCCAGCCCCTGCCGCCGAAGCGGCGCAGCCGGGCGCCGCAACATCCGCTCCGGCCCAGCCTGTCGAGGCCAAGTCCCCGCCGGCGAGCGCTGATGTCGCGTCTGAACAACCGCGCGTGGAGGCTCCGGCCCCAGCCGCCCGAACCGAGCAGCCTCGAGTAGAGCCGCCCCGGGCGGAGGTTCCTCGCTCGGATCAGCCGCGCGCCGATGGCCAGCGCGCCGTGTTCACGCCCCGCGGAGACGCTGGCGCTCCACCGGCCGGCCGCACTGCCGACGCGCGCCCCTCCGACGCACCGCCTCAGCGAACCGGTTACCAGGGCGACCGCCCCCGCTCCGGTCCTGGTGGTGGTTTCGACCGTGGTGCCCCCGATCGTCCCCGTACGCCATACGCCCGCACCGAGGGCGATCGCCCGCCATACCGTGGCGACCGCCCCGATCGTGGTCCGGAACAGCGTGGCTTTGATCGCGGGCCCCGCCCTGAGGGCGACCGTGGTCCGCCCCGTGCCGCTGGCCCGCAGCCCTATGACCGTACCCGCAGCCCGGGCTTCGGTGGGCCCACGGGTGGTTCTAGCACTTACATGCCTCGCGAGGCCGGTCGTCCGCGTAACATCGAAATCCCGCGCGACCGCCGTCCACCGGCCGCTGCACCCGCACCAAGCCCCTCGACCGAGATCAAGCGCCCGACCCGCTCGGCGCCCGTGGCCAAGCCCGTAGCGGCCGGTGACGACGAGGACGTTCGTCGCAAACGCGCCGGCGGCCCCGACGCGTATGCCAAACCCGCCCGCCCCGGCGCAAACAAGCCAGGCGAAGACGCCCGTGCTCGCGGCAAGCTGACGATCAACAACGCGTTCGACGAGAACCAGCGTCAGCGCTCACTCGCCTCCTTGAAGCGCAAACGTGAGCGCGAGAAGCTGAAGGCGATGGGCATCACGCAGACCCGAGAGAAGATTGTGCGCGAAGTCATCATTCCGGATGCGATCACCATCCAGGAACTCGCCAATCGCATGACCGAGCGCGGCGTCGAGATCATCAAGCTCCTGATGAAACAGGGCGCGATGCACAAGATCACCGACGTGATCGACGCCGACACCGCCGAACTGATCGTGACCGAGTTCGGCCATACGCCCAAGCGCGTCTCCGAGGCCGACGTCGAAATCGGCTTCGCTGGCGTCAAGGACGAGGACGAGAACGCCCTGGAGCCGCGGGCGCCTGTCGTGACCATCATGGGTCACGTCGACCACGGCAAGACATCGCTTCTGGATGCCATCCGCCAGACCAACGTGGTGTCGGGCGAGGCTGGCGGCATCACCCAGCACATCGGCGCCTATCAGGTGACGTCTCCGACCGGCGACAAGGTCACATTCATTGACACTCCGGGCCACGAGGCATTCACCGCCATGCGCGCCCGCGGCGCCAAGGTGACGGATATCGTCGTGCTGGTCGTCGCCGCTGACGACGGCGTGATGCCTCAGACTGTCGAAGCCATCAATCACGCGAAGGCGGCCGGCGTCCCGATCATCGTTGCGATCAACAAGATCGACAAGCCGCAGGCCGATCCGTCCCGCGTCCGCAACGAACTGCTGTCGCACGAGATCGTCGTCGAGAGCCTATCGGGTGAAACGCTCGAGGTCGAAGTCTCGGCACTGAAGCGGACCGGTCTCGACAAACTACTCGAGGCGATTCAGCTCCAGTCCGAAATCCTTGACCTGCGCTCGAACCCCACCCGCCCTGCGGAGGGCATCGTCATCGAGGCGAAGCTTGAGCGTGGCCGCGGCCCCGTCGGCACGGTTCTCGTCCAGCGCGGCAGCCTGAAGGTTGGCGACATCGTCGTTGCAGGACAGGCGTGGGGACGTGTTCGCGCCCTGATCGACGACCGTGGCTCTAACGTTGCCAAGGCTGGTCCGTCCGTTCCAGTCGAGATCCTCGGCTTCGATAGCGCCCCAGAGGCCGGCGATCAGTTTGCAGTCGTCGAGAACGAGGCGCGCGCCCGCGAGATCACCGAGTACCGTGTCCGCAAGCGCCGCGAGACGCTCGGCACGTCCGGCGCGCCGCGCACGCTCGAGCAAATGATGCAGCAATTCAAGGATGCTGCCGGCAAGAAGGAGTTCAATCTTGTCATCAAGGGTGACGTGCAGGGCTCCGTCGAAGCCATCATTGGCGCGCTGGCAAAGGTTGGCAACGACGAGGTCGGCGCCCGCGTCGTCCATGCCGCGGTCGGCCAGATCACGGAATCCGACATCGCACTGTCCAACGCGTCGAAGGCGATCATCATCGGCTTCAACGTCCGTGCGAACACGCAGGCCAAGCAGGCGGCCGAGCAGCAGGGCATCGAGCTCCGCTACTACAACATCATCTACGATCTCGTGGACGATGTGAAAGCCGCGATGGCTGGTCTGCTCGCGCCGGTCAAGCGCGAGACGTTCCTCGGCTACGCCACGATCAAGCAGGTGTTCAACATCTCGAAGGTCGGCAAGGTCGCGGGCTGCCTCGTCACCGAGGGCCACGTGGAGCGTGGCGCCAAGGTCCGCTTGCTGCGCGACCGCGTCGTGATCCACGAGGGCACGTTGTCGATCCTGAAGCGCTTCAAGGACGACGTTAAGGAAGTGCCGGGTGGACAGGAGTGCGGTATGGCGTTTGCCAACTACCAGGACATCCGCGAAGGCGACGAGATCGAGTGCTTCACGGTCGAGACCATCGCCCGGACGCTCTAGAGCATGCTCGGGAAAACTGGACGCCGGTTTTCCGTAAGAACATGCCCAAAAATAAAGGACCTGGAGCGCGTTCATTATTCCGCTTGAACTGAACGCGCTCTAAGGCGTCGCACGTTGCCGATATTGAGGGCGAGCAGGATGAAGATCACTGGCGTCTGACGACGCCGGTGATCGCGCCTTGAGCCATGGCGACCCCAGAGCTGTGAAACGGGTCCTCACCGATGGATGATCGTTCGGCCTGCTTTCAATGCCCGATAATCAATAGCAGCCCGAGCCGAGCGCACGCTTCGGCGGTCAGTTTCGGGCGCGAAGATTTGGCCTTCGATTTCCAGTTGCCCTCGCTCCATCATCACACTATCAACCCCGCTTCCTTTCAACCACCGGCCGGGTCCGAACCCCGGTGCCGGGGTCTCTGCGTTGAGGACGATCATGTCACGATCCAAATCCAAGCCAGGCAGCGCACGCGCCGCCGGAGCGAGCGGCCCTTCACAGCGCATGCTGCGCGTTGGCGAGTTAATCCGCCACGAGTTGTCCGCGCTGCTCGCGCGAGGCGAGATCCACGATGACGTGCTTGCCAGCGCCGTCGTGACGATTCCCGAGGTCACCATGTCGCCCGACCTCAAGCTTGCGACGATCTATGTCATGCCGCTCGGCGGCGACAGGATCGAGGAGGTGATCGCCGCGCTCGACGACAACAAGCGCTTTATCCGTAGCGCACTCGCCAAGGCGGTGAACCTGAAGTATGCGCCCGAGGTGCGCTTCCGCGCCGACAAGACGTTCGATGAGGCGAGCCGTATCGCCCGCCTGCTCGACAGCACCAAATCCCGGCCATCCACTGACGATACCGGTAGCGCCGAGGACTGACCTCCGCCCGGCGTCAAATGAGAACGCAATCGCATTTCTGGAAGAATTCCTGATGGCACGACGCAAGAAAGGCTCGCCCGTTCACGGCTGGCTCATTCTGGACAAGCCGCTCGAGATGACCTCGACCACGGCGGTGGCGGTGGTGAAGCGGCTGTTCGACGCTCAGAAGGCCGGCCACGCCGGCACCCTCGATCCACTCGCCACCGGCATCCTGCCGATCGCGCTCGGCGAGGCGACGAAGACGGTCTCATTCGCAGTCGACGGTGAGAAGGCCTACCGCTTCACGGTCCGGTGGGGCGCGGAGACGACCACCGACGATACCGAAGGCAGCGTGACCAACCGGTCAGAAATGCGCCCGTCCAGGGCCGAGATCGAGGCCCTGCTTCCCCGATTCACGGGCGAGATCATGCAGGTGCCGCCACAGTTCTCGGCTATAAAAATTGACGGTAACCGCGCCTACGACTTGGCCCGCGATGGCGAGCAGGTCGCGCTCGAGCCACGCCCCGTCTTTATCGACCGGCTGGAGGCCGTCGCCCACCCCGATCACGAGACGACCGTGTTCGAAGCCGAATGTGGCAAGGGCACCTATGTGCGCGCACTGGCCCGCGACATGGGTCGCGAACTCGGATGTTTCGGCCATGTGATCGCGTTGCGCCGCACGCGCGTCGGCCCGTTCACAGAGGATGACGCGGTTACGCTTGGCGAAATTGAGGCCGAGCGCGACGCGCTTGCTGCCGCAGACGGCGAACACTCGCCTGTGATGGCGGGCACCCAGCCGCGCGGACCCGCGAGCCTGCTTTTGCCGGTTGAGGCCGCCCTGTCGGACATCGCCGAAATCCCGGTCAGTTCGTCGGATGCGGCAACGTTGGCGCGCGGACAGGCAATCCTGATCCGAGGACGCGACGCGCCGGTGCTGACCGGCTCGGCCTATGCGATCCATAAGGGCCGCATCGTCGCCATCGGCGAGCTTACGAAAGGCACGCTCCAGCCGACCCGCGTGTTCAACCTCGGCGCGCGATGAACGCCAGCGTGTGGTGGCGAAATCTGACGCAGAGCCAACGCTGAGCCCGGTTCCACACCCGTAGACACGAAATCGGTAACAATGCACTTGCGCCCGCGAAACGGTGAGCAGGGGTCCAAAACGCGTCGTCGTGCATAATCATGTCGGCGACCATCCCCGGATGTCCCGTTGAAAAGGAGCCTTACCGATGCTGATCCGCGGCCCGTTGGATATCAAGCCGAGCGAAATCACGCCGAAGGACGCCTATCTGCGTCGGCGCGAGTTCTTGGCCGGCAGTATTGCGGCAACCGCCGGGGGATTGATGGCAGGTCCCGGTAGCGGGCTCGGTGAGGCAAAGGCGGCGTCGCTCGATGCTCAGAAGAGCAGCCTCTCGACGGACGAGAAGCTCACGCCCAAGACTGACATCACTAGTTACTGCAACTTCTATGAGTTCGGCGCCAACAAGTCCGACCCGGCCCGTTACGCTGGAAGCCTGACGACCTCGCCATGGTCGGTCAAGATCGACGGGCTCGTCGGTAAGCCAGGAGAGGTCGCCGTCGAGGAGCTCATCAAGCCCTCCAGGCTCGAGGAGCGAATCTACCGCCTGCGTTGTGTCGAGGCGTGGTCGATGGTCGTGCCGTGGATCGGCATTCCACTGGCCGACGTGCTGAAGCGCATCGAGCCGCTGGGCAGCGCGAAGTACGTCGCGTTCGAAACCCTCGTGCGCCCGCCCGAGATGCGGGCGCAGGCTGGCTTGTTCCAGACGTTGCCTTGGCCCTACGTGGAAGGCCTGCGCCTCGACGAGGCGATGCACCCGCTGACGATTCTCGCCGTCGGCCTGTACGGTGAGACACTGCCGAACCAGAACGGTGCACCGCTCCGCCTCGTCGTGCCTTGGAAGTATGGGTTCAAGAGCATCAAGTCGATCGTGCGCATTTCGTTGACCGAGCAGGAACCCAAGACGTCCTGGAACATCTCGGCACCTCGCGAGTACGGCTTCTATTCGAACGTAAACCCCACGGTGGACCATCCTCGCTGGAGTCAGGCGACCGAGCGTCGTGTCGGTGATGGCGGCGTCTTCGCGCAGCGTCGCCCGACCCAGATGTTCAATGGCTATGCCGAGCAGGTGGCCCACCTCTATGCCGGCATGGATCTGAAGCGATTTTACTGAGGCCGCCCCTACATGGCGATTTCGCTGCCGCCGTCGGGATGGAGGTCCCGGCCAGCCCTGATAAGGTCGGCAATCTATACCCTTGGTCTCCTGCCAGCGGTGATTTCGTTCACGCTGGCGTTCACGGACCGGCTCGGGGCCGATCCAGTAAAGACGCTCGAGCATGATCTCGGCACGATGGCGCTGCGGTTCCTGATCGCGGGGCTGGCCATAACACCGCTTCGCAAGATCGGTGGCCCTAACCTCGTGAGATATCGCCGCGCGGTCGGCCTACTGGCCTTTGCCTATGCCGTCCTTCACGTGACCGTCTGGCTGTGGCTCGACCGCGGCCTGGATGGTGCCGAAATCTGGAAGGATCTGGCAAAGCGGCCCTACATCATGGTCGGGATGCTGACGTTTCTCATCCTGCTGCCGTTGGCGGCGACCTCCACGAACGGAATGATCCGGCGCCTGGGGGCCGCCAATTGGCAGAGGTTGCACAAGTGGGTCTATGTTGCGGCTGTCGCCGCGTGCATTCACTTCATTTTGGCTGTGAAAGCTTGGCCACCCGAGCCGCTCATCTACGCCGCGATCACGGCAGGGCTGCTCGGCTGGCGCACATGGGACGCCTGGCGGACTTCGATTGTGCCGCGCTCGCTCCCTACTGCGGCCAGCCGAACACCTGAACGGGCACCCACGGTTTGATTTGCCATGGTGAGCTTCCCGTCTGCAGCGACAGCAGCGGTGTGCTCGCCTGGACCGGCATCGGGACCGACCCGTTTGCCGCAATATTCGTCGCGAAGCTCGGCCGGCCGACGGCACCCTGCTGATGAGCCTTGGCTTCTCGAACCTTGGCCTCAGCTTTGGCTGAACGGCTCACCAGCACGCGCCGGGTATGAGGGTTGGCCTGAACAGCTCCGGATTTCGAAGCATGACGTTTGGCGCTTCCATGGCCCGGCGCAGGCGCTGACGCCGGCGCTTCGCCGTTGGTGATCGGCGCCGCCTGGGGAGCCGAGTCGACGGCGGGCTGCTGGGGCTTTCCGTCGACCTGCTCGAAAGCAATCTCGAGTCCGTTGACCACCGTGCCTTCGGTATCGAGAAGCATGAAAGTCATCTGGAACGACTTCGGCGCCTGCGGCTCGACGATGATGTGCGTGCCACGGAACTCCGCCACACGCATCTGCCAGAGGCCGAGACCAGCCGATTGGCCCTTGGTGAAGCGCACGCCTGCCGGCACGCGCCCAATCAGCAGACGGCTGTTGCGTGTCGATGAGACGTCGAGATCGATTGGCAACTCTGCCTTGATTGGAGCACGCCGCTGGCGCTGCAACTCGATCTGGATGATTGGGGAGCTTGTCTGCGCATCGGCTGCGGCTGGCGCTCCCCCTCTGTCCGTACCCGCTTCCAGGTTCGCAACTTCCTTGTTTTTCTGCGCCGGACGGTTGAGCTGGTGTGTGGAATCGAATGCGACCGCCGTATCGACGGTAGTAACCGCCATCCGCGCACTTCGTGTCGACGCATCGTTCTGAAGTGGGGTCTGGACCTGTGGGGTGCTGGGTTCCTTGTAAGCCTCGGCCTGCACGCCATTAGACATCAAGGTGGCGATTGTTTCAGCGGCGATCACGCCGGGCTTCTTGACGGCTCCGGCGTCAGCGGTCCGGTCTGAGAGCACGATGTTCTGCCGGTACCCGCCGTCGGCAAAACCGAACCGGGCGAGCACCTTGGCGTCGGTCTCCCCCATCGCGGGATGGTAACCGCGCGGTCGTTGCCCCACCTGCTCGTTCCCCGACCCGGCCAGGCTCGCGAGAACGTAACCTCCCGCGACTATCGTAACGACACCGATGCCCGCCAATAGCACCCGTCTCGGATCGCCATAGCTCGCGCCGAACGTTTGGAAGGTAAACATGACGAGACCCCACGCAGTACGGTGTTCAAGGCTACGTTGAAATTATCCCTCGATGCGCACAAGTATTTTTATAAAATCGTGGGGAATTTAAGACACACTAACTAATGAAAGGTTACCGGCCGCCCGTCGGTCTGTCCCCTCCGTGAGCGAAGTTGTAAAGGTAAACTGTGGAGCAACTGAGCTCGGAAACGCTCGGCCATGGAGCGCACGCGGTCGTCGCCAGCGTTTGCCCTTGCTGCGGATACCTGTCCGCATCGCGTAGACACCGTCCGCGTCGCTGATAGCCCGTTGAGTACGTGGCGGCCAGGCCCGGGGTCCAACGATCAAGGGAGCGATGACCACGCCTGATGCCGGACCCTAATCCTTGTACCAGTCGTAAAGTGGATCACGTGTCGTGCTCTCACCCCGTTGCCGGGATGCGGTCGGTTTCGGCGCGCGCTTCTGGACCTTGGCCGTCCGTTTCTGATCGCTTGCGGCATCGGCCGGTTTGATGCGCTCGGCGGCCGCAGGAGCGGGCGGCGGATCGTTCGTGAGGCGGACGGCTTCCTTGAGAACGGTTGCGCTGCGGGTCATGGCGCCGGCCTCGACTTCGTCGGTAATGATGGCAGTGATGCCCGCGTCGTGGGAGCGGACTTCGGGAATTTCGGCACGGATGAGCGTAACCACGTTCGGGTCAGCTTCCCTCAGCACCGGCGGCAGCGCCAATTCGGTGACGACTCCACGATCGACCACCATGGCCCGGGTGGAGCCCTGTGAATTTGCCGCCTCGCCTTCGAAGGCCTTCTTACCATCCTGCGGACTGCGGTCGTCTGCGCCGATAGCCGCGGGATCGACGAACGACAAGCGCGCAATCTGTTCTGCTTCGCCGGTCGCAACAGCCCGAACCGCCTGCGCGGCCGGCGGCTTTCGACCGCGATCGGGAACCGACGTGGTCAGCAGCAGCGCATAGCCCCCGGCAATTGACGTCAACGCAGTCGCGCCGAGAACGGCGGCGAACGTCCAGGGCGCGGGTTCGTCGTCAGGAAGCATCGAGCCGTCTCACAGAAAACGAGGTCCCTTGACGAGCCATGTCGTCAGGACACACGCACACGGCTTCCAGGTTCACAAGGAAGTTAAGACGCGCCATGGCCGTCGGAATTTGTCCGAGTATTGGACCTGAATCGCTCGACGCACGCAATTGCGTTCAGCGTGTGGCAAGGGCGGAAACGCCGGGGTTTGCCCGTGCGTGCCAAGCTTCGGGCAAGACTGGGGCGTGTACTGCGCCCCTCTCAGGGGATCAGCCCCGTTCGCGTGTCGCCGAGAAGTGGATGTCCGGATTGTTCTCGATCGTGTGGTTGAGCTTCCAGGTGCTCTCGGCGAGGTAGACGAGCGCGCCGTCGCGGTCCTTGGCCATCCAGGACTTGGTCCGGTCGACAAAGGCCTGCAACTTCGCATCGCTGTCGGCCGAGATCCACCGCGCCGCCTCGCATGGCGCGGCCTCGTAGGTCACCTTCAGCCCGTACTCCGCCTTGAGGCGTGAGGCGAGAACGTCGAGCTGCAGCGCGCCGACCACGCCCAGGATCGGCCGCGAGCCGATCATCGGGTGGAACACCTGTGCAACGCCCTCTTCGGAGAGGTCGTCCAGCGCCTTCTGCAGCGCCTTCATCTTCATGGCGTCCTCGACGATGACGCGGCGCAGAAGTTCGGGGGCGAAGTTCGGAATGCCCTCGAACTTGAGCTTCTCTCTCTCGGTCAGCGTGTCGCCGACACGCAGCGTTCCGTGGTTCGGTACGCCGATGATGTCGCCGGCGTAGGCCTCGTCCACCGTCTCGCGCGATTGGGCGAAGAACAGGATCGGGGCTGTGATCGCGAACTGCCGATCTTCGCGCACATGATACATCTTCATGCCGCGTTTGAACTTGCCCGAGCACAGTCGGACGAATGCCACGCGGTCGCGATGGTTCGGGTCCATGTTCGCCTGAACCTTGAACACGAAGCCGGTCACTTCTTTCTCATCTGCGGTCACCATGCGCGTGGTCGTACGGCGGGGCATCGGCCCGGGAACCCACTGGGCAAGACCGTTCAGGAGATCGTCGACGCCGAAGTTGCGCAAGGCGCTGCCGAAGAACACGGGCGAGAGGTGCCCCTCGTGGAAGCTTTGCAGCTCGAAGGCAGGCAGCGCTCCGATCGCCAGCTGGAAGCCCTCCAGTGACGGCGCGGCAATGCGGTCGTCGATATCGCCAGCTTCCGGTGGCAGCGACGTCAAGGCGGCGATTCCGTTCGGAACCTCGACAATGCGCCCGAAAGGCGAGCGAGGATCGGTCTCGGGCAGCAGTATGCGGTTTCGCACGCCGTCGAGCAGGCCGCGGAAATCGGAGCCAAGGCCGATAGGCCAAGTCATTGGCGTCATGTCGAGAGCGAGGCCCGACGAAATCTCGTCGATGATCGACAGGGGGTCCTGCGCCTCACGATCGACCTTGTTGATGAAGGTGACGATCGGAATGTCGCGCAGGCGGCATACTTCGAAAAGCTTGCGGGTCTGGCTCTCGATGCCTTTCGCGGCGTCGATCACCATGACGGCCGCGTCGACCGCCGAAAGCGTCCGGTAAGTGTCCTCGGAAAAGTCCGAGTGGCCGGGCGTATCGAGCAGGTTGAAGACGACATCCCCATACTCGAACGTCATGACCGAAGACGTGACCGAGATCCCGCGCGATCGCTCGATCTCCATCCAGTCCGATCGCGTGCGACGCTGCTCGCCGCGTGCACGCACGTGTCCGGCAAGGCCGATCGCGCCACCGAACAGCAGGAGCTTTTCGGTCAGCGTGGTCTTACCCGCGTCGGGGTGGGAGATGATGGCGAACGTCCGCCGCCGCCGGATTTCCCGGGCATCTGGCGAAAGCGTGTCGAGTGTTGGAAGTGCGCGTTGCATGGCAGGAGTGGGTATCGCGATGCGCGTGCCAGGGCAAGCCGGAGCCGGTGCAGCGTTGTCTCACGGGGGCGCGCAATGTATCCGCGCGCGGAACATCTGCCACATTCGTCCGCTAGCCCGTCCCCTCGGCCGACCAGGAGACAGGGCGCCTCATGACGTTGAAATCGATGATGGGTCTCTTCGGCCTGTTTGTTGCGATGACGCTCGAAACCGATCCCGCCATCGCCGGTCAGGTCGCCATGCGCGATGTCCGCTCGTGGGGCTACCAGCTCCAGGGGCATCCTCGCGCGGTATCGAGCAACGGCGTCGATCTGCTGGTGGTGGATTACTCGAGCGATGGCAGCCACAAGTGCGTCCTCACGGCAGCCGAGGTCGCGGCGCTGAAGAAGCGCGCGGGCGAGCCCGACCGCATCGTCCTCGCCTACCTCAGTATCGGTGAGGCGGAGGACTACAGGTACTACTGGGACGCGTCCTGGATTACCCGTTCGGTGCCTGAGCCGCCCGAGCGGCCGGACCTCCCGTGCAATACGTCGTCTCCCGAATGGACCGCCTACGGCAAGATCCGCCACACTGTCGCGATTGAGCTCACTGACCGCGCGCCTTCCTGGCTCGGCAACGAGAACCCGTCCTGGCGCGGTAATTTTCAGGTGCGCTATTGGGACCCCGCCTGGCAGGCGATCCTGTTCGGATCGCAGACCGCCTACCTCGATCGCATCCTCGCGGCGGGCTTTGACGGCGTCTACCTCGACCGCGTCGATGCGTTCGACGAGTGGCAGCAGGGCCGGCCGCAGGCGCCGCGCGAAATGACAACCCTCGTCAAGCGAATTGCGGCGTATGCACGCGAGAAACGTCCGGGCTTCCTCGTCGTGCCGCAGAATGCAGAGGCGCTGCTGAAATACGATGACTACATCGCCACGATTGACGGCATCGCCAAGGAGGACTTGCTCTATGGCCTTGACGGCAAGCGCGACGGCAGCCCCAACCCTCAAGGCGAGGTGTGGTCGAGCCGCCGGATGCTCGACCGCGCGCGTCGCGCCGGCAAGACGGTACTGGCGGTGGAATATGTCAGGGAACCGGGGCTCGCGGCGCGGGTCACCGGCGAATTGCGGGGGCTAGGCTACGTACCGCTCGTCGCCCCGCGCGAGCTCGACGAGGCCCCGTCCGGCCTCGCCACCGCACCCAGCCAGTCCGAGTGACCCCATGAAGCGGGGCCACGCCCGGCGACCCGTTCAGCCGAATGCTCCGAAGTGGTGCGAGATACCCGTGCCGATCTCGCGGATGAACTGCCACGAGGTCTCCATCGGCTCAAGGATCTCCGTCTCCAGGCGGCCATAGTCGTCGATGCCGCGCGGCCGGTAGGTGGCCTTCTCCTCGAAGCCACCGCCTTCGGCTCCCCCCGACTTCGAATGCGGGAAGGCCTGCCGGATGAAGGCAACCACCTCGGGAACTTCGAGCGCCAGCGCCCGGCCGAGCAGCTGTTTGTAGTCGGTGTCGTTCTGCGGCGAGAACCGCGGCAGCTGAGCGGCCAGGATCATGACGCGCATGATGAGTGCGAGGCGGATGGCCTGCAGCACGTCGAGTTCGAGCCGCGCTTCGTCGAGTTCGTTTACGTTGCCGTACCCCGCCTCGATCATGATCGCATGCAGGTCGATGCTGTCGAGCCGGAGGTGGTGCACGAAACGGTTGATCGACGCCGCCCTCTCGTCTTCGAGCAGGTAGCTCGAAAGCACCCGGAAAGCAGGCTGCAGCTCGGTCTCCCGTCCCCATGATGCGCGCGAGGCCCAGAAGCCCGGATCGAATACGGTCGCGTTCGCGCCCATGGCGTTGAGCGACGACAGCCGCTTGGCGGTCGCAATCATTTCGAGGAGCGCCGACAGCCGTGCCGAGCGCTTGGCAAGGGCAATGAACCGCGACTTGTCAGCTCCGACGGCCGCGCCGAGCCCCGCCACGACGTTGGCCAGGAAGCCGAACTGTTGAAGTATCGCGTTGTTTGGAATGGCGCGCATGCGGGCCGGGTCGCCCCGGTCGTGCACCGACTGAGTTTCGCTCTGGCGCTTTACCGGTCGCGACCCGGTGCGATGGAGCAGGTTGGCGCCGAACGCGCCGAGCACCGACCGGTAGCCGTCATGGGCGAACAACGCCTGCTGGTACGCCTTGAGGCGCAGGAAGAAGTCGAGCCCGAGGTTCGTATCCGCATAGAATGGATCGTCCGAGATCGGCGTGCGGTGCGCATCGAGCACGATCGTGGCCATGGCGCGGGTCGTCAAGACGCGGTTGCCGAAGAACTGGAACCCGTCGCCGCCCTGGAAGCTCGTCTCGTGCTTGACCGGCGTCGAGAACCTCGCAAACCGGTGGCGCGCCTCATCGGAAAAAACGTATCTCAAGCGTGTCGTGAGATCGCCGGGATGCGCACCGCGCCCCATGCTCTCGCCGTGCGTCGAGAACAGCAGGACTTCCGTACCGGCGAGCCCCGCCCGCTGAACCGCCTCCGCCAGGGAGAAATGGAACCGCTCGATGGCGAGCGTCGCGGAAATCTGACCGATGAACCGCCCGGCGTCCGAGAAGCCCGTCTGCACGGATATGCGTCCGCGGCCGAGCACGTAGCGCCGGTAGGCGTCCTGCTCCATCAGGCGTTCCATCAGCCGCGCACCGGTCTCGAGGCCCGAGGGCGTCTCGAACAGCGGCGAGATGTCAACGATATCCTCGACCCCGAACAGCTTGGCGAAGAACACCGCAATCATGACCGTCGCGGGGCTTTCGCATTCCGCGATGAGGAATCGGATCGGCGTCTGGCTATCGACGTGCTTTTGAATTTGGGCGACCAGGGCGAATTGCCGGATGGCGGTCGCCGTCTCGAGGTCGAGCGTGGCGAAGTTGACCGTCTCGCGCGGGGCGTTCTCGATCATGCCGACGATGCGCGCCAGCGCCTGCTGCTCGGAGAGGTCGCGCGTCCACGGTTCATGCACGTAGGCGCGGAACGCGTTGTTGAGCTGCTGCGCGTTCACGCGCATGTGGATGTGCCCGGTGCCCAGCCCGGTCGCCTCCACGAGGCCGATGAACGTCATGAGCGCGCGCTTCATCTGCGGGCCCTCGACATGCGCGCCGAGTTCCTCGACCAGTTCGACGAGCGTGTCGGTGGTGGTGAGATTGTACCCGTCGTGCTTGGACAGCACATTCGCCACGCGCGCCAGCGCCGTCGAATCCTGTCCCATATTGGCAAGCGCGCGGACCTGCTCATCGACCGCGGCGATAGCAAGGTCGAGCTTGCCGGTGATCTGTCGCGACAGGCGGGTTATTTCCGGCCCTTCCCCGAGCCGGTGGCGAAGCGCCAGGAAACGTTCGCGCAAATCTGTCAACGCCGCGCGCTTTTCCTGCAGCCGGACGAGGTAGGAGCGATGCCAGGGAATGTCGGTGCGCCCATCGAGGTCGTAACCGACCCAGGAGGCCATGGTCGCGAGGCGGGGACGAAGCTCGAACGCCTGCTCGCCGTAGCGCGCGTGCGCTGCCGTATAAAAGGCCCCGAGCAGGTCGGCGTATCCGCTGCGAATGTTGGAGATCGCCTCTTGTGTCCGCGCGTGCTCGTAACTCAGGTCTATGGCGTCGTCCGGCCGGTGGGGGTGCCCAATCCCCGAAGCCTCGGCATCAAGCGTTCCCGAGGCAAGCTCGACCATGTGGCGGGACAGGGCCTCCGAGATGCCGAACGTGGGATGCGCCGTCAGCACGATGCCGGAGCGCGCAGACTGCCAGCGCGCTTTGAACAGGTCGAAGCCCGCGCCTGGCGCTCCCCCGCCCGCGGCGTCGTCCGCGACCATGAGTGCCTCGACGCCTTCCATGAACGATTTCAGCGTCGTGTTCTGGTCCTCTAGGCCGATCCGCGAGCGCAGCCGTCGTGCGCGGCCCGTGCAGGCCCGGTCCATGAGCCGCCCCGCGAGCGCGCGCAGGTCGACGGGGCTGATCTCGCCCGCTTCAAGCCGCCGCGAGATATCGAACGCCACGTTGACGATCGGATTGAGGCCCGGCTGGTCAGGGATTTTTGCCCGGAGAGATCGGAGCTGTTCGCGCAGCTCCAGTTCGTCGATCTTCCCGTTTCTCGTCGCGGCTGCGGGTGCGAATTGGTGCATGTGCGGCGAGCCTCCGGCTATGGACCATATGACGTTGTCCGGACGGGCGCGAATTTTCTGCCCGTCCGGTCGATGATTAGAGGCGACGCTCAGGCGACTTTTTTGAGCCCGGCGACGAGCGCAGCCATCGTCGTTCCCATCTCCGACGGCGTCGGCACGATCGTGACGCCGCACGTCTTCAGGATGTCGACCTTCTCAGCCGCCGACTCGCCGAACGCCGAGACAATGGCGCCCGCATGGCCCATCTTGCGGCCCTTCGGGGCCGAAAGGCCAGCGATATAGGCGGCCAGTGGCTTCTTCATATTTTCGCGGAAGTACATGCCCGCCTCGGCCTCCTGCGGCCCACCGATCTCGCCGATCATGAGCACGGCGTCGGTGTCGGGATCCTCCTCGAAATGCACGAGAATATCCTTGAACGACGAGCCGTTGATCGGGTCGCCGCCGATGCCGACCGAGGTCGACACGCCAAGCCCGAGCGCCTTGAGTTGGCTCGCGGCCTCATAGCCGAGCGTGCCCGAGCGGCCGACGATGCCGATCCGGCCGCGGCTGTAAATGTTGCCCGGCATGATGCCCAGCATGGCGCGGCCCGGCGAGATGGTGCCGGCGCAGTTGGGCCCCGTCAGGATCATGCGGTTCTCGGCCTTGTATCGGCGCATGTAGCGCTTCAGCCGGATCATATCCTGGGTCGGGATGCCGTCGGTGATGCAGGTGCAGTACCGGATGCCCGCGTCAGCCGCCTCCATGATGCTGTCGGCCGCGAACGGCGGCGGCACGAACACGATCGAGGCGGTCGCGCCGGTCTCGGCGACGGCGCCCTTCATGGTGTTGAAAACCGGCCGACCGAGGTGGGTCGTGCCACCTTTGCCTGGCGTCACGCCGCCGACGACGTTTGTTCCGTAATCGATCATTTCCTGGGCGTGGAACGTGCCGATGCGCCCGGTGAAACCTTGGATGAGAACGGGGGTGTTCTCGTCGATGAGAATGGCCATTGGGGTTTCTCCTGATCAGGCGGCTTTGGCGGCGGCGACGGCCTTTTCGGCCGCGTCGGCGAGGCTGTCGGCGGTGATGATGGGCAGACCGCTCTCGGAGAGGATCTTCTGCCCTTCGGCGGAGTTGGTGCCGGCGAGCCGGACCACGATCGGCATGGTGATGTTGAGCTCGCGGATGGCGTCGCAGACGCCCTTCGCCACCCAGTCGCAACGGTTGATGCCGGCGAAGACGTTGACGAGCAGCGCCTTGACGTTCTGGTCTTTCAGCACGGCGCGGAAGGCCTTCGCGACACGCTCGGGCGACGCGCCGCCGCCGATGTCGAGGAAGTTGGCGGGCTCTCCGCCGGCGAGCTTGATCATGTCGAGGGTTGCCATCGCGAGGCCCGCGCCGTTGACGACGCAGCCTATGTCGCCGTCGAGGCCGACATAGGCGAGGCCACGATCCGCCGCGAACGTCTCGCGAGGATCTTCCTGGCTCTTGTCGCGCAGCTCCGAGATGTGCGGACGTCGGAACAGCGCGTTGTCATCGAAGCTCATCTTGGCGTCGAGCGCGACGATCTGGTTGTCTTTCGTGATGACGAGCGGATTGATCTCGACCATCGTCGCGTCGAGATCTCGAAATGCGCGGTAGCAGCCGAGGATCACCGGAACGAGCTTGCTGACGAGATCGGGCTCGATGCCGAGGCCGAACGCGACCTCGCGGGCCTGGAACTGCTGCATGCCGACGGCCGGATCGACCATCACGCGGATCAGGCTTTCAGGACGCGACGCGCTGATCTCCTCGATTTCCATGCCTCCCGCCCCCGAAGCGACGATCATGATGCGCTCGGTGGCGCGGTCCATCACGAAGCCGAGATAGAACTCCTTGGCGATCTGCGTCGCTTCCTCGATGTAGAGCCGCGACACGAGCTTGCCGGCTGGACCGGTCTGGTGCGTCACGAGGCGGCGGCCGAGCAGCCCCTCCGCGGCCTCCTCGATTTCGCGGTCGGAGCGGCAGAACTTGATGCCGCCTGCTTTGCCGCGCGCGCCCGAATGGATCTGTGCTTTGACGACCCACGACGACCCGCCGATGTCGCTCGCGCGGTAGGCGGCCTGCTCGGGGCTATACGCGAGCCCGCCACGCGGAATGGGAATGCCGAACTTGGAAAGAAGTTCTTTGGCTTGGTATTCGTGGATGTCCATGGGGGGCTCCGGTGTGGCGGGGAGAGTGCGGGCGATTGATCGTGCTGTCTGCTGCAATCCCCTTGGGGGAGTAGCTCGGGAGTGGTGGGGGTGGGCCAGAAGCGAACCGGCCGTCGGCTCTGGTCGCCCACCCCCGTGGTTGTTAGCCGGCGGCGCGCTTGGCGCTCGCGTCCTTGATGGCCTTGGCGGTGGCGATCAGGTTGGTCGCCATCTTTTCGGAGGCCGCGTCGATCATCTTGCCGTCGAGCGATGCAGCGCCCTTGCCCTGGGCCTCGGCTTCCTTCAGCGCGGCGATGATGCGCTCGGCCTTGGTGACTTCGGCCTCAGTCGGCGAGAACACCGCGTTGGCGAGCTCGATCTGCGAGGGATGGATCGCCCACTTGCCCTCGACGCCGAGCGCGGCGGCACGCTTTGCGCCAGCGGTGTAGCCTGCGGGATCGGAGAAATCACCGAACGGTCCGTCGATCGGGCGCAGACCGTAGGCGCGGCAGGCAACCGTCATGCGCGACAGCGCGAAGTGCCACTGGTCGCCGGGATAGTCGGGGTTGAGGCCGCCGATGACGACGGTGCGGGCCTTGTTGAAGGCGGCATAGTCGGCGACGCCGAAGTGCATGGCTTCGAGACGGCTCGGCGCAGCGGCGATGGCTTCGACGTTCGCCATGCCGAGCGGGGTCTCGATCAGCGCTTCCGTACCCACCCGGTTCGTGAGGCCCTTGGCGACTTCGATCTGGCTGACGATGCACTCGACCGTGTAGACGTCGGCAGGAACACCGACCTTCGGGATGAGGATCGTGTCGAGCTTCGAGCCTGCCTGCTCCATGATGTCGACGACGTCACGATACATGTAGTGCGTGTCGAGACCGTTGATGCGAACGGAAACGGTCTTGCCCGCGCCCTTCCAGTCGAGGTCATTCAGCGCCTGGATGATGTTCTTGCGGGCCTGCTCCTTGTCGGGCGGCGCGACCGCGTCTTCGCAATCGAGGAAGATGTAGTCGGCCGCGCTGTTGATCGCCTTATCGATCATGGTCGGATTGGAGCCCGGAACGGCCAACTCACTGCGTTGAAGACGCGACTTGCGGAGCGGGTAGAGTGTGTAGCTCATGGAGGTTTCCTCGAGTGTGGTAGCGCGTTGGCCATGCGATGGCGTTCGCAGCAAGCGAGCTGCTGCGCGCTACCTGATTAGGAGTTGCGGTCGTTCTGTCTACTGCGAACGGCACCGTTCAGGGGCCGTTCGCAGCCCTTGATCGTCAGGCGGCCGATTTGATGGTCGCAGCCGTAACGCCGGTCGCTGATTTGACCGCCGTGGAGCGGAAATATTCCGCAGCAGCACCCGAGCCCGAGCCGGGCACGACGTTGATGCCGTTGTCGCGCAGCGCCATTTCCACAGTGAACAGCACGCCGCCGATCATGCCCTCGTCGAGTGCGCCGAGGTGGCCGATGCGGAACACCTTGCCGGCAACCTTGGAAAGGCCGACGCCGAGCGAGGTGTTGTAGCGGTAGTAGGCCGTCTTCACGACGGCATTGCTGTCAAAGCCTTCGGGAACCATGATCGCCGAAACCGTATCCGAATGCCACTTCGGTTCCTTCGCGCAGAGCTTGAGGCCCCACGCGGCGACGCCCCGGCGGACGGCTTCGGCCATGCGATGATGGCGGGCGAAGACGTTTTCGAGACCCTCGGCTTCGATGAGGTCGAGCGAGGCGCGCAGGCCGCGCAGCAGTTGCGTGGCCGGCGTGTAGGGGAAGTATCCGAGGTCGTTCGTCTTGATCATGTCTTCGAACGAGAAGAAGCAGCGTGCCATCCGCGCGTTCTGCGAGCGGTTGGCGTCGAGCGCCTTCTGGCTGACGGCGAGGATGCCGAGGCCGGTCGGCAGCATGAAGCCCTTCTGCGATCCCGAAACGCAGCAGTCGACACCCCATTCGCCCATCCGCATGTCGATCGAGCCGACCGAGGAAACGCCATCGACCATCAGCAGCGCGGGGTGGCCGCACGCATCCAGCGCCTTGCGGACGCCCGCGATGTCGCTCGAAACGCCGGTTGCGGTCTCGTTCTGCGTGGCGAAAACGGCCTTGATCTCTCGATTCTTGTCCGCAGCCAGAACCTCAGCGTATTTCTCGACCGGAACGCCCGTGCCCCACTCTTCGTCGAGCACGACGACGTTCAGTCCGAGGCGCTCGGCCATGTCGACCCACAGGTGCGAGAACTGGCCGAAGCGGCTCATGAGCACCTTGTCGCCGGTGTTGAGCGTGTTCGAGATTGCCGCTTCCCAGGCGCCGGTGCCCGACGCCGGATAGAGGAACACCCGGCCATCCTTCATTTTGAAGACCTTCTTCAGGTCCTCGAAGATCGGCAGCGTGAACTTCGGGAATTCCGGCGAGCGCATGTCCTCCATCCGAATGTCCATGGCCCGGCGTACCGGCTCGGGAATGTTGGTGGGGCCGGGAATGAACAGATGGGGTTGCACCAGCATGGGAGTCCTCTCTCTTGTGCGTGAGCTTCGATTGAAAAGCACCGGCAGGGCCCCGGCGAGTGGGACAAGAGGCCGGACTTCTACTCAGCGCGTATGGGGCACCTTAGACCTTCGTCGCAACACCCGGCAGGGGAACTAGACTCGGCGAACGGGCGGCAGCGCCGCTACCCGTTCGGGTGGTTCGGGACGCAACATGAATCATTCTGCATTGCAACAAGTCTGGGGAGGCGCGCCCGAAAAACGATCTGAAGTTGGCAGGAGCTCCCGTTCGCAACCGCAGCAATGCCCGGGTAGCCACCTTGCGCGAATGGCGGGCCCTTGAGGATCCGCAAATTTTTATGCGGCCAGACTGCTACCGTTGGTCGCGTTCCCGGGAGACAAACAGCGCGACGGCCATCGCACGGTTGCTTACGCCGAGTTTGTCGTAGAGGTTCTTGAGGTGATACTTGACGGTATTGTTGGAAATTCCCGTCCGGGCCGCGATTTGAAGGTTCGTCCACCCATTCGCCAACGCGGCAAGCAGCTCACGCTCGCGCGACGTGAGCACGTCCAGCGGGTCGGCGTTGAGCGTGCGCATGTCGATATAGGGCAGCGAGAGCCGACCACGCGCCACCGACGCCAGCGCCTCTATCAGTATCTGAGGATCGTCCGACTTCGAAATATAGCTCCAGGCGCCTTCGCGAATGGCTTCACGCATGACGTCCGTGCTGGCCTCGCCCGTGTATATGACGACGCGAGTCTTCACGTGTCGGCGCTTCAGCATTGCGAGCAGTGCCCCGCCGGTCATATCGGGCATGGCCCAGCCGACGACGCCGATGTCGGCGCCCCGCTGTTCCGCGATCGACGCGAACTCGGCAGCCGTAGCGACCGCACCGAGCACGCTAAACCGGCCGTCCCGGCGGATATAGTCCTCGAGGCCGGCCCGCACGACCGGGCTCTTGTCGGCAATCAGCACACTCGCCAGCACCCCCGGATGCGGCTCGGCTGCGGGCGCGTACTGGGTGTTGATTTTCGCACTCTGCGTCAATTGCATCCGCTCGTTTTCGGCATTCTTGGCCTTTCGTCTAGCATGGTTCTATCGCCCTTGCGCAAATTCAAGTGCTTGAAGAGGCAAAAAAGGACTGGCGGAACCTGGGAAATCCGTTAAATAGCGGCCCTTCGCCAGTTGCTTGAGCCCTGAAGCTCGTGCCCACGGCGAACTCGAGCGACCCTGCTGGACGACATCCCGGCTGCGGCCGCATCGCGGCGTTCGATTTATTCGATCGCGCCGCGAGCCCGAACACTCGAAACAATTGGAGAAACCGATGTCGGAAATACGCCCCGCCCGTAAGCAGGCCAAGGCCGAGACGATCAAGTCAAACCAGCTCGCTGCGAACGACACGGGTTCGCCTGAGGTGCAGATCGCCGTTCTGACCGAGCGCATCAACCACCTCACCGACCACTTCAAGACGCATCGTAACGATAACCACTCGCGCCGCGGTCTTCTGAAGATGGTGAGCCAACGCCGCCAGCTTCTCGACTACGTCAAGCGCAAGGATGTCTCCCGCTACGCGCGGATCATCGAGAAGCTCGGCATCCGTCGCTGATTGCTTCCGACGTGGCAACAAGCCTGTTCACTTCGTGGCGCCGGCCTCTTCGTCGAGGTTCGGCGCCGCGTGCATTTGCGCCCCGCTTGGCTTAAGAACCCCACACGGTTCTAAAGTCCCTGTCCGCATGTCCGAGAGAGAAAGAAGATAAAATGTTTGAAATCCATCGTGTCGAGATCGAGTGGGGCGGCAGGAAGCTGCGCCTCGAGACGGGTCACATGGCCCGCCAGGCCGATGCAGCCGTCTTCGCTCAGTATGGCGAGACCAGCGTTCTCGCCACCGTCGTCGCTGCCAAGTCCGTAAAGCCCGGCATCGATTTTTTCCCCCTGACCGTGAACTACCAGGAGCGCACCTACGCTGCCGGTAAGATCCCCGGGGGCTACTTCAAGCGCGAAGGTCGTCCGACCGAGAAGGAGACGCTGACCTCGCGCCTCATCGACCGTCCGATCCGTCCGCTGTTCGTCGAGGGCTTCAAGAATGAAGTCCAGCTCGTCGTCACAGTCCTCTCCCACGACATGGAGAATGACCCCGACATCGTGGCGATGGTCGCCGCTTCGGCAGCGCTCACGATTTCCGGCCTTCCCTTCCTCGGCCCCATCGGCGGCGCTCGCGTCGGCATGCTCAATGGCGAGTATGTCCTGAACCCGCTGCTCGATGAGATGAATTCGTCGGTGCTCGATCTCGTCGTCGCCGGCACGGAAGACGCCGTGATGATGGTGGAATCCGAGGCCAAGGAGCTCACCGAGAAGCAGATGTTGGACGCCGTTATGTTCGGCCACCAGCACTTCCAGCCGGTCATCAAGGCGATCCTGAAGCTCGCCGACGCGGCCGCCAAGGACCCCTGGAGCTTCGAGCCGCCGAGCCTCGAGAGATACTCAGGCCCGATCAAGGAACTCGCCGGCGGACTGCTCCAGGAAGCCTTCAGCACGCCCGAGAAGGTCAAGCGCAACGACCTCGTGGCCGAGGCCAAGAAGCGCGTGAAGGAAGAAATCCCTCTTCCCGAGGGTGACGCCAACGAAGCCGTGTTGCTCGGTTCGGCCTTCAAGAAGGTCGAGATGGACATCATGCGCTCCGACGTCGTCAAGACGCAGCGCCGCATCGACGGCCGCGATCTGAAGACGGTCCGTCCCATCGTCTCGGAGGTCCACGTACTTCCCCGCACGCACGGCTCGGCCCTGTTCACGCGCGGTGAGACGCAGGCCCTCGTGGTCGCTACTCTGGGCACCGGCGAGGATGAGCAGTACGTCGACCAGCTCGAGGGCCTGAAGAAGGAGCGCTTCCTTCTCCACTACAACTTCCCGCCCTACTCGGTCGGCGAGGTTGGCCGCATGGGTTCGCCCGGCCGCCGCGAGATCGGCCACGGCAAGCTCGCCTGGCGCGCCATCCGCCCGCTGCTGCCGACCCAGGAACAGTTCCCCTACACCATCCGCGTCGTGTCGGAGATCACCGAGAGCAACGGCTCGTCGTCCATGGCGACGGTGTGCGGCACCTCGCTGGCGCTGATGGATGCCGGTGTTCCCCTGCCGCGCCCGATCGCCGGCATCGCGATGGGCCTCATCAAGGAGGGCAACGACTTCGTCGTGCTCTCGGACATCCTGGGTGACGAAGACCACCTCGGCGACATGGACTTCAAGGTCGCTGGCACCTCGGCCGGTATAACGTCGCTCCAGATGGACATCAAGATCACCGGCATCACCGAGGAGATCATGCGGATCGCCCTCGATCAGGCCAAGGACGGGCGCTTGCACATCCTAGGCGAGATGGAAAAGGCGATGAGCGCCCCGCGTACCGAGATGAACGAGTACGCACCGCGCATCGAGACGATCAAGATCCCGACCGACAAGATCCGCGAAGTCATCGGCTCGGGTGGCTCTGTCATCCGTTCGATCGTTGAAGAGAGCGGCGCCAAGATCGACATCGACGACGACGGCACCGTCAAGATCGCCGCCTCGAAGCGCGAATCGATCGAAGCCGCCCTCGCCCGGATCCGAGGCATCACCTCCGAGCCCGAGATCGGCCAGATCTACAAGGGCAAGGTGGTCAAGGTCGTGGACTTCGGCGCCTTCGTGAACTTCTTCGGCGCCAAGGACGGCCTCGTACACATCTCGCAGTTGGCGCCGGGCCGTCCGGCGACCGTCGGCGACGTCGTCAAGGAAGGTCAGGAAGTGTTCGTGAAGCTCCTGGGCTTCGACGAGCGCGGCAAGACGCGCCTCTCCATGAAGATCGTCGATCAGACGACCGGCATCGAGATCCCGCGTGCCGAGGGCGAGCCCGAGGAACCGCCGATGGATCGCGAGCCCCGCCCGCGCCGCGATGGCGGTAACGGTGGCGGTGGCCGCCGTCCCCGCCGGGATTGATCCCCGAGCGACATTGCAGCACCCACGGGCCGCCGGTTATTTCCGGCGGCCTTTTTTTCGTCTCGGGAGTGATGATGACGCGAGCAATCGAAGTCCGCATGACAGCCACCATGGGGCGCGGGGTGTTTGCCGCGCGCGCGTTTGGTGCGGGAGAGACGATCGCCGAGTTCCACACCATCCGGCTGCCGTCCGCCGAGGTCGTCGCCATGCGGGCGGCGCGGGCCACCTTGTTGAGCTATTGGTTCGAGGACGACGCCGACGGCTCGGCGCTGATCGTGCTGGGCTGGCTCGAGCTCGTGAACCACGCCGTGTCGCCCAATCTCGACCGGAGATGGCGCACAACGCCGGAAGGCGAGATCGTAACCGTGTTCGCCGCCCGCGAAATCGCGCCGGGAGAGCAGCTCTTCATCGACTACCGCTTCGATCCTGGCGCCGAAAAACCCGAATGGGCCTGACGCGCCGATCAGCTGGCGACGTTCGCCATGATGGTCACGCGCCCTGTCGTCGGCTCGCGCACATAGTCCGGTCCAAAGACCCGCCCCCTGTCGTGGGCGCGGATGGCGCCATCCGTCGCCCCCGAGATCATGTTGCCGGATACGAGAACAGTCCCGGCAATCGCGTCCGCCGAGACGAGCAGGCCGGAGCGGGATTTCCGGATGACGTTGCCCGTCACCGACACATCGCGCATATAGCGCCCCCAGCCGACCAGAATGCCCGCCGTCGGCGCCCCCTCGATGGTGTTGCCGGACACGGCGGTATCGGCCTCGATTGCGATCCCATGTCCGCGCGTGTCGACCGGCTCGTGATCGCGCCGGAACAGGTTTCGGATCACGTTGCCTTGCACGACGGCGAGCCTCCCCCCCTCGTTGAAGTTCGTCACGGCGACGCCGGTCGCGGCCTGGTCGACGATGTTGTTCGCGATCAACGCCCCCTCGAAGCCGAACTCGGCGTAGATTGCCACTTCTCCGAGCCGCAGGCAGTGATTGCCGGTGATCGAGATGTTGGAGGAAGCGTTTCCTCGGACCGCGCTGTAGGCGCAGTCGGTAATCGAATTCCCAGAGACCGATACGCTGCCAGCGCGGAAGACATTGATTCCGTTGCCGTTCTGCCCCGACCCGCCCGCGTCCGCCCGGACGCGCGCGATCCGGTTGCCGCGAACCTGAGAGCCATCCTCGGCGGGTCCCGACCGCCAGATGAGAATGCCGTTGTTGCCGCACTGATCGATGCTGTTGTCGGCGACCGTCAGCCGGCAGTCGAGCGCGAAGATCCCGGCGTCGGACACGTTTTCGACGGCGCATCGTTCGATACGACCGCTCGCGGACACGAGCGAAATCCCGTATCCAGCCGCATGGCGCACCGTGACCCCGTCGATAGCGAGGTCCTTGCACCGGGTGAACGAAGCGACGGCCTTGTCCACGCCAAGTGGCTTCCAGGCGGCATCGATCGTGAAGTTGATGAGCCGAATTCCGTCCGCGTCGGAGGCGGTGAGAGCGGCGCCCCCACCTGTGAAAACGAGGCGTGTCGAATGCCCGGTCCCGATGATGACTGTGCCGGGGCGCAAGATCAGGGGCCCGGTCACGGTCGCGCCGGCCGGCAGCACGACGGTTCGTCCGAGTGGCGCCGAAGCGTCGATCATCGCCTGTAGCGCCGACGTCTGGTCGCTCGCGGCGCGAACGGACGGCGCCGCCGTGGCGGAATTAACGTAACCCGTGCCCGCCGTTGCGGCGATGGCAGCCAGGGCATCGCGTCTGGTGATTGTCATGGGGGTGATGGATAGCAAGAGGCGCGCCAGACGCTTTGGAGGCTCCCTCGCCGGGCCGTCTATGCCGCCAGCGTCTCCAGGCAGGTTTCTAGGATCTGGAGGCCGCCCGCCACGGCCTGTGCCGGGGAGAGCGGCGCTATGGGCTCGCCGACCTGGCCCAGAGCACCGTGCCCGGCAAGCGATGCGGGAATATGTATGAAGCCCACCATCCGCGGCCGCACGTTGCTGGCGAGCGTCAGGGAATGATACAAAACGGCGTTGCAGAGGTATCCGCCCGCGTTATCCGACGGCGCGGCTGGATGCCCTGCCTGTAGCAGCCGCCTGACGATCTCCTCCCAGGGCACGCTGACCCTCGTTCGCGCCGGGCCACGTCGCGCCACATCGGCGGGGAGCGAACCGATGCAATCCGGAAAGGCGAGGCAGTCCCGGGCGCCGAAGCGTTCTATGACGAACCCGGTTGCCTGAGACGAGACGCCGAAATGGAGCACCAGATCGGGACGCAGGCGGCGAACGGCTGCTTCCGAGCGCTCCGGCCCCCGCCGCCATTCGGTAGGCAGGCAGGCCGTATGGACCTTGGCGCCGTAGCGTGAGCAGATGCCCGCGCGGGCGGCCCGCGCGATGCGCGGAACGATCAGCCTCGTCGCGTTGACAGGGACGTCTGGAAACGGACCGAACGCTGTCAGCAGAACGGTCGGCTTGCCGGGCATCCAGCACCTCACAATCCCAAAAGGTTCATCACCCGATCGACCGCCGTCGTGGCGACGATGCGCCCGTCCCGGACATCATCTTCGAGGCGGGCCAGTTCGGCGGCAACGGCCGGCTTCGAGCGGATCGTCGCCATCAAACGGTCCTCCAGCATGTCGTGCATCCACGCCACGGCCTGCCGCTGCCGTCGCGCTTCGAATTCGCCAGCAGCTGTCAACTTTTCCCGATGCGCGATGATCCGGCCCCACAGCAAATCCAGGCCGTCATTGGTGAGCCCCGACATGGTGATGACCGGCGGATGCCAGATGGCGTCGGCGGGGGTGAAAATGTTGAGAGCGGCTCGATAGTCGCTCGCGGCCCGCTCGGCGCGCAGCTTGTTCTCTCCGTCGGCCTTATTGATGGCGACCATATCGGCGAGTTCTATCACGCCCTTCTTGATGCCCTGCAGGTCGTCGCCGCCCCCCGCCAGCAGAAGCACCAGAAAGAAGTCCACCATGTCGGCCACGGCGACTTCGGATTGCCCGACGCCGACAGTCTCGACGATGACGACGTCGAACCCGGCGGCCTCGACCAGCACCATGGTCTCTCGTGTTTTGCGCGTCACGCCACCCAGCGTGCCCGACGTCGGGGAGGGGCGGATGAAGGCCTGGGCGGCCTGCGACAGCCGGTTCATGCGAGTCTTGTCGCCGAGGATCGAGCCGCCGGTACGCTTGGAGGTCGGATCGACCGCGAGCACGGCGACCCGGTGCCCCCGCTCGATGAGGTTCATGCCGAGTTGGTCGATCGTCGTCGATTTCCCGACGCCTGGAACGCCGGTTATGCCGAGGCGAATGGCGGGTGGCCGCGCCTTCGCGAACGGCAGCACGGCGTCGAGCAGCTGCTTGGCCAGTTCCTGATGATCGGCTCGAGTGCTCTCGACGAGCGTAATCGCGCGGCCAAGCCATGCGCGGTCGCCGCTCGTGATGCCCTGAACGTAGGCCTCGGCGGCGGGCGGAATGGCGGCTGCGGATTTATGACGGGCGTTCATCTGGCCTCGGTTCTGACGCGATGTTTCTATGAACTCCATATACCGCGTTCGGGTCGTGGCTCTGAAGGGCCGTCGGTTGTTCACGGAAAACATGGGGCAGCGTTGCACCTTTCATCCGGTCGCGACTATACGGAACCGGACGAATTGTCCCGAGCGCTTGCTGATGCAAGGCGTGAGGGTTGGACTTCGCGACTATTGCGCAAGAATGGGAAGTTGCGCCTGTGCTGGCCGATTTTATTGCCCCTTGGATCATCGAATCGTGGACCGAGGCGTTCGGCCGCTTGGCGGTTGATCTGCCGTTGCTCGGGCCTGACGATCCATTCTTCAAGTCGCTGATCCTGGCGGCGGCCTCGCTTGTCCTGCTGGCCTATGCGTGGGCGGCTCTGGCGGCGCTGCCGTTGAGGGCAAAAGTCCTGGCTCGGTTGCTGGCGGCGCTGCCGCTGCTCGTGCTGCCGGGACTGTTCGCCACCGAGAATTTTGATCGCCTCGCCGCCATGGTAGGTCACCACGCGCCCGTTTCGAACACAGCCAGCGAAGAGCCCCAGCCCCTTGCGTCGCCACCTGCCATTCTTCCGGCACCGGCCGAGCAGGCGATGCCGGTGCAGACCCCGCTCGAACCAGCGCGTGTCGCCGCTGCGGAGCCCGCCCGCACGGTCGAGACGGAGTCGGCCGCGCCCCCACAGGCTCCGGTTCCCCCAGAACCCCCACAGCCATCGAGCGCCGCAGCGCAGGCCGTTGCAGCTCGCGAGTTACCCCACGCCGAAGAGCCGCCGCGCCCCGCGCCATCAGCTCCCACCGAGCCCCCACAGTCTGCAGCCGAGGCCACCGCGCAAGTGGCCGCTCCGGCAATTCCATCGGCCGTTGCCACACCGGCCGAGAAGGCTGTGTCATCCCTCCCCAAGCCGTCACCGGCACAGGAAACGCTGGACTACCTGACCAGCATGTTGAACCCCAAGCGGGCAGCCAGACTTCCGGTACGCGCTCGGGAGAAAACCTACGTGCCGGTCCTGTATGCAACCGATCGCCAGCCGGATGGGCCAGGCTTCGGCTCCGGTCGGTCGGGCCGCCTCCACTTTGGCAGTGCCTCGATCGCGGTCTCCAAGCCACGCACCGACGCCGCGGATGTGGCAAACGGCGGCGGCAGCAAGCTCGAGCTTGGTGCGATTGAGCGCTTTGACGAGCAACAGTTGGCGGCAAGTGCCACGCGGCAGCTCGTCGTGTCGAAGCGCTACCCCGATCATGCGGTCGTCTTCGTTCATGGTTTCGACACGGGCTTCGAGACGGCGCTGCTTCGGGCCGCGCAGTTCTCCTATGATCTCGGCTTCGACGGCGCCATGGCGGTCTACAGTTGGCCCTCGACGGGAACCGCCACGAGCTACCGCCATGACATTGCGAGCGCGCGTGACGCGGCGCCCCACATGGCGGGCTTCCTGCGCTTGCTTGCATCGAACACCAGCGCGCGGTCGATCAGCGTCGTGGCGGTGGGCCTGGGCGCGCAGACAGCGCTTGAGGCGCTGCGGCGTCTGAAGGCCGCCGACCCGTCGGCCATTCCTCCCGGCCGCCTGCGGGAGGTCGTGCTCGTTGCCCCCGATATGGACCGAGCCGCGTTGTCGTCGGTTGCTGTCGAACTCGACGAGATGGTCGACCGGATGACGCTTTACGCGTCCTCCAACGACCGTGGCCTCAATATCACCCGCCGCCACGCCGGCGCCGTCCTCCGCGCCGGGGATCTGGGCGCGGACGGCCCGATGATCGCGCCATCACTCGTCACGATCGACATGAGCCTCACAGGCACCGACCGGTTGTCGAGCGCGGCCCCCGTCTACATCGAGCAGGGCGCGCTCGTCGCCCACATGAAGGCCATGCTCTCCGTCCCCTCGGCGGCCGAGGCGGAGGCGTCGGGACTGAAGATGATCGAGACGTCGCGCGGCGTCTATTGGGTCCATCCCGGTGGCGCGGCCGCGCCCCGATAGAAAGGCTCCACCGGTCCGTGCCGTATGGTCAACCGGACATTAACCGGCGTGCCGTACCCTGACGCGGATTAGCCGTGGAGGGCACCATGAGATCGATTGCCGGGCCGGCGATGTACCAACGTTGTGACGCGCGGTTCGTCATGGCATCCCTCGCCCTTCTTGCGATGCTTGCCGCCACCCCGGCCGCGCGCGCCGACGACGCCTACGTCTGTGACGGAGGCCGTCTCGTCTATGCGCGTCCGGAGACACTCGAAAAGCTGAAGCAGACCGATCCTTGCATCGCCGGGTACTACGGCATCGACCTCGGCAAGTCCAAAGTCGTGGCGAACGCCGCGAATCCAGCTCCGGCGTTCCTCAAGGCACCAACCGCGACGCCATCTGAGGCAGCCTCGGCAAATCAGCGAGCCAGCGCTAATCGGGCCAGTAGGCATGCCCCTGCGGCCGCGCCCGCGCCGCCGGTCAGCGCCTTGAACAGCACGATCAGCACTTCGCCAACTCAACCAGCCCCGAACACGAACTTCCGCGATGTCCGCGTGTTGAACGCCGCCCCTGGTTCCGCGACCACATTCCACCACGCGCGCTGAACGGCGCAGGACGGCACGCGGGTTTCCAATTTCTTCACGGGTTGCCGCTAGCGTCCGGTTCCAACCGAATTTCAAAAGCGGCGCGATGGGTATCACATGCAGCTCGACGATGTGCTGGGAAGTGGAAACACGATGCGCCTCAGCGTTCTGATCGGATTAGGAATCGGTATTGGTCTCGCGGTCGCGCAGGCCCCGGCGGTCCACGCGAACGACAAGGCGACGGCTCCATCCGGTCCAGTCTCCGTGGCCGTTCCCGGCGGCACGGGCAAAGCGGCCAAATCGATCGTCGACGTAGAAAAATCGCCGGCTCCAATTGCTGCCCCCCCGGCCGCAATGCAGGAGCCCGGATCGGCGGCACGGCACGAGCTTGCCGGCGACAACGCTACCCCGGTGACCGTGGGAGGGCCCGAGGGCGAGGCGGACGAGGCCGATGCGTCCGATGCACCTGAAGGCGACGGTTCTCATGCGTTGAACGGGCCGGAAGCGCAGGTAACTCCGGTACAACAGCCCAACGGTACTGTGGACGCCGCCCCCGCGACCGCTGCCCCGATGCCCGCAGTCCCTCATGATGCAACGTCGGCGCCACGCAACGACGCGGCCGCCGCGGCCGCCGCTGCATCGGCACCCGCACCGGCCGTTGCCGCGAGCGGGAATGTCAAGCCGGCCCGCGATGCCGAAGGCAGGCCCCTCCCGCAGTTGAACCCCCTCCAGGAGGCCCGACCGGATCGAAACGTCGTAGTCTGCGAGGCAGGCTGCGGAGGCACCAAGATCGTGTTCGACGGCGCGCGCGCCAGGCCCGTGGGAGAGGCAACTCCGGCCGATCTCGGCCACGTCAAGGACGCTCGCTGCCGTGGCGGATGCTATTCGAACCCGACGGGGTTCACGTTTGCCGGCGGCCACCCTGCCCCGTCGGCCTCCCTGGAAGCCCCGCCTCAACTGCTCGACGAAAGCGCCGGTCGCTGGATGACGACGATCGTGCCCGCCGAACTCCCCGCAAAGCAGTCCCCCGCCGCGTCGAGCGCGCCGAAACCGGTCGATCAGAAGGCGAAGGATCGAGCCAAATCGAATGCCGTCAAGCCCACAGCCGCCAAGCGCGATGACTGGATGACGCGCATCAACCGTGCCCGCGAGGAGGAGCGTGGGGACAAGGCATCGGACCCCGCCGCAACCGCTCCGGCGCCCAAGTCCTGAAATGCGGTTGAGAAACGGGCGCCGGGCTTCGATGAAGCCCCGCCGGCCCCTTAGGTCTCCAGCGCCTCGAGCTCGTCGATGAGGCCCGATATGACGGCCAGCCCCTTGTCCCAGAAGGCGGGATCGCGCGCATCGAGGCCGAACGGAGCCAACAACTCCGAGTGATGCTTCGAACCGCCCGCCTTGAGCAGTTCGAAGTATTTCGCCACGAAACCCGGATGGCTCTCCTTGTAGAGCCCGTAGAGCGAGTTCACGAGGCAATCGCCGAACGCATACGCATAGACGTAGAACGGCGAATGGATGAAGTGGGGAACGTAGGTCCAATACACTTCGTAGCCAGCCTTCAGCTCGATTGCGGGACCAAGGCTCTCGCCCTGAACTTCGAGCCAGATGGCATTGATCTGGTCGCTGGTGAGTTCGCCCTCGCGGCGCGCCTCGTGGATCCGCCGCTCAAAGCTGTAGAACGCAATCTGGCGCACGACCGTGTTGAGCATGTCTTCGACCTTGCCGGCCAGCAGCGCCTTCCGTTCGGGCTTTGAAGTCGTCTCCGACAGCAGCCTCTGGAATGTAAGCATCTCGCCGAACACGCTGGCCGTCTCCGCGAGCGTCAGTGGGGTCGAGGCCAGCAGCGGCCCCTGGGCGGCCGCGAGGCACTGGTGGACACCATGCCCAAGCTCGTGCGCGAGCGTCATCACGTCCCGCGTCTTGCCCTGGTAGTTCATCAGCACGTAAGGGTGCACCGATGGCACGGTGCTGGCCGAGAATGCGCCAGGCGCCTTGCCAGGCCGCACAGGCGCATCGATCCAGCGCTTGTCGAAGAACTGTTTAGCCAAGCTCGCCATGTCCGGCGAGAAGGCCCCATAGGCGTCGAGAACCATTGCCTGCGCTGCAGGCCATGTGATGACACGATCCGACTTCTCCGGCAGCGGCGCGTTGCGGTCCCAGTGCGCAAGCTTGTTCTTGCCGAGCCATTTGGCCTTCATTGCATAGTAGCGATGCGACAGGCGCGGGTGCGCGGCCTTGACGGCTGCCACGAGAGCATCGACCACCGGCGCTTCGACCCGGTTGGCGAGATGGCGGCTGTCTGCCACATCCTTGAAGCTGCGCCAGCGGTCCGAGATTTCTTTGTCTTTCGCCAGCGTGTTCGTGATCAGGGTGAACAGGCGGATGTTGGCCGAAAAGGTCTTGGCGAGGGCCTCGGCGCCGGCCTTACGGCGATCCTCGCTCGCGTTCGACATGAGGTTGAGCGTTGGCTCGAGCGACAAAGGCGCGGGCTCGCCTTCGACGTCGAACTTCAGCCCCGCCATCGTTTCGTCGAACAGCCGATTGAAGGCGCCGCGGCCGGTCTGGGCCTTTTCGGTGAAGAGCTTCTCGAGCCGCTCGTCGAGCTGGTGCGGCTTCTCCTTTCGAAGATCGTCGAGCCACGGCTTGTATCGGGCGAGGCCGGCGTGGGCGAGCGCTGTCTCGAGTTCCGCTACGCCGATTTGGTTGAGCTCGAGCTCGAAAAAGATGAGGTCGGTCGAGATGCGGGTCAGCCGTTCGCCGACATCCTGTGCGAATTTCGCCCGCTTCGCGTCGGTCTGGTCGCCAACGTAGTAGAGGCTCGCATACGACCCGATCTTACCCATCAGGTCCGCGAGCGCCTCATAGGCCGTGATTGCGCCGTGCAGAGCAGCCCCGTCCGCGCCGAGCGTGACGATCTTGCCCTGGTATCGGGATTTCATTTCGGATGCCTGTGCGGCCGCGGCATCGAGATCGCGGGCGAGCGCGGGGTCATCCGGGCTCTTGTAGAGATCGTCAAGGTTCCACTCGGGCAGCGTGCCGAGATCGGGCTTGCGGGCGGCAGCGGCTGAAGCGGCGTCGGACGTCATGCTGGAAAGTCTCCGCGATAAACCCACTGGCGGAGCCCCAATGGAAAGTCCGCAGCGCCGGGTCGATTCGAACGAGGCGGTTAGCTACCAGACTTGCCGGCGCGACGGGGTATTAAAAGTTGGCAAGGTCGCGGCGCCCAAGCCGAAACGACGAGGCTAGGTCCCGGTTTGAAAAGCGGTGCTCGGGCGGATCGATCCGTCGCTACACGTCATCCGCGGCCACGAAATCGCTTCGCCCAGTCCGCGCCTATTGCCCGCCCTCCCCCGCATGCTGGGAGAGGGGTGGCGACGGGCGCACGGACGTTCGCGACACTGCCCGATTGCGGACTCACTCAGCGACGACGATACGCGTGCGGCGATGACCGTAGTCGGACACGAGCGCGAAGAGGGTCGCGGCATTGCGCGGGCTCAGTCGCACGCATCCATGCGAGGCCGGCCGGCCGAGATTGCGTGTATCCGTGGTGCCGTGGATGGCATAACCGCCGGAGAAGAAGACCGAGTTCGGCATCGGGGCATCATCGTACTGCGTGGAGAACCACTGCCTTTCGAGGCGCACGGGCCGATAGGAACCGCCGGGCGTCTCATACCCGTCGCGTCCCGTCGAAACCGGCCAACGGTGGCGCACGCGCCCCTCGACAACGACTTCCATGGTCTGGCTCTCGACATCGATGGTGATCATCAGGTCGTCGCCAGTCCGCTTGGCCTCGGCCGAGCCGGTAGTCAGCGCGAATGCCAGCATCGCAGCCGACAGAAGAAATGCGGCACGGTTGAAGTAAGAACGCATGGCCCCCCCTGAATGATCGATACGAGACGTGCCGAGGGGCGCATCTCCATGCAACCCGCCCGGCCTCCGGGGCCGACAATTGAACCGTGCACGATCAAGCTGCAACAGAATTGCGCAAATCGTTGATAAGGAATGAGATTGCGCCGCACGTCATTTGATGGACTCGAGCGCGGAAAGGGCCTCGTCGCGTGCCATGGCGTGATCGACGATCGGAAGCGGATAAGTGTCGCCAAGCGTGATGCCGGCGGACGCGAGGATCATGGGAGGCGCTTCCCAAGGCCGGTGGATGTAGGCGTCGGGCAGCTTGGCGATCTCTGGCACCCAGCGGCGGACGTAGGTGCCCTGAGGGTCGAATGTCTCCCCCTGCTTGATGGGGTTGAAGATGCGGAAGTAAGGCGCTGCATCGGCGCCGCACCCGGCGACCCACTGCCAGCTTGCCGCGTTGCTGGCGAGATCGGCATCGACGAGCGTGTCCCAGAACCACGCCTCGCCGTCCTGCCAGGCGATCATCAGGTCCTTGACCAGAAACGACGCTGTGACCATCCGCACCCGGTTGTGCATCCAGCCCGTATGCCAGAGTTCGCGCATCCCGGCGTCGACGAGGGGATAGCCTGTCGCGCCCCGTTGCCAGGCCCTGAGATGGTCCACATTGCGCCGCCATGGGAACCTGGCGAAATCGCGCTTGAAGGGCGTCTCGGGAAGATCGGGCCAATGCACCAGCAAATGGGCCGAGAAGTCGCGCCAGGCGAGTTCCTTCAGAAAGGTCTCGAGCCCCTTGTCGGCCCTGACACCCTCTGCCGCAAAACGATCGGCCGCGGCCCGCGCCATGTGCCAGCACGTGGCGATGCTGATCTCGCCAAAGTGAATGTGTGGCGAAAGTCGCGAAGTTCCAGGCAGGTCCGGGCGATTGCGCAGTTCGTCATACCTCGGGAGCGCGGAAGCCAGGAATGCGTCGAGGCGCTCGTTCGCCCCCTGTTCGCCGGGCGACCACGTCTCGCGTAGCCCCACAGACCAATTGGGCTTCGTGGGATCGAGCCCCCAGTCGGCGAGCGCTTCGGACGCGGGCCAGCACTCCGGCGCCAGCAATCTGTCGGGAGCAGGCAGCGGCATCGGCGGCGGCTCGGAGGAAGAAAGGGCGCGCCAGAACGGCGAGTAGACCTTGAACGGCTCGCCGGTCTTGGTGCGAAGCGCATCCGCCCGTTTGATAAGCGCACCCGCCAGGCGCTTCATTTCGATGCCGCGACCGGCAAGCCGCTCGCGCACGGCGACCTCGTTCGCCGTCGCCCATGGCTCGTAGGCCGCCTGCGTAAAGACCGCAGAAGCGCCGCACTCTTCGGCGAGCTGGGGAATGAGTTCCACCGCGCGTCCACGCCGCAGGATCAGGCGGCTACCCCTATCGGCGAGGCTCTGCTCGAAAGCCATGAGGCTCCGATTGAGCCACCACGCCGAAGCCCCTCCAAGGCCCCAGCGGCCGGGCGCCTCCTCATCGAGTATGTAGCACGCAATGACCGGGGTTCCGGCTTCGACCGCGGCCGTGAGCGCTCGGTGATCGGCCAGGCGAAGGTCTTGCCGGAACCAGACGATCACGGGCTTCATATTTTGATCCTGCTGAGGAATTGACGGGCTTGGTCGAAACGGCTCCACGGCCATTACGGATCAGGCCGGCCATCGCGTCACCGCGTGGCGCATGAAGGCAGCGTCAGTCCCCCGCCTTCACCGGAGGTGGCCGATCAGTTGCCGAACAGAAGATCGAAGATCGTCTTTGGCTTCTGCTGTCTCGGCTCGCGCCGGGCTTGCGTAGCTGGCTTCGGCTTTTGCAGCTCGGCAGGCTTCTCGAAGGCATCGTCGAGCGCGCCACCCTCGAACCCGTCCGGGCTACCGCCAATCCGCGTGCGGTATCGGCCGTCGCCCTGCACGCCCGATGACGGCCGCACGTTGAACTCGTCCGTCACCCCGTCGATACTGGCAACCGTGATCTTCCCGTCTTCCCACGTCCACGTTGCGGACTTCGCCCCGAGCTTGTGGGGTTCGACCGCGATCACCGTCCGCGCGGGTATATCCACGATGGCGGAGAGCTCGATCGGTTCCGGTCCGGTGCGGGTCAACACAGTGCCGCCCTGGAACCGCAGGACGCCGATGCCGCGGAATGGTGCCCGGCGGACCTCCCAGTCGATGAGCTTCGGCTGACCGCTGCCGGGCGACTCCAGCGGTACGCGCAGCGCCGGCTGTTCCACGTTGACCGCGTAGTATTCATTACCGCGCTGAACGATATTCCAACTGTCGATGCCAGCCCCGGCAATGGGAACCTCGGAGCCGTCGGCGAGGTCTCCACCTACCCTGCGAAGCGCCTCCGCCGCCAGCGCGAATTCGGGATTGGCCGTCGCCGCGCGGCGGTAATCCGGTGCGGCTTCCCCGGTCCTGCCCTGCGCCTCGGCAATGACGCCGCGCGCCCACAGCGTCTCGGCCCTGTTTGGATCGAGCTTCAAGGCTGTCTCGACGTCCTTCATGCCGACATCCGTCTGTCCGGCTTCCGTGTAGACCACCGATCGGAAAGCATAGCCCAGCGGATTCTTTGGGTCGGTCTCGATCGCCTTACTGAGGTCGGCAAACGCCTCGTCGAAGGCCTCGACATACCCATTCCCTAGGCCCCGGCCTGCATAGGCGACCGCGGACCTCGGTTCGAGTTCTATGGCGCGTGAGAAATCTCGGATGGCGGACGCATAATTGCGGACGCCTAGATAAGACCCGCCCCGCAGAATGTAGAGTTCGGCGCTGCCGTTGTCGAAGGCGATGGCCCGCGAGAAATCCTCGATGGCGTCCTCGTAACGGTGGATCCGCAACTTGGCGGAGGCACGGCCACGATAGGCATTTGCGAACCGCGCATCGGCGCTCGCCGCGCGGGTGAAATCGCGGATCGCCGAATGCGGCCGGCCGAGCGAAAGCAGCACGCGCCCGCGGCCGGCAAGCGGCACGGGGCTCTGCGGCATCAGCTCGACGGCGCGCGTGTAGTCGCGCAGTGCCTCGTCCGCCTTGCTCAGGCGGTCATAGGCGCCAGCCCGGTTAGCGTAGGCGGCGGCATATCCCGGAGCGAGCAGAACGGCCCGGTCGAAATCCCGGATCGCTTCCTTCGGCAACCCGAGCGCGAGTAGCAGATTTCCGCGATTGTTGTAGGTTGCGGCATGCTCCGGGAAGAGCTGGATCGCACGGTTGAAATCATCGATCGCGAGTTTGGCCTGTCCCGAGCGGGCATAGGCCACGGCGCGGTCGTTCAGGATTGCGCCCCGGCGGTCGTTCGACAACTTCTGATCCTTGAGGGCCTCCGTATAAAGTGCGATCGCCTGGGCGGTATTACCGCGAAGCAGGTTGGATGCGGCCTCCTGCGCCGGACTGGCTTCCGTGGCAGGGGCGGCCTGCACGTCGGCAACCGGCCCGCCGATGAATGGCAGGCTCGACACGGCGATGGCGATGGCGCGAATCTTGGTCATGGATGCTGGAGGTTCTACAGCCGGAATGGCGGCGCGACTATCGTGTTTGTGCCACTGACCCTGGCTGTCAATAACGAGCCACTGTGATCCAATATCTGAGCAGAATGCCGCCCGTTCCGCGGCCGAGATCGGAGACTGCGCGATGAACCTCTGGTTCCGGCTCCTATGGTACGCACTGATGTCGCCATGGCGGCCGCCCCTTGGTGCCGATCACGACGTCGGCCGACTGCACTTTCTTGTCTGGCCGGGTGACCTGGACTTGAGCCTCCACATGAACAACGGCCGTTATCTGACGATCATGGATATCGGCCGCCTCGACTTTCTGGTCCGGTCTGGCCTGTGGAGGGCCGTGCGCCGGCACCGCTGGACGCCCATCGCCTCCTCGGTCGTGATACGTTATAGGTCCGAGCTTCGCCCGTTCGACCGCTTCCGCCTCGAAACGCGGCTGGTGTGCTGGGCCGAGGCGAGCGTCGTGATGGAGCAGGTTTTTGTGCTTCAGTCGGGGCCCAACAAGGGGCGGGTCGCCGCGCGCGCAATGTTCAAGGGTGGCATATACTCCCGCGCCGAGAAGTCGTTCGTGGATGTCGGCCGGTTGATGAAAGAGATCGGCGTCACCGCGACGAGCCCGCCCATGTCGCCCGAGGTCGAGGCGTTCTTGAAGGCCGACGGTGCTTTGAAGATCGGCGCGGCGCAGTATGTGCCGTAAGCCATTCGGGCCGAAAACCGCTTCACAGGCCGGATCGATCGTTCTAGACGGCGCGATCACCCCAATTGGCGCTGCGGGCGTCGGCTCGCACCGCCCCGCAGTATTGGCGAGCACCCGTTTTCTCAATGTCGCGGATCGAACTGACGCAAAAACCGACCATTGACGTCATCGCAACCGGCGGTGCGGAGGGCTACGCGCTGCTCGACAGCGGTGGCGGACGCAAGCTCGAGCGCTTCGGCTCGATCGTCGTCGACCGGCCGGAGCCGCAGGCACTCTGGAGCCGCCGTCTTGGAGATGCGCGATGGTCGAAGGCGCATGCGGTTTTCTCGGCCTCCGGTGAGGACGACGAGAAGGGCCGGTGGCGCATCGACAAGCCGGTGCCGGACGAATGGCCCGTGGCCCTTTCGACAACAAGTGCCGTGACCATGGGGTGCCGTTTGCAGGGGCTCTGGCACCTCGGTCTCTTTCCCGAGCAGCTCCCGCACTGGCAATTCATGTTGGACCGCCTGCCGGGAGGCGATGGCCGGCGCTCCGCGGCCCCGAGCCCGCCAAAGCGCGTGCTCAACCTGTTCGGGTATACAGGAGCCGCATCGCTGCTCGCGGCCGGCGCGGGTGCCGAGGTGACCCACGTCGATGCCTCCAAGAAGGCCGTTGCCTGGGGGCGTGATAACCAGTCCCTCAGCCGGCTCGGCGAGGCAAAGATTCGCTGGCTCGTCGACGACGCCGTCAAGTTCGCGGCCCGCGAGGTCAGGCGCGGCAAGACATACGACGTCGTTCTACTCGATCCACCGAAGTTCGGCCGCGGCCCCGAAGGTGAGGTGTTCGACCTCTACCGCAACATCGCACCGCTCCTGGCCGACTGCGGCAAGCTCCTCGCGCCCGGACCGTCGGCGATGATCCTTACGGTGTACGCGATCAGGGCCTCCGCGCTGGCGTTCGGCGAGCTCGTTCGCGAGACGATGTCGGGGCGCCCTGGCACGATCTCCGCCGGCGAACTCGCCCTGATCGAAGAGGGCGGCGAGCGCCTTTTGCCGACCTCGCTTTTCGTGCGCTGGACAGGCCAGGCCGGTGGCGAGGGCGCGCCATGACCGCCAATGTACCCCGCGCCATCACGAGCCTCACGAACGACGCCGTGAAGGCGATCCGCGCCCTTGAGATGCGCAAGACGCGCCGGGAGACCGGGCTGTTCGTCGTCGAGGGAACGTCGATCCTTGTCTCCGCGCGCGAGCTCGGGTTCAAACCGGAAACCCTGGTCTATCTCGCTGGCAGTGCAGCCGCGGGCATACCCAAAGGCCTCGTCGATGGAGCGCTGAAGTCAGGGGCGGAATGCCTCGAGGTCAGCGCCCAGGTCCTCGAAAAATTATCGGGCAAGGACAACCCGCAGACCATGCTCGGCGTGTTTCGCCAGTCGTGGCATGAGCCTCCCCAGCCCCCGGCGCTGTCGTCGGACGACGCCTGGCTCGCGCTGGAGGAGGTCCGCGATCCCGGAAATCTCGGCACCATCATCCGCACCGCCGATGCGTTCGGTGTTCGCGGCGTCATTCTCGTCGGATCGTGCGCTGACCCCTATTCGCGCGAAGCGATCCGCGCCACGATGGGCTCCATTTTCGCCGTCCCGCTTGTCCGAATGCCCCACGAGAACTTCGCGGCGCTGGTGGCGGCCTGGCCTGGAGACACCATCGGAACGCACCTCGATGCCAGGGAGGACGTGAGATCAGCGTCTTATCGAGGTCCGGTGCTGACGATCATGGGCAGCGAGGGCCCAGGCTTAAGTCCGGGCTTGACCGCCGCCTGCAAGCGGCTTGTGAAGATACCAATGGCAGGCCGCCTGGACAGCCTGAACCTCGCGACCGCAACCGCGATCACACTGTTCGAGATCCGCCGGCCATACTTGAAGCTTTGAATGGGTGGTCGGCTGTGCGGCAGGCCCCACCGGCCTGAAAGCTGGCGCCATACTGATTTGGAAGCACGCATGCGCATCGAGTACCATCGCACTCTGATCGCCGATAAGGCGCGTAACGCCGCGTTCTACGCAGCGCTCAAGGCGTCAATTGTGCCCGGCGAGACGATCGTCGCCGACATCGGCACCGGAACCGGCTTGATCGGTCTGTTGGCCGCCCACCTCGGCGCCAAACGCGTATACATGTATGAGACGGCGGCGGTCGGTGAGGTTGCCGAGCGCATCGTCCGGGCCAACAAGGCCCGCGTCTGCGAGCTGATGGCCTGTCACTCGGTCGAGATGCTCGATCCCCCGCACGCCGATGTTGTCGTCTCGGAAACTCTCGGCAACTACGCATTCGAGGAGAACATTATCTCGACGTTGAACGACGCGGTCGCTCGCCATCTGAAGCCCGGCGGCAGGCTTATTCCTTCCAGCGTCACGCAGTTCGTCTCGCCGGTCGTCACTAGCCGGATACACGACGAGCTGCGTGCCTGGGACGATGTTGGTCCAGCGCTTGGCGTCAATTCGCTCGATCTTTCGGTCGCCAAGGCGATGAGCTTCAACAACGTCTACGTTCGCAAGTTCGCCGCCGAAGAGTTGCTCGATGCCGGTCGGTCCGCGCTCGCCTGGGACACGGTCGAATTTGCTCGCAAGCCGTCGTCGAACCGGAAGGGCGACGCTCGCTGGCGGCTTGATGCGCAGAGGTCGATATTCGGGTTCGCGGTCTGGTGGCGGGCGACATTGGCCCCGGGGATCGATCTCGCGACGGGGCCCGGCGATCCGCCGACCCATTGGGAGCAGCTCTATTTTCCGATTGCCCAGCCCCTCCGATGCAACGCCGGCGACCAGTTGGAGCTGTCGTTGCGGTCGCGATCCTCCGAGGAGGCCGGTACGCATCTCGCGTGGACCGCCGTCCACCTCGACGGCGGCGCCGCCAAGCTCTCGCGCCAGGGCCACGACCTCGACAAGGGTTACCTCCCGTGATCCGGCGTGACGAAGAGCGGACGCGACGCCGAGTGGCGTGAAATTGCGCGGACGTTACCGGGCGGTGATTGCCTCGACGTGCGACGTTCTTGCAATTCGAAATATGTCAAGGCATGATCGGGCGCAATCGAACACGCATTGGCCTACCTTAGTCGAAGCACACTGCTCTGATGAAGTCGTCTCCAACTGCGCGCTTTGATTACCGCCTGGCATGCGTGCCGGGCTTTCGTCGTTACTGGAGGCACTAGGAATGTCGAGCAGCGGCACCGTCAAGTGGTTCAATGGGATCAAGGGCTATGGTTTCATTCAGCCCGACGAGGGGGGCAACGACGTCTTCGTCCACATCTCGGCGGTCGAGCGGGCGGGACTTAAATCGCTTCGCGAAGGCCAGAAACTGGGTTATGAGCTGGAAAGAGGCCGTAACGGCAAGCTCGCGGCGGTGAATCTCCGCCCGATTACCTGACAATCGGACTGAAATGTCGGTCTGAATGAACGGCGTTTTCGGCATGCGACTGCCGGTGTACTGGTTGAACCCCGGCGGCACCGATATGGTGCATCCTTGGTTGAAGCGGCCGCCGCTTCTCGCTTAACAGAACGCGCTCGTGGGGATGCAGAACCATCTGCTCCCCGCTTTGTTTTTGATCCGGCCACTTGAGGGATAAATGGCGAAAGAAGAAATGCTCGAGTTCGAGGGTGTGGTGGAGGAAGTCCTGCCGGACGCCCGCTGCCGCGTGAAGCTCGACAACGGGCACGAGGTCATCGCCTATACGTCGGGCCGCATGAAGAAGAACCGGATCCGTATCCTGGCCGGCGACCGCGTCACGATCGAAATGACCCCTTACGACCTGACGAAGGGCCGCATCAACTTCCGTCACAAGGATGCCCGCGCTGGCGGTTCCGGCGGACCGACAGGCCCCGGTGGCGGCGCCCCGGGTGGCACGCGCCCCCGTCGCTGAGAAGGCCCGTCGCTGAAAGTGCCCGTGGCACCCGTGCCAAGTGTCGCTTTGCAGTCATGATCGCCGCGCAGTCATTGTTGCCGTGCATTCAAACCGTGCGGAGCATCACGCTCGACGAAAACCGATCCGTGTGACCGGCCCCGGTCGCGTCATGGGGCGGACGATGCTCATTCCGCCTTGGACGCCCACACGGCGCCTCACCCCTTGGTCGCTGGCACCGCTTCCTTCGAAGGCGCAGTCATCACGGGCTTGCCGACGACCGTCACGATGAGGTCGTCGGTCCTGAGCAGCTTTGCCGCCACCCGTTTGACGTCGTTCATGGAGACGGCCTCGATCTGCTTGTTGCGCGTCTCGACATAGTCGCGGTCGAACCCTTCGACCATCAGCCCCAAGAGCTGTGATGCGATCTTGGCGTTCGTGTCGAACCGCAGGGCATACGATCCCGTCAGATAATCCTTCGCATTCTTGAGCTCGGTCTCCGTCGGGCCGCTCTCGGCCATGCGCTGCAGCTCAGACTTGATGACCTCGATCGACTGCCCCATCGCTTCGTTCTTCGTCGCGACGCCGCCGGCAAAGATCGATGCGTGCTGGTAGGGCTGGATATAGCTGTACACAGAGTACGCAAGGCCGCGCTTCTCTCGCACCTGCTCCATCAGGCGCGAGGCGAATCCGCCACCGCCGAGGATCTGGTTCATCACGAAGGCGGCCATGAAGTCGGGATCCTTGCGTGCCATGGCCGGAAGCCCGAAAACGGCGACCGATTGCGGTACGTTCATTTCGATCACGCGCTGCATGCCGGCGGCAGGCTTTGTCTTGGGGATTTCGGTAAGCTGCGCCACCGCGGGGAGGTCGCCGAACACCGCATCGAGCATTCGCCCGAGTTCGGCCGCGTCGATGTCTCCAACCGCGACGACCTTCAGGTTCGACCTCGCGAAATTCCGCTTGCGATAGGTTTCGAGATCGTCGCGCTGTACGGCCGAAATCGTATCCTTGGTGCCGTTCGACGGGCGACCATAAGGGTGGCCAGGAAATGCCACTGCGTACCATTCGCGACCGGCAACCTTTTCCGGATCGCGATCCGCGTAAACGAGCGACGCGTGAAGCTGCTTTCGAATACGCTCGATGGCATCGGCATCAAAGCGCGGCTTGGTCAGGGCGAGCTTCAACAGCTCGGTGGCCTTGTCGCGATTGACCGAGAGCGTCTGGAAATTTCCGTAGAAGGTATCCTTGCTGTCCTCGAAGCTCATTCGCATGGCGATTTCTTCCATGCGCTCCTGGAACATGGCTGACGTGAGTTCCCCGGCGCCCTCGTCGAGCATGGCCGACAGGAAGTTCGAGGTCCCTTCCTTGCCGACCGGGTCCTGGGCGCTACCGCCGGTGAATGCGAATCTCAATGCCATCATCGGCACGGTTCGCTCCGTCACCAGCCAGGCCTCTATGCCGCCGGGGGTCTTAACTGTCTCGATTTTCATGGCGTTAGCGGTATGGGCGTTGAGAGTGACGAGGGCGAGCGACAGGGCTGCCGCCATCGCCCGAAGTGATCTGGAGTAGGCGTCGGCTCTCGCAGCGAGGCGGCCAAAATATCGTGCGGCAAGCGTCGGCATCGGTACACCTTTTGGGCGCGAGGCAGGAATGTGTATCAGCGGGTCGTGGTGACGGGCGCCTTTGGCGGCGTTGCCTCGGCCCGCGGCCCGGCTTCGGTGGTTGGCACGAGATGGCCGGTAACCGAGCGCCGGATATCGAGATAGTTCGCTGCGGCTGCTTTGACATCGGCGGTGGTGACTTTGGCGATCCGATCCGGCCAGGCGTCGACGTCGGCGATCGTGCGGCCAACCACGAGGTTCCATCCATAGCGGCGCGCGAGTGTCGCCTGATTGTCGCTTTCGTAGATATAGGCGGCAACCATCATGTTCTTGGCCCGGTCGAGCTCGGCGACCGTGACCCCGTTCTCTTTGACTTCGGCGATGGCCATGTCGATGGCGGCCTCCGCTGCCTCCAAGGGCTTTCCATCGGCCGCGACCGCGTAGACTGACAGCGAGCCGTAGTCGAGGCCACTACCGGAATAGTAGCCACCCGTGCTCGAAGCGACCTTCTGGTCCATCACCAGAGCCTTGTAGAGCCGGCTGGTCGACCCCTCGGCGAGAATCTTCATCAGGAGGTCGAGCGCTTCGGCCTCGCCGGGCTGTGCCGTCACATAGGACGGGACCTGGTAGTAGCGCGAGACAGACGGCTTGCCCGCGCGCGGGTCCTCGTATTTCAGGCGGCGGGCTGCCCGCTGGGGCGGTTCGCTCGGGCGCTTGCGCGGCGCCCCGACGGCCGGGTTTGCAGGTGTCCTTCCGTAGGTCGCCTCGGCAAGCCGGCGGACCTCTTCGGGTGTGACGTCGCCGGAAACCACGAGGATGGCGTTGTTGGGAGCGTAATGCTGCTTGTAGAAGCGCATCGCATCCGCCGGCGACAGCTTCGCCATCTCGTGTTCCCAGCCGATGACCGGGATGCTGTAGGGGTGGGAAAGATAGAGAGCCGCGCCCATCTGCTCGTCGAGAATGGCGCTCGGGCTGTTCTCCACGCGCGAGCGGCGCTCTTCGAGGATGACGTCGCGCTCCGTCAGAACTTCCTTCTCGGTCAGCTTCAGGTTGACCATGCGGTCGGCTTCCATCTCCATGACGTTTGCCAGACGGTCCTTGGAAATGCGCTGGAAGTAGGCCGTCGCATCGTGACCGGTGAAAGCGTTGTCCTGGCCGCCGAGACGCGACACGATTTTCGAGAACTCGCCCATGGCGATCTTGTCGGTCGACTTGAACATCAAGTGTTCGAGGAAATGGGCGATGCCCGAAACGCCTTTGGGCTCGTCGGCCGCACCGACGCGATACCAGACCATGTGCGTCACGACCGGAGCCCTCGCATCCGGGATAACGACGACATGCATGCCATTGGCGAGACTGAACTCCGTCGCCTTGGACGTGGGCTTGGCGGAAAGCGTCTGGGACAGGGCGACCATGGCGATCAGTAGACTGGCGGTTAGCGTTGCAAGGGCGGAGACGCGGCGTCCGGGGCCGGCCGTGAGGCGTTCAACCAACGGTTCGAAGGCGTGCATCGGGAATTGCATCCGGTTGGAGCGACTATGCGAGGATGTTGGGCTCGACCGCTCGCTTGTCAAATGACAACGCATACACGTTGACGACAGCTGTTTCTACCAGCGGGCGGCCGTGGCGGTCCGCGCCGGTCTTACTCACAAGGCGAGATAGGGCATTGCGCCGATTGCCGGAACCGGATTTGCTTCAAATAACCGGGCCAGCGCCTCGGGAACGATTTCTTCGCCTTCCATGGCGTCGTGGCGATGAATGCCGGCAGCTATGAACAAGGCGTCGACGCCAAGCCCTTCCGCCGATCTGAGGTCGGTCCGGACTGCGTCGCCAATGCCAAGTATGCGATCGAGTGCGATAGGTTTGCCGCGCAGCGCCTCTGCAACTCGTTTCGCCGTTCCGTAGGCGGCCGGGTGCGGCTTGCCGGCCCAGAACACCGAGCCCCCCATCGCCTCGTAGACCTCCGCGATCGCCCCCGCGCAAAGGTAGAGACGCCCGCCGACGTCGACGACGAGGTCGGGATTGGCGCAGACGAATGGCAAGTCTCGCTCGAGTGACAGTTGAAGGAGCGGCCGATAGTTCTCCGCCGTCTCGTGTACGTCGTCGGCAAGACCGGAGCACAGGATGGCGTCGGCATCCTCGAACCGCTCCGCGCGCCGGTCGGCGACGCCCTCGAACAATGCGCGATCCCTTTCAAACGGTCCGACGCAATAGAGCGCGCGATACCCCTCCTCATGGATGTGCGCGAGCGCGATGTCACCCGATGAGACGATCGCATCGTAACTGTCCCGTGGCACGGAGCGGCTGTCGAGCATTGCCGCAACCTGGTTGCGGGGGACTGGCGCGTTGGAGACGAGCACGACGGTCCCGCCGGTGCGACGAAAATGGGCCAGCGCTTCGCAGGCGCGCGGGTAGGCTTTCAGTCCATCGTGGACCACGCCCCAAACATCGCAGAAGATCGCGTCGTAGCGGGCAAGTAGCGCCCTCGCCCCCGTCAGAACCGGCGGGATGGCGGGTGCCGAATTGTCGCTGCGCTGCTGCATGTTGTGTGGCCTCTGGCGTCGCGGTGCGCGTTCGTGGCATTCTGAAAATATTGTCCGCTTCACTAACCCGACTGTCCGCGGTCGGGCGTGTGCATAGTGCCGCGGCTGAGCCCATTTGATACGGCAAGGGGAGAACGCAACCGGTGAGTTTTCACGTCGCCACTTTCTACCGGTTCGTCGAGATCGCCGACCCGCCCGAGCTGCGGCGCCAAATACATCGGATCTGCGAGGCGAACGACATCCTCGGCACGTGCCTGGTTGCGGGCGAGGGTATCAACGCGACGGTCGCGGGCAGCGAGGCGGGCATCCGCGCGTTGTTGGCGGAACTCCACGCGGACGCGCGCTTCTCCCAGATGGAAGTGAAATACTCGACCGCGTCCGAGCGCCCCTTCCGGCGCCTCAAAGTCCGGCTTCGGCGCGAGATCGTGACCCTCGGCGCCCCAGAAGCGGCTCCGTCGGTTCTGACAGGGACGCGCGTCCCGGCCGCCGAGTGGGACGAGCTTATCTCGGACCCCGAAGTCATCCTGATCGACACCCGCAACAGCTACGAGGTCGGAATCGGAACTTTTCCGGGCGCCATCGATCCGCGAACGCGAAGTTTCGGGGCCTTCAAGGACTACGTCGCCGAGCACCTCGATCCCAGCCGCGACAAACGGATTGCCATGTTCTGCACAGGTGGCATTCGCTGCGAGAAGGCTTCCGCCTACCTGCTGACCAAAGGCTTCGAGAATGTCTATCAGCTCGAAGGCGGCATCCTGAAGTATCTTGAGGAGATTCCGGCCGAGCGCAGCAGTTGGCAGGGCGAATGCTTTGTGTTCGACCGCCGTGTTGCCCTTTTGACGGGCCTTGCCGAGGGAACATACCGCCTGTGCTGGGATTGCGGCATGCCCCTGCCGGACGACGCGAAATGTGAATGCGCGACTAGTTCTGCAGTCCGCGCGAGGTGAGATGCCGGCCCGCGTCGGCGGGTAATGCCCGCATCTTGAACACGGCGAGAAATGCGATCGCCGATACCGCGAGGAACGCCGCCGCGAAGTCCTGCACCGCCGGCGCTGGGCGCGTGTTGAAAGACTGCGAGAGCTCCAGCGCGAGCGCGCCGACCGCTACACCGGCGCTGAGCGAAACCTGCTGGGCAACGCTCGAGATCGCCGACGCACCTGACGCCTTGCTGGGCTCTATGTCGGCGTACGACAGGGCATGCATGCTCGTGAACTGCAGTGAGCGGGTGAGACCACCCAGGAACACGATCACGGCAATGATGTAGAGCGGCATACCCGACCCTATGACGGCGAGCGCTGCGACGCTGCCCACCGCAAGTAGCGTATTGACGAGCAGGACCTGCCGGAAACCGAAGCGGTCGAGGATCGCCTTCCCGCAGAATTTCATGATGATGGCCCCCACCGCCCCCCAGAATGTGATCAGGCCGGAAGTCAGGGCGTCGAGCCCGAGGCCGATCTGCAGCATCAGCGGCAATAAGAATGAGGCGGCGCCGATCGCGATCCGGAATAGCGCTCCGCCACTGATGCCAGCGTCGAACGTCGGCAACGCAAATAGCCGCAAATCCAGCAGCGGCCGCTCGCTGCGCCGGGCGTGCCGGACGTACGCGGCGGCTGCCGTGGCTCCGATGCCGAACGACAGCGCCACGGCCCACCAGGGCGCGATATGGCGGCCAAGTGCCGTCGCCCCGGCGATAAGCCCGGTGAAGGCCATCGCGCTCAAAAAGAAACCTGTCCAGTCGAGTGGCGACGGCTCGGGGCGCTCGTCGTCGAAAAAGATCGTCGCCAGCACGATGCCGAGGACGCCAATCGGGACGTTGACGAAAAAGATCCATCGCCAGTCGGTCGTCGTGACGATCAGTCCGCCGAGCAGCGGTCCCAGGATCGGTCCGAACAATGCCGGGATAGTCAGCGTCGCGAGCGCCGAAACGAGCTCGGATTTGGGTATGGACCTCACGATCACCATGCGCCCGACGGGCGTCATCATGGCGCCGCCGACGCCCTGCACGAAGCGCCAGCCGACGAACCCTTCGACCGTCCCAGACAGCGCGCACCCGAGCGATGCTGCAATATAGACGGCGAGTGCCGCGCGGAATGTTGTTCGCGCGCCGAACCTGTCGGCAACCCAGCCGCTGACCGGGATAAAGATAGCAAGCCCCACGAGATACGACGTGATGGCGAGCTTTAGCGATATCGGATCGACGCCAAGGTCACGGGCGATCGTCGGCAGCGCGGTTGCAAGGATGGTTGAATCCATTCCCTCCATGAACAGGGCGCTGGCAACGACGACCGGTACGATTCTGATTTTCATGGCCCGGCGTATCGAGGCGAGCGGCGACGCCGTCAAGCGGGCTGAGCACATGATTCAGCCGCGTGTCTGGTGGGGACCGTCGCGGCAATCCACACATCGAAAAAGACAATCCACAGTTTCGAAGTTGGCGACTCGCTTCAAAGACCGTAACACGAACCCCATAGATCCTGTGCCGCATTGGGAGCGGACTAAAGGAGACGGCAATGGGCTTGCGCTTTCAAAAACGTATTCAGATCTTCCCGGGTCTCTGGCTCAATCTTTCGAAAACCGGCATCAGCTTCAGCCTCGGTGGCCATGGAGCAACGATGAACGTCGGCACAAGGTCGCGGACGTTTACCGTCGGCATCCCAGGCACCGGCCTGAGCTATCGCGTGCCGCTGACCGGAGTGATCCTCCTCGGCATCCTGGCTGTCGTCGTCGTGGCAGCACTGGTTTGGCTGATCGCCCCCGATCTGATCCGCCCCACCCTGCACTGGTGGCAGCCCAAGATCTTCTGAAGTGCCCAAATGGTGTTCTGAAAACCGCATTTGTCGTGCTTGAACGCTGGTCAAGCACAAAAGGCCGCCCCGGAGGGCGGCCTTTCTCATTTTCCGGTCGCCGGAATAAGGTTTCGAGATCAGCCGGCCAGCGTCTCGACGTGCTCCCAATTCACGAGATTGTCGAACCACGCTTCGAGATACTTCGCCCGGGCATTGCGATAGTCGATGTAGTAGCTGTGCTCCCAAACGTCGCAACCGAGTATCGGCTTGGCGCCGTGCATGAGCGGGTTCTCGCCGTTCGGCGTCTTCATCACCTCGAGCTTGCCATCGCGGATGGCCAGCCAGCACCAGCCCGAGCCGAACTGCGTCATGCCCGCATTGATGAAGTCGGCGCGAACCTTGTCGAAACCGCCGATATCGTCGATCAGTTTCTGAACGCTGCCCGGAACCTTGTTGCCGCCGCCACCCTTTTTCATCCAGTTCCAGAAGTGGATGTGGTTGTAGTGCTGGCCGACGTTGTTCACGAGCCCTGCGTTCCGGGCTTCGTATGCCGCCCGACACACGTCCTCGATGCTCTTGTTCTCGAGCCCGGAGCCGGCGATCAGCTTATTGCCGTTGTCGACGTAGGCGAGGTGATGCTTGTCGTGGTGGTACTGAAGGGTTTCAACGGACATGTATGGAGCCAGCGCATCGTAGGCGTATGGCAGATCCGGCAGTTTAAAGGACATCGGTCGGGGCTTTCCTGCGTGTGCGCGGCGGCCGAAACGACAGGGCCAGCCACCCGCACGGATTATTCGGCACCGCAAACCGGCAAGCCGGCAGGGCGCGCAATCGGCACTCAACCAGGGTAGGCGAGCACCGACGCAGGCGCACCCTAACGCTGACGCAGGCCTGTGGCAAATCGCCATTCGTGCGCCGATCGGGCCGCATTATCCCAATACTGCGATCTGATCGAAACGACGGATATGGATTAAATATCGCCATTCATGTCGCCAGGAGCAACCTCGGCGGGCAGATTTAACCGCGTCGTTCACATCATGTTCCGACGCATCCTATCGTCTGACCGCCATTTCTCTCAAATCACGGTGTCGGGATGAAATGATTTTTCTTACCGAATAGGCGACTGTCAAAGACGCGACCTGCAAGTCGAAGATCCGTCGACCTCAGGGCAATGTGCGCTACGAGATTGATTGCTGGCTTTTATGGCTTGAATTCATGGGCGTATTGGTACATGAGAATATTGAAACATCGAGGCCGTTGATACGCAGGTTTTTGTTAAGCTAAACATCGTATCTCGTTCTCGACAAGACTTTCAAACATCACACATGGAGTGGCGGGGGTTATGGTCGGGCTCAATCCTGATCTCTCACCATGCCGGGTGTTCCACTGATCGCAAGCCGCAACAAACTTTGCTTCTCGATCGAAGACCGCTCGAGAACCCCCCGGTCCAGATGAAAGGAAATCCAAAGTGGCCGCAATTAACGTCGAGAAGCTCCCCCTGAAAGACCTGATCGAACTCAATCAGCGCGTTCAGAAGGCAATCGTCCTCGCCAAGGAGCGCGAACGCTCTGAGCTCAAGCAGAAGATCGCTTTGCTGGCGGAAAATTCTGGCTTCTCTGTCGGTGAACTCTTCGGCGGCCGTAGCGTCGGCCGGGGCAAGGGCGCTGGGGTCGGCGTCGCCAAGTATCGCAATCCCGACAATCCGTCCGAGACGTGGACCGGTCGCGGTCGCAAGCCGAATTGGCTCGTCGCACGCTTGGGCAAAGGCGCCAAGCTCGACGATTTCGAGATCTGAATAGGCGCCGGGCTCATCGTTCCAATATGGGACAGGTGATCACGGCTATACACGCCATCGTGAGTTTGCAGATCGTTCGCGGCTCTGTCGGCCCCAGGAAATTGCCCATCGTATTAGAAACCCGCCGCGCTCTGCGTGGCGGGTTTTGCTTTGAGTGACCTGACCTGATGCTGTTCCCGTTATTCAGCGTGCATGCGACCGGGACGTGCTCAGGCTCCGGATCAGCAACAAGTCCGTGCCGGCGATAAACCAGAATGCAATCGACGCTGGAAGTCGAACGGCTTGCGGAATATCCGACAACTCCATGGAGCCCGACAGGGTCGCGGCGCATGCCGCGCAAACAGTCGCCGATACCGCAAGCGACAAGACCACCCGATTGCCCATCCGGACGGGCGGCGGAATTTCAGGGTGACGGATTGATTGCATCTTCGACATGGGCAGTTCGCTCGATCATCGATGAGCCTGTAGCCCCGGTGAGGTCGCGGCGCAAAACATTTTGTAGCGATCATCGACGCCGAGATGCCTGAACCTCGGCGGCGGCCATCCGGGCGTGCGCCAATAGTTCCTCGCGGGTTGGCTCAAAGTCGGCCTCGATCCACTTTGACTCGACAGCAGCTAGTATCGCGCCGACTGTCCGCCCTGAGGGCACACCCAGGGCAAGAATATCGGCTCCGGCGATAGGAAACTGGGGTGCGACCCATCGCTCGGCCAGCGATGCAAGGTGCTGCAGCCCGGCATCGGTCGGTGGCCGCCGGGATCGGACCCATGACAGAAGCAGGGTGTCGCGGTAGCCCAGGGGGCCGAGACGGTAGAACAACTTTCGCGCGCCACGTTCGTCGAGAGACGCGATCACGTGTTCTCCGGCGGCAGCCCCCGCGATCAGCCGTTCTCGATCGCGGACCGGCAACTTGAGACGATCGTCCAGGGCGCGGGCCTCGCTCACGGTCCCCGCGGCGAGTGCCGCGAGCCGTAGGATGGGATCGGGCGCGGCGGTCAGCACGGCTTCGATGGAGGCATGCTTCGCAAGCAGATCGATCCGCCCCTCGATGCCGACCGCGGCGAGCAGAATGTGATGATCGACCATCGCTCGGGTCACGCCGACGGCATGGGGACTGGCGAGTAGTTTGCGCAGTTCCGCCTCGATCCGTTCGCCTGAAATGCGTGCAAGCCCATGCCGGCCCTCGGTCGAGGCCACCAGGCCTTCGGGGTCGAGTACGCCGCCGGGTGAAAACGTGGCGGTAAAACGGAAAAATCGCAGAATCCGCAGATAGTCTTCGCGGATGCGATCGCTCGCGTTCCCGATGAACCGAATGCGCGGCGGGTCGAGATCAGCAATCCCGCCGAGTGGATCGAAAATCGTGCCGTCCGGCTCGCAATAGATCGCGTTGATTGTGAAGTCGCGCCGTTGTGCGTCGCTCTCCCAGTCGCTCGTAAATGCCACCTCAGCGCGGCGACCATCTGTGGCGACATCCCGTCGGAGGGTCGTCACCTCGTAAGGATGCCCCTCGGCGATGACGGTAACAGTCCCATGGGCGATCCCCGTCGGCACCGAGCGGAGGCCGGCCTCGGCGGCAAGCCGCATGACCTCCTCTGGCCGGGCATCGGTCGCGATATCGATATCGGTAATCGGAATGCCAAGGAGAGCGTTGCGGACCGTTCCGCCAACCGCCCGCGCCGTGTAGCCTCCCGCCCTAATGGCGCCGAACACGGCCTTGGTGGCAGCGGTTTCGAGCCATTCGCCTCGAATGCGAAGCCCATCGGGGCCGCGGACGGTCACATGGCCGCCAGCGCCGGTCATCTCATCCGGCCCGGCACGATCCGTCCATCCTTGTCGACGACGGCGGGCTCGTAGGCCTGTCCAGGTCGGCCGTCGCCGACGCTACCGAAAAGCACCATGATCGTGAACACCATGGCTGCCCCGAGCACGGCGAGGAGCAGGGAAGGTGCTCGCGCGGCCACCATGCCGATCGTCGTCTCCGGCGACCGGGTCGAGAGCGCGAAGGCGAAATAGACGGCAGCCGGCAACAGGAACAGCAGCAAGGCTTCGATCAGGAAACGGATCATGGAGCGAACAGTCTTTCTCGCAGGTTCATCAGCATGCCGGCGGTGGCACCCCAGATATAATAGTGACCCCACGTCATCGCATAATAGCGACGATCGATACCTTGCCAGGGACGTGTGTGCATCTCGTGATTAGCCGGGTCCATGAGAAAGGCCAGCGGCACCTCGAAGGCCTCGGCAACTTCCTCTCTTTGAAGCACGGTCGTGAACCCCGGCTCGATCAGCCCCACCAGCGGCGAGATCGTAAACCCGGTTCCCGTCGTATAAGTGTCTAGAAAACCCAGCGGCGTGACATGTGTTCGATCGACGCCGATTTCTTCGCTTGCTTCCCTGAGGGCCGCCGCGGTCGCGGAAGTATCGGACAGGTCGATTCGTCCCCCTGGAAAAGCGATCTGGCCCGCATGGTGTTTGAGGCTGTCGGAACGCCTGGTCAGCAGAACCGTCAGCCTGTCGCGCGCGACGATCGGCACCAGGACTGCGGCGCGCCGATCCGTCCCCGAAGAGGCGAGGGGCAAACCAGCCAGATACTCCGGATTGAGATCGTAGTCGCTGCGCCCCCCGCCCATTATGCCGGTTTCGGCGGCCGGAAGCCGTTCACGCGCCAGTCTGGCGAATGCTGGTGCGGAGATGAGGGGATTGTCTGTTTGGCGATCGGCCATTTTCGTCATAGTCGATGGTTATTGTCCGGACTGGTGGGGGAGATTCGCTCCCATTTGTGCCATGTCGCACAATATGTAGTGGCGATAATGCTGGTCGCCACGGGATTGGCAATGAATCAAAGGAGAGCCACGGTGCGTTTGTGCCCATACTGGGCTGGTAGCGCGAGCCGCGTGCTGGCCATGTCCGTCATGATTGCCGCGGTGTTGACCCAAGCCGCACCCGCACGCGCCGGAATTGCGGATGATTTCCAGGAACGCTTGTCTGGCGCAAAGCTTCAGGTTTTCCAGGCTTGGCGCGCCGCACGTCGCGCGCACGACGCGCGCCTCGACGCCTATTGGAGCGAGATCGAGACGAAGCGGGCGGAGCGCCGCAAAAAGAAGGCCTCGGGCGCGCCCCTGTCGACCGCCGACTACGTGATGACCCTCCCGCCCGCCTACGAAGGGCCCCAGCTACCGCCCGACCTTCTGGCGGCGTGGAACAAATTCGTTGCCGAGGAGGAGGCCAAGGTGCCCCCGCCCGTGGTGAAGGAAGTGCCGGGTCTCGACGTCTACCTGGCGGCCGCCAAAAGCGTCTATGGGTTCGAGCCCGAGCGGATATCCGAACGCGCCTTCAAGGATCGGTACGCCGAGGAGGCACTCGCCCTCGGCCTCGTCAAAGCGCAGGTCGTGCGCATCTACGCACTGGAAACCGGCGGTCAGGGAACGGCCGACATGCAGGCCGGCATCAATCCCATAACAGGCAAAGGCAAGCCGATTTCGTCGGCCCTCGGTTATGCGCAGTTGCTCGACGCCAATTCGGTAAACGAGGTTGCCAAGCACGGTGCATATTTTCTCGACCGGCTGGACAAGCTGGCTCGTGCACCCGATCTCCCGCGCGAACGGATCGCCCAGCTACGCCAGAAGATCGCGGTGCTGAACCGCATGATCACCAACGCGCGATCTGTCCCCGGCGTCTGGGCCCGACACCAGGAGTACGCGAGGACCCCGGAAGGACAGGGCATCCACGCTCTGAACCTCGACGGCGACATCGGCCCCATGCTGCAAGCGATCAAGCTGCAGGGCTTGAAGGTCGAGGCGGAGAAGGCGGGGAAAATGAAGCTCAGCGGCGGCGAAATGGAGCTTATGAACCTCTCGGGGCCGGCGACGGGCCTCGAAATCCTGCTGCACCCGGCGGCCGGCGCGGCTCCGACGACGAACTTTTTCACGCGCCGGGCCTATGGGGTGAACAAGATGGTCCAGGGACTGACGGGCGCGGGCCTGCTTGCTGAGCTTGATCGCCGGATGGACCTCGCGATGTCGAAACCCGGCGTCAAGGAATTCGAGGCGTCGTTCGACGCGATCACGACCGCCGCCTTGCCCTGGCGGTGAGGGGCACACACCAAGGAAGCAGAAGCGGCTCAGTAAGCTTCTTGAGGAAATGGGCATCGCGGAGACGTCCCCGCGATGCGATGGCCGGTACATAGGCCGCTGAGCTTGGTCTTCTGCGCCTCAGCCCTTGGCTTCTTCGGCATCCGGTGCGGCCGTCAGCAGCGCGCGGGCCTGACCGATCCAGTCTTCCTTCGCGATACGGCCGTTGAGGTTCAGCGCATCCTCGACGTTTGAGATGTCCTCGCCGGAGAAGTTCGCGATCTGCTCGATCTTGATGCAATTGAGTTGCTTGAGGCGGGCGGCGAGATCGGTGCTGATGCCCTTGATCTGCGTCAGATCCTCGGCCTCGCCCTTCGGCTTCTTGAAGCCCTTCCAGGCGGCGTTCAGCTTGCGGGCGCGGGCATCGGTCCGCTCGACGATGCGGGCAGCCTTGCCGCGCAGGTTGCGCAGATAATAGAGCTTGGCGCGACGCACCTTGCCGCGGCGCACGACCTCGATTTCGGCGATGTAGGGCGAGTAGATCGGGAATACGCGCTCGACGCCTTCGCCATAGGAGATCTTGCGGACGGTGAAGCTCTCGTTGAGGCCGCTGCCGGAGCGCGCGATGCAGACGCCTTCATAGGCCTGCAGGCGCTGCGTCTTGTCCTTGCCCTCGCCTTCGATCACCTTCACCATGACCTTGAGGGTGTCGCCCGGCTGGAATTCGGGAATGCCGCGCTTCTCGAGGACGGCATTCATCTGCTCGCGCTCGAGCTCTTGAATAATGTTCATCTCTGTTTGTCCTTGCCGGTTTATGGGCTCAGCGCGATGGAGGCAGGCTCCAGGCCGCGCGTTTGCCCTTGTTTTTGCTCCGGCGGGACAGGGTCGAGCCTGCCGGCGCCATTGCGGTTATCCAAACAGCAGAGGAGCGGCACCGGCCTTTCCAGCTCGATGTGCAGCTCGTGCAGCCCTTATCGGGCACCCTTGAGGGTTGAAGCGGAGCGCATAAGCCAAATCCGCTCGCCTGTCGATAGCCCAGTCCTGAAAATGCGCACCCTGCGACACGGCCGATTTGGACGACTGTCGTATTCTTGTGATATCAGGCCCTCGAATTGCTGCAGCGCAAGGCGCCCGTCCAATGGCGGGAGCTGCGGTCTCGCTCGTGCCCGCATCCGCGTGCGCTCAACTTTTGCCGCCAACCTTCGGTTAAACATGAACCTTCGCAATATCGCGATCATCGCCCACGTCGACCACGGTAAGACGACCCTCGTCGACGAACTCCTGAAGCAATCGGGTTCGTTCCGCGACAACCAGAAGGTTGCCGAGCGCGCGATGGACAGCAACGATCTCGAGCGTGAACGCGGGATTACGATCCTCGCCAAGTGCACCTCGGTCGTCTGGAAGGACACCCGCATCAACATTATCGACACGCCGGGCCACGCCGATTTCGGCGGCGAGGTCGAGCGCATCATGAACATGGTCGATGGCGTGATCGTTCTCGTGGACGCTTCCGAAGGTCCGCTTCCCCAGACGAAGTTCGTGCTGTCGAAGGCGCTCAAGCGCGGCCTCCGCCCGATCGTCGCCATCAACAAGATCGACCGCCCGGACGAGCGTCACCAGGACGTTCTGAACGAGATCTTCGATCTCATCGCCAACCTCGACGCCACCGACGAGCAGCTCGACTTTCCGACGCTCTACGGGTCCGGCCGCAACGGCTGGATGGCGCTGACCCCCGACGGTCCGCAGGAAAGCCTCGCGCCGCTGTTCGATCTCGTGCTCGCCCACGTGCCGCCGCCGAAGGTCGAGGAGGGGCCGGTCCGGATCCTCGCCACGACGCTCGAGGCCGACTCGTTCCTCGGCCGCATCCTGACGGGCCGCATCACGTCGGGCACACTGAAGCCGAACATGCAGCTCAAGGCGCTTCGCCACGATGGCACGCTGATCGAGAATTTCCGGGTCTCGAAGGTCCTTGCATTCCGTGGGCTCGACCGCGTGCCGGTCGATGAGGCCCAGGCAGGCGAGATCATCGCGCTCGCCGGCATGAGCGAGGCAACCGTTGCCGACACGCTCTGTGATCCCTCCGTCGAGACGCCGCTGCCCGCGCAGCCGATCGACCCGCCGACGCTGTCCATGATGTTCCGCATCAACGATGGCCCATTTGCCGGTCAGGAAGGCGACAAGGTCCAGAGTCGCGTTATCCGCGATCGCCTTCTGCGCGAAGCGGAGCGCAACATCGCCATCAAGATCGAGGAGAGCGACGACAAGGACGCGTTCCTTGTATCAGGCCGCGGCGAGCTTCAGCTCGCCATCCTCATCGAGAACATGCGCCGCGAAGGTTTCGAGCTCTCGGTTTCGCGTCCGCGCGTCGTGACGAAGATCGACGAGGAAACCGGCCAGCGCCTCGAGCCGATCGAGGAGACGATCATCGACGTCGACGACGGCCACACGGGTGTCGTCGTACAGAAGCTCTCCGAGCGCAAGGGCGAGCTGCGCGAGATGCGCCCGTCGGGCGGCGGACGCACCCGCATGGTGTTCCTGGTGCCGACGCGCGGTCTGCTCGGCTATCAGTCGGAGCTTCTCTCCGACACCCGCGGCACGGCCGTCATGAACCGCATCTTCCACTCGTATTCGCCATGGAAGGGCGACATCCAGGGTCGGCGCACGGGCGTTCTGATTTCGAACGCGCAGGGCGAAGCCACGGCCTACTCGATCTTCAAGTTGCAGGATCGCGGGCCTTTCATGATCGGCGCGCAGGAGCGCGTGTATGAAGGCATGATCGTCGGCGAGCACACGCGCGACAACGATCTCGTCATCAACGTGGTCGAAGGCAAGAAGCTGACGAACGTGCGCGCGTCCGGCAAGGATGAAGCGCTGACGCTCGTCACTCCGATGAAGATGACGCTCGAAAAGGCGATGAGCTACATCACCGACGACGAGCTGGTCGAGATTACGCCGGAGAACATCCGTCTGCGCAAGCGCTACCTTGATCCGCACGAGCGCAAGAAGAACGAGCGCAAGCGCGAGGCCGATACGGCGGCCTGAGCCATCTGCTCAGGCGCGAACGCCGGAAACTGCGCGACCTGTCAGGCGACGGGTCGCGCAAACTTGGCTCTGGAATTTACAGACCTGCAAAACCGGTGAGGGGCGATGGCCCCTCATCGCAATGGCGGTCTCGCTGGAAACGACACCGACGTCCGGCGCCGCTCACCGGACACACCCCACGCTCAGGCCAACCCGACCGGGTGGTAACTAGATCGAACTACGAAACGCTCCATCGTCGCGCATACGATCTCTCGCGGCTCCGCACCTCAGATGCACCCGCAGCGTCGAATTGATCCCGATGCACCATGCCAGCATTGAGCCGGAGTCTCAGCCGTGACCCCGCCGCCTCGCTCACTCCGCCGCGAGTTGTGTCAGTATGCCCTTTGCGACCGGACACTCGGCCCAAAGCTGCATCAGCGCGGAGACGAGGGTGTCCATCTGCTCGTTCGTGTGCTGCGGAGAGGGCGTGAGGCGGATGCGTTCGCCGCCCTTCGGCACAGTCGGATAGTTGATCGGCTGAACGTAAATGCCGTGCTCGTCGAGCAGGGAATCGGTCAGCGATTTACAGCGAACCGGGTCGCCGATCATCACCGGAACGATATGGCTCGGGTTCGCCATCACGGGCAGCCCCGCAGCGGCCAACCGAGACTTGAGCGCTCTAGCGCGCTCCTGGTGGCGGGCGCGTTCGATCTGGCTCGACTTCAAGTGGCGGATGCTCGCCGTGGCGCCGGCCGCAATCGCGGGCGCGACCGATGTGGTGAAGATGAAGCCCGAAGCGAAGGAACGGATGGCGTCGCAGCAGTTGCGGCTAGCCGCGATGTATCCGCCCATCACGCCGAAGCCCTTGGCAAGCGTGCCGTTGATGATGTCGACACGGTCCATGACGCCATCGCGTTCGGCGATGCCGCCACCGCGCGGCCCGTAGAGGCCAACGGCGTGGACCTCGTCGAGATAGGTCAAGGCGTTGTATTTTTGGGCGAGGTCGCAGATCGCCCCAATTGGCGCGATGTGGCCATCCATCGAGTAGACGCTCTCGAACGCGATGATCTTTGGCGTATCGATAGGAAGCGCTTTGAGCTTCGCTTCGAGGTCTTCGACGTCGTTGTGGCGGAAGATGATCTTGGGCCCGCCCCCGTGCCGGATTCCGGCGATCATCGACGCATGGTTCTTTTCATCCGACAGAATAACCGCGCCCGGCAAAAGCTTCTGCAGCGTGGACAAGGTCGCGTCGTTTGCGACGTAGGCGGATGTGAACAGAAGCGCGGCTTCCTTGCCGTGCAGGTCGGCGATCTCTTGCTCTAGCTCGACGTGATAATGGGTCGTGCCGGATATGTTGCGCGTTCCGCCCGAGCCGGCGCCGACCGTGTCGATCGCCTCGTGCATGGCGGCGAGTACAGCCGGGTGCTGGCCCATGCCGAGATAGTCGTTTGAGCACCAGACCGTGATTGGCCGTGTCGTGTCGCCGATGATGCGCTCGCCGGTCGGAAACGCTCCGCGCGCCCGGCGGATATCGGCAAACACCCGATAGCGGCCTTCGCGATGGATCGCATCAAGGGCTGCCTGAAACTGCGCGGCATAATTCATCGGCGTTAACGCCTCCCGAAGTCTTTTGGACACTTGTTCCATGGCGCGGACGGCCCATCAATACCGTTACTGTCGCACAACGGCCCCAGTCTATATCTCCTACCCCGCCCCTGGTGCCTCCGTCGTCCGACTTCAGCCGCAAACAACCGCTGGGTCTCGGTCCGATGCCGAACCGAGACATAAGCCCCAAGAGCTACCTGATGGGTTAGCTACAATGTGCCGGGCCAGGGCATGTTGACTTCAGTCAATTCCCACCCCGCGCGGGCTCAGTATCGCAGCGCGACACTCCGCGAAGCTTGCATCGAGAACTTGGAGGTAAGATACTTCATCTATTCTTAAATGAAAGTAGTCAGGCCGTCCTCATCGCCCGCCATATTCACTCAGCGCATCGACACCTGTTCAACCCCGGCCGCTAGCGGCCCCGCCCCCGGCTGAACCGACCAGTCCGCGAAATTTCGCATCTCGCCCGATGTGCGCAGTTTCCTGAGCCGCGCAAAATCGATCTCGCCAACGACCCATCTTGGCTCGCTGAGCGGCCCCTCGACGACCACTCCGGTATCCGACAGCAGCATATCGGGCGGAACAAACACGCCTGCCGATCCTGCATTGCGATCGACCGCGGGCGACCAAAGCGCATCGCCGACCGTTGGCGAAGTCACGACCGCCATCTGGTTTTCGAGCGCTCGCGCACAGGCTCCGGCCCGGATGCGATAGAATCCCGACATACGCTCCGTGCAGGACGGCACCAGCAGCAGGTCTGCCCCGGCCTCCGCGAGCGCCCGCACCAGCATCGGAAATTCGCTGTCGTAGCAGATGGCGATGCCGATCTTGCCGAGCGCCGTGTCGAACACCCTGAGTGGGCCACCGGGCGCGATGCCCCAGTCCCGCTCGAACGGTGTCATGATGATTTTCTCCTGCACCCCGACACGCCCGCCCGGTGTCACGAGTTGCGCCGCGTTGACGAAACTCCCGTCGGCACGGCGCACGGGGCCGCTCCCCACCAGAATGTGGACATCATGGGCCCGCGCGAGCTCCGCATGGAGCGCGACGCGGCGCTCCGCTTCGTCGGCGACGACCGCCAGCGTCCGGGCGAGATCGCCCGAAATGGCCGGGCCGAAGGCGGCCGCCTGCTCGATCGCAGCGTATTCTGGGAAAACCAGCAGTTTCGCGCCCGTCGCGGCTCCCTCGGCCACCCACTGGCGGATCTTGTCCTCCCACGCGGCGAGCGATGCCGGCTCGCCGATCGGATACTGAGCGCTCGCCACCAGAAGTTTGCGCAATGCCGTTTCGCCCATCAACGAACCACTCATCACAGTTCCCTGATCCAGAACTGCATCTCCTTTACCGTCTCGGCCGACTGGTCGATGTCCTTCCAGCTGTACGTCGCGACGATGCCCTCCGCTTTCCTGTAGCCGCGCTTCGTCCAGAATGCGTCGAGGGGCTGGTAGTCCGCCGGCCGCAGCGGATGATCGGCAGGCCGCACGACGCTGGAGAACGTCGAGTGCGTGAAGCCACCGAGCTTGCGGGCATGCGCCTCCCGGCCGTCGAAGAACGCGTGGCCGAGGCCACGCCCGCGATAGGCTTTCGAAAGGACGCTCTCGCTGCAGTAGAACAACTTCGCCGGGTCGAGGCCCTTCGCGATGAACGGCGCGGCGAACTCGGGGTCGTGCTCGAGCAAGGGCGCACCAGTTGATGCGCCGATGATTTTTTCGCCGTCCCTCGCGACGACGCAGACCGCACCTGGTGCGGCGGCGAATTTCCGCAGGTAGCCTTCCTCGTAGGCGACAGTCCCGTCGTAGAGGTAGGGAAAATCCCGGAACACCTCAATCCTGAGGCGAGCGAGCTCCGGAAGTATGGCCACCAGCCCCGGTCCGGTTAGCGTCTCGACCCGCAGCGCGTTGTCCGATCCCGTCATTTCTTCTTGTCGGCCTTTTCAATCTGGTTCCGGGCGTTGCAGAGCACGATCTTGGGCTCGTGTGACTTCGCCTCGTCGGCGTCAACCGCCGCATAGGCGCAAATGATCAGCTTGTCGCCGACGCAGGCCTTGCGCGCCGCCGCGCCATTGAGCCCAATGACGCCAGAGCCGCGCTTGCCCTCGATGACATAGGTTGCGAACCGTTCACCGTTGTCGATGTTGTAGATCTCGACGCGCTCGTTGAGCAGCAGGCCCGAGGCCTCGATCAGCTTTTGGTCGATGCTGATCGAACCCTCGTAATGGAGATCGCACTCCGTCACGGTTGCCCGGTGCAACTTGCACTTGAGCATGGTCAGCAACATGGGTGTCTCTCCAGTTATGTGCAGATGGGCCAGATATTAGGCCGAGACCTGCATGATCCAGTCGGTCAGATTGTAATAGGTGGTGACGCGGGCGATCTTGCCGTCACGGACGACGAAGAACGTACCGGCCGGGAGTACGTAGGTCTGTCCCTTGGCCTTCGGCAGGCCTTCGTCCGTGTTGAGATAGGTGCCGTGAACGTTGAACTCTGCGGCCGCGCGCGTGCCGTCGCGGCTGACCATGACGGCCATGTCCTCGAGGCGCTCTTTGTAATGATGGTTCATGCGGGCGTTGAAGGCACGGAACTTTTCAATGCCGACCCGTCGCTCCCCCTGGTTCACGTCGTGGATCACGTCGTCGGTCAGGCACGCGAGCATGCCGTCGCCGTCCCCGGAGTTGAAGGCGTCATAATAGCGGCGGATGAGGGCTGCTGTAGTCTGGCGGGCAGCGCTTTCTGCGGTGTCTGTCATGGTATGAAAGCCTCGGCTTGTTGGGTGTGGCCTGCGATTGAACGAAAGTCCTATGACTGTCGCCGCGCTCATACCAGCGCCGAACCTTCAAGGCCAAGGCCAATCGAAGGCGGCTGCAACTCTGAAGAGCCGGTCGGAATTCACCGCGCAAGTTGCAGCGAAGCTACTGCAAACGCACCTGTCCACCGCGTCGCAACCCGATGGCGGGGGTTTTCCTTGATTTATCTGCCGTTTTGTGGCAGGCGGTAGAAGATCGAGCGCAAAAGTGCACCAAGCCGCTCCCGGCATTCGGGCTTGTGTTGGTGCCATCATAGAGTTCCGCCGCCGCCGGTTTCAGAAATCCATCGCTGATTTCAGAACATCGTGCACCGCATTTGCGGCTTTCCCTCGAACAGAGCGCTCCTTCGACCGACCGATGCGCCTCCGTGCCCAGATGGGCTCGCGGGCGACTGATACCTGCCCGTCCACGGAGACAAAGTTTTTGGATACCATCTCGTTCGCTGAGCTCGGGCTCAGCGCTAAGGTCCTGGAGGCCATTACGGCCGCAGGTTACACGTACCCCACGCCGATTCAGGCGCAGGCAATACCGATCGCTCTGACAGGCCGGGACGTCCTCGGCATCGCCCAGACAGGAACCGGAAAGACGGCGTCTTTCACGCTTCCCATGATCAGCCGGCTCGAAACCGGCCGCGCCAGGGCCCGTATGCCTCGCTCTCTGATCCTCGCGCCGACCCGCGAGCTTGCGGCCCAGGTGGCCCAGAGCTTCGAGAAATATGGTGTCAATCACAAGCTCGACGTCGCGTTGCTGATCGGCGGCGTTTCGATGGACGAGCAGACGCGCAAGCTCGAGCGCGGCGTTGACGTGCTGATCGCCACGCCAGGCCGGCTTCTCGACCATTTCCAGCGCGGTCGTATCTTGCTGATGGGAGTAGAGATACTCGTCATCGACGAGGCCGACCGCATGCTGGACATGGGTTTCATCCCCGACATCGAGAAGATCTGCAAACTGCTGCCGCCGTCGCGGCAGACACTGTTCTTCTCGGCGACCATGCCGCCTGAGATCACGCGCCTGGTTCATACGTTCATGCGCGATCCTCAGCGTATCGAGGTCGCTCCCCCCGCGACCACGGCCAAGACCATCACGCAGCGCTTCGTGTACTCCCCCACCGGTGAGGACTGGGACAAGCGCGAGGCGCTTCGCGGACTGCTCCGGCAGGAGGGCGTTCGCAACGCCATCATCTTCTGCAACCGCAAGGTCGACGTTGCGATCCTGCATAAGTCGTTGGTGAAACACGGCTTCAACGCCGGTGCCCTACATGGCGACATGGAGCAGCGCCACCGGATGGAGACGCTCGACAAGTTCCGCTCTGGCGACATCGCGTTCCTGGTGGCGAGCGACGTTGCCGCACGCGGACTTGATATTCCCGACGTCAGCCACGTCTTCAACTTCGATCTGCCGCGCGACAAGGACGACTACGTCCACCGCATCGGCCGAACGGGCCGCGCCGGCAAGGAAGGCAACGCGACATCGATCGTCGCGTCGATCGACCTGAAGCAGCTTCTGGAAATCCAGAAGATGATCAAGGCGGATGTGGTCTGGATCGGCGACGCGCCGACGGAGGAAGACTACGCCGAGGCCGGAAAGCGCCGTCGCGGCAAAGGTGGACCGCCCTCCCGCGGTGGTCGCCCCGACCGTTCGCCGGAGCGTGGCCGGGGCCGCAGCCCTGGTCGAGGTGAGCAAGGCGGTGCCGCTCATCTCGCGCCAGCACGCGCCGATGCCGGACGTGAGCATCCCGTCACCTCTGACGCCGAGACGAACCGGAATCGTCCCGCACGCTCCGAGCGGGCTCCCCGCCCGGATCGTCCTCCCATGGACCGCGACCCGAGCCATGATACAGCGCGGCGCGATCGCCAGCCCGGTGATCGTCCCGCAGGCGACAGAACCTCCAGCGATCGTCAGTCTGGTCGCCGCTCGCGCCCGCCGCGCGGTGGCGAGGCAACCGCGCCGTCGCCCGAGCGTGCTCAGCCGTCTGCACCCGTTGCGGCGGAGCCCTCTCGTCACGCGAACGCGGATCGCCGTCCCCGCCCTGCACGCGACGCCGGGCGTGCAGCACCACCAAACGGCCGGAGCGAACAGCCGGCACAACGCCCGCGCCAGCCCCAGAGCGGCCAGGGTGCGGACGGTCGCCCGGTTGGTTTCGCCGATAACGTTCCAGCGTTCTTGCGGCGTCCGCCTCGCCCGGCAAAGGCCGCATCGGAATCGTGAGCAATCCTAAAGAGCGGCGGGAGTTCCCTGCCGCTCTTTGACTGTCAGCGGAAGTTCGCGTGCTGCGTCACGACTGCGCCCAGAGCACCGATGCCAGCGGTACCGCAAACAGGACTGCTAGAACCACCACCAGCGCGACCAGCGCCGCATAGGCGGCGAAGAAGTCGATCGCGAAGGCGAGTTCGTCCGCCGGATCGGTGGGCGGGGCGTCGTCCGGCGCGGGGAAGCGGTAGCGGATAGTACCGGGAAATGAAGGTCGTGTCGGGCGTCTCATGCGCCACTCCATTCCCGGCCGCCGTTATGACCGATTTTAAATGAGCTTAGTATCCAGCCGCATTGACGTCCACGTTATTGCAGCAACCGTTCTCGTCACGGGCCGGCTTCGTCAGAGCACACGAAATGACAGATGTGGCGAATTTGCCGCGCCGTTGCGGGGGCTTCCCCTTCCGTCCGAAGTAGAACTATAGTCGTATCCAGTCCAAGCCAAATCCATGCCGGGCCCGCTCCAGCGGAACTCGGATAGCGTGGGCCCGTATTCGATTTCCTCGCGTTCCCTCAGCCAAAAGACGACAAGTCTTCCCAAGGACCAGACCGATGCAGAATAATCTGGCGCAGCAGCTCCACGGCACGAACACCTTTTTCAAGGCCTCGCTGGCCCAGTCCGATCCCGAGATGGCCTCCGCGATTGCCAAGGAGTTCGAGCGCCAGCAGCACGAAATCGAGCTGATTGCCTCGGAGAACATCGTCTCCAAGGCTGTGCTCGAAGCGGCCGGAAGCGTCCTGACCAACAAGTACGCGGAAGGCTATCCTGGCCGCCGCTATTATGGCGGTTGCCAGTTCGTCGACATCGCCGAGGAACTTGCCATCGAGCGCGCCAAGAAGCTGTTCAACTGCGGCTTCGCCAACGTCCAGCCGAACTCGGGCAGCCAGGCCAACCAGGGCGTGTTCAACGCCCTCATTAAGCCTGGCGATACGATCCTCGGCCTCTCGCTCGCCGCTGGCGGCCACCTGACCCACGGCGCTCCCGTCAACCAGTCGGGCAAGTGGTTCAAGGCCGTGCACTACGGCGTCGACCCGGTCACCCATCGCATCGACATTGAAGAAGTCCGCAAGCTCGCCCACGAGCACAAGCCGCAACTCATCATTGCGGGCGGTTCGGCTTACCCCCGCGTCATCGACTTCGCGGCCTTCCGCCAAGTCGCCGACGAGGTTGGCGCCTACTTCCTGGTCGACATGGCTCACTTCGCTGGCCTCGTCGCGGCCGGCATGTACCCGAGCCCATTCCCGCATGCCCATGTCGTGACCACCACGACCCACAAGACGCTTCGCGGACCCCGCGGCGGCATGATCCTGACCAACGACGAAGAACTCGCCAAGAAGTTCAACTCGGCGATCTTCCCCGGCATCCAGGGCGGCCCGCTCATGCACGTCATCGCGGGCAAGGCCGTGGCGTTCGGCGAGGCCCTTCGCCCCGAGTTCAAGGTCTACATCAAGAGCGTGATGGATAACGCCCGCGCCATGGGCGAGGTTCTCGTCCAGTCGGGCTTTGCGCTGGTCTCCGGCGGCACCGACAGCCACCTGATCCTCGTCGACCTGCGGCCTAAGAAGATCACGGGAAACATCTCCGAGAAGGCGCTCGGCCGCGCCCACATCACCTGCAACAAGAATGGCATCCCCTTCGATCCGGAGAAGCCGATGGTGACCTCGGGTATCCGCCTCGGTTCGCCGGCCGGTACCACGCGCGGCTTCGGCGTCGCCGAGTTCCAGGAGATCGGCCGCATGATCGCCGAGGTCTTGGAAGGTCTGGCAAAGAACGGTGAGGCCGGCAACGGTGCGGTCGAGGAAGCCGTCAAGGCGCGTGCGATTGCCCTATGCGATCGCTTCCCGATCTACGCTTGAGCGAGACAGTCGTCTGTTTTTCGCCAAGTCTGAATGCTAATAAATGCGGCACGCCGGATGGTCCGGCGTGCCGCATTTTTTTTTGAGGGTATCATGAAGTCTTTTGCGTTCCTTGCCGCCGCCGTGCTGTCCATCGCCGCCGTGACGCCAGCCAGTGCCTCGAGCTGCTCCTCCTGGAAATCGACCTGCGAGAGCCGTGGCGGCGGTGCATATTGCCAATCCCAGTTTGCCAAGTGCATGAAGTCGGGAGCCTGGACCGAGGGTGCGAAATTCGGTGGCGCCACGCATACGGGCCTGACGAAGAAGTAATCAGGCGCCGTGATCGCCAATGCCGCCAGGGCGTGGCGGAGCGCGACGATCTCGGCTAGACGAGACACAGGAATCACGAAGCGCTGGGGTTCGGTCCTCGGCGCTTTTTATCGTTGGAGCCAGGCGATGCGCTGCCCCTATTGCGCCAGCGAGAACACACAGGTGAAAGACAGCCGGCCGACGGAGGAGCATACCGCCATCCGGCGCCGCCGGATCTGTCCCGATTGCGACGGTCGATTCACCACCTTCGAGCGCGTCCAGCTGCGCGAGATGATGGTGGTGAAACGCTCTGGCCGGAAGGTTCCCTTCGAGCGCGACAAACTCTACCGGTCGATTGAGGTCGCGCTTCGTAAGCGGCCGGTCGAAAACGAGCGGATCGAGCGCCTGGTGTCGGGCCTCGTCAGGCGGCTCGAATCGAACGGCGAGGCCGAAATCCCCTCGACCACGATCGGAGAGATGGTCATGGATGCCTTGCGAGGGCTCGATCCCGTCGCCTACGTGCGCTTCGCCTCCGTTTACCGCGACTTTCGCGACGCCGCCGACTTTCAGGACGTGCTGGGTGACATTGCCTCGGACGGTTCGCGTGCGTCGCCGTCCCGCGGGGCGGGCGAGGACGACGACGATAAGTCGGGGCCGCCAATCACCCGCAAGCATTGAGGCTCGAGCCGGTGGCCGACGCCTTCGATCGACACATGATGGGCATCGCGCTGACGATGGCGCGGCGTGGCCTTGGCCGAACGGCACCGAACCCGTCGGTCGGCTCGGTATTAGTCGATCCGTCGAGCGGCACGGTTCTGGCCCGTGCCACGACGGCGCCCGGCGGCCGTCCGCATGCCGAGCCGCTGGCGATTGGTGCCGCCGGGTCCAACGCGCGCGGGGCAACGCTCTACGTCACGCTCGAGCCGTGCTCGCACCATGGCCAGACGGCCCCATGCGCGGAGGCCATCGTCGCGGCCGGCATCGCCCGCGTCGTATGCGGCATCGAAGACCCCGATCCTCGCGTGGCCGGCAGAGGCCTCGCCCACCTTCGCTCTGCGGGCATCGCAGTAGAGCGCGGCGTCAGGGCGGCCGAGGCCCATGATCTCACCCGTGGCCACATCACGCGAGTCACCCAGAGGCGGCCCTTCGTGCAGTTGAAGCTGGCGCTGGATCGTGATGGCGCGGTCCCTCGGGGCGCCGGCGCTGCCCCGACATTCGTCACGAGCCCGCAGGCGCGCGCCCTCGGCCACCTGCTGCGGGCCGAGGCGGATGCAATCCTCGTCGGCCATGGCACCGTTGTGGCCGATGACCCTGAGCTGACGTGCCGCCTCCCGGGAATGCTCGACCGCTCACCCCGGCGGATTGTTCTCGCCCGTCGTGGCGTCGATCTGGCGCTGACCCGGCTGGCGACGACGCTGGCGGCAGCGCCATTGACGGTTTTTTCTGCCGAAGGTCTGATGGTCGATATGGCGCGTTCGATGGAGGCCGCTGGCGCTTCCGTGGAGCTTGTCCAATGCGTTGGCGGCGAAATCTGGTTGCCGAGCGTGCTCGAGCGCCTCGCCGGAAGCGGCATCACGCGGCTGCTTGTCGAGGGCGGCCCCGGTGTCTGGCACTCTTTCGCGCGCGCGGGGCTCATCGACGAGGTTGTGCTTTTCAAGGCCGGCGCGGCGGACGTGCCGGCCACCGCAGCCTGGCAGGCGGCGCAGCGAGACGCGTCCCGACAACTGGCAGACATCCAATTCGAACGCGCCGACGAACGGCGCATCGGCCCCGATCGCATGTGGCGGCTCCACCCGGCCCCCTCCCCTCCTCACCGCCCGACAGGTTAGAAAGCGAGACCATAATGTTCACCGGGATCATCACCGACATCGGCACCGTCGCATCAAGAAGCGGCGGACGCTTCCAGATTCGCTCCTCTTATCCCGCGGCTGGCATCGCGATCGGAGCTTCGATCGCCTGCGACGGCGTCTGCCTTACCGTGACACGCGTGGTGGCCGAGGGCGGCGGCAGCCTGTTCGACGTCGACGTCTCCAACGAGACGTTGTCGAAGACGACCCTTGGCTCGTGGGCGCCGGGTCTTGCCATAAACCTCGAACGTCCTTTGAAGGCTGGCGACGAACTGGGCGGGCATATCGTCTCGGGACACGTCGATGGCCTCGCGGTCATCATCGACATCAGGCCGGATGGCGAGTCCCGCCGGTTCCTGTTCGAGGCCCCCCCGCATCTGGCCATGTTCATTGCCCCCAAGGGCTCCGTGGCGCTCGATGGCACCTCGCTCACGGTCAATGAGGTCGCAGGCGACCGCTTCGGCGTGAACCTCATCCCCCACAGCTTGACGGTGACGACCTGGGGGCGCAAAGAGGTTGGCCAATCGATAAATCTCGAAGTTGATGTCTTCGCGCGCTATGTGGCGCGCCTGATGGAATTTCGTCCCTGATCCCCCTCGATCTTACGGCAATCACGGCGCACCCATGACTCCTGGCCATTCAACCGCCGTGACCGATCCCGCGCGCGGTGTCATCGTTCCGACCGAGACGATTGTCGAGGAACTGCGCAATGGCCGCATGGTCATCCTCGTCGACGCCGAGGACCGGGAGAACGAGGGCGACCTCGTCGTTCCCGCGCAGATGGCGACGCCTGATGCCATAAACTTCATGGCGCGGTTTGGTCGCGGCCTGATCTGCCTGACCCTGACGGAAGCGCGCGCCGCTGAGCTTCGCCTGGAATCGATGGTGCGCAAAAACGCCTCGCGGACCGGCACCGCCTTTACCGTGTCGATCGAGGCCCGCGAAGGCGTGACGACCGGCATCTCGGCTGCCGACAGGGCGCGCACCATCGCCGCCGCCATCGACCCGACCAAGGACCACGTGGCGATCGTTTCTCCCGGCCACGTCTTCCCCCTCGTTGCCCGGAACGGCGGTGTCCTGATCCGCGCAGGGCACACGGAAGCGTCGATCGACCTGGTGAAGCTCGCAGGCCTTTCGCCCGCAGCCGTCATCTGCGAGATCATGAACGACGACGGGACCATGGCGCGACTGCCCGACCTCATGGATTTCGCAAGCAGGCATGGCCTCAAGATCGGCACGATCGCCGATCTCATCGCCTATCGCCTCCGCCACGATGAACTGATCCGCACCAAGGCGAGCACCACCGTCACGAGCGCGTTCGGCGGAGATTTCACGCTCAGGGTCTATGAAACCTCGACGGTCGACCCGGCCGAGCATCTGGCCCTGGTCAAGGGCGACATATCGGGGCCCGAGCCGGTTCTGGTCCGCGTTCATGCCGTCAGCGCCATGGGCGATCTGCTCGCCGTGGACGGCGGCGGCGAAATCGCGGGATCGATGGCGGCCATCGCCGAGGCGGGTCGCGGCGTGCTCGTGCTGATCCGCGACTTGCGGCCTCGGAGCATCTCCGACTGGGTGGCGCGAAAGACGAAAGCGGGCCCGCATGAACGGGTCGCCGACGAGCGATCCGCGCGTCGCCAGGTCGAGATCGGCGTGGGAGCGCAGATACTTCGAGACCTCGGCATTCGCGATATGGTGCTTCTGACGAATTCGCCCGCGCACGTATATGTGGGTCTTGAAGGCTTCGGGCTCCGCATCGTCGGCACCCAGGCTATCCGTAAGAGTTGAGACAGGTAATGGTGCAGAAGAAGAAAGCAGGGGCCTCAGAACCGGCCTCGGGCGCAACGGGCGGCTTCGATTTCGGCGGGAAAATCCTTCTGATCGAGGCCCGCTACTATGAAGACATCGCCGACGAGCTGGTCGGCGGCGCGATAGCCGAGCTTGAGGCTCATGGCGCGGCCTACGATCGCGTCTCCGTGCCCGGTGCCCTGGAGATTCCCCAGGCGCTGGCGGCGGCGGCGGGTCTGTTTCCGGAGGTCTACTCCGGTGCGGTGGCGCTCGGGTGTGTGATCCGTGGCGATACGAGCCATTACGAGGTCGTGGTCCACAACTCGAATTATTGGCTGATGGACGTTGCGATTAATGCGGGAATCCCGATCGGGAATGCTATCCTGACTGTCGAGAACAAAGAGCAGGCGATGGAGCGGGCGCGCGGCGGCCGTGCCGGAAAGGGTGGCGATGCAGCTCGCGCCTGCCTCAGTCTGATACTGATCGAGCAGAAATTTGCGGAGCCGGTCGCGTGACCTCGCCAGCAAAAGCCTCCGATGCGCCCCGTCCCCGCTCGCTGTCACGGGCGGCGACCGTGCAGGCCCTCTACCAGATGGATCTGGCTGGCACCGACATCAACGCGGTCATCCGTGAGTTCGAGATCCACCGCTTCAATCCGCGCAAATCGGTCACGCAGTCCGGCGGCGAGGGCGGTCCGGCCGACGATGGCGATCCCGGCGAGACTCTCGAAGGCGCCGACGTCCAGTTTTTTGCCGATCTGTTGCGCGGGGTCGTGCGCCGCCAGCGCGACATCGATCCGCTGGTCGATCATTTCCTGGCCGAGGGTTGGCGCCTCGTGAGGATAGATTCCACGCTTCGGGCCATTCTTCGCTCCGGCACGTTCGAACTGCTCGAGCGAACGGACGTTCCCGTGCGCGTCGTCATTTCCGAGTATATCAATATCGCGCACGCTTTCTTCGAGGGCGACGAGCCGCGGGTTGTGAACGGTGTGCTGGACCGGATCGCGCGCCGTGTCCGTTCGACCGAGCTGCCAACCGCTCCGTCCAGTTGACCGACGCGCTATGAGCCGCGCTGCTACCGGCGAGGAAGCGATCATCCAGGGATTTCTGGCCCCGCTGGCTGCCGGCTATCCCGGCGCATTCGGCCTGAAGGACGATGCGGCGCTGCTATCTCTGCCGCCGGGGACCGAACTCGTTGCGACGATGGATGCCGTGGCAAGCGGCGTCCATTTCCTGCCCGGCGACGGCCCGGCCGACATCGCCTGGAAGGCCCTGGCGGTTAACGTTTCCGACCTCGTCGGCAAGGGCGCCGATCCGCACGCCTACTTGATGTCGCTTTCGTTCCCTGAGCCGCCCGATGCCGGGTGGCTCGGCGAGTTCGCGAACGGGCTTGAGGCGGCGCAGCGAGCCTTCGCGGTCACTCTGGTGGGGGGCGACACCGATCGCCGCCCGGGGCCGCTGACCGTCACGATTACGGCACTCGGCATACTCCCGGTTGGCACCATGGTGCGCAGAGGCTCGGCCAAACCCGGAGATCGACTGTTCGTCTCGGGCACGCTTGGCGATTCCGCTCTCGGTCTGGCGCTGCGGCGCAGTGATGTACGGGCCGCGGCTTGGCATCTCGATGAAGGACAGCGACAGGCCCTCGAAAGCGCCTACCTGAGGCCGATGCCGCCATGCGCGGTAACGGCTGTGCTGCGTGCCCATGCCTCGGCGGCGATGGACATATCCGATGGCCTCCTGAAGGATCTTGACCGCATGGCCCGGGCGAGCGGCGTATCCGCCTTCGTACGTGCTGACGCCCTCCCGCTGTCGGTTGCCGCAACCGCCGTTCTCGAACGGGACGAAAGTGCCCTGTCGTCGGTTCTGACTGGCGGCGACGACTATCAGGTGCTTGCAGCCGTTCCAGCCCGGTCCGCGGAGGCGGTGGTCGCGGCGGCTGACCGGGTTGGGGTTCGCCTCACAGAGATCGGTAGCATAGGTTCGGGAGAGGGTGTGACGCTTCTCTCGTCCGACGGCCAGCCCATCGCCCTGGATCGCAAAGCGGCTTCGGGCTATGATCACTTTTGAAGCTGCTGTGAGTCGATTTTCTATGGCCTCGCGGCAACATGCGGCCACCCCGCAACACGCATGGCTGACCATCGCTCGGGACCCTGGCGATTGGTCCTCTTTTAGCCATATCAATCAGGCGCATGTCGGCCAGCGGGAACTTACTCTCGCGTCTCGAGCCGATTGAAACCCGCGGAAAGTGCATGAGCGACAATAATCCGATCAATGGCCGTCAACGCTCCACCCTCGAGGGCAAGGTTTCAAGGCGCGCTCTGACTGCCGGAATCGCGGCCATGCTGGCTGTAGGCGCTCGGTCCGCGAATGCCGAGCAGAATTTCTGGCAGGGTATCCCGGGCTTCGGCGGTCTGAACGACGCGCCTGTTCGCCAGCCTCGAACGATCGTCGATCCCCTGGAGGATCTTCGCGCCAACCGCGTGCCGTATCGCTCCGCAGAAATGATCGACGCCATCGACGCTGCATACGTGCGCTACCAGCGCATCGCCTCGGCGGGCGGCTGGCCGTCACTCCCCGGCAACCGCATGATTCGTCCCGGCGACGAGGATCAGCGCGTTCCGGTTCTTCGCAAGCGACTGTCGGCCGAGGGCTACCTGAAGCGCGAGTCGAGCTACGATTCCTTCAGCTACGATGGTGAACTCGAAGCCGCGGTGCAGCGGTTTCAGGAAACTCACGGCATCCGCCCGTCCGGTCGCGTCGACCGTTCTACGCTGGCCGAGCTCAACATCTCGGCGGAGTCTCGCCTGAAGCAGCTCCGCATCAACGCCCAGCGGCTGCAGGAGCTCAATCAGCAACGACCGGAAGAGCGATATATCCTCGTCAACGTCCCGGCTTTTCAGCTTGAGGCCGTCGAGCGGTACGAGGTTCAGCTTCGCCATCGCGTCATCGTAGGCCGTGCCAGCCGCGAAACGCCCAACGTCAAGGCGACGGTGCGCGCGCTGAACTTCTTCCCCTACTGGCGGGTGCCCGACAGCATTGCCCATCTCGACCTTGCTCCGCGCCTGATGAAGGAGCCGGACTACCTCGAGAAGGAAAAGATCCGTCTGTTTTCGGCCAGCAACGGCGCCGAGGTCGATACGCGCAACATCGACTGGTCGACATTCGACTACCGCCGCCTGAAGTTCAAGCAGGACCCCGGACCGCAGAATGCGCTGGGTCTGGTGCGCATCGACATGATCAACGAGCACGGTGTCTATATGCATGACACCCCCCTCAAGGATCTGTTCAAGCAGCGCGCGCGCGACTTCAGCGCCGGATGCGTGCGCGTACAGGAGGTGTTTCAGCTCGCCGAATGGATCGCTCGCTACGAGCCGGGTTGGGAACAGCCGGGTCGGGTCGAAGCCGTCCTGCAGGCCGGACAGGCGCTTGACGTGAACCTGTCGCGACCGCTGCCGGTCTATTTCACATACATCACGGCTTGGGCAGAACCGGATGGCCGGGTCGAGTTCCGCCCCGACATCTACAACCGCGACGGCGTGAACGCCGGTGCTGAAAGCCGCGAGCAGGAGCCGGGCGAGGCGCCGCCGCCAATCTCGACAAAGGCGCTATCACCCTGATCCAATCCGCGTCCGCACTCGCGCTACGGGCTTAGGTCCGCAGCGCGTTCGGGGAAGGATTGAGTGGCGATCCTGGCAAACGCCCGGAGCGCGAGCCGAGCTGTGGCAGGCCAATTGGGGCCCTGCCGCCATAGCCTGCGCGGCCTGGACCCGCATTCGCCCGAATGACACGCAGCCGTCAAAATCACCGTTAAGTTTTTGCAAACGTTATTGATTCAATTTGTCCACTGTCGAGCCGGAAGGGGAATCACCCATTTCGGTCCCCTCACAGTCAGGACGTCGACATGCTCCACAGATTGGCCGCCGCTGGCGTTTTGATACTCGCGGCACTTCCAGGTATGGCTCGGGCGCAGGCCCCCGCCGTGGCCCCCGCATTGCCCCCCCACGCCGTAGTTTCCGACGAAACGACCGAGAAGCGCCGCTCCGTCGGGATACGTATCGAGAACCGCCTGGACGAGGCCGATGCGCTGAAGATCGCCTCCGCCGTACATGCTCGATCGCGTCAGCCCGTTACGCGAACGTATGTGAACTTCTACCTGCCGGGCGCCGCCGCGCGAAATGGATCGGCGGCTCAGCCCGGTCAGGGGCCATGGGCCAGCGTCCTCTTCGCCCCATCCGCCAACGGGCAGGTCGAACCCAAGTTCTTTGCCCATGGGCTGAAGCGCGACGACGAGGAAGCCCTCGTAGCGGAGTATCGCGCGGATACCCGTCCACTACTCGGCTCGTGGTTGACATCGCCCCCGGCCGCTCCTGGACGCCTGACGATCTACAGCGACGGCGGACGGGTGTTCGCGGAATGGCGCCTTCGCAACGGCCAGAAGACCGTGGATGAACTGCAGGACACATCCGCCCAGGCGGGTCGCAGGTTCGAGGTTGTCGGCGGTGGACATTACGTACTGACCCGCACCGGTGATCTCGAATTGTGGAGCGGGACGACCCTGATCGCGATTGCCGAAAGGATCCGCGCGGAGCCGGCAACGCCAAGGGCGGCGACCCTCGGCCGGGCGTCCCACGGCAAATTGACACTCGGGCAGAACAAGGCGCCGGGCGGCACCGTGCCCGCGACATCCCTCGACGTCGCCACGACGACGGTTGCCCATGCCGACGCGAAGGCCGCAGTCGAGTCGGTCGCGGCTGCAGCCCCTGCAACCGGTCAGACGGTGGCCCAGGCCAGTCCCGGAACCGTGGCCCATCGCAGGGCGCGGGCTCGCGACGGCGGCAACGGTACGGCGAACGACGCGCGAGGCAAGCAGCGCGGGCCTCAATCCGCGACCAATGGCGACCAAATCGCGGCGAAGCTTTCTGGCGCAATCTGAGCAGAGAATTGGCAGGCGTCCCAGGCGGCGCAGTGGGCATCGACGGCTTCATGCCCTCGCAACATGGATACCAGGCATCGCGCAGTTGCCAGGGGTTACCGGATCTTTAGGAGTCCCGTAACAAAGTCCGTCAAATCCTAACGGACAAGGACAATGGTCGCCTACGACGACGCAGGTATCAGTCTCTCGCGCTACCAGGCGGACCATGGCTTCAGAAGCCATCTGTCACTGGTGCTCGACGACCACGATGCGGCGCTGCTGGATCGCTTTTCCGGCGAGGTGAAATCCTCGGCCATCAGCTGCATCAACATTGGAAGTTGCTACAACGCAGCCGGGTTTTCCAAGAACTTCCAACTACCGGCGGACATCGTGTCCTTTGCGCCGAGCTATCCCCACTCGTTCGCCGACATCAAGGCCAGTGCACTCTTCCAAGAACTGACGCCGCCAGTGCGAAGCTGCCTCACCGGCTTCAGGTCGTTCCTGCGGGGCATGCGTGAGGAATTGACGGCTCTGCTCGAAATAGCGGCCGCTCGTCCTATCACCCGGCATGACGTTGCGAACGCTCGCGACGTGACCAACTCGGCCGCATGCTTCGCCAAGCTCGCCCTCAAGGACCTTGCATCAATCGAGGCGCGGCTGAATTCGGAGTACGAGGTCGCCCATATGAGCTACCTCGTCGCGCTGCTCGACGACATACTGGAGGGAAAGAGCCCATTGCTGGTCGACGGGCGGCTTGAGAAGGCGAAGACTGACTTTCTCCTGCGCGAACGCAGGGTCGAGATCAACGCCGAGGCGATTGTCTGGGACCCGGCGATCCAGGAGCGCGTCATTGTCTCGAACGTATCGCAGGGAGGCGTCTCATTCCGCTGCGACGGCGACTACGCTGCAGGACAGAAGATTCGCCTTCGGCTGATGACCAGCGGCCGCGAACTTCTCGGGCATATCGTTTGGCGCAAAGGCCGCAAGGTCGGCGTGGCGTTCTACCAGCCCCTCGAACTCGGCGACGATCTGCTGATTGCCGCGTAAAATATGACCGGATCGGCTGAAGTCGGGCTATCTATCCCCGGCTCCAACAATGCGGCTCTGAAATTATCCTGACAGTATAGTTCCACCCGATGGACCGCGATGGCGACCGCCTCCAATCGGACAAAAGCCGGCGGGGTTTTCAGGATGATTGAAGCGGTTTCAGCCGCAACTCATATCAGCCACGAATCGGAAGGGCTCCCAGCGGAGAAACGAGCCCTGGATAATGGCTCCGTGGGTTGGGATCGAACCAACGACCGTCCGATTAACAGTCGGATGCTCTACCGCTGAGCTACCACGGAACACCGGCTGAACTCGACGGCTCAACCGAAGCCGGTCGCATAGACTAAATCAAAGGGCATTTCCAGCCCCTTGTTTGCCCCCGATGCGTCACGCCGCAGTGTACTCGTGAGCAGGCGGCACGAGCCTGTCCACCACCTTTGCCGAGCACAGTACGCCGGGCATGCCCGCGCCGGGATGCGTGCCGGCTCCCACGAGGTAGAGACCGTCGACTGCCTCGGATTTGTTGTGGAAACGGAACCACGCGGATTGCGTGAAGTGCGGGCTGATCGAGAAGCCCGCCCCTGCCGGCGAAAGATAGTCGTGCTTGAAGTCGACCGGCGTCATGTAGAAGTCTTCCGCGATGACGCCCTGAAGCCCCGGCAGCAGGGTTCGCTCGAGCTCTTCTATGATGCGCTGGCGCAGTTTCGGCCCCTCTACGGTCCAGTCCTGGCCACCGTCAAGGTTTGGCACTGGGCACAAAACGTAGAAACTGTCGCAGCCTTCCGGCGCGAAGCTCGGGTCGGTCGCCGTGGGCCGGTGGAGGTAAAGCGAGAAGTCGTCGGCCAGCTTCTTCTTGTTGAAGATCTCGTCGAGCAGGTCCTTGAAGCGGGCCCCGAGCCAGATCGTATGGTGCGCCACGTCGGGATATTTCTTCCGCGTGCCGAAATACAGCACGAACAGGCCCATCGACTTGCGCGACTTTTCCTTGATCCTGAGCGACAGCGGTTTGCGCGCGCCGGGCATCATTTCCCCGTAAAGGTGAACCGGGTCCGCGTTCGAGACGACAATATCGGCGGGGAGGATGGTCCCATCGTCGAGTCGCACCCCCGTGGCGCGCTGGCGTCCGCCCGAACTGGTCGTCTCGATCCGCGAGACCGTCGCACCCGTCCGGATTTCGACCCCCTCCTCGCGCAACATCCGTTCGATGCCCGAAACGATCGCGCCCGTGCCGCCCATGGCGAACCAGACGCCCCACTTACGTTCGAGATAGTGGATGAGCCCGTAGATGCTCGTAGTGTCGAACGGGCTGCCGCCGACCAGCAGTGGCTGTATCGAGAACGCCTCGCGGATCTTCGGATGCTTCAAGTGCTTCGTCACGAGCTGCCAGACCGAACGATCGGCGCGCAGTCGACCGAGCGTCGGGATCTCGGCGAGCATAGTCGAGAGCTTATGGAAAGGCTGGTCGGCGAGGCGCGTGAAACCGGCATCGAACAGTTTGCGGGAATGCTCGACGAGCGCAAGATAGCCATCCGCGTCGCCGGGTTCAAAACGCGAAATTTCGGCGAGCGTATCCTCGATTGTGCCGCCATAGTCGAACGTCGTGCCGTCCTGATAGTAGAAGCGATACCACGGGCGCAGCGGAACGAACGTCACGTAGTCTTCGCGTCGTCGTCCAAACAGCGCGAAAAGCTCATCGAACAGGAACGGCGCGGTAACGACCGTCGGTCCCGCATCGTGACGGAAACCGCCGCGCTCGAACACCTGTGCTCGCCCGCCGAGCCTTTGCCCGCGCTCGAGCAGTGTCACGCGATAGCCCTTCGCTCGCAGGCGGGCCGCGGCCGCCAGTCCTCCGAACCCGGAACCGATAACGATCGCATGCGGCGCCGGTGGTGGAGCCGAGCCCCCCGGCCCGGCAGGCCCTCGGCCTGATGCTCCTGACATTGTTTCTGTGCTCGCAGGTGTCATATCGTGAATCAGCCCCCGTCCTCGAACGCCGGCTCTCGAGACGAGAACGGCCAGCGGCTTACGCAGGAAGCTATAACCTCGATCGATGGGCTAAAAACCGGCAGGACCGGACATAAGGCTCGCATGCCGCAGCGACGCGAGATCGCGGCTCCCGGTGCAGAAGCATGCGATGCGGAGTTCCTCGGCGAGAACCTCGAAGCGTGAAACGAGCGCCGCCGGGCTGTCGAGGGCTGCCGGGAGGATACCGGCGGCGAACCCGGCGAGGTCCGCGCCGAGCCTGATGGCCTTGGCTGCGTCGATGCCGGTCCGCAGCCCGCCGGACGCGATGATTACGGCATCGGGGCACGCAGCCCGGACGGCCGGCACGGCGACGGAGGTCGGTATGCCCCAGTCCCGGAATGCGCTGGCGATGGCCCGTTCGCGAAGTGAGGTTGCCCTCTCTGCCTCGACGGCCGCCCAACTCGTTCCGCCAGCACCCGCCACGTCGATTATCGAGACGCCTAGCCCGGTCAGCCGCTTTGCGATGGGGGCGGATATGCCGCACCCGACTTCCTTCACTGCAACCGGAACCGAGAGGCCTTTCGCCACCCGCCCGATGGCATCGAGCACGCCCGACCAGTTGCGATCTCCGCCAGGCTGTACGGCTTCCTGCAGCGGGTTCAGATGAATGATGAGCGCGTCGGCTTCGATCATGTCGGTGGCGCGGCGGGCGAGGTCTACCGCGTCCGGCCCGCGAAGCTGCGCAGCCCCGATGTTGCCGAGTATGGGAACCGAAGGCGCCAGCCTGCGGAGGTCGCGCGTGAACCCACCGTCCGCGATCCCCTCGAGCGCGATGCGCTGCGAGCCGACCGCCAAAGCGATGCCGAGCGTTTCCGCCGCCTCCGCGATCGCGTGGTTGATGTCGGCGGCCCGGGCGGGCCCACCGGTCATCGAGCTGATCAGGAAGGGCGCCTTGAGCCGCCGGTGGAGGAATAGGGTGTCCAGTGCGATGCAGTCGAAGTCGATCTCGGGCGCGGCCACGTGCTCGAAGCGGATCGCCGCAAATCCCGTACCAACATCCAAGGCCTGAACGTTGCCGCTCATGACGATATCGAGATGCTCGGATTTTCGTGCCCCGATGTCGGCCAAGAGTCGCTCCTTGCTGCGTGGACATTGATCGTCCCCGCTTGTGTAGACTACGTTTTCAGGCCCCGCCATGTGATCTGCGGCGTATGATCTGCGGCACCGGGACTGCGCGCCTTTAGTGCTCGGCCCCGGGGCTGCGAGCCGGTCGTCCGGTGTGCTAGATTGGAGCGGTTCAAATGCTGTCGAGCAGCGCGGAAAAGGTTCCATGACCCAGTCGACTACGCCCGATGACACGCGCTACCCTGACAGGACGGCCGAAGTTCCCTATGATCCGGCAGTCCAGAGTCGTATCGGCCTGACGCTCGCATTGCTGATCGTTGTCTCCTGGATCAGCCTGCATGTTTGGACCGTGTTCTTTTTCCCCCTCGCTTGGGGCACGGCGCCGCTGGCGGCGGCCGTCGTCCTCGTTCAGACGTGGCTCTACGTCGGCATGTTCATCGTCGCGCACGATTGCATGCATGGCTCGCTGGTGCCCTACGTACCCTGGGCGAACCGGCTCATGGGAGGCATCTGCCTGTTTCTATATGCGGGGTTCTTCTTCGACGAGCTGAACCGCGCCCATCATCGCCACCATCGCTATTCCGGTACGGCCGATGATCCCGACTTCCACGACCGCCCGCCTTTCGGGTTCTGGCGCTGGTTCATGAAGTTTTTTGTCGAGTATTTCTCGTGGAAACAGGTCGCAATTCTGGTCGCGGTGTTCCTGGTCTACGCGTTCGTCCTCGGCGTGTCGCAATGGAATGCGCTCGTATTTTGGGGCGCTCCGGGCGTGTTGTCGGCCCTGCAGCTCTTCACCTTCGGAACCTATCTTCCCCACAAGCCGGGAGAGGCCGCCTTTCCCGATCGGCACAACGCCCGCACCAACAATCTGCCTGTCTGGCTGTCTCTGCTGACGTGCTTCCACTTCGGCTACCACCACGAGCACCATCTGTTTCCGACGGTGCCGTGGTGGCGTTTACCGAGTGTGAGGCGAACCCGTTCGTGAATGCAGATCGGGTCCAGCGGCTGCCGTTGGATCAGGCGTTGACGCGGCTGCCGAACACGCCGAGCAGAGTGAGCCCGTAGTGGACGGCGACGAGCGTGACGAATGCAACAACGTTGACGAGGGCATACTGGACGACGACGGTTGCCGAGAAGGCGACGTCCGAGGCGGGCAGCACGACGGCAGCGGCGAACATCACGGCCTCATAGACCGCATAGGCCGCGACGAGCACCGCCGCAGACTTGACGACGAGCGATTGACGGGCGAGCGCTTCGCGAACCGTCTCGCCGGCAAACACCGCGGCGACCGATCCGAGGCCGATCGTGGCGCCCCAGGCGTAACCCTGCGCCTCGTGGGGATAGCCAAGAACGGTGTAGCCCAGCCCCTGATTGATGGCCCAGGCGAGGCCGACGAGCGCAAGCGACTGCGAGCGGCTCATCTGCAGAACACCGATGGCGGCAAGCGCCGCGAACGGCAGGACGCACTGCAGGCGCAGGCTCAGGGCCACACTGGCGATAGCGACGAGGCCAACCCAGAGCCACAGGTTCGCAGATTTGGCGGGCGTCGAATTGTTGAGCATGGATGACGTCTTTCTGAGGTGGTTAGGGCGCATGGCCGCACCGCGGCTCAGGCTCAGTGTGCGTTGTGGCAAGACAGCCGCGCTCCATCAAGACCAAATTTCGCGATCGAGCCTCCACCCATTGACAGAACCATCAGCCTTGTGCTCAACTTGACGAGTGAAGGTTCCACGTACCGTGACAGGTCGTGGATGAAAAGGGAACTGCGGTGAGGAAGCACAATCTTCCGATGCCGCGGCTGCCCCCGCAACTGTAAGCGGCGAGTTCACTGCGAAAATGCCACTGATGGTTCCAGCCTTTGGCGGGAGATCGTCGGGAAGGTCGCAGAGGAACGCTTGAGCCGCGAGCCAGGAGACCTGCCTTCGCATGCAGCCCATCTTCCGTGCGTGGGGCGCGGCGGAGCGAAGCACGCGAAAGCGCGATCGGGATCCTCGTATCCACGGCGCCAAGCAAGAAGTTCGTAGCGGCGGCACATGAGAAACACCGGCGGGGCGACCCACCGGGCATGGCCAAGCCGTTATCATCCTAACGGCTGAACAGGAGGGCGATACGGCTCCGGAGGTCGCTCCGGCGCAGGCATCGTTTGCGGCCCGCTGTCCGTTGTCGAGCTCCGTCCTCTGAGTCACCGAGAGGGCAAAATGTCGAAATTCATCGCTCCGTCAGGAATCCGGGTAAGGAGCGGCGCGCCCCCGCGCCGCCGCAACGTTCAAGCTGACGCTAACGCTCCCATGGCCCGCCGGATCGCGGCGGCCTCGGCTCTCGCATTCCTGGCAATTCCATCGGGCGCAAACGCCCAGCTGGCGACTTCGCCCGACGTCGTCCAGGTCCCTCCCGTCAGCGTGACGGCCCCATCCGAGGGGACGTCGAAACCGTTGTCCCAGCAGGCATATACCGCGCCGAAAGCAGCCCAGCAGACATCGACCCCGCGAAGCGCCAGGAATGAGCCTGCAGCCCAACCGGCGCAAACGGAAGCATCAGCCTCAGAACCCTCGGCCTACTCGGTTGCCCCAACCGGCCTCACTCAGCCGGTCGAGGCCGCCGCAAGCTCGGTCAGCGTGATCACCGGTTCGGAGATCGAGGCGCGCCAGACGCGAAACGCCACGGATCTGCTGTCGACAGTCCCGGGGTTGGCAGTCTCGCAGACGGGTGGACCGGGAGGCAGTTCGGCGGTCTTCATCCGCGGCACAAACTCCAACCACACCAAGGTATTCATCGACGGGATCGACGTCACGAACCCGTTCGATGCCAACCGCGCGTTCGATTTCGGCCTGCTGTCTACGTTCGACATCGGCCGCGTCGAGGTGCTGCGCGGGCCGCAGTCGGGCCTCTATGGCGCCGATCCGATCGGCGGCGTCGTCGTGGTTTACACCAAGGATGGCGACGGCCCTCTGAAGATGGACGCGCTCATCGAGGGCGGCTCGTTCGGCACGCTCAATGAGGCGGTCGGTGCACGGGGCACGCACAATGGTTTGAGGTATTCGTTCAACGCCTCCCACCAGAGCGTGGACGGCGTAACGGTCACCCCTCGCCACGTGCTGCTCCCGGGCCAGCGGCCACTCGAGAACGGCTATGAGAACTGGACGTTTTCCGGCAAGCTCGGCGCTGATGTTTCGCCGTTCCTCTCGTTCAACGTCGCGGCCCGGTACACCGACAGCGAGACGACCTTCCAGTCGGATAGTTTCGATCTGGCGACCTTCACGAGCCGCCCCGAGAACGCGCTGACGCGGACGTCGAGCGATCAATTGTATACCCGCGGCGAGACCATACTCTCTCTCTACGGCGGACGGCTGAAGTCGATCGTCGGCCTCAACTATACCGAGGTGGACTCGACGACGATCACGCCAAGTAGCGGCACGACCGCGGGTGTCGGCACGCGCGTCAAGACCGACTGGCGGACGGTCGCGCAGGTCGCCCCTGGCGTGACGCTGGTCACCGGCGGCGATTGGCAGAACGAGCGCCTTACGCAGCCCGGCCTCGCCGTCGAGGAGGAAAGCATCGGCGGCTACGTGCAGGCCCAGCTGCAGCCCGTTCGCAACTTTTTCATAACCGGAAACTGGCGCCGCGATGACAACGAGAATTTCGGCAGTGCTACGACGTGGCGGGTGGCGCCTGTCGCCGTTATCGATGCAACCGGTACGACGTTCCGCGCCAGCACCGGCACCGCCTATAAGGCACCCTCGCTGACGCAGCGCTACCAGGATTTCCCCGCCTTCGCGTTCTTCGCCAACCGCAACCTGAGGCCGGAGGAAAGCCGCGGTATGGATATCGGCTTTGAGCAGGAGCTGTTCTCCGGCCGCGCGCGCACCGGCCTCACCTACTTCCGCAACAACATCACCGACCTGATCGAGTTCGTATCCGATCCCGCAACGTTTACCTCGACCGTCGAGAACGTCGGACAAGCCCGCACCTCCGGGATCGAGGTGTTCTTCTCCGCCGACCTGTCCGATACCGTCCGTCTCAGGGCCGACTACACGTATACCGAAGCGCTGAACCTGAAGACTCATTTGGATTTGCTGCGCCGCCCGCGCGACAAGGCGTCGTTGTCACTTGGATGGCAGCCGATCTCGCCCCTGCTGCTGACCGGTACTCTGCTCTACGTCGGCGAGCGGTTCGACGTGGACCGCGTGTCCGGCTCGACGGTCGACGCCAATGGTGGTCGAATCCGCAGCGGCGAGTACGTGACGGTCAACGTCGCGGCCGACTACAAGGTGAACGAGCAGGTCAGCCTGATCGGGCGCATCGACAACCTCCTCGACGAGCGCTACGAGGACCCAAGTGGCTTCCTCCGCCCTGGACTTGGCGCCTATGCGGGGGTGCGTCTCCGGAACTAAGGGCTCGCATGACTGCTTCGCGCGTTGTTTCCCTGGTGCCGTCGGCTACCGAGATATTGCGGTTTCTCGGCGTTGAACCGGTCGGCATCTCGCATTGCTGCGAGAACCTGGACACGGGCGCGGCGGTCCTCACATCGAGCATCGTGCCGGACGGTCTCGGTCAGGGTGAGATCGACCGGTTCGTCTCGGCGGCCGCGTCCGCCGGTGAAAGCCTCTACCGGGTCAACGAAGCGCTCCTCGAGCGGTTGCGGCCCGACCTCGTCATCACGCAGGGCGTATGCGACGTATGCGCGGTCGGGGCCGGGGAGGTCGAGCGCGCCAACGCCTGCCTGTCGCGCTCCGTGCCGACGCTGTTCCTCAACGGAACACGCCTCGATGACCTGTACGCGGACATCGCGAGCGTCGGCGAGGCGATTGGCCGTGACGTGTCGGGAGAGATCGCGGGGCTTCGTGAGCGCGTCGGCAAGGTAAGGGCGGCGGTGGGCGGACGACCGGCACCGCACGTTGCGGTCGTCGAATGGCTCGATCCGCCGTTCCTCGCCGGTCACTGGGTTCCCGATATGCTGGGTGCGGCGGGTGCCGTTCCCATAGGTCCGGCACCGGGTGTGCCGAGCCCACGAGCGACGTGGGACGAGATCGTGGCGGCGCGTCCCGATGTCCTGCTCTTTTCCTTCTGCGGCTATTCGCTCGACGAGGCGCTAGCCGATCTGCAAGGCTGTGAGTTGCCCGAGGTCGCGGCCATGCATGCTCTCGACGCGCAATATTTCTGTGCCCTCACTCCCAAGATCGTTCGCGGCATCGAGATCATGGCCGGATTGCTGCATCCCTCGCTGATGCCCCCGCCGGATGCGCGCGAGGCCGCGACATTGCCCTCGGTCGCCGCTCATGGCTGAGCCCGGCCGTCGAGAGGGCCTCGTCTTCGTGACGGGCGGCGCGCGCAGCGGCAAGTCGCGCTTTGCCCTAAGCTTGGCTGAAGCCGCTGGCGGCGATGACGTGACGTTCATAGCCACCGCCGAGGCCCTCGACATGGAAATGGTCGACCGCATCGGCCGCCACCGCGGCGAGCGCAACACGGCCTGGACCACGGTCGAAGCCCCACGTGACCTGTCCGCTGCGGTCGAGCGATGTGCGACGCCCGTCGTCGTCGTCGATTGCCTCAGTATGTGGGTATCGAACCTGATGCTCGATGGCGTGGATGAACCGGAAATCGTCGCCGGGGCACAGTGTCTCGCTCCCGTTCCGGGACGGCTCCTGATTGCGGTCACCAACGAGGTTGGCCTCGGAATAGTGCCCGATAATACCCTGGCCCGCACCTACCGCGACGCCCTCGGTCGCGTGAACCAGCGGGTCGCGGCATCTTCCAGCGAAGCCTACCTTCTCGTGTCTGGCCTGCCACTGCGGCTCAAGTAGCCGCGAGCGCAGGCCGCGAGTGCCCGACGGTTATCCGCGGACCTCACCTCCGGTCGCCTTCTTGACGCTTGCGATGATCGCCGCGCTGACGGTCTCGATGTCCTTGTCGGTGAGTGTCGTCGCCGACGGCGTCAGGGTCACTTCGATCGCGAGCGATTTCTTGCCCTCGGCCGCGAGGCTGCCCCCCTCGAAAATGTCGAACACGCTGACGTTGGCGATCAGCGATTTGTCCGCGCTCGCAGCGGCTTTGACGACATCTCCCGCGGCCACATCCTTATCGATGGCGAATGCGAAATCGCGCGTCACCGGCAGCAGGTCGGACATGACGAGCGCGGGCTTCATGCGGCTCTTGCGCTTCTCGGGCGGCAGCGCGTCGAGCATCACCTCGAAGGCGCAAAACGGCCCGGAAAGATCGAGTGCCGCCGCCACTTCGGGGTGTAGCTCGCCGAACGTCGCCAGCACGACCTTCGGTCCAAGCTTCAGAACACCCGAGCGCCCGGGATGATACCAGGCCGGCGCTTCTCTGGTGATCTGCGCTTTGGCCGGGTCGAAGCCGCAGGCTGCGAGAACGGCATGAACATCGGCCTTGACGTCGAACACGTCTACCGCGTCCGCCGCACCGTCCCAGTGGCGGCCTGGCCCCGTCAGCACCGCCGTTCCGGCGCGTACGCCGGCCGCCGACATGAACTGATCCTCCGGCCTGTCGCCCCGGTAGGCCTGTCCGAGTTCGAACAGGGCAACGTCGAGGAAACCGCGGTTCCGGTTGCGCGCCGCCGCCGCGAGCAGGCCCGGCAGCAGCGAGGGACGCATCGACGTCATCTCGACCGACATCGGATTGTCGAGTTCGAGCGCAGGCGACCCGCCACCGAACCGTTCGGCTTCGGCGCGCGTGATGAATGAGTATGTCACGGCTTCCACGAGTCCGCGCGTGGCGAGCGTGCGCCGGGCGCGGCGGATACGCTTCTGCCGGTCCGTCAGCACCGGTGTCGCGATGCGGTCGAGCCCCGGAAGCGGCGTGACAGGGATGCGGTCGAGACCTGCGATGCGAACGACTTCCTCGACGATGTCGGCCGGTCCGTGAATGTCCGGCCGCCATGAAGGAATGGCGATCTGGACGATGCCATTGCCCGGGAGGGTCACCGTCTTTTCTGACGGCACCGCCTTCGCCTTGCCCTTGCCTTTCGCCGCAGCACCCTGCGCCGAGGTCGCCCCAGGTTTACCCTGCTGCTGGAAACCGAGGGCTTCGAGAATGCGAATGATCTCGGCGACTTCGAGGTTGATGCCGGAGAGTTTTTCGACACGGCCAAGATCGAACGCGACGGTGCGCACCGTAGCCGGCGGCTGGCCCGCCATCGCCGCGGCAGTCGGAGTCCCGCCGCAGATTTCGAGTATCATGTGCGTCGCGAGATCGAGCCCTCCGGTCACGTAAGCCGGGTCGACACCTCGTTCAAAGCGATAACGCGCGTCCGAGGTGATGCCGGCTTTGCGCCCGGTGGCGGCGATGCGTGCCGGGGAGAAGTACGCGCTCTCGATGAAAACTGCGGTCGTCGCCTCCGTCGAGCCTGAAGCCTCCCCGCCCAGGATGCCGCCGAGGCCGAGCACGGCCGCGTCGTCGGCAATGACGCACATCGTATCGTCGACGGTATGGTCGCGCCCATCGAGGCCCTTGAACGTTTCACCCTCCTTGCCGAGCCGGGCCCGTATGGCCCCCTTGAGCTTGGCCACGTCGTAAACGTGCAGCGGACGTCCGCGGTCGATCGAGATGTAGTTCGTCACGTCGACGAGCGCGTTGATGGTTCGAAGGCCGATGGCCTCGAGCCGCTTGCGCAGCCATTCCGGCGAGGGTCCATTGGTGACGCCATTGACGACGCGCCCCGCGAAAACCGGGCAGGAATCGGCGGTGTCAGGCGTGAATTCGAGCCTGATGTCGACAGGGCAGGCAGCCCGGCCCTCCACCGCACGAAGTATCGGTTCAGGCTTCATGGCGCCAAGGCCGGCCGCGGCAAGATCGCGGGCAATTCCGCGCACGCCGGTGCAGTCCGGACGGTTCGGCGTCAGCTTCACTTCGATGACCGGGTCTGAGAGGCCGATGGCGTCGGCATAGCGCTGGCCGATCCTGTCGGCGTGTGCCGCCGCGACCTCTATGATGCCGGCCGAATCCGTTTCGAGCTGAAGCTCGGCCGCCGAGCACAGCATCCCGTTCGAGACAACACCGCGAACGGGCTTTTTCTCGAGCGTGACATCGAGCCCAGGCACGTATGTTCCGATGGGCGCGAAGACCGTGACGAGGCCAGCGCGCGCATTGGGCGCGCCGCACACGATCTCAAGCAACGGCTGGCCCGGCCCGATCTCGACCTGGCAGACCTGCAGCCGGTCGGCGTTGGGATGGCGCTTCGCCTCGACGATGCGAGCGATAGTGAACGCCTTGAGCTTCTCTCCGACGTCTGTGACGCCTTCGACCTCGAGGCCGATGGCCGACAGTGTGTTCGAGATCTCGTCGACGGTCGCCGTCGTGTCGAGATGGTCATGAAGCCAGGAGAGCGTGAATTTCATGGGTGGTCGCGGCCTTCGCGTTCGGATCGAGGCGCGAGGTTTACTCGGGCCCGCGTGCCTAGGGAAGGGGCGGCCGAGCCGCAATATGCGCCGTCCGGCATGACAGACAATGAGCGGCGACCCGAACGATCACCGGCGATCGGGCGGATTGGCCGCGGCCCGGGGGTACGATGAAGGGCGCGGGGGGGCACCAGCGACCTTACCGCCCCGCGCGAGCTGCCTGCAGCAACTCAGGCGTCGGATAGCCGTCAGCAGGCATGCCCGCCTTGAGCTGCATCTGGCGGGTGGCGACGCGAGTACCGGCGCCGAGCTTCCCGTCGGGCTCGCCGACCTTGAAGCCGCGCTTGGCCATGATCGTCTGCAATTCCTTCATCTCGGCCATGTCGAGGCCCTTCGGCTCGCCGTTGCCGCGACCCATCGGCGGGGCGCCGGCAATTCGCGTCGCAAGGTAGGCGGCCGTGATGCCGTAGTTGAGCGACTGGTTCCACTTCAGATAGACGTCGAAATTGCGATAGGCGAGGAACGCCGGCCCGAGCCGGCCCATAGGCAGCACCAGCGATACCGGCGTTTCGTCGCTCGCTATCTTGCGCCCGTCAGGATAGGTAACGCCGAGTTTCGACCACGCCGAGCGCGGCTGCTTGATGTCGAGCCCCGACTTCTCCCACGGCAGGTTGCCGTGCAAACGCACCTCCTCCAGCCACGGTTCACCCGCCTTCCACTCGAGCGAACGGATGAAGTTCGCCGAGGAGGCGATGATGTCGGCGTCAGAGCGGATCAAGTCGCGGCGGCCGTCGCCGTCGTAGTCGACAGCGAAGTTGTAGTAATGGCCCGGCAGGAACTGCGTCTGGCCGAGTTCGCCCGCCCACGAGCCGATCATTTCCTCCGGCCGCAGGTCGCCGCGGTCGATGATCTTCAAGGCGTACATGAACTGCTCGCGGAACATTTCGCCACGGCGGCAGTCGTAGGCGAGCGTCGCGAGCGCGCGCAGGATCGGCTTCTTGCCCATGCCGGAGCCGAAGTCGCTTTCGAGCGCCCAGAAACCGGTGATGACCTCGGCCGGTACGCCGTATTCCTTCTCCACCGCGTCGAAGATGGCCTTGCGGGCGCGGATCTTGGCGGCGCCATTCGTGACGCGGTTCGGCGTGGCGAGCTTCGCCTGGAATTCGAGGAAGGTCTGCTGGAAGAAGCCCTGGCCGCGATCCGACTTGATGATGCTCATATCGGCCGTCATGCCGTCGAGCACGGCCGAAACCGTCGCAGGCTTGATGCCGTTGGCAAGCGCATCCTTGCGGAACCCTGCGAGCCACGGCTCGAACGCACCGGAGTTGACGCAGTTCGTTTTGGGTTGTGGCGGTTGCGCCAACGGCGCATGCGGAGCAGCCGTTGCGGCGGCCGCCGTTGTTGTGGGCGCCGGCTTCTTCTCGGCCAGCGCCGCGTCAGAGGTCGCAATGGCAAGGGCAAAGGTCGCGCAGGCCGAAAGGACACGGCTCGTTGTTACCGGCACAACCGTCGGCGCACTACGCATGATCGAACTCCCTCCGCAGGCCCACCGGCCCAAACCCCATGAACTCCCGGCATCGCGCTAGATGGGCCACGCCGATGGCGGGGTCAAGGCGTTGGAATCATGAGCTGCCGATCAGGATACCGACGGCGAACACGATCGCGCCCCCGACGACCACCTCGAAAACGGCGCGCAGGAACGGCGTATCCATGTACTTCGAGCGGATCCAGGCAATGACCCAGAGTTCCACGAACACCACGGCGAAAGCGACGGCGGTCGCGACGTTGAAGTTGGGAATGAGATACGGGAGCGCATGGCCGAGCCCGCCGAGTGCGGTCATGAGGCCGGTCACCACGCCCCGTGTAATGGGGCTGCCACGGCCGGAGATCTGCCCGTCATCCGACATGGCTTCCGTCATGCCCATCGAGATCCCGGCGCCAACCGAGGCGGCAAGCCCGACCAGGAACGTCTCCCATGTATTATGAGTGGCGAAGGCGGCGGCGAAGATCGGTGCAAGCGTCGAGACCGAGCCGTCCATCAGCCCCGCGAGCCCCGGCTGCACATACGTCAGCACGAACTGACGATGGTTTGCATCGTCCTCGATGGCCCGCGCGTCAGGGGTCAGATGTTCTTCTTGAAGCTGCCGGGCGGTGACGACATGCTTGGCCTCCGCGTTCGCGAGATCGCCGAGCAGTTTTCGGGTTCCCGCGTCCTGCGCGCGGCTAGCCGCCAGCGTATAGAACCGATGCGCGCTTTCCTCGATGGTCGAGGCTTGGGACCGAACCCGGTCGAGGCCGAGCGGCCGGACGAGCCAGATAGGCTCATGCTTCATGAACCCGCGCACGTCCTGGGGGCGGATCAGCGGAATGTTCTCTCCAAACCGTTTGCGATGCAACTCGATCAGCCAGCCGCGATGAACGTTCTCCTCGTCCGCCATGTCGGTGAACACCTTCGCCGACGCCGGATAGGTTTCCGCCAGCCCCTGCGCATAGGCGCAGTAGATGCGCCCGTGCTCCTCCTCGACTGAGATGGCAAGCGCTAGGATTTCCTGCTCAGACAGCTCGGCGAACGCGCGCATGGAGTCCCTCTTTGGAATGATTCTAAGTTGATGGTATGAATAATGGCTCGGCCTGTCATGATCAAGCAGAGTGCGCAGCAGTCATCCGCGCCCAGGCCCGCTACGTTGTCACCCCCGAGAAAATCCGTGTGCAGGACGGCAAGCGGCACATCGCCCCTGTTGCCTAGCGGCCTGCCAGTGCTATCGAACGGCCCATGATCGACCCATCCAGAATCCGTAACTTCTCCATCATCGCCCACATCGACCACGGTAAGTCGACGCTGTCGGACCGGCTGATCCAGCTGTGCGGCAATGTCGCTGACCGCGAGATGAAGGAGCAAATCCTCGACTCGATGGATATCGAGCGCGAGCGCGGCATCACCATCAAGGCCCAGACCGTGCGGCTCGACTACACGCACACGGACGGCATCACCTATCAGCTGAACCTGATGGACACGCCCGGCCACGTCGACTTCGCCTACGAGGTCTCGCGCTCGCTGGCCGCTTGCGAGGGCGCGATCCTGGTGGTCGATGCTTCGCAGGGCGTGGAGGCTCAGACACTGGCCAACGTCTACACGGCTCTCGACGCCAACCTCGAGATCCTGCCGGTGTTGAACAAGGTCGACCTTCCCGCGGCCGACACGGATCGGGTGAAGGCACAGATCGAGGACGTGATCGGACTCGATGCCTCGAATGCCGTGCCGATCTCGGCCAAGACCGGCCTCAACGTGAAAGCCGTGCTGGAAGCGATCGTCGATCGATTGCCCCCGCCCACCGGAGATCGCACCAAGCCGCTCAAGGCCATGCTGATCGACAGCTTCTACGATGCCTATTTGGGGGTCGTGGTGCTCGTGCGCGTCAAGGACGGCGTTCTGAAGAAGGGCCAGAAGGTCCGTCTCATGGCTGCCGGAACGAGCCACACCATCGAGCGCGTCGGCATCTTCCGGCCCAAGCAGGAGATGCTCAACGAACTCGGCCCCGGTGAGGTCGGTTTCTTCACCGCTGCGATCAAGGAAGTCGCCGACACGCGCGTGGGCGATACCATCGTTGACGAAAAGAACCTGACGGCCGAGCCGCTGCCTGGCTTCAAGCCGGCCCAGCCGGTGGTGTTCTGCGGACTGTTCCCGGTCGATGCCGCCGACTTCGAGGACCTCCGCGAGGCGATGGCGAAGCTTCGCCTCAACGACGCGAGCTTCTCGTTCGAGACGGAGAGCAGCGCCGCGCTCGGTTTCGGTTTCCGCTGCGGCTTTCTCGGACTGCTGCACCTCGAGATCATCACCGAGCGGCTGGAGCGCGAGTTCAACCTCGACCTGATCACCACGGCGCCGTCGGTCGTCTACCATCTGCATATGATGGACGGCACGATGATCGAAATGCACAATCCGGCCGACATGCCCGATCCCGTGAAGATCGACCATATCGAGGAGCCGTGGATCAAGGCGACCATCATGGTTCCCGACGATTATCTCGGCGTGGTTCTGAAGCTGTGCCAGGATCGCCGCGGTCGCCAGAAGGAGCTGACCTACGCCGGTTCCCGCGCCATGGTCGTCTACGAGCTGCCGCTCAACGAAGTCGTGTTCGACTTCTACGACCGATTGAAATCGGTCTCCCGCGGTTATGCCTCGTTCGACTACCAGATCATCGGCTACGAGGAGGAGGATCTCGTAAAAATGTCGATCCTCGTCAACGCGGAGCCTGTCGATGCCTTGTCGATCATCGTCCACCGCTCGCGTGCCGAGAGCCGCGGCCGTGTGATGTGCGAGAAGCTGAAGGACCTGATCCCGCAGCACATGTTCGTCATCCCGATCCAGGCCGCTATCGGCGGGCGCATCATCGCTCGCGAGACGATCAAGGCGCTGCGTAAGGACGTGATTTCGAAATGCTACGGCGGCGACATTTCCCGTAAGCGCAAGCTGCTCGACAAGCAGAAAGAGGGTAAGAAAAAGATGCGCCAATTCGGTCGCGTCGACATCCCCCAGGAGGCTTTCATCGCCGCCCTGAAGATGGAAGATAATTGAAGGTTAACGGCGCGGGCCTTTGTCACTTGGCCCTTGCCAGCCTGCCTCCGGCCCCCCTATAAGCCCCGCTTCCGCGCAATCCTGCGATGGAACCCGCCCGGCACCCTTGGAGGCCGCAGAGCGGGCATTTTGGCGTTTCCAGCGCCACAGCCGCGATGGCGCGACCCCGCAAGGGCCGCAGCGCCGGAGCAAACGAAAGAAAACCGCCATGGCAACTCAGCTTCAGCTGAAAGCCACGGCGCGAGACCGTGCCGGCAAGGGGGCCGCACGTGCAGCGCGTCGTGAAGGAAAGATTCCAGCCGTCATCTACGGTGACGGGATTACCCCCGTCGTCATCGACCTCGAGTACAACGAGGTCTGGAAGAGCTACATCAAGGGCCACTTCACCTCGACGGTCGTCAACCTCGATGTGTCCGGCAAGAGTCACCTCGTGATCCCCCGCGACGTCCAGCTCGACCCCATCTCCGACCGTCCGATCCACGTCGACTTCCAGCGCGTTGGCCGCGATGGACGCATCCGCGTCGATGTCGCCGTCAAGTTCGTCAACGACCTGCAGTCGCCCGGCCTCAAGCGCGGCGGTGTGTTGAACATCGTGCGCCACGAGATCGAGGTGACCTGCCCCTACGACAAGATCCCCGCATTCTTCGAGATCGACCTGACCGGCATCGAAATCGGCCGTTCGATCCACGTCTCGGCGATCAACATGCCGGAAGGTGTGACGCCGGTGATCCAGAATCGCGACTTCACGATCGCGACCATCGCCGGCACGGGCATCAAGGAGGAGGCCGCTCCGGCCGCCGCTGCTGCGCCCGCCGCCGCTGCGAAGGGTGCGCCGGCCGCCAAGGGTGGTGCTGCTCCCGCCAAGGGCGGTGCGGCGCCGGCTGCCAAGGCTGCCGCTCCTGCTGCGAAGAAGAAGTAAGGCGCGAGGCGTCAGGTTTCGCTATAGGGGGCCGGCGGATAGCATCCGCTGGCCCCTTGCTTTTGGGGCAGCGCACCCCGCCAGTCAGCTCTCGACAATCCCCGATACGAACGAACCCAGTCCCATGAAGCTTCTCGTTGGCCTCGGAAATCCGGGCGCGAAGTACGAACGCAACCGCCACAACGTCGGCTTCATGGCGCTCGACGCCATGGTCGGGCGCCACCGCCTGTCGCCGTGGCGAAAGCGGTTCCAGGGTTTGACGTCGGACGGCGAACTGGGCGGCGAGAAAGTGCTGCTGCTGAAGCCCGAGACCTACATGAATGAGAGCGGGCGGGCCGTCGGCGAGGCCATGCGCTTCCTGAAAATCGCTCCCTCGGACGTGTTCGTGATGCACGACGAACTCGACCTCGATCCCGGGCGCGTCAAGGTCAAGACCGGCGGCGGAAATGCCGGACACAACGGCCTCAGGTCGATCTCGGCCCATATCGGCAACGAATACCCCCGCGTGCGGCTCGGCATTGGTCATCCCGGGCATCGAGATCTCGTCGCGAGCTACGTTTTGCACGACTTTGCCAAGGCCGATGCCGAATGGCTCGATCCCTTGCTCGAAGCGATCGCGGAGGCCACGCCATTGCTGGTCGCCGGGCGGCCCGACGCATTCATGTCGGACATCGCGCGGAGGACGGGCGGCGCGGAGCCCGAACCGCAGAAGGCGCAGAAGCCGCGCGAGCACCGGTCCGAGGAAAAAGCCCCCCGGGAGCGCCACCCCGCCGGCGAGCGCCAAGGCAAAAGGCAAACGGCCCTCGCCGAAAACCTCGCCAGGTTCCTCGCGAAGAAGGGCGACGAATAGAAAAGACCAGCCTCGATCGCGGCCAAGATCGGCTGCCCGGTGCAGTCGATGTCGAACCGGTCGCCCCCTGTGGAGTGCGACGAGGACAAGGCCCCGCCCGCTCTGGCTCACCGTGCCCACACTTGCCGCCTTTGCTCGCCCGGTGTACCCCGCGCTGCAGCACAATCGGCCATCGCCGGATCACCACACCCCCAGGGACACGAATAAATGGGCTTCAAATGCGGCATCGTCGGCCTGCCAAACGTCGGCAAGTCGACCCTCTTCAATGCGCTGACGCAGACCGCTGCGGCAGAGGCAGCGAACTATCCTTTCTGCACCATCGAGCCCAACGTCGGCGAGGTCGGCGTTCCTGACGAGCGTCTCGACAAGCTTGCCGCCATCGCCAAGAGCCAGGCGATCATCCCGACGCGGCTGACGTTCGTCGATATCGCGGGCCTCGTGCGCGGCGCGTCCAAGGGCGAAGGCCTCGGCAACAAGTTCCTCTCCCACATCCGCGAGGTCGATGCCGTGGCCTACGTGCTGCGCTGCTTTGTCGACGACGACATCACCCACGTCGAGAACCGTATCGATCCGCTGGCCGATGCCGAGACAGTGGAAACCGAGCTGATGCTCGCCGACCTCGACAGCCTCGAAAAGCGCGTCGCCGCCATCGAGAAGAAGGCGAAGTCGGGCGACAAGGACAGCAAGGCGCAACTTGAACTGATGGAGAAACTGCTGGCTGCCCTGCGCGAGGGAAAGCCCGCCCGCTCGGTCGCCCTGACGGACGAGGAAAAGCCCGCCGTTCGCCTGCTGCAACTGCTGACGGCAAAGCCCGTTCTATACGTGTGCAACGTGGAGGAGGCCTCGGCCGCCACCGGCAACGCATACTCCGATAAGGTGAAGGCCTACGCCGAGGCGGAGGGCGCACAATCGGTCGTCATATCGGCCAAGATCGAGAGTGAATTCGCGGGTCTGGCGCCGGACGACCGCGACGCGTTCCTCGCCGAGATGGGCCTCGAGGAGCCGGGCCTCAATCGCCTAATCCGCGCCGGATACCGGCTGCTCGACCTCGTAACCTACTTCACGGTTGGTCCGAAGGAAGCGCGCGCATGGACCATCCAACGCGGCACCAAGGCCCCGCAGGCGGCCGGCGTGATCCACACCGACTTCGAGAAAGGCTTCATCCGCGCCGAGACGATCGCCTTCAACGATTACATCACCCTCGGTGGTGAAGCCGGCGCCAAGGACGGTGGCAAGTTTCGGCTCGAAGGCAAGGAATACGTCGTGGCGGACGGCGACGTCCTTCACTTCCGCTTCGCCAACTGAGCAGGGGTTGGCGGCACGGACAGGAACGGACTAGAACATGACGGTCCATTCTGCGTGCTGAACGCCAACGGAGTACCGCAATGCCGATCCGCCACCTAATCCGTGCCGCCGCCGTTTGTGCAGGCCTGTTCATGGCGGGCATCGGCCTTTCCGCCCCAGTGGTCGCCGCCGACGCGGTGATGTACAGCCGCTCCGGCTCGACCTACGAGGACGTGCGCCTCGAACTTGAGAATGCCATCATCGGCGAGGGCCTGAAGATCGACTATACCGGCAACATCGCCGGCATGCTCGAACGCACCGGTAAGGATGTCGGCTCCAACGCGCCAATCTATCTGAAAGCCGAATTCTTCACGTTCTGCTCGGCAAAGCTGTCTAGGCAGATGATGGAGGCCGATCCGGCCAACATGTCCCAGTGTCCGTACGTGGTATTCATCTACCAGCGTGCAGCCACCGTTAAGGAAGTGACGGTCGGATACCGCAAGCTGAAGGCCGAAGGGCGAGGCAAGAAGGCCCTCGACGAGATCAACGCCATGCTGGATCGCATCGCCAAGTCGGCGACGAATTAGGCCAGGCGCGGTCCAGGCCCCGGCACCATCTCAAGTGATCGGACCCGCCCGTGGGGTTGACGGTGATCAACGCGTCTCGCCCCCCGCTAGCCTATTTTCCAAACAAAGTCCGGAATGACCTTGGAAAAAAAGCGAGAGGCTCCCCATGAAAAAGCTGCTGGTGCCGGTCGATAAATCCGAGACGGCGATGCGCGCACTCGCCTATGCGATCCGCCTCGCCAAGGGAAGTGGTCAGATCGAGATCCATATCGTCAATGCGCACGACCTTCCGGTGATCTTCAATGAAATTGGCGCCCAAGGTGATTTCCAGCGCGCCATGGACATGCAGAAAGAGTACGGCGAGCAGAGCCTCAAACCGGCGATCGACATGCTGAAGGGCGAAAATCTACCCTACACGAGCGCTGTTCTTGTTGGTGACGTCGCGCACGAGATCGTCCAGTACGCCGAGCAGCACGGCTGCGATGCGATCGTGATGGGCACGCGCGGCATGGGAGCCGTCGGTAATCTGCTCATGGGATCGGTGGCGACGAAGGTCGTTCACCTGACGAAACTGCCGGTGACGCTCATTAAATAGCAGCGTTCGAGTCTAGTCGAAGAACGCATTGAGCGATCGCTGAAGCGATCGGAAATTCCGGCTCATCGATCGCGAAACGCCGTCGAAGGCCGTTTCCTTGCGATGTCGGTAGCGGCGCGATGACGCGGATCGCGGCGTCTCGCGGACGGCGGAACGGGCGGCGCTGCCTTCCTGTGTCGCGTCCTGGGCCTTTGCAGTGGGCCCCCCCGTTGACATCGCTGGCGCAGCGATGACTGCAGTCGTGGCGGCGCCAGCGGCGGCGCCCGCAAGCGGCAAGCCGAATGGCCGCTCGGCGGTCTCGCCGGAGGGCGCGGGCACTGCGGACACGACAGCGCTCGACGACGCCTGTGGGGCTGTCGCCACCGGCCGCGGCACGGCGCTCGCCTCGATCGCCGGTTCCACAACGAGCGGTTTGCGGATTGGAGGCGGAACGCTGTCGGACGCCGGACTGGCCGAGACCGGTTGAGCAGCCCGCGTGGGGGCCACGTCGCCATCCGTGCAACGAGCGGTGGCGTTCGAATTGAGCAGGGCCAGCAGTACCGGATCAGGCTGGCCAACCGGCAGCTTCGCGTCGACGATGGCGACGAAGCGTGCCGTGGCGTCCTTCGATTTGCGCGTCCAGAGGCCGTTTACCGGTCCATCATAGCAGCGAGCTTCGCCGAGCCCTGTCTGGAGGGCGCGTATCAGTGCCGACCCGGACAGCGATGCCTGTGAACCGGTATTGGCCGCTCCAATGGGTTGCGGCCGCGCCGAAGGTTGTGCCGATAGCTCGACCGGCGTCATCGGCTGCGCCCGCACGGCGACATCGGCATGCGGCGCCGTTCCTCCGTCCCGCTTTCCAAGAGCCGTATAAGCGATCACCAGCACCGCCAGGCACACGACAGCCGGAATCCCATAGCGGGCGACCAGCATGCCCCGCGCGCCGAGCACGTACCGCGCAATGTCACGTATCAGCTCCAACGCGCCGCCCTCCCGAATGCAAGAGATGGACCGGCAATCTGGTTGGAATTAGGCGGCGTTCAGATAAATGGCCGTGCGATCAGTGCATCTGCTTCGGCAGGCTTTCGAGATCGGAGACGTACCAGTGCTCGACCTCGACGACCGCTGGGTTCTCGCCATTCTCGTATATCCAGCTGTCGATCGCCCACTTCTGACCGCCGGCTTTCTCCTCCAGCACCGCCGTCCAGTGGGTCCACCCGGCAACGCCACGCCACAACTGGTCCTTCGCGAACGGGCGCCCCACCGTGTGATGGCGCAACAGACCGTTCGCCTGCAGCACGAGTAGATATGACGTCGTATTGGTGCTCTCGTCGACACAATCCTGTTGGGTCGGGTCGCCGGAAGCGGCGAAGTCCATGCCGGCGCGGTCCGACTTGGTGCCGATAGCCTCACCGACACGGCGCTCGATCCACCCGATCGCATAGGCTACGGCGCGTCTCTCTTCGTGCGGCGTGTCCGCGGTCCTGGTCTTCTTCATGAGCGCCGCGATCTCGGCGAGATCGGCCTCTGTGAACCGGAAGCGCGTTTTCTTCTGGCATCCGTAGGCGTGACAGACGTGAACGATGTTGGGAGACGGCTGCGGAACGCCAAAGAACGATAGGTGTTCGGAGGGCGGGCCGGTGCGCGCATGCGTGCAAGCCGCTAGGAGCAACGCCGCGGCGCCGATTATGAGCAGGTTACGCGATTGCATGAATGCTGAGCCCGGCCGCCACTGACTGCAACCACCTCGACCGATTCGCCCTTGCATGGGAAGTGCGCGGGGCCGTGCAGTCTGGGGACGCCGACGTCCCGCCATGGAAGCGCTGCCGTTCGGCAACGGCGCCCGAAAAAAGAAAGGGCGGGCTCGTGACAGCCCGCCCTTTCGATGCGGTCTTAGATCGCTCGATTACGAGCAACCGCTCGTGCCGCCGCAGGTGTCGCACTTGAGGCAGGTGCCGTTGCGCACGAGAGTAAAGTTGCCGCACTCGCCGCACGCCTCGCCCTCATAGCCCTTGAGCTTGGCCTCCGAGCGCCTGTCGGCCTTCGAGCGTGACTTCGGAGCAGTCGCCGTGACCTGCGTGGTCTCGAAGAATGCAGCCGTCTCCATTTTTAGCGCCGTCGCGCCTTCCGTCATCGGCATGGCGTATGCGGTTGCCTCGCCATGTAGCAGCGTCGCATCCTCGTGACCGCCAATGTCGCCGGCCGATCCACCCGAGACCCGGCCGCCTGCCCCGATCCGGCCGACCACGGCGGCGCCGCGGACGAGACCCATCGAGACATACTTCTGCGCCGGCGGCAGAACGATACCGGTGTTCTCGTCGGTCTCCTCCTCGCCCGAGCCGAGTCCGGTCTCGCCCACGATCTCGCGCGGATCGACGTGCGCCAGGTCGTTGCGGCCGAGATAGGATACGGCGAGTTCACGGAAGATGTAGTCGAGGATCGACGTCGCGTTCTTGATCGTCTCGTTCCCGGAGACGAGCCCTGCCGGCTCGAAGCGGGTGAACGTGAAGGCCTCGACATACTCCTCGAGCGGCACGCCGTACTGAAGGCCGAGCGAGATCGCGATGGCGAAGTTGTTCATCAGCGAGCGGAAGGCGGCGCCTTCCTTGTGCATGTCGATGAAGATCTCGCCGAGCTTTCCGTCGTCGTACTCACCGGTGCGCAGGTAAACCTTGTGGCCACCGACGGTCGCCTTCTGGGTGTAGCCCTTGCGGCGGCCCGGCATCTTTTCCCGCTCGGAGATGCGCACGATGCGCTCGACGATCCGCTCCGTGACGATGGTCGTCCGGGCAGCGGTCGCTTGCGTGGCCGCGATCGTCTCGGCCGCGGCCTCGGCTTCCGGCTGGTCATCGGCCAGGACCTGGGAGTTGAGCGGCTGCGACAGCTTCGAGCCGTCGCGATAGAGCGCGTTTGCCTTCAGCGCGAGCCGCCAGGAGAGCATGTAGCTCTGCTTGCAGTCCTCGACGGTCGCATCGTTCGGCATGTTGATCGTCTTCGAGATCGCACCCGAGATGAACGGCTGCGAAGCCGCCATCATGCGGATGTGGCTCTCGACCGACAGATACCGCTTGCCCTTGCGGCCGCACGGATTGGCGCAGTCGAACACCGGATAGTGCTCGGGGCGCAGGTGCGGCGCGCCTTCGAGCGTCATCGCTCCGCACACGTGCTCGTTGGCTGCCTCGATATCGGCCTTCGAGAAGCCGAGGTGCACGAGCAGGTCGAACGAGGGATCGTTGAGCTTCTCGGCCGGGATCTTGAGGCTGCCCGACAGGAACTCGTCGCCGAGCGTCCAGCGGTTGAACACGAACTTGATGTCGAACGCGCTGGCGAGATTGCTCTCGACCTTTGCGATCGCCTGGTCAGTGAAACCCTTCGCCTTGAGCGCGGAATGGCTGATACCGGGGGCCTGGGCGAGCGAGCCGTGGCCGACGGCGTAGGCTTCGATCTCGGCAATCTCGCTCTCGCGATAGCCAAGCGTCCGCAGGGCATCCGGCACGGCGCGATTGATGATCTTGAAGTAGCCGCCGCCGGCCAGCTTCTTGAACTTGACCAGCGCGAAGTCGGGTTCGATCCCGGTCGTGTCGCAATCCATGACGAGGCCGATCGTGCCGGTCGGCGCGACGACGGTCGACTGCGCGTTGCGATAGCCGTGCTTCTGGCCCAGCTCGATCGCACGATCCCACGCTCGCGTGGCGGCACGCACGAGGCGCTTGTCGTGGCAGCTTGCGTGGTCGAGCGGCACGGGTGCGATCGACAGCTTCTCGTAGCCCGTCGCCTCGCCATAAGCGGCGCGGCGGTGATTGCGGATGACGCGCAGCATGTCGGCTGCGTTCTCCGGGTATCCCGGGAAGGGCCCAAGCTCGGCGGCCATCTCGGCCGACGTCGCGTAGGCCACGCCCGTCATGATGGCGGAGATCGCGCCGCAGATCGCGCGGCCCTCGGCTGAGTCATAGGGAATGCCTCCGGTCATCAGCAGGCCGCCGATATTTGCGAAGCCGAGGCCGAGTGTGCGGTAGCGATAGGAGAGTTCGGCAATCTGGCGCGAGGGGAACTGCGCCATCAGCACCGAGATCTCGAGAACAACCGTCCACAAGCGGCAAGAGTGCTCGAAGCCATCGACGTCGAACGAGCCGTCGGCCTTGCGGAATGTCAGGAGGTTGAGCGACGCAAGGTTGCAGGCCGTATCGTCGAGGAACATGTATTCCGAGCACGGGTTCGACGCACGGATCGGCCCCGACTTCGGGCACGTGTGCCAGTCGTTGATGGTCGTATGGAACTGGATACCTGGATCGGCCGAGGCCCAAGCCGCATAGCCGATGTTGTCCCACAGCTCGCGGGCCTTTAGTGTCTTCGCGACCTTGCCGTTGAGCCGTGAGGTTAGCTTCCACTCGCCGTCAGCCTCGACGGCATTCAAGAACTCGTCGGTCACGCGCACTGAATTGTTCGAGTTCTGGCCGGCGACCGTCAGGTAGGCTTCGCTGTCCCAATCGGTGTCGTAGGTCGGGAACTCGATGTCCTTGTAGCCCTGCTTGGCAAACTGGATTACGCGCAGAATGTAGTTCATCGGCACGTCGTCGCGGCGGGCGTCGCTGACGGCGCGCTTGAGTGCCGGGTTCTTGGCTGGGTCGAAGCAGGCGTCGCCCTCGGCCTCACAGTTGACGCAGGCCTTCATGACGGCCTTCAGGCGCTTGCCGACGATTTTGGAGCCGGTGACGAGGGCGGCGACTTTCTGCTCCTCGACGACCTTCCAGTTGATGAACTCCTCGATATCGGGATGGTCGACGTCGACGACGACCATCTTTGCGGCGCGGCGCGTGGTGCCGCCCGACTTGATCGCGCCCGCGGCCCGGTCGCCGATCTTCAGGAAGCTCATGAGGCCCGACGAGCGCCCGCCACCCGAGAGCTTCTCGTTCGCGCCGCGAAGCGAGGAAAAATTGGTGCCCGTACCCGAGCCATATTTGAAAAGGCGCGCCTCGCGCACCCAGAGGTCCATGATGCCGTTCTCGTTGACGAGATCGTCTTCGACCGACTGGATGAAGCAGGCATGCGGCTGGGGATGCTCGTAGGCCGAATTCGAGAGCGTCAGCTTTCCGGTCTCATGATCGACGTACATGTGCCCCTGGCCGGGGCCGTCGATACCGTAGGCCCAGTGAAGTCCGGTGTTGAACCACTGCGGCGAATTCGGAGCCACCATCTGCATGGCGAGCATGTAGCGCAGCTCGTCGTAGAAGGCGCGCGCATCCTCCTCGGTCGTGAAATATCCGCCCTTCTGACCCCAGTAGGTCCACGTGCCGGCAAGCCGGTCGAACACTTGGCGGGCATCGCTCTCGCCGCCCGTACGCTCGTTCGCGGGAAGTTCGGCGAGCGCGGCTTCATCACCAACCGACCGCCACAGCCAAGACGGGATGCGGTTTTCCTCGAGGCGGCGCAGGCGCTTTGGCACGCCGGCCTTGCGGAAGTACTTCTGCGCCAGGATGTCTGCGGCCACCTGGCTCCACTGCTCCGGAACGAAGAAGCCGTCGAGCTTGAAGACGCTGGAGCCGTCCGGGTTCTTGATTTCGCTTACGGCACGCCGAAACTTGATGTTCTCGTAGGGGGATTTGCCAGCTTCGGTGAAGCGCCGTGCGATTTTCATAGGAAGTGTGTCCCGTGCCTTTTGTTCGTTTCTTGCCCCAACTCACGACGCAACTGACGCAACAGAACGAGACGCCCCCGACGAGACGCAAAAGCGCGACGCGGCTCACCCAACGAGGTGCGGAACCACGCAATTTCCATTCAGAACTGACTCAGGAATTCGCTATTGGCCGAATGGCCGTATCGACTTTGAGAGCACGCTGAACAGGCCGGAGCGACCATGGGACGGCCAAGCGACCGTCGCCCAATCTGACTGCTACGATTCGAACCGCTCGCCAAGTATGGTATGGGCGCGACTACAACCACACTAGATGTAGATCTGGGGTGGGCGAGTTGGGGACAACCTGGGGGCTTTCGGGGATAGAGTTCGGCGCCGCTTCGAAGTGAGGCCGTAATTCGTGGCCTGGCGCGCTGTGAGCGGTCGGGGACAGCATTACCCTCCGCCGCTTTGTCACGATCGAAGCTAAGGCGATTCCAGCGGTCACACTGTTGCCGCCAAGCAACGAGTGGCCGATGCGGTCGCGGTGAATCGGGTGCCGTATTCGGCGAAAGTGCGTTCCTTCGTCCGCGTCGAAGTCCTGGACTGAGTGCGCCGCGTCGGCTACTTCCGTTGCCATGAGCATACTTTCTGAAATCTTCTGCTGGTGGCACGGCAATACCTGGGGCACGCGCTGGACCCTCATGGGCGCGCGAGCCGTCGGTAGCGATGAACTGGGCAACCGTTATTTCGAGCAGCGCTCGGCCAGAAACTTGGCCGCGACCCCCGCGGGCCGCCCGCGCCGCTATGTCGTCTACAAGAACGCCTCCGAGGCCTCCCTTATTCCGCCGGAGTGGCACGCCTGGATGCATTATCTGACGGACACGCCGCCGTGCGATGAAGCCTATCAGGCAAAGCCCTGGCAGAAGTCGCACAAGCCGAACATGACGGGCACCGCTGACGCCTACCGTCCGGCCGGATCAATTCTCGGCTACGGCGCCCGGCCGAAAGCCACGGGCGATTATAAGCCCTGGCGCCCGAACTGACGCCAGAACCCGCGGTCCGCGACCGATTGGGCGGAACGCCACGGTTGTTGCGTGGGCGTCATGCTTCAGCCACCATCTCCAGCACACGTTCGCTGTTGGGGCACATCAACGCCGGGACGGGTGCGTTTTTCATGGGCGTCGTCGAACGAGCAGCGCAGGTAGCCGCGTTAGGAACGATGGCGATGGCGGCGGTCGCATCGCCGGCGCTCGGTCAGCGCATCGACAACAGGGTCGCCGTGTTCGCCGCTCTCGACAAGGTGACGGCGCGCATTTCCAGGCTCGAGATCCCGCTCAATGAGTCGGTCAAGTTCGGCTCCCTTCGACTGACCCCGCGCGTCTGTTATTCTCGGCCCGCCACCGAGCAGCCAAAGACCAGCACGTTCCTGGAGGTCGAAGAGACGCTGCTGTCGGGCGAGGAAAAGCGCCTGTTCACCGGGTGGATGTTTGCCGAGAGCCCCGGCCTCAATGCCGTGGAGCATCCCGTTTTCGACGTCTGGCTGACCGACTGCAAAGACCCGCTGCGAGCGGTGCCGCAGACCGCGGCGGCTGGTGCGTCGGGACAGAATAAGGCGTCGGGATCGCTCGCCGCGCCTGCGGCTTCGTCCGAGGATGTTCCGCGCCGCCGCGTTCGCCGCTGAAGCCGGAAGAGCCGGAAGTTCCAGGGCGAGCGCTCAGGCCCCGAGTGAAAGCGCCAGTTGCACCGGCTTGAACGACCGCCGATGATGGGGCGTGACGCCGAGCCGGGCGAGAGCCTCCTGGTGCTCGGGCACACCATAGCCCTTGTGCCGCTCAAAGCCGTAGCCCGGGTGTTCGGCGGAAAGCGCGACCATCATGCGGTCTCGCGTCACCTTTGCCACGATCGAGGCCGCCGCGATCGAAAGGCACTTGCCGTCGCCCTTGACGATGGCGCGTCCCGGGCAGTCGAGCCTCGGCAAGCGGTTTCCATCAACGAGCACGAGGCCGGGTGAGGCGCCAAGCCCTCGGACGGCCTCCGTCATGGCCCACATGGTCGCGGAAAGTATGTTGTCCCGGTCGATGCGCGCTACGTCCGCGATGCCGATGCCAACCTGCGCTGTCGCAAGTATTCGCGTGAAGATGGCCTCGCGATGGTCCGCATCCATCTTCTTGCTGTCGTTGATGCCGGCTGGGATGGCGTCTGGATCGAGGATCACGGCCGCGGCGACGACGGGCCCAGCCCACGGTCCGCGGCCGGCTTCGTCGACACCTGCAACCGGCCGATGGCCGAGCGCGATCTCGGCGGCCTCGAGTTCGAAGCTCGGTCCACCGCGTAGGCCAAGGGTCGAAATTGTCGAATCGCGCCGCATCATGCCGCAAGGATGCGGCCCCCACAGCCCGACGTCCAGCCCCCCGTCCCCAACTTCGCCCAACCGGTCACCGGCCGCATCCCGCGTGGCTCAATCCCGTTCCGGCTCCCGGCCGATCGTCGAGGCGCGCCAGACGGCGATGGCCTGCGCCGTCTCCGCGACGTCGTGAACGCGCATGATCTGCATGCCCTGTTCCGCGCCGACAAGCACCGTCGCGAGCGAGCCGGGAACCCTGTCCTTCGGGTCCGGCACGTCGCAAAGTTGCCCGATCATCTTCTTCCGCGAGGTCCCGAGAAGCACCGGCACGCCAAGTCCGTGAAGGATCGACAGCGAGGCCATCATCTCGACGTTGTGGCGAAGGTGCTTGGCGAAGCCGATGCCGGGATCGACGCACAGTTTGGCGCGCGGAATGCCAGCCTCCTCGCACGCCATGAGACGTTGCTCGAGGAAGTCGTAGACGTCGAGCACGAGGTCGTCGTACCGCGGGGCGTCGTTCATGGTCTTGGGGTCGCCCTTTGCGTGCATCAGGATGACCGGCAGGCCCAGGGCGGCAGCCGTCGCGAGCGCATCCTTGTCGAAAGTCAGTGCCGAGACGTCGTTGATGATGTCCGCGCCGGCATCCGCCGCTGCCCGCATCACCGCAGACTTGCGCGTATCGATTGAGATCAGCGCGTCGGTCTTTCTCCGCAGCGCCTTGATGACGGGGACCACGCGAGCAAGCTCGTCCGCGACATCGACAGCGTCCGATCCCGGCCTTGTTGATTCCCCGCCGATATCGAGGATGTCGGCGCCAGCCGCGACCAGCGCGAGGCCGTGTATGACGGCTTGCTCGACGGTGTTGTACTCTCCGCCGTCCGAGAAGCTGTCGGGCGTCACGTTGAGAATGCCCATGATGCGCGGTCGCGAGAGGTCGAGCCCGGCGAATCGCTGGCGCGGGCTCGTCAGGTGCTCGACCGTGCGGGCGAGATCGATCGCATTCGGCCAGTCGCGCTGGAACAGTTCGGAGACGGCCATTGTCCGCCGCTGAACGTGCCGCCCGTCGCGCTCGGCGACTTCGACCGCAGCGAACATGCGGCCCGTGTTGGACAGCGGCAGCCCCAACACATTGTAGGACTCGGTTTCCGCTTCGGTGGCGAGCGTGGCCGGCATCAGCGCGACCGGTCGAAAATACGTTCGGGACATGGGGTCTGGCCGGGCGAATGGAGTTGCTGGGAAAGGCGTGGTCTTCGCAAACGGAGCCGGCGAACGCAACCGGCACGGCGTTTTGCCCGTACTAGGTTTGGGTGCCCGTCGAACGGCACGTATCCCGTGCCGCTTCTGGGCCATACTGGACAACAACTCCACGGCCCCAGCCGGCTCGCCATGCCTCCGCCGCGATTGAAACAGTATAAGCTCGCCGGAAACAGATACGGAACGATTCGTGGCAAACACCGCTTCCAAAACCCCTGTCGCGTCAGGCAGCTTGGGCTCCGCGCCCGGATTCAAGGCCGGCAACGCGCCGGAGATGACCGTCTCCGAGCTTGCGAACGGCATCAAGCGCGCACTTGAGGATACCTACGGTCACGTCCGGCTGAAGGGCGAGATATCGGGCTATCGCGGACCGCACGCGTCGGGGCACTGCTACTTTGCGCTGAAGGACGATACGGCCAAGATCGAGGCCGTGATCTGGAAGGGCGTGTTCGGCCGGCTGAAGTTCCGCCCCGAGGAGGGGATGGAGGTCATCGCCACCGGGAAGGTCACGAGCTACCCCGGCGCATCGAAATACCAGATCGTCATCGAGGCCATGGAGCCAGCCGGCGCCGGTGCTCTGATGGCGCTGCTGGAGGAGCGAAAGCGCAAGCTCTCCGCCGAGGGCCTGTTTGCGGCTGAGCGCAAGCGCAAGCTGCCGTTCATGCCCCGCGTCGTCGGCATCATAACCTCGCCCACCGGCGCCGTGATCCGGGATATGCTGGCGGGCTTTGCCGAGCGCTTTCCGGCTCATGTCGTTCTGTGGCCCGTCCGCGTTCAGGGCGAGACCTGCGGAGCCGAGGTCGCCGCCGCCATCCGCGGGTTCAACAGCCTGCCCGCCAAGGGGCGCATTCCCCGGCCCGACGTGCTGATCGTGGCACGCGGCGGTGGAAGCCTCGAGGATCTGTGGGGTTTCAATGATGAGGCCGTGGTCAGAGCCGCCGCCGAAAGCGCGATCCCGATCGTATCGGCCGTTGGCCACGAGACGGATTGGACGCTGATCGACCTTGCGGCAGATGCCAGGGCCCCGACGCCGACCAAGGCCGCCGAATGGGTCGTGCCCAAGCACTCCGAGCTCATCGCTCAGGTGAGCGATCTGTCGGGCCGGTTGGCCGTCTCTGTTCGCCGCTTCACCGAGCATCGCCGATCCGAATTGAAGGCTGCCATGCGTGGAATTCCACGCCTGGAGGAGCTCGTCCGCCTCCCGCGCCAGCGGTTCGACGCCGCCGAAGGCAGGCTTCCCCGCGCCCTACTGGCCAATACGCGCGCCCACGCGATGCGCGCGGCTCGCACCACCGCCCGTCTGCACCCCCGTCTCGTCGCCAACCGATTGGCCCGTCTCGCCGAGCAGGTGTCGACCTTCGACGCCCGCAATCGCGATGGCCTCTCGCGTCTCGCGGCTCGCCAGCGCACGCGGTTCGCGGGCGCCGGTGGCCGGTTGCGTCCCGCAAGCCTTTCGCTGCGCGCCGTCAGGGCGCGCGAGCAGATCGACAGTGTGGAGGCGAGGCGGGTTCTGGCCTTCGCTCAGCGCTTGCAAGGGCTGCGCGACAGGCTCGAGGCGCGCGCCGGTTTGATGTCGGCCCTGAGCTACCAGGGCGTGCTTGCACGCGGTTTTGCGATCGTGCGTGATGGCAACGGCCAGATGGTGCGGGCGGCGGGACAAGTGAAGGCGGGTGCGCTGCTCGGTCTCGAGTTTCACGACGGCGAGGTCCGGACACAGGCGCTGGAGGACGGCCGCGCTGCGGAGAGGCTTTCGCCCTCAACTGTGTCGGTGCGTCCAAAGCGCGCCAAGACCCCTGCGTCTGGCGGGCCAGGAGGGAGCCAATCCGGCAATCAGGGCAGCCTGTTCTGAAATGCAATCGGGGTCACGGCAAAGGCGGCATGTTCAATTTGGTTGACGGCGGCGGGCCCGTTCTGCACTTTCCCGCCCCAAATAGAGGCCCGCGTGCGGACCTCCTCCTCGGCACGGGACCCTACGGGCGTACCTCATGAACCGCTTCGAAAAGCTTTTCGGTCTGACTTCGGAAGCGCGTGTGCGCTACGGCGACGGCGATTTCACCGTGCTGTCGGCCGGCGACTACGTGCGCTGCGCAGTGACGGGCGAGGCAATCCCTCTGCCCAACCTGAAATATTGGAGCGTCGAACTGCAGGAAGCCTACGTGTCTTCCGAGGTGTCGTTCAAGCGATACCTCGAAGCGCACTCTCCCAAGGGGTGATTTCCTGTACGTTTCCCCGTTGGGGACCGGCTGAGGCCCTGTTCACAGTCCTGAACGTGACCTTCACCAGTAACGCAAGCGCCTGTCAGCGGTTCCTCTCGGCCATCAGCGGCGTGATGCGTCGAACCGCGACACGGCGGTTGGCGCGCTCGGGGCCGTCCGTTTCGACTTTCAGGTGCTGCTCGCCGTAGCCTTGCGTGACGAGGTTCTCTGCAGGAATCTTGAACACGTCGGTCAGCACTTGCGCCACCGCCTCCGCGCGCCGGTCCGAAAGCGACAGGTTGTCGAAGTCTGACCCGACCGCATCCGTGTATCCCTCGATCAGGAACACCTCCGTCGGATCGCGATCGATCACCCGCGAGATCATGCTGGCGAGCCGCTCGAGCTTGCTGAACTGATCTGGCGTAACGTCGAAAGCGCCGAACTCGAAATTCACGTCGAGATCGACCCGCCGCATGCGCTGGCGCAGGTCGTGTGAATGGATCACTTCCACGAGCGAATAGGGCCGCTCAAGTTCCTCGAAGGGAGGAGCCGACAGAGTCTCGTAAAGCTCGTCGTCGGAGGCTCGGTCGTAATCGATGTAGTAGCGCTCGCGCGCGATGGCGATCCGCGGCGGCGGCAGGCTGATGGTGGCGGCGATTCCGATCGCGGCTAGCCCGATGCCGGCGCCGATCGCGGCCCCACGCCAGAAGCGGCGGTTGTCGACAAGGATGATCTCGCGGCCGTCGCGGTCACGGCGGTAGCGCCGCAAGAGCTGCCCTCGGCTGTCGACTTCCGTCACGATGCGCACGCCGTTGGGGCGGACGTAGAACGTCTCGGATACGCCATCGGGGCGCCGGACCGTCTGGCTGCCGGGCACGCGCTCGAAGCGGTTGACTTCGTTGTGCTGAATGAAGACCCGGTTGTCCTGGCGGACGATCGTCCGTCCCCCGGGCTCCTGGACAATGGTACGCCGCCCGCCGTCCTCGACGCGTTCCTGCCTTTCCCGTCGGATGGTATCGAGCCGGACGGGGGGCGCGGCGGACTTTGCATCCGCAGCACCAGGCGCGGGCGCCACTGACGCTGGCGGTGCTTTAGCGGGCGCTGTTGGCGCCTCCTTGAGTTCCGGGACTGCAGCCGGCGGTGCCGTCGGGGCGCGCTGGCTCGGTGCTGTGCGTAGCGAGGGCGGAGCCTCGCGCTTGTCGGCCGGCGGTGGCGCGGGTGCTCGTCGCCGCGGTTCGGTCTCGTCAGGTGCTGAGCGCACAACCGGGGGCTTTGCTGCGGGTGCAGTTGGTGCTTCCCGACGCGGCGGCGGCGCAACGTCACCATTCTGCGGCGCGGACCTTTCGGGTCTCGAGCGCTCCGGCCTCGGCCCTTCTCGCCTCGGCTCTTCCTGTCGCCACCCCTCCGGAACTCTAACGTCTGGTCGCTGGCCTTCCGGGCGACGGCCCTCCGGGCGCTGGCCTTCTGGCTTCTTACCGGGGCGCTCCTGCTCGACCTTTGGCTTTTCGCCTTTCCCCGGCTCCTTCTCGCGCTTGGTCTTTTCGTCCTCTGGAGGCTGGCCCGATGCAGGAGCAGGCGCCCCCTGGGCCAATTCGAACCGGCCAGCGGCATTCACGGCAGGAACGGAAACGCTCGCCAGCAATGCCACAAGCGGCACGAGGCCCAGGAGTGAGTGCGCTCGGATGGCGGCCATCATATGAGGTTCCACAGATGAAGCGCCGTCCTAGCAGGAACTCTCAAGTCCCATTGCCGACAGCGAATTGGTGCTCGCAGTTGAGCCCGTATCGTTACTAGTCCAAGTATCGCTAGGCCGGGTTTGAGGCTGATTCTGGGCGGCTATCCTCCAGAACGTTCATACTTGCCAAGGCCGCGCGCCTGCTCCATGTTGCAGTCTTTCCGAGGGGCGCCGGGTGGACCCGGCTGAGATCGAGCTTTCGTTGAGCCCGAGCACCCTTTGTACCTGATCCGGGTTATACCGGCGTAGGAACGGATGTGCTGAACGCACCCATCATCCCTCGCCATCGTAACCCACGCCGTGATCCACAATCGACCCGGCCCGTTTTCGTGGGTGTCAAGGGAAGAGGGAGCCGCTCATGAATAAGCCGACCCGCCCCGCCGACATCGTTCGCCCCGCCGTCACGACTGGCCCAATCCCAGGTTCGAGGAAGGTCCATTCCTCTCCGGAGGGCCACCCTGACATCCTCGTCCCGTTCCGCGAAATCGCCTTGACCGCGAAGGACGAGCCGGCCTTCCGCGTCTACGACACCTCGGGCCCCTACACGGATCCGAGCATCACAATCGACGTCGACCGAGGCTTGCCCCGCCATCGCGCAGCCTGGGTACTTGAGCGCGGCGGCATCGAGAGCTACGACGGCCGCCCGGTGAAGCCCGAAGACAACGGCAATGTCTCGGGTTCCCACGCGGCTCGCGAGTTCCCGAACGTGCCCAAACCCATGCGGGCGATCGAGGCGGCCGGAGCCGCCGGCGAAAGCGCGGCGCGCACGACCCAACTCGAGTTTGCCCGCGCTGGTATCGTCACCAAGGAAATGATTTACGTCGCCCACCGCGAAAATCTCGGGCGCGCGGTCATGCTTGAGCGGGCGAACGCCGCGCTTGCAGATGGCGAGAGCTTCGGCGCATCGATCCCGCCGTTCATCACGCCTGAATTCGTTCGCGACGAGATCGCCCGCGGCCGCGCCATCATCCCGTCTAACATCAACCACGTCGAGTTGGAGCCGATGATCATCGGCCGCAACTTCCTCGTGAAGATCAACGCCAACATCGGCAATTCCGCGGTGTCGTCGTCGGTCGAGGAGGAAGTCGACAAGCTCGTCTGGGCGATCCGCTGGGGCGCGGACACGGTGATGGACCTGTCGACCGGCCGCAATATCCACACCACGCGCGAGTGGATCATTCGCAATTCGCCCGTGCCCATTGGCACGGTGCCCATCTATCAGGCGCTCGAGAAGGCCGGCGGCGACCCCGTAAAGCTGACTTGGGAAATGTACAAAGATACCCTGATCGAGCAGTGCGAGCAGGGCGTCGACTACTTCACGATCCACGCGGGCGTGCGCCTCCCCTATGTGCCGCTCACGGCGAACCGCGTGACGGGTATCGTCTCCCGCGGCGGGTCGATCATGGCCAAGTGGTGCCTCGCCCACCACAAGGAGAGCTTCCTCTACGAGCACTTCGAGGAAATCTGCGACATCATGCGGGCCTACGACGTGTCCTTCTCGCTGGGCGACGGACTGCGTCCAGGCTCGATCGCCGACGCCAATGACCGAGCACAGTTCGCCGAGCTCGAGACACTAGGGGAGTTGACTGAAATTGCCTGGAGGAAAGGTTGCCAGGTCATGATCGAAGGCCCCGGCCACGTGCCGATGCACAAGATCAAGATCAACATGGACAAGCAGTTGAAGGAGTGTGGCGAGGCCCCCTTCTACACCCTCGGCCCCCTCACCACGGACATCGCGCCCGGCTACGACCACATCACGTCCGGCATCGGCGCGGCGATGATCGGCTGGTTCGGCTGCGCGATGCTCTGCTACGTGACGCCCAAGGAGCACCTCGGCCTGCCGAACCGAGATGACGTCAAGACCGGCGTCATCACCTACAAGATTGCGGCCCACGCCGCCGACCTCGCCAAGGGGCACCCGGCCGCGCAGTTGCGGGACGACGCATTGAGTCGCGCTCGTTTCGAGTTCCGCTGGGAGGACCAGTTCAATCTCGGCCTCGACCCCGACACGGCGCGCGAGTACCACGACGAAACGCTGCCGAAAGACGCCCACAAGGTCGCCCACTTCTGCTCGATGTGCGGACCCAAGTTCTGCTCGATGAAGATCACGCAGGACGTCCGCGACTACGCCGCGAGCACGAATGCGGGAATATCCGCCATGGCCGCGCTCGAACGCGATCCGTCGCGAAGCGCAGCAGCGTCGAGCGAAAAGGACATCGCCGAGAAGGGGATGGCCGAAATGAGCATGAAGTTCCGTGAGATGGGGGCGGAAGTCTACGTCGAGGCGAAGGACACCGCCCCCGCACGCATCCCTGGTCGCGATGGCCAGTCCCGCGACGCTGTCAAGAAGAGCAACGAAGCGTTGGGTTAGCTGGCAGGCCGAGGGCGGACGGGCACTCTCGTTCGTCGTCGTTGAAGTCCGCGAGCCGTCTGCCACCGTCGGCTTTTGCCGTGCGGCTCCAGCACCGTTGGCAAGCCCTCGCGCCCCGTCCCCGCAGCCATGCCTGCGGGAAATCGATGCAAATTTCGGAAAAATGAAACCCGCTGTGTACAGGCCGGCGTAAGAAATATGTTAGATATATATTGCTGCTTTTTTATCGGATGGCAGCAACATGAGACGTACATATTCCCTCGTCCCGTTTTCGCCCCGCAGTGACGCCCGTGCCGCGAATTTGCGCCGGCGGGACCGCCAACCCGAGTTCATGCTGGCGGGCATGGTGATTGCCAGCAATCAGAGCGCACCCATCGAATGCGCCGTCCGGGACCGGTCGATTTCCGGCGCGCGCCTGGAGCTTGATCGGTCGATCATGGGCCCCGCCGGGACCCCACGGTCGCTGCCCTCGAAGATCACGCTCGTGATTTGCCGCGAGCAGACCGAGATCGATTGCCGGGTTGTCTGGCGGGATGGCAGGCACATGGGCGTTCAATTTCTGACCCGCCCGCGGCCGGCCCGCACCAAGCTGACATAGGTTGTCCGGCGCTCGTAGCTGCCGCTCCGAATACGACCGCGCACGATTGAATAGAGCACGTCGCCTTGAAGGCTTCGTGCGTGAATACTCCGCGTCTAGGCAGGGCCGGCGACCAGCGCACTTGCGGCAAGGAGCAGGGGCAGCGCGGCGATGGCCAATGTGGCGCTCGGCCAGATCCGTCGCCGCACCGCCCAGGCGATCGCAGGAGCGCCGAGGCAGGCAAAGATCAGCAGAACGAAGAAGATCGCATCCGGCATGAGCGGTCCCGTATTGTTGACGCCCTGTAGAATGAATCCGGATACGCCGACGAGCAAGGCAGCCAGCGCGAGATCGGCCAAGGTCAGGATCGCGAGCCATAGGGTCATGCGGACGCCTCCCTCGGAGAAAGTCGGCCGACCCTAACCCAATCCAAGCACCGCCCCGGCCACTGCGTGCCAGGCGGCCGTGCCGCTGATCGGACCTTGCAGCAGCTTCACCACAAGCAGCGCGCCGCCGGACCACAGGTAGGCGGGATGAAGCGCACCGCGCGTGCGCCAGTCGTAGATCGCTGCGAATGAGATAATCAGCAGGGTCACGATGGAGGGCACGATGTCGACGGCAGCCGGGGGCGGGCCGACCGCGCCTGCAGGCGGCGGGACGATCAACATGAGCACCCGCGCAATCGGCGCATCGAGGATCGAGATCGCCGCCACCAGCATGAGCCGCTTGTGCCAGTCCGTGTGCCGGACATTGGCTGCGGCCCACGCGAATACGGCGGCGAAAAACAGGATGCCGCCGAGCGGAACAATGGCGAATGCGCGCCCGGCTTCGGCCTGTCCAACGGCAGCGGCGGACTTCATGAGGTTGATCGCGGCCATCGCGCCAAACACGATCATAAGTGTAGTGAATGAAACGCTGATGAGCCCCATCGTCCGGTGTCGGCGGAATTGGCGGCTCTCTGCCAGCCAGACCTGGAACACGAAGAACAAGGCCCAGGCCGAAAATATGAAACCGTGCAGATGAACGGCCGGGTTCGCCTTGATTGATCCGGTAGCGAGCGGCACCCAGTAGCCCGGTGCGAAGCCGAGGATCGCGATGGCGGCGCACGCGACGGCCATGGCAATGAAGAACCGGCCTTCCCCAGCCGCGCGTCCGGCGGTTCCCCGTCCGGCGTCCTCTTGCGTCATCGTGGTAGCCATGCCCGCCCCCTCGTTCAGTTGTCAGTGAACGAAGTTTAGTTTGGCGCGCGACGGCCGGCAATCGGTCGCACGGTGTCCACCTGTAATTGCCGTCGAGATGTTGCCGCCGGAAATGCGGCCGACATTGCGAGCCAGAGGCGCTGAGTCGGAAATGCGATCCGCCGGTTGTGGTCGCCTCGTATAGCCGAAAACGGCAATGGCTGAAACTAAGCTGCGGATGGAGTTCTAACGTCATGCACGACCGCGTCGTAAGCCGGCAGGCAACGCTAGTTCTCGCCGCCGCTCTGGTGCTGGCCGCGACCGACGCTTTCGCCGCCAAGACCATCATTCGTCGTGGATACCTGGTCGAGACGCCAGCCAATCTGCCATGCACGGTGCGCGTCGATTTCGAAAGCCGTGGCGCCGGTCCGGATCTTGACGCCTTTGCGCGCTTCCAGCGCTATGTCATCGACACGGAGGACGTCGATCAGGCCGACGCCTGGGGGTGGGGCCGGGATGGAGAGTTCAGCCTCTGTTTGACTATCTACGACCCTGCGGCTGCGGGGCGGATTGTGCCGGAGATCGAGCGTATTGCACTTGCAATACGAGACGAGACCGGCGCGGTGCACGGCCCGGTAACGGTTCAACGCGGGCCAGGCCCTCTGAGATGATCGGCCGGACAAGCCCGATCCCCGGCGTCTGGCCGTCTGTCCCGGTGATCGAGATGGAAACGGCGACCCTGGACAATCTGCGGGTCGACCGGCATTGAGGAGTGTGGGATGCGTGTCCGGGGGCAGCGTTCTCCAATTGCCTTGCATTTCGTGCACCTTGCTTGTTGGCCGTTTCCGCATGTTTTTGCTCACGCGCGTTGCGACACGATTGGTGCTTCTCCTGGTGCTGTGCGCTCTCGCAGGCTGTGCAACCGGCGTTCGGCCGGAAAGCACGCTCGTCGATGGCGCAGCCGACCTAGCCGTGCTGCCGCCTCCCGGCTCAATCGTCGCCTCGCTCGAAGCGGCTCCGCCGGCGATAAAAGCCAACGAGATCAACGTTCTCGCGATATCCGGTGGCGGCTCGGATGGCGCGTTCGGCGCCGGCGTGCTGAAAGGCTGGACCGAGAGCGGCACGCGGCCGACGTTCAATGTCGTGACGGGCGTCTCCACCGGCGCGCTGATCGCGAGCTTTGCATTTCTCGGATCGGCCTGGGACGGTGAGATAGAGCGTTTCTATACACGAATCACCGACGAGCACATCTACGCCAAGAAGGGCGTGGCCGGACTGTTTCAGGAGAGCCTCTACGACACCGCCCCGCTTCGCACGCTCGTGGAGAAAGCCGCGAACCGCCATCTGATCGATGCCGTCGCGCGGGAGCATCGCCGTGGCCGCCGCCTCTACGTCGCAACGACCGACCTCGACAGTGGAGTGATCACCGTCTGGGACATGGGCGCGATCGCGGCAAGCGTTAACCCCGGCCGCTACGAGACGTACCGCGACGTACTCGTAGCCTCGGCTGCTTTTCCCGGATTCTTCGAGCCCGTGTTTGTGCGAGACAGCATCGATCCGGAAAAGACGCGCATGCATGTCGACGGCGGCGTCAAGGCTCCGATCCTTCTGCGGTCATTCATGGTTGCGGGCACGCAGAAGAAGAAGACCGTTTACATGCTGATCAACGGGAAGCTGACCCGTGAGGCGGGCATCGAATTGGTGAAGCCGACCGTCATCGACATCTCGAAGCGGTCGATAAGCGAGCTGATGCGAGGTCTCACTTACAAGACAATTTACCAGGCCTATGTGACCTCGAAGAATGCCCGGGCGAGTTTCCGCATGATCCATGTGCCCGACGATGTGCGCGACATCGAAAACGCGCTGAGCTTCAAGCCCGAGGAAATGCGCCGCATGTTCGAGGTCGGCTACATTTCAGGTCGGGATAAGTCGCGCTGGCTGGCCGAGCCGCCGCGCCTCGAGCCCCTCGAACGGATAGCGGTCCAGTAAGATGACCGGCGTCAGCCGGGCTGATCATCGACCGGCCGCGCCTCGATCGGTTTGCGGAAGAATTCGAACGTGTGCCGGCCTGGATCATCCAGCGTGACATAGTGGCTGCCGCCGAGCGGGGCGAAATGGAACGGCTCCAGCATCGCGATCGCCTGCGAGGGCACATCCAGGAACGAGGGGTGATTGTCCTCGGTGTCGTTGTAGCCAAATACGGCAACTCCGCCGGGGTTCAGCGCCCGCAAGGTCTCATAGAGCGCGATTTCCGTTTCAGCGGGGCTGTCTATCCCCCAACCGAAGACACCGTTGAGGATGATCAGGTCGAACGCACCCGGTTCGACATGGCGCGAAAGGTTGAGGTAGCTGTCGGCGATATGACGGTTTTGCGCCCCGAATTTTGCCTGTGCCGGGTCGATCTCGATCGTCCAGTACTCGGACCGGCGGAAGATTGCCGCGTAGATCTTCGTGTACCATCGGCAACCGACGAACAGGACGCGCCGGTATCGGGGATCGGCCGCAAATGCCGGCAGGATGCTATCCTCGAGAACCCGGCGGTTGGGCGTTTCGAGCCGGAAATCGAGACCGGCGAGGCGAATGGTTTTGACCTGATAGCGGACATCGCGCAGCGTCTCGGTGATGCCCTCCGGCAGAAGACGGCGAACGATCTGCTTTGCGCTTGATTTGACCGACATTCTGAGGCTCCCGGCTCGCGATTACGGCGCGAGGAGTGTGATCGAGATGCGGTTAAGGAAGCTGCACCGCGCAAGTTTATTCCCAGGGCACGCCAGAGGGATTGTCGCTCGCAAGGTTGATTTGTCGTGATCGTGTCGATGCCGTCGGGGTAGGTATCGTCAGCCAGGACAGATTTGAGGGGGCCAGCACATGTCAGCCGATCCGCCGATGAAACCCGTCGCGACTTCCACCCCGGACAGTGGGCACACTGACCCCGACATCGCCGATGCCATCTCCGGCTATCGCCGGTTCCAGCAAACTTTCGCAAAGGACAAGGCGTTCTACCAGACGCTGGCCGCCTCCAAGCAGAAACCGCGCCTGCTGTGGATCGGCTGCTCCGACAGTCGCGTCGTGCCAGCCCAGATCGTGAACGCCGACCCAGGAGAGTTGTTCGAAGTTCGCAACATTGCGAACACGGTGCCTCCGGCAGGTAGCGGCGACCGCTCGGTTGGCGCTGCGATCGAGTACGCAATCGCCCATTTGGGCGTCGACGACATCGTCGTCTGTGGACATACGGGATGCGGCGGCGTCGCAGCGCTCCGCCAGGGCGAGTTACCCGAAAGCGAGCCCCACCTCGCGGACTGGATCGACCAGACGAGGCCGGCGCATGCCCTCGTCGCCGCCGCCCGGGTGCCCCCCGCCGAGTGCGATATCGAGACGGTCAAGGCGCACCTTCAGTTCCAGATCGACAATTTGAAAACCTACGCCATCGTCCGTGAGCGCCTGGAAGCAGGCCAGATTGGCATCCACGCTTGGCTCTATGACATGTCACACGGACGGCTACTCGCATATGATGCCGAGAACGGCGTCTGGCAGGCGCTATAGCAGGCGTTGGAAGTTGATCGGGAACTCAGACGAACCAGCACGGGAAGTGTACCTTCCCGGCCTCCGGTCGGACCGCCGGGGGCCACCTTTTTTGTGCAATCAATTAGTTTCGCATTGCTCGGCGCATCGATAAGAATTACTCATGACCAATGATCACGCTACGCCAGCTCCGCTACGTTGAGGCGATCGCGCGGCTCGGACATTTTGGCCGCGCAGCGGAGTATTGCGCGGTGACGCAACCCGCACTGTCGCTCCAGATCAAGACGCTCGAGGAAGAGCTCGGCGTCATCTTGTTCGAGCGACTGCCGCGTGGTGTACGGCCGACAGCCGACGGGGTGGAGATTGCGCGTCGCGCAGCGCGCATCCTGGCCGAGGTGCGCGACATCTCCGACATCGCCCGCCAGCACCGTGACCCGCTCACCGGGCCGCTAAATCTCGGCGTCATTCCGACCGTCGCGCCTTATCTGCTGCCGCCCATTCTGCCTCTGCTGCGCTCGAAGTATCCATCGCTCGAGCTTCGCGTTCGCGAATCGAGGACCGAGCAGCTACTGGACGCCCTTAGCGACGGGTCGCTCGACGTGCTGCTGCTGGCATTGCCGGTCGACCGTCCGGAGTTCGATACGATGCCGATCCTGGAAGACAAATTCCTGCTGGCGATGCCCGAAAGCCGGAATGTGGACGGCAAAGTACGCGCCACGCCCGATCTGCTGAAGAACGACCGCCTTCTGTTGCTGGAGGAAGGCCACTGCCTGCGCGAACAGGCGCTCTCGATTTGTGATCTCCGTCCGTCCGATTCCATCGACAGCTTTGGCGCATCAAGCCTGTCGACGATTGTCCAACTCGTGGCCAACGGCCTTGGTTTGACATTGCTTCCAGAGATCAGCATCGCGGCAGAAAGCCAGGGGCGCGGCATTACGCTGATGCGCTTCGCCGATCCGGAACCCTCAAGGACGCTTGGTCTGGTGTGGCGGCGCACGTCGACCCGTGCCTCAGATTGCAGGGCGCTGGCCGGTATCATCTCCGAAGCCGGATTTGGTGGGAAACGGCGGGGTCGAAAAGCCGCTGCGGGTTGAGCGCTTAGAGGCTCTGCGGCTCGGCGGGAGTTTCGCTGAGCCAGAACATGCCATTCTTGAGATTGAGCAGAATGTCGCCGCCTTCGGGATGGGCCACGTCGCGGCACACGATCAGGATGTGTTTCGATTCGAACGCCGTCGAAGATGTTTCGATGTGCGTCTCGTCACGTCTGCCTTCGATGCCGGTCATCTCGCGCACGTCGGTGATGATGAGCCGACGCTCGCGCCCGCCCAGGCTGGCCTTGAGCGTCAATGGCTGGCCGATGGCGACGGCCTTCGCAATTTCAGGATTGGCTACGCCGAGCCAGAAAGCCTCGCTGCCGGCAATGCCGTCGTTGTGCCGCTGGCGCAGATTGGTCGATGCGGCGGTAGCGACTTGCGGGACGCGCGATGCGTTCTCGAAGGCCCGGTTGAAGGTGGAAACGACGACGAGTTCCGGGCTGAGGCCTGAGACGGTGCCTGCCACGAGCGCACCGAAGCCGCATAGGGCGCCGAATGCAATCTGCATGTTCCGGTCGGTCCGTTTCGCCTGCATCACAGGGGCCTCTCGAATTCGATCAGTCCAGTCCGAAAGACGGTTGCGAGTCCACATTACGGCGCTGCGCGTCGTCCTTGGGCGTATCCGCCCGAGCCCCGACCTTACTGACATGGCGCAAGAAAGCCAAATTCAGTGCAAACAACGCCGAAAATACGACGGCGATCACGAAAAGGATCGTTTGCGGATCGTTCGTACCCGTCATCGCGTACATGGGGCTTGCCGCGGCACCCTTCGTCAGGAGTTGAGCGGCCGCCGATGGCCCAAGAAGTGCAACCGTCATCCCGAAAAACACCACTCCGCCGACGACTGCATCGGCTGCGAACCGGACTGCGGGCATCTTAAGCATCTTGGTGTTCTCCTCACGAGTTTCAAACGTTGGAAATGTCTTCCTCGATCAGTCGACGTGTACGGTGTGGCGGGTGTTCGTCCCGAATGTGGCAAACTCGGCGGTTTTTCCTCAACCTAACCTGAATGCCCGGTCTTGTGTTTCCGATGGCACACCTAAAGTATGGCATGCACTTCGCTCGATCTGAGAGAACATTTTTTCCTAAATTGCATCATTGAGTTAGCGTCCAATTAACGGACATGAAAACTCGGGTCGTCGAGGTCGTGGCGCGGGGGCCGGCGAAATGGCGCGGCTGTATAGTGTGGCGAACGCTTTCATCCCGGCTGGTGAGGCACTAGAAGTCCGTTCGCATCGAGCCGGTATGATCCGGCACCCACCAAGCAGCACCCTGACCGGAGGGCATTTTTCTCATGGGTTTCATCGCCGACAGCCTGAACCGCATCCAGCCGTCCGCCACCATCGCGGTCTCGATGAAGGCGCGGGAATTGAAGGCGCAGGGGCGGGACATCATTTCCCTGTCAGCCGGCGAACCTGACTTCGACACACCCCAGAACATCAAGGATGCCGCCATCCGCGCCATGGCGGAGGGTAAGACCAAGTACACCGACGTCGATGGCACGCCCGAGCTCAAGGCCGCGATCGTATCGAAATTCAAACGCGAGAACGGTCTTGACTACAAGACGAGCGAGATTTCGGTCGGCACCGGCGGCAAGCAGGTGCTCTACAACGCACTGATGGCGACGTTGAACCCGGGCGACGAAGTCGTCATCCCGACGCCGTGCTGGGTGTCCTACGCCGACATCGTCGGTCTTGCTGGCGCCACGTGCGTGTTCGCCGCGACGACGCTGGAGCAGGGCTTCAAGCTTACGCCGGAAGCACTCGAAAAGGCGATTTCGCCTAAGACCAAGTGGTTCATCTTCAACGCACCGTCGAACCCGACCGGCGCCGCTTACTCGCGCGACGAAGTAAAGGCCCTGACGGATGTGCTGATGCGCCATCCCCAAGTCTGGGTGCTGACCGACGACATCTACGAGCACCTGATCTACGACGGGCTCGTTATGCACACCCCCGTCGCCGTCGAGCCGGGCCTGAAGGGCCGCACGCTGACCATGAACGGCCTGTCGAAGTCGTACTGCATGACGGGCTGGCGCCTCGGTTACGGCGCTGGCCCCGAGGTGTTGATCAAGGCGATGAGCAAGCTGCAGTCGCAGTCGACCTCGAACCCCTGCTCGATTACGCAGTGGGCCGCGGTCGAAGCGCTGAATGGCCCCCAGGACTTCATCGCCCGCAACAACGCCGTTTTCGCCAAGCGCCGCGACCTCGTCGTCTCGATGTTGAACCAGGCGGTGGGCCTCAAGTGCGCAAGGCCCGAGGGAGCGTTCTACGTTTACCCCTCGTGTGCCGCCCTCATCGGTAAGAAGACCGAATCCGGCAAGATGATTGCCAGCGACGAGGACTTCGTTACCGCCCTGCTCGAGGCCGAAGGCGTCGCTGCCGTTCACGGCGCGGCCTTCTATGGCAGCCCAGCATTTCGCATCTCCTACGCGACCTCGACCGAGGCGCTCGAGGAAGCGGGCCGGCGCATCCAGCGCTTCTGCGCAAGCCTCCGGTAACGCCGCCATGGAGCCAGCCCGCCCCAGCGAAGTGTCCCCAGGGGCGGGCGCACCGGAAACTAGCGCCGCCCGCGATGGCTTGACGGGCGACGATCGCCAGCGCTCGACCATCGTCGAGCTCAAGGGCGGACGCTTCTTTGGACTGAGAGAATATGGCGCCCCCGACGGCCGACCCGTCATTGCGCTCCACGGCACGCCGGGCTCCCGCTTCAAGTTCGCCAGCGCCCATGCGTCCGCATCCCGGCTCGGCCTGCGGCTGATCTCATTGGACCGCTGGGGCTACGGCCTCTCCTCGCACCGTCCAGGCGCCCGCCTGTCCGACTTCGCCACCGACGTCGGCGAACTGGCCGACAAGCTCGGTCTGGCTCGCTTCCGGGTCGTCGCAATATCGGGCGGCGCACCGTTTGCCGCCGCAATCGCGGCAACGCGGCCGGAAAGGGTTATTGCGTTAGCCCTCGTTTCGCCAGTCGGCCCGATCGCCGGCGTCGTCCCGCGACCTGATCTTTCCGTGTTCCACTTCCTGTGTTTCGGGGTGCTCCCGTTCGTGCCCGGAGTAATACCGCTCGCTTTCAACATGTTTCGGGTCGGCCTGAGGGTCGCTCCCGCCGCCGCGCTCGCTGTGGCGACTTCGCGGTCGGCCGTCGACCGCCTGACCATTGGCGATCCTGAGGTCCGTGAGCACCTCGCGAAGACCTTTGGAGAGGGGCTGGAGCCGGGAGCGATGGGCGTGAAGACCGATATGGACCTGTTCGCGAGGCCCTGGGGCGTCGATCTACTTAGGGCCGACATGCCAGCCCGCATCTGGATCGGCACCGCGGATCGCAACGTACCTCTGGATGCGGCGAGGTGGCTGGCCCGGACACTACCCAGATGCGAGCTGACCGAACTCGATGGGGCCGGACACCTCTGGGTCAGCCGCAACAGCAGCGAAGTCATGACCTGGCTTGCCGCCGCCGGATAGGCCGGTCGAGACTACTTCGTCGCGTCGGCGGCGATCTCTCCAAGGACAGCGACAAGTTTGTCGCTCGCGCGCGCTACGAGCTTCGAAGGGTTGGGCGCGGGCAGACGGTATCCGACGTTGATCTTGCCCGGTTCGGCCGATGTCTCGAACACGTGGATAGCGACTGGACAGTTGGCGACGGCAAGCGTGCTGGCGTTGACCGCTTCATGCGTAAGCTTCGCTGGGCAGAACTGCACGAACACCGCATTCCGGAAGGGCGACTTGATCCCCGAGGACGTCACGGTTTCGGTATCGGCAGCGGTCCGCTCGAGCATCGCATTGAGTTGCCCCACGTAGTCGACGACAAAGCCCCGTTTGACGATCGCATCCTTCAAGTCTTCAAGCACGACATCGAACGCACCAGACTTTGAGTGCGTCCTGAAAGCGTCATCCGCCGACACAGGAGCCGCCATCGCGGCGGCTGCGACAGCGGCGATCATGAGCGCTGGGCGGATCATCGAACGCATCAAAAAACTCCAAGATTTCAGAATGCAACCGACCTCTTTTGGAGGACGTCATTGCTTGTATTTTCATTGTCTAAGTATCGGGCCAATGACGCCTTGACCCGCATCAAGCGAGCCGGCCCTCATTGCCAACTGATAAATTCGCAAGTGCGCCAGACGGAGATAGCTTACGCGGCTTCCGGCTTGGCAAGCCCGGCCGCCTCGAAGGCAAGAGATTGACGCTGGGCCACGACGTCGGCGTCGAAGCCCTCGATCGTCTCGTTGAACATTCGGTACCAGTTCCGCCGCGCGTCGAGGTGCAGGAAAACGCCCCCAAGCCCGATCGCAGCCCGGTCCATGAATACGAACTCCCGAGGGATGGTGACCGGTCCCTTCTCCTTCAGGATCTTGTGAACGCTGAAGGCCTCCCGTCGGCCATATTCGCCCGGCGCTGTGCCGTCGGCGATCGTCCGCTCCCGGTCGTCGAGGAGTGGCCCATAGATGAAGCGCGCCCAGATCGACAAGGCGTCGATCAGCTCCGACGACAGCCCCTTGAAGCCCCACGTCTCGTAGGCGTGCACCACCTGTGCGCGGTCATCGCTCAATAGTCCATTGTAGAGATCGATGACGCCCTTGACGAACTGCGGCCTGAATTTCCGGATGCAGCCGTAGTCGAGAAGATTGATGCCGTCCGGAACGCCAGGGGCGTCTCCGGGAGCCGAACCGGGTTGCTCGAAGACGGTGTAGTTGCCGAGGTGGGGGTCGCCGTGGATGACCGCGAAGTGCGTCACGGGATACCACCACGCGCGATACATGGCTTCCGCGAGCCGGTTGCGATCCTCGATCGGTGCCGACTTGTAGTCGAGCAGCCGGCGGCCGCCCATCCACCCCATGGTCAGCATGCGCTGGGTCGAAAGCTCCTCGTAGACGTCAGGGACGCGAACTCGCCCGTCGCCATTGAATATGTACCGGTAGAGCCGCATGTGGCATCCCTCGAGCCGGTAATCGAGCTCTTCGCGCAAGCGATCCCCGATCTCCTCGAGCATCTCCCGCGTGTCGACGGCGCCACCCATGCGCGCATGCATGGCGAAGATAACGCGAAGCTGGTTGAGGTCCGCTTCGACGGCCGATTGCATGTCGGGATACTGCAGTTTGACGGCAAGCGCCTCGCCGTCCCGCGTCGTTGCTCTGTGAACCTGCCCAAGCGAGGCCGAAGCGACAGACGTTTCCTCGAACGTCCCGAACTTTTCGCGCCAATGCGGCCCCAGCTCGGCGACCAGCCGTCGCCTGACGAAGGCGGGCCCCATCGGCGGTGCGTTCGACTGGAGCTGGGACAGCTCGCGCGCGTATTCGGGCGGCAGCGCCTCGGGTATAGTCGAGAGAAGCTGCGCGACCTTCATCAGTGGGCCCTTGAGCCCCCCGAGCGCGGCGGCCAGCGCGGCGGCATCCGCCCGGTTGTCGAGTTCACGACCGATTAGCCGCCCGGCCGCGACCTTGGCGGCCACAGTACCGACGTTTGAACCTACGCGAGCGTAGCGCATGGCGCGCGCGGAGAAACGGTTGTCTTCGGTTGACATCTCTGATCGGGCCTTCCTTGACGTGTTGGCCGTTGGCATACGGCGCCGGGCCCCGCCGGGATCAGGCCCGCCCTATCAAGGTGGTGCCGACGACGTCAGATGCAACCCATCAAACGGCAACCTGCGTTCCAACCTCCACCACGCGGTCGATGGGGATCTGGAAGTAAGTGGTTGCGTCCTCGGCCTGCCGGGCGAGCCCGATGAAAAGCTGTTCCTGGAACATGGGCATCTCGGACTTTTTGGTGGTGCGCAAAGACCGCCGCGACAGGAAGAAACTGGTCCCACCCATATCGATATTGAGGTCCTTCTTCCGGCACAACGTGAAGACTTTGGCGATGCTCGGCGTTTCCATGAACCCGAACCGTGCCGACACGCGCAGGAACCCGTCGGCGATTTCCTCGACCTTCACGCGCTCGCTGTTCAACACGCGCGGTGTGTCGGATGTCTTGATCGTGAGAATGATGTTGCGCTCGTGCAGCACGCGGTTGTGCTTCAGGTTGTGCATCAGCGCCGTCGGCGCCGCGTTGGGATCAGCGGTCAGGAACACGGCGGTCCCTGGAACGCGGTGCGGAGGCTTGGCCTCGAGCTTGCGAACGAGCCAGTCGAGATCCGCCTGCGCGTGGCGCGTCTCCTTGGCCAGGAGCGCCGAGCCGCGCCGCCACGTCAGCATGATGAGCGCCATGGCCGCCGCCATCGTCAGCGGCAGCCATCCACCGTCGATGACCTTCGTCATGTTCGCCATGAAGAAGAACTGCTCGATCAGCGCTATGGGCACCACGATCAGGGCGGCCTGCCAGGCCGGTATCTTGGAGATCTTCCAGATGACGAAGAACATCAACGCGCTGTCGAGCACCATGTTCGCTGTAACGGCCACGCCGTACGCCGCGGCAAGCTTGCTCGAGGTCTGGAACATCACGACGGCAGCGACGACGAAGGCGAAAAGCAGCCAGTTGACGCGCGGCATGTAGATCTGGCCAGCCATGCTCTCCGAGGTGTGCACGATCCCGAGCCGCGGCAACAGCCCGAGCTGGATCGCCTGGCGGGTGAATGAGAACGCGCCGGTAATGACGGCCTGGCTCGCGATGACGGTGGCGGCGGTCGCCAGCAGCACCATGGGGACGAGCAGCTCTTTAGGATAAAGCAAATAGAAGGGGTTCTTCGCGGCCTCGGGGTCGGCAAGCACCAGCGCGCCCTGGCCCATGTAGTTGATGAAGAGGCAGAAGACCACGAACACCCAGGCGCATTGGATGGGCTTGCGGCCGAAATGGCCGAGGTCGGCGTAGAGCGCCTCGGCGCCCGTAACGGCCAGAAACACGAGGCCAAGCACCGAAATGGCGATGATGCCGTGGTCGACGATGAGCCGGATACCGAAGCCGGGCCAGACGGCGGAAAGGATCGACGGGTTTTGAATGACTTGCACCAGACCGCCGGCGCCCATCGCTAAAAACCAGACGAAACAAATCGGGCCGAAGTATCGGGCGACTTTGGCTGTACCGCGCGACTGCAGGTAGAAGAGCAGGAACAGGATCGCCAGCGTCATCGGCATGACGACCTGCTCGAACGATCTGTGGACGAGGTTTAAACCCTCGACGGCCGAAAGGACGGAGATCGCCGGGGTGATGACGGCATCGCCATAAAAGAACGACGCCCCGGCGAGGCCGAGCCCAAAGATGAGCGCGCTCGATTGCGGTGCGGCCGCCTGGGCCAGCGACATCAGCGAGAAGGTGCCCCCCTCGCCCTTGTTGTCGAACCGCAGCAGCAAAAGCACATACTTGAGCGTGACGATCAGGATGAGCGTCCAGAATATCAGCGAAAGTATGCCGAGCACGATCGGGCGCGCGGTCAGGCCCGCCTTGTGGGCCGCGTGCAGCGCCTCCTTGAAGGCGTAGAGTGGGCTGGTACCGATGTCACCGAAAACGACGCCGATCGAGCCAAGCGTCAACGCCCAGAAGTTTTTTGAGTGGGCGTCGTCGTGATGCGAGGGACCTGCCTCGGCTATGGAAGCTTGTGCCACGGGGCACCCCATGATTGTTCGAGGCGATTGGGCTCGGCGCGGCTATGACCGCCGGCAAATCACCCGTGAGCGGCGCTTCTACTCCCGCTGTAACTTCCGCGAAAGCCCCCAAAAACGGATGTGATGCTAAACAGCCACGATCGATGTAGCGGCTGGGCCACTATGTGAGTGTTGAAGGGCGGGCGTCGGCTACTCTGGCTTCGGTTGATCGGGGGGAGTGGACATCGGCCGACGGTTGGAATTTGCGAACGTGACCTGAGGAACCGCGAATCTGAGCACGTAAGTCAATGCTTCCTTCAGCACGCCCGACCACAGGCTCCAATTGTGATCTCCATCGAGCACCCGGAGTTCAGCCAGATCCGGCTGCAGTTCGAAGAGTCGCTTATGCAACAGTGCCGTCTCGAACGCGATGCCGAGGCGGTCGCCGTCACCCGTGGCGAGGAACACGCCGATACGCAGTTTCTGTGCCGCATAACCGGCGAGCAGGCTCGGATAGTTGTTCGCGGCCCAGGACGCCTCGCTGAAGGTCCCATCCTGCTTGAGGAACGGCGGTTGGATGCGTGCCGACGAAAGCGGCGGTGGCGTCACCGAGTAGACGGCAGGGCTGAGGGCGGCAACGGCACCGACCCGGTCGGGATACTTGAGGCCGAAGCGGACGGCTCCATACCCGCCGGCCGATATTCCGGCGATGAAACGTCCGTCGCGAGATTTTGTGGTCCTGTAGGTGGCATCGATGGCGGGGACGAGATCGGTCCAGAATGCGGTCTCTGCCTTGTCCTTTGCGCCATCCACCCACCACGAGGCAGGGCAACCGGGCATCACCAGGATCGCAGGCGGAATTACCCCCTCGGCGATCAGCCGGTCAGCGGTATCGGTGATATGGCCCGGGCCGGTCCAGGCGTGCTCGTCTCCACCTGCCCCGTGCAGCAGGTAGACGACCGGATATCTCTGTACGGAATGGGCGTAGCCGTCCGGAAGATAGACGAGAAAGGGTAGGTCGCGCTTGAGACCGGCCGACGGGATCATCTGGCGAACGATTTGGCCCGCCGCAGCCACGTCCGCACGCAGCACAAGTACGCAGGCGAGGAGCGCAATCGACGCGGATGCAACCCAATTACGCACGAATATATCCCCACTCCCGCGAGAGGACCTGGCCAGTGCCGATTGTCCGAAAGCGATGCTCATAGACCCATATGAATATATAAGTAACCTACCGGCTCAGTGCCCGGAAGATGGCAGGTGAGCGGTTGCAGAACGGTCAACGTCCCTTGACTGGCCGCACGAAAATGCCAGATGTGATTGCTCGCACGACATATTCGGAAAGACACGCATATCCCTGTTCGGTAATCGCAAATTCGTTTGGACGCTCTTCCGCACTCATGTTGCGCCCCTGCTCGATCACCTGCATCGCCTCGTAGCGCCCTATCCTCAAGACCTGCTGGCGCTCTGCCACCCGTGAGGTTGCTGCGCGGATGGCTTGGTAGTGAGGGTCCTTGGTCAGGCTGCGGACGTACTGGACGCCGACCAGAGCAACATCGACGCCGTGTGCCTTCAGCCAAATGACAGCCTGCTCGACGGCGGTCTCGAACTGCTCGACGCTGACCTGCGCGAGGGCGTCGCTGCTGCCCAGTTGCCATAGTACGAGATCGGGGTTTGCAAGCGCGACCTCGGTCTTCATCCGGTCGCCGGCATCGCTGGCAAGCTCCCCCGAGATGCCCCGGTCGACGATCTGGATGTCGAGGCCGGGTATTGTCTTTTCAAGGACGCCTTCGATGACCTTGAAATAACTTTCGCCGGTGCTTTGCATCAGCGCGCTAGAGGACGCGCCAATCGTCATAATTCTAATGGTTTTCCGCTCTTTCAGGACACGCTGAACATTGGGTAGCGGAACGGCTCCTGAGATTGTGACACCCGGGGTCTGGCAGTCCTTGGACAGCGGTGGCGGCTGCGGATCACCCGCCGGCGCCTGGGCAACGGCGGTGCGGAGTGACGGCAGGGCCAGTGCCACGCAAAACAACGCTATCGCTGTCAGCCGTCGCATTTTACGCATTCTCCCGGGCGGCGTTCCGCTGACGCTTTGCCGAACTCGGCCACTCCGCCAGCCATGCGGTCAATATGAGCAATAGAATGCCAGAAACAACAATCACGCTGTCTATGAATAAACCACCTTTGTAAATGAACCGGATTATTTGGGCCGCAAGGCTCAAGATTGAGCCGACGCAGAAAACCGCCAGCGACTTCCGGCCGAGCAGCGAAAGTACTCCAGCGATGGAACTCAGCCTGGAGAAAATCAAATCGCTGAAGCTCGACACGACGGCGACCAGCGCGAGGAACTGTATCAGCCGGATCGGCGTCTGATACGACTTGAGTTCGACGAAAAGTAGTTTCGGCTCGGGCAGCAGCGTAGGATCCGGCCGCAGGTTCAATGTGACGATCGCCGCGCCCATAAGTACGATCGGCAGTCCGATCCAGCGAAGTGCCACGATGTTGCGGCGCGCGAAGGCGCCTAGTCCCGTGTCTCGGGCGAGAAGGAAGCCGAGCACGAAGATGAGTTGCCACGCCAGCGGGTTGAAGAACCACTGTCCCTGCCCGGGCCAAGTCGGTATCGAGATCTGGTAGACCAAAACGAAAAGATAGAGCCCAAGCGACAACGGTAGCAGCAAGCGTGGTGCGGTCCAATGGATCGTAACCAGCAGCGGCGCGGCCGCCATCAGCACCACGTATAGCGGCAGGATGTCGAAATAACCGAGTTGATAGGTAAGTGTGACGAGACCGATATGGGCGCGGATCGGATCGTAGAACACCGTCGCCGCATTGTGCCACTCGAGCAGGAGCGGGTTGTCTGTCGCGCTCGCGGATGCCGCCAGCATCGCGATGGCCAGCGATATCAGCATCAGATGCACGGCGTAGATCTTGAGTGCACGGTCTGCGAGGGCCTTGAGCGCCTCGATCTTCGCCCCCCTGGCCTCGAAGCGACCAACCATCAGCGCCAGCGCCCATCCGGCTAGAAAAACAAACAGCTCGGCGGAATCCGAGATCGAGACGTTACGATGTGTGAAACGCTCGAATGTAATGCCGGGAATATGATTGATGAAGATGGTGATCAGTGCGAAGCCGCGCCAGAAATCAACCGCGTTAGCGTCCCGTGGCAACGTTTCCCTCCCGCGGCGGCCGATCGTGCAGCCTCGTAGAATGACCGTGACCGCAGCGATACCACGGCCTGCCCGGCTTCACACCAACTTGCCAGGATTAAGAATGCCGCGCGGGTCCAGCGCGGCCTTGATCGCACGCATGGCGCCAAGCTCGGGCGCGCTCTTGTAGCGAGGGAGATCGTCACGTTTGAGGCGGCCGATGCCGTGCTCGGCGGAAATCGACCCGTTCATCTCGTGGACGAGACCATGCACGGCGTCCGCCATCGTATGCCAGAGTGCGAGATACGCGGCCTTGTCCATGCCCACTGGCTGAGAGACGTTATAGTGAACGTTCCCGTCTCCGAAGTGACCGAATGGGACCGGGCGCGCGCCGGCGCATACCGTTTCAACGATCGGACCGGCGCGGCGTATGAAGTCGGGAATCGCTGACACCGGCACCGAGATGTCGTGCTTGATGCTGCCGCCTTCTGGCTTCTGGGCCTCCGAAAGTGATTCCCGTATCTTCCAGAGTGCTTGTCTCTGGGCGATCGTATCGGCGATCGTGGCATCAATGACGAGTTCGTCCTCGGCAGCCTGGGTAAGCAGAGCCTCGGCTGCCGTTCCGGCCGATCCATCGGAGCGGCCGCTCGAAATCTCCAGCAGCACGTACCACGGGTGTGGACCGCCGAATGGATCGCGCGTTCCGGGCGCATGGCGCAGCACCATTCCAAGACCAGTACGGTCGAGAAATTCGAATGCGGTCAGGCCGCTGCCGGCTGCCGTCTCCGCTCTCTGAAACAGGCGCCCGACCGCCTCGATGTCGGGCAGTGCGCAGAACGCGGTCGCCGTCTCGGCCGGACGCGGCAGCAGCTTGAGCGCCACCGCCGTGATCACGCCGAGCGTGCCTTCCGATCCGATGAGCAGGTCCTTGAGATCAAACCCGGTGTTGTCTTTCTTGAGCGCACGAAGCCCTTCCACCACCTGCCCGTCGGCCAGCACCACTTCGAGTCCGAGCGCGAGATTTCTCGCATTGCCGTAGGCCAGCACCTGCACGCCACCCGCGTTCGTCGCCATGACGCCGCCGATCTGGCATGAGCCCTCCGATGCGAGCGAAAGGGGAAACAGACGGCCGGCGGCCTCGGCTGTTTCCTGGGCGGTAAGCAGCGTCACGCCGGCCTCCGCAACCATGTAGACGCCGGCCGGATCGACGTGACGGATGCGGTTCATGCGCGACAGGGACAAAACGATTTCCGTCCCGCTCTCATGCGGGATCTGTCCGCCGACGAGACCGGTGTTGCCTCCCTGCGGCACAACCGCGACGCGCGCCTCATGGCAAGCGGCGAGGATGGCCGAAACCTCGCCTGTAGAGCCGGGGCGCAAGACCAGCGGCGTGCGGCCGATGTAGAGATCGCGCCATTCGCGCAGGTATCCGGCCTGATCAGTTGGATCGGTCAGGGCGAACGACGGCCCAACTATCGAGGTAAGTTGAGCGATCAGGTCGGCTGATGGCGGGTTCAGTCGCGGCGTATCGAGCATGGGTGGTGTGTAGGTTCAATTGGCGCGGCGGCCACGAGATGAGGCGCAGACGCTAACACCAATCGGCGGGCCGCAGAAGCACGGCCCGCTCCACCATTGGTTGGAGGCGCTATTTCGCGCCGCCCGCCGGAAGGCTGTTGATATAGGCGACAATGGAGTCGAGGTCGGCGTCTGAAAGCTTGAATTTCGGCATTTCTTCGTGTGTGGCCGCGATCCCGCGGGAAAGCGGTTCGCGAAGCGCCAGAAGCGGGTGCCTCTGTTGCAGTGTCCGGAACTCGGGCGCCTTTGCATTGGGGCTCGTCCCGGCCGCGCCAGTTGCGTGGCAGCGGCTGCAGTTGGCCTCGACGAGCGTGCGGCCCTTGGCGGTGAGCGTATCGACATCCGAAGCCATGGGGCCTGTCGCGCCGAGCCGCTTCAAGCCTGCGGCGGCTCCCGCGAGCGAGCCGTCGATCAGCAGTGCCCGGGAGAAGTCCTCGATCGCGAGCGGTTTGTTGCCCTTCGCCTCGTTGGCATAGCCTCGGTTGTTGTAGGCGAGCGCGTAGATCGGGTTGAGCCCGATCGCGGTGGTGTAATCATCGATCGCGCGATCGATCTCCCCCTTCTTGCGATAGGCGAGACCGCGATGATTGAATGTGCTGGCCGATTTCGGATTGAGCTTGATGGCTTCCGTGAAGTCGGTGATGGCCAGATCGGGCAGCCCTTTGACGATGTAGGCGTGCCCGCGGCTGACAAGAATTCCGGGCGACGCCGGGTTGAGCTTCAGCGCCGTGGTGAAATCCTCGATGGCGGTATCCGCCTCGTTGCGCGAGAGCTTCATATGCCCGCGTCCGGTCAGCGCGACGGCATCCGCAGGATTGAGTTTCAAGGCCTCGTTGTAGTCGGCCAGCGCCGCATCGATGGCTCCCGCATCGGCCCGCGCGCTGGCCCGGTTTCGGAAGGCGATGGCCTTCTGCTCGGCGGCGGCCTTGGTGTCCGCGATAATGGCCGAACATGCAGCGATACGCGCCTCGGAGTTACGGCTCTGCCGGCAATCGGCGACCGTGTCGGCGCCAGCTTGCGTCACCGTCTGTGCGGAAGTCGTCCCGGTCCCGACCACGAGCGCGACCGCAGCCGCCATCGCCGCCGTTCGCAAAATTGATTGCATGAGTGTGCCCCGCTTCAGGTTCATTGAGGAACGCTGACTAGCGCCCATGTAGTGGCACGACATTGAGCCCGATCAAGAGGCTTCCGCGCTCAGCGCTACTCCCGCCGCAAGGCTTCAATCGGGTCGAGGCGCGCAGCCCGCCGAGCCGGAAAGTATCCGAAAACAATGCCAACGAGCGCCGAGAAAAGAAATGCGATCACCACGATCGTCGGATCGACCACGTAGGGCACCCCCATGCCGCGGGCAGCCATGAGCGCGAGCCCGAGCCCGAGCACAATGCCGATCACGCCTCCAAACAGCGACAGCACGACGGCTTCGACCAGGAACTGCGACAGCACTTGTCGCTCGAGCGCGCCGATGGCGAGCCTGATTCCGATCTCTCGTGTCCGCTCGGTGACCGACACCAGCATGATGTTCATGATGCCGATGCCGCCGACGATCAGGCTCACGGCAGCTACGGCGCCGAGCAGCCCCGTCAGCATGGCCGCCGTGCCCGCGGTTGCCTGGACAATCTGCTTCATGTCGCGAACGCTGAAGTCGTCCTCCTTGCCGGGGCCGATGTTCCGGCGCTCCCGCAGCATCCGCTCGATGTCGGCCTGGACCTTCGAACTGTCGGCGTTGTCCGTCGCGGAGACGAGGATGCGGGAAATATCGGTATTTCCGGCAAGCCGCCGCTGGAAGGTTCGGATCGGCATCACCACGATATCGTCTTGATCAGTTCCAAATCCGGTCTGGCCCTTTGCCGAGAGAAGCCCGACAACCTCGCACGAGATGTTTCCCACGCGGATGCTGTGCCCGAGCGGGTCCGTCGGCCCGAACAGCTTGGTGTGAACGGTGGCTCCGATGACGCATGCCGCGCGGCCGCCGCGAACCTCGCCGTCGAGAAACACGCGCCCTGCGGTCAATGACCAGTCCTGCGCGATGAAATAGTCATTGTCGGTCCCTGTGATCACGACGAGCCGGTTGTCTGTTCCATAGACGACGGTGGTCGACTTCTGCGAGACCGGCGCGACGGCTTTGACGCCTGAGAGCTGGGTCCGCATCGCATCGATGTCGCGGGAGTTGAATGCCTTGGCGTCGGAACTCGCTCGTCCCGGTCCGAACTGGCCCGGGCTGACGAACAGAAGGTTGGAGCCGAGCTTGGCGAGATCAGCGGTCACCTTGGCGGCGGTGCCGTTGCCGATTGTCACCATGGCGATCACGGCGCCGACGCCGATCACGACGCCGAGCACCGTCAGGAACGACCGTAGCGCGTTGCGCCGAATGGCCTGGAAGGCGAGCCTGATCGCCTCGAGGATCATGACGCCGCCCCGCTGTTCATCGTGTCGCTTTCGATGCGGCCGTCGACGAAACGCACCGTCCGTCTGGCATAGGCCGCGATGTCGGTCTCGTGCGTCACCATCACCACAGTCATCTGTTGATCCCGGTTGAGGCTCGTCACGAGATCCATGATCTCGCGGCTCGTCCTTGTGTCCAGATTGCCCGTCGGTTCATCCGCGAGCAGCAGGCTTGGACTGGTCACGATGGCGCGTGCGATTGCGACGCGCTGTTGCTGCCCACCCGAAAGCTCGGACGGCGTATGCCCTTCGCGCCCGGCAAGTCCGACGAGCGCAAGCGCGGCCGCCGCCTGCTCGCGGCGCTCCGCGGCCGGTACGCCGCGGTAGATCAGCGGGAGTTCGACGTTCTCGAGTGCCGTCGTGCGCGCCAGAAGGTTGAAACCCTGAAAGACGAAGCCCAGCATGTGCCGGCGGATCAGCGCGCGTTCGGTTCGCCCGAGCCGGCCGACCTCCAGCCCCTGCAGCAGATAGTCGCCCGAAGTCGGCGTATCGAGGCAGCCGATGATGTTCATGGCGGTGGACTTGCCGGAGCCCGAAGGGCCCATGATGGCGACGAACTCGCCGTCCATGATGTCGAGGTCTACACCGGAGAGCGCGTGAACCGCGACCGTCCCCGCGCCGAACACCTTCGTCACCGCCCGCAACGAGATGAGCGGTGATGCCAGCGTCGATGTTGGGGCCGAATCTTTCACGGCGCGGCTCCCGTCAAGACTTGCTCGCGGCCTGGTCGATGATCAGGGCCTCACCGGGTTTGATCGCGCCCTCGCGGACCTCCGTGCGCCGGCCGTCGCTCGCCCCGATCACCACGGGAACCCGGACGGCGGTGCCGTTTCGCAAGGCCCACACCGCTCGCTCGGATCCCGACTCTTCGCGCTGGCTGGCCGCGCGGAACCGCGGTGGCCCCGGCAACAGCCGCCGCAGCAGGCTCGACTGAGACGCAGGCGATGCGCTCGGCGGCGCATATCTGAGCGCAGTGTTCGCAATGAGAACCGCGTCCTTGATCTCGGTGACCCTGATCTCGGCCGTGGCCGTCATGCCGGGCCGCAGCAACAACTCGGAATTGTCGATGTCGAGAACCGCCTTGTAGGTCACGACCCCCTGAATGGTTTCGGAGGCGAAACGGACGTCGCGTATGGTGGCTGGAAATTTCCGGTCGGGAAACGCGTCGACGCTGAAATTCGCACCCTGGCCGACCTTGACCTTGCCGACATCTGCCTCGTCGACATCGACCTGAAGCTCCATCTGCCGCAGGTCCTCCGCAATCGAGAACAGCACCGGCGCCTGAAGCGACGAGGCGACTGTCTGGCCGGGATCGACGCTCCGCTTGAGCACCACGCCGCTGATCGGCGAGCAGATGCAGGCCTTGGCGAGGTTCGTCTCGTTGAGCCGCAGATCGGCTTCGGCCACGCCGACATCGGCCCTGGCGCTCGCGAGTGCGGCGACGGCCCGGTCGTGGGCGGCCTCCGCGACTTCGAGGTCGTGCGTCGAGGCGTACTGCTTGGCGGCAAGCGTCCGCTTACGCTCGAGATCCTTTTGCTTCTCGACGACCGTCGCCGCGCCGTCCGCGACTTTTGCCTTGGCCGCCTCAAGCTTTGCCCGCGAGCTCTCGACGCTCGCCTTCAGCTTGTCGGTATCGAGCTCCGCCAGCGGCTGACCGGCCTTGACGGGAGTATTGTAGTCGACATGGACTTTGCGAACGGTGCCGGAAAGCTCACTCGAAACGTCGACCTTTTTGGTCGGCTGCACGGAGCCTGTCGCCGTTACGATGACGGTCAGCCCCCCTCGCGTCACCGGCTCGGTGACATAGGCGACCGCGCGCGATCGTCCATTGAGCGACCAGACGACCGTCACGATCAAAAGCAGCGCGACCGCCGCGCTCGCCAGCCGCATCTCAGGCCGCGCGAACCACGCGCCGGCCCCACCTGTGGCCTTGCCGACGATGGCTCGTATATCTTCGCGATTTCGGGGAACGACCGGATCACTCACGTCGTACAGTCCTCCAGCCACTGGCACGTCGCGACGACTGATGGATCGCACACGTCGCTGCGTTGATCTCCATCAAGCCGCGGCGCCGGCTCCAACTGAACGACTAGGCCAGCGCGATGAGGTTGTCGATCTCTGGGGCGATGCGCGTGGGCCGTGTGGTCGGCGACTCGGACCGGTCGCGCCGCGTCCGGTTCTATCCACGGATTGTTTCGCGCCGTCACAGTCGCGCACTCCGCGCTCTGGTATTTTGACCGCCGAATCGAAAGAAACCGAGCCCGCTCGAACCGGAGACAGATCATGTCGAACGCTGCCGCAGCAGACGCTGCCCGCGAGGCCCGCACCGAGGCTGAAAGCGCCGCACCCGCGCCCGCGTCGAAAACGGCTGCGTCGGGCGCCACGTCGTCCGCAAAAACCGGATACCACGTCTTCGACACGCGCGTGTGGATCACCGATTTCAACCCGGTCGAGTTCGGCATCTACAAGGAGAGCCGCAATCGGGCCAAGTCCCGCCAGTTCACGACCGATATGGATATCTTCGCCGAGATCACCGAGAAGGGTGAGCGGACAGGACTGCTCGGCTACCGCGAGGAGTTGTGGAAGAAGGAGAAGGGCCTCGACCGCCGGATCGTCTGCAAGTTGTTTTCCGAGAACCTCAACTGGCGCGCAACTATGGACCTGATGCTTGGTCGCTCGCTCCAGCAGACGGTTGGTGCGCGCGGCCTCGCCGTTACGTCCTGGGCGATCAACACCAACGACGACGATTTCGTCGTCTACGTCGAGCGCTCGGCGAACAAGTGGCCGATGATGCCGGAGAACTTCGCGTTCTTCCTGATGACGGACGGAAAGCCGACCTTCTACCGACTTAAGAGCGACATCATCAACGTCGGAGGCGACTACACGCTCTATGATGGCCAAGGCCGCCGGATCGGCGATATCGACGGTTCGATCATCACGCTTGGCGGACACTGGCGCGGGCGCCTCAAGGCGGAAGCATTCGACAAGCGGCTCTACGCGGTGATGAAGCTTTTCACGGCGGTCATCGTGTTCAACCGTGCGACCCGCAATCATGTGCGTCGCCTACACGCCGAACTCGTCGCCGGACGCCTGCCTTTGAAGCTGGAGCGTCAGGAAAACGACCTGTATATGAACCCCCGCCGGACGCGCTGATCCGGCCACGAATGGCGTTCCCTCCAACGGCTGCAGGTATCGTTATGCGTCGCTTCCTGATGACAACGTTGTCGCCACTCGGCCGCGCGCCTCGGTGGCAGTTCTGGATCCTGTTTGTGTTCAACGTCGTGATTGGCGCCGTTTGGACCGGGCTGCAGTCCGCATTCGCCGATGGCGACCCGCGTGCAACCAATATCCTCGATCATATGGGCCAGAACTACATCGCGTATTCCGTCGCCTATATGACGCTTGTTTTCATGATCCTCATGGTCATGATCAACCGCTATCACGATCTGGGGCGCAGTGGCTGGGGCCTGCTGTGGCTGACCCTGCCGCTCGCGGTCATCGCCGCGGCCCTAACGATTGCGAGCCCAAACGTCGCCTATTGGCTCGGGATCGAGGCGACTGCCGCCAAAAACGCCTCCAAGGTGCTGTGGCTGATGTCGTGGCCGCTTGCCGTCTTCCTCTCGCTTCTGATCCACCTGCGCTGTCTTTTCTCGCCTGGCGAGGCACGCGCGAACCGGTTTGGTCCGCCGCCGCAGGGTTCATCGGCAGCCTGACGCTCCAGAATGCCTGCAAAGTGCGCAGGCGGCGTGTCCGACTGACTAAACTCATAGCAGTCGAGCCTGGCCCCTTCCTGGCCCAGGTAGAGCAACCTATTGTTTAATCAGCGAAAGCCGAAAGTTCAGTCGTTTGGCGTAAATTTTGCCTCCCCGCCCTCTCGGTTGCGAAGTCTTCTGGTCAGCCGGCCAGCGATGCGACCAAAAAACAGGCAATGACCTGCATTGGGGGGATAGAATGGAGCAGGCTCAGACTGGAGCTGATGTATTTTTTCTACTGATGGGGGCCATCCTCGTCTTCGCTATGCACGGGGGCTTCGCGTTCCTGGAGGTCGGCACGGTTCGTCACAAGAACCAGGTTAATGCACTGGTGAAGATCCTGGTCGATTTCGCAATCTCGACCGTCGCCTATTTTACGATCGGCTATACGATCGCCTACGGCGTTTCATTCCTTCAAAGCGCCGAGGCCATTTCGGGTGGCGCTCAGGGGTTCGATCCCCAGGGCCTTTCGCTCGTGAAATTCTTTTTCCTCTGCACATTCGCCGCCGCCGTCCCCGCGATCATCTCGGGCGGCATCGCCGAGCGGGCCAAGTTCTGGCCCCAGTGCCTCGCCACCGGGCTGGTCGTCGCGATTGCATATCCTCTGTTGGAGGGTGTCGTCTGGAACAAGAACTTCGGGTTGCAGTCCGGCTTCTTCGCTGACGTGCTCGGCGCCGAGTTCAAGGACTTCGCCGGTTCCATCGTCGTCCACGCGTTCGGCGGCTGGGCGGCGCTCGCAGCGATCATGCAACTCGGCCCGCGACTCGGTCGGTATGATGGCCGCGGAGGAGCAACGCCACCGTCGTCTTTGCCGTGGCTGGCAATGGGATCATGGATGCTTTGCGTCGGCTGGTTCGGCTTCAACGTGATGAGCGCACAGAGCCTGAAGGGCGTCTCCGGTCTCGTCGCCATCAACTCGCTGCTCGCCATGGCGGGCGGCATCCTCGCTGCGCTGATCGCCGGCCGCAACGATCCCGGCTTCGTTCATAACGGCGCACTCGCCGGCCTCGTGGCGGTTTGCGCCGGCTCCGACATCATGCACCCGCTTGGCAGTCTGGCGGTTGGTGCAGGAGCAGGCGTGATCTTCGTCTTCATGTTCCAATACTCCACCGAGCGCCTGAGGGTCGATGACGTCCTCGGCGTGTGGGCGCTGCACGGCCTGTGCGGGCTATGGGGCGGAGTCGCATGCGGAATATTCGGGCTGAAGGCGTTCGGCGGCCTCGGCGGCGTGACGTTCGCGAGCCAGCTCATAGGCAGCATAGGCGGTGCGGCCTTCGGATTTGCCGCAGGTTTCGTCGTCTACCGGATCGTCGATCTCGCATTGGGCTTCCGTCTTTCTGCCGACGAGGAGCGCCGGGGAGCCGATTTGTCGATCCACAAGATCGGCGCAAACCCGGAGGTCGAGGTGCGGGCGGGGCGGGTCTGATGCCGCTTCTTTTCGGCCATCGCACGCCGGGTTGCGACTGACCCGGCGGCCATGGCATCAGTGGCGTTGTTTCAAGGAGCAGCGCCATGACGACCCCAGCCGAGCTCTATGACCGTCACCGCCAGGCCATGGCTCCGATCCTCCGGCTCGACCACCTGCCCGCCGAGTGGAACGCGAGCATCACGGGCTATCTGGTGATGGCGGCGGCCGCCGCGGCCCTCTACCTCGATTTCCCGTTGGACGATGCCTTCGACGAGGCGGCCCCGGTATTCACGCCTGACCTCACGCCCGATCAAACACCCGGAGCCGTGACGCAGCCGGACAGGAACCCCTCGTGATGGAGCCGGTGTACATGTGTCCCCGAGTGATGCCGTGACCGGATCTCTGAGCCGTGATCCCGCGGGCGAAGAAGCCTCAGCCCTCGAAATTGCCGCCGCGGTGGCCAGCGGAGCCACCACCGCCAGCGCAGTCGTCGCGGCAGCGATTGCCCGCATCGAGGCTGGCAACGAGCGGCTCGGCGCATTCACGACCCTGGTTGCCGATCGCGCACGGGTCCGCGCCGCGAATGTAGACGCCGCCATCAAGTCGGGCCGGCCGCCTGGGCCGCTCGCGGGCGTGCCGTTCGCGGCGAAGAACCTTTACGACATCGCCGGTGTCGTCACGCGGGCCGGGTCGAGGATCAACCGCGCCAACGCGCCGGCCGGCGTCGATGCGACCGCGATCCAACGCCTGGAGGAGGCCGGCGCAATCCTGGTCGGCGCTTGCACCATGGACGAGTACGCCTACGGTTTTACGGGAGAGAATGCCCACGAGGGCCCCTCTCGCAACCCTCACGATGTGACGCGCATGACCGGCGGATCATCGGGCGGTCCAGCGGCGGCCGTGGCCGGCGGAATGGTGCCGCTGGCGTTGGGCTCCGACACCAATGGATCGATCCGGGTGCCTGCTTCGCTGTGCGGCCTCTACGGTGTGAAGCCGACCTATGGGCGATTGTCGCGCGCAGGCGCGTTTCCCTTCGTCGCCAGCCTCGACCACGTCGGTCCATTTGCGCGATCCCTCGCAGATCTTGCCGCCGCCTACGATGCGATGCAGGGCCCGGACGCGCGGGACACCGTATGTCGCCCGCCCGATCATGATCCCATATCGCCGTTGCTGGAATACGAACCCGGCGCGCCGATCAGGACAGCCGTCGCCGATGGATACTTCCGGTCGGGCGCCATGCCGGAACTGCTCGACGCCCTCGATATGGCGTCGGCCGCCATCGGCGCAACCGAGCGTATCGAACTCCCCGAGGCCCACCGCGCGCGAGCGGCGGCGTTCGTCATCACGGCCGCCGAGGGAGGTGCGCTCCACCTCGACCGGCTTCGCGAGCGCGCCGCTGACTTCGACCCCGACACGCGCGACCGGCTGGTCGCAGGCACGATGATACCAGCCCAGTGGGTTATCCAGGCACAGCGGTTCCGCCGCTGGTTTGCCTCCCGAGTCGCGCAGGCGTTTCGCGAGGTGGACGTGATCCTTGCACTCGCAACGCCGATCACGGCGCCGAAGCTTGGCCAGAAGACGTTCGAGTTCGAAGGTCTCGAGCTGCCGGTGCGGCCCCATCTGGGTCTCTATACGCAGCCGCTGTCCTTCGTCGGGCTCCCGGTCGTCACCGTGCCGCTGAAGCGCCCGCCCGGCGCCCTCCCGGTCGCGATCCAGGTCATAGCCGCACCCTGGAACGAGGCGCTCGCGTTCCGAACGGCGGCGAAGCTTCACCGCGCTGGCGTCACCACCGACGCGTAACGGCCGTTATTGAAGCATCGTAATCAAAGGGCCAAATGACCTGATGCCAAGTGCCGGGGACGGCGAGCAATGAACCGACCGAACGGTCGAGGGAACCGATAGAGATGCATTTTTTTGCACTACCCGCCGCAATGCCGATGCTCGTCCTGCCGGTCAGTGAACCGGTATTGAGGTTCAGCGCCTTCGCGGGCGTATTTCTCGTGATGGCGGCACTCGAGCTGATGATCCCCAAGCGCGAGTTGTCCGCTAGCAGGGGCCGACGCTGGCTCACGAACCTGACGATGGTGGGCCTGGGCATAGCAACGACGCGTCTGATGGGACTGGCCGCCCAGCCATTGGTCGCGGTCGGCGCGGCGATGATTGCGGAAGCGAACGGTTGGGGGCTTCTGAATGTCATAGCGCTTCCCGAATGGCTGGAAATCACTCTGGCGGTGGTGATCCTGGACTTCGCGGTCTGGGTCCAGCATCTAGCTTCCCATGTCGTGCCGGTCTTGTGGCGCTTCCACCGCATGCATCATGCCGACGTCGATATCGACGTCTCGACCGGACTGCGCTTCCACCCGGTCGAGATCGGCCTTTCGATGCTCTACAAGGTGCTATGGGTTCTGCTTTTGGGGCCCGCGCCGGTCGCTGTCGTGATCTTCGAAGTGATCCTAAACGCCGGGGCTATGTTCAACCACGCCAACGTCGATCTGCCACGATGGCTGGACCGCATCCTGCGGCTCGCGATCGTGACCCCCGACATGCACCGCGTCCATCACTCGGTTGTCCAGCGCGAGCACGACACGAACTATGGCTTCAATCTCTCGATCTGGGACCGGATTTTCCGCACCTATACCGACCAGCCGGAGGGCGGCCATAAGGCGATGACGATTGGACTGACCGATTACCAGCACCGAGGGCCGACGCGCATAGCCTGGAGCCTCTTCCTGCCGTTTGGCTACAAATAGACCGCCGGCGCCGCCGCCATTGGACACGCCCCGCAGCCTGCGGGCGTTGCGGATCAGCGCAGTTGTGGCGGCGTTGCAAAATCGAGCGATGGTCCCGATGGGGTCTCGGGGGGAAGCGGCTTCATCCCTTCGAGTGGCGGCGGAGTGCCCGGCAGTGACAGTCCGGTTCCGAAACGCTGCACCTCGATTGCCACAGGGCCGGACGAGGGGAGGCCCCCGTCCTTGCTCGTAACGACCAGCGACGGCATCACGACGAGGATCGCAACCATCATCAATTGAATCGCCAGGAACGGGATCGCCCCCCAGTAGATGTCCCATGTCGTGACAGGCGCAGTGGTCCGGCCGGTGACCTTGTCGGCGTAAGGTTCGGCCGGCGCGACCGAGCGTAAAAACATCAGCGCGAAGCCGAACGGTGGGTGCATGAAGCTCGTCTGCATGTTCACGGCCAGCAGGACGCCAAGCCAGATGACGAGGGGGGTGGGATCGAGCACCCTCTCCACACCCCCGATCGTCGCGGTTGCGAGCCCCAGCGACTTGGCGAGGGCGATGGCTTCTGCCGATGTGCGGAAGATGTTTTCCGCGGCGGGCTTCAGCAAAGGCACCACGATGAAGGCGAGTTCAAAGAAGTCGAGAAAGAACGCCAGCAGGAAGACGAGCGCGTTGACCGCGAAGAGGAAGCCGTAGAGCCCACCAGGCAGGGAGGTTAGGAGATGCTCGACCCACTTGTGGCCGTCGACGCCGTAAAACGTCAGCGAAAAGAGGCGCGCCCCGATTAGGATGAAGAGCACGAACGAAGAAAGCTTGGCGGTCCGTTCCAGCGCCTCCCGCACGATGGTCCAGTTCAGCCGGTCGGCATTACCCTCGCTCAAGCGCTTGCCCCCCGCGAGCGCGATGGCGCCGAGCGCTCCCATGGCTCCTCCCTCGGTCGGCGTGGCAAGCCCGAGGAAGATTGTTCCGAGCACGAGGAAGATCAAAAGAAGCGGTGGCACCATGACGAATGTCACGCGCTGGGTGAGGCGCGAGACGAGGCGGGGTCCCCCGTTCGCCTCCACGATCCGGCTCGCGAGTGCCACTGGAAACGCGACGGCGATCGCCAGCGCCATGGTCAGTACGATCCGGTCGGCACCTTCCGTTGCAGTGCCGCGCATAGCATAGAGCGCCGCGCCGATCGACAGAATGGCGAGGATGGCGAGCGACACGAGCCCCCGGCTGCCGTCGGGCTCACGGTCGACGATCGCATCGGGCGGCAGTCCCGGGGCGGCATCAGGTTTCCACAACGTCACGAGGAACACCAGAACGGCATAGAGTCCGGCGAGCAGGAGGCCGGGTAGAAAAGCGCCGCGGTACATGAGATTGACCGGCGTCGCGAGCTGATCGGCAAGGATGATGAGAACCAGCGAGGGCGGAATGATCTGCGCCAGCGTGCCGGACGCCGCGATCGTTCCCGCTGCTAAGCGGCGGTCATAGCCGTAGCGCAGCATGATTGGCAGTGAGATCAGCCCCATGGAAATCACGGAGGCCGCCACGACCCCGGTGGTCGCAGCCAGCAGCGCGCCGACGAAGATGACCGCGTACGCGAGACCACCGCGAACGCGGCCAAACAATTGGCCGACCGTTTCGAGCAGATCCTCCGCCATTCCGGAGCGCTCGAGAATAAGCCCCATGAATGTGAAGAATGGCACGGCGAGCAGCGTTGTGCCCGTCTCGCCTGTCATGACGCCGTAGATTCGCTCCGGCACCGCCTGAAGGAAATCCGGTCGAAAAAGACCAAGCTCGATGCCGATGCCGGCGAACAGCAGTCCGACCGCTCCCAGCGAGAATGCGATCGGGTAGCCGATGAGCAGGAACGCCACGAGCGCGGCGAACATCAAGGGCGCCATGTTGGCGGCGATAAAGGCGCTCATGTGTGGTGGACTTCCGGATGGGCGCGCCCGTTGGGCGGCAGGCCATTCTGGTCGGTGGTTGCGTCAGCTAGCCAGGCGACGCGCTTGATGAGCTCCGACAGGCCTTGCGCGAACAGCAAGGCAAACGCCATGGGGACGAGGAACTTGAGCGGCCATTGCGGCAGGCCGCCGAAGTTCGAAGACCCCTCGCTTTGCGCCAGCGACTGCAGCGCGAACGGAACCGAGGTCCACAGGATGACGGCAGCCATCGGCAATAGGAACAGGAGATGACCGAAAACGTCGATCCACGCCCGCCCCCGCGCGGAAAGGCGTCCCGAAAGGATATCGATCCGGATGTGCTCGTTCGATCGCAGCGTCCACGGTGCGGCAAGGAGGAACGCGGCGGAGAACAAGAGCCACTGCGTCTCTAGCCACGCGTTGGACCCGAGCCCCAGAAGCTTTCGCGCAAGCGCATTGCCTGTCGCAACGACGCACGCGACGAGTATCAGCCAAGCCACCCCGCGCCCGGCAACCGTCGTCACGCGATCGATCGCGCGGCTCAAAGCCAACAACCCCCGCAAACGTCCCTCCTGGCACCTGTTCTATTCTCTCGTTTTTCTCAACAGTAGCCGACGCCCGGGGGGCTGGGTAGTGGCAGGCATCGTTCGAAGGTCCAGCGTCCGAATGCCGCCCGCCGTGAAGAGCCCGGCGGCCTGCAGCACGGCCTAGCCGTGGCTCGTGACCCCTGCTAGATATCGCGGCCCGGCGCTACCATGTTTTGGGCGCCAGCTAAGAGCGCCGCCATGATAATTGTGGCCGGCCACCTATCGCCCCGACTACCCCGGAGTTCCCCGTGTCCGCCACGACGACCTTGACGAAGCCCGCCGTTCTCGAACGTCTCCGCCGGATCAAAGGGCCCGACTTGGAGGGAAATATCGTCGACCTCGGGCTGGTGTCCGAGGTGCTGATCAAGGATGCGCGGGTATATTTTTCGATAACCATTCCTGCTGCCCGCGCCCGTGAGCTGGAGCCGCTTCGCCAGGCGGCCGAAAAGCTCGTCTCGGAGATCGAAGGCGTCACGGGCGTTACATGCGTGCTGACGGCGGACGCCCCTCCAGGTCACGCGCAGCGCTCTGCGCCTGTGCCAGCCGGTAACGTCTCCAACATCGCTGAGCACCAGCGCGTCAAGGAGGCTCGCGAAAAAGGCATGACGGGCGACGGCGCCCGCGGCGGCCACGGCCATCAGCCCTCGCTCTCCGGCCGTTCGAACGCGGTGCCAGGCGTGAAGCATCTCGTGGCTGTCGCCTCCGGCAAGGGCGGAGTTGGCAAGTCGACGACAGCGGTCAATTTGGCCCTTGGCCTCAAAGCGCTCGGCCTCAAGGTCGGCATCATGGATGCTGACATCTACGGTCCCTCACAGCCAAAGTTGCTGGGGATATCCGGTAAGCCTGAGGTCGTCGCAGGCGGGCGCACGCTGAAGCCGATGCGCGCGTATGGTCTGAAGGTGATGTCAATGGGCTTCATGGTCGACGAGGCGACCCCCATCGTCTGGCGCGGGCCAATGGTCGTCCAGGCACTGAACCAGATGTTGCGAGACGTTGCATGGGACGAAGATGACGGCGGCCTCGATGTGCTCGTCATCGACATGCCTCCCGGTACGGGCGACGTGCAACTCACCATGGCCCAGCAGGTTCCCCTATCGGGTGCTGTGATTGTATCGACCCCCCAGGATCTCGCTCTGATCGACGCCCGCAAGGGCCTGAACATGTTCCGGCAGGTGCAGATCCCAGTGCTCGGTATCATCGAGAACATGAGTTACTTCTGCTGCCCCAAGTGTGGCGAGCGCAGTGAGATTTTCGGCCACGGTGGCGCGGCCAATGAAGCGGCCAAGCTCGACGTCCCGTTCCTCGGTGGGATTCCGTTGTCGATCGATGTGCGCATCCGGTCTGACTCGGGCCAGCCCGTGACGGCAACGATGCCCGAAAGCCATCACGCCGAGATCTATCGCGAGCTGGCCGCCAAAGTCTGGTCCGGCATCGCCGAGGCAGCCGGCCGCAAAGTGACTGCGCCGAAGCTCACTGTGAACTCGGCGGGCGACGTTCTGACTGCCGTTTTCGACGGCGGGGAGACCTATCAATTGTCGGCGGAGTACCTGCGGGTGATGAGCCCGTCCGCCGAGGTCCAGGGCCACTCGCCCGAGCAGCGCGTTACGGTCGGGAAGAAGCGAGCCGTGAAGATTAGCGATCTGCGGCCGGTCGGTAATTATGCCGTCCGCATCGCATTTGACGACGGCCACGACACGGGGCTTTTCGCCTGGGGCTATATCGATGAGCTCGGCCGCGACAAGGACCAGCGCTGGGCCCGCTACCTGGCAGAGCTCGAAGCGAAGGGCCTGAGCCGCGGATGACTACCGATAAGCCCGAAGAAGCCGAAGTGCCCGTCGTGCGGATACTGGCCCCGAATCCGGGCCCATTTACTGGCGACGGCACGAACACATGGCTCGTCGGGCGCGAGGCGTTGGCAGTCATCGATCCCGGTCCTGATGATGACCGCCATCTGGTTGCGATCCTCGCCGCGGCAGAGGACAGGCCGATAACGCACATCCTCGTGACGCATGCCCACCGTGACCACGTGGACGGCGTGGCGCGATTGAAGCGCCTGACGGGTGCGGTCGTGCTCGGCCATCCGCGCGATCAGGACGAGGTGTTGCGGCCCTTCGACATTGCCCAATCTCCTTCCGGGGGCGATTTCATCGATTGGGACGTCGCGATTGACCGCGTCGTTTCCGACGGCGAGGCGTTCCTGGCCGGCGACGTATCGTTTGAGGCGATCCATACACCCGGCCACGCCCCCGACCATCTGTGCTACTCTCCCGGCGGATCGAACTTTCTGTTCTCTGGCGATCACGTAATGGGCTGGAGCACCTCGGTCATCGCCCCGCCCGAAGGCAGCATGGGGCATTACCTCGCCTCTCTTGAGCGGTTATTGGATCGTCGCGAGACGCGCTATTTGCCGGGCCACGGCAACCCGGTTGAAGACGGCCCTCGCACCGCGCGCGCCTATCTCCTGCATCGCCGTATGCGCGAACAGGCCATCATCGAGGCGTTGAAAGGCGGCGCCACGACCAGCCGGGCAATTGCCGAGAAGGTCTACGAAGGGCTCGATCGCTCTATCTGGAACGCTGCCGTTCTTTCTGTTCAGGCTCACGTGGAGCACCTCCACGAGAAGCATCTAGTGACTTACGTTGGGCCTTTGACCGCTGAACGGCCTCTAGCGCTTTCTTTGTGATCAGGCGCCGGCGCTGGAAACGCTCGCCCGTGGCCGTCGGCACCGTCGCTTCGAGCCGCGCCACGATCTCCCGCATCAGCCGGCGCGTGCGCTCCGCGTTTCGCCCAAGATCGTGAACCCCGAACCTCGAGGCCGACCGGAGGTCGATGCGCGCGCGGGCCCCGTCGCCATCGATTCGCACGGCGACGTCGTCATAAAAGCCGAAAATCAGCGTGCGATCGACGGCCTCGATGATGCCGGCCCGGCCTGGCCTGCCTTCAGGGGGCTGCTCGCGAACGATGGTCATCTTCTGTCGTGACAGCGCGTCACGGACGATTTCGAAAGTCTCTTCGGCGGGCCGCTCGATCAGCATCGGCTTGAGATCGGGATAGCTCTCCGCCTGCAATTTGGCAAAGCGTGCGGGATACGCGGGATTGTTCATGCCCGGACCGCGCTCTTTGGCGAGTTCGGTGAACTTCGGCGGCGCGTTGGTGTCGGTCGTCACGTCGTTGAGCCGGGGCAGCGACCTGTATGCGGGCAGGAAGGCCGCCGGCCAGCAGATGAGCCCCGTTGCCAGCACGAGCCCGACAGTAACTCGGCCGGCGCCCGTGCAGCCCTGGCGCCAGACGACCGCAGCGGCGATCACGCCGAGCACGATCGTCACCACCGCCATCCCGATGGAGACGATGATGAGATTGAACGCTGTCAACGTCGGCATGGTGCCGAATCGGTGAGCCAAGAGCGCGACCAGCGTCAGCGACAGCGCAAACAAGGCAGCGCGCGTCGTCCAGCGGGCGATGGCAGGTGTCGGCTTGAGCCTCATGTGCGTGCGCTGGTCCAGAGACGGTCGGTTCGGCGTTATGATTGAAAGATGGGCAGCCGGCACGGCGATTTCGTGAACGGCCGCCGGGCCGGCCTCAGGGAAGGTGCCCGCTTCACGGATAGAGCCGATTGCGCGACCACGCCGCAGTCGGCGTCGATCGCCGGAACACGGCGCGATCATGCAGGCGGAACGGCCGCTCCGACCAGAACTCGATCTCCGTCGGGGTCAGCCGGTAGCCGCTCCAATGCGGCGGGCGCGGAATATCGGAACCTTCTGCATATTGAGCTTCGAGCCGGGCGATCTCCGCTTCGAGCTCGGCCCGTGTCGCAAGAGCCTCCGACTGCCGCGACGCCCACGCGCCGATCCGGCTGCCACGCGGCCGCGAAGCATAATACGCGCTGGCCTCTTCCTCGCTGACGGGGGTGATGGCCCCGCGAATCCGCACTTGCCGCCTCAGGCTCTTCCAGTGGAACAGAAGGGCCGCCTGGGGATTGGCGGCCATCTCCCGCCCCTTGGCGCTGAGGGTGTTCGTGTAGAAGACGAACCCTCGGTCGGGCCGACCGGGAGCATCAAGTCCGCCATCGAGCCCCTTAAGCAATACGATGCGCACGTTGGGCAGGCCGTCAGCACCGGCGGTCGCGAGCGACATGGCGTTCGCGTCGTTGACCTCGGCCGCGTTGGCATCGGCGAACCAAGTCTCGAACAGCACAAAAGGATCTGTTGCGTTGGAGAAATCCGGGGTGATGGGAACGCCCAAATCGGGTGTAGCTGCAATATTCGCCACGTCCACGTCCTTTTCTCGTGAGAGTCACCACGCAGTGCGCTGCGTAACGATCGTTTAACCCTAATCGGTCACGCTGGTGAAGCTCCCGTGTTCTGGGATGCGCGTTGCCGCCGAGTGTGTCCTGTGGCTTTCCGAGTGTGTACCCATGCGTGAGCAGTCTCTGTTTCCCGTGGCGGCGGCAACGCTGACCGCGTTTACCCTGGCCGCGGCGGTTCTGATGATGCCCGATCCGCTGAGAGCCGACGAGCCGGGCCAAATCCGCGGCGAAAAGCTCAGTCCTCAGACCAGATCCGGTGGACAGCTCCAGGCCCAGGCCCCAGCTCAGGCGCCAACCCTGCCACCAGGCCTACCGGCCATTGCCGATCGCCAGCCGGCGATTCGCAAGATCGTCTTGGACGAAACCGACCAGTTCGCCGCGCTCGAAAGCATTCAATTCGCCCTGACCGAGGTTGGAGACGGCGCCAGCTATATTTGGCACCGCAACAACGGCCGTCTATCGGGGATGGTCCAGCCAACTGGCTCGTTCAAGGCATCGAGCGGGGAGGTCTGTCGCCATGTCCTCGTCATGCTGACCTCCGGTACGCGCTCGAAGAAGACGGAGGGCGTCGCTTGCCGCCTTCCAAGCGGTCAATGGCGCCTCGAAGGCTGATTTGTGTCCGCCCAGAACGCGGCACCCGGCGCGGTGCCCCGGGTAGCTGCCGAATAGCGGCCACTGCCGATTTTGCTGTGGGGGCGGTGCCCGACCCGTTAGGGTGCCACCTAGACCCTTGGTCGCGCCATCTGGACCGGACTTCCGTAATGTGTAGAGTGCGCGCCGTTCAGATCCTGCCGACCGGCAGCTGATCCGCGGATGGCCGGGAAGTCCTGTCTGGGAGCCTCTGCCACGGGATCGCCCGCGGTTGGCAGCCCGGTTTGAGCCGGGCGAGGCTGGCACTCGGCATCCCTGCACACAGTTGGAAGAGGTAATGAAATGACGACGGCGGATGGCTCAGGCGTTCAGACCGGAACGCTGATGGCTGGAAAGCGCGGCCTCATCCTCGGCGTCGCCAACAATCGCTCGATCGCCTGGGGCATCGCGAACGCCCTTCGCGCCCAAGGCGCGGAACTGGCCCTAACCTACCAGGGCGACGCATTGAAGAAGCGCGTTATCCCGCTCGCCGAGGAGCTTGGCAGCACGATCGTTCTGCCCTGCGACGTGACCGACAATGCGTCGGTGGACGCTGTTTTTGCCGAGCTCAAGAGCAAATGGGGTCGGCTCGACTTCCTCGTCCACGCGGTCGCCTATTCCGACAAGGCCGAACTCGACGGACGCTATGTCGACACGACCGAGAAGAACTTCACGCAGAGCCTTCTCATCTCCTGCTACTCGTTCACGGCTCTCGCCCAGCGAGCCGAAAAGCTGATGACGTCGGGCGGTTCGATGCTGACGCTGACTTATTACGGCGCCGAGAAGGTGATGCCACACTATAATGTGATGGGCGTCGCAAAGGCCGCCCTTGAGGCGAGCGTCCGCTATCTGGCCGCGGATCTCGGTCGCGGCAACATCAGGGTCAATGCGATTTCCGCCGGTCCCATCAAGACGTTGGCCGCCTCCGGCATCTCCGACTTCCGCTATATCCTGCGCTGGAACGAGTACAACTCGCCGCTTCGCCGTACCGTGACCATCGAGGATGTAGGCGGCGCCGCGCTCTACTTGCTGTCCGACCTGTCGCGCGGCGTGACCGGCGAAGTGCACCACGTCGACTCTGGCTACCACGTCCAGGGCATGAAGAACGAGGATGCCCCCGACATCAATGTCGTGCGCTCGGAAGATTAGAAGCGGCACGCAGAATATTTTCTGACGAGGCGATAACGTATGCGGCCGGGCGTGACACTTTACTTCATTCGCCATGGCGAAACCGACTGGAATGCCGAGCAGCGTTACCAGGGCCAGCACGATATTCCCTTGAACGACCGCGGCCGTGAACAGGCCCGCCGCAACGGCGAGGCCCTTCGCGGTGTCCTGACCGACGTATTGCGCTTCGACTACGTGGCAAGCCCTCTCGAACGGACCCGCGAGACGATGAGGATCGTCCGCGAAGCCCTCGGCCTGACCATGGACGGCGTCCGTTTCGACGATCGCCTGCGCGAAATGAGCTACGGCCATTGGGAAGGGCAACTCGCCTCCGAACTGCCGCGTCTCGACCCGCAAGGCGTAGCCGCCCGCGCCGCCGACGCATGGAACTGGCAACCGCGCGGGGGCGAGAGCTACGAGGATCTGGCCGCCCGCGTTGGCGATTGGCTGAGATCCGTCGACCGTGACACGATCGTCGCCAGCCACGGCGGCGTCAGCCGGGTTCTGCGGCATCTGGCGGCGGGCGTCGACCGGCGTGAGGTCCCTCGCCTGGCCGTCCCGCAGGACCGCATCATCGTAATCCGCGACGGGCGGTTGGATTGGCTATGATGGTCGCACCAGGTACTTGCGGGGCCGCCGTCAAAATGTGAACTGCTCACAGTGACGAACAGTTCACCGTCGCCCCCCGCTACTCCCTCGATCTGCTGAGCCAGCCGTCGGCCTCGCCAAGATTCAGCGGGCTCTGGACTTGAGGCACGACCACCCTGGAAGCCCTATGCTCCGATTGACCGAAATCCGTCTGCCAATCGACCATCCGCCGGCTGCCCTGGATGCCGCTGTCCGCAAGCGCCTCGGCCTCAAAAAGACGGCCCCGGTCAATATTGCTATATTTCGCCGCGGCTACGACGCCCGCAAGCGGACCGCAATCGCGCTCGTCTACACGCTCGACGTCTCGATAGACGACGAAGCGAAGGTGCTGGCGAGGCTCGCCAAGGACCCGCACGTCAAGCCGTCGCCCGACACCACCTACAAGCAGGTGGCGACCGCCCCAGCCTCGTGTCCCCGCCCGCTCGTGATCGGCGCCGGTCCATGCGGCCTGTTCGCCGCCCTGATCCTGGCCGAAATGGGGTTCCGGCCGATCATCCTGGAGCGCGGCCGCATCGTGCGCCAGCGCACGAAAGACACCTGGGCGCTCTGGCGCCGCGGAATACTGACCCCGGAATCGAACGTTCAGTTCGGCGAAGGCGGAGCAGGAACATTCTCCGACGGCAAGCTCTACAGTGGCGTCAAGGACCCCCATCACCTCGGCCGCAAGGTCCTGACCGAATTCGTCGCGGCCGGGGCCCCCGAGGAGATCCTCTACGTTTCCAAGCCCCACATCGGCACGTTCCGCCTCGTGACGATGGTCGAGAGCATGCGCGCAAAGATCGAGAGCCTGGGAGGCGAATATCGCTTCGGTTCGCGCGTGACCGGTATCGGGATTGCCGAGAATGCGGGCGAACGATCCGTTCGGTCCGTTACCCTCGACAGCGGCGAGGTCATCCCCGCCGATCGCGTCGTCCTCGCCATTGGACATAGCGCGCGCGATACTTTCGAGATGCTGTACGCCGCTGGCGTTTACATCGAAGCCAAGCCGTTTTCGATCGGCGTCCGCATCGAACACCCCCAGGCGCTGATCGACAAGGCGCGGTTCGGATCGGGCGAGCGTCATCCTCTGATCGGCGCCGCCGACTACAAGCTCGTTCACCACGCGAGCAACGGCCGTGCCGTATACAGCTTCTGCATGTGCCCCGGCGGAAAGGTGGTCGCCGCCGCGTCCGAGCCCGGCCGCCTCGTAACCAATGGCATGAGCCAGTATTCCCGCGCCGAGTTCAATGCCAACGCGGGCTTTGTCGTCGCGATCACTCCAGAAGCCGACTATCCTGGCCACCCGCTGGCCGGCATCGCCTTCCAGCGCCGCTACGAGGAAGCAGCGTTCGCCGCCGGCGGCGGCACCTACAAGGCGCCCGCCCAGCTCGTCGGCGATTTTCTGAATGATCGGCCATCCACCGGCTTTGGCAGCGTGGAGGCGAGCTACAGGCCCGGCGTCGTGCCGTCCGACCTCTCGCAATGTCTGCCGGAATTCGCAGTTGCCGCAATGCGCGAGGCACTGCCCGCGTTCGCCCGTGAGATCCCCGGCTACGACATGGCCGACGCCGTCATGACGGGGGTCGAGACCCGCACCTCGTCGCCGGTCCGCATCCGGCGCGACGATACCGGCCAGTCGCAGAACACGCGCGGATTGTTTCCCGCAGGCGAGGGCGCGGGCTATGCGGGAGGCATCCTGTCAGCCGCCATAGACGGCATAAAGGTGGCTGAAGCAGTCGCGCTGTCGATCACGGGAGGCGAGGGGCGAGGAGGACTGGTGCGAATGTCGCGCGATACTGCTGGCCAGAGCTGGGAAGGCTGAGCAAATGGTGGGCGCTTGCCTTCCGAAGCACCCGCCAGGTTCTCACCACTTCAACGCATACCGGCCAACGATGGCGCCGAGAATGGTCACGGCCGAAATGCCGATCACGTACCAGACGGCCATGAACAGCGCGCTGTCCTCAACGCAGTGCGTCGCGTAGAACGACGCGCCGAGCGAGCCGGCGATGAGGCCGGCTGCGGCGCCGGCGACCGCCGGGCTGTCGGGCGCGCCCGTGCGGAAGGCGAACATCAACGCCGTGAACGGGGCGATCGAGAAGATGAGGATCAGCACCATGCACGGAACCGAGTAGGTCCCGAGCATCGCGGCCGCCCAGGTCTCCATCGGACGGTTGATTAGTTCGCTCACAACCGCCAGACCAAGCAATGCGAACACCGCGAGCAGGGCAAACCGCGCTGGACCGGCGCCGGGGCCAGGGCGCGTCACCCGTAGTCCAAGCCACAGGGCGCTCAAGAAGAGCCCGATGGTGAAGACGAATTTCGGCAATATCTTCATGTCGAGCAGCATGCTCTCGATGCCCGGCCGGATTTTCACAAACCCGAGCAGGATCGTCAAAAGGACGGGTACGCTCACCGCTATCGCCATGGTTATGGCGCGCCAGACGGGCGTCGGCTTGGTCGGCAAGTCGGCGGCAAGCGCCGCAATGAGGTCATTTGTCTTCATGGGTCGTCCGTCCGGAAAGCCTTGGCGAGCGTCGAGAGGCCGCGATGGAGCGCCACGCGCACCGCACCTTCACTGATTTCGAATTTCTGTGCCGTTTCGCGAATGCTGGAGCCGTTGATCGAAATAGATTCGACGATTTCGCGCTGACGCCCTTTGAGCTGGTTCAGAACCTCCGTAGCGTCCCTTTCGGTCAGATGTTGCGTGGGCTCCGGGGCAGGGAGCGTTTCCGAATAGTCCTCGATGGGTACATTGATCCGCTTGCCGCCGCGCCGCAGGCTGTCGATCAGCTTGTTGCGCGCGATTGCCCGAACCCAGGGAACGAGCGGTTCGTCTACCCGCCAGGTTTCGCGCTTCAGGTGAATGGCGAGCAGAGTCTCCTGCACCACGTCCTCCACATCGGCGGAGCCGCTCCCGTAACGGGCGAAACCACGCCGCACTTCGCCACGTAGAAAGGCAGCAAGAGACGCAAGTACGGCCCGATAGGCAGCCGCATCACCAGAGAGGCCGGCCCGCATTTGTGCCGCCCATTCAACGTCGCGTTCACTCACGATAACCTCTCGGCATGGATACGAGGCGAGGTGAAGTTTGTTACAATCGAGAATTGGGCCACTTGTCTACCATAGTGCTAGAGCATTCATGCAACCGGGCTCGATTACGATAGATTACGTTCGACCGGTCCGACGGGTCCATGCCGCGCCCCCGTTAATGTCAGGTGATAGGACCACGAAGGCCGAAAAGTCACGGTCCCGCGAGCACGGTCCAAGGACAAAAGTATGAAATTTAGAACCTTCTTCGGCTCGCTGGTCGCTGTCACCGCCGCTGCTCTGCTGGTGAACTACCTGATTGTTCCAATCCCCGGTCTGGAATGGGCCCGCCCGGACACGAAGGGCAAGCAGAACGGCGATGCGAGCAGCGCAGGGTCGAAGCGCTCCGGCCGTGGCGGAGGCCGCGGCGGTTTCGACAGTCCGGCTCCCGTTACCGTTGCCGCCGCCACCCTTGCCGATGTGTCGGTCTATCTCCGTGGCGTCGGTACGGCAAAAGCGCTCGCGACGGTAACCGTGCGACCTCAGGTCGATGGCAAGCTCATCAAGGTCCATTTCCGCGAGGGCCAGGACGTGAAGCGCGGCGACCTCTTGGCGGAGATAGATCCCATCATCTACCAGGCCCAGCTCGATCAGGCGATCGCGAAGCGCAGGTTTACGCAGGTGCAACTCGACAACGCCGAGGCCGACTTGAAGCGCGTCACCAGCGTCGGCGCCGGCGTTGTCACCCAGAAGTCGGTCGACACGCAACGCGCGCTGGTCGCCCAGTTCGAGGCGCAATTGAAGCAGGATAGCGCGGCCATCGCCAACGCCGAGGCCGTGCTCGGCTATACGCGGATAGTATCCCCGATCGACGGCCGCACCGGACAGCGCCTCGTCGACGAGGGCAACCTCGTTCGGTCGGGCGACGCCGGCATCGTTACAATTGCCCAGATCCGCCCGCTTTCAATTCAATTCACGCTGCCCCAGCAGCAGCTCTCCCAGGTCAATACCGCCATGGAGCGCGGTCCCGTGCCTGTCGAGGCTCTCGGCGCGGACGACCGCACCGTGATTGATAACGGAATCCTGACTTTCATCGACAATCAGGTCGATCAGACGACCGGTACGGTCCGCATGAAGGCCGACATGCAGAACGAGAGGTTGCAGCTCTGGCCCGGTCAGTTCGCCAACGTCCGCGTCAGGACCGATACCCTGCGTCAGACCGTCACCGTGCCAACGGCGAGTGTCCAGCGCGGCCCGCAAGGTGCGTTCGTCTACGTGACAAGCGGTGCGCCTGGCAGCGGAAAGGAAATCTCGGTGGCGCTGCGCCAGGTCGTTGTGACGCAGCAGTCCGAACGCGTAAGCGTCGTCACCCAGGGCGTGAAGGATGGCGAATTCGTAGTCACGAGCGGCTTTGCGCGTCTGAAGGACAGCGCGAAAGTGTCGGTCTCGCCGTCGGAACCCGCCCTGAGTGGCGAAGAGCCCGGCGCCGAGTCATCTCGCATCTCGCCCCGCACATCTAACGCCACGACGACCGGCGGCAACGATCAGGCCGCTGCGAGCGCCGACAATAAGCGCCGTGGGGAGCAGAAGGTCCGCGCCGAAGGCGAGCAACGGCCTCTGGCGGAAGGCGACGTCCGACGCGAGCGCTCCACCGGAAGTGTGGTGCAGTGATGACCCCGGACAGGAAACGTCGGGCCCGCGCCAATCCAGATCGCGAGGAGCCGGCGGATTGTGAAACCGTGACGAAGGACGCCCCACACGCCGGTCCTGCAAGTAGCGACTTCAGTGTTTCCGAGCCTTTCATTCGTCGTCCCGTCGCCACCACGCTTTTGAGCTTCGCCGTCCTGCTCGCTGGCTGGCTCGGCTATCTCGGCCTGCCCGTCTCCTCGCTGCCCCAGGTAGATTTTCCAACGATCCAGGTGACGACGCAGCTCCCCGGCGCCAACCCGGAGACGATGGCGAACCTCGTCACAGCGCCACTTGAGCGCCAGTTCGGACAGACGCCGTCGCTCCAGTCGATGACCTCGTCGAGCTCATTTGGCCTTTCCCAGATCACGCTCCAGTTCGCCCTCGACCGCGACATTGACGGTGCCGCCCAGGACATCCAGGCCGCGATCAATGCCGCCGCCTCGACCCTGCCGCGCAACCTTCCCTATCCCCCGGTCTACGCAAAGGTGAACCCGGCGGACACGCCGATACTGACGCTCGCGCTCATGTCGGAAACGGTACCGTTGCGGGGCCTGTCCGACCTCGCCGACACGCTGATATCGCAGCGGCTTGCGGGTGTGTCGGGAGTTGGCAGGGTCTCCATCGAGGGCGGTGTCAAACCGGCCGTGCGCGTCCAGGCCGATCTCAATCGCCTTGCAGCATATGGACTTGGCCTGTCCGACATTCGAACGGCGATCACTGCGGCGAACGTGGCAGGCCCAAAAGGGCAGCTCGACGGCGCCTCGCAGAGCTACACGATCGCGGCGAACGACCAGCTCACCTCTCCGGCCTCCTATCGGGAGATCGTGGTGGCGTTCCGCAATGGCGGCCCGGTGCTTCTGTCGGACGTCGCCTCGATCGTCGAAGGGCTCGAGAATGCCAAGGTCGGCGGCTGGTTCCAGGGTAGGCAGGCCGTCATCATAAACGTCAAGCGCCAGCCGGGCGCGAACGTCGTCGAAACGGTGCGCCGCATCCAGTCTGAGTTGCCGCGGCTCCAGGCGTCCATGCCGGGCGGGGTCGAACTCGTGACCGTGCAGGATCGCACCGGCATGATCCGGGCATCCATTCACGAGGTCGAGTTCACGCTGATGCTGTGCGTCGGCCTCGTCGTGCTCGTCGTGCTCTTTTTCCTGCGCTCGCTCCGGGCAACGCTCATTGCTGGCGTGGCGCTCCCGATGTCGCTCGTCGCAACCTTCGGCGTGATGTATCTGGCGGGCTTCTCCCTCGACAACCTTTCCCTTATGGCGCTGACCATCGGCACGGGCTTCGTCATCGACGACGCGATCGTGATGATCGAGAACATCGTCCGCCACATCGAGAAGGGTGAAGAGCCAAGGAACGCAGCGCTCGCAGGCGCGAGGGAAATAGGGTTCACGGTCATCTCGCTCACCCTCTCATTGATCGCCGTGTTCATTCCGATGCTGTTCATGACGGGCATCGTTGGCCGAATGTTTCGCGAGTTCGCCCTGACGTTGTCGGTCGCCGTCGTTGTCTCGGCCGTTGTGTCTCTGACGCTGACGCCGATGATGTGTGCGATGCTGCTCGCCCGTCGCAAGCCTGCATCGGTAAGCACGGGCCACGACGCAACCGACGGTGCTCCAGTCGAGCTTGGCATCTACGGCCGCAGCATTTCGTTCGTTCTCGCCCGCCCCGTTTCGACGCTGATCGTCACGGCTGCCACGCTCGTACTCACCGTCTGGCTCTATTTTATTGCCCCAAAAGGGTTCCTGCCCCAGCAGGATACCGGACTCGTCACGGGACTGCTGGAAGCCGGCCAGGATGTGTCGTTCGACGAGGTCACGCGGCTGAGCAAGCTCGTCTCAGACCGATTGCGCCAGGATGAGGCGGTGGAGGGCGTGGTCTCCGTGATCGGCGTCAACGAGATCAACGCCACGCCGAATGCGGCGCAGATCAAGATCACCTTGAAGCCGCAGTCGTCTGGCCGCGCCCGCGTCGAGACGGTGATCGAGCGGTTGACGCGCTCGGTCGCCTCGATTCCGGGCGTAACTATATCGCTCCTGCCGGTTCAGGACGTCCAGATCGCGACGCGCCTCGCCCGCGCTCAGTACCAGTACACGATGATCGGCACCGATGCCGCGGAGGTGTCGAACTGGTCAAGGAAGCTCGTCGAGCGTCTCCAGACTGTGCCCGAGCTTGCCGATGTCGCGCTTGAAGCGCGTGACTCGGGGCTGCGCGTCCAGGTCGAGGTCGACCGTGTCACGGCGGGCCGCCTGGGTGTCTCGATGCAGCAAGTCAACGACGTGCTGAATGACGCGTTCGGCCAGCGCCAGATTTCGACCATCTACGCACAGTCTAATCAATACCGGGTCGTGCTGGAGGCCACACCGCGCTCACAGCGCGATCCCGCCGTCCTCGACCGCCTCTACGTCTCGACGGCGCTAGGCCAGCAGGTGCCGCTTTCCGCCGTCGCGAAGTTCGCCCAGGTGCCGGCGCCGCTGACCATTCAGCGCGATCAACAGTTCCCGGCCGGAACCATCAGCTTCAACCTGGCACCGAAAGCGTCGCTGTCGGCCGCCGTCGCCGCCATCGATGCGGCGGGCCGTGAGATCGGAGTCCCTGCTTCTGTAACTGGCAGGTTTTCCGGCGATGCGCTCGAATTCACGCGCGCGCTTGACAGTCAGCCCGTGCTGATCCTGGCCGCTGTCATCGCAATCTATATCCTCCTCGGCGTACTCTACGAGAGCTTCGTACACCCCTTCACTATCCTGACTTCGCTGCCCTCCGCCGGCATCGGCGCCTTGCTCGCCCTGCAGTTCGCCGGTCTCGACCTCTCGCTCGTGGCGCTCATCGGCATCATATTGCTGATGGGAATTGTCAAGAAAAACGCCATCATGATGATCGACTTCGCGATCGTCGCGCAGCGCGAGCGCGGGCTCCACCCGAAGGATGCGATACTCGAGGCGGCCGTGCTGCGCTTCAGGCCGATCATGATGACGACGCTGGCCGCGCTGATCGGCGCCATTCCCCTCGCGATCGGCACCGGCGTCGGGTCCGAGCTCCGCGTGCCGCTCGGCGTATCGATCGTCGGCGGCCTCCTGCTCTCCCAGCTCATAACGCTCTACACGACGCCTGTCGTCTACTTGGAGATGGAGCGTCTGCGCGCCTGGCTCACCGGCGAGCCGTTGGCCTCTGCCCCCGCCTCCGCGTCAGTCGCCCCGCCATCCGCGATGGCCGTCACGCCGCGAGATGCTTCGCCGAGGGCCGCCGAATGAGCCCGTCGAACATCTTCATCGCCCGCCCCGTAGGAACGACGCTTCTCGCCATCGGCCTCGTCCTGGTCGGGCTCGCGGCATACTTCGCCATGCCCGTCGCGAGCCTGCCGTCGGTCGAATTTCCAACCATCCGCATTCAGGCCGCCCGCCCGGGCGCCGACCCCGAGACGATGGCTTCGACGATCGCAGCCCCGATAGAGCGGCGGCTCGGCGAGATTGCAGGTGTCACCGAGCTGACCTCTTCGAGCAATTTCGGCTCGACCAGCATCACCGTCCAGTTCGATCTGACCCGCCGCATCGACGGCGCCGCCCGCGACGTGCAGGCTGCCCTCAACGCGGCCGCGACCGACCTCCCGTCGGATCTCCCGACCGCGCCGACATTCCGCAAGTTCAACCCGAGCGCTGCCCCGATCATGATCCTGGCGCTCACGTCCACGAGCATGTCGCCAAGCGCCATCTACGACGCCGCCGACACTGTGATCGCGCCGCGCATTTCCCAGGTTCCAGGCGTTGCGGACGTCTCCGTTTCGGGCTCCGATCAACCCGCGATTCGAATTGCCCTCGACCCCGACCGCCTCGCCGCCATGGGGCTCTCGATCAGCGATGTCCGAACCGCGCTCGTCAACGCCACCGCCGTCTCTCCCCTCGGTGCCATCGACGGTGACGTCCAGACACTCACCATCGCCGCCAATGATCAGCTCCGCACGCCCGAGCAGTACGCGCCCCTGATCTTGAAGGTGTCTGGCTCGAACGTCGTGCGGCTTCAGGACGTGGCCCGCATCGAGCTCCGATCGCGCAATTCGCGCTCGCAGGCCACCTTCAACGGCAAGCCGGCGGTGCTTCTGATCATCACGAAGCAGCCGGATGCCAACGTGCTGGAGACGGTCGACGCTGCGAAGGCGCTGCTGCCCGAGTTGAAGCGGTGGGTTCCCTCCGGCCTGGAGCTGTCGGTCCTGTCCGACCGAACCCTGACGCTGCGTGCCAGTGTCCACGACATGATGGTGACACTGACGATCACCATCACACTCGTGATGGCGGTGGTCTTTGTGTTTCTGCGGCGTGGCCCGCCGACACTGGCGGCCGGCGTTACGGTCCCCCTTTCGCTCGCCGGAACCTTCGCGCTGATGTGGGCGTCGGGCTTCTCGATAAACAACATCTCACTGCTGGCCCTCGTCGTAGCCGTCGGCTTTGTCGTCGACGACGCCATCGTGATGATCGAGAACGTCTACAGTCGCCTCGAGGACGGCCTGTCGCCGATACAGGCGGCGCAGCGCAGCGCGCGCGAGATCGGCTTCACGGTAGTGTCGATCAGCGTTTCACTCGCCGCAGCCTTCATTCCCCTGTTGTTCCAGGGTGGCGTGATCGGACGGATGTTGCAGGAATTTTCCTGGACGCTGCTCTACGCCATCATCGTATCGACGCTCGTCTCGCTGTCGGTCACACCGGTCATCTGCGCTTATCTGATCAAGTCGGCTCCCACGCGGCAGACGGCCTTCGACAGGCTGATCGACGGTACCCTCGATTGGGTCGTGAATGGATATGCGAAGTCGCTCGGGAGCGCACTGAGGCGCCCCCTGGTCATGCTCGCAGTCCTGGCGGTCTGTGTCGGCCTCACGATCCAGATGTTCAACGCGCTGCCGAAGGGCTTCTTCCCCCAGGACGATACCGGCTTCATCTTCGGTCAGACGGAAGCATCGGCCGACGTGTCGTATGAGACGATGGTGCGACTCCAGAAGACGGTGGCGGAATTGGTGATGTCGGATCCGGCGGTGGCAGGCGTGGGCAGTTCGCTCGGCGCCCAGGGCCCGTTCGGCGGCTCGCTGAACACCGGTCGCCTCTTCATCAATTTGAAGCCCTATGCCGAGCGAGACCGCGTGAAGACCGACAGTGTCATCGCTCGCCTTCGCCCGAAATTGGCGAAGCTCGAAGGCATACAGGTCTTCATGTTCGGCGCACGCGACGTCCGGGTCGGCGGGCGGCAGACGAAGTCCGAGTACCAGTACGTCCTGTGGAGCCAGACGCTCGAGGACCTGAACGAGGCGGTGCCCCGAGTGACCGCCGCCCTCCAGAAGCTGCCCCAGCTCGCCGACGTCTCGAGCGACCGCAACAAGGGCGGGCTCCAAGCCGACATTGTTATCGACCGGCTCTCGGCCGCGAGGCTCGGCGTATCCATGAGCGCCATCAACGACGTCTTGAACAGCGCCTTCGCGCAGCGCCAGATCGCAACAATCTACCAGGCGCGCAACCAGTACCGGGTGGTGTTGGAGATCGAGCCGCGGTTCCAGCGCGAGGTCGAGGACATCCTGAGGCTTTACGTGCCGGGCACCAACGGTGTCCAGGTTCCGCTGTCGAACCTCGTCCGCATCGAGCGCGGATTGACGCCGCTCGCCGTCAATCATACCGGCCCGTTCCCATCCGCGACCGTGAGCTACGGGCTCGCCCCTGGCGCCACGCTCGACGAGGCGAGCCGCGCCATCACGAATGCGATTGCCGAGCTCAGGCTACCGGCTACCGTCACCGCCGAGCCGGGCGGCGACGCCAAGGCCTTCATGTCGAACGCGGCGACACAGCCGCTTCTCATCATGGCCGCGCTGGTCTCGGTCTATATTGTTCTCGGCGTACTGTACGAGAGCTTCGTTCACCCACTTACGATCCTATCGACGCTGCCTTCGGCCGGTCTCGGCGCGCTCCTGGCGCTTTGGGGCTTTGGGCTCGAATTGTCTGTCATCGCGCTGATCGGCATCATATTGCTGATCGGTATCGTCAAGAAAAACGGCATCATGCTGGTCGACTTCGCGATCCATGCCGAGCGCGACCGAGGGCTCTCGCCGGAGCAGGCGATCAAGGAGGCGGCGGTCGAACGTTTCCGGCCGATCCTCATGACGACGCTGGCGAGCCTTCTCGGAGCTGTCCCGCTGGCGTTTGCCGAAGGCCCCGGCTCCGAGCTGCGCCGCCCGCTCGGCGTCGCGATCATCGGCGGCCTCGTCGTTTCGCAGGTCCTGACGCTGTACACGACGCCCGCCGTTTATCTTTTGCTCGACCGCATATCTCTCTGGCGTATCCCCTACCTCCGCCGGCAGCCCGCCGCGGTTTGAGTGATGCTGGCCCGGGCAACACAAAACGGGCGCCCCAAAGTGCGCCCGTCTCGTCATTCCCGGATTGTCGCGCTCTGACGACTAGTTGGGCTTGCCCGTCGGCTGAATGTCGTCCCAGTGGGGCGGCACCACGCGGGAGGGATGCACCGACGTCACCAGATGCCCGTCCGCCCGTCCATTGACAGTGGAGGCGCCTGTGGTGTCGCGGCGCCGCTTGCGATCAATCGACCGGATCATCTCGCGAATGCGGGGCTGGATTTCGGTCCTGAAGCGCGTGCCGTTGAACACGCCGTAATGGCCGACACCCGGCTGCATGTAGTGGAACTTCTCGTCTGCGGGGACGCTGGTGCACAGCCCATGGGCCGCTTCCGTCTGTCCGATGCCGCAGATGTCGTCCCGCTCGCCTTCGATGGTCATGATCGCCGTGCGCCGGATGGCGGACGGGTCGACCAAGTCGCCCCGGTGCATCATCCGTCCATTCGGCAGATCGTGATCCTGGAACACGACCTTGACCGTCTGCAGGAAGAATTCCGCAGGCAGGTCCATGACAGCAAGATATTCGTCATAGAACTTGCGATGCTGCTGGACGCTGTCGCAATCGCCTTTGACGAGGTTCTCGAACAGCTCCTGGAACGCGGTCTGGTGTCGTTCGAAGTTCATGCTCATGAAACCGCCGAGCTGAACAAAGCCCGGATAGACATACCGCATGCACCCCGCGTGCGGGAACGGAACGTAGGAGAGAACGTTGTTCTCGAACCAGGACAAGGACTTCTGTTCGGCGTGGCGGTTGACCTCGGTCGGGTTGCGACGCGTATCGATTGGCCCGCCCATGAGCGTCAGCGACGACGGCTGAATCTCCATCCCTCGCGAAGCCATGATCGCCGTTGCGGCGAGGCACGGCACCGCAGGCTGGCAGACGGCGATGATGTGCGTATCCGGCCCGAGGTATTCGACCATCTCGATCAGGTATTCGATGTAAGTGTCGAGATCGAATCGCCCGTCCGCAACGGAAACCATGCGGGCGTCTTTCCAGTCGGTGATGTAGACGTTGTGCTCCGGGAGCATCGAGGCGACCGTGCCGCGAAGCAACGTCGCGTAGTGGCCCGACATGGGCGCTACGATCAGCACTTTAGGATCGCGACGCGGCAACTCCAGCTCGCGAGCGAAGTGGAGAAGATCGCAAAACGGCTTGTGCCAGACGTATTCCTCACGGACCGGTACCGACAGGCCATTGATGATCGTCTGGTTGATGTCGAATGTGGGCTTGCCGTAGCGCTTGGTCAGTTCTTCGAAGACCTGTAGCGCTGCGGCTGTGCTTTTCGAGAAAGGCGTGTGTGACAGCGCGCTCCACGGATGCTCCAAACCAAGGCGAGCGGCGGTCGACCAAAACCGGAGCGGCGTTATGAAGGCGTGAGCCAACTCGTATGCCATGTAGTTCAAGAGCTGAACCCCTTTCGCAGTCTCTTACGCGAGACCCATTCGCAACGCAGTGCAACATCACCGGGGCGTCAGGTCAAGTCGTCGCATATATGTAATACAGCGACGTCTGAAAAAGATTAGCACCAGAGATGAAATATAATGTTGTTCGATAAGTTCTGCAGTTTCGATGAGACTTTAGTGCCAGTCTGACGGGTCGCCCCGAAGGAGCCCTTGTTGGTCATTATTCATCATTCCGTACGCGGAGCAAGCGAATCAGTCTGGCCAAATTGGCGAAGAGATGTCGTGAAATCGTCGGCTGCTTGTGTCACGAGTGGTGCCAACGGGGATCTCGCCGTAACGTCTGGGGGAGTACATTGCGATGAGCCGGCTTTTTGCATTGATCATTCTGGCGCTGGTCGGCTTCTACGTGGCTTGGCCCGCCTGGTCCGGTTACCAGATCAAGGCGGCGCTGGATGCCGGTGATACCACGACCCTTGCCCGAAAGATCGAATTCGAGCGTGTCCGCGCGTCTCTCCGCCCCGCCGTCGCTGCCGAAGTCGAAAAATCCCTTGCCGCCGCGGTCTCCGCAAGCGGTCAGCCGCCGGCAACACTTGACAAGCTCAAGGCTGAGGCGATGCCGAAGCTGGTCGACATGGCGCTGAACGGCCTCGTGACGCCTGAGGGCGTCGCCCGCATCTATCGTGAGCGCAAGGACATCAAGACTGCACTTGCGACGATCGTCGCCGAGAAGCTGGCGAGCCCGGAAGGCCTGGTGCTCTTGGGCAGCATTGCCGGGTCGCTGTCGACGGACAAGGCGTCTGTCGGAAACGTTTTGGGGCAGCTTGGCAAGCTCGCCGAGCAGTCGGGTGTCGATACGGGCAAGCTGCTCGGCGGCCTGTTCGGCAAGCCGAAGGGTGGCGCGGAGCAGGCTGTGGGCGGCAAAAGCCCGGCGGCCTCCGCCCCCACCCCCGCGTCAACGTCGAGTGACAACGGGTTCGGCATCGACAACATCAAGAGCTTCGCCATGAACGGTCCGACAGGCTATGTGATCGGGGTCGCCAAGGACAAGGCGGCCAGAGCGCCAGAAGTCCTCGCAGAGATGGCTTTCACAGGCGGCGACTGGAAGCTCGTCGGTATCGTGCCGAAGACCTGAACGCCGCGCCCTTTCCGCCCCTCCCCTCAGTTGGCCCCCCATACACATCGGCGTGATCCGGAGGTCGCCTCCGCAGCGCCGATGCAAGAACCATCGGCGTGATCCGGAGGTCGCCTCCGCAGCGCCGATGCAAGAACCATCGGCGT